>ERZ773008.1-NODE-1-length-481410-cov-6.623534_pt1 | contig 481410 bp, 558 predicted proteins | sample MGYA00580664_ERZ773008 | MGnify/ENA primary metagenome ERZ773008 (study PRJEB29015, sample SAMEA2738016) | human oral metagenome | biome: human oral; feature: human-associated habitat; material: dental | place: China | collected 2048 ...
GAAGCCTTGGTGTTGGGACGATGAACCCAAAAACGAAGCTTGATGTTGCTGGAAAAGTTCGTATCGCTGATGGTTCTCAGGGTTCTGGAAAATTGCTCGTGTCTGACAACGATGGTATTGCTCGTTGGGCAGCCGCTTCTACACTTGGTATCGGTTCTGGTAGTAATCCAAATGATTGTAGTGCTACGAACAAAGTCGTGAATGGACATTCATACCCAGTTGCGGCCCTTACTAATGGGAATAATTATATGTCCGTATTTATCGAGAGCATCGCTAATGGACGCCGTCAGTGGTCGCAAGAATTCTTGTGTACAAAGGGAAATCTTGGTGCGCTCGGTGGAGAGCGTTCGCAACTTTTCTGTAATAATGGATATACCTCCAATGGAACGGCATGTATTCAGCCGTCAGCGGATGCTGCAACCAATTGTAGTGCAACCAATATGACCATCAATGGAAAAACATATGCTGTTCCAAGCATCAAACACAATTTTTCTGCTGTTGTGTATTCTCATAAAGCAATTACCAATGGTACTGAAAATTATAAGCAAACTTTCACTTGTAATAACGGAACGGTGCAAGCGAGTGGTCCAGAAGAGAAAATTTCTCAGACGTGTAATGCAGGGCATTCATGGAATGGAAGTCAGTGTGTGCCTGGTGGTGATCCTCAGATCAATGATATTTTCAAAGATACGAGTTGTAATACAGCCAATATTCAGGTCGTGACACTCACGCCTGGTGTAGATAAAATCCCAGAAAATCTCAACGCCGATACGATGTACAAGCTCTCGGCTGGTACCTACCAGATTACCAAGAAAATCAACATGAATACATGTAGTGCTATCGTCGGGGAAGGTACTACCAAAACAACGATTCAGTACGCTGGTCTCTCGTTCGGGACGGAAGATCTCATCAGTATCGCGAAGTCCAATACTGTTGTCTCTGATGTGAAAATCACCGGAACAAAGGCTGGGGCTGGTACGGTAGCCAATCTCATCAATGCGTCAGGAAATATCTCCAAAGTCATCATCCAGAAATCGAATCTGGAAAATGCAACACAATCAGGAATTGGCTTTTACAATGTATCAAATAGTAAAATAGATACGGTGGAGATAAAAGAAATCAAGAGCACTTCAAATACAGTAAATGGAATTCATCTAAGCAGTAGTAATAATACCCTTACAAATATTACTATCTCAAACATTTCTTCTTCTTCTGATTCTTCCGGAATTTCTCTGGGTGGTAGTAATAACACTCTTACAAATATTACCATATCAAATATTTCTTCTTCTTCCCCTTCTTCTTCTTACGGAATTTCTCTGGGTGGTAGTAATAACACTCTTACAAATATTACTATCTCAAACATTTCTTCTTCTTCTTCTTCTTCTTCTTCTTACGGAATTTCTCTGGGTGGTAGTAATAACACTTTTACTAATATTACCATATCAAATATTTCTTCTTCTTCTCATTATTCTTACGGAATTTCTCTGGATCGTGGTACTAGTAACACTCTTACAAATATTACTATCTCAAACATTTCTTCTTCTTCTTCTTCTTTAGGAATTAGTTTTTATGGAGATAACAATATTCTTTCAAATGCAAGTATTTCATATAGTAAGCATAATGGAATATTTGTGCAGAATGGAAAAGCAAATAACACCCTTCGTAATGTCTTGGTTTACAAGAATTGACAGGCTGGTATTCAGGTGGATGGCTCCAACACAACATTTTCCAATGTCTATTCATATGCCAACAGTGGTGCAGGTATAGCAGGGAATGGTGGTTCCAACTTCTACTATGATAAGCTCGTGATATTCGGAAATGCTGGTGGCAACACAGTTGGTCCACTCAAACCAGGGCTCGCAAGTCACTGGCTCGGTGGCTTCAACAATGGTGTTCTCACGACGACTGGAACATTTGGTGCTGCGTGGGCGATTGCTCCGACCAATGTGACAGGATTTAACATCAATACGGTTGGCGCGCAGACAGGATTGACTTGGCCTGCGACGGTGAACTGGGCATTTGGCTCGAGCATTCCGAAACAGATGGCGCCAGTGATTGCGTCAGATTGTACGCTTTCGGCGACTTCTACGACCAAGTGTCGTCCAACTTTTGGTGGTACGACGACATATAACGCTGCCAAAAAAATTGGTGAACGATAAAAATTTTGAAACTCTGGAAATCTGACAAATTTCAATCCAAATTTTGATAAAAAATTTCTGAAAAATGTCGGATTTCCAAGATTCTTTTGATAGATTTTAATATATTTTTATGAAAAAAATTTTCCTCCTTATCGGACTTTTCCTCGTTGCGTCGTGCAATGCTGGCAATACACAACATCCTGCACTGGTTCCATCAGAAAATAAATCCGAAACGCAAGCCGCACAAACGACTGAAACGCAGAAAACTTTTTCTGATGCGGTTGGTGAGCAGATCTCGGCGGATCCAGGTTATGCCCAGTGTATCGCAACTTCCAAGATAACTTGCGGAACCAATTTTATCAATAGTTACGCGGTGAATAATTCGAGTACGGAAATTTGTGGACAATTCGCAGATGAATCGCTTCAAATTGCATGTCGTGAAATGGTAATCACCGAAACTGCCAAAAAAACACTCAATCATGAGCGTTGTAACGAACTCGCTGACCAAAATAAAAAAGCGCTTTGTATTCAGTCTGTGGTGCTTGCCAAGGGTATTAAAAATAGCGATCCAACGGTTTGTAGCAATTATGTACTTTCTGACGAAGATACTGATTCGCTCGAAAACCTCAAAGATCGTTGTGTAGTTCATATCATCGACCAACTCGAACCGACAGAAAAAACGAAAGGACTCTGTGGCTTGATTATTTCTAATGACTTGAAGGCATCGTGCGAGACTCGGATTCAGGAATTTATCGATTTTGCAAAACAAAATCCTGTAAATGCAGAAACTCCTGCTGAATAATTATAAAATCCCAAATTGGGATTTTTATTTTGGAAAAAATTTTTGGAAAATTGAATTTTTGAATTGTATAAAGTTGTGAAAAATCCTAAAAATTACACAAAAGAAAAAATCTCCTTTTGGGAGATTTTATTCGAGAGAATCGACTACGACAAATTCTTTGTGAGTAGATTTTTCTGTTCCGTCAACATAACGAACAGTGAGTGTTACAGTATATTTTCCAGATTTCGCAAAAGTGTGAGAAACCTGATATCCATGGCTTACAGGCGTGTTATCGCCAAAATTCCAGAGGTAATCTTCGATTTCGCCAGTTGTACCCGTTGCCTCAAAATCTACAGGAGAATTTTTGATGCCGGGCGAAAGGCTGGTTGTGAAATTGAGATTTTTCGGAGTATCCTTGAGGACTAGAACTTGCTTCGCTGTGGCTTGTTGACCATTCGCATCAATAATTGTCACGGTGATAGTTTTTTCACCAGGTGTCATGTACTGATATGTCTGGATTGCATCACCCTGTGCTGGCGCTCGTCCTTCACCAAAGTCATAAATAAATTTGATAATTTCAGAATACTCAGAATGTGACTGCGAAGCATCCGCTGTTACGCGTGCCGGCACATAGTCGGAAGAAGAGTTAATTTTGAGTACTGCATACAAATCTTTTCTTTCAAGATCGAGAAGTATAGTATCAGTTGTAACTCTTGTGTCGTCGTCGCGTCCCGTTTTTATACTTTTTTCAAAAGTGTATTCTGCCACGATATTATAACGCCCTGCACGAGTAACATCAATCTCTATTTTTGTACCATCTCTTTTCTCAGATTCTTCATTTTCTGTAATTGTCCAATTCACATCCTTGAGAACATAACCAGGATTATCAGAGATAACATCTCGCGCATCCAAGAAAATTTTTTCTGGCGGTGTGATATCTTTGATTACATACGCACGTGATTTGAGGTCATATGTGCTTTCTGGATTGAGGAATTTTCCTGATTTGTCAGTGATTTTCAGATGGCGCTCAAGTCCAAGTGGCGCATCAATTTGGAAATTTTTGACAACTTTTTTGGATTGCCCACCAATGAGATTTACGGTCGCTTCGATCGTGAATTGTCCGTATGAAGTGAAATTGTGTGAACATGAAACGCCTTTTCGGTTTGTACAAATAGTGGAACTGCCATTGAGTCTCCAGTCAATCGAAATAATGGTATCTTGGTCGCTCGTGATATCTTCGAGGCGGAAAATATATTCTTTTGGATTCGTCGGATTTTGCGTTACAATGATATTTCCATCGCCATTTTTAACATCAGAATTTTGAATAATAAAACTTCGACTGTATGTGATTTTTTTTGAATTATTATCCAAATAAAAATGCAAAATTACAGGCGTATCGGTCGGGGAAATAGAAATATAATTTTCTGTAATAACTTTTTCTTGATTGTCATCATACTGCCAAGTTGGTGTCCCGAGCTGACGAAGTGCTGATGCATCGTACGTTCGCATTAGTTTTCCGTCTTTATTTTCTTGTTCGGTGATTTTCATGAGTCCACGGATTTGTACCTGTTCGAGCGGAATATTCACAGTTTCTGTTTTTCCTGAATAGTCCGTCTTAGTGTACGTTACAACAGGGTTATAATTTTTGAGTTTATCAAAAGTACAGATAATATCAGATCCGTTCACTGGGTCGCCAACTTTCACAATCGATGTGCCATCCGCACAAATGGCGCCATTAAAATCGATTTCGTAATTTTCAATTTTGATCCCATTTCTTTTGACAAGCGTCTTGGCGTTATCGCTGATATTGTATCGAAGTGTAATTGGCCCAATCAGTGTACTGAGATTTGTTATCTGTGCGTATGGTTTCATTTTCTCGTTATTGAACATATCGTTGTCATAGACGAGAATATTTCCGTTTGGATTGGCAAAATTCGCGGCTTGAAGTTGCGCGAACAAAAACGCCCAAAATCCCAAGATAGTGAAGAAAATAATTCCTGAAAAAGTTGCCACCAAGCCAAGCATCAATTTTTTTCGTTTTTGCTCTTTTGGCGTCCAAAATGCACGAAAAAGTGCTACGATGAAGACAATCGAAATAATCGTCGAGAGAATTCCGAAGCTGACATTGATGAGCCCAGAAAGCACATTGGCAACATCGCTCGGCAAAATCCCGAAAACGCTCACAAAAAAGCCAGCCTGATCAGGATTAAAGACGATATACGCCAAAAACATTCCCATAAAAATGAGAAATACCAAAAAGAGCGTTCCAATGAGCTTAAAAATAGTCGCTGTTGACATTGGTTCGCGTGGTTTTTTTGGCGGTTTTGGCTCTGGTGGCATACCATTCGCCGTCACAGGATTTACTGGATTTTGATTCGTGCTTTCATTATTCGCGAGAATCTGATCCAGAAGGGAAGGAGAATTATTATTTTCCATACAAAATAATTATTTTCGCTATTATACAGCATTTGTCTTCTTTCGTCAAAAAATTTCAGAAAAACGGCTTGATTTTTGCGTTTTTTTCGGAATAAAAAATGAAAAATAAAAACCCGATTTGGGTTTTTATTTGAGCCATTCTGGGATGTTGTCATGCGGATTTTCTGATTCATCAGAATTTTGTGAATCCTCAGATTGTTCAGCAGATTTTTCAGATTTTTTGATAGCTTTGGAAGAGGATTTTTTTGGTTTTCGAGTTTTTTGCTCGATTTCTTTTTCTATTTTTTCTTCAAATTTTTTGGTAATATCGTCTGTTTCATTATTCGGATTTTCAGCGTTTTCTTCCGATTCTTCCGTATTTTCTAGCCAATCTTCCTGAGTTTTTGGAGGATTTTTGATCCAGTCAGGAATATCAACTGCCTCAGAATTTTCGGCATTATTTTCAGGATTTTCAGAAATTTCTTCAGTCGCATCGAACGAATTTTCCTCGTTCGTAGCTTCCAAATCCTTCACCTGATCTACGAGCCAATCAGGAAGCGCAGCATTTTCTGTCGGAGGATTTTTATCAACATTTTCATCAATATTTTCTTCCTCGATTGCGGTGTTTTCGGCCGTATTTTCCGCTCCTGATTTGAGCCAATCTGGCAAATTATTTTCATTATCACTTTCATTAGATGTTGAAATTTCTGTTTCAGAAATATTTTCAGAAATATTTTCTGCTTCAGAGTTTCCTCCACTGAGCCAGTCTGGAAGAGGGCTTTCGCTGGCATTTTTTTGTGATGTATATGAGAAATTTTCGTTAATATCGAGAGGATTATTCGCAGGATTTTCCGCGATTTTTTCTTCTACGATTTCTTCTGTTTTCTCAGGATTTTCGGCAATTTCTGTATTTTCCGTTGGCGCTGCAAGCCAATCAGGCAATCCACCTTCGGTGTTCGGAGTAGGTGTTTCCGAGAGAATATCTTCAGGATTTTCGGCGCTTGCTTCCGTTGCAGGTTTGAGCCAATCAGGCAATCCACCCGCATCAGCATTTTCCGTTGGCGCATTATTCTCAGAAATATTTTCAGGAATTTCTGTATTTTCTGCGGGCTTGAGCCAATCTGGAACGCCCCCATCAGTATTTTCGGAAATATTTTCAGTTACCGCTTCGCTCGCGCCAAGAGGATCACTCATCGCGATATCACTCGGCGGTGTGTACGATTTGAGCGGATCAACTTCTTCCACTTTGGTTTCTTCCAAAATAGTTTCAACCGATGGTTTTGGCGTTACGATCGCAATCGGTGTCGTATCCTCAGATTTTTTACCACTGAATTGATCGATGATAAAATCTTGGAAACCGAGATTTTCGTCAGTCGATTTGATTTTGTAAAAAATGAACAAACCAAGTACCACAAGTACGACTACACCGATGATTCCCAAGAAAATCCAAAGAACCGTCCCGAGCGTACTGAGAATTCCGCTTGAAGATTTTTGTGTGTCTGTTGGCGGAGTCGTGTCAGAAATTTTTCCTTGATCCAAGATAAATTGCAACTGCTGACGAATTATCGATTTGTATTCGTCGCTCAAATTGCTTGATGGTTCTTGTTGAATCAGCGCGAGCAATTCTTCGCCCAGTGTTTTGTTGGTTGCTCGGTCAGTTGGATGACTTGCAATTGCGTCAATTTTTTCCACCATTGCGTTATAATTAGCACTATTTGGTGGCAAAAGATTTTTGATGAGCGTTGTCGCTACAGTAATTGCGTTCGTTGTGTCTGCGTCACCAATCAAGAGTTCATCAATAATTTTTGAAAATGAATCTCTCGTATCTTGTTTGATATTATTGCGAGACTCTACCAAAAGTTGCAAATCTACCAATTTTTTGGCTTTTTCAAATGGGTTCATCCAGTTTTCTACCAAAACATTGTATTCTTGCATCAATATGATTCGATCAACGTCATCGAGTTTTCGAATCATACTTGCGAGTTTTTCGAGGCGCTCTTTTTCAAAATTTGTGAGCTTGTCAGCATCAATATTTTGAAAATCGTTGTCCGTTGTAGAATTTTCTGGAATAAAATCGAGAAGCAGTTTGATAGTTTTTGTCTTTGTTGGAGTGACTCCGTCGTAGAGAGTGATTTTAATTTTTCGTTCACGCGTTCGTGCATAACTAAAATCCGAAATTGTAAACAATGAGCCATCTTGATAAGACTGATGTTCGCGATTATCAATATCATTATCGGTTACACCATCCATATTGTCGCCCGTTCCATCCATATCTAGATCGGTATCGATCGCATACGCTGTTGCCGTGTTTCCAAAAAGTGAAAGTTTCACGACTTGGGATGGATCAGAAATGGTGATAACATCATTTTCGGCTTTTGGGAATGACTGATACACGATTTCACCATTTTCGCTTGGTGTGATGGTTTCGATATTTTTGAGAATAATATCACTATTCGAAATATCGGTATCATTGTTAGAAATTTGTAGAGTACCAATTTTTCCATCAGCATCAGCATTTGGAACATCTTTTACATCCAAGGTAACGCTTTCAAGTTGTGTGGAAGAATAGTTTCCAATCGTCCATTTTGCCTTATCGTACACGCCTTGACTTGTGTTGAGCAAGAAAAGTTTGTCATCAGAAATTTTGTATCCCTGAACGCTGGCTTTGAGCTCATTGCGAACATGAATTGTGTGATATTTTGTATTTGTTACGCCATTATTCGTCACACGAACACACAAATTATAATCTCCGGCTTTCGTGAAAGTGTGCGAAACACTTGGAGTCGAAGTTTTTTCATCAATTCGTCCGTCTCCATCAAAATCCCACGCATATTGAGCTTTGCTGGTTACATTATTTCCAGTAATCGTTTTGGCTTCAGCTGAAAAAGTTACATTTTGACCAACTTTGATTACTTTATTTGGAACGTGAAGTGTAATGAGTGGCAAATGAATATTGCTGTTTTCATTGTCAATAATGAGTGGCGTCTGACTCGAAAGTATTTGTTTGCTATCTACGCGCATTCCATCATTATCCTCGATGATAACGCCAAAATAATATTTTTCTGTAACATTTGGCAAAACAAAAGTCATCGTAGGGGATTGCGTAATTTGCAATCCCTGCGGTTCATTATCTGATTCTGTTGTGTAATACCAAATATATGAAGTAACGACACCATCAGGGTCGTTCGCTCCATTGGCGGTAGCTTTGACAATAATTTTTTGACTATCTTTTTTGCTCGCGTCAATTGTTGTTGTGATATTTGTCAGCTGTGGTGGCTGGTTGTTGAGTTTGATATATTCTGTTATCGTGTGAGAGGCACCATTGGTTTTTGATTTTACCGTCAAAGAAATCGGAAAACATCCAAGATCTTTAAAATTTTCTGAAATCGTAGAAAGTGTGGAAACTTTCCCCATAAAACGCCAAGTATAATCAAGATTCGTAGTTGTTCCATCGACATTAACAGAGTTTCCGCCATTGAGTGTTGTGGATTCACCACGATTGAGAATATATGCATCTTTCCCATCACAAACACCAGATTCCATCACAACGCTATTGCTCGAATTGGTAAAATTGATAATTGCGAGTGGAGAATCCATATTTGTGATATAGACTTTTCGTGTGATGGTTGTTGTATCATTAGCACTTTCTCCTTGAAGCGTTACGCTCACATTATAAATTCCGGTAGTCTTGAATTTGTGTGTTACCGCGCGTGCGCTTCCCGAAGTTTGTGGTGAGCCATCACCCATATTCCAAGTGAAAAATTTTGCATTTTTTGAAATCGCCAAAAAACTCACTTCATCACCCACTTTTGCAACTTGCGAAGCAATTCGCATATCGCCAGAAAGAATTGAAGTGACATTGAATTTTTGTTCAGCGCTCGCGATTTTACCGTGTTTATTGGCAACGGTTACTTGGATTGTATTTTCTCCAGTTGTGTCAAAAGTATAGGTTCCGCGACTATTTTTCTGATCAGTTGGAGTATTCGCGAGTTCATCAAGTTTGATAAGTTCGCCATTGAGACGCCAAGTGTATGTGAGACCTTGACGAGAATTCGTATCAGGATCATAACTTCGGCTCGCATCAAAAATAAAAGTATTTGGCTGTTCCGAATTGAGACTTTTTGGCGCATCAAGCGTGGCGATTGGTTCGCGGGATTCGATAGTAATTGTCTTGGAATCGCTATCAATTTCTCCATTTGGGCTTTTAGCAGTGAGAGTAACTGTGTATGAACCAATATCCTTGAAAGTATAATTAAATGATGTTCCATTTCCGGATTGCGTATCGCGTTTTCCAGTATCATTGCTCTGAACTGTCCAGAGATATTCTACATTTCGAACATTTCCAAAATATGTTTCTGCCGTGAATGAAATTGCTTCACCAGCATTCGCGGCAGTTCGATCAACTTTGATAGTAGCGGCTGGATCTTTGATTCGAAGTGTGATATCCTTGGAAAAAGTTTGGCCGTCATTGGTTTTGAAAGTCAATTTTACTGGAAAATCTCCTGATGTCGCAAAAATTTGGCGTTCCGCACCAGGTCGTCCATTATATTTTCGAGTATTTCCATTCCCAAAATCCCAATTTGTTTCGAGAATTCGTCCGTTTCCGATAGCGCGAGAAGCAGTCGCATCAAAAATCAATCCCTGTGCTGCAATCGTTGGTGAAATTTTCATTTCACTCATGTTACTCACATTGATTCCGTTCACGAGAAGCGTAATTTCACCGAGTTTTGGCTGCACCTGAATATTTACTGAAGTGCTGAGTGGAAGGACATCAGTGTAGCGTTTTTTGTTACGACTGGCTGAAACTACATCAAGGTTCACTGTATAGGTTCCTTCTTGAGAAAACTCGTATGTCAGGCTTGGGCCACGCCCGAGTTCGCGGCGTCCACCACCATTTTCACGAATCCACCAAATATAATTTCCATTTGGAGGAATCGTCCCAGATGGGTCAACAACATTTTGTGCAGAAAAAGAAGTCACCAATGGTGCGTTTCCGGTTGTTGGATTGGCGCTAATAGAGCCTTGTACAGCCTCGATTTTTGCACTACTCACAAAAGTGGCAACCTGAGAAATCGCCGTTCCCACAGCCTGTTGAGAATCTGGTTCTTTGCTCGCCAGATCCAAATACATATCTACCAATCGTTTGTTACTTTCATTGATTCTCGCGGCTTCCGCATTGCGGTCTGGCAATCGGTCGAACGCTTGCTGAACCAAAGATTTGAGTTGAGAAATTTTTGAAGCCGAAGCTTTTTTGTTCACGCGAAGTTCTGCTTCTAGTTCTTCCGCTGCGACTTGTACGCGATATTTGTATTCATTAAAAGTTCCCTGATCGCTTTCTGTATATGCTTGCGCATGAGCTGTTGGAACAAGATTGAATGCGAAATGAGTTTTTTCTCGTGGATTGTAGCCTGTTCTCGTATCTTCCAAAAATTTTATGACAAAATTAACAATCGAATATGCGAGCCACATCACAATAATTCCAATCGCGACATACAAAATGGTTTTTCGAGAATTGGCAACCGTATCTTCGTCTCCTGCGCTGATCATGATACGAAAACCTGACCAAATCACATAAATAACTCCAATAATCGTGACAAAAGTCATCAAATAAATCACGACATCTTGCGCGTACTCTGAAATAGGCTTCGTCGTGATATTATTACCAAGCGCCTCACTTCCATCGTTCACGCCTTCTTTGAGCGTACAATGACCATCATTACAATATTGCACTTTTGGCGAATTTTTTTGCCCAAAATGGTCAAAAGCACTGCCGTTACTTTTTTGCGCAAAAACACTCGAAATTCCGAAGAAAATCGCAAAAATGAGTGAAAGAATGAGGGAAAAAATAGAAATTTTTCGCATACAATAAAATTATTTTTACTATCGTAACATATTTTTTTAAAAAAAGCAATTTTTAAGCAATTTTTCTGAAAAATATAGTTTTTTTATTATAACATTTATTTTTTAATCGTCAATTTATTTTTTGAGAGAATTGCAAGAATTTTTGAAAAAATTTTTCCAAAAAAATAGAAAAAATCCCGAAGGATTTTTAAAATTATTTCTGTTGACAAAGTTCTTCTCATTCGCCGATTTCACAGCGTATCGCTTTGGAAATGCGTTCACCAAGCCCAGAGAGGGAAGAGAGTGAGGAAAAATCTTCCCAGTTTGCATCAATCATCGCGTCAAAAATGGATTTTGCGCCGTAGTCGAAGACTGAAACGCTCATGGATGGTCCGAGCAAGAATGCGTCCATTTTGGCTTTTGGGAATTTTTCGGAAAGCGACTTAACAGCGGCTGCGGCGTGAAATTCTGTTTGCGCTGGAATGAGCATTGGATAGATTTCCATCGAAATTTCTTGTGCCTGGCTTGACATCAAAAATTGTAAAAATTTGAGTGCTTGGTCAGGATTTTTTGAATTTTTGGAAATTCCGAAAAAGCTGTATTTGGCGATATTGTACGGATTTTTTGCTGAGAATTGTGGAATTTTATCAGTATAGACAAGATCTTCAACACCCGCACCCCCAACGCGTTTTTGCGACATTTCAAGCTCCGAGATGAGACTTGGATAACCGACAATCATCCCGATATTTCCACGCAAAAATTCATCAATCGTCGTCGAATTTTTGTTGGATTTTAGCTGAGATTCCGTCTGGCGAAGGGTATTATTGTTGCTATAAATATCCGCAGTAACATCAGGATTAGTCGAATTTATCAGGTCGCCAAAACTATAATATTTTTGAAATGGCGAAGTGATATTGGTGAGATTTTTGTATGAAAAAACCTTCGATTCACCCAAGAAAAATGGTAAAATATCAGAAATATTTGGCACAAAAGTTCGCCGCAATCCGAGGTTTGTTGGGAAAATCCCAGCAGGGAATTGTCCATAGAGTAACTCGATTTGATCCCAGCTTGTCGGCGCACCATTTCTGAGAAGCGCACGATTGTAAAAAACTCCAAGAGTTTCGTATCCGAGAGGAACACCGAGTAGCGATTGCGTGGTTATTTTGGTGTCAGGATTTTTTTCAGAAACAATCAAATCGGAAAAAACTGGATCAAATCGTCACCCAAAATCCGTGATATCGATGACATCAGAAGGGATTTTTGCGAGCTGTGATTCGAGTGGCGCGTATTCATTTTTTTGCACCATAAAAATATCAGGCCCATTTCCATCGGCGATCGCGCGCAACAAAAGTGAGTTATATCCAGAAACCGTCGTAGAAGATTTTTTTTCTACTTCCACTTGAATATTTTTGTTAGCAGGATCTGCATCGTGAAAGGCTTTGATAACTTTTTCAAAATCATCGGTCAAGCCCTCATTGATCCAAACCGTGATTTTTCCAGAAATGACTTGTTTTGGCTTTTGGTTGGCCAAATACATAAAACCAATTCCGAGTGCGATGAAAACAAGCACCACGATAACGAGAAAAATAATTTTTTTTGGAGACATAAAAATTTTTAATTGAGCGAATTGTAATGATTTTTTCGGAAAAATCTATTTTATTTTTGGGAAAATTTTTTGAAAAAAGAGGACGAGCCTCTTTTTATTTTTGAATTATTTCATCAATTTTACCAAAATTTCTGCGGCTTCACGCTGCGAGATGAGCGTATTTGGACCAAAATTTTTATATCTTGTGCCGATTGTCGCGCCATAATTTTGAATATTTTTGAAAAGTGAGGAAGTGTTTGGAACATCAGTGTACGAGATTTTCCCATTGGCATCGGTCAATTTTCCAAATCTTCCCAGAATTTCTACAAATTCTCCACGCGTGAGATTTTTGTTTGGGAAAAAATTTTCACCACGCAAAATTCTTTTTTCATAGGCGCGCGCCGCATAACCTTGAAGTTTTGTGTTACCAATCGCGATATCGTCGAATGGACTCATACTATCGCTTGGATTTTCCCCATAAAATTTCATAAGTATCATGAGGGCGTCCGCGCGAGTGAGAAGCGAATTTTCGTTGATTTTTTCAATATTATCAAAAATACACGCATTTCCAGAAATTTTGAAAACATTTTTTAGGAAATTTTCGCTTCCAGAAATATTGGAAAGATTGCTACACAAAGCGGAATTGTAGGTTGTTTGCGATGCGACAATTACTTTTTCCTCATTGGCTGGCGTATAACTTACAATCTGATCCAGAAGGGTAGAAGGCGCAGATTCTACTTCTGGCACAATATAATCCACGATTTCGTCAAGAGTTTTGAGTGGAATATCTACTTTTTGTGTTGTTGGTGCGGATTTTTCAGGATTTCCTGACAAATAATTCTGCACGAATTCAAGTGGATTGATAGTGTATTTTTGTGCTTTATCAGCCCCAAGCCCCGCTGTTACCGCCTGCAAAAATGACAATCCCTTGGCGCGTGCTTCAGCCGAGGTATATGGCCAATACGGATGAAATGGTGCATCTTGCGTATCAATCTGAAAATGTAAGTGTGGCGTTGTTGCGAGTCCTGTTTGCCCAACGCGCCCGAGCATATCGCCTTTTTTAATTTTTGTTCCTTCTGTGGTTGTGATTTCTGAAAGGTGCAAATAACTTGAAAATATATCTTGTTTTTTTCCGCCGATATTTACGCCCTCATGACGAATCACTACAAATTTGTTCCCAGAAGCATCAGCCTCAACCGTTCGCACTACGACACCATTCGCAATACTCAAAACTGGCGTCCCAATCGGCGCACGCATATCAATCCCCAGATGACTTCCGTCGTATTCTTTATAATTGAGCGTATAACTTCCCATATACATCACAGGATAAGTAAAACGCCCCATAATATTATTCTGATCCAGAAGCGCAGAAACATCATATTTTGGAATCGGTACCAGATCCGAACTTGAAATATTACGAAAATCCAGGGTCTTATTGCGTAAATCGGCTTTGAGCCAGTTTGGTACATATGAAATTGGCATTACCGTCCCATCAAATGGATCAGCTTTGATATTTGTATATGTTTTGGCTTGCATACTCGGCAACCAGATCGTCGTGATAGCAATCATGATCGCCAAAAAACAATTTACAATCCACACAATCGCCAGGATCATGCTGATATTTTTTTTGGTATTTGTTTTCATAATATAAAATATAGAAATGTCAAATCCAAAATACTCTATCATAATATTTGCCAAAATGCAAATTTATTGCATAATTTTTTCTTGAAAAACGCTTATCCTATCTGTATGCGATTTTTTATGTTTCTCAGGATTTTGAAAAAAGAAAAAATCTCGCGATTTTACGCGGGATTTTTTGGATTTTTTTCTATTGTTTTGAAAAATTTTTCTTTTTTTATGAGCCATTCAGTACTTTGACGACAGAGATTTTTGTGAAATTTTTCGTCCAAAAATGCCTTAATTCCTTCTTCGAGAAAAATCGTATTCTGACTTCATTTTACAAAAATTATCGATTTTTGAGAGGAATTTTGAATTTTTTCAGCGATTTTTTGTCCAGCAATTCGCGATGATAACTCACTTGTGACAGCAAAATTTTTTTCCAGAACTGGCTTCATAATGCTCCGCATCACGCTTCCCACCAAGAAAATTTCGACAGAATTTTTATCCTCAAAAATATTTTCAATCTCGTGCGCCAGTGTTTCGTGCGCAGATTTTTCGAGATTTCCGAGTTCGCGCATATCACCCAAAAAGAGAAAAATTTTTCGATTTTCTGCCATTTTTTGAATAGATTTTATACCCTCAATCATCGCCAGAATGCCACCATTGTAGCTGCCATCAATGATAATTGCATCATTTTTTCCATGGAAAATTCCGCATCGCCCCGCCTCTGTATGGAATTTTTTTGCACTTTCAGAAACATTCTTTGCTGGTACGCCGAGCGCTTCTGCGAGCAAAAAAATCGGCAAAATATTTTCCATTTGATATTCCCCAAAAACCGGCATTTCTACGAGATTTTTTTCATTTTTAAAAACAATTTCTCCATCGATTCCATGAATGGTATTTTTGACAAAATTCACGAAAATGCTCGAATTTTTATCATTTTTTCCGTAAAAAATATTTTTCTCCGATGCCTCTACAAAAGGAAAAAGTGACGCGTGAATGAGATTTTTCTTCGCGACCAAAATTTTGAGTTTTTCGTTTCTGTACGCCTCTTCGGTTCCAAATTGCTCGATGTGATTTGGAAGAACTGGCGTGAGAATCGAGACATCAGGAACCGCGATAGAAAGCAAAAAATCCATCTCTTTTGGTGTATCAATCCCATATTCGAGAACCAAAAATCTTGGATATTTTTGAAATAATTTTTTTATAAAAACACAAAAAACCCACGCCCATTTCAAAAGATTTTTTCCGCCTGTTTTTGCACCGATTATCGTCAGTGGTAAGCCAAATTCGCCATTGTAGTGATATCGAGAAAATTCTACAGCATCTTCGCCAAATTCGTGTTGCAAAAACTGCACTACAAAGCTTGTTACCGTCGTTTTTCCGGCGGTTCCAGTTACCCCGATTATAAATGGCTTTTTTCGGCGTATCAAAACCCTTGCCAAAAACGCTAAATATTGCCTCAATAATTTTTTCATAAAATTTTTTAGATTTTTTGGAAAATTTTTCAAACTATAAAGAAAATCCAGAGAAAAGCAAGTCAAAAACTCTATACAAACACAAAATTTATTTGCTAAAATGATAACTTTTCATACAATGTTCACATTATTTGTATTTTCATTTTTATGGCACAAATTACTCACAACAACTTCACTTTTACAATTCTTGAAGAACTTCAGGTACGATTTCCAGAGCTTATTGATCTCATTTTGAACAGCGAATCTATCGATAATGCTCAGAAGCAATATTGGCTTGATATTTTGCCTTCTATGACGAATGAACAGATCGATCGTTTGTTCAATATTTTGATGACAGAAAAAATCGAAATTGAAAAATTGGATTTGCAATTTCAGGAAGATGTCAAAGCGCTCAACGAAAAACATTTGATCCAATGGCAAGCGCTTCAATCCAAGAAAGCCAAAGAAAAAATCGCAGAAGCAGAAAAAGAAGATACTTCCAAACAGGATGCTGAGGATGCTCTTGGAATGCTCGGTTCTCTCTAAAACTTCACAATTTACAAAAATTACGATATGATACAGGTTATTCCCATTAAGCGCGATCTGGACGGCAATGCAAAACTTCGCACACATGTTCTTTCTCCACGACTTGGCGTGACACTGACACTCACGATAGAAGGCGGAAAAGAAAATATTATTAGTATTTTGGAGGATCATCTTTTGGAGACTATTTCATCCGTAGAATGGAATACTTCTGAGGATGATACAGATTTTACTTTTTTGACAGAGAATTATAATCGTTTTATTCGTAATTTGGAACCACAGGATTTGGTTGATATTTCTGTGGCTGTTTCGCTTTTGAGAAATAATATACTCACGATTTCAGCGATTGGGAACGCAACTGCATACCTCGTAGAAGGTGATGATATCACGCCAATTGCCATCCCAGAATCTGGAAGATTTGATTTTCATACATTAACGGCAGGTGAAGTTTCGCGAAATGCGGCGATTTATATTTCCAATCAGGATTCGCTCGAAGTTCTTGGGAATGAATTTTTGTTTGAATTTTCTGCGATGAATTCGGCAGAATTTTCTGAAGTTGCCAAAACAATTTTTTCTCGAGAAATCAATATTCCTTTTCATCTCGTCCGTATCGCGCATTCTTTCAAGAATGTTCCACAACAACCTCGACAGCGTGGGCGCGGCCAACTTGATTTGATCAAAGAAAAGGGGAAGGATGTGGCTCTCAAAATTAAAGAATTGCCAATTTGGAAAAAAGCAAAAGAAAAAATTAACTCCGTTGATTTAGGTGCGAACGAAAAGCAAAAATATAGCTTTTTGGCGATAGGAATCATTCTGATTTTTATTCTTATTTATATGTTGTTGTCGGCGATTGGTGGAGCGCTCACAACAGGTATTTCTGGTGATGCTTTTGCTGAAAAGGTGCAACAAGCACAGACGCTTGTAGAAGAAAGTCGAAAACTTACAGGAAATCCTGACGCTTTCACTACCAATATGCAGCAAGCCGAGGCACTTCTCGCAGAACTTCGTGATGCACAAAAGTATTTGCCAGATGTCCAGACGATTCAAGGTGATATTGATGCGCTCAAAAAAGAGGTGTATGGTATTGAGACGATTGATTTTACCAAGTCAGAATCGATTGTTCCATTTGGAGAGTCAGGATTTACGCCAGTTGCCACTTTTGAAGTCAATAATAAACTTCTGTTAGTTGGAAAAACAGGAATTATTTCTGATTATGTTCGTGGCTCTGCGTTGCCAACTATTCAGACATATCCTCAGAATGATAGCGCCGTTACTGCAACTATCAATGATGCTGGAATCCCATATATCGTATCGGCGGCTACTCGTTTGATGACACTTCGTCAGAACAATGCGACATATGTTTCAGTGACAGGGCAGGGAACTTGGGAACTCGGATCAAAGATTAAGTCTTTCAATGGAAATATTTATGCAGTCAATGCTGAACAGAATCAGATTTATCGATATCGACCAAGTGCCAATGGATTTTCTCAGAAAACGAACAGCTTGACGGCGCAAACTTCTGCCAAGATTCTGGATATCGCGGTGGATGGTGGATTCTATATTTTGACAGAAGATGGAAAAATTAATCGCTTTGTCTCGACGAATGATAAGGGCGTAGTTTCCCTCACACTCAACAAAATCCCTGGCGCATGGAAGATTGATAATGGACTCTCGACACAGATTGTTGCCAATGATAAATTGTCGTATGTATATGTTAGAAATGGTCGTACTATTTGGATTTTCCAGCCAAATTCTCGTCAATTTCAGGATATCAATTCTCTCACATATATTGCACAGGTTCAGATTCAGTCTGACGGCGATGTAGTGGATTTGTCCGTTCCACGCGATGGACAGATGTATATTTCGACGGAAAAAGGAATTTTTGAAGCACAATTCCAGATTAAAGACGGAAAATTTTCTCTGACAGTGAAATAAATAATGTATACTTTTGATGCGATTATTCTCGAGAAAAATATTCTTCGAGAAAAACAGATTCGTATTGTTGTGCTCACCAAGGAATACGGAAAAATCACTTTGTGGCACAAAAAACAGATTACGGGCGTTGACATTGGGGACATCGCCCGTGTTGTTGTGCGCCGAGAAAATTCGATGAATTATATCAAAAGTATTGATACCAAGCTCTATTTGATTCACAAAAAGTGGAATTATAATTCCCTTTTTTCATTTCTTTCGTTGATTAAAACACTCAGATTTTGTGTAGCATCAGAGGAGAGTTCATCACAGATTTTTTCTGACTATGAGCGCGTTTTGCGGATTATGGGAGATTCGATTTCGCTTGATTGTTGTCAGCTTTTACAGATGCGCATTTTTAAGCATTTAGGCTCGCTCAATCCAGATTTTTTCCAAGAAGATGCGGTTTTGCGATATATGTATCAGAAAATTACTGAAACGCCACTTGATCGCATTCTGAAGGCACAACCGCTTCAATCTCACCACAAAGAAATTATCGAAAAATCAAATCTTTTTTCACTGTCCACTTTTCTGTAATATATGGAATTGACTTTTTTCTATATCAGTGTATTTATTTTTGGCTTGCTTTTTGGGAGTTTTTCGAGTGTGCTCATTAGTCGCTGGAAAAATAAAGAAGATGGCATTTTGATGGGAAGAAGCGCCTGTCCTCATTGTAAAAATACACTTGGAGCGAGCGAGTTGATTCCACTCTTTTCATTCATTTTTCAGGGTGGAAAATGCAAACATTGCAAAACTAAAATCCCTTGGAGATATCCAATTTTGGAGCTCTCTATGGGCCTTGTTTTTGTCTTGATGTCATATGCTGGTATTGAGATTTTCCATGTGGCATTGCCGAGCGTAGCGCTCCTTTTTCTTATATTTCTCGGATTTATCACTATAGTATATATTTTCTATGATATATTTTTCATGGAAATTCCCGATGAAATTTTTATAATTTTTATAGTTAGTAATTTCATACTTTTCATACTATCATATTTTTATACTTGAAAATTCATATATTTTAAATGGAATTCAAATCATACTTTTCATACTTTTTATTTTGATAAACTTCTTGGTGCTTTGATATTGTATACTTTTTTGTATGCACAGATTTTCATTTCAGGAGCAATATATCTTGCGAAAAAACAAAAATATCGTGATATCTGAGAGTTGTTTGGCTACTATTTTCTCTTTCCGTTCATGACGATTTGGGATTTTTTCAAAGAAAAACTCACTACCCAGAAACCTGAAAAAAATCCAGATAATACTCAAGATGAAGAGGAAATTCCGTTTTGGGTAGGACCTGGTGATTTATTTTTGGCGATTATTATTGGTTGGACACTTGGTGTATTGCATGGAATTGTGGCATTTTTCTTCGCGTATTGTGTTGGGAGCGTCATTGGCATTATTGCTATGTTGATTACTGGGAAGCAAAAAGAACGATTTGAAGTGCCTTTTGGTCCTTTTCTGGGAATCGGTTTTTTCTTGGCGATTTTATTTCATTCACAAATAAATAATTTTGTCAATGTGTATTTTTTCTTTTAATCGATAAAAATTCGACTTTTTACAAAAAATTTATATAATCGCTTCAATTATTTTTTCACAAATACCAATATGGCAACGGAAAAAGAACTTCAAAACTTGCGAAATGCGATTATTTCGGCAGAAAATTCTATTCGCACTGCCAAGCAACTTCTTTCGGCAATGCTCGGCGAAAAGGATCTTAATCAGCATTTTTCGCCTTCCATGGATGGACTTGGGAATTATGCGATGGGTGAGACACATATTGTAGAAGGGGTTTTCACGGGAGAGAGTATGCTCGGCTCAGACGGAAACACATATCCTGTTCCTCAGAATTATGCTTCCAAATCACTCTTGGTACAGGGAAGTCGGCTCAAGGCCATTATTGCGGCCAATGGGAAGATTAGCTATAAGATTATAGAAGAAATCGCATACGAAACGAAGCTTGGTATTGTGACGAAGGCTTGAGAAAAATTCCAAATCACCACTGATAAGAATACCTACAATGTCCTCACTGCGGCGATTACTTTTCATAAATGTTCTATTGGTGATACGGTCAATATTCGCATTCCAAAAGGAAAAGAAGCGACTTATGCAGTGATTGAAAACCTCGTTCCTAAAAAATAATTTTTAACTCCAAAATATGAGAAACGCAAATCTTCGATGAAATCCGTCTCGTGGCTATTCGTCAGGAAGACATCACGGAAATTCGTTTTTTTCTGAGAATAAAACTTGGCTTGTAATCGTGGCTTTGATTGCGGCAGTTTTTGTGTTTTTAAAACTTTTTGGTGGATCATCTGGCAGCACTACAAAGAGCGAAAATTTCTTGTCAGTGACGCCGACAGATTCCAAAAGTGTGGTATACCTAGTAGACGCTAACGGCGAGCGAAAACAAGTTTCTGGGAGCGGCGCGCTCTATGCCAACAATGGCTCACTTGTGGTAGAGTCTGGTGGCGCGACTGCAACACTAGACGCGACACGGCTCGATATTGCTGCCAATTCGGAAATTTCTTATAAGGTGAAAACTTCTGATAATGGCACATCAACTGATACTATCAAGGTTTCAAAGGGAATGGTGTGGGCTGATTCTTCTTCCAATACCCTTCTATTTGAACTCACAAATCTCTCTGCCAAAGTGCCTTCTGGCGCGATTGCTATGTTAGAACAGACAAACACAGTTTTTAGTTCTGTCTATTCTCTTCGTGGTGGTGTGCAGATTGTAACCAATGTTGGTCAATATTCTCTGGGTGCTGGTAAAAAAATCAGTCTATCATCCGGTGAAGCGGGGAATGCATCCACCAATCTTTCTGAAAAAGCAAATGATTTTGATAGTTCCGTTTCGAGTATGGAATTATTTGTCCGCAATGATGGGGAAACTCTTCTGAAAGCGAGCCAAACTGAAGATTCTAAGACAAAAACCGAGGAAACTATTTCTACTGGCGCTACCACTGGAACTGGCACCAATGCAGAAAAGACGGGGAAATATATTGCATTCACGCAGCCAGTGGATGGTGCGACTATCAAGACTGCTACAACCAATATTATGGGAACGCTTTTGTCCGCTGATGTGAGCCGTGTAACACTCAATGATCAGGATGCGGAAGTCAGCCCCGTGAACGAAACTTTTTCTATGGAAAATTTTGCGCTCACCAATGGTATTAACAATATTGTCTACAAGGCATATTCTGCGAATGGTATTGAGCTTGAGCGTGGAGTGCTCGTCGTACATGGTGCTAATACAGGCACAGCCAATACGATTGTTCCAGAAAATTTCCCATCACTCAAAGACTTTGTCATTACATCACCTTCGTCCAATCCGTACGCGACGACTGAATCATATGTCAAAGTGCAGGGAACAGTGCCAGCAAATACGGTTTCATATATCACGGTTAATGGATATCGTTTGCAGCGATTTGTAGCTAATTCTACGCATTGGTACTACCATGCGAATGCATCGATTGGAACTATCAAAGAGGGAACAAACTTGTATCATATCAAATTTTACGACAGCAATAACCGAGAAATTCATACACAAATTTTTACTATCATAAAAGATACGCCAAATGCGAATAATAACTCAGATTCACCGCTTTTCCCTTCGAACTAATAGAAAAGGTGCGACACTTATAGAGTTGATGGCGATGCTCGTGGTAGTAACGCTCGCTCTGACCGTTTTTTTCCATACACTTTCTCAAAGTCTGGTTTTTGCACGCGACGCTGAAGCACGCATCAAGGCGGTTGCTTTGGCACGTGAAGGTATCGAAGCGATGTACAATATTCGCAATACCAATTGGCTCAGATTTTCGAGTAGTCGCACTAAATGCTGGGATTCTCTCAACTACGACCCTATGTGTCTGAATGGCGTCAATGGCAACAAAATCGAGAATGGATCATATATTCTATATAGTGAAAATGGTCTTTGGAAACTCGAATCCACTACGGCAGGCGACTGGAATACTGGATTCACAGCGTCGGCCGCGCACTTTCAGATTGGTATCACAAAAGATGGCTGGTATGCAGGCAAGAATGGCTACGATTCAACCAAAAATTGTGTCAATATTGGCAATTCTGCTGGAAGTTTCCGTGATTGTCGTTCTATTTTTAGTCGCGAAGTCCAGATTAAAGAAAAAACCGAAACCACGATGAAAGCGGAAGTTTCGGTGCATTGGTTCAACGAAAGGCCTCGAAGTGTTTCACTCGTGGCTGATGTTACCAACTGGAAATCTCTGTACGAAAAATAAAATCCTCGAAAGGGGATTTTTGTTTTTGAAAATTGTTGGTGAAATTCGAAAACTCCTGAGTCATCGCCGGAGTCCGAGGAACCAGTATTGCCATCCAGTGAGACAATATCACCATCTATCAATCACAACAAAACATTGGTGGCTCTATAAAACCCCCAGGAGCAGGCCTACGAGACCTCTCCAAATGTTCCTTCTTCAATACTAGAACCAAAAACATAGAACCTCTCCCGCCTCCTTATAAAAATTAAGAAAATTTTGAGCATACTTACATGAGAAGCAAAATATTTTTTGACAAAAAATTTTGTCGAGATTTTTTCTTTTTCAAATCAGAAACTAAAAAATTTTTTTGTCAATTCAAAATTTCTTACAAAATTTACAAAAACACAAAAAAAGAGTACAATGCAAGCACCTTAATTTTTGGTATGAAAAAATCTTCCCTTATCGCTCTGGTTTTGACGGGAATATTCGCCGTCAGTCCTCACGCCGCCGCGCAAAAATCTGTCAAAGAAGCGCTCGAAGCTGTGAAGCACCTTCCGACCGCGCAGGAACTTGCCCAGTACACGACGGACTGGAAAATTCCGCAGGCATTCGAGGCGGTTTTTAAAAAAATGTTTTCAGCCGATCAGTATGCCAAAGTCGTTGCTGGTCAGGACGCGAGCGTCAAAAATACGGAAAAACTCGCCAATATTCCTGCGAGCCAATTTCTCAAAAATAGCACTCCGTGTACGCTGCCGCAGGTAGCTGTTGGTATCAATACCGATGGTACACTTCGTTGTGGTTCCAAAACGCCGATGCTCGTACAGGCGCGCGTGCGTAGTGGAAGCCTCAAAGTTGACACACAGAGAAAAGTCGCGGGCGATACTATTGTCATTGACAAAAAAATTATTGCCGAAACCAAAAATAACGAACAGGCGGAACTTGTCTTCCCAGACAAATCACTTCTCCGCATGGATCAAAATACCAAAATCACGCTGAGCCCTGTGCCGAGTGAAACACATGGCAAGACTATCGCGCAAGCATCGTACAAAAATGGTTTGCTCTGGGGGCGCGTCCTCTCCAATGAAGGCCCTCAATTCGAAAACTCCTGAGTCATCGCCGGAGTCCGAGGAACCAGTATTGCCATCCAGTGAGACAATATCACCATCTATCAATCACAACAAAACACTGGTGGCTCTGTACAACTCCCATGAACAGATAGTCCAAACTTTCAAATAAAAAACCTCTCCAAATGTTCCTTCTTCAATACTAGAACCAAAAACATAGCACCTCTCCCGCCTCCTTACTCCATCAATCGCTATTGTCTCTCAGGTCATGACGATACCATCCTCGACTTCACCAAAAAAGACCTCATCTACCTCAACGAACTCATTACACAAAATCCAGAAAATCGTACTGCCATCGCAGAAAAAAATATCATCGCTCCACAAGAAATCCAAGAACATCAAACCTTCTGTCCAGACCGAACAAAAACCACCTTCTGGCCCAATGTTACAGACCCTAACGAAATGTGTCAAGATAAAAGGGTGGTGGCTGTTGCTACACTCACACCAGAATATGGAAAAATAGTGTATAAAGGAAGGGATGGTAAGATGAATACAAAGGAGATTAAGATAGTGAAAAATACAAATAATATAAATAATAGTGAGTATTATGGTGGAGAATTACAAATTGATAATGAATTACAACAAGTTCTCAAGGAGAAGATTACAACAATGTCGAACAAAGAGTATCATGGACCTTTATTTGTTTTTAATCGAGATACTTATTTCCATGCAAAAGATGGTGCATGTCTTTCACCCTGAACATTAAAGTGTTTTAAGGAGCCACTTCAATTTCAAAATACTGGTACATTGTTTATTTGATGAAATGAGAATAACTGACGATTTGATGCGAAAAAACAGTCATATGTTACGCTCACATTTATGACACCATAAAAATAACCCAATTGGGTTATTTTTAAATATTACATCTTGCTTGGTGTCTATTAGAACATATAAAGGTCTCGCACAATCGCTGTAAACTCTTTCTCTTGTCGGATTCCATCTTTTTCGTAGACAATTTTTCCAGTAATTGTTGACTTTGTCTGATGAGTATAGTCAGTATCCATTGAAAGAAGTAGTTTGTTTCCTTCTGATTTTACATACATCTGAGGATTTGGTGTGGTAAGTCCTGGTGCGGATGGTCATCTTTCTCCTACTACCTTCAAATCTTCAAAGTGCGCTCCTTGTGGAAGATTTTGGATTTCCGCTACGGTGTACCATCCCCCTTGAGGAAGATTAACATCAGCACGCTGTTCCCCCGGTATCTGCTTCACCACTTCTTCCAACTCTTTCTGCATCGCTTCTTCTTTTTGCTTGCGGATTTGTTCTGGAGAAGGTCCTTTGTTCACTTCTTCCAATTTCACAATTCTTCCCAAAGCCACTGGATCCTGCACCACCTCACGAGATCCTGCATGAAGACTCATCACACGATCATGCATCACATCATGAGCATTCGTTGGCTTGCTTCCAATACTTGGATTTTCTCCATCCAATCTCACTCTCACTCCCGCCATCACAAAGTTTCCTCCATGATGCTTCACATTGGTTCCCGCATTCACAAATCCTGTCACACGAGAAGACAAATCCTTTAGTGCCGTCAATGAAATTTCTCCATTCGTCGCACCACTCACTCCCACACGAGCACCATAGTCTGACAAATATTCTGTATGAGACACCCATCCAATAGTCTCATTCTTTCCAAAAGTTCTCTTGGTGTAATCCACTCCCACATTCGTCACACCATTGGCAGTTGTATTGAGTCCAACACTTCCACCAACTGTTGTTTTCTGTCCACCTTCAAAAAATACATTTTCTCCAATCTGTTTGTCTCGTGCCTCATGATGAATCACATGTCCTTCTGCATGATGCACCACAGAACCATTTGGAACCATTCCCACTTCCGCAGAAGCACCATATCCTCGAACCCCATACTTTCCACGAGAAGTAGAAATACTACCCATGCCATACACAGTATCTCCTGCCACACCACCAGCCACGAATCCATTATTGTATTCTTTTCCAGCAGTTCCTCCAGCATTAAACGCTACATTTCCTTTCCCCACAGACAACCCCATCATTGGTGCTGTCTGACCCTGTTGATTATTAACACCAACATGCGTAATGGCGTTGAGAGGACGAAGTTCGCGTTCACCCTGAGTGATGACATCGGCCTGAAGTGCTGCTACTCGCGACTGAGTATCCTGCGTTACTTGTTCCATTTTTGTCTTCGCCTGTGCTGGTGATATAGCGAATGCAGTCGCTACGATAGCGGCACCGGCCAATTTTTTCGGAGTATTCATTCCCATAGTACAATAGTAAATGATTAAATAAAGGTTTATGCCTAAAAGAGTGAGCATAAATTGCAATAATTTTACAATATTATTTTATTTTGTCAAATATAAGTTGAGAGAAATTTTTGGAAAAAGAAAATGATGAGAAAATCTTGCGCAAAAAAATGATTGGCAAGCCAAAACGAAAATTTTCTCGATATGCTTGGCGGATTGGAAAAAAATATTTTTGGCGCGTATTGAACAAAAAATTTGTAAGATTCCACGCTGGGCAAAGGTGCGCGACAAGAAAATTTTTCTTAAATTTGACAATTTTTTCATCTGCTTTACAATGAAAAAAATAAAAACTTATGAAATTTTTCTCTCACGGAGTGCTCGGGATGAACGCTCGAAATCTCAAATATATTCGTACCAAAAATGTCGGAGAATCCGTTTCTCTCGCCGATAGTAAGCTCAAAACCAAGAATTTTCTCTCAGGGCGGGGGATTCCGTTCGCAGAAACATATGCTGTGCTGGATTCACAGGCTGAACTCAACAATTTCCCCTTTGACTCTATTCCTGAAAATGCCTTTGTAATCAAGCCAAACAAGGGAAGTAAGGGGCAGGGTATTTTGATTGTCAAAAAAACAAAAACTGGAAAATTTTTGATTGATGGGCGCGTGTGGACAGAAGACGAGGTGCGCTTGCATATGACGGATATACTCGGTGGGGCGTTCTCACTTTATGGTAATCATGACAAAGTCGTGGTTGAGGAACTTCTGCGACCAGGGCGTGATTTTTCAAAATTTTGTCGTCATGGACTCGCTGATATTCGTATGATTGTGTACAATTATGTACCTATCACTTCTATGGTACGCATGCCGACGGAAGCGTCTGGCGGAAAGGCAAATCTCGCGCAGTGAGGAATTGGTCTTGGACTCAATATCGCGAATGGCGAGGTGATGAGTTTTTTCCAGAATAAAAAAAGTTTTAAAGAAAAATTCCCAGATGGATATGAGCACCTCAAAGGCTCTATTGTGCCTTTTTGGGACAATATTTTGCTGTATTCGTCACAGATTCAGTTCTACACAGGGCTGGGATATTTGGCGCTGGACTGGGTGATTACCAAAAATGGTCCAAAATTGCTCGAAATCAACGCTCGTGCTGGGCTTGAAATCCAGAATGTAAATCTCGTTCCGCTTGCTAAACGCCTTGAACAGGTGGATGACCTCAAAATCAAATCCCCAGAAAAAGGTGTTGAAATCGCAAAATCTTTGTTTCATAGCGCGGTTTCGAGTGGTGCCGTTGGGAAAAAAATTATTCGTTTTGCACAGCAGGCGACAATTCGCGGTATCGAAATCATGGTAAAAGTTGATCCCAATCAACAAGAAACGGCTATTTCCGCCAATCTCAAAAAATATTTTTCCCGCGATTCGGTGATTCAGTTTGCTGATGGTGTTCAGCTTTCTCTTGGGAAAATTGAAAAAATCCTCGATCATAACGAAAAAAATCTCGTGATTCTTGGACAGGCAGACCTCGCGGATTGTCTCATTGCACCGACGATTCTTGCGCCGAACACGCACCAAAATTCTCGATTTTCGCCACAAATTCACGATATCGACGACAAAATGCATACTTTGGCTCGCAAGCTCAATTTGTCTGCTATTTTGCGCCCGCAAAATTATTCTGCGGAATTGCACAATTTTTTGAATAATCCGCACGAATATAATCCAATTTTTGAATACAAATTCCCGACAGAGGAGGTTTTTGCTGATATTGACGCGCTTTCTGCGGATTTGGAAAATGAAATTTCGTTACTGAGTGCCAAGGATTCTACGCTTCAAAAATTATTTTCTGAAAAACTACAAGAACTCTGCGACCGCAAAAATCTCATTCTTGCGTACAAAAATTCTGATTATCCGAAAATTGCTCAATACAATACTAAGCTTTTTGGTGCTATCAATCCGTCACTTCTTGAGCAAGCATCGAAAAAAGTTTTTGAAAAATCTTCAAAAAAATCGCAAAATTCTGAAAAAATTCTTGGAAAAATTTTGTCGCTGGATGAGATTCAGGTTGAGGTGGAAAATTTTTTGAAATCCAAAAATATTGAGTGAATTCCGGTGAAAATTTCTGAAACGACATACTCACGAATGGCGGTGGCATACAAGAAAAATGGTGTGCACATCAATATTTCTGTCAATGCGAAAATCGCCAAAAATGAACTTCCAGCAATTCTGGAACACGAGTTGGGCGTGCATTTGCAACGATATTTAGTGGGGAAAAAAACGGGTCTCAAAATTTTTGAAATGGGCGTTGGATATTATTTGCGTGATGAAGAAGGGCTCGCCGTGTACAAATCGTTCCAAAAATTACCAGATAATTATGAGAAAAATGCTATGTTTTTTAAGTATTATCTTGTTGCGCACGCCGATGAATTGTCGTTTTCGCAGTTGGTTGGGCTTTTGCGATCGATCTATCCAGAGCGTCCGTGGGAAAAAATTTTCTCGTCAGCGTCTCGATTCAAGCGAGGAATTCAAAATACTTCGGTTTCTGGAATTCCTGGAAATTCCTATCAGAAAGACAAAATTTATCTTGATGGCTACCATCTCGTGAACGAATGGGTCGAAAATGGCGGTGATGCAAGCCTTCTGTATTTTGGAAAAATAAAAATTTCTGATTTGCCACTTATTGCTAAACTTTAAAAATATGCGTTTTATTTATTTTTTGATTTTTTTGCTCGTTCCGTTCGGGATTTTTGCGCAAGAAAATACTCCAACTGAAACTCCTGATACCGCGACTGGTGCGATAGAAATGACACAAACTGGCGTAACAGGCAATCCACTCTTGCCTAAATGTAGCGATGTAATTGGGATTTCTGGGGCGGTACAGGTGCACTTGGGAACGACACATGAATATAGTTTGGTGGACAATAATGGTTCTGTGGCGCCTATGGGATTTTTCCGTATTCAGATGGATGATTATATCGAGGATGTGAAGGCGACAAATAGTAAGCTCTCCCATACATTCAATATTTCTCCAGGAATTGCGACCATCACTTTTACGCCGATTGATAGCGCTGCGTACAATTGTGTGGGAAGCATCACGCGCGAAGTTCACGTGTATCGCGAAGTGATTATGTATATCGGGAAAGAGCGTACTGATATTGGTGATTCGACGCTAGCGAGTGTTTTTCGTGAAAAATCTGTTTTGCTCGATGCTCATTTTGTGGGAAATTCTTTCCAGATTGAAGATCAGCCTGCGCTCTGGAGTGCGATTGGTGCGGCTGATATTCTCGTGATCAATCATGATAATATTATTGAATTATTTTCTGAGATGGAGCGCCTTCAGCGTATCAAAGAAAATATTTTCACGAATACGAAGATTTTTATTATTTCGCCTCATTCTCGTACGCTTCTTGCGAAGGTTTTAGCAAAATCTATCGCCAATCTCGGTATCACGGACAATAATATTTCGCTTATTAGCGCTGACCAGCTCAGTACCTTGCTCGGAAAATGGGCATACGAAGATGATCGTGAAGTAGTGCTTGGCGAGACTCTTTCATATGAAAAAAATCATTTTGCTCTCACGATGAGTAGCTTTTTGGAGTATCTTGCGTATTCGGGCGTTTCGTACCAATTTCTTGGATTTTTGCTCTTGCTTTCGGTAGTAGCCTTGATTTTTAATATTCTCAAACAAATTATCGGTTTGGATACATTTTCCGTGTATTATCCACTTTTGTTTGCGATTATTGTTTCGCAGATGGGTTATACTTTTTCCCTTGTTTTTGCGGCTCTTGCGGTGATTTCCGTGATTGTATCGAACGCGATTACCAATCGGATTCAGCTTCTTGTCAATGCCAAAAAGGCTTTTCTGATCAGTATGTATATTTTCTTGTTGCTTGCGGCAATGGGTGTGGATAATGTTTTTGAAATCGGAATTTTTAACTATACGATTTTCCAAAATTCTGTTGCGATTGTGGCGATTTTTGCGATTTTATTCATCATGGAGCGACTCATTGATGGTATCAAATTTTTCTCAAAATCTGGGATTCTCGAATTGTTCCGTTATGCGGTGATTATCGCGATTGTGGTGGCGATTTTCTCGTCTCGCTCGCTTCAATATTTTCTCATTTCGTATCCGGATGTGATTTTTTTGATTGTGATTGCCAATCTTTTGGTAGGGCGCTATACGGGGCTTCAAGTCGTGGAATATTTCCGATTTTCGCCAGTGCTTCGCAATATCAGCGAAGAAGAATAAAAATTCTCATACGAGAATTTTTATTTTGCATTCTAAAAAATTAAAATTTCGCAATAAAAAGTCAAATTGCTCTTGCAATTTACAAAAAAACAATATTATGAATAATATATTTATCGAATTATGAATATTTCGCGAAAACATTTTATTATGCTCGCAACGGTGAGCCTTTTTACAGGAATGATTGCGCCCGCTGTGGCTGGCGTAAATGTCAGCCGTCCGTATGCATTGACAAATATGCAATATGTGGCATATAGTATTTTAGTTGGCATCACGATTTTATTTTTCCTAGCGCATTTTCGCCTTCGGAAAATCTTATATATCGTGACTGCCGCGCTTATTGTACTGATTTTATCGCTTGGTGTGATGACGGTTACTGGTATGGTAAAAAGTTTTTCTCATCAGGTTTTGCAGAATTTTTCGTGGGGATGGATTTTTTTGTTGATTGGGCTCGTGTTTTTGGTGTTGACTTTTGTGCGAGATGATGAACAATTTTTGCCATCACAAAAAAATGATTTTTCCCTTGTGTATGAGAAAATTCTCGGAATTGTTGGAATGATTACACTCACACTTTTGACTGCGTTCATTATTTTTATTGCGGAGCAAAATTCGGCAAAAAGCACGAAATCAAGCGCACTTGGGAATATTTTTACCACTTCAGAATTGACGACAGCGTCTGGACAACTTTTGTCGCCTTCCTTTCAGGAAATTCGCAATTTTTCTTACAATCGTTCCAAAAATATTTTTTCATTTATCGCGACTGACAAAAATGGCGTAACAAAGGCGTTTCCGAGTAAAATAACGATTCAAAATCCAGAAAATTTGGCTAGTGTTCGCACGATTGGCGAGAGGAATTTTTTTGTACAAAATGACGGAAATGTCGTCGAAAATGAGAAAAATATCGGAAGGTTCATTTCTGGGGAAAATTCTCAATTTTTGGCTTTCCGATCGGAAAATAGAGAACTTCATATCGTGACGGATTCTGGCGAACAAATTTTCCAGACGGAGACTGAGACGACCGACAAAATTTTTTATAATTCGCAAACCAAGGATGTTTTTTGGCGAGAAAAAATTGGCGATGCGCATATTCTTTTTAAGAATGGAAAAAAATTGAGTGACGCGTATCCGAGTATTTTGCGCTATTCGGTCGCGGAAGATGGTAGTATGATGATGATTGTTGAGGATCAGAATTTTGTCAAGATGGTCGTAAAAAATGGTACCGTGATTCATACGATTCGTGAAGAATATGTGCAGGGAACACTTCGGATGAATGCGTACAATGTGCTCTATGCCATCAAAAATACTGATGATGAGAGTTTTTCACTTGTGATGAATGGTGCAATTCTAGACCGTAGACTTGATGAGATTCGTGAAATTTTCTTGGAGCAGAATTCGAGTGGTTTTGCGTATTTTGGCCGACCGCAAGGCGAAAACCGATATTGTTTTTTCACGCGATATCGTGGCAATTTGTGTGGCCTTGAAAAATATATGAATCCCGCTCTGGAAGGAGATAATTCTGGCATTGTGTTCGCAGCCTTCCGCGAAGGGCGATGGTCGATTTATCGCAATGCGACGGAGCTTATCCGCAAATCTGGCTACCAAAATCGCGCCGATATTTCTTACGATTATTTTTTCTTTGATCCAACGAATTTTCGTCATTATGTGTTTATCGAAAAAACGGAAAATGGCTATGTAATCAACAAAAGAGGAAAAATTCTTGAGACAACTTGGGAAGATGTTGATGTGAATAGTATTGCTTTTGGCTATGATACGATGTTTTTGGTGGTCAAAAATGCTGACGGATGGAGGATTTTGGAATTTTAATTGACTTTTTTAAAATTTTTTATATAGTATTTTCCCAATTTTTTTCAATCCATCACAAGGAGGCAATCATGCGCGTCATGGTTACGGTCGAAGAAATTGTTCGATTCTTCGAAAAGCGCCAAGAAAATTCTGATTCTAATGCAATAATGGAGGAAGTTCAAAAATATTTTCTTGGTAGAACATTGCCCCGAGAAGCAGAAATTGAGCTCGAAAAACGGCTTCAACAACGCTCTCTGGGAACTTAATTTTTCAAGCCCTTATTTGAGGGCTTTTCTCTTTTTTTAAAAAAATTTTTATAAATGAAAAAAAATTTTTGGCAAGCGATTTTTTGAGAAAAAGGCTTGAAGAATGGATTTTCACGAGAAAATGTGATACGATACATGTATGAAAAAAATTTCTTTTATCATCGCGCTTGTAATTATGGCAAGCCTTGGTTTGGTGAGTGTGTATGCGCTCAATTCCGCGACAACTGGCCGAATGATTGACAATTATAAAACTCGTCATGAAAAAATTTTGTTCGAAAGCCTGCCTTTTACTGCGACGGGCGCGAACGAAGTTTTGGAGCATGAATATCGAATGAATGGCCTCGAAGCGCTCAAAACTCGTCTTGCTGAAGTGGAAAAATATTACGCTGAGAAAAAACAAGAAACAACAATTGAGCGAATGACGCTCGAAAAGGCCATCAAAAAAATTGATGACGCTATTGCTTTGACAGAAAAATCAATCAACGAAACAAAAGATAAAATCACACAAAAGCAGAGCAAAATTCAAGCGCTCGATCACGCGAGTATCGAGCTTAAGAAAAAAATCGCTTCCCATCGCGAAATTATTCTCAATTATTTGGCGAATATGTATTCTGAGGGGAATTTGATTTTTGATGAAAATGGCGATGTAGATGTGATGAAGGCATTGCTTTTGACGTCCGAAAACACGGATTATTATTTGCGAGATATGACCTATAAGACGATTGTTTCGCAACTTGGTCAGCAATTTGTGGATGACTATCGTCAGTTGGTTCGCGATTATTATGTGATGGGTGTGAAAACTCGCGAAGAACGCGTGAATTTGCAAAATTTGCAAACCAGCCTCGAAAAACAAAACGCCAATTATCAATCGCAAAAAAAGGAACGCGAAGAACTTTTGGAAATTACGAAAGGACAGGAAGAATTATTTCAAAAACATATGCTCGCGCAACAGCAAGCACAACAGCAAATCGCTGATGCCTGGAAAAAAGCGAATGAGGATTATCAGAAATCATATGAAAATTTCATGTCGCAGTACAAATGTACAGAAAAAATGTCGAGCGAAGAATGTGATCGTCTCAAAGTTTTTTTCTCAAATGAGGCCGAACTTGCCAAAAGTGAATACGCCAAAAATACTGATAATATTTTTGTTTGGCCGACAGATAGCCGTCGTGTAACTGCGTATTTCCGTGATCAGAGTTATTTTCAGGCGATTGGAAGTCATCATGATGCGGTAGATATCGGAACTCCACAGGGTTCGGATGTATATGCTGCGGCCGATGGGTATGTATATTATATCATGCAACCAACGAGCCCGCAAGCGTATTCATATGTTGTTATTAAACATAAAGATGGCCTTGTAACGGTGTATGGTCATCTTTCAGAAGTAAAAATCAAACCATATCAGTTCGTTCGTCAGGGTGAGTTGATCGCGCTTTCTGGTGGAACTCCTGGAACCAACGGGGCTGGTCCAGCAACAACGGGCGCACACTTGCACTTTGAAGTTTGGAAAAATAAAGAGCCCGTAGATCCTCTTCGATTCGTGCCTCTCTATGATATCGATTACAAAAATTTGCCAGCATTGTATCAGACAAAATTTGTGAATGATTTGGTAGAAAAAAATGGCGAAAATACGGACACTTCTGATTACAAAATTCGTTTTTCGCTTCGTGGAAAAACTGAAGAAGAACGTCAGAAATATATGCTTGCCACTTATGCAACCAAAAGTTTCCAGAGCTGGGAAATGTGGACTGATACGGCACTTTCAGCCAATATTGACCCAAGTTTCCTCATGTGTATCGGACTTTCTGAAACAACACTCGGAAATCATCTCAAAACTCCGTACAATGTCGGAAATGTCGGAAATACGGATAGTGGCGATACCGTTTCGTTCGCATCTCCGCAGGAAGGCGTCCTTTGGATGGCAAAAACTTTCAACAACAAATATCTTGGAAAATACACCAAGGTGAGCGAATTGTCGCGTTGGGGAAATCAAACAGGACCAATTTATGCCTCATCTGCTTCCAACTGGCACGACAATACGATTCGGTGTTTGTCCGCACTCAAAGGTCGATTCGTCGAAGATGATTACAATTTCCGAATTTCTACAAAATAAAATTTCTCCGAAAGGAGATTTTTTATTGTCCAATTTTTCTTTTTAAAATCTTACAATTTTTGTAAATTTTCCAAAATTTTCACTTGCGAAAAATCGAAAAATCAATATTCTAAAAGGGATTTTTAACACAAAATTATGTCAGATTTTCCAAAACAATATGACCCAAAAAGTGCTGAACCGCAAGCGCAAAATCTTTGGACAGAAAATAATATTTCTGCGCCGCATGAAAGCACGACTGGAAAAACTTTTCACATTCCGATGCCGCCGCCAAATGTAACGGGAAATCTTCATTTGGGGCACGCAATGACGCTCACAATCGAGGACATTATGACACGATATCATCGTATGAAAGGGGATTCGACGCTTTGGATTCCAGGAACGGATCATGCGGGAATCGCGACACAAGCCCAAGTAGAAAAACGTCTTCGTTCCCAATGACGCGACCGTAAAGAGCTTGGTCGCGAAGAATTTTTGAAAGAATGCTGGAAATGGATTGAGGAATATTCTGGAAATATTCAAAATCAGATGAAAAAAATGGGTGCGTCCATTGATTGGAGCAAGGAGCGATTTACTTTTGATGAAAAGGCAAACAAGCTCGTAGAGAGTATTTTTGTTGACCTTTTCAAAAAAGATTTGATCTATCGTGGAGAATATATGGTGAACTATTCTCCTGGACTTGAATCCGTGATTTCTGATATCGAGGTAGAATACCAGGAAGTGACAGAAAAAATGTATCACATTAATTATTTTATTTCCGGATCTGATAAAGAGCTCGAGATTGCGACGACACGTCCAGAAACGCTTTTGGCGGATCAGGCTGTGGCGGTTCATCCAAAAGATAAACGCTACAAAAAATTTATCGGAAAAAAAGTGATTTTGCCGATTGTAAACAAAGAAATTCCAATTATTGCCGATGAAATGGTAGATATGGAATTTGGAACTGGTGTTGTGAAAATCACGCCAGCGCACGATCCAGCTGATTTTGAAACAGCAAAGCGCCACAATCTTCGAATGGACTATGCGGTCATTGATAAAAATGGCTACATGAACAAGGAAGCTGGTACTTTTGCTGGATTCCATGCGGCAACACAGGCGCGTGATAATATCGTTGAACTTCTCAAGTCAAAGGGAAACCTTGTAAAAGTGGAGCCATACACGCACAAGGTTGGATTCTGCTCACGAAGCGGAACTCGCGTGGAAACTTTTGTTTCAACACAGTGGTTTGTGAAAGCTGGAGAATTGGCAAAACGCGTTATCAAGGGATATGAAGCGGAAGAATTTAAAATTTTGCCAGCACGATTTAATAAAACTTTTGAAGACTGGATTTATAATTTGCGTGATTGGTGTATTTCTCGCCAGCTTTGGTGGGGGCATCAGATTCCAGCATATTTTCACAAAGAAACGGGAGAACTTTTGGGTGTAACACAGAATCCAAGCGAACTTTTTGAAAAATTTGGTGAAGAAAATGTGCGCCGCGATGAAGATGTGCTTGATACATGGTTTTCAAGTGGACTTTGGCCGCTCACCATCCTTGACTGGGATTTGAATCCTGAACATATCGGTGAACTTTTCAAAAAATTCTACCCAGCACAGGTTCTGGAAACAGGGCACGATATTCTCTTCTTTTGGGTGATTCGTATGCTGTTGCTTGCGTACCACTACACTGATGAAACACCATTCAAGACGATTTATTTGCATGGATTGATTTTTGATGAACATGGCAAAAAAATGTCGAAAAGTTTTGGAAATGTGATTGATCCGGTGGATGTGATTGATCAATATTCGACTGACGCGATTCGACTTTCGCTTACACTTGGGAATACTCCGGGAAATAATGTAAATTTCTCAATGCGCCAGGTGGAAGAATATTCACTTTTCCTCAATAAATTCTGGAATATTATGCGATTTGCTGCGATGAATGTCGGAAATATTACTGCTTCTCGCGACGAATTGTATCAGAAAATTGCTGCCAATGAAGATGCGTTGCTTCCGTATGAAAAATGGATTTTGTCACGACTTTCAACGACAATTGAAAAACTTTCAAATTCGATGGAAAATTTTTCATTCACGGCGACCGGTTCTGATTTGCTCGCGTTTATTCGTGATAATTTTGCGGATTTTGCGATTGAAGCGTACAAGATTGAAAAAGAAAATTCTCAACTTGGAAAAGAAGTGATTTCTGTTGTAGCGCTCGAAATTCTCGTGATGATGCATCCATACATTCCGCACATTACAGAAACCCTTTATGGTCACATTACTGAGGGAAAAATCCTTGCGACTGAGATTTGGTCAAAAGTGTATCGAAAGCCTGATGTGGTGATTGAAGGAAATATCGAAAAAATTTCAAATATTGTGCGCGTGATTCGAAATATTCGTTCTGAAAAAAATATTAAGCCAGGCGAACTCAAAGATGTTTGGATTGCTACTTCGCCGATGCACGAAAAAATCGTTGAAGAAAATGCTAATTTGCTCATTGGGCTCGCAAAAATTAATAATTTCAATTTCTGCAAAAAACCAGAAAATCCTGATGATTTTGCTTACGGAATTGTTGGTGATATCGAAATTTTTGTGGATGCAGCGATTGATGCTGATGCGCTTGAGGATGAGAAAAATCGCATTCTTGCGCAGATTGAGGACAAAAAATCATATTTGCGAGGTATTACTGCGAAGCTTTCCAATGCGTCATTTGTCAAAAATGCTCCGGAAAAAATTGTTCGTGCCGAGATGGAAAAACGCCGTCAAGCCGAAGAACAATTGGAAAAATTTGAAGAAAAACTTCGAAATATTGAATCTCGACTCAAATAAAAAATCCCGTTTGGGATTTTTTATTGTTTGTGGATGAGAAGGAAAATTCCAAAAATCAACATCGGAAGGGAATACATCATCCCGAGTGTGAGAAAATTGGTCCCCAGAAGATAGCCAATATTTGCGTCTGGCAAGCGAAAAAATTCAACAATAATTCGCGAAATTGCGTATCCAACGAGAAAAATTCCTGACAATTTTCCTGGGAAATTTTTAGCATTTGTGCGGAAAAAACAATACATGAGAATTATCCCGAGCAAAAGTCCTTCCAATACAAGTTCCAAAAGTGGTGATGGAAAATGCGGCACACCGCGAATCATCATTGCAAATGGCCCATTATAATCAGCAAATCCGTAGAGCTCGTTGTTGAGAAAATTTCCAAATCGCCCGAATCCGAGCCCAACAGGCACGATGACAGCGAGTGAATCGATGAGCTGCCAAAATCGGTAGCCGGATTTTTTTGCAAAAATAATGGTCGCAAGAATCACACCAATGAGCCCACCATGAAAACTCATTCCACCTTTCCAAATCGCGAAAATCTCGAGAGGATGAGAAAGGTAAAAAGATAGATCGTACAAAATCACGAATCCGAGGCGCCCGCCGAGAATCACACCAAGCCCAACAGCAAAAATAAAATCATCCAAATCGCTCATTTTTTTCCAAGTGAAAAATTTTTTCAGGAAAAAAAATCCCGCCACAAATCCGAGTACATACATAAGTGCATAGTATGTTGGTGCGATCGTGATGCCACCAATCGTCAATTCAAAAATTTTCATAAGACAAAAATAGGGAAAAATTTTAGGATTTTTTGAAAATTATTTTTTTTCAAATGGTCGCTTGAGAACCACCAAAATTGTCCGAAATAAAATAATGATATCCAAAAAAATCGAATAATTTTCGATATAATACGTATCGAGCAAAACCTCTTCTTTGAAAGTATTTTTATCGCGACCATAGACCTGCGCCATCCCCGTAATTCACGGCTTAATCGTCAGAACCTGCTTGTCGCTCTCGTCATACAATGCTACCTCACGCGGCTGATGCGGACGCGGTCCAACGATAGACATATTTCCCATCAAAACATTAAAAAGTTGCGGTAATTCATCAATCGAAAAACGCTCCAACATTGATCCAAATCGCATTTTTCGTGGATCGTTTTGGATTTTATAAAGTGGCCCTTCACGCCCATTATTTTTCTGTTTCAAATTTTCCTCAAACGCAATAGCCTCATCAGTTTCGCCCTCTTTCAGATAATCTTCTTTCGTTGAATATTTCCAGTACATATAACGAAATTTGAACAGCGAAAAAATTTTCCCATTTTGTCCAATTCTGCGATTTCGATAAATGACTGGCCCGCTCGGATCCTCGATTTTAATGCCAATATACGCAATTATCATAATCGGCAGTGTCAAAATAATGAAAAAAATCGCCAAAAAAATATCAATAATCCGCTTGAGAATAGCTTCTCATGGAGTAATCGAAACGGTGGAAAGCGTCACAACTGGGATTCCCGCCAAAAAACTTTCTTCCCGAGAAAAGTGCTTCATATGAGGCATAACACGAGGATGTGCACATTTTACGCCATAAATTTTAGCAAGCGAAATCACGTTTTCGAGATTTGGGTCACCAAATTCGCCCGAAGTCAACAGCATCGCATCAATATCACCTTTTCGCACGAGATTTTCGATTTTTTTCGTTTCTGAAATATCAATAAAAGTATATTCTGCGTCGTTTTTTTCGATATTAAAAATAATTTCCTCATTTTTTCGGCTTTGAATGATGAGAATTTTTTCTTTTTCAAAAAAATTTTTCTGATACAATTTTTGTGTCAAAAAATGCAAAATCGAGCGAAAAGTCACCGAAAAAGTCGTCGCCAAAAAGAGCGTATAAAAAATCATCAATCGCGGAATTTCTTTGAAAAACAAAAAACCCTGCGTCAAATATACGAATCCAATGAACACGAAAAACCAGAAAAATCCGTAGGTCATCACGCGTCTGATTTCCTCAAAAATTGGGCGCTTGATATGCGAATAGAGTTTTGCTCGCGTAAAAATAATGAGCCAAATAGCGATGCCTGCGAACACAAATGGTGCAAATTGTGCTTCGCTGATATATGGAATTCTCAGTTGCACGAACGGGATTCCGTCTGTCACGCTTCGCAAATAATACGCAATCCAAAACGCTGAAAAAACTCCAATAATATCCAGAATTGGCCTCGCAATAATCAAAAAAATGTCCGGGCGATATTTTTTCATACGCGCATTATAATGCGGATGAGTGATTTTGCAAAACAAATTTTAAAAGTTTGTATTTGATTTTTTTCTGAAATTTTTTATAATATCCAAAAAACTATGGATTTGTACTATTTTCTCATCGCGGTTGTAGCGATTTACCTCGTGGTGTATAGCACTTTTTTCTTTTTTTATAGCAAAAAAGTTCAAAAAATTGAAAATGCGATTATTTCACGATTTTTGCTCAAAGTTTCCAAAATTCCATCGCTTATTGAGGTGATGCGAAATTTTGTAGCGGACGAAAGTGCCTTCGATTCGCTCACGAAACTTCATTCAACTGCGATGATTCATCGATACGAGACGATTTATGTGCTTTTGGAGCACAACGCTCGGATTCAAGCGGAATTTGCTTTTTTGATGAAACTTTCTATGCAGATTCCCGATTTGCAAAAGCATGCGCAATTTGTGTATATTCGTGATTTTATCATCAAATACGAGCACGATATCAAAAAATTTTTTGATAGTTACAATGCTGAAGTGGAATGCTGGAATCGCTTTGTTTTTTTCAAAAATTGTACAATTATTGGACTTTTGCTTCCTGGTCGCAAAAAAGATTTTATCTAAACGCTTCGGCGTTTTTATTTTGAAAAAACTTGAAAAATCGCCAAAAATTCGTAAAATCTCGCTAACTTTTTTATTTTTATGGAAAAAAATTTTTACGTTACGACGCCGATTTATTATTCGAATGGAGTGCCACACATTGGGCATTCGTATTCTTCATTTTTGGCTGACACTATCGCCAAATATCAGCGATTTCAAGGGAAAAATGTTCGTTTCACGACGGGGGTTGATGAAAATTCTCAAAAAGTCGTAGAATCCGCTCAGGAAAAGGGAATGCAGACGATGGAATATGCGGATATGATGGCAGGAAAACATCGTGCGATTTGGGATGGAATTGGTATTGGTTATACCAATTTTGTACGAACCACTTCTGAAAATCATAAAAAATTCGTGCAGGAAATTTTGCAAAAAACTTTTGATGCGGGTGATATTTATGAAGGGGAATACGAGGGGCTTTATTGTGTTGGTTGTGAGGCCTTTAAAAAAGAAAAAGACTTGGTGGATGGGCATTGTCCTGATCATCCAAATAAAGAAATTCAGCATATTCGTGAGAAAAATTATTTTTTCCGATTGTCAAAATATCAGGATCAATTGCTCAAATTTTATGAAGAAAATCCTGAATGGATCACGCCGCGAACTCGCTATAATGAGGTGATTGAGTTTGTAAAAGGAGGGCTCGAAGATTTTTCGATTTCTCGTGAAACTAACAAATTTGGTATTCCTCTTCCATTCGACCCAGAGCAGGTGACTTATGTTTGGTTTGATGCGCTTTATAGCTATATGTCGACAATTTCTCACGAATTGGATGATTTTTGGCCGGCAGATTTGCATGTCATCGGGAAAGATATCGTGAAATTTCATGGAATTTATTGGCCTGCAATGCTGATGAGTGCTGGCTATGAACTTCCCAAACAATTGCTTACGACTGGGCATTTTACCGTTGATGGTCAGAAAATGTCGAAGACGATTGGAAATGTGATTGATCCTGTAGAATATTGCCAAAATTATTCTCGCGACGGACTTTTGTTATATCTCTTCACAGCGTTTCCGATCGGTGAGGATGGTGATTTTGATCAGGAACAAGCGATTTTTACATTCAATGCTAAACTTTCCAATAATGTTGGAAATCTCCTCAATCGTGCGATAGCGCTCACGCTCAAAATCGGCGGTACGCTCAATCGTCCTGCGGAAGTTATTTCAATTGGCGATAATTTTGTAAAAAATTATGCGTCCACTATGGAAAAATATGATCTCAAAAATGCGCTCGAGTCTGCTTTTGAATACGCGACTGAGATTAACAAATATGTTGACGACAATACGCCTTGGAAGCTCGATGCTGAAGCAGAAAAAGAAAAATTGGAAACGATTTTGTACACGCTCGTGTATCATTTGCGCCGTGTAGCGATTATGCTTTTGCCGTTTTTTACAGAAAAAATGCAAGAATTGCTTTCTCGCGTTGGTGTGCCATTTGATCAGGAAAGCACGCTTTCTGAACAATTATTGCAAATTCCAGAAAAATTTGTCATCACAGAAAAAGGAGAGCCACTTTATATGCGAATAAATGTGAAATAATATGAGACCACATCCGAGCATTCCGGCACATGCTGAAAAGGTTTTTGATGGCGTTCGCTGTGAGATTTTTCAATGGAATCAGCCGATGTATGACGGAACTACGGCGCGATTTGAACGCGCGAGATTTATGGATGGTGCGTTTGTGCTTCCTATTTTGAAAAATGGAAAAATTTTGCTGACACACCAAGAACAGCCGATGCGAAAATCGTTTATTTCGCTGCCGGGTGGTGCAATCGACGATTCTGATATCTCTCCGCTTGAAGCTGCCAAGCGCGAACTTCTTGAGGAAACAGGCGCAGTTTCTCAGAATTGGTCGGAATGGTTTACTTTTTCCGGAACGGCGCACACAGCGACGTATGTTGATTATTTTATTGCGCGTGATTGTGAAATCGTTGGCGCGATAAATCCTGATGGTGGAGAAAAAATTGAATTATTTGAAGTAGATTTTGATGAATTTTTAGCACTTTCTAGCAATGAAAAATTCCATCACCATTGGAACCTGTTGCCAATGTTGTACGAAGCGCGCCTTGATAAAGCCAAGTATGATGAATTGCAAAAAATAATTTTTGGAAAATAAAAATCCGATTTTCGGATTTTTTAGTTTATTTCACGAGTGTTGCGTAGGATTTTTTCAAAAATAATTGGCCGATTTTTTGAGAGCATTTTGGCAGCGTCTATGATGGCACCTCTCTCTTTTTTATCAGGATTTTCTGATAAAAATTTTTCCAAAAAAGGATTATCTGAATCAGGAAATTTTCGTAAAATGGTATCTACTTGCCCTACAAAATTTTCTTTCAAAATCATGATTTCGAAAAATCTTTTTTGTGTCGGATTTTTCTGAAAATTCTGAATTTCTGCGATCGTTGTATTATGTAAAGTATTCATATTCACTATTATAACAGGCTTATTGTATCGTATTTTTTGGAAAAAAGCAAAATAAAATCCCTATAACAGGGATTTGACTATGAAGATTTTTTTTCGTCTTCAATGTCGAAGCAGCCGTGAATTGACCAGCGCTTTCCAGCAATTCCGCATGCAGCCTTCATTTCTTGATCGATGCGCTCTACTCGTTCGCGATCAATTCCAAAAGATTCGAGTGCTGCCATTCGATTTTTTTGACGCATAACATCGTACGCGCCATAACGATATTTTTTTGTGGATTTGTCATCTTGAATGGTCGTCATATACGAAAAATAAAGAAATTGAATAATCAAATAAGAGAATATCTTGATTTTACAATATTTCGCTCAATAAGTCAAATTTTTTTAAAATTTCTTGTTTTTCTCGTGAAATTCGTATAATTCTCGTATGAATATTTATGCTCGTGCTTCGCATTATATGGCTCGTTATGCGCCATCCAAAACTCGCTTTCTTGCGTATTTGGAGAAGAAAAACACTTCTTGTCCAGAGGAGATTTTGGCGACGATTGGTTATGACGAGAGCGTAATGCTTGATGCTTGGATGAGAACTTTTATCAATACTGGGCGACCTATTTTTGACATTAAAATCAAATTATTGAATAAAAAATTTGAACGAGAAGATATAGAAAAGAAGATTGAAACTTTTTTTGCAGAATTGCATGATTGGGGAAATTTTCGATTCAATATTGAAAAAATAATTCAAAACAAATTGCAAAAAGGGAAGTCTTTGCGAGTTTTGCAAGGTGAATTATCGTCCAAATTTCCATATTTTCGTGACGAAATTGAGGAACTTTTGGGACATTATTCTGATGATTCTGGTCTTTCGAAGGAAATCGAAAAATACTCGCGCAAATATAATCTCGCGGATAAAAAAGAGTTGCAAAAATTTTATCAGGCACTGATGCGAAAAGGCTTTCGGTATGATGCGATTAAGAATTTTCTCAATTCAGAAGCATAATTTATTTTTTATTTTTAAAATATGTTTGTTTGCTCAAATTGTAAATCAGAATTTCCAAAATGGTCAGGAAAATGTAGTGCGTGTGGCGAGTGGAATACGCTTGAAGAACGCCAAAAACCGGTAGTAAAAAAATGAAAAATTCAGTCAGGATATGCTCGCGAAACAGAAAAAATTCTTCCAAATGCGGACACAGAAATTTCTCGTTATACATCAAGTTCTGTTGAATTGGATGCGGTTTTGGGTGGATGACTCGTGGCCGGATCGCTTGTGTTACTTTCAGGTGAACCTGGAATTGGAAAATCTACACTTTCATTGCAAATGAGCGATTGGTATTCGAGCACTGAAACGCCTGTTTTGTATGTTTCAGGCGAAGAATCGGTTTTGCAAATTTCTGGTCGCGCGCGTCGACTCGGGGTCCATGGTGAGTATATCGATATTTTGTCAGATTCTGATTTTGAAAGCATTATTGCGACCATTGAAAATTCTTCTGCGAAAATTATTATTATTGATTCGTTGTCAGTTCTTTCTGCATCCAGTCTGGACGGCGCGCCTGGAAGTATTTCTCAGATTCGTGCGATGACGGAAATGTGTATGCAAGTCGCGAAAAAACTTGGCAAGGCAATTATTTTGATTGGACATGTCACGAAAGATGGCTCGATTGGTGGGCCAAAGGCGCTTGAACATTTGGTGGATGTGGTGCTATTTTTGGAAGGCTTGCGAACCGAAAATTATCGTATTTTACGCGCATTCAAAAATCGTTTTGGCGCAACGGATGCTGTCGGACTTTTTCGAATGGCTTCGGACGGACTCAAAGATTTGTCGAATCCTGGAATGGAATTTATTGATGAGAATAATTTTTCACTTTCAGGCTCGGCGCTCACGATGACTATTGAGGGAAATCGGCCTATTCTTGTCGAGATTGAGGCACTCACGACATATACTAAGTTCGGCTATCCAAAGCGTTCAAGTCGGGGGATTAACACAGGAAAGTTGGATTTGCTGGTGGCTGTTATGACTAAATTTGCGGATATGAAACTGGATTCATCGGATGTGTATATCAATGTTGCGCGGGGGATGAATCTAAATGAGCCAGGGGTGGATTTGGCTTGTGTGATGGCGATTTTGAGTTCCAAAAATAATATATCGCTTGGGCGAACGATTTTTTTGGGAGAAGTATCGCTGACCGGCGTTATTAAAAATGTTTTTTTGTGTGAAAAACGCCTTTTGGAAGCCGCGAAACTCGGATTTACACATGTTTTTATTCCTGAGAATTATGATGGGAAAGTTCCCGAAAATCTCAATATTACGCGTGTGAAAAATATTTCTGAAATTGCTAAAAAATTTCATCGCTAAAAAAATCTCCGATTGGAGATTTTTATTTTGTAAGTTCTTGCGCGAATTCTTCCTGATCTTGAGCACCCAAGACCTTCACTTCTTTGAGTTTTTGCGAAGCATCGTCAAATAGTTTTTTCTGCGCATCAGCCTCGATTTTTACTTGAGCGCGATAGGTTTCAATAGTATCAAAATGATTTTTGAGTTTGGTTACATTATCCACAAAAACTGATGCGGAAAGTACTGGCTTGGATGAGAGTTCCTCAGATTTTCGAGAAGATTCGATAGCTTTATCGGTGAGTTCGGACGACATTTTATCAATCGTAGAACCCATAATATTGATGGCCTTCATAGAAGCATCGAGTGCTTTCTGAGAGCTTGTCTCAATGAGCGCTGTCGACAAAAGCGTCTTAAAAATCGGTCGAGACGAACTCATCGCAAGGGAAAGTTTGCTGGCAGAATCTAGTCGCATCAAAAGACGTTTTCGTGCCATATCAAGATTTCCGATCAACACTACGAGATTTGATTGGAAATATTCCACATGACGAATGAACATGTCATATTTCATTTTTTCTGTTTCGTCAGTTGTTTCAAGTCCTTTTTGTTTAAATTCTTCAATCTTGAGTGTGAGAAAATCTTTATACGCAACCACTTTTCCAAGATTTTCATCGATTCCTTCGAGGAATTTTTTCTGCATATCGATGGAGGTATTGAGAGAATTGTATGAAGTATCAAAACCTGCAAAAATCGTTGCAATTTTTCCTTCCATGTTTTTGATATTAAAGCTCGCCTCATCCCATTTGGCATCAAGAGATTTTGCGAGTGAACCAATGAGTGGGAGTGATTTTGCTATTTTCATCACAGTTCCGTCGTTGTCGATGATTTCTTTATAAACACCCTGCACATCGTTATTCATCGCTGTGAGCGTATCAGAAACCTGCATAATCGGATCACTATCAATCACTTGAGCTGTTTCCGAAATGATAGAATCAATTGGTGCAGTGATTTTTTCTCCGAGCGCACGAAAATCTTTTGCCTCAGCAAAAGTCTGTTCCACTTGTTGCTGTTCAAGCGCTGAAAGCGGACGTGCCGTCGTTGTGCTCACGATAGCCTCGGCAGCCACCTGATCCTGTGTTTGAGTTTGTGTTGTCATAATCTTAAATTAAGATAGTTTCATTGTATTTCAAACATTTTTTTTGGCAAATTTTTTTCTCAAAAACTGGTGGACGATTTTCCAAAATAACCTACAATAATTTTCTGTCAAAAATTTTTAAAAATACTCTCCAAAATTTCATTTTTTCTCAAAAAAATATTTATTGCAAATAATTGCAATAATAAACCGCTTTGTAAAGCTAAAATTTTTTTAAAAAAATACTAATGCTAATTTTTGCATTAGTATAAAAATTAATTTTAGAAGATGATTTTGATTTCAAAAATATTATTTTTGCAAGAAATTTTCATTTCCCAACCAAAATTTTCAATAATTTTTTTGATCATAGGAATCCCCAGTCCATATCCTTGCGAATTGCGAGAATTATCCACTTGATAGAAAATTTCCTCGATTTGTTTGAGTTCTTTGGCAGAAAGGTTTTTTTCAATCTGATTATTGAATTTGAGAAATTTTTCGTTGAGAGAAATGGTGATTTTCTTATCAGATGAATATTTGTAGGCGTTTTCAAAAATATTTTCTACCAGCAAAATGAATAAATCTTCATTGATTTCTTTTTGGATTTCCGTGTGAAAATTATCAAAATCTATCGTGAGCTGTGGGAATTTTGCACCCGACTTTTTGATAATAGTGGAAAGATTTTTTATTTCATAATTTTCACCACTTGACCGCTTTTGAATCAGGAAAAGTAGGGAATTGATAATATTTTCAATGTGTGTCAATTCTTCTTTGCTGGACGCGATGAATTTTTCGTTTTTTGTGAGTTCCAACATGTCGAGATTTGAACGAACGACCGAAAGCGGTGTTTTCAGTTCATGTGCAAGATTGGTGTTGTAGAGTTTGAGTGAAGTATTGTGGTCCTGAATTGGCTTGATAATCAGGCGAGAAAAATAAAATCCCATCGCGAAAAAAATCAAAATACTTGCCCACAAAATTACATCCCATCGATACAGCAAAAGTCCGTAATATTCTGATATTGATGAAGTTAGTGCGGCATAGAGAATTGAATATTTTTTATATGTCACTTTATACAAAAAATAAAATCTTTCGCCGACTTCTTTGCTTATGGGCGTCGCTTCTGGAATATCAAACATTTCATTTTTTGAATTTTCTGGAATATATTGGTATTCGTTGACAATAATTTCCCCTGTTTCATTATTGCGAATAATCGCATCAGAAAGGCGATTCCCGCTCGTATCAAACGGCAAAAAACTAAAAAAACTCAAATTTTCGTTGATTTTTGCCTCCAAATCATCATCAATAATATTGCTATCCAAAAGGCTTTCCATGTAGAGCGGCGCATATCGTGAAAAATCCTCAAATAAAGCATTTTTGAGTAGAGAATATTGCACGACCATCACAAGCGTAATCGTACTATAAAAAAGTACCAACGAAATAATCGTCACTTTGATGGCAACTTTGCTCGCGAGTCCGAGTTTGATTTTTTTCTTCATAAATACTGGAAAGTACAATTTAAGCGATAAGATAACCCGTTCATTTTACGGTTTCGATAATATTTTTCCCCAATTTTTTTCGAAGCCCAGAAATGTGCACTTCAAGCGTAATAGAATTAAAATTGAGTTCCGCTTCACGAAGCCCCCAGGCAGCCTCCAAAATTTCCAATTTTGTTTTTGGAAAGCCTTTGTGTCGCGCTAAAAATTCCAAAATTAAATATTCTTTGGATGTGAGAATGACATTTTCTCCGTTTTGTATCAGCGTGTGTTTTTCTGGGTACAAAATACAATCAGCGAATCGAATTTCAGTTTCGATCGTCGTTCATTTTCTTCGATACAAAGCCAATACACGCATTTCTAATTCTCGCATATCAAAAGGTTTTGTCAGGTAATCATCCACGCCCAATTCAAAAATTTCAGCCTTATTTTCGATTGTCGAATTACTCGTGAGCGCAATCACTGGCAAATTTTTTTCGGTTGTGCGCATTTTTTCCAAAAATTCTTTTCCGTTCATTTTTGGCATATTAATGTCCAAAATCACGATATCGTACATCGCGTGCAACATCGTGAGTGCCTCGTAGCCATTTTCGGCGCCTTCCGCGAGATGTCCCTGAATTTTGAAAAAATCAATAATATTTTCGCGAATTTTGAGATTATCCTCAACCACCAAAATTTTCATAATGCTTTAAATCGTTATAATGCGAGAATTATAGAAATTTTCTTCTTTTTTGCAAGCCAGGACTTTTATAAAAATATACTTGACAAAAGTTGAAAAAATGAAAATTTTTATTATAATTCAACCATTCTAAAAATATATGGTTGATTTTGATGTCAAAAAACCAAAATTTTCTCCCACAAAAATGGTACTTTTAACGAGTTTACCATCTTTTATTTTGGCGGAGATTTTTTTCGCATTTCTCTATTTTTTGGTTTCACATGGCGTTTCTTGGGTATATTTTTTGCTCTCAATCTCGACAACGGAGCAGGTGGAAGCAAATATGCAGATTTTTTCGCCCACTAATATTGCAGTTTTTTTGGTTGGAATGGCGCTGATGTCGCTGATTTTGTGTCTTGAAATTATTACAATTATTGCGATTACTACATACGATTATTATCGTAATGATCACATTCCGCTCAAATCGTTGGTAAAATTTTCGTACGAACGAATGAAATCTTTTGCTACGATCAAATCGGCACCTTTTTTCCTTTTTTTGTTCTTTTTTCCAAAACCGCAACTCACAGAAAAAACGCTTTTGTTGCTCAATATTCCAGATTTTATCACGGACGAACTTTTAAAAACGCCACTTTATATGGCACTTATTTTGTTCGTTACAATGACTATCGCGTATTTGGTATATCGCTCGATTTTTGTGTTGCACTATTTATTTTTGGAGCGAACGACAGTCAAACGCGCCTTTAAATCGTCATTTTTGCTTACCAAAGAAATTGGCTACAGAAAAATGTTCAGCTCATTTTTGAAAAATTTCTTCTGGATAATGCTTTTTGTCTTGCCAATTATCGCTATTGGGTTCGTGTTTTCGCGACTTTTGCGCGGACTGGAGCCATATATTGGAAAAGTGATTTGGATTGTCTCTGATTGGATCAATTCTGGAATGGAATTTTTATTTATTGGGCTTTCTGGTGCGATTTTTCTCGCAGGACTGACTATTACTTATATTCGCCATTCTGGTTTTCAGCAAAAACATTTTGAAAGTCGTTTTCATTTTTTGCAAGAAAATCCTGAATTCACGCCGCGCTGGAAAAATGTGAAAATTTTTTTCGCCAAAAAATATTGGATTATTGCATCAGTGATTTTGCTGATTCTTTCGCCATTTTTTGTCAAAATTATTCTGGATGCAAAATATATCAACCCGTCCAAATTTGTTTCTAATCCAATTGTGATTTCGCATCGTGGAGTTTCGGAAAATGGATTTGTAGAAAACACGCTTGAAGGAATTGTGGAAGCAAAAAAACAGGGCGCAGATTTGATAGAAATTGATGTATACGAAAATAAAGATGGAACGCTTATTTTGTCCCACGATTCGAATTTTAAGCGATTGGCTGGCGATCCACGCTCGATTGCAGAGCTCAGTGATGATGATGTTAAAAAAATTCAATTGCCAGATAATCAAAAAGCCCCGACACTTGAGGAAGTTTTGCAGGCAACAAAAGAATATGATATTGCGCTGCTTATTGAGCCAAAAACCCATGGTCAGGAAAAAAATCTTGCCGAAACGCTCGTAAAGTTATTGAATAAATATGATATAGTTGGAAAAACTTCCATTCATTCATTTAATATTGATCTCCTCAAAAAAATTAAAAAAATGCAGCCACATTTGCAGGTAGGACTTCTGATTTTTGGAGGATATGGACATTTTGAGATTACGGAAGTTGATTTTTTCTCGCTTCAAGAGCGTGTTGTTACGCCACGAACGATTCAAAATATTCATAATTTTGAAAAAAAAGTTTTCGTATGGACGCTCAACGATACTGAAAAAGTTGAACAGTATATGAAGCTAGGTGTTGATGGGATTATTACCGATTATATTTCTGAAATTAAAGCCAAAAAAGAGCAAATTCGAAAAATCTATGATGGCTCATCAACCATTAAATTTCGACTTTTTGGTATCGAAATTTCGCCATCCAAAATCCTTAAATCGTGGAGTGGATTTTTTTCAAAATAAACAATCGAAAGATTGTTTATTTTCATAGTGAAAAATATTGCAAAAATATATAGTAAAAATTTGCAAAAATATATAGTTTGAATATAATTATTTTATGCAAAAAAATAATAAAACAATTTCAAACATTTTTGTGAAAAAAATTTCAGAAAAGTGAAATTCTCTCATGACAAAATCTGAGCTCGAAAAAAATTGGGTTCGCGCTGGTGGCTCACTTTCGCGTTTTTCTTTCGCGCTCAATTTGCTCAAAAATCACGAATTATTGACGCGCGTTGCGAAAGATTGTTATTATCTGGGTGATGCGAAAAATCTGGATTTTTTGTATTGGAAAATTGTGGATAAAATCGTGGGTTTGTATACGAGCACTGCGATTATTGCCTGAGAAAAGGCTTTGGAATGGCAAATGATGAACCAAATGCCTCCAGAAAAATTGGTGATTTTTACGCAGGATTTTTCAGCGCGGATTCGACTTTTTGACAATCGTGAAATTTATTTTCGCACGATTTCTGCGGGCGAACGCTCTGGTGGGAAAAATTTATTTTCGATGCTCAAAAAATTCACCACAAAAAATGAAAATTTTAAAAATTTGCGGTTTTTTTCAAAAGAAATTTCTCTTTTGGAAGCGCTTTCTGTTCATGAAAAAAATGCTTGAACGAATGAAGTTTTGATTTTGCAATTTTTGCAACGATATCATGAAAAACTCGATACGGAGATTTTTTCGCAGATCGCAAAATATCGATATATTCGCGCACTCAACCGCTTGAGAGCCATTTCCAAAGAACAAAATTTCCAAAAATTGTACGAAAAAATTTTAGAAATTATCAAAAAAGATGGTGCCGGTTGCTTTGTTTCGTTCTAATTTTTGGTTGTATTTTTCAAAAAATTTGTATAATAAAAGAAAAAATTATGAAACTTCAAAAATATTTGGCCCATGCAGGCCTTTGTTCTCGTCGTAAAGCGGAAGAATATATCGCAGATGGACTCGTGATGGTGAATGGTGAAACGGCGCATATAGGGCAGGTCATCGATCCTGAAAAAGACGAGATTTCCATCAACAATCAGGTTATCAAAGATCAAGAAAAATTGGTGTATTATATTTTCAATAAACCGCGCGGAATCGTGACAACGTGTCTTTCTGGTCATCCTGATGAGAAGGGAATTATGGATGTGATTGATTTTCCTGAGCGAGTTTTTCCGATTGGTCGCCTTGACAAGGAGACGACGGGACTTATTTTACTTACGAATGATGGGCGACTTTCCAATTTTTTGATTCATCCACGATACGAGCACCAAAAAGAATATTTGGTTGAGGTTTATGGAAAAATTGAGGATGAGGCACTCGAAAAAATGCGTCGTGGTGTAAAAATTGAACTCAAGGAAAATTCTCGCAACAAGCGTGCTGTGGATTTGCCACCAAAAATGTATCGTACAAAGCCATGTCTGATCGAGCGCCTTTCGGCAGGGAAATTTTCAATTGTGCTTGAGGAAGGGAAAAATCGACAAATTCGTCGAATGGTGGCAGCTGTTGGACACGATATCAAGCGCCTCAAGCGCGTGCGAATTGAGAATATTAAGCTGGGAAATCTCGTGGAGGGCGAGGCTCGTCCACTTACGGATTCTGAAAAAAACACACTTTTTTCGCGACTCAATTTGGAAAATTTTTCTGAAAAATAATTCAAAAATATGAAATCAGTTTTTTCGCTTTTTTGGAGCGATATCAAAAGTATTTTATCGCGTCCGTACGCGATTTTTGTGATTCTAGTGCTGATGGTGATGCCGGGATTTTATGCGTGGTTCAATATCGTAGCGTCGTGGAATCCTTACGGTAACACGCAAAATATTAAAGTAGCGATTGCAAACGAGGATGCGGGCGTTGATTTTTTGTGAAAAAATATCAATATTGGCGCGAGTGTTGTTGAAAATTTACAAGAAAATCACGCGATGGGTTGGCATTTTGTAAGTGAAGATGTCGCGCGAAATGGCGTTCAAATGGGGGATTTTTATGCGGCGATTATCGTGAGTCAGGATTTTTCTAAGAATTTGACCACATTTTTGTCGGATGAGCCAAAAAAACCAGAATTACACTATATTGTCAATGAAAAAATCAATGCGATTGCGCCAAATATCACGAAAAAAGGCGTAGAATCCATTCGCGATTCTATCGAAGCGAATTTTATTAGTTCAATGTACGGTGAATTTTTCAAACAAACGAATCTCACGGCAGAAAAAATTCAGAGTTATCAAAAAAATATTTCTCGTGCGAGAGAAATGATAAATCGGCTCACAGAATCGCTTCCGTCGGTTCATGAAAAACTTGAAAAATGACAAAATGGACTTGCGAGAATGAATGAAATTCTTCCAAAAATTGAAGAAATTTTACCGATTTTGAGTGAAGATTTGTCCAAAATTGAGACCGCGACCGAAAAAGAAATTCCGATTGATGATATCGCGAGCGAGATGAAAAATTTTGTCAAAGCACAGATTCAGATTGCGGGATTTTTGATGGATTCGGGGATTCGCAGCCTCTCGAATATACACGAAACGGCTGAATATTATAATGACAAATTGCAGCCGACGCTCAATCGTGCGAGCCAGATTTTGGCGCGAGTGGATCGGATTTTTGCGACTTTTGGAAAAATGTTTCAGTCGCTCGAAAATCTGACGGGGAAGCGTGGAATTTTCCAGCCAGCGATTACTCGAAACAAAAATTTTCGAACCAAAATTTCGAATTATCAGGCGACCGTGATGCGTGCTTCTGCTGCTCTCAATCGTGGCGAGACGCTTTCTGAGGAAATTCTTGGAAAAGTTTCGAGTGGCGCGAATATGATTTTACAAGAATATGCGGAGTTCAAAGATTTTTTTACAGAAATCATTGAACCCAAATTTGAACAAGTAACCGAAAAATTTCAAGAATTTATCCAAAAAGTACATGATGCTTCCGTCCAATTGCAGGCTGAAATTCCGAATATACAAGAAAAAATTGAAAAAATTTCTACTGCTGCACAAAATGGAAATGAAAAAATTGAAAAAATTTTGAGTCATTGGCAGGAAATCGAAAATGCTATTTTAAAATTGCAAAAAATTTCGAATAGTATTAGTGATGAACGAATTGAAGAACTCCTTGAAATCATGCTTTTGGACCCAGAAAATGAAAAAAATTTCTTCCGTCATCCGGTCGAAATTATCTCCGAATCATTGTTTTCGAGCCCGAATTACGGATCATCCATCGCACCATTTTTTACGGTTTTGGCGCTTTGGGTGGGTGCTCTCCTTGCAACCTCTATGCTTTCTGTTCGCTCTACTGAGGCTGAAAATCAGCAAAAAATTCGCGCAGGATTTGTGGCTCGAATGATGGTTTTCGTAACGATTGGACTGGGGCAAGCGACGGCTATTGTGCTTGGGAATATTTTTGTTTTTCATGTGTATATCGTGCATCCCATCGTGCTTTTTTTCACGGCACTTCTGATTATCACATTTTTTCACATTTTTATTTTTAGTCTCGTGTATTTGATTGGGAATGCTGGAAAAGTGCTCGCGATTTTGATTTTATTGTTGCAACTTTCGGCGGGAAGTGGGACATTTCCGGTTGAACTGACGAATGATTTTTTTGTAAAAGTTCACCCATTTATTCCCTTTACATACGCGATTAACGCGATGCGTGAGGCAAGTCTTGGAATGGTGGAAAGTATTTTTTATTACAATATTTTTATCCTGATTTTGATGATGTTGATTGTGTTTTTTGTTGCATTTCTGCTCGCGCCGAAACTTTCTCGCGTTGCGATCAAATCTGATAATCGAACGAAGGGAATTGATATTTTTTCGCATTAAAGTTTTTCAAAAAGCGTGAGAAAAAAGAAATTTTTATTTGTAATTTATCAAAAAATTCTTATACTCGCGCTTTATTTTTGAAATTTTACAATGACAACAGAAAAGCAGATTGAAAAAAAAGATGAAAGCCAAATGAAAAATAATTTTATTCTCGAAGGGTCGATTTATAAAGGATTATTTTTTTTGGCGATTCCGATTCTGATTAGTAATATTTTGCAAGGATCATATCAGTTTATTGATGCTTATTGGATCGGAAAATTATCGCATGAGGCGGTAGCAGCGTCCTCTGCGAGTGGAGCGGTATATTTTTTGATTTTGTCACTCGGCATGGGATTTTCGATGGCAGGAACAATTCTCATCGCACAATATGCGGGTGCAAAAAACCAAAAAATGGTGAATAAATCAGCATCACAGACGCTTTCGGTGGATTTATTTTTGGCGGTTTTGCTTGGTGCAGTTGGGTTTTTTAATGCAGAAGGAATTTTACAATTGATGAATGTCGAGTCAGCGGTACGATCGCTTGCGGTGCCATTTTTGCAAATCACATTCATGGGAATGATTTTTTCGTTCGTTTTCTCAATGTTTCAATCAATTTTGCGCGGAGTTGGCGAAGTAAAATTCCCGATGTATATCGTGGCATTCACGGTTGTTTTGAATATGATTTTGGATCCGATGTTTATTTTTGGATTTGGATTTATCCCGGCAATGGGAATGTCTGGCGCCGCATGGGCTACGATGCTTGTACAAGCCATTTCTGCAATTATCGGCGTAACCGTACTTTTTCGGGGAAATTATGGTGTGAAAATTTCGCTTCGTGAAATGCGGCCAAATTTTTCATTTATCAAAAAAGTATTTTTCCTTGGTTTACCTTCGTCAGTAGAAATGTCGCTTCGTTCGTTCGGAATGGCGCTTATGATGATGCTCGTGACGACTTTTGGAACCGTGGCGCTTGCAGGATTTGGTGCGGGAGGATATATTTTTCAAATGATATTTTTCCCAGTAATGGGATTCTCAATCGCTACTTCAACGATGATTGGGCAAAATATCTGAGCGCGACAACTAACGCGTGTTGATGATATTGCGAAAAAATCAATGATTTTATCAGCGGGTGTGTTGAGTATTGTGGGGCTTTTTGTGTATATTTTTGCACCTTTTCTGGTTGGATTGTTTATTCAAGATGCGCCAGAATCGACCCGATTGGCCATAGATTTGCTTCGTATCAATTCTTGGAGTTTTGCATTTATAGCGATTCAATTTGGCCTTACAGGTGCATTCCGTGCTGCCGGAAACGCGACACTCGCGATGAATCTTGGACTGATTTCGGTTTTTGTGATCCAGTTTCCTTTGGCGTTTTTACTATCACGAACAACACTCGAAGTGAACGGAATTTGGTGGGCATATGCCATTACCAATGTGGCGATGACATTTATTTGTCTTGGAATTTTTGCACGCGGAAAATGGAAGCACAAAAATTTGACGAATGATACAAAAACAGAAGGTGATGTTGCTTGCGCATCCAAATCTGCACAAATAAAATAAAATCCTCAATTGAGGATTTTATTTTTGATTTTTTTGAGATTTTTTAGCTTGTCGTTTTTCTTGTTTTGCTTTTGCGATTTCGATAAGTTTTGTGGCTTCTGCTTCAAGATTTTCAATTTCTTGTGCAGAAATTTTTTGTCTCGAAATATTTTGATCAATCGGCGTAGAAAGGTGTTTCCAAAGCACAAGCGCCAAAATCAAAATAATTCCAAGATTTACTACGAGCCCAATATTGAGCGTTTTTTCGATAGTCTGATATGGAATTTCTAGCACTAAATCGGGCATTTCTTTTTCTACTTCGCTTCCATCTTCGGGGTTTACAAAATTCATTTTTGTTTTTGCTGTGGCGAGAAAAATTTGCTTTCGAAGAACGGCTTTTTCATAAAAACTGACATTGTAATTATCTTTGTTTTGAAAAATATTCGTGAGTGTCTGAAATTCTGTGACAGGAAGTTGGCTCGTAGCATCGATATATTGATCACCAAAACCTTGCCAAAAAATTTCAAAATTATGCGTTTCGTGTGCGGGGAGAATTTTTTTATCAGGATTTATGAGAATTGCATCACTGAGAGTGCCAGAACTGGTTTCACTTACGTTGATTGTTGCAATATTTGAAATCTGCGTCCTATTCGTATTCCAGAGCGTTACTTCGCCTTGCGGAATCACATCTTTTTCGGTAGAATTTTCCACGACAATCGGGATTCTGACAGGGAATTCAGAATTTTTTTCTTCTGTTGGAAGTTTCCAAAATGGATTGAGATTTGCGATAATTGCATCTGAAAGGCGCGTTTCAGGAAATTCGCGCATCGTAAAATGCACTTGTTGTGACACAAGTGCTACGAGTCCGAGAAAAATACAAAACGCGAGAAAATTTCGAACTGAAAATTTCATAAAAACAAGTTAGAAAAGCATATCAATCACGTGTTTTTTGAGAATATTTGCCATTTGATCGCGAGAAAGCATCGCATTGATTTCAAGGTATTGTCCTGTTTCATCTTCGAAGACACGACGATATGTTTGAATAATCTGTGCCTGCGTTTCTTTGATAAATAATTTTTTGTCGTTGCGGGTCATTTTTTTCCCATCTGGTGCATACACAAGCGTATTGATGAAGTGAAGCGCCAAAATGGTTCCGTCATATTTTGCTTTCGAGAATTTTTTTCCGTAATATTCTTTTTGTTCAATGATCGTTCGTTTCTGGAGACGGCTCAAAGATTCGTCCGTATCAACCGTGAAATAAATAGTTTTTGCGTTGTCAAAAAGTTCTTTGTAAATCGTATTTCTCCACCATAAAAGCCCCTCGCGAAGTTGAGTTTCGCTCATTCCAATCATCAAACCACGAACGAGCAAAGTCTGAATTCCGCGATCCAAAAGTACGATATGGCCTTGCTTGAGAGCAGGGATTACTTCGCGTTCGATGCGATAGAGAAAATCTGCAGCCTGCATGAAAAGTGATGTTTCTGGTAAAATGCGGTCAGCAAATTTCTGAAGTCCCTCGTTTTGGTGCATGAAACTTCCAATCACTGGTGCAGATTTCCATTCGCTGATAGTGACGATTTTTCGTTCTTTTTCTAATAATTTTTTCATCGCACGAACCTGTGTTGATTTTCCTGATCCATCTGGTCCTTCAAAGATAATGAGTGTCCCTGGTAGTGCGTGACAATTCGAAATATTTGGTCTCATAATTATTGGTTAAAAAATTTAGTTTGAAGATTTGTGAATTCCCATGAGTTCCACATCATATTTTTTCTTGAAATATTTGGCAATTTTTTCTACAAAAATCGGCGTTGTTTTATAGATTGGTGCGACACCATCGATAACATGCATATTATTTTCTTCCGCCAAAATATCGTATCCTTCAATAATTTTTGTCTGAAATCGTTTGAAACTTTCGATAATATTATCAGAATAACGAACATCCATTCCAGCTTCATAGTGTTTGAGAGGATTGCGTCCGATGGCGCGTTCACAAGCCGTTTCTACTGGCACACGGAAATAAAACGCCATATCTGGAATCGGAAAATACAAATCATAAAATGGTTTCAAATATCCCATCTTGATTCCACGAGCGTATCCACGAGCGAGCGCTGTGTACATATATCGGTCACAAAGAACTACCATTCCCGCTTTGAGGGCGCCACGAATTTGTGTCAAATATCGTTCAATAAAGTCCGCTGCATAAATCGTATCAAATACTGCGGCTGGCATGTGTGGGTCAAATTTTTTCATGCGCTTTTGCATAGTGTGGATTTTTTCTGAAGAATTCCATTCACTATGCACACAGAAAAACCCATTCGATTCAAGCAAATTTTTTGCAATCAAAAGTTGTGTTGATTTTCCAGATCCGTCAGAACCTTCTACGATAATGAGTGTTCCTGGTCGTTCTTCTGCTGAGAAAAATGTCTCATTTTTTGGTGCGACAGAATTTACTGTTTTTTTGGTCTTTGTTTCTGTAATTTTTTTCTTTGCAGTTGCCATAAAATGTGTTAAAAAGTAATGTACATTCACAATATACTCCAAATCATCAAGTAAGTCAAACCTATTCGATGGACGATTATTTTTTTTGTGTTATAAATATAATTTAAAAAATAAAAAATTTTAGAATTTTTCTGATTTTTATCAAAATAAAAAATATACCATTGGTGGTATATTTTTCTAGAAAAAATCTTCTCACAAGAAAAAGGTTTCTAAGAGGAGTTTTGGGTTTTCGTAGGTACTTTCGAGGGCAATGAGAATTTTTTTGCACTCATTTTGTTGAGCAAAATTTAAGTAAGGAAATACTTTTATTAGTATTGTCTTTGCTTTTTCTTGGGAAAAATCATTTTGATATAAATATGAAATCCAATTCATTTTATCAGCGTTCGAACCAGTGAAAAATTTTTCCAAAAGGGAAGTGGTCGCATCATCGACTTGATGCAGATTTTCGTCAAACAAGAGAATCGTTCGTGAATCAATCGTCGGCAACAGCTTTCGTGGATTTTCTACAATAAGAATAATCACGGCATAGTCAGGGCATTCTTCAATCATCTTGAGTGTGGCGTTTTGCGCGGGTGGACCAGCCGTATCAAAATGATCCAACACGAAAATATTTTTTCCATTATATGGCCTGAGCGAAAGTGCTGAAATCACTTCTTTGACGGTATCAATGCTAAATTCTTTTTTTCATTCTGGAATGGTAAAATAAAAAATTTCATGAATTGAAGCCTCGTGAAGTTCGTCCATTGAGTGAATATTTTTCCCAAAAATTTCGTTCACAATCGTGAAAAAATTTTCCTGATTCATGACGCTCGCAATCGTCGCGTGAGGACTTTTGATATTTTCGATGTATTGCACGAGACTTTGCTTCATAAAAGTTTTACAAAAAATCTATAATCTATATAATGAAAAAAAATTTTTTTTCAAATTTTTATGCGACAACGACTGATTTCGGTTCTGGTTTTGCTGATTATGCTCGGAATTCCGGGGATTTTGTATTGGATTTTTTTCGTGAAAAATATTTCGAGCGTGACGATTTCTCTTGAAAATAATATCTCGGCTGATGTACGACTTTCAGGAACTTTTTCGTATTCTTGGCTTCCACTCGCGGATACGATTTTGAATTTTTCAAAAAAATGTGATACTGAATGTCGTTTTGAAAATATCCCGGCCGCGAATTATACGCTCACGATTGAGAGTGAAAATCATTTGCCGATGAATGATAATTTTTCGCTTCAAAATGGGGAAAATCTTCAAAAAATGTATCGTCTTACGAGAACGACGGATTTGGAAAAAACAGAAGTTCCGACGCCACTTACGCGCGATGAAAAAATACTCCGTAATGCTGATTTTTCTCAGCTTTTGTGAGAAAATTTTCGCGTGATTGATCGTGATATGGAAGGGAAAATTTGGCTTGCAAAAACGGAAAATTCTGAGACGACAATTGGATTTTTGCGTGATGAAAAATTTGTAAGTGTCGCCACTTTGCCGTATATTTTTAGGGAAATTTTGTTGGATTTTTATGAAAACGCTTTTATTTTTCGTTCCAATCATGGTGAAATTTTGATGACGATTGACGGGGAAAATATTTTTGAAACAAAACTTCCGGAGAGTACTTTTTCGGTATTTTTCCAAGAAAAAATGTGGCATGCAACGACTCGAGAAAAAACTTTTTCGTGGAAAAATAATGAGTGGCGTGAGAATGTGCGATTTTCTCATTGGCGCGATTTGGATGATATTTGGCGCGCGGGATTTATCCGTGCGGATGCCGAGAATTTGTTAAAATTGAGCAATTATTCTTTGGAAGAGGGGAGTGTTTTGTTGCTTCTCAATCGAAAAACGGGCGAAATTTTTCAAGTCGCACGAAATCTCGATATTTCTCGATTTTCTGTGATTGATGGCAGAATTTATGCCGTTCAAAATAATGATTTTTATCTTTTAAAAATTCCAGAATAATGATTATTGACACACATTCACATTGTTACTGGGATTCTCTTGTGGATGATATTGAGGGAATTCTGGCGGCCATGCAAGAAAAAAATGTGGTGCTCGCAGTGCAGATTGGTTGTGACATTGTGACTTCCCAAAAAGCTATTTCTCTCGCAAAAAAATATCCTGAAAATTTTCGTGCGACCGTTGGATTTCATCCTTGTGATGCGATGAATGACGGAAATTGGCGAGATTTTTTTACATTTTCAGAAAAAATATCTGATGAGGATTTTGAAAATTTTTTGCTAAAAATATATGCTGAAAATGCGGATTTTTGGGACAAAATTTTTTCGAATAATCCTGTGTTGTCTGAATTTGAAAAAATGATTTCTGAAAATCGTGATTTGGTGGTCGCAATCGGTGAATGTGGCCTCGATTTTCACTATCTGGATGGCACAGATGATGGTAAGACTCCAATGGATTTCTCACAACTTTCTGAAAAAGCGATTTGGCAAATTCAAAACCAAAAATTTTATTGGCTCGCGCAATGGAAGCTTGCTCAGAAATATCATTTTCCGCTAGTGATTCACACACGCGATGCTCGTGATGCGACGCTTGATTTTATGAAAAAATTTGACATCAATCGCCTCGTGATGCATTGTTATTCAGAAAATCCAGCGATGGCTCGTGAACTTTTGGATTTTTCTGACGAAATTTATTTTTCATTTTCGGGCATTGTTACTTATAAGAAATCGCTTGAAATTCAAGAAACTGCAAAAATAGTGCCACTTGATAGAATTCTTGTGGAAACTGATGCGCCATTTTTGGCACCACAACCCGTTCGTGGAACGACGAATCATCCGGCGAATACGCGCTACAATCTTGAAAAAATTTTTGAATTGCGTTCAGAAAATAATGAACAAATCGAGGCTCAAATTTTCGAAAATTCCAAAAAATTTTATGCGTTATAAATAATGTACAAAAAAATCCCAAACGGGATTTTTATTTGATTTTTTTTGCGATAATCGTTGCAAATCGTGATTTGATGCGGTTTCCATTCGCGTCACGGCGATGAAAATGACCAACCATATTATCCGCATGAAGAATTTTCCAATTTTCATTTTCGTAAAAATTGAGATAATTTTCGTACGGAACCAGATTTGGAAAAGGAATTTCACAACCGACATCATCCGATAAAATAGGGACAATCAGAAGATTGTAACCGCCAAGATTTGTGTGATCTACGACAGACTGCCAAAGTTCGTGTGCAGATTTTTCTTCCAAAAATTGAAGCGAAACCGTCGCGATGATGACATCAAAGTTTTCTGTCACACGATCGAAATTCAGATTTTTTTCTTCAGTTTGGAGATTGAGATTGGCGCGATTTGCCAAAAATTGCGTTTCAGCGAGGCCTTCTACATTCTGATCCCAACTCGTTACTGAGAGGCCATTTTTTGCCATCAGAAGGGAATTTCGTCCGCCACCAGAACCCAAATCGAGCGCCTTTTTTCCTTCAAAATTTTCTTGCGAAAGCAGAAGTTTGAGTTCGTCGTGTGGTTTTTTGTCAGGAAATTTTTTCGCAAAATCTTCCTCGATTTTTTGAATATTTTCTGGTTTTTCTTGATAAAATTCTACCAAAAATTTTGTCTCGTCAATTGGTTCAACTTTGTGCCACTGCTGCGGCGCAGACACTCCGTGCGAACCTGCCTTGATAACTGCCTTATAGTCAACTTCACCTTTTGCATCTTTGAAAGCCGTATACGCGAGCGCACCCTCAAGCACCAGAATTTTCCCATACACGCCAGCTTTTGTGTTGTGTTTGTTCAAAATTGCTTCAGGAATTGTCTCGTTGGTCCAAATATCCGTCTGTTTGTAGCGGTAAAAATTTTCTGGAATTTGCGTCATTTTTTCAAATTAAAAATAAAACATCCGCATTATAATCAAAAAATTTTTTTTCTCAATTTTAAATTTTTGAAAAATTTCCAAAAAAATCCCTTTGTGAAGGGATTATGATATTTTTGCAAGCCAATTTTCATAAATACTCATATCAACCATTTTGAGGCTGGACGGCATTTCCAAAATGGTTTCGCGCAACATTTCCATCGTGATTTTATGGTTCTCAAGGTGTTTTTCGGTGAGTGCTCCACTTTCTGCTTCATCGATGAGATCGAGCAAATTTCGCGAAGCGTCGCGCGCCACTTCGTCACAAATGGCTTCAATATCAGCCGAAACATAATTGGTTGTCAAAATCGCAAGTTCGTGATAATCCAGCTTTTCGTGTGGACGCCCCATTTTTTCGATGTACATACGGAAAAGTTCCTCACGAGCCGTCTCGTCTGGCGGCCCAATATAAATTTTTTTGTCGAGGCGACCAGAACGTAAAATTGCAGAATCGAGATGATCAGGGCGATTCGTTGCGGCGATGACAATCAGATTTTTTGCTTCTTCCAATGCATTAAATTCTTGCAAAAATTGCGAAACCTCTTCCGCTTTGTTGCTGTCAACATTATTCGTTCGGGCTGACAAAAGTGAATCGATTTCATCCAAAAATAAAATGATTGGCTCATTTTCGGCAATTTTTTTCACACCATCGAAAAAATCTTTGATATTTTTGGTGGTTTGATGAAGGTATGAAGAGCCAAATTCGCCCATATTTTTTGAGACGAATCCACATTCAATTTCTTCTGCCAGTTTTTTTGTAATAAAGGTTTTTCCTGTTCCTGGTGGTCCATAGAGAAGCATTCCAGTCGGAATAGAAATTTTAAATTTTTCGTATTCGCTGTATAATTTTTCGAGTAATTCTGTATTTTTTTCTGATTTTTCGTTGGCATTTTTTTCAGAATTTTGGCGCAATTTTTCTATCAAAAACTTGAATTTGAGCGGTTTAATGAAACTCTCATTCAGCTCGTGCTTGAGATCGGTCATCCCAGCCACACCATTAAATCCCCAAGTTTCGGGATTTTTTTTCTCAGGACGCCGAACTTCGATTGTAATTTTCGGCTCATCATCTGTTGGTTTGCCCGTTTTTGGTGGCGTTTTATCGTTTCAATTCTGTACTGAATTTCCAATTTTTTTCGCGTCTTCGGTTGAAAAATTGGTATCAAATTGACGCATTAAATCATTGGCTTTGGCAGTGGAAGCCTCGATTTCTCGAAGATTTTTTTCAAGATTTTCAAAAGAAAAATCTGCGGAATTTGTTGCTTTTTCGCCAGTGAGCGCGCGAAATTCTGGCGAAGACGAGATATTTTTAAAAAATTCGTCGAAAGGAGAAGGATTGGTCATAAGTAAAATTATACGAGTTTTTCTTGATACGAAGCCAAAATTTGCTTCATTTTTTTAATTTCTTCTAGGTGTAATTCTAGACGTTTCTTCTGTAATTCAAGTGGTTTTTGATGGCTTGAATCACTTGTTTGTAGGATTTGAGAATTGAGCGCTGAAATCGTATTGGTGACAATATTTTCATTTTTTTCGAGTAGGGAAATGAGCTCTATAATGGGCGTAAGAACCTGATTTTTGATCCAAGTATCGTATTTTGGAAAATTAAAAATATCATGATATTTTGACTTTTCGAGCATTTTTCGGAGTGTGATAGAATCGTTAGTCGTCGAATTCGCAAAAATATTGAGTTTTTTGAAAGCATCATTGATACGGCCGGAAAGATTTTCGAGCCACTCGTTGTTTTTTGCTTCAGTAAGCGATGAAACAAGCGTATTTTTTTCGTTTTGTAATTTGTGTGAATTATTGTCGATTTTGGTAAAAAGTGACTGAATTTTGTATTCAGTATTATTGGTTGTCAGCAAAATCGCGTGCATAATTCGTGCGTACAAACTCGCCAAAAGATAGACAATCGGCACGCCGATAAAATACGTAATTCCCATCATAATCGCAAAAAGAAGCCCACCAATGATGAAAATTAATATAATAATTCCGGCTGGATTATTTTTATCAGAATGAACGTTCTTGTTGACACTTTCAAGGATTTTGGCGCTATTTTTGAAAATTTTCCCGAGTTGCGTCGTGAGTATACTTTTTTGTGTTTCGATATAATTGGGAAGGCGAGAACTTTCAAAAAGTTCTTCGTGAAACAATTTTTTCGTTTTTTCAAAAATCGGATTATTTTCGTCAAAATTTTCTCGTTCAAAAACTTTGGAATGCGTGATGAGATGATTGTCGGTAAAAATCACGTTCGCAACACGCGAATACATACTTCATTTTTGAAGCATTTTGAAAATCAAAAAAATCCCAACAAACAGATAAAAGAAAAATAAAATCCCAAAAATCGCGAGAATAATTCCGGTAATATTTCCGAGCGCAAACCCGATAACTCCCATCACAAAAGTCACGATTGCGAGCGGAATTGAACTTTTGGTGGCGATATTGAGATAATCCGCGCGAATACTCATTTTGAGTTCTTCTCGCGAAATCCACTCATACAAATAAAAACCGCGCTCATCGACCGTTGTCTGGATTTCTTCACGAATTTGCTCTTTGGAATCAAGATTTTCAGAATTTTCCAAACCTTCTTCGTATTCGGAATTTTCTGATTCGTATGTGTGTTGACGAGTTTTCATAAGATTATTGTATGATTTTTTTGATTTTTGCAACCAAAAAATTGAAAAAACTTTTGACAAAATAAAAAATGTTCTTGACAAAATTTTTCTTTTGCATAATATTACTATGCATTACCAAGTAATATTAAAAATTTATGGAAAGCAAGATTCAGTCGCAGATGCGAAAGGGAATTCTGGACTTTCTCGTGCTCGGTATTTTGAAAAAATCTGATACCTATGGCGCTGAAATTATCGAAATCCTCAAAAATAGCGATCTTATCGTTGTGGAAGGGACGGTGTATCCGCTCCTCACGCGCCTCAAAAATGACGCGCTCATCTCCTATTATTGGGTCGAGTCCGAAAGTGGCCACCCGCGAAAATATTTTCAGCTGACAAAAAGTGGTAAGGAAGCCTACGAGCTTATGTCTACGAGTTGGCTTGAAATCAAAAATACGGTTGAAAAAATTCTTAACGCTTAAAATATGGACGCAAAATTGCAAAAAATTATCAATCTTTACAAAAAAGATCTTCAAAAATTCATCGAGAAAAATTCGCTCAATGCTGATTATTATGCGGATATTGAGGAGCGAATTAATGAAAAAATTTCATTACTCGAAAATCCAACTCGCGATGATATCAAAAATATTTTGTCTGAAATTGGTTCTCCAGAAGAGATTTTCCGAGAAGAGCTCGAGTCTCGCGTGATTGAAAAAGTTGCTATCAAGAAAAAATGGTATCAAAAATTCCTCGCATCCGATCACGTGATTTTCTTGGGTGTATTCAAAGAATTAAGCGAAAAAACCAGTATTTCCGCAGGAATTTATCGTCTCGCATATTTGTTTTTATTTTTTATAGGTATCGTTACTAAAGCCAGTATTCTGATTCCAGTGCTTATAGTTTCCTATATTCTTGGATTTTTGATTTTGAGAACAGGGATTTTCCGATTTCTTTTTTCTCTCGGAATTTCATTCTTTTTGCTTGTTTTCCTCGGGCTTTGTAGTATTGTTTTTGGGCTATATCTGGCAGATTTTTCTTTTGGAAATATGTTCGTTTTCATGAATATGCCGATTTTGTTGCCAGTTGGGCTTGTTATTGGGATTTTTTCGCTTGTGGTTTTGCTCGTATTTTTCGTGCATTACGCCTTTACTGGGAAAACGCTGGGCTGGAAATTTTCCATGACAGGGATTACGACTTTTGTAATTGCAGGAATTTGTGGTGCGGCCTTTGTATTTAATATGATGAATCGATATATGCCGTACACTGAGACGACCATTACCGTTTCTTCCGATATTGATGCTGAAAAAAATAATCTTGATGAGCCGATTACTTTCTGAATTTGGGATTTTGTAAATATTTTTCAGTCGAATAAAGATTCTCACTCTGAAAAACTCTCGCCTCAATTTCCATGGTACCAGCAAATTAATTTTTTCCCACTCAATCCACCCAATTCATCGTATGCTTCTAGTTGGCATTATATAGGGCAGTTTGAGCCTTCTGATGATGATAAAATTCATATCGAAGTTACTAAAAGAACTTTTGGAAATGCTGAAATTCAAGAATTTTCTCAAAAATTTTTCACTGATTTTTCTGTAAAAATTGAAAATAATCGCGTACAATTTGTGGTAATTACGAATCCGGAAGGAAAGTATCCGTTGATGTTCAGTAATTTTTCAGTCAACAAAGTTCGTGTTCCGCTCAATGTTCGCTTTCAGGTGTGGGGAATGCCAGGAATTACAGACCTTATCAATTTTGATAATTACGAAAAAGCCTCAGAATTGGATGAATATATGCGGTATTCCATTGCTTCCCAGTGTACGAATCTTTATTTTGGTGATGATAAAAAACTTCATTGTGATGTTCAAGAAGTAGAAGAAATTCGCCGTATGATTCATACGGCAGAATCATCAGAAAATATGCAAATTAACCACTAAAAGAATTATTGCAAATAATTGTATTATCGTATTATTACAAAAAAATGCAATAATAAAATACATGAAAAAAGAGGCTTTTGCCTCTTTTTATTGTTGTTCATCTATATCTTGGCGAGATTGTTCTTCTGCTTCCAATTTTTTCTCTTCTTTTGTGTGATGATAGGTAGAGGTACAAAAGCCCGATTGGTGCGATAAAAATCGCAAAAAACCAGCAAATCATCATCAAAAATTTGAGAATCAACATCAGGAACGCATTTACGATAAACATATTGTTTCCGAAAATAAAATCCGTAATGCTATGATATACGAATCTCGAATATGGATAGAGAATTTGTGAGAGAATCGCTGTTAAAATCACTCCAATCGGTGGAATGGTCATTCCTTTTGCATAATAAGGATAGAAAAAAAGTGCAACAAAGATGAGTCCAAAAATAAATTCTCGAAAATAATATTCTCGACTGAGTCCGCCGAATGTTTTTTCAAAAATAGCTTTTGCGTTCATGATAAAAATATATTAAGAATAAAAACGAGATTACTATATTGAAAAATCCCAAAAAGTATAGTTATTTTTTTGCAAGAAAAAACTTATTGCAAAAAATTGTAATAATAAATTATATTGCAAATATTTGCGATAACTAATTTTTGGAAGGGGGTTGATGAAATTTTTGGTGTGCTTCTTTGAGTTTTGGATTTGTTACATGTGTATATACCTGCGTTGTGGTGATAGACACATGCCCCAAAAGTTCTTGAATGATGCGAATATCAGCACCATTGGTGAGTAGGGTAGTGGCAAAGCTGTGCCGCAAGGTATGGGCGTGCAAATTTTTTAAAATTCCGGCCTTCAAACCATATTCTTTAATCATATTGGTGATGAAAAATCGTGACAGACGAATATTTTCATCATTTAAAAATGTGGAGTTTATATTCTCAATAGAAAAATTGTGTCTGATAAAAAGGGGAGAGAAGTCATCATTTCGCGCTTCGAGGTATTCTTGAATCGCATTTTTGGCATTTTCTGTTAGATATACAACGCGCAATTTTCCTCACTTTCCGCGCACAGCAAACTCCATAGTTTTTAGATTTACATCATTTTTATTAAGACTTGTGAGCTCAGAAATACGCAATCCAGTCGAATAAATACATTCACAAATAGCAAAATCGCGCTTCCCTCTAATCGTTTCCCTATCAATACTTGCAAAAAAATTCTCAATCTCCTCTTGTGTTAAAAATGTCACTTCACGATCGTTTGTTTTCATAAGATCGAGCGTGGTTGGATCGAGGCAATCAACTTCTTCTTTTTTAAGAAACTTGAGCCAAGATCGCATCGTAATCATATGTGCATTCACGGTTTTGGTCGATAATCCACTATCAGAAAGCGAAAGTCGCCATTCGTCAAAATCCTTTTTTGTAATATTTTCAATGCGAACTTCTGGCGCGTGTTTCGCGAGTTCATTGAGTGGAGATTTCCAAGATTTTGCTAGAGACGGGTCCGTTGGTGGAAGAAATATATGAACAGAAACCGGGTTTTTTTCAGAGTTTTCCGGAAGATTAGATTCGAGAATTTTAGCGATTTTTGGTTCTAACCAGCTGATAAATCGCCAAATATGAAATGCGTATTGTTCTTGTGTTTTTCGTGAACGTCATTTATGGAGACGTAAATAGACAAGAAAAATATTAAAAGCATCAAGAATATTCATATTGCAAAAATACGCAATAAAGTAAAAATATTATGTGAAGTATTATAAGAATTTTTTCAGAAAATCAAAATGAATTTTTATAAAAATTATTGCAATTTTTTGTAATAGTAATGATTTAAAATACGAGAGAAAAAATTTCTGATGAGCAATCTATCGGAAAAGGAGAAAAAACGCGAAATTCGCGAAAATTTAAATATGTACCTTAAAATCGTTGTTTTTAACGGATATTGTTATATTTTTTGAGAACATAAAATATTATTGCTCATTTTTGCAATAATAAAAACATAAAATCAAAGGAAAAGGGAAATACGCAAAAATATCAATGCGCTACCAATTGGCTTTTTAAAAACAATGGTATTCAAAAAATGTAGAATTTTTCAGTTAAGCACGTTTTGTAAATCTTTCTAAAAATATCATTATAGAGAAGCGTTTTTTTATCAAAATAAAATACTTCACATAATGTAACTTATGTGAAGTAAAATAAAGAAAAAATAGGGAATTTCACTTTATTGCAAAATATGGCAATAAAAGAAAAATATGGGCTGAGGTCAGAATAGAATATTAAAAATAAAACACATAACACTCCTATATCTTATAACCAAATTTTCATTATCGATTTTTTGTTGAATGGGTTTTTAATTTGATGTATCTGAATTTTTATAAACTATATTCAAAAAATTTCCAAGACACTAAAATATATTTTTCAAAAATATTGAAAGTTGTCAAGTATATACATATATACAATAAATATACTTTTTGTAAAGTATTGACTTTTTATAATTTATGTTATAAAAATATAAAAACTCCCCTGTTCTCCTATTCTTTTTGCTTAAATAAAGCAAAAATCGGAAATTTTTTATAAAAATAAATCCCATATGAGGGATTTATCGGAGAATATCACGAACTTTTCCGCGAGTGTCCATAGCTTTGAGTTCAGTCATATCCTGTTGGATAGTCTTGAGGGTTGTTTTTTCCTCCTCTACAACAGCATTCATCTCCTTAATAAGTTCTGGATTGGTAACAGTTACCACCTCATTTCCAGGGATTTGGTTGCGATATTTTGGTGGAATCGAGCGAACCTCGCCAAGAAGCGACTGGATGCTATTGACCACCTCAACTGGCGACATCACAAAGTACATCATCATCGTTCCAATCAGATTACTATCACCTTCAGTCAAAATATCAATATTTCCAAAATTAAAGAAACTTGCAAGTTTGTTCGGAAAGGTTGATTTGATAGTTTTGATTTTGTCACTTTCAATCGTTTGTGAATCCGAGAGGAGCCCCGTCTGATTGACAAAGAAAATTTTCCCCTGAACCACCACATTGAAGTCCATCTCGAGATCCATCATGCGCTTGCGAAAGCGACGAAGATAGTGGATTTCGGCAATAATTACAAAAAAATCAATCGCCAAAATCATGAGATGCCCATTAAATCGCTGAAAATGTGACGCGATAAAAATAATTTCCAGAATGAGAATGAGACCAAGAATCCACTGATTAGTAATCGACCAATTAAAAAATTTGATAAAATGGCGGTCTCCATCAGCGAGCGATTCTCGCATGGCCGGAATATCTGTCACAATTTTGTGGGAATTTTTGTGAATTGCGCGGAAATGTTTGAGGTATACGAGTGTTGAAATCGTGAAAATCAGCGCCATTAAAATATTTCCAATTACAACCAATCCGCGCAAAAAAGTGTCATTTGGCAAATGAAAAAGCCCAATCCAAACACTGACACACGAGAGTAAAAGAAGGATAATCGGTGTTGATTTAAGATCTACCAAAATCGCGAGGAAAAACACCCACGATCGCTTGATAATCATCATTTTGGTATATCATTGTTCGATAAGGCGATCGATGAGCTTGGTTTCTTCGCCGATGGAAAATGACTTAAAAAGCCACGCGTAAATTTTGTGAAAAGGAATCATAAAAATTTTTTCTTATCATATAGGCTTTTGCAAAATAATCAAGAAAAAAACGAAAATTATTTCGTTTTTTGAGAATTTTTTTCTGAATTTTTTTCAATATTTTTTTCCTGAGTGTTTTTTGATTTTTCTTCTTCGTGACAAGAATTATTGTTGGTATCGATGCATTTTTCGATTTTTACGACGAGGCCACCTTTGTTGCTCACACCAAAAGTCAACTTGTCCACGATTTTTTCAGTAATTCGGAAAAGTCCCCTTCCCCGCTTCCCCATATAAACCTCATCAGAATCAAATTTCTTGTCTTTTTTGTGAAGCATTTCATCGGCCAAATCAGTTTTGTGGCGTCATTTTCCTGTGTCATGAACTTCAACGCTGATTCTAAAAAGTGAATTATCTGCTTTGCGATGCGTTTTGATGATACATTCGTTGATATCATTTTTTTCGCTTCCGTGCTCGATAGAATTATTCACCAGTTCGTCGGTGATAAGCACAAATCGCCCGCGCCAAGGCACTGGAACCTCAAATGCGTCAAAAATCGCACCTACAAAATCACGAATAATTTTTGAATTCGAAAAATCTGAGCGATAATGAATCGTATAAATCGTGTCATTTTCTGTATCAATCGCATTTATAAGATCAGAAAACACGGATTCGTACGGCTGTTCAACGAGGAAAAATTCTTTCATAGAAACATTTATTTTTTGCATTATATCAGGATTTTTTGAAAAAAGCAAAAATTTCACAAGATTTTTATAATTTTATCGCTTCCCTTTTGGAAAATTTTGGAAAAATAAAATCCCCTTTCGGGGAAAATATTATCGAATAGCTTCTTTAAGAGTTTTACCAGCGCGGAAAACAGGAGTTTTTGTAGCTGGGATAACCATTTTTTGTTTTGTTTTTGGGTTTACACCGTTACGAGCTGCACGCTGAGAAACTTTCCATGCACCGAAACCAGTGATATTTACTTCACCGTCTTTTTTAAGTTCAGCAGTGATAGTGTCAATCATAGAAGTAAGCGCTTTTGTAACAGCATCCTGGCTAAGACCAGATTTAGTCGCAACTGCTTTGATGAAGTCCTGTTTTTTCATAAAAGAAGAAGTTAAAGATTAAAGGACGCGTTAATTATAGTATCTTCGTTAAGAAAATCAATATTTTTTTCAAAAAAGTTTTTTCTTATTTTGTGTCAAGAGTGTTTTTTTGCCTTATTTAAGGGATTTTGTAAAAAATGATTTTTGCTTTACAATACGGATTTTCTCTTTCTAATCAGCAAATTTCAAAAAATTTTTGTATACATTTCTTGTCCGCTATCCAGCAATCAGATGCGCCGCGTATGTGCCAATTGATGACACTGAGAAAATCACTCCAACCACCGCGAGAATCATTCCAAGGAGCCAAAGTCTCATCACAATCGTTTCTTCTTTCCAGCCGATAGCTTCAAGATGATGATGAAATGGAGCAATTTTGAAAATTTTTTTCCCTTTTCGAATTTTTTTACTAGAAATCTGAAGAATCACAGAAATGGTTTCAAAAATAAAAATCGAACTCATGATGATGAAAGCAATCAACGTATCCGTCATAAACGCGATAGTTGCGAGCGTCGCACCAAACGCGAGAGAGCCTGTGTCGCCCATAAAAATTTTGGCGGGATGAACATTGAACCATAAAAATGCGAGCAAAATTCCGCTAATAATAAAACAAAATGCCGACAAAATATATAATCCACGAATATATGTAATCGCTCCGTATGCAATAAATTGAAACAACAAAAGCCCACCAGCAAGCCCATCAAGCCCGTCTGTGATATTCACGCTATTGGCCGCTGAAATAAATACAAAAATAAAAATTGGAATATAGAGGTACCCAAAAGTCACGTCGCCCAAAAATGGAAAATGGATGTGATCGTAGCCAAGTTTCACAAAAAACCAGTACGCTCCGAGTGATGCTAAAATCACGAGCAAAACCATTTTTACACGAGCAGAAAGTCCTTTGGTGCGACCAATTCCTCGAACATTGAGATAATCATCAACCGCACCCACAAGTCCCACACTCACCAGCGTAAAAATCGCGAGATAGGTTTCTTGGCGATTCCAGAGATTATTTTTAATAGAAAAACCAATCATATCCGTCAACAGTGGTCATGCGTGTTGTGCTATCACAGAAAGTAAAACCAGAATGACGAGCGCAAAAATCATAATAATTCCGCCCATCGTCGGTGTTCCCATTTTTTTGCCATGCAGTTTTTCAAATTCTTCCGCCTTTCCAACGAGCCCTTCCGAGCGAATATTTTTCCCGATTCTAAAATGAATCAAAAGTTTGATGCCAATCGGCATAGTCACGAATGTGATGAGAAAAGCCATCACAAGCGAAATGAGAATAAAAGCAATATGTTCCATAATTTTTTCACAAGTATAGCGAAAAAAAATTTTTTGCAAAAAATTTTGATGAAAAACCCGTTTTCTCGCTTGCCTTTTTGACTTTATTTTTTATAATACAGAAAATAATTTTTAGCATGTCTCTTTCCCAAGAAATTGAGTCCAGAATCGCGATTCTGGATGTTGTGAATCGATATATCCAAACAAAAAAAGCTGGCGTGAATTATAAGGCGCTTTGTCCTTTTCATAACGAAAAAACGCCATCTTTTGTTATTTCTCCAGCCAAAAATATTGCCAAATGTTTTTCGTGTGGCGTTGGTGGCGGTCCAATCAAATTTTTGATGGAAATTGAAAAAATTGAATTTCGTGAAGCGGCCGCGATTCTTGCCAAAGAGGCCGGCATTGAGCTCAAAACCAATTTTTCCGCACAAACGACTGAAAAGTGAAAAGATGTTTATTTGCTCTATCGTCTTGCGACTGATTGGTATCATCAAAATTTATTTTCAGAATCAGGAAATGAAGCGCTTTTGTATTTGCAAAATCGTGGAATTTCTCGTGAAACCATTGAAAAATTTGCGCTCGGTTTTTCGTCTAATTCACGCGATTTGATACAATTTTTAAAATCTCAATGATTTGAGGAAAAATTTGTGATTGAATCTGGGCTTTTTGTCTCGCCGACTCGTGACAAATTTTCTGGGCGCGTGATGTTCCCAATCGCGAATATAATGGGAAATACGGTGGCATTTACGGGACGTATTTTACAAAATGGTGAGCCAAAATATCTCAATTCTCCCGCGTCAAGAATTTTTGATAAATCGTCGATTTTGTATGGCTTGCATCTTGCTAAACAGACGATTGCGAGGACGACAGAAGTTTTTATCGTTGAGGGGCAGATGGACACGATTTCTTTGCACCAAGCGGGCGTAACGAATGCGGTGGGAATTTCTGGAACAGCGCTTACACAGGATCATATTCGCATTTTGAAACGCTTTGCAAAAATTATTTATTTGGCGCTTGATGCTGATAGTGCGGGCGTGAAAGCAACATTTTTGTCAATCGAAAATCTCCTGAATTCTGACCTTGAAATTCGTGTGATTCTGATTCCAGAAGGCAAAGATCCTGACGAATTTATCAAATCTGGTGGCGATTTTGAGGCACTCAAAGGCACTTCCCTTTCAGTGGTGGATTATTTTATCAAAATGGGCGGCCAAGAATATAATCTCAATACGCTTGTCGGCCAAAAGCAATTGATCGAAAAATGCTTGGAACTCGTGGCACACATTTCGTCGCCGATTGAAGTGGATTTTTATATCAAACAACTCGCTGAGGCATTTGATATTTCAAGAGATGCTTTGTATGAGACTTTTTCGCATAAAAAACGTGTCGTTCAATCCAAGCAAAATCAGCCAACGCAAAAAATTCAAAAATTTTCCCCAAATATTTTCTCACTTTTGGGAGCTTTTATCACAAAATTCGCACTTTTTGACTTGTTTTTTGAAAAATTTGCGTATACTATTGAGGATATTTTTTCGCTTCCTGATGCTGGATTGCTCTATAGAATAGTTTCTAAAACTGATTTGGACGAATCAGATATTGAAGAGCTCAGCACAATCGAGGTGTATATCGATGAAAATTATCCTGATCAGCATCCAGACATTGTCTCGAGGCAATTTTTTGATTTATTAAAACAATTGCACGCAGAATTGCTTGAACAAGAAAAAAATAAAATGCTCGAAAAAATTTCTCCAGACAGCGCAGAATACTTGCAAGCATACGCGTACCTCGTCAACAAAGGGCGCCAACTCGGGATTCAGCCAGGAAAATTCAATTTTTAACCAAAATTTTATGCCAAAGAAAAAAGACACAAAAACCGAAAATTCTATTCAGGAAGTGGATCTTTCGAGTATTGACGTGAGCGCATTGTCGCTTTCTGATCTCAATATCGAGCTTCCTATTTCCAAAAAATCAAGCACAAAATCTGCTAAAAAAACAAAAATTGAAAAAAGTGACGATATTGAACTTGATGAGGAAAATTTACCAAATCTTGATTTTAATGATACGTTTGATGATGATTTTGATGATTTTGATTTGGATGATGTGGATGAATCCGAATTGCAAGAAATCGAAAAATCTGGTGGCGCGAAAATTCCAAAAGATTTTTTCACGGACAAACGCCGACAAAAAAACCTCAAAAAATTTCTTGATGTTGAAGTGCCAGCCGAGTATCTCGAAGGGCTTTCTGAAGAGATGCAATTGCTCTTTAAGAAAGGAAAAGTCGAAGGAAAGCTCGTGTACGATGAAGTGATGGCGGCCCTTCCCTCTGACAATGATATTGAGTTTATGGATGAGGTTTTTTCTCGTCTCGCAAAGCTCAATATCGAACTCGTAGACGCGCTCGATCAGAATAACCTTTTTCAGAATGCTTCGCAGAAAAAAGAAGAAATTGACTTGGCGGACATTTCTGATGATTCGATTCGAATGTATCTCAATGAAATCGGACGATTCCAACTCATTGATGCAGACGAAGAAACTCGCCTTGGTCGTCTTATTCAAAAATGAGATCAGGAAGCGAGAAAACGCCTTGCTGAAGCTAATCTTCGCCTTGTGGTTTCTATCGCCAAAAAATATATGGGTCGTGGACTTGGACTTCTTGATTTGGTACAGGAAGGAAATGTGGGGCTTTTCCGTGCAGTCGACAAATTTGATCCAGATCGCGGATTTAAATTTTCTACATATGCAACTTGGTGGATTCGTCAAGGAGTAACGCGTGCTATTGCTGACCAGGCTCGTACGATTCGCGTGCCAGTGCATATGATTGAAACTATCAACAAATTCAATCACACGTATCGTCGTCTCACACAAGAACTCGCTCGTGAACCGCTTATGGAAGAGCTTGCTCTTGAACTGGAAATGGATGTTCGTAAGGTTCGTCAGATTATGCGAATTTCACAGGATATTCTCTCGCTTGATTCCCCTGTTGGTGGAGAGGAAGATACGACAATCGGGGATTTTGTGGAAGATGATAAATATTTGACGCCAGAACGCGCAACAAATCTTTCCATTCTCAAAGAAAATCTTTATGATATGCTTGGCTTCCTGTCGCCTCGTGAGAAAAAAATTATTGTGATGCGATTTGGGCTTGATGGTGGCGAAATGCACACGCTCGAAGAAGTGGGAAAAGAATTTGGTGTGACACGTGAACGTGTTCGTCAGATTGAGGCGAAAACTCTTGAAAAACTTCGTACACATCCAAGTGCTGATAAAATTCGACTTTTTGCTGAATAAAGACATATTTTAATTATATAAAAATCCCAATTCTGGGATTTTTATATTTTTCCGACAAGCCATTTTTCGAGATTTTCGGTGGATTGCAAGAAAAATTTGGTTGATTTCTCGGCATTATTTCGCTTCAGGATAATTTCAATATTTCCACTTTGCTCGCTTTCCAAGAATTTTCGTAATTCTTCGGAATCTTCGCGCGCCCAAAATGGTGGCAAAATAATATCAAATCGCTCAGTTTTTTGTTCGTTCACAGGCGAAAAGCCCGCTGTTTTGGCAAAATCTTGAAACTGAGAAATACTAAAAGTTTTCACTGAATCGGACGTGATTTTTTCACCCGAACGACGAAATGGCGTAATTGGTGCAAGTGAAACTTCACCGCGCTCCTCATCAAATCGTAGTTTTCCATTGACAACCACGATATGATCTTCAAGAATTTTGTTCGCGTAGATCTCGTAATCTCGCGGGAAAACCGCAATAGTAAAATTAAAACCAGCACTTTCCGCCGTCGCGATAATCATTTGCCCACCCGTTTTGGTTGGAATGTGGCGTACTTCCGAGACAAACCCAATAAGCGTCGCTGTCTCATCTTCTTTTTTTTCTTTTTTGGGTTTTTCAGAATTTTTTTCCTCAGATTTTTCTGGCATTTGTTCTGTTTCGACTGGGGGATTTTCTGGGTTTGTATTTTCAGAATTTTCGTCATCAGAATTGTTGGCATTGTGAAGCTTTTCGAACCATGCCTCCACTGCGCCCAAATTTTTTGATTTACTTTTGATAAAATCCTCGATTCCCTCAAGTGGATGTCCAGAAACTGGATATCCAACCATCGCTTTTTCCCCTTTCATTCGTTCTTCAAACGTCATCGGCTCGACTTTTTCAAGCTCAAATTCTACTTTTGGCGCATAGTCCAAATCAAAAAGTCACATTTGAGAAGTTTTATCTTTTTTTTCAATTTCTTTGAGATAAGTCGTTATTTTTGGAATGCTTTTAAGGAGGCTTTTTCGCTCACCAAAGGCATCGAGCGCCCCAGAATAAATAAGCGCTTCGAGTGATTTTTTATTAATTACATCGCCACCCGTGCGTTCGATAAAATCCTCGATAGAATCAAATTTTTTGTCTTTGAGCGCTCGACGAATCGTGGCAATCGGCCCATCACCAAGCCCTTTAATCGCTTTAAGTCCAAAACGAATCGTTTCACTATCAATATAGGTAAAGTGCTTTCGTGACTCATTCACATCTGGCGGTAAAACTTTCACGCCTTTCGCGTGCGCTTCAGAAATTTCCATACGAATTCGGTCGATATCTTCCTCATCAGAAACCATCAATGCTACCATAGATTCGGTCGGGTAATATGTCTTCATATACGCCGTTTGATACGCAATCATCGAGTAGCACGCGGCATGTGATTTATTAAAACCATACCCCGCAAACGGCTCAATAATTTCATCAAAAATATAAATCGCCAATTCTTCGGGATGCCCTTGTTCTCGCGCTGCATCAATAAATTTGACACGCTGTTCCATGAGGAGCTCATATTTTTTCTTACCGATGGCACGACGCAAAATATCGGCTTCACCAAGCGAAAATCCTGCAAATGCCTGCACGAGCTGCATAATTTGCTCCTGATAGACCGCAATTCCGTATGTTGGCTTCAAAATTTCTTCCAGTGACGGATGTGGATATTCTACGACTTTTCGTCCAAATTTTCGATCAATAAATTCTGGAATATATTGCAGCGGACCTGGTCGATACAGCGAAACCATCGCGATGAGGTCTTCAAAACTTGATGGTTTCAGTTCTTTAAGATAACGACGCATTCCCGTTGATTCAAACTGAAAAACTCCAGTCATGTCACCTTCTCCAAAGAGCGCCAAAACTTTAGGGTCTTCATAATCAATTTTGAGCAAATTTATATCAACACCATGCACATCTTTTACGATTTTGAGGGCGCGATCAAGGATTGTAAGGTTTCGGAGGCCGAGAAAATCCATTTTGAGAAGCCCTAGTTCTTCAAGTGGGCCTGCCGAAAATTGTGTTACCGTAGTAGTTGGGTCTTTTGGTGGCGGCTGCAATGGACAAAAATGCGTCATTGGTTCCGGTGCGATGATTACCGCACACGCGTGCACGCCGAGTTGGCGCACTGTTCCTTCAAGACGAAGTGCTGACTGAATTGTTTTTTGGTAGCGACCATTTTCTTCTTCATAATATTTTTTAAATTCTGGTGATTCTTCAATGGCTTCCTGAAGGCTAATTCCTGGGCGAGATGGAATAAGTTTCGCGACATCATTCATTTCAGAAAATGGAATTCCCAGTGCGCGTCCAGCATCTTTCACGGCAGCACGAGCCGCGAGTGTTCCAAATGTACACACCTGTGTTACGCGATCTTTTCCGTATTTTTCGCGAACATAGGTCAATACTTGGTCGCGTCATTCGTCAGAAAAATCCACATCAATATCGGGCATTGATACGCGAGATGGATTTAAAAAACGCTCAAAAAGTAATCCATAACGAAGCGGGTCAATATCGGTAATTCCTGATAAATATGCCAAGAGTGCTCCAGCCGCTGAACCACGACCTGGACCTACTGGCACGCCATTATTTTTTCCGTAGCGGATAAAATCCGACACGATACAAAAATATCCATTAAATCCCATAATATTCACCACGGTGAGCTCATATTCAAGGCGTGCGACGATTTCGAGTTGCTTTTCATTCATGGTTTCAAGCAATTTTTTCTTGTCGTCGTTATAATAGCTTTCCGCGATTTCATGAAGTTCTTCCACGGAAATATCGGTCAGTTTCTTGGTAATTGGTGGTGTTTCTAATTTTCCGAGCAAAACGCGTTTTTTCTCATCATCAAGACCAAAATCGTATCGAAAATTGAGGCCATTGATACAAAGTACACGCAAAAGCCATTCTTCCGCCTGGAATTTTTTGAGCTTATCTTCGTGCATCGCATTGTATTCGTCGACAAAATTTTGATACTGAGCAAATTGTACTTCTTCCTCATCAGAAAGCGGAAAAATCGGAATTTTGTAATCACCATATTCAATGTGCAAATCGATCATTTCGGCAATTTTTGCTGCATTTTCGTATGCTTTTGGCGCGTATACAAAAAGCTCTTCCATTTCGCGACTTGGGCGCACAGAATAATCCCCATCCATAAGCGTCGTACGATCAGGATCATCCAGTTCCCTGCCCGCCGCCACCGCTGACATCATATCTTGTACCTCAGCGTCGTCAATCGTCTGATAATAACAATTATTTGTTCCGACAATTTCGAGATTATTTCGCTTGGCAATCGCGATAATCGTCTCGTTGATTCGCGGCTGCATCGGACGATCTGGATGTTCTTCGATTTCCAAAAAATAATTTTCTACGCCAAAAATTTTTTGATAATACCGAACACGTTCCAAAATATAATTTTCGTCGCGCCCCGTGATAATCGCCTGGCCAATTTCGCCATACATTGAGCCAGAAAGTGCCACAAGATTATTAGCATATTGCTCCAAAATTTCAAAATCAATTCGCGGTTTTCCATTCCAAAATCCTTCAATCTGAGAGATTGTCACGAGCTGGATGAGGTTTCGGTAACCTTGTTCATTCTTGGCGAGCAGTACAATTTCAAAAATTTCGTTGTCTTTATCGCGATTGGTTCGTCATTTTTTGGAAATCAAAAATTCCACACCAACAATCGGCTTAATTCCCTCTTCTTTACAAGCAACATAAAATTCGAACGCGCCGTAGAGGTTTCCCGCGTCCGTAATGGCAATCGCCGTTTGTCCCAATTCTTTCGCGCGTTTGGCGAGACCTTTTGGCTTACCGAGCGCTTGCTGAAAGGTATAATGCGTGTGTGTATGTAGATGAACAAAGCTCATATTTTCAAAAATTTAATGGCTTCATTGTAGAGATTTTTTCAAATTTTTCAAAAATTTTTCTCGCGAAATTTTCTCATTTTTCAAAATTTTATTTCAGATTTTTTCTTTTTTGATTTTTAAAAATTTTCCACACAAAAAATCCCAAAATTGGGATTTTATTTTTTCTGATCAACTTTTCGGTTGCTGCGGAATGGTTTTCCATTTTTGTCGCGACGGAAATTTTTGTCACCAGAACGGCCGTGAGGTCTGCCACGATAACCATAACGACGCTTTTTACCACCATTTTTGTTTTCAGATTTTGGCGGACGAGGCACTACTTCGCCAGCAAGATTGATTTCAGTGATTTCGATTTTGTGCATTCGTTCGATTCGCATGAGATCACGATTTTCTTCCGTTGAAACGAACATGATCGCTTTCCCATCAGCACCAGCACGCCCTGTTCGCCCAATTCGATGAATGTAGGCTTCAGGATCGTTCGGAACATGATAGTTGATTACAAGGTCAATATTGTTGAGATTGAGTCCACGACTCGCCACATCCGTTCCGATGAAAATTCGAGTTTTTCCTTCTTTGAAGGCGCGAAGTGCACGCACGCGGTCTCGCTGAAACATATCTCCGTGAATGTACGCTGCATCAAATCCGTCACGATATAAATATCGTTCCAATTCTTCCGTTTCGTGTTTTCGTGCTGTAAAAATCATTACTTTATCATTTGGATATTTTTCCAAAATATTTTTCAGCATCGTATATTTATCGCGCGCACCAACTCGCATAAAAACATGATTGATAGTATCAACCGTCGGGGTTTGTGAAAGAATCAATGATTCGTAGCCACCCACGATATTTTCATCAAGCATCGCCATAATTTGCTTGGTATAGGTCGCAGAAAATGTCATGGTTTGTTTGAGACTTCCGAGTTGTTTCCAGATTTCAATCACCGCGCGAGAAAAACCCATATCCATCATCTGATCCACCTCATCGATGATGAGTGTTTCCACATTGCTGAGATCAATCGCTTCACGCTCCATGAGATCCATGAGACGACCTGGCGTGGCAATGACGATTTGAGGGCCTTTTTTCAGATCTTCGATTTGACGACGAATCGGGAAACCACCAAAAACCGCGAGTGAACCCATGCGCATATCGGCAGAAATTTTAAAAACTTCTTCGCGCGTCTGCATCGCGAGTTCGCGAGTTGGCTCGAGAATCAAAACCTGTGGTTTACGATTTCGTCCTTCAATAGTATTGAGTGCTGGGATTACGAAAGCTCCCGTTTTTCCTGATCCAGTCGCGGATTGCACGACAAGATTTTTTCCGTTGAGCGCGAGCGGAATTACTTGTGTTTGCACACTTGTAGCTTCTTTGTAGCCCATTTTTGAAAGCGCCGAAATAATCTCTCGACGCAAGGCGAAATTTGAAAATTCCATAAAATATATTCAAAAAATAAAAAACAATCTCTCAAAAAATGGCAAAATGCCTCAAAATCGCAAAAAGCGAGAATTTTTCTTTTTCCTATAAATATCGTAAAAATACGCCAAATATTTCAAAAGAAATATTTTTAAAAAGAAATTGTAGCGTCAGTATATGGATTTTTGAGAAAAAGCAAATTTTTCTTTTTTGTCATTGTTTTGAAATCTTAAAATTTCCAAAAAGTATTTGATAAAATATTAAAATATCAAAGCAACTTTTTTGATTAACTTTTTATAGGAGGCTATCATGATTTTCATTAAAGTGCTGGACAAACATAACCGCCCTGCTAAGGGAAAAACGGTGAGAATTGCGTCCACCGGAATGAAGGGCTCTAGCTCTCATTCCACTGGTGCTGACGGTTTTGTGCAGTTTAATATGGACCCAGGTGAATATGGGGTCTCTATTGACGGCAAGCACATTGGCACGCAATACCTGGATAAAATAGACAATACATTTCACATAATGTTATGATGTAGTGTTTGTATTCAAAAATCGCCGCCAGTTTGGGGCGATTTTTCTTATAAAAAATTTGATAAAAAAATAATTTCCATTACAATATCGGCGCACTTTTTGGTTCGTTTTGGGAGGAGAAATCTATGATGAGCGTTCGAGTGCTTGACCGAGACAATCGTCCCGTAGATGCTATTGCGGTGAAGATTGCGTCAACATACCACAATCAAGATACCGCGACTGCCACAACAAATCAGGAAGGCATCGCGAAGTTTAAATTACATCCTAATGAATATCGCGTTTTCATTGATGGAGAGTTATTTAAAACGATTTATTTGGGTTTTGATGGTAATATTCTACTTTATGAGTAGGTATTGCGAATGAAAAATCACCGCTAGTTTGGGGTGATTTTATTTTTCTGAAATATCTTCCAAAAAATCTTGATAATCAAATTCTGTGCAGGATTTTTCAGGATTTGGATTATCTTTGAGAAGATTTTCAAGGCGCAGATTCGTGTCTGGATGTGATGCGATAAATTCGGTATATTTTTCGAAACTTGAGGCGTGATTTTTGAAAAATCTGTCCGCGCACGCTGTGTTGAGCCCTAGATCAAGCAACAATTTTTTCCCACCGATATCGGCTTTTTCTTCGGCTTCGCGAGAAATTTTACTCAAAATAAGTTGTTCAGGATTGAGAAGATTTTTGTTCCAACCGAGAATTTCAGTAACGAGCGTTATAGGAATGCTTTTTGCAAGGCCAGAAATCACATCGCGATTATAAATATGTGCGCGTTCGTGCCCAAGGATAAATAAAATTTCTTCTTCGGTTTTGGCATTTTGAAGTAATTTTTTCGTAATAGTAATATGTCCTCCGAGCGATGCATAAGCGTTTTCTATCTCATCATCCGACACCATCACATGATCCAGGTCGGTAATGAGTTTTTGTCCAGTCGGATGATTTTTGATAGTTGCAAAATTTTCCACCGCGAGACGATGAGAGTTTTTATTATCCAAAACTTGACCAAAAATTTTTTTCTCCGTTTCAACATCCACATAATTAAGTATAATAGTATTCAGGCTATGATACGCGAAAAATCCTATGATAATGAGAAAAATAATCGTTATAATGCTCGAAAAAATCCATTTTTTCGCGGGATTTCGTGGCGTTGGTTCCTCGATTTTTCCAATCGGTAATGAAATTTTTTTGATTTCCTTCATATTTTGCAAATTTTTTTCATTATAAACAAATTGCGTAAAAATCAAAAAATTCTTGCAAATTCCCTTTCAATCGTTATATTATTGATGTTTATTCTTTTACTTTTTGCTTATGGAAAAATGACATTCGCAAAATATTCTCAAACCGCAGAAAAAAAGTTTTTATTTTTTCTCGTTGTTTGGTACTTTTGTGGTTCTTGCAATATTTTCTATGGTTGTGATTATGGCTTTTTTCTGAGCCAAAATGGCGCCTCAAAATTATTTGTATGTTCTCGTGGCTAATGTTGTTCTCTTTGGGTTGTGTGCCTGGTGGATGTCTGTTATGTATCGAAAAACCGAATATGAACTCGGAGTATCCAAGCTCACTATCCGCTCTGGAACGCCTTTTTCAGATTCTTCGACGGATATTGATTTTGATAAAATTACAGAATTGACCGCGCGACTTGGTTTTTGGGAACAAATGTTTTTCAAAACGGGTTCGCTTCATGTTTCGACTGGTGGAATGGGAAAAGTAGTTCTCACAAATCTGGATTCTCCGCTCGAAAACTACGAAAAAATCCAGGATTACATGCGTGATAATGGCTTCCATTTGCAGAAAGATTCACTCGTGCAAGAAGCTCGTCCGCATGTTTTGGCGGTAGTTTTTGAGTTGATGAGTTATATTTTTGCCATTCTGGTATTCGCTTTTTATACGCTTGTTCAGATGGAATCGCTCGAAAATTTAAGAAAATTGGATCTTGCAGAATTTTTGACTGAAAATATTTTTTGGGTTGGACTGATTGTTTTGGTGGTAATCATTCTTGCGACCCTTCGATATTTGGACCTTCGCAAGCGCGTGTATCTGGTTTTTACTGATGCGATTACCTACGAAGAAGGATTTTTGACCAAAAATTATTCGGTTTTGCCGATGGAAAAAGTTGCGGATACAGATAATCGTCAGGGATTGATTTCCAAAATTTTTGGCTTGCACGATATCATTATTTCCTCAGAAGGAAGCGGAAATCAGGTGATTTTTAGTAATATGATAGATGGTGAAAAAATGCTGGCCAATATCAAATATTTGAAAAATTCTATTTCGCTCGGCGAGAAAAAATCTGAAATCACTACCGACGATGCAAATCAAAATTCTGAAAATGCGTCGATTGGATACAAAAATATTGTGGATCGTGAAATTCGTTACAATGAACATTTTACAGCGAATTTTAAAATGAACCTGAAACGCACATTTCTTGGAGCGATGGTGGCGATTATTTTCGTTACGATTATTTCGCTTGTGGTGTTATTTTTTGCGGGGCGACAGGGATTGGTTATGTTGTTTGCGATTTTGCCGATTATTTTTGGAAATCTTATCGCCCTTGTTGTGGCTTTGTATACGCATTATAAGGTTGATATTTCTACGATTGAATCGCGCTTTTCTTTCCTTTCAAATCGTCATTTGACTTTTACAGTCGATAAAATCACAAGAATCGATATCTTACGAAACCCGCTGGATTGGATTTGTGGCACCGCGACTGTAGTTTTTGCCTCAATTGGTTCGTCGCAACGAATTATGTTCAAAAACATTTCGTACGATGAAAATCTTGAAAAAAATTTGTTGGAAAAAATCTGAATTTATCCGGATGAAAACGCAGAAAAAACGATTGGAATCAAATTTTCTTTCGTCGAATTTATCAAAGCGAACTTGAGTGTTGTTGTCCTTATAAGTATTGCTGTTATTTCGATGTTTGTGTTTGCAAGTGTTATGGCACTCGCATCGCAATCATTAAAAATTCTTGTACTTCTCGCACTTATTCCCTTCATTTTTTTGTGAATTATATTTGCTTGGGAAAAATTGGCGTATTCACCGCGATTTTACCACAATGCGTATACAGAAGAGTATATCAAAAGTTTTTCTGGCGTGATTTTCCGAATTCGTGCATTTGCGCTTTTTGATAATATTAAAGGACTTTCCGCCACCAAAAATATTGCTACCAATGTCGGGAAAATTTTGTTCAAAGTGGCTGTGAATCCGCCTGCTTTCCAACAGCAACAGCAAAACAGTAATCAAGAACAGCAACAGTGGTCGATTTTCTCACCATATATTGCCGTAAATTATGTGGAAAATGTCTTTGAAATGCTCGATATCGCCGATGAAAAAATTTCTCGTTATGAAACGATTGATTCGAGCGTTTTACATGATTCGCGTCGTAGTCTCAAAAATTTGATTATCACTGGAATTCTAACGATTATTATTATTGTGATATTGAATTTTTTCATTCTGAGTAGAGCACCAGAAGGAATTTACATAACAACGACGATTGCTGTGTTGGTTTTGATTATTCTCATTTTATGGCTTGTATCTGTGTATTGCGAGAGGTATCGACTCGAATCGCAACGCGTGATAAAATTTTCTGGAATTTTTTATAAAACTCGCGAAACGATTTTGTATGAAAAAATGAATTTTATCAACAAAAATCAATGAATTCTTGGAAAAATTTGTGGAAATGGAAATATTGAAATTTTCACACTCGGCGCTGATGTACGCGATATGAATTTACCAGAAATTAATGATTATATCAATGTATATGATATTCTTCGTGAACAAAACGCGATTCATAGAAAAAAATAAATCCAAAAATGGATTTATTTTTTTGCGTTTCCGAGAAGTTGATATTTTTCCAAAAATTTTCTGCGTTGAATGCTTTCCAGCCAAAGTGCCCCGAAGAATAAAAATAATAAAATTGGTGTTAATGAAAATTTTTGCAACTTCGTTTCCTCTATTTCGCTATTGCTAATATTTGCATTAGTTTGATTGAAAGCATTTTGTAAATCAGAAATATTTTCCGCACTATAATATTTTCATCCTGTCATTATTGCTATTTTTTGCAATAATTCATCATCAAGATCGCCAATGATTTTTTCTCCATTCGCATCATAGAAAAAATTTTTCTGCCCATTGAGATCGGTATATGTAAGCGGATTGTTATCTTTTTTCCCGATTCCAATAGTATAAATTGGGATTTGAGATTTTGCAATTTCACTGGCTGCTTTCTCAGGATCTGAGCCAACATTGGCACTTCCATCAGTCATGAGAATAATATTTTTTTTGCCAGTGATTTTATCGAGTTCTATTTTTGCCAGCAAGAGAGCATCCCCAATATTTGTCCCCGAAAGTCATGGCTTTTCCTGTAGAATATATTCTGGAGTAATATTATTCACAAAAGCTTCTATTCAGGCTCTGTCAGTTGACGGCGCAACCACAAGAAAGGCTTTTCCTGAAAAAATAATGAGAGAGAGTTTATCGTTGTTTCGTTCAGCAATAAAAGATTTGATCGTATTTTTCGCTATCGCCATTCGATTTGGAGAGATATCTTCTGCAAGCATTGATCGCGAAATATCAAATACAATCATGATTGTATTTTTTTCTGGAATTTTTTTGGTAATATTTATAGAAAAGGTCCCGTTCCCCAAAATCATACACAATATTATTATTGCAAAAAATCGCAATAATAAATAGATTTTTCTTCATTTTGGAATAATGCTAAATTTTGCAATAAGAGGATTTGGTTTTGGTTGTCCATATTTTTTCACATCAAAAAAATACCAAATTCCAAAAATAATTGGTACAAGTAAAAAGAAAAGTGGAAAATCAAAGCTAATCATTATTGGTTGTGGAAAATAATTTTTTGTAAATCGTTATGAATTTTGGTTTTCTCGATATCTGAAAATAATTTTTTTTGATACAGCGATTTTTCGAGTAAATTATATAATTCTAAGATTCTTTTATTATTGCAATATTTTGCAATATCAGAAATTGTGTGTGCAAAGGAATTTTCTGGCATATATTTTTCAGATACAAATTTTTGCAATAATAAAAAACTTTTTTCTACAAAGTAATTTTCAGAAATTTCCGGAAGAATATATATGCTTTTTTCCCCTTTGGAAATATTGTTTTGTGGCGTTTTTCTTGCTTTCTTTCTCACGAAAAATATGAGAAATACAAAAATGCTCGCTCCCAGCGCGAATAAAATATTTTCAAGGATGAAAACTGGTGGCCCACTCACGGGTTCCACAACAAAAAATACGCCTTCATTCATAGACGTATTATAATCAAAAATGCGAATCAGCAAAAAGATTTTAGAGATTTGTTACATAAATCCAGCCGAAAATTCCAAGAATATATTGGAATCCATAGATGAGAATGAGTCCAACAATCAGACCTACAAGCCAATCTTTGAGTTTTTTCTTGTATTCCGGATTGTCGCCACCAGCGATAGTCCATGCCACACCAAGCGCCGCAGTAGCGAGTACTCCGAGCAAAAGCGCAATCTGGATAATCCAATTTACAATTCCTTGAATCAGTTTTGTAAAAGATGGAACTTCACAGATATAGAGTCGATTTTGAGGTTTTTGTGTACAAATTTGTTCTTCCTGGACAAGATATTGTGTTTGCTCCCCTTTTTCCTCTTTACGAACACACTGACATTTTGCTCCGAGAGGCTTTTCTGAGACAAGTACCGACCCTGAACCGATTTGAGCACTCGTTGCTCCTTGCGAATTATTTCATTGAGCAAAGGCAATATTTGTTATTGCAAAAATTTGAAATAAAGCAATAATAAGAGAAATGATATTTTTTTTCATAAGTAAAAATTAACCAACATTAGCCGATAAATTTTGTCAAACCAATAATTTCATTCAAGAAACTTGCTCCGGCAAGTAAAATAATTGATGCCAAAAATGTGTATAAAAATATTTTTTTTCCTTTGGAAGCACGATCTTCGTCGCCAGCGGAAGTGATGTAATAATATGCCCCGAGAATCAAGAAGAAGACGGCCACTGGCGCAGCAAAATAAAACGCAAGCCCAAACACATTTCCAGCGATTTTCGAGATTTCTGCCTGGAGTCCTGTTTGTGTGAAGGCGTATGACCATGCTTCAACGATTCCAAGAAATAACAGCCCGAGGACGCCATACACCATACGATTTTGGGCATTTTCTTTGTATTCATCTTGTCCGCGAGAAGTCATGAGGCCAATCGCGCCCCAAATAAATGACAATATTGCAGCCACGAAAGCAACAACTTTCAAAAAACTAATGACGCTAGAAATAAAATTATCTGCACCGAAAACTCCTGAAAAATTCCAAAAAGCTGATTGACTCGATACATCCGTCCAGGTTCCCGCCCCAATATTTCGATTGTCTGTTCGCATAAAAATACGATACACAACATCAGGAATATTAAGAAAAATAAAAGCAATTCCTGAATAAAAAAGCTGTTTTTTTTGCTTAGCAACAACCCCTTCATCGTCTGAAGAAATAATTAAATTAGCACCAATAATAACAATATAAATCAGCGCAAAACCTGCAACCACCAGGCGCGCAATAGACAGAAGATTTCCGCCAAAATTTCTGGCATCACTAATACTGACATTTTTCGTGTCCTGAAAACTGTCTGAATGAATTGAGACTTCTTTGAGAATTTCCTTTCCGGGAATTTCGAGATCCGCATAAGCAAAATTGACACTCAGAGCGAGTGAAATGAGCGTTAGAAGGATGAGAAAAATTTTCTTGTGCATAGTTTTTTCTTATATTAGCATATTTTTTTTGCTTTTGCAAATTTTCGGTTGTAATTTCGTTTGAAAACTTTATAATAAATCTACTTCTTAAAAAATTTTTATGAAAGCAATCGGATATTTTCTTTTGGTAGCGCTTCTTATTTGGCTTGCGGCGACACATTTTGGTCAGTCGCTTGGTATTGAACTCACGGGACAAAATACCTATATTTCCGCATTGATTTTTGCGGTTATTCTTTCGCTTGTAAATCTTGTGATTGGTTCTATTTTGCGGATTATCACCTTCCCGTTTAATATCTTGACGCTTGGGCTCATATCATTTTTGATTTCGCTTTTAATGATTTATATCACAGATTCATTTTATGATAATATCAAAATTACTAGCTTACTTGCATATCTCGTAGTGGCTATTATTCCAGCATTTGCTGGTATGATGGTTGGGAAAAAATAAGAAAAAATTCTTATTGCAAAATTTAGCAATATCAATACTTAATGCAAAAATTTGTATTAAGTATTTTTTGTTTTTAGTGAAGAATTTTTAATAATAAAATAATACCAAGCAATGCAAACTGAATGGAAATCACAATAACATTACCCCAAAACGAGTGATCTCGATAAATGCTCGTGAGCAAAATATATGCGACGAATTGAAAACTTCCGAGAATAATAGTTGTAAGCATAGCGCTTTTTATGGGCATTACCCCCAACATCGAAAGTATCAATACAAAAATGGTCACCTGTGAAGAATGTAAAATTCCTTTGCTATTTCGATACATTTCCCCTAGTTCATGACGCGGAATTTTTTCTTTTGGCTGTATAAGTTTTTCTGCAAGAACATCAGAAACAAGACTGGCAAGCCAAAGTCCGATAATCGTTGTAAGAATCGTAACAAGTATATCTGTGCTGCTCGAATGGTCGATATGTATATAAAAACTGATATTGAGCGCCAAAATCGTAATAGAGCCATAGATCCGTTCTTTGAGATATGTAGGCGAATATTGTTTGAGAGATTGAAGTTTTATATTTATAAAAAATTTGGATGATTATATGAAAAAACACTAAAAAGAAAAAAGATTTGTGTTTTTGGAAAAAATAAAGTTTTTGGAAAAATACAGCAAATTATAGTAATTACAAAAGAAGAATTTTAAAATTTTTCTTCAAAAATAAAATCCCAATTGGGATTTTATTTTGCGATTTGAATGGTTACTTTTGCACCATTTTCAAGTTCAAAAGTTTTTCCAAGATCTGGGCTGATAATTCGATTTGTAAGCGTAGAAAGTGTTTCGTTCGTAATCATCGCACCAAATTTTTCAAGAATCTGAGAAATTTCGAGATTTCCGGTACCTTCATCGTTGTGATGTGCTGCGATATGAAGTGAAATCTGATCAGTAACTTGATAATTTGCCTCCTTTCGCATATCTTGGATTTGACGGATAATATCGCGCGCATATCCTTCCAACAAGAGTTCTTCCGTAAGATTTGTATCCATTGAAATCACCGTTCCATAGCCACCTTCAATATCAGTTACGCCTTCCATTGCAGTATATTCAATCGTGAATTCTCCTGATTCCAATCGGAATTCTCCAACCTGAATACTTCCGTCCGCATTCTCCGTGAAATCACCATTTTTAGCGGCGATAATAATTTTTTGAACATCTTTTCCAAATTTTGGACCAATTTTTCTCGCATCTGGTTTACAGATTTTTTTGGCAAGATTTTCGGGGTTTTCAAATTTTACGGATTTTACATTGAGTTCATTTTTGATAATTTCCTCATAATAATGCGAAAGTTCCGTCGGAATCGTCACGCTCGCGAGCGGCTGTCGCACACGAATATTTTTGCGAGAACGAAGTGAAAGTCCGAGTGAAACAAAATTTGACGCGAGTTCCATATCGCGATTGAGTTCGGACGAAATGAGATATTTGTTTGGCAAAGTTACGTATTCAAGGTGCACGGACTCTTTTTTGGTGAGTCCCTGGAACATACTTTCCGCCATGAATGGCATAAATGGCGCGAGCAATTTTGAAACTTCAACCAACACAGTGTAGAGTGTATTGTATGCAGAATTTTTATCAGCAGTCATCTCTGTTCCCCAGAAACGACGGCGAGAAAGTCGTACATACCAATTTGTCAATTCTCCCATATAATCCACAATCGCACGAGTCGCACGAGAAACATCATACGCGTGCATTGCGTCATGAACTTTTCCGATAAGAATCTGTAATTTTGACAAAATCCAGAGATCAAGCGGATTACAAATTTTTGTTGTCATCAAGCGGAATGGATCTGCGTTTTGGATATTGCAATTGTAATATACTGTTTCAGCATCAAGTCCGTGATATTCTTTGAGCATTGGACGAGCCGTTCCAGCATGCGCTACGATGAGAATTTTTTTGCCAGCATATTTTTGAAGAATATTTTCATACGCTGCCAAAATTCTTTTTTCAAATTGTTCAATATTTTCGACACTGTTATTTTTGTACGCTTTGTGAAGTGTTACCATGTCGGCTTCTGATTCAGAAAGTCCGAGCATTTCGCGAACTTCTGCCGTTGTTTTGTTGGCGTATTCACCAGCTGTTTGCTCGATAAATCCATTATCAACGATATATTCACCCGTATATCCGAGTTCTTCCCCGATAATATGCGCCGTATCGCGCGTACGGATTCGGTCCGTGTGGATAATAACATCAAAATTGATTCCCTGATTTTTGAGGGTTTCGCCAGCCGTTTTGGCTTGTTTTTTTCCTTTTTCTGTGAGATTTGGATCATCGGTTCCATCGCTCATTTTTCCGAGTACATTAGCTTCACTTTCGCCGTGTCGCGCGAAGAAAATTTCCGTTTCGTTCTTTTTCCAATGATCGATATTGGCGTATGTAGTGAAGAAAGAATATGTGTTCCAGATTGGAAGCATCACATTTTTGATGGTTTCAATAATTCCCTCTTCCTTAAAATCCATGTCTCCACCGGACAAAAGTGGCGAATTGAGCATATAAAATCGGATCGGATCGGCCCCATATTTTTCGATAGTGGCGCGCGGATCAGGATAGTTTCCGAAGCTTTTTGACATTTTTCGGCCATCATTTCCATTAATGACTCCCGTGGTAATCACATTTGTAAAGCTTGGTGTTGGCTCAGTTTCGTTGTTTGGATTGAGTAGAACCCCGAGAACATGCATTACATAAAACCATGCACGAACTTGCCCGACATATTCTGCGATAAAATCGGCTGGGAAGCTTGCTTCCATTTCTTTTTTGTTAGCGAATGGATAATGCATTTGCGCATATGGCATCGATCCAGAATCCATCCAAACATCGAGCACTTCCTTAATTCGTGTCATTGGTTTTCCTGTTGTTGGTGAGGCGAGTTTGATTTCATCAATGTATGGGCGGTGCAAATTGAGTGCCTGTGCTCGGTCCGAAAATGCAAAATATGTTCGTACAAAATCTTCGACTTTCCCTTTATTGGAAGGTATTTTTTTCTTGAGAGATTCGTATGATTCGTCCAAGAGAATTTTTTCCATCAAAACAAATGGGTCGCCGTGCGTACAAATCACGATTGTTTTTCCAGCATTTTCTTTGATAATTTTTTCAAGGCTTTCGCGAATGCGTGCCTCAGCTTGTGGAAGCGTTTCGTCGCCGGCGACCGTGTCGTCCCATTTGAGATCAGAACACTTAAATTCTGTATCTTGCCAGCTTGGTTTTTGTAATTCTTGGAAATTTTCTACTTTCGAAATTTCAAGATTTTTGGCTTTTGCAAGCGGAGAAATAGTGTCAAGACAGCGATTGAATGGACTTGAATAGATCGCATCAATTTCTACTTTTTCAAGAAGTTTGGCAATTTCCTCGGCTTGATTTTTTCCAAAATCTGTGAGATTGGCTTTGTTGAGCGAATCCTGTTTTTTGGCGTCGTTATAGTCCGTGCGACCATGGCGAACCAAAATAATTTTTGTCAATTGTGCAAACGGCTTGTTGTGCTGGAAAATTTCTTCGCGACTTGCGGCTACGAGTTTTTCATCATTTTCTCCAATCCAGATCGGCATTGGAGCACCCCAAAATCGTGTTCGAGAAATACACCAATCTGGCGCAGATTCGATACCCTTGGCAAAACGGCCATATTTGAGATATTCTGGGAACCAATTGATTTTTTCGTTGGCCTTGAGAAGTTTTTCTTTTTGTGACTGAATATCAATGAACCAACTATCCTGTGCACGCTGCACGAGCGGCGTACCAGAGCGTGGACAAAACGGAATTCGGTGTGTGATGGATTCATTTTTGAAAAGTGTTCCATTGGCCTTCATTGTTTCTGTATTGGCTTTGTTGGCATCAAGATAATGCATTCCCACCAAATGTCCAAGTTGCGCTGTATATTTTCATTCATCATCGAGCGCTTCTGTGATGGTAATTCCCTTCTCTTTTCCGAGCAAATAGTCGACATCACCAAATTCTGGCGCTGTATGCACAATACCAGTACCATCTGTATCAGTTGCAAAATCCGCGATATACACGCGATGATCAGCAGGATTATTGGTTTTATTTTTATAAAAATCAAATGGTGGAATGTATGAAAGTCCCGAAAGATCTGCGCCAGTTATTTCTTGAATGATTTCATATTCTCCTTTTCCTTTAAATACAGCTTCCGCGCGATTTTTAGCAACGATAAAATGTTCGTCGTTATTTTTTACGAGAACATATTCGATATTTTCACCAACCGCGAGCGCCATATTGGCAGGAATCGTCCAAGGTGTTGTCGTCCAGGCAAGAATTGCTGTATTTTCTGGGAATTTATCATTTTTTTCTAGAACAAAACGCACCGTGATGGCTGGATCATTCACTTCCTGATAAGTATCATCCATCGCCACTTCAAAATTGGAAATTGGCGTCGAAAGCTTCCAGGAATAGAGTGAAACACGTTTTCCTTTGTAGATGAGCCCTTTGTCCCAAAGTTGCTTAAAAACCCACATCACGGATTCCATATAATCCTGATCCATCGTGCGATACGCGCGATCCATATCTACCCAACGCCCGATTTTATCAATATACCAATCCCATTCTGCCGAAGTGGTGCGAGTATAATCATAACATCCGTCGATAAATTCTTTAATTCCGCGTTCTTCGATTTCTTTGTTGGAAGCAAGTCCAAGCTTTTTTTGAACTTTTTCTTCAATTGGCAAACCATGGCAATCCCAACCCCAAACACGATCTACGCGTTTTCCTTGCATTGTCCAGTAGCGCCCAACCGCGTCTTTGACAACAGACGACAAAAGAGAGCCATAATGCGGCGTTCCCGTGATGAATGGAGGTCCATCATAAAAACGATATGGGTTGTTTTCTGGACGAGATTCGATTGATTTTTTAAAAGTATCATTTGCTTTCCAGAAAGCAAGAACTTCTGATTCCAAAGCAGGAAATGATTGCTTTGGTGATATATTTGGAAAATGTGACATAATGAATTTTTTGAAAAATTAAAGCGTATAATTTTTGATTTCGAGAATTTTTCCGAGTCCAAGTTTGAAACATTCTTTTCCGTTAAATTCCTCAATTCCCAGAATTCCGCGATATTCCATCACGGCGGTCGGAGATGTTGCTTTATAGCCGTTGACAATGTGCACGACATCAAATTTTTTCGGTGTGCCGTCTTTTTCAAAAAGACGCGATTCCCAGAAGGGCTTGGCTTCGCGATAGCGATGCGAACAGCCTTCTGTGACAAGTTTTTTGAATCCATCGCCACAAATTCGAAGTGTGAGAATTTTTTGCATACAATTTTAACATTTTCAAAAATAAAAAGCCCACAAAAAATGTGTGCTTTTGGCAGGAAAAAATCCTGAGTTACCACCCAAAGCTGTGCTCGATTTTATTTTTTAACGAAGGTTTTGCGACTTCGGAAAGTTCTAGTCAGGCGAGGCCTTTTCTTCTTTCGGCTCGTGGTTGATAGCCACTCGAACGCCTTTATTTTTTTATTTTATAAATTTTTTTCGTTTTTGCAAATTTTTATGCAATCAATTTTAAAAATTTTTCTTCAAAAATTTTTGTGTCAAATTTTTGTGCTTGTTCAATACATTTTTCTGGTAAAAATTTCCCGTCGAGATTATTTTGGTGGAAAATTTTGAATTTTTCCACAAAATCTTCCCCGAATTTATCATCGAAAAATCCGCCTGTCACGCCATCAATATTGGTCTCCAACAATCCACCTCATCGGTAAGCGAAAACTGGCTTCCCTGCAGCCATCACTTCGATTGGCACAATCCCAAAATCTTCCTCGCCCGGAAAAATCAATCCCATGCTGTTCTGCACGAGATGCACGAGTTCATCGCCATATTTTGGTCCGACGAAAGAAATATTTTTTCATTGCACCATTTTTTCGAGCGTTTCACGATAATCGCCCGCGCCGATAATTACGAGATTTTCTTCGAGATTATTAAATCCGTTGATCGCGATTTCGATTTTTTTAAATTCTGTGAGCGCCGAAATGATAATATAATATTTTTCGAATGGTTTTTGGAAATTATTTTCGCTGATTTTCGCTCCAAATCGCGCTGTCTCGACTGGCGGATAGAGGATCTCAGAATTTCTTCGATAGTATTTCATGATACGATTGGCGGTGTTTTGGCTGTTTGCAATCAAAATATCTGAACGCTGTCCCGCCGAAAAATCCCATTTTCGATTTTCAAAAAGCATTCATTCAATCATCGGTCGCAAAAAATATTTTTTCCATCCAGAAAAAAGCCCCAAATCGCGCTTATATTCATTGGTCCAGTCCCACATGTATCGGGCTGGCGAGTGGCAATATACAACAAATTTTGTCTCAGGCTTGGTGATCGCGCCGTGTGCAAATCCGCTCGAGCTACAAATCACGAGGTCGTATTCTGAAAAATCCAATTTTTCGACTGCGCGTGCCATATGTGGCAGACAAAAACGCTGTTTTCCTGTGAAATTATAGATTTTTTGCGTCCACAAATCCCAAACTTGTGGCGAAATTTTGGATTTTGGGAAAATTTTTCCGCATTTTTTCTCATCGTAAATAAGCGTGAAAATATCTGCTTCTGGAAAAAGTTTCATAAAATTTTCTACCACCTTTTCCGCGCCACCCAATTTCACGAGCATTTCGTGAAGAATTGCTACTTTCATACACAAAAATTCTAAAAATAAATTATTTTCATTGTATTTTTTTTTCAAAAAAGGCAAATTTTTTCCCTCATTTTTTCTAAAATCTTCAAAAAATTATTAATGCAAAACTTTGCAATAGTATTATTTAAGAAAATTTTACCACTAATTTTACTTATTATTAAGCGATTTTTATTATTACAAATATTAGCAATAATATTTTTTGATAAAAAATAAGCCCCGAAGGACTTATTTTATTTTTCTTTGACAAGAACGGTGCCAAAATCTATTTCACGAATATTTTGTTCGTGCGTATCAATATTTTCTGCGATTATAATATATGAAATATTCGCTTGAATATCATATTTTTCACCGATTCCAATAAATTGTAACTTCATTGATTTTGAGTTTGTTTGTTTGAATTCATCAACGATTTTTGCTATAAAATCGCTCAAATCATAGGTCTCAATCACTTCGCCATAATGCGTGAGTACAAGATTTTTCCTATCAACCATTGCGTAGAAATTTTGAGATTTTCTCAGTGCATTGTCGCGATCAAATTCATCACTATATTTATTGGCAGCGTCAATTGACCAGTCATAACCTGAAATTTTTTCACTTCTATCTTCCGATTCTTTGGCTGTTAAATCATAATTTCTCACATTGTCAGGAATGGTTTCACGAGTACCATAATTTACCTCTTGCAACAGCAATTTTTCCGCGATTTTTTCGCGAATTCTGTACGAATTTTCTGGATTTTCGAGAATGCTTTCAAATAATTTTTTAATCAATGTACAGTCACTCGAGTTGCACAAATAATTGATTTTTTCAAGAATTATTTTTGAATTTTCATAATCGAGCATTTCGAGATTTTCTGTAACAATTTTCCCGTCGCGATAGCGACCAGCTTGTTCGAGTTTTGCTATCAAATCGTTGTATTGAAGGGTTTTTGGAAGAGCGAAAATCCCCCACGGCCCAATTGACATAAAAAGCGCAAGACACGAAAACATCATCGGAATCATCACGAGGCGCTTTCGCTTTGCAATAATCAAATAGAGTGAAATCACGAGCAAAATACCACCGATAATTACGACTAAATAACGATTTGTTGTGAGTCCATATTGTGCGATACGCAAATAAATCGCATAAAAAAGCATAAAAAGCTGGAAAAATACCGCCCACGGCAAATATTTTTGAAAAATTTCGATGACGCGATTTTCCTCTTCCAGATGCCGAGTTTTCATATATGTGTAGTATCCAATCGCTGAAAAAACAATCACGAGATACGAAATAATTCCGTGTGGCCAATTCCAAAAATTCAGAAGTACGCGTGCGCTGTACGCGTATAAAATTACAAAATACAAAATCACAAATGGTACGCCAATATTTTTGATGAGAAAAATTTCAGCTTTTGTGAGTGTATGATTTTCTGTATTTTGTGCATTATAATGAGGAAAATTGGCAAGCAAATAATACGAAGAAAAAAGCGTTACCGAGAAAAGACTCCACCAAACATTGAGCCGCGAAAAATCAAAAAATGTAAAATTTTCGTAGAGATCAAACAGTTCTCCAACCGACCAAATCGCCATATTTCCGAGCAAAAACACAATGATAGAAATTCCTGCTGCGAGAAAAATATTGCTTACCACCGATTTGAAAAAATTGTCATAGCGAATTTCGGTTGCATCGCGCCATTTGTACGCCACCCAAAAAGGAAAAAGTCCAAACGCAAAAAGTCGGATCACAATCATTGTGAAATTTTCGTCGTACCAAGTTGAGGTGTTATAATTGAAATAATAAAAAATCCCCAAGTACGCACCCATCGCAAGATAGAGCCACGCAACGGCATTATTTTTATATTTTTCGCGCAAAAGTTCGATGCTGAGTGAGAGAAAAAATCCAAAAAGCATCGTAAGTGAAAAATAAAATGCTGCTGATTCTGGCGTTTCTTTTACAAAAATATAATACGACCAAAACGCAAAAAATCCGAGCGAAAATAGCGCCGCCATCGGGAAACGGCTGAAAATATTTTTCAACGGAACAACGATATTCCGCGACAAAAATCCATGTTTCATAATACAAAATTAAGAAGCATTTTTATTATATCTAACTTTTGCAAAAAGCAAAAAATAAAAACGCTCAAAAGCGTTTTAGATATCATCTTCAGGAACTTCTTCCATAACTGGTGGAATTTCTTTGGGTGAATTTTCAGTGTGCTTGGTTGCTGGTCCACCACGCCCAAAAATATATTGCACCAAAAACATTCGCATTTCTGTTTCGAAAAAATTATTTTCTTCGGGCAACAAAACTGTGATTGTATAGGTATAATCGGTCGCATTCGTGTTACTCATTGTGTATTCGACATCAATTGGAAAAAAACTATTGATTTTTCCTTCTATAACGCGCAACGCGTGGCTGATTTCTTCTGATGGCGTCGTTTTTGCAAATGGAACGAGCAATTCGTAACTATAAAACCTTCGACGAGAAAGATTTTCTACCGATTCAGAATAAATCACTTTGTTTGGCACGTACACAACTTCTCCTGTTTTATTCGTGATTTTCGTGTGATTCAACGTAATTTCTTCGACCATTCCCTCAATCCAAAGCCTGATCGTCCGCACACGAATTGTATCGCCGATTTCAAAAGTTTTGGAAAGCAAAATCGAAAGACTTCCCAAAAGGTTCGTGAACAAATCCTTGTACGCAAGCACAAAAATGGCACCACCAATTCCCGCCCCTGTCAAAATATTTCGTGTATTGATGCCGAGCGCTTCCAGCATAAAAAACCCAACCAACATCACGATTATAGTGTTGATGATGAACTGAAAAATTGGTAAAAATCGGCGAATAAGTTTGGTTTCAATTGCACGCGAATGACGGATTTGGTAAAAAATGGTCCCAACAATACTCCACACAAATCCACCCACCAAAAAAAATTCGATCACATGATACGCTGTCTCGATGTGCCCCAGAACTTTTGGCGTCCAGTGCATATATCGCACTGAATAATGATACAAAATCACCACCAAAAAAAGCGACATGATCCAACCCAATATTCCAAAAAGATGTTTAAAATACCGCGAAAAGTACATATTAAACAATAAAATCAACTGAATTTTTCTCATTTTAGCGTAATTTTTTATTTTTTGCAAATTTTGCAGAATTTTTTCAAATATTTTTTCAAAAAATCTTTATACAATAAAAAAAATAATCGACAAGTGCAACTCGAAAACAAAATTGATTTTTTTTAAAAAAGCGTTAAATTGAGGCATAATTATAGAATTTTTACAAAAATTTCAGCAATGTCCTTTCATCTGGCTCACATTCACGATTATGAACGATTTTTGGTGATAGATATGGGAACATATCGTGTGCGTGCCGGTGTTTATAAAGTAGAAAAACAGCAGTTGAAAGAAATCGGATACGCGACCGTTCGCCAGAATCGTAAAAATTTTTCTGGTGGACAGATTTCTGATATGCAAGGCGTTGCTGCGACGATTGAACAGGCTATTTTGCAGGCCTCCAAGGACCTGGATCACATTCCAGAAGATATTATTATTTCGTTTCCGTCGAGCGATTTTCTTTTTGATTCTATCACGACGCAGTACACGCGTGCTGACCCATCATCGACACTCACAATGCAAGAGCTTGATACAATGATTAAAAAAATTGAATCACAATCGTATGCTCGTGCTCGTGAAAAAGCCCGTATTCGTTCGGGAGTTTTTCAGGATGATTTGCGCCTTATCTCATCAACTATCACATCGGTCGCGATTGATGGCAAAAAAATTACCAATCCTGTGGGGTTTTCTGGCGGAAAAGTTATGCTGACGGTGCTCAATGTTTTTGCGCCAGCGAGCGAGTTTAATATCGTTCGATCTATCATTGCCTCACTCGGTCGAAAAATGATTTCTCTTATTCCGATGCCACTGATTTTTCCAAAAGTAGTGGAACAAACCGAATACATCAACGAACGCGCGTGTTATCTCGATATCGGCTATTCTCACACAACAGTGCTTGTGATGCAGGACAACGAAATTAAAACTTTTGAAACTTTCCCGGTTGGGGCGCGGATGTCTATGGAAATGCTTCGTGATGAGCACAAGACCTCTTCCCTCTTGGGAATTGAAAATATTTTGGTCAGCGAATCTGAAATTCGTGAACCGAAAAATCAGGAAATTTTGAATGATTTTTTTGAATATATTCTTGATATGGTTTGGGCGTTTTTGGAACAAGAAAAGCTCAATGTGCATTTTACCAATCTTTTTTTGCACTGAAATATTTTTGAGAATCCTACGATTTTTAAAATTTTTGGAACTGCGTTCGAGGAAAATTGTGGTTACAGCGTCCGAAAAAAACGCCTTTCTTCGATCGTGAATCCAGAATATCGCCACGACGAATCTATCACATATGGACTTGCTCTGACTGCTTCGGAGCTCTTGGTAGTCAAAAAAGATCCATTAATTCGAATACTTCGTTACGTTTTATATAGTTATGAATAATTATCACACGATTACCATTTCTGCAGAAATGTCTCGAACGGCCGCGATCAAATTTATCAAAAATTCGTTGGCAGAAAATCCTGGCGTTATTGTCGTAGATTTGCTCGAAGCAGGATTTCCGTTGCATCGAGATTTTTTCTTGGTGCTTTCGAGAAAATTTCCACGCGATCGATTCATTTTGCGGGTAAAATCCGAAAAAATCGTCGAACTCACGCGCTCGCTTGGCTTGCAGGCGGAAGTTGCGGGCATTCGTGCTGAATTTGAACGCGCCTATACTGGGCAAAATATCGCGACACACAATATGAGTATGATGGAATATTTTCTCTACGAAGTGCGTCGTGGTTGGCTTTGGCTCAAATTTGTGATTTTTGAACGCAAAAAAGACGAACCAAAATTACTCCATTACAAAAAAAATAATTTTCAAATGGCACTTATTGTGGCGGGATTGATTCTGTCAGTTGTGCTCTTGTTGTTTATTTTTCATTTTGCGATTTCTAAAACAATCGTGACGATTTCTCCACAAGTTTCTGTTCGTCCTGTTTCGGCAAATATTGTCTATCGACTTGAAGGTGCGACTGGTTCTATTCTTGAAACCAAAAATGTTTTACGCCTCAAAAAATTGGAAATGCCGGTGGAACTTTCACAAAAATTTAGCGTGACTTCTGTTGATGCGAACTCTTCTCGTAATGCACACGGAACTGTAACGATTTATAATGAATTGACTACGCAACAAGAACTTCGTCCATCGACGCGATTTGTGACGGATGATGGCGTCGTTTTCCGCACGAAAGATTGGGTGCGTGTGCCAGCAACTCGTTCACTCAACGGAATTACCGAAATGGGTGTTGTGGAAGTGGAAGTAGTGGCTGATGTAAATGATGAATCTGGAAAACTGATCGGTCAGCGCGGAAATATCGCGGCGGGAACAAATTTGATTATTCCTGGATTGAAATTTAATCGCGATAAAGTCTATGCAAAGGCAAAAGATAATTTCTCTGGTGGTGAAAAACCGAGCGTGCATGTCCTCACAGAAGACGAGTTAAAATCTTTTCAAAATACGCTTAGCGAAAAACTTCAAAAAGAATGACGAGAAAAAATTGAACAAAGCCTTGCAAATATCAAAAACTCCACAGGCGAAGATTTTGCACTTCTCATTCCGGATACTCTCAAAATGGGCGAAACTGGCTATGAAATTATCTCCGGTCACAAGGTTGGCGATGTAACTGATGAAATCGAACTCAAAGCACGCACCAATGTAACTGCAACAGTTTTTGATCGAAAAGCAACGATTGATTTTTTGACAGAAAAATTCCGAGAAAATCTCCTTCGTGGAACCAATAAAGAGCTGGCAATTCATCCTGATACACTTCGGGTTTCCAACGTGATTTCCCGCGCAGAAGATGATTCTGAAATCAAAGCAACACTCGAAATGAATGCTTCGACCGTGTATGATTTTGAAAACGCTTCCAATGAACTGACTCGTCGTCTCAAAATTATTATCGCAGGAACTTCTGAAAAAGATGCGCTTGATCATCTCATCAACGAGTGACAAATCAAAGAAGCAACGATTCAGAATACGCCATTTTGGCTTCGTAGCGTTTCGAGTAGCCCAGAAAACATCGAATTTGTCATCAAAAAATAATCTAAAAATAGACCCAAATTGGGTTTATTTTTTGTAAAAATTTTACTCATGGAAAGATTTGACAAAAATAAAATTCAGTCTATACTTAAAAAGTAAGGATTTTTATATCATAAATTACTCGTATGAAGAATAGTCTGCACACTTCTGAATTTTGATCAGAAAGCTTTTTAGAAAGATCAAAAAGTAAGATTTCTTCGCTTCGTTCTCGTACTTCTGCGGTGGTGCTTAGCGTGATGCTTGCGTCAGTGCCTGCGGCAAGTGCTGAGGACGCGTGATATGAAAATTTTTACAATTATGAAGGGGCAACAATGTTTCGTCCAATATTTGGTTTTATTGTAGAACTTGGAGAGAAAAATGTGTGTGACTCTATTTTGGAAGGAAAACTTGATGATAATGCTATTGAAGAAAACGCGCAAGTTCAAGAGGATTATGCGACTTGTACCGAACTCAACGATAAATATATGACTTTTTTAAAAGAACAAAAAGAAGAGCTTGATGCGCTCAACCTCGCGAAACAAAACGAAGAACTGAAAAATACGCTCAACAAACATCCACATGTGGCTGGAAATACAAAATAAAAAGCGAAAATTTTCGCTTTTTATTTTTATAATTTTTTTATAGCTGAAACTATAAAAAAGTTTGAAATAATTCTACAAAATGTGATTGCAAAAAATGCCCGCGATGTCCAAAAATGTGCATCTCAGATTTTGGTAAATATTCAAAATATCTTTCTGAATCCTCAAAATTAACGATATCATCATCACGACTCGCCCAAATATGGATTTCATTGCATTGTGATGGGATTTTTTTGAGATTTTTTGGTTCAAATGAAAAATTGCCGGTATTATGCAAAATGCTTTCAGGATGGCTCCAAACAGGCGCTACAAGGTGCAAAGCACGAATCTGGCGAATAAAGGTATTTTCTGATAAATATTTTGCCAAAAAAATTCCCCCGAGTGAGTGTCCAATGAGTGAAATTTCTGCATTGGCATCAACTAAATCAATATATTTTTCGAACCAAATTTTCCACGCATCATAATCCGCATTGGTTTTGTCTGGCAAGGAAATTCGTTTCACATCATAATTATCAGAAAGCCCATGCGCAAGCCAATCTTTCCAGTTTTTTCGTGGCGGATAAAACGGTGTTCGCTCGCACCATTCCAGATATTTTTCGCGCGAGCTGAACACTTCCCCGCCCCCAACGATCCAAATAATCGGTTTTATTTTTTCCATATTTTTCGAATTAGAATGCTCGTATTATAAAAATTTTTTCAAAAAACCAAAACAAAAATACAAATTTTAAAATATTGACAAAAAAATATTTTTGATTGTAAAATATTCTCATTTCGTGATTTTCAATTTTCAAATTTCAGAAAGGATTCAAAATGAAAAAATCGAAAAAAATGAAAAAATCGAAAAAAATGCCAGTTCAGCGGTGGTGAGGAGATTTCTCTTGGAGAATTGGCTCAAAATGCGACCAATGTGGTCAATTTTATGCAAATACAAATCGTTGGGAAAGATTTCCCTAATAATCTGGAGAAAATTTTAGAAATTTTTCTAATTTTGCACGCGGCGAAAATCAATAACCTGAGAAATCCGATTATTGATGAATTAGCTTTATATAAAGCTGCATTCCAATCGCAATTACGCGACCTGGATGAGCAGCAAGATGAAAATTTTCTGATTCGTTATTATCCGTGAATCGTGTTTCGAAAAATGCTCGGTGAATATATCGAGCAACGCTTTGAGACGCCCGCTGAAGCGAAAAAATTTTTAAAAACACTCATATTTAAGAATCGAACGATTCGATTTCAGTCTTCTCATAACAAAAATGAGTGAGACGAAACAATCTTGATTCTTGAGCCTCTCTCAGAGAGGCTTTTATTATTGAAAATTTTCCCAAAATAAAAAATCCCCGAAATGAGGATTTTCTTATTACGCGAGTTGCATATTTTCTTCCAATGCTTTGATGCGGTTGTCAAGCGAAGGGTGAGTTGAAAAAGCACTATCTGGTTCACTGATCATGAATGCTGCCATTTTTTTATTGGCTTCAGCATTTTCTTCAGAAACCTGAATTGGAGCATTCGTAAGTTTTTTCAATTTTTGAAGTCCAGCAATCATTTTTTTCTTGCTTGTGAATCGAGCGCCGCCTTCATCTGCGCGATATTCGCGATATCGAGAAAAATACATAACCACGAGAGATGCGAGGAAACCGAATACAATTTGCAAAAGCATATATACAAGGTTGTATGCAAGAATTCCCATTCCTTCGCCGTTTTCATCGGAAATCCATGCGTCAATTGCACGAGCGATGACTTGTGACAAAAATACGACAAATGTATTCATTACGCCCTGAATAAGCGTAAGCGTCACCATATCGCCATTGAGAATATGTGCCATTTCGTGACCAACTACACCCTCGATTTCATCGAGCTCCATTACATCCAAAAGTCCTGTGGAAACTGCTACCAGTGAAGAATTTTTGGTGGCACCGGTTGCAAAAGCATTTGGGTCAGCAGATTCGTAATATCCGACTTCTGGCATATTGATGCCATTTTCGCGAGCAATTCGTTCAACGGTATTCCACACAATCTGCAATCGAGCATCAGACATTGCACTTTGCGCATCAAGAAGCTGAATATTATACATTTTTTTCGCGGACCAACGAGAAATCCATAGAGAAATAAATGATCCAAGAAAACCAAAAATCGCAGCATACACGAGCATGTATATATATCCACCCCTCACATTTTGCAATCCTGGAAAAATCATCTGCACAATCATCATCACGATCGCAAAAAGCGTTAACACCGCGATATTCGTCAATGCAAAAAAGAAAATTCGTTTCAAAAATGCCATTTTATAAATTTTAAAAGATAAGTGTGTTGATTATAAAAAATTTTTTTCAAAATACAAGTCTTCCACGAAAATTTTTAATATTTTTTAACTTTGATTTTCATGATTTTCCCTAATTCAGAAAAAATAAAATCCCCTTTTGAGGAATTTTAATTGTTGTCAGAATCAGAAGAATTATCCGTATCGGAAGTATTCTCAGTGTTAGAATTTTCCGCTTGATGTTCAGAATTGTCGCTCATCACTAGGCTCAATCCGAAAAAAATTACACCGACTACAACGAGTCCGATTTTAATCATCCAAGCCGTATCCTCGCCCCATTCGTAGATCCAAGCAAGGATTTTTGGAACGCGATTCGCGTATCCAAGTCCAATCGCCATAGCACCCAAAATCACGAGCGCTGAACCAAAATTTCTGAAAAAATCTTTCATAGAAAAAATTTAAAAAGCTCGCGAATTATATTGATTTTTTGCCCTTTGTAAAGAAGTTATAAAAACTCTTGACTTTGGTTGGAAAAGTCATACAATTCTGAAACTTTATACTTTTTTAACTTTCTTAATATTATGTTTGGTGGACTTTCAAAAAAATCTGAAAATGCCAGTATTCTCGATCCCTCGATGCGAATGCACGGAACGGTAACGGTAGGTACAAAGGGGCAAATTGTGATTCCAAAGGAAGTTCGCGATATGCTCGATATTAACGAAGGAGAAAATCTTTTGGCGATTACAAAATATGGCACATTTGTCGGTTTTATCAAAACGGACGATGTGGCCGAATTTATTGAATTGCTCCGCAAAGAAGCGAATTTGAGCGGAAAATAATTTATTTCTTAAAAAATTTTATGAACAAACAATTTTTGGCGATGTCTCTTATATCGCTCCTCGTTTTGGCTTCTTGTGGAGGACAATCGACCGATACAAATACAGAAAGTGGTGTTACCACAGAAAAAACTGATTTTATCGTACGAACCGATTCACTTGGAAGTTTTGGAACCGACATTTCCACGGAAAAAACGGCTGTTATTCAGGCGGATTCTACGCTTACATTGGGCGCAGAAGCGAATGGACAAATTTCAAAAATTTTGGTAAAGGAAGGTCAAACAGTGCGTGCTGGCGCACCGATTGCGACGATTTCTGACACGATGAGCAATTTTGATCTTTTGCTTTCTCAGGCACGAAATAATATTGAATTACAAAAAGCTGGAAATGCTTCACAGATGGCAAATTTGGATATTTCGATTTCTAATGCAGAAACGGCTTACAAACAGGCTCTCCAGTCGTACAATCAACTTTTGGAAAAAACAAATCTACAATATGATAATCTTGTAGATTCCAATAATACTACACTCAAAACATACAACGATTCGTATCGTTCGCAAATGTCTGGACTGGACGCAACAATGACACAACTTTTGCATGATGCGGATGAAATTCTTGGAATGACGAAATATCGTCAATATGAAAATGATGCATGGCAAGGATATCTTGGTTTATTGAATGGTGAAGGTTCTGGAAAATCTGAAGATTCTTGGAATATGGTGACTGCTTCTCGTGGTGCTATCCGCGCTCGATTGGAGAAAAAAACTGATTTTACAGAATCTCCAAACGAAGATATGGCAATTCTAGAAAAAGGTATGGAGGATACTCGAAAAATGGTCGACAACATTATTTCTATGCTTCAAAATAGTGTAGAAAATCGTTATCTTACAAGAGAAATGCTCCAAATGTGGCTTCAGAAGTGGAACGCACATCGTTCAGCGATTCAAGGCACAGAATCTCAATTTGTTTCTTGGAAAACACAAACGAATGCGTTCCTTGATAATTATAAACAAAAAGAAATTGCTACAAAACTCGCAACACAGAAAAATACTGGAATGTCAGCTGAAGAATTCAATGCTTTGCAAAAAGATGAAAAACTCAAGCTTGCGTACCAAAATGCAGATTTGAGCGTTCGTGAAGCGATTGATAATGCAAAACTGAGCGTATCACAAGCCAAAGATGCTTGGGAAAATGCTAAAAAAATTAAAACAACAACTGAACGGCAATTAGTTGCTTCATTGAATAATGCACAAATTGGACTTGCACAAGCCGAAAGAAATGCTGGAAAATTGACAGTTACTGCACCGATTGCCGGAACAATTACCAAGATTTCAGCAGAAGTTGGACAGAGTGTAAGTATTGGGACCCCAGTTGCTGAGTTTGCGGGATCTCAGGCGCAAGCCGCAATTGAAGTGGATCCGCGCGTTGCACTTTTTTTGAAAGTTGGTGATGAAGTTAAGGCTGTTGCAAACGACCAAGAAATCACTGGAACAATTGCTTCTGTTTCGACTATTGCTGGGAAAAATCTTCTCTCAAGCGTGCGAATTGTCTTCCCGAAAGCAGATAAGCTGATTGGTCAGCCAGTGGTGGTAAAATTCCAAATTTCTGATGCTGTTCACAAAAATAGCTTTTTGCTTCCTATCAATGCGGTGCGAATTATCGCTGAAGGACAAGGAAAAATTGAAACTTTGGTAGATGGAAAAATCGTCACACACGATGTGCAACTTGGCGCGATGTATGGTGGAAATGTAGAAGTTTTCACGGATTTGCCAGCTGATACGCAGGTTGTTTTGTCTGATGTAATGCAATATAATTCTGAAACACAAAAATTGGTTACTGAAAAATTTGCTCACTAATTTTTTATGGAAAAAGATAGAAAAAAAGAATTACAAAATAAGGTTACATCAGGTTTTTGGGGATTTTGGATTAAAAATTATCGCCTTTCATATTTGATGACAATTTTGCTCATCATCTTAGGATTTGTTTCGATTTTTACAATTCCAAAAGAAGCTACACCAAAAGTTGAGCTTGGGATGGTGACAGTCACGGCGGTGTATCCTGGTGCGAATCCACAAGACGTGGATTCGCTTGTAACCGAAAAACTTTATAAAGCCATCGAAGGAATTGAAGGGATTTCAAGCGTGAAATCCACTTCTTCTGTCGGTGTTTCTAGCCTCGTAGTTTCTGCTAAAACAGGTGTTGATACCAAGGATTTACGAACCGAGATTCATTCAAAAGTAAGTTCCGTATCACTTCCAACAGAAGTTAAGGAACCCAATGTAACAGCGATTGCTACGAGTGGCAATCTCGCATTTTCTGTATATTTATATCAAAAAGATAATAATGCCTCGCAGGATGAACTTATTGAGCGTGCCAAAGTTTTGCATGAGCGCCTCGAAAAGCTTCCTTCTGTAAAATCTGCCGCAGTTTCTTTTGATGCGGTGTTGACTTCATCAGTGGGAAATGCTGCTGATGACAGCAAATATGATGCAGAAATTATTGTGAAAGATGAAACACTTCGTGCGCATGGATTGACACTTTCGAATATTTCTCAACAAATTTCTGGCTTGAACCGTGATATTCCTATCGGGAATTTCCGCATTGATAGCAAGGATTATGATTTCCGAATTAGCGGAAAAAATATTTATACCAGCGATTTTCTCAAAACGCCGATTAGTCTGCCAAATGGTGGGACGATTACACTTGGCGATATTGCGACCATTGAGCGAAAATATGATTCCAAAAAAATTACCAACCTCGTAGTTGATGGGAAAAATTATTCTGCGATTGGGCTTGTGATTTCCAAGACGGATTCAGCTTCGATTTTTGGAGTTTCGAGTGAAGCCAAAGCAGAAATTGAGAAAATTTTCCAAGAACAAGGATTCAAGGATTATGGATTTTTGTATACTTCGGATATTGCGGATCAGATTATTACAATGTACGTTGATTTGCTCTGGAATTTCTTGAGCACGATTGGGCTTGTGTTCGTAGCGATGCTTGTGTTTGTGGGACTTCGTGATTCGATTTTTGCGGTAATCGCGTTGCCGCTTGCCTTCCTAGCAACATTTATCATGCTTGATAAAATCGGCTATACAATGAACTCGCTCACGAATTTTTCTCTGATTATTTCGCTCGGTATCGCGATTGATACGGTGATTATTTTCGTTCAGGCGTCGAGTGCCAAACTCAAACTCGGGTATGATCCACAGACCGCGATTATTCTCGCCTTCAAAGAATATGCCGTGCCAGTGATTGTGGGAACGGTTACGACGGTGGTTGTGTTCATTCCGATGATGAGCCTTCCAGGAATTATGGGACGATTTCTCGCGTTCATTCCAGTAACGATTTTTGGCGTTTTGGTATTTGGGTTGATTCTGGCGGTAACTATCAATGGTGCGCTGTATCGCGCGATGGTGAAGCCACGAACAACCTATGTGGACAACCCAGAACAACTCGAATATCTTGATAGCGATCAGAAAGAATTATTGCTTTTGGAACGCGAAGGAAAAACTGAAGTTCAGGAAAATTCGCTTTCTTTCCGTGCGCGACTGATTAGTGGAATGACCGCGAAATATCGAGCGCTGATGGATCAACTTTTGCCGAAAAAATGGTATCGCCGTCTCGCGATTGCATTACCAGTATTTTTCTTCTTTTTTGGATTCAATGTTATTGCACCGCAGATTAACTTTGAACTCATGCCAGCTGACGATAACGATGAACTTTCGTATACTATCAAGTCAACGGTGGGGCTGACGAGTGAGGCTATGGATGCGATGGTGGGCGATGTGGCGCCATATTTTGCTAATGATCCAGAAATAAAAAATGTTTCCAAGGTAACGGATGGAAATATTACGACGCTCACGATCAATTTGACACCAAAAAAAGAGCGCGAAAAAAATGGACAAAAAAGCGCCTTTGATCTCGAAAAAGAAATGGCGAAAAAATTTGAATTACTTCGCTCAAAGGGCTTACACATAACAGGTGGAGTGGTAGCACAAGGACCTCCAAGCTCTGGCGCGATTGGTATTAAACTCGAAACCGCTGATAATAATAATTTCCAAACGCTTGTCAGTGTCGCGAAAGATTTTGAAAAATATCTTGAATCTCTTCCGGAAACAAAGGATATTACAAATTCTTCATCAGAAACTCCTGGACAATTTGTTTTCCGTCTCAATAAAGAGTTGCTTACGCAAAAAGGAATTTCCCCGGCAATGATTTATGCGGCGATTGCTGAGCAAACCAATGGAATTACGGTGGGAAGTATTAAGGATGGATCCAATGATATTGATGTCAAATTGAAAAATTCTGCATTTACTGGCGCTGTAACGCCTGATATGATTGAGAATATTTCCCTTTTCCTCGGAAACACTTCCTACACAATCGGAAATTTTCTTACGGTTGTTCCGCAAAATTCTGTGGCGAATATCGTGCGTGATGGAAAAAATGTTCAAATTACGGTTGGTGCTGACCTCGTTGAGGGCGCGAATTCAATTCAAGTCAATCAACAAGTGCTCGAATTTGCAAAAAATTATCACTATCCAGCTGGTATTAAATATTCAGAGGGTGGTGCTCAATGAGAAAATTCTGAACTCATCGTTGCGATGATGACGGCACTTTTTGTTTCTATGATGGCGATTTTTGCAACGCTCACTTGGCAGTTCAATAGTTATTCTCGCCCAGCAGTTGTGTTTTATTCGGTTTTGATGGCACTTCCGTTTGTATTGCTTGGACTTTGGATTACAGGTAATCCGTTCTCGCTCATGTTTGGAATTGGGTTTATCTCGCTCATGGGAATCTCAGTAAATCACGGAATTCTTATCATTGATGCAACAAATCAGAACCTCGAAAAAGGAATGGACGGATATCTAGCGCTCACGGAAGCGACGGCGTCGCGTTTGGAACCAATGATTTTGACGACACTCACGACGGTTCTCGGTATGGTGCCACTCACAATGGAAGGCGCGATGTGGGCCGGACTTGCTTGGACGATTATTTTCGGGCTGCTTGCGACGACATTTATTGCACTTTTCTCGCTCGGAGCGCTGTATTATGAATTATTTTTGAAGCCAAAAAAACCAAATATTTTCACAAGAATTTGGCGAAAAATTTTTAGAAAAAATCGTTCACAGAATACAAAATCTGAAAAAAATTCTCAGAATGATTCTAAAAAGCCTGAACCAGTGGCTCAAAATCCCCTTCAAGTAGCAGAAAATTTGCAAACTGAATATAACGCACGAATGAATCAAATTCTTGAAGTTGCGTAAAATCTGCTTCAAATGCATATTAAAAAATCCCTGAAACCAGGGATTTTTTTGAATCAGAATCTAACAATTTTATAAAAAATATTACAATCCTTGAATAATTACGCCGAGTGAGACTTTTAGCTCTGAATTGAGTTCAGATAGTATTTCTATCGATCTTTTTGCAGTTACCGCTCCGTAAATGAGGGCTTTTGTCATGAGCAATCGTAATACTGAAAGCGATGATCTCTATATACAGCGCATATTTCGCTCTGTCTCCTCCAGAAAATTTTCTACGAAGCATGGCGCGCGCTTCAAGATATTCGATAAATTTATTTGCCGTATTACTATCAATATCACTCGAAACTTTATTGTGTGATGATCCAAATCGTTTATTTATTTTTAGGACGATCATTTCAATTTGTTTGAGTCGATACTGAACGCTTTTTGAGTCGTTATTACCTCCAAAAAAAGTGAAAAAGAAATCTACATTATGTGCATTCTCTCGTTTTTGTTAATTTTTAAAAGATAATTAAAATCCCAAAATTACTTTTGGGATTTCCTTTTTTTTTGGGAATAAAGCGACCTTAGATGGCACTATATTCCCAATATTTTCAAGAGAGGTTCGGTGAGGAACACATTGAACTCAGCAAGGATTTTTTTACCACACTCGGTGCTTCCTTTCGAATGAGTTAGTAGTATAAGATAGTCTGCCCATTTACATCTCTCACAAGCCATAAGCTCCTTACGAAACATCTGGTTATTTTCCAGATGTTTAATAAATTGATATGCTACTTCGCTACTAATCCCACCCGTCGTTTTCGGTACACGAACAGCCTCGTGCACTTTTCCGGCGATTTGTGCGATTTGCTCAGCGCTGACGACGATTTGTGCGATTTGCTCAGCTAAGTCTTGATCTACTGTTTGCTCAGCTAAGTCTTGATCTACTGTTTGCTCAGCTAAGTCTTGATCTACTGCTGTTGTCAACATTTCTGTCTCCAAGGTTGTTAAAAGGACTTCTATCATATCGAAAATTTTTTTCTTGTCAAATTTTTAAACAGATTTTATTTTTTGTGAAATTTTCTAGAAAAATCGTACAAAAAAATCCGCTTTGGGAAATTTTATTCTTCCAAAAGGGATTTTGTTAATATTTCATATCCATCGTCTGTCACCAAAATCGTGTGTTCCCATTGTGCTGAGAGTGAGCCATCTTTGGTGCGAACGGTCCACTGATCTTTGTCGATTTTTGATGCATATTTTCCAATATTGATCATCGGTTCAATCGTGAAAACCATTCCTGGTTTCATTTTTGGTCCAGTATTTTTCGCTGCTTTATGATAGACGAATGGCTCCTCGTGAAATGCCACACCAACGCCGTGTCCACCGTATTCGCGAACTACAGAATAGCCTTTTTTCTCTGCAAAATCCGCAATATGAAAACCAATATTTCCAAATTGATTTCCTGGGAAAACCTGAGAAATTCAAACTTCCATTGCAAATTTGGCGTCATCAACCAATTGTTGCGCTTTTTCAGAAACTTGTCCAACCGTGTACATTCGAGATGCGTCGCCAAAATATCCGTCCACGATTGTCGTTACATCAATGTTGAGAATATCACCTTCTTTGAGAATTACATCAGCCGACGGCACGCCATGACAGATCACATCATTGAGCGAAATACAGGTACATCGTTTGTAGGCTGACGGATGATTAGCCCATTTATTGTTGCCAAGATAATTGATGCACGCAGATTTTCCGCCATTCGACAAAATAAAAGTATTCATGATGTTATCGAGCTCAAGCGTTGAAACGCCCGGTTTGATATATTTTCCAATCATATCGAGTGTTTGCGCTGTTAATCGACTTGCTTTACGGATTCCTTCAATTTGTTCCGGTGTTTTAATGATAATTCCAGTCATATTTTTAAAAATTTTAGAAACTTTATTTTATACAAAAAAAAATCTTTCGCAAGTTTTTTTATTTTTTCAATTTTGTAGAAAAAAATCCTTTTCTCATTGATTGTGCAAAAGGAAACAATCACGAAAAGGATTTTGAAAATGCGTTGCCAATCTCACTTTGACGCGGCGCAAGACCTACCTCACTTTGGCATTTTTAACGAGCAGTGCCAACTCGAGGGACAATTTTTTTTTGCCCAAAATTTTTTAAAATATTTGTATTTGTATGAGACGCTTTAATTTGGAGCGTGGTTGGCGAGTGAGCGCCTTCGTGAAGTAAGTGATTTTATTGTAGCAGAAACTTTTTAAAAAGTCAAAAAAATAAAAAATCTCCGAATTGGAGATTTTTAGACGCGAATTTTTTTGATAACTTCGCCGAATTTTTCATTTTTTGTGGTAAGATTGCGACCATTGAGGAAAAGTCCGACAATAAGTGTAACAAATCCAAACCAGAAAATCCAGTTGTCAGTCGAGATATTCGCAAAAAGTGCGCCAGAATCGTTTTGTGCTTGATTGACGCTTTCGGCGGTTACTTCTCCATTTGAAGGCGTTTCTATATTCGGAATATATGCTTTTTCAGTCATGAAAAATACTGAAAAAATCATCATCAAAGCACCGAGCGTCGTAATCACTTTTTTCCAAATCGCTTTTCTAAAAAGTCCTGGATCAAAAACCCCACGAACAAGCCCAACAGCTGGAAAAATAAACAAAATATATTTAATTTCGTCTGGCAAATCGTAGAATTCGTAGTCAAAAATACTGATATTGATATTCGTCACATTCCATCCAAAAACGATAACCGCCACGAGCAAAAGCGCAAAAATAATGCGTGTCGTGCGAATTTTGGCATCAGATGGTTTTTGAGCGAGTTTTCCAAGAGTCCCGAGGGCATCCATAAAAAAGAAAAAATTATTGAATTATAAATTGAAATTTTGAAAATGGCGGAGAGAGGGGGATTCGAACCCCCGGTACCTTTTGAGTACACACCCCTTCCAAGGGTGCACGATCGACCACTCTGACATCTCTCCGTGACGCACCAAGAGTATTCAAAAACCCAAAAAAATCAATAGCATTTTTTAAAAAGAGCGTTGATTTTTTCTGAATTTTTCATACAATACGCGCATGGCAACTCGAAAAACTTCAAAAAAATCAAAACAAACTTCCCTTCCCGCGCTTCACCCCGACACGATTGATATGATGGTTGGGGTATTTTTGGTGACGATTGCGCTGCTCACTTTTTTCTCGACGCAGACGCCAGAAAGCGGCCAAATGCCAGTGATTGGACAATATTTCACCATCGCGGGAGAATATCTTTTTGGAGAATATTTTCGATTTATTTTTTCACCGATTTTGCTCGTTTTTGGGGCGATGATTCTGCTCAGAAAAAGCGAATGGAACGCGATGAAAGGCTTTGGAATTCTCGGATTTTTCGTTTCGGTGACTTCCCTGCTCGGCTGGTTCGCCCGCGAAAATTCTCCGAAAATGTTTTTCAATATTTACGATCCACTTCAAAATATGGTCGGCCCAGCGATGGCATTTATTTTTTTGCTGGCGATTTTACTCGTTTCGTTGTATCTGATTTTTCAGCTTTCTTATGCAAAAATTTTAAAAAATGTTGGCCATCATACCAAAAATGCGATTTCCAATATGCGAATTCCGCAGGAAGATTTTCCAGAAATTGTAGAAGTTTCTGAGAAGAAAAAGCCGCGTCGGACGCCAAATCGCGTGGAAGAAATCAATTTTGAACTTGAAAATATTCGTCAAGAAAAAGAAAAAACTCGCGACGATGAGCCGACGATGGGCGCCAAAATTTTGTCTGGAATTTTTAAAAATCCACGAGAAAATATGGACGACGAGCCTGAAAATCCAAAAATTTCTGAAAAGAAAAAACCAGCTCGCACAACGATTGTTCCTGATAAAAAAATCCCACTCACGGATACAAGCGGAAAAATTATTTCCAAAGAAAAAGAAACAAGCACACCAAAAATTGCGAAACCGCTTTCTGGTTGGAAATTCCCAAGTACACAACTCCTTGATCGACCAAAAAAGGCTAATCCAATTTCTCCGGAAGAAATCCGCGAAAAGGCGCTGATTATTCAGAAAACATTGTTGCAATTCGGTATTGAAGTGGAAATGGAAAAAGAATGTGTGGGGCCGACGGTGATTCAATATCGTCTGCGTCCGGCGGAAGGCGTGAAAGTTTCCAAAATTGAAAATCTCAACAAGGATCTGGCGCTTGCGCTCAGTGCGAAGTCGATTCGTATTCAGGCGCCAATTCCTGGGATGAGTCTTGTCGGAATTGAAGTTCCAAATGACAAGCGCGATGTTATCACGATTCGTGAAGTTTTGGAAAGCCCAGAATTTCAGAATAATCCAAAAAAATTGGCCGTTGCTCTTGGAAAGGATATCAATGGCGATTATGTTGTTGGAGATTTGGCTAAAATGCCTCATTTGCTCATCGCAGGTCAGACGGGATCGGGAAAATCCGTCGGGATGAATGGTCTGATTTTGTCGCTTTTGTACAAAAATACGCCAGCAGAATTGCAGATGATTATGGTGGATCCAAAGCAGGTGGAGCTCGGAATGTACGACGGAATCCCGCATTTGCTCACGCCGGTGATTACCTCGCCTGATAAGGCGCTCAATTCCCTCAAGTGGTCTGTGGCTGAGATGGAACGCCGATTTGGGATTTTCCGCGAAAAACGTGTGAAAAATCTTGATGAATATAATGATCGTGCTGATAAATCCGAACAAATGCCCGCAATTGTATTTATTATTGATGAATTAGCGGACCTCATGATGAGTGGTAACAAAAAAGAAGTTGAACATAATATCGCGCGTATTGCACAAAAATGACGCGCTGCCGGTATGCACATCATTATCGCGACACAGCGTCCTTCGGTGAATGTGATTACTGGTATTATTAAAGCCAATGTTCCAACGCGAATTGCCTTTACAGTGGCTTCACAAGTTGATAGTCGAACGATTCTTGATCAGATGGGGGCGGAAAGTCTTTTGGGGCGCGGTGATATGCTCTACTTCCCGACTGGTGCTATGGGGCCGACTCGCGTACAAGGAATGCTAGTGGAAACTGATGAAATCGACAATGTAGTGCGTGAAATTCGTTTGACGATTATGGATGAAGATTGGTCACCAAATATTCCTGATACTGAAGGTATTGTTCGAGAACCGTCTGGTAATCGATCTGGTAGTATCATCGATGGACAACAATTTGATGAAGCGGAAGATGTGATCAATTCAGCCATTGAACTTGTGCAATCAGCAGGAAAATGTTCAACAAGTATGCTTCAGCGTCATTTGAAGCTTGGTTATGGTCGCGCAGCTCGTCTCGTTGATATTCTCGAAGAAATGTGAATTGTCGGGCCTGCTGATGGTTCCAAACCTCGTGAAGTTTTATAAAATTTTTCCGAAAAATCTTGATTTGCGAACCAATAAAAAGTAGAAAATTTTCTACTTTTTTGTTTTACTTTTTTCTCTATTTTTATAAAATTTTAAAAATATATCGTTTATTTTCATTATGAAAGAACCTAAAAAAATTTATGAAAAAGTTGTTGTTCAAAATCCTTATTTAAAAGTTTCAGAAAAAAGATATGAAGATGAAAATGGAAAAATAAGTAGTTTTTTGATAACCTGACACAATAAAGAAAAAACAATTTGAACTTTTGTTTTACCAATAACACAAGATTGAGAAATACTTTATTTAAAAGAATACAGATATTGACCAGAGGATTTTGTTATAAATTTTCCTGTTTGAATGCTTGATGATTGAGTTGATGAAATAGAAAATTGTAAAAGAGAATTAAAAGAGGAAACTTGATATTTTTCTGAAGAAATAGAATTTTTGTGAGAAAGTATTATAGAAAATTATTTTGAGGGGAAAATTCGTTATTATATAGCCAAAAATTGTAAAAAAATAGCAAATCAGGATTTAGAAGTTTGAGAAAATATATGTGTTTTCAAAACTTCAATCTCAGAATTTGAGAAAATGATTTTGGATTGAAAAGTTTTATCAAGCAAGACTGCTTATTGTTTTTTATTAGCTAAATTAAAAAATATGATTTATGATTTTTGAGTTCAAGAACCTTATAAAAGTTTTTTAATTTCTTGAGAAAAAATTTTTGAATGAAGATTAAATAAATGAAAATTTAAAAAAATAAAAATTTGAGATTTCTTAAAATTAGAAACTTGAGAAAATTTTTTAGTAAAAAATAAATTTTCTTTTGAAAGTTTTTATGAAATGATGAAAAATTTATGATTTGAAAAAATAATTCCAAATGCAAAAAATGAAGAAGAAGCTGTAAATGTTTATTATAAATTTTACACAAAAGAGCAAGAAAAAGAATTTGGAGTTGTTGCAATTGAGCTTGAGAAAATAGAAGAATAATTATAAAAGGCATTAATAAAACAAAAAAGACTTCTGTTAAGTTCAGAAGTCTTTAAAATAAACAAGTTTTTCTAGTTCACTTCTTGGGAGTTTTTAAGTGTAGAATTTCTTTCATGACTTTATGAATCATCTTTCTGCCTTCATTTGCAAATGTTTTGATAATAGAAATATGACTGAATTCAGGTTCTAGTCCAGCAAAAATAACACCAATGAGTGTTGTTGTTTGTATTTTTTCTTAAGACGAGAAAGGCCTTTTTTATGAATGAGTTCATTTTGAAAGTCTGAAAAGAGAGGATTTTCTTGTATTTCATACTTTGAAAATATTTCCAAAAAGCTCCCAATTTCTGTTTCTTTCCACTTGTGCGAGCTAAGAAGCTCCCTAAGACTTGCGTAAAGGTCGCAAGGAACTATATACCAGTCGCGAGAGTGTTGCATTTGGCTTACGCACCAAATTTAAAAAGCATAATATCGCCATCCTGAACGATATATTCCTTCCCTTCCATGCGTACTTTTCCATTTTCGCGAGCGCCTGCCCAGCCACCAAATTCTACCAAATCTTTCCAGTTCACGGTATCGGCTTTGATGAATTTTTTCTGGAAATCCGTATGAATCACGCCTGCCGCTTCTGGCGCTGTCCAGCCTTTTTTGATCGTCCATGCGCGAACCTCGATTTCTCCAGCCGTAAAGTAATATTGCAATCCAAGCAAATCGTAACATGTTTTGATAATTTCGTCCATTGGATTGTTTTTCACGCCCAATTCATCGAGAAACATTGCTTTTTCTTCGTCGCTAAAATCCAGCATATCCATTTCGATTTTCGCGCTAATTGGCAAAACTGGGATTTTTTCGTCCTGTACACCAATCATTTCACGAAGTTCAGATTCTGGTGTGAGAATTTTGTCTTCCGCGAGATTTACAGCATAAATAAATGGTTTCGCTGTCAAAAGATGCAAATCGGTAATCATTTTTTTCTCGTCATCTGTCATATCGAGGAGTGAGGCAATTTTCCCAGATTCGAGATGTGCGCGCAATTTTTCATAAATTTCAGCGCGAGACTTGGCTTCCTTGTCGTTGGCGCGAACTTTTTTTTCATTGTCCGCAATTCGTTTTGTAATCGTCTCAATATCAGCAAAAATCAATTCGAGATTGATAATTTCAATATCGCGTTTTGGATCAATAGATCCATTGACATGGTGAATATTGCTGTCATCAAACGCACGCACTACCTGCAAAACTGCGTCCACATTTCGGATGTGCGACAAAAACTTATTTCCCAAACCCTCACCACGACTCGCTCCTTCAACGAGCCCAGCAATATCAACAAATTCCACCGTCGCAGGAATAATTTTTGCGCCATTCACGACTTCGCGGATTTTTTCGAGGCGATCATCATTGACATTTACAATTCCTGTATTTGGCTCAATCGTACAAAACGGAAAATTGGCAGCTTCAGCCGCGTACGATTTTGTCAAGGCATTAAAAAGCGTCGATTTTCCCACATTTGGAAGCCCAACAATACCAACTTGCATAATAAAAATTTTAAAAATTAAAAATCACTTCTCTCTCGCGTCGAGATATCGAATGGATTTTTTCCAAAATCCACATTTTCTCCCGTCCAAATTTTGTACGCGCCAAAAATCGCGACAATCACAAAAACAATCATAAATCCCTTAAAAATAGGTATTATGAGCGGAGAAAAATCTTTGAATGGTTTTACGGAAATGAAAAAAATCGCGAGAAAACCGAGAATTCCAAGGATACACGCGAGATATATGACGAGAAGTGTGAGAGTCGTAGTAGTCATAATTGGCGATAGTATAGTGATTTTTGAGAAGTTTTCAACTATTTTTTGCTTGCAAATTTTTTATCATTCCAGAATTTTTTGAAAATCTCAAATTTTTATTATTGCAGTTTTTTGCAATAAGTATTTTGGCTTTGAGAAAGCATTTTTGAGAATTTATTTTTGAAAAAATATTCTTAATACAAATTTTTGCAATAATTATTTTTGGAAAAATATCTGCAATTTTTCTTCAAAGTTTTTGAGTGAGAATTTTTCGGCTTGCGCTCTACAATCATCTTTCATGGCACCAAAATCAGTTTTTTCGTTATTGCGAATAATTGTAATAAGTGATTCTGAGGAATTTTTTTCCAAGAAAAATCCAGTTTTTCCGTCAATAATCGTCTCAAGATATCAGCCTTCTTTTGGGGCAAAAACGGGTTTTCCACACGCCATCGCCTCAATCGCCACCATTCCAAAATCCTCATTTTGACTCATACAAACAACGGCTTGGCTCGCACCAATAATCGCTGGAAGTTCATTGTTATCAGAAATTGAAAGGAAGAAAATATTTGGAAATTGCCTCGACTGGAAAAAGATATTTTGCTCGGTTGTTGGTTCGATTCCAGCAAGTCGCTGAAATTCCTCGCGCTGGCTATCTTCCGTTCCAAATAAGATGAGAATATTTTGCTTGGGCATTTGCTGAAAAGCGCGAATGATTCTATCAATCCCCTTCACGTGTGTGAGGCGCGCAAACGACAAGAAAAATTTTTGTTGATTTTTTTCAAAAATTTCTCGGATTTTGGGAAGATTTTGAAAATGAGAAGTATCGATTTTATCGGTAAAATGCGTCGTATCCACCGGTGGGAACAGCACTATCGCATCGTCGCGACCCGTCCACTCAGCAAGACGTTTTTGATTGGCGGGAGAATTGACAAAAACGACATCAAATTTTTGGATTTCACGAATATATATTTTTCGCAAAAAATACGCAAAAATCCGATACGGAAGCCTCGCAAGTCGTGGAACTTTGGCAAGATATTCGTCATAGAGATCGAATAAATGTCGAGAAATTGAATGCGCGTAATAAAAAGTTTTTTTGCCTTTTGGAACGCTCCAAATCGCAGAAATTGCTTCATTAGACAAGAAAAAATTTTCATAATTTCGAAAATCTAGTTTTTCGGAAAATGCTGGTTTTTCTATTTTTTGAGTGCCAAATTTTTTTTCAGAAATATCGTATGGATGACAAAATTGTGCCAAAAAAAATGAAATTTTCATTTTGAGAAATCCAATCATTCCGCGTCGAAAATTCGGATTCAGTTCAAAGATTTTCCCAGAAAAACCCATTTCATGCGGATTATAACAATTTTGATGCCAAATCGCCGTTGCAATATCGGCATCCAGAATTTTGGCAATGTAGAGGTTCATGCGCTCGGCGCCACCTTTCATCAAGAAAGTATCGTGAACGAGAAGCGTTTTTTGGGGATTTTGAGAATTTTTTTGCATGTCAAAATTATAGAAAAATTTGGTTTTTTCGCAAATCATTTTTCATCGAGCGTCAAAAATTTTTCTTGAAAAAAATTGAAAAGTCCATACAATGCTCGCACATTTTTAAAAATTTCAAATATGGCAAAAAAATCAAAAAAAATTATTTCTGACTTTCTCGTTCCGACGATTATCGATAAAGTGGGAGGTCAGGAACGCGCGTATGATATTTATTCTCGCCTTTTGGAGGATCGAATTATTTTTTTGGGTGATGCGATTGATTCTGCGGTTGCCAATACCGTGATTGCGCAACTTTTGTTCCTCGAAAAAGCTGATCCCAAGGCGCCAATCACAATGTATGTGAATTCGCCAGGCGGGCATGTAACGGCGGGACTCGCGATTTATGATACGATGCAATACATTAAACCTGATGTTATTACGGTTTGTGTGGGGCTCGCGGCTTCTATGGGATCCGTGATTCTCGCGGGTGGTACCAAAGGAAAACGCTACGCGCTCAAACATTCTGAAATCATGATTCATCAGCCGCTGGGTGGTGCGGAAGGTCAAGCAACCGAGATTCGCATCGCGGCGGAACATATTTTGCGAACGGGTGAAGTTTTATACAAAATTTTGGCTGATCACACAGGCCAGGATATTGATACAATTCGCAAAGATTGTGATCGTGACAATTTTATGACTCCAGAACAAGCCAAAAAATATGGCCTCATCGACAAAATTTTATAATTTTAAAAAACGAGCAATCGTTTTTTTTTTTTTTGAAAATTTAACAATTTGGTAAAAAAATAAAATTACAAATGAAAAAAATTATGTGTCAATAGAATTTTCTCGAAAAGTGAGAAGAATATTTGCTATTTACTGGCATTATCAATATAATTACGGCGTTTATTTTTTTATAAATTTTCTCATGAAAAAACTGGCTTCTGTCCTGCTCGTACCGGCGTTACTCGTGAATGCTGTTGGTGTGCAGAGTATTTTTGAATTTATGCCAACAGCGCATGCGTATACTTCTGCGCAAAATCCTGTGGATTCTAATTATGTTCGTACACATACGGATAAAGATAATACAGAAGTAAATTTTGAAGATCCAAATTTGAAAATTGCAATCAATGAAGTGCTTTCTCACATAACTGGCACTACTCGCGCTGCTCATCAAAAAGTGACTATTGGAGAGATGAAAACTATTCGTTTCGGAAAAGGAAATGCTGGATCATTTGATCAGCTCAGTTGGGATGAAATCGCGCACTGGTCGGCAGCACCTCATAACGCTTCCTCTCGAATCAAATACCCACAATATCCGGTTTTTGCATTCCGAGAACTCAGCAGCCTAGAAGGACTTCAATATCTTGTCAATACGGAAGATTTGAATCTATCGGCAGCCAAATTGTCTAGTTCGCAAGCGCTTGAACCACTTAAAGATTTGACACAATTAAAAAGCCTCAATTTGTATCAGGCTTTGCGAGATGGGTCGCCGAATTTTGCTCCCGCAACAAATGTTCTTGAACCTTTAAAAAATCTTTCTCATTTAGAAAATCTCCATCTCAATACCAATAAGCTTACTTCGGAGCATGTGGCATTCTTGAAAGATGTGCAGAATCTCAAAACGTTGCTCGTGTCAGGAAATAAGATTTTGGATTTGAAAACAGCATTCAATAGCGGTGGTTTTGCCAATTTGGGTGGAAATTCTGCTTTTGAAAATCAGCAAATCTCACTTGACACGACAAAGCGCCTTTTTGAAAACCCTCTCAAAGACTATAATGGAAATGTAATTCCAGTTACTGAAACTGCAAATGTCAAAAATGTTGATGCGAACGGAAGTCCAAAGCAAGATGGCGGCTACATCAAAATTTTAAATCTCAATGGCGTTGGCAATGTTGAAATCAAATGGTCACAGCCGATTGGACAATATGGAAATCAAAAATTTACAGGAACAATAGCGTTAAAATATAATTTGACAGCGGTTCCAGAATTTGAATCGATTACAGAATCTATCGAAAATGCTACAAAAACTTTTGCAAAGACTGGCGATAAAATAAAAGTTTCTCTCAATCTTGCACAACCAGCCACTTGGAAAGCTGGAAATACACTCGAATATTGTATTGGTGATGATACTTCGTGTGCTGCGAGTAATGGAGCTAATTATCAAAATATTGGCGCCTTCACAAAGGCTGATACTCCAGAAAAAACTCGTAATAAAACGATTACTGTTCCAGCTGGTGTAAACGGACATTTATACTATCGAAATATTGCTTTCCAGAACAAAGATGGTGAAAACATGGAAAGAAATCCAACTGATGGCAACAAGAATTATTTTGTAAAGACGATTTTGGTTGACACAAAAGTGCCAACTTGTGGAACGCCGACATACAACCCAACGACGCCAACTAACGGAAATGTGACAGTGACTTTTGTGCCACAGGATGATGGAAGTGGGCTTGCGACTAGCACTCAGACTCGTTGTACAATTTCAAAAAATAATGAATCTTGTGAATTTAAAATTTTTGATAAAGCTGGAAATGAGGCAATTTGTAAATCGAGTGTTGTAACCAATATTGATACAGAAAAACCGGTCATCACTGGCGATCAAACCAAAACTTTTGAAGTTGGATCGGATGATGCTAAAAATTTTGATCCAAAAAGTGGTATTCAAACCGAAGCAGGAGCAAATCTTACTTGTGCGGTAAATCCAGCGTATGATGCCACAAAAACTGGTACTTATACGGTAAAATGTAAAGCGAAAGATGCTGCCGGAAACGATTCTGATGAATTTGTACGAACGATTACAATCAATCCAATTGACAAAACTCCTCTCAATAACAAAATTTCTGACACTGAAAATCTTTTGCAAACAGACAAAAAAATCGTGAACGACGCGAATAAAACCGCGCTTCGCAACAAGCTTCAAGACGCAAAAACAAAAGCTCAGGATCAAAATTTGACTAAAAAACAGCGTGACGATTTAATTACCGAAATTACTGACTTGGTTAACAAGTTAACACGTGATACTCAGGCTCCGGATCTTAATCTCAATGATATCACGGTGAATGAGGATGTTGCGATTACGCCGATTGATTTAAAACAAGCCACAAATAATGATGATATCAAAGAATTCACTGTTAATGTAAGATTGCCAGCGAATGCAACGCCAGATTTTTCTTTGGATAATGCTACAAAAACGATTGTTGGTACGCCAAAGCAACCTGGAATTTATGAAGTGACCGTAACGGCTGAAGATCAGTATGAAAATAAAACGACAAAAACTTTTAAAATTACCGTAAAAGATACAACTAAGCCAGAAATCACACTCAATGGATCTCCAACTATTACACTTGTAAAAGGACAACCATACAACGAGCTCGGCGCTACTTGTACTGATAATTATGATGCTACTTGTAATGTTGTGACCACTGGCGGCCCAGTAGATTCTAATACTCTTGGAAAAACAATAATTACTTATACAGCGACTGATGCAGCTGGAAATACTTCGACAAAAACTCGAGAAGTAACCATTGTAAGCGGAAATACTCCAGTTATCACTCTTATGGGAAACTCTCCAGTGAATGTAGAACTTGGTGATACTTATACAGATGGTGGTGCTACTGCCAACGATGCGGAAGATGGCGATCTCACTGCAAAAATTAAAAAAACTGGAACGGTTGATACTTCAAGAGTAGGAACTTATGAAATTTCGTATGATGTGACGGACTCATCAGGAAATAAAGCTCCGACAGTAAAACGACAAATTATTGTGAAGGATACGACAAAACCAACCATTTCTCCAGTAGCAAATACAGAAGTTGATGAAAAGAATCCAATTACACCAATTGATATTGTTGTGACAGACAATGATTCTCAACTCACTGTTTCTTTTGTAACAACAGACGCAAATGGAAATGCGACCAACTGACTCCCACCAGATTTGACATACGAGCCAATCACAAAAAAAATTACTGGAACTCCAAAAAATATTGGCGTGTATCAGATTGCGATTCATGCAAGTGATAGCTCTGGAAATATGGCTGATGCGAAAAATTTTACCCTAACAGTAAAGGATAAAACCGCACCAAGAATTGATCCGATTGCAGACAAAACCCTCCCTCCAAACCAACCTATCACTCCAATCAACATCACTACAGATGATTCAACAGCCACTATTAATGTAGACCCAACTACTCTCCCTCCTGGACTCACATTTGATCCTGCTACCAACAAAATCACTGGAACTCCTACTACCCCAGGAACCTATACAATCAAAATCAAAGCCAAAGATCCAGCAGGAAACGAAAGTGAACAAGAATTCAAAATTACTATCACTTCCCCTTCCAACAACAATGGAAGAAATAATACTACTAAACCAACTGCGGGTCCTGGCGGAGGTGGATTCTCAATTCCAACCAATCCAACAAATTTAAACAATAACCAAAATAACTCAAATAACAACTCAAGCAATACTAACAACCCAAATAATCAAAATAATACCAATATCCAAAAACCAATCATCACCCCAGAAGGAATTCTCTCCACACAGCATGGAGTCACTCCAAATAACCAAACAACTTCTTCGGGACAAAAAATCTACAATCTCTCAGGAAGAATCACTGACTATATTTGTCCAGCCATTGTACAAGCCTACCCATACAATGAACTTGTAGTACAAGACATTAGTAATTCTTCATTCCAAGATGACATCTCCGCTCTCATGATGTTCCGTGGAATGGAAAAAGATGAAATGAATCTTGGACAAACATATGAAGAATATAAAAAATATGGTGTAGTCAATAATGTTACTCAATTCCAACCAAGCAGAAATATTACTCGTGCAGAATTTGTAAAAATGCTTGTTCGCTCACTTTCTTGTCGTTATACATATCTTGGAAAAGATACTCCATTTCCAGATGTTGATAAAAATATGTGGTACGCAGAATACATCAAATTTGCAGTAGAAAACAAGTGGATCAATGGATATAAAGATGGGACCTTCCGTCCAAATGCTCCAATCACTCGTGATGAAGCTGCCAAGATTCTCGCTCGTGCTATCCAACTTGATACATCAAACATGAAATCAGCGAATTCTTCCTTCTCTGATGTTCCGAATACTTCAGAATTCATTCCATATATTGAAACCCTCAAATTTCATGGAGTCATGAAAGGACGCAATTCAAATACATTTGCCCCAAAAGAATTCATTCCAAGAACTGAAACCAGTCGAATGATCTATCGTACATTCTTTGGCGGAAAAAACTAATACACTTCCTGAATTCAATAAAGCTCGAAAGGGCTTTATTTTTTTGCTTGTACTTGCCTTTTTTAAAAAAATTTATATACTGAACATATATTTTTTAAAAAATAATTATGGTTTCTACCGACGCAATCAAAATCGAAAATTTGCTTACAAAAGGTGTTTCCAATTGTATTGACCGAGAAAATCTCGAAAAACGCCTCAAAGCCTGAGAAAAGCTTCGTGTAAAGCTTGGGATTGATCCAACGGCGCAAAAAATCCACCTTGGTCATATGGTACCATTTTTAAAGCTCAAGCAATTTCAGGATTTGGGTCATGAAATTGTTCTTCTTTTTGGTGATGCGACGGCTCAGGTGGGTGATACTTCCGATAAGGATGCGGAGCGCCCAATGCTCACACGCGAAGAAACTACCGCGAACGCGCAGGCTTTTTTGAAAAAATTTGAAAAAATTATCGATCTTTCCAAAATTCATGTGTATTTCAATAGTGAAGGGCTTGATAAAGTAAATTTTTCTGGCGTTGGCGAAATCGCGAAAAATTTTTCTGTGGCGGAAATGCTTGATCGCGATAATTTTTCTAAACGAATTAAGGCTGGAAAGCGGATTTCTTTGCAAGAATTTTTGTATCCACTGATGCAAGGATACGACAGTGTGTGTATTGCGCGAAAATATGGTTCGTGTGATGTGGAATTGGGTGGAAACGATCAATATTTCAATCTGCTTGCGGGTCGTCGAATTCTTGAGGCTTTTGGCTTTCCGAAGCAAGATATTATGACTTTTGATTTACTCCTCGGAACAGATGGCGAAAAAATGTCCAAGACACGCCCAAATTGTATCTATATTGATGACGCTCCGGCTGATATGTATCAGAAAATTATCAACTTACGAGATGATTTGATTGTCAATTATTACACATTTATCACAGATGCGACACTTGATGAAATTCGCGAAATTGAAAATCGTCTCAATGCTGGCGAAAATCCTCGCATTTTTAAAGAAGATTTGGCGCGACGAATTATCAAAATGTGTCACCTCAAAGATTTTGATCCGAATGACGCCTCAAATATTGCAGAAATGACGGTTGAAAACACTGAAAATTCTGTTTCCGATTTACTCAAAATGACGGGGTTCGCGACGACAGGCGGTGATATTCGTAATGCAATTTCTGGCGGCTCTGTGCGAATTGATGGCCGCGTGATCACTGACGCAAAAGAGATTATAACAATTGGTGCTGATGGGATTTTGCTCGAAGTAGGAAAGAAAAAATCAAAGAAAATTTTTGTAAAGTAAAATTCTAGAATTTTTTAAAAAATCTTATTATTACAAATATTTGCAATAATAAATACTTTAAATAAAATAAAATCCTTGAGAAAAATATTTATTGCAAAAAATTGCATTAGTAAAATTATGAAAAAATTTATATTTTTTGGTATCATTTTTTTGGGAATTTTTCTGGATTTTGGGACAAAATATTTTTTTCATGGACCATTTCAAGAAATAGTTTTTGGCGATGCGATTCAAAATTTACATTCATATTTCCCGATTTTTGGTGATTTTTTCGGGATTCAATTGATTTATAATACGGGCATCGCTTTTGGAATGCCAATCCGTGGGATTTTTTTGAAAATAATTACACTTGCAATTATTGGAGGATTAGTGTATTATTATATGCGATATGAGCGCCCCAAGAAAAACCAATGTATCGATGTGGCGTTTGCTTGTATTTTTGCGGGAGCAATTTCGCACGGATACGAGCGAATCTTCGTCGGTCAGGTGATTGATTTTTTTTCGATAAAATATTTTGCGATTTTTAATGTGGCAGATATTTTTATCACGATTGGTGCGATTTTACTTTTGTATGGATATTACACTTATGAATGAACCAATTCAAAATAATAATTTTTCCCTTGTGGATCCAGTAGCGACGCCCGAAGAGATGCTTGGGCCGCCGCATGTTGATGGGATGGGAATTTTGCTCGTGGCGTTGACTTCGATTGTTGCGGGTGGATTTATTTCGCTCTGAGTTCTTATTGCGTCGTTTTTGTCACTTGGAAAATTTTCCATCGAAAGTGGCGTTTCACCCATGATGCTCGCGATTGCAACATTTTTCTCATTGCTTTTGGGTGGAACGGTATATCTCTCGATTGTAAAAACAATTTTTCCATCGATTTATACACGGACGAGTGAACTTTTCAAACATATGACGATGTATATGGTAATTCTTTACATCTGTCTTATGCCGATATATTTGCTGGTAGCGTCTGGCATTCAGCATAATGCAGTGCTTGTCGCATATCTTGTGCATATTATGCTCGCGATTTTTGGGATTGAGCTCATCGTGGGCGTGATTTCTCAGTATCGATATGTACTTTTGTCGTTTTATGCCAATATTGCGGCGATGATTCTGACTGGCGGAATTGTTTTTATTCTATTTGCGAAGGCGAGCGATTCTGGTGCTTCCCTATTCATTCTGATGGGACTTTCGATTTTGACATTTTTTCTTTCTGCGACTTTTATCAGCGTGATTAAATTTTTGTACTACAAATTTTACACGCTGACAGGCAACGACCCGCTTGGTTCGACATTTTATGGAATTGAAATGGAGGAAAAAAATCTCGTTGAAAACGCCAAAAATACTCTTTTACAAAAATAAAATATGCATGAAGTAGTTCGAAAAACCCTCCAAATTTATCTTCGCGAACGCCGTGTGCTCGGGCATTCGGATTTTCCACCATCGGCTTTGCCGCATCTCAATGAGAAAAATGCTGTTTTTGTGACGCTGTATTTTGGTGGGAAAGTGATTGCGTCCCAAGGTCGAATCAATTGCAAAAAAGAAAATACGCTCTATGAGTGTGTAGATTTGGCGCTTGCCTGTCTCACGGATCCGCGTTTTTCTGAAAATCTCAAAAATCCTGATTTGCTTGATCAGATTAACATCCGCGTAGACACTTTCGCGCCGAGTTCTCGTCGAATTTTGCGAAATATTTCTGAACTCAATGTGCGCGATGAAGGGATTATTTTTCTTTCGCAAAATCTCGGAAAATTGTCGGTGATTTTGCCCAATATGATCAAAGAAAATCCAACGAGTGAAGCGTATTTTGAGCTGGCGAAACAAAAAGCTAGAATCACTACGGAGCTTACCAATGCGGATTATGTGATTTATGGACTCAAAACGACTGTTTCGAGCGATTTTTAAAAAACCAAAAAATTTCTTTTTTGACAAAAATTTTTATTTCCCTACAATAAGGGAAATTTTTTATTATGAAAATTACAGAATCAAAATTTTATAAACATGACGCGGTTTTTGCGACGCGGAGTGGCAATCGCGGTGAAATTCTTTTGGTCGATGCGAATAATACCAACACCAGTTCTACGCCGTTTGAAAATCTTTTGGATTCGCAATTCACGAGCATGTATCTGGAAGATTCTAGTCTGATTATCACGGCGGAAAAATTGAAACAATTTAAAAAGTGTGATGATTATGTATCGATGCAGTATTCCAAAAAATATAATCGATTTTATGAAGATGAGTTGTGTTATTTTCATCACGATTTGGAACTTTTTATATTGCTCAGCAAAAATCTGGTGGACAAATATGACGAGCAGGATTTTGAGGATGGGATTTTTCGTGTAAAATATGTGTATTATGATAATAGTAATCTAAAATCTCGAGAAAATTTGAATTTTTTGTTGGAAAATTTGCTTGAAAAATATATTTCCAAAGAATCTAAAATTTCTATTTTGCTCAGAAATAATCACGGAATAGAGCTCAAGACTCACACAATTCATTCGCATCGAATTGATTTTACAACGATGTACAATGATGATTTTACGAGCGTACATCATCGAATTAAGGACGAAATTACGACGGAAAATAAAGGAATCGTGCTTCTGCACGGCGTTCCTGGCTCAGGAAAAACGAATTATATCAAATGGCTGACGAGCCAAATTCCGAGCAAAAAATTTATTTTTGTGCCGACGACGATGATTTCTTCGCTCACGGATCCGGGATTTTTGAGTATTCTCATTGAAAATAAAAACTCGGTTTTGGTACTTGAAGATTGTGAAAATTATATTGCTGAACGAACGCTTGATGATCGTAATACTGACATTGTTTCGTCAATTCTCAATCTGGCCGACGGAATTCTCTCGGATGTGATGGAGTGTCAATTTATTTGCACGTTTAATTCTGATATTTCCAAGATTGATACTGCCCTGCTTCGCAAATGACGCCTCATTGCTGAATACAAATTTCGCGAACTTTCTATCGAAAAATCCAATCAATATCTGCAATCTATTGGCAAAAAACTTTGTGTGGATCGACCGCATACGCTCGCTGAACTCACGCATATCGATACTGAAGAAATTCGCGAACACGAAAAAGCGACACGCATTGGCTTTGGTGTCGAATAAAAAAATCCCCAAATCGGGATTTTTTTAAAGTGTGGATTTTCAATAATTACATTCGAGGTGAATTTTACAATTTTCACATTTTGGTTTTTTAGCCGTGCAGTGATATCTTCCAAAAAGTACCATTGGATGGTGGATTTTTTTCTTGATTTTTTCTGGTAAAATTTTTTCCAATTCCCTGTCTGTTTCGAGCGGAGTTTTGGTGGTTACGAGGCCAAGTCTGTTAGAAACGCGATGAATATGCGTGTCCACCGCCACAAGCGACGCATCGTAGAGAACATTCATCACGACTTTTGCGGTTTTGACGCCGACGCCAGGAAGCGTTTGAAGTGTTTTGAGATCATTCGGAATTTGCTCGTTGTATTTTTCAGCGAGAATTTTTCCAGTCTCCCAAATATATCGCGATTTATTACGGAAAAAATTGATATATTGTAAATAATTTTCGATTTCTTCGAGTGAAATATTGTACATATCACTCGGATTTTTGATGCGCGCAAAAAGTGGTGGTGTCACGCGATTTACCTGCTTGTCGGTTGTCTGCGCTGATAAAATCACTGCGCACAACAACTGAAATGGCGTCTCATAATCCAGTTCAATTTTTCTACCACCATATTCACTTTCGATATAATCTAACGCATGCTCGTATTTTTTCCAAATTTTATTCATACACGCGACCATAAACACTGATAAGATTTTGCTTACAATTCACCGAATCTGGACAACTAAAAATTTTCCCAGGAACGCGCACATCGAGATACATCGTTGAACCATTGAGAAGGCCTGCACGATTCGTGTTGTTGGAATTGATATATGTTTGCAAAGTTACGAGTTGTTCCAACAAATTTTTAGAAAAATCGTTTCCCGTCGCCCCCACTTCGCCCTGCAAAGCAAAAATAATTTTTGTATTAGATTCGAGTACGATATGAAGCTCGTTTTCCACGACAAAATAATTCGCTGATGCGACCGTAAAATCTGGCCATTCTTTTTCAAAAAGCTCAAAAATTTTCGTAATCACAAACATTGAGCGATCAGAAATAACTTTTTTGTATCCAAAAAATAATTCTGTCTGCAATTCGCTTGAGACCAACTGCAAGTGTCGAGAAAATTCTGTCGTCGTCATATCTGCAATCGGCACGAGCACGCCATTACTCGAAACACCAAATCGCTTGTTTTCCACGCCAAAAATCGTCGCGTCAAACTGAATTGGAAGGCTTTTTACGAGAATTTTTATTCCATTCGGCAAGAGTCGCTCGATACGAATCATCTCGGTATTTTTGAGATTTTCTTTGATATTTTTGGCAATTGTGTCCTCATTGAGGATAAAAATACTTTTTCCATAAGCCACTTCTGCCGATCGCTGAACGATAGAAAGATCCACACCATCAGTCATTGGTTCGATAAGAACTTTGGTTGCGCTGATTTTAAAATATGGTGAAAAAGTCACGATATAAACGACCAACATAATCAAAATCGCCCCGATAATCGCCATAAAATGCTTCAAATCACGATCACCGACGATTTTTTCCATCGATTTTTGAAAAAAAGTGGAATACGCGGGATTGAGATTTTTGCGTTTTTCTTTTCCCAAAAGGGTTTTTCGCATTCCGCGTTTTGCCACATAAACATCCTCTTCATCGCTTCGGAAGAGGTATTTTTGCTTTTTTTCTTGCTGTACTTGCTCGTGAAATGTATTTTTTCTTTTTTTGAAAAATTTTTGTTTTATTTTATTGAGAAAGTCCATATTGTTCGTCAAGTTCGCGAATAGTATCAAGAATATTTTTTTTCGGTTCTTGATTTTTGGCTACGCGAAAGCGAATTCGCGGCGTTTTTCTCAATCACAAATCTTTGGAAATTTTCGCGTGAATTGTCTTGGCAATCGGCGCCAGAAAATGTAATAATTCCTTATTGTCGCCCTGTCCAAAAACCATAAAATCCGCATATGATTTGTCCGCGGAAAGCACCACATCAACGAGCGCAATAATCCCATGGTCGTGTTCAAAATTGCGAGAATGATCGAGAATAATTTCGTTTGCAATGGCTCGCATCGCCTCTCGAAGTCGGTCAGTATGAATTGTCATAATGGTGCGAATTATATGAATTTTTCTAAAAATAGCAATGATTTTTTTGATTTTTGATTTCAGAAAATTATCCAAAAATAGAAAAATTTTCTCAAAAAATTCGATAACAAGACATTACAAAAAATCCAAACATTACGAGAAAAATCGCATATTGCTCGAGAACATCATATTTGAAAAAGTTTTTTGAGGCGGGATTTTTTCGAGAAATTTTATATTTTTTGTTCGCAAAAAAGAAATAATCCACGCAAAGAAAAATATTGATGCGACAACGATGTGCAATATCCAATTTCCTCAAAACAAAACATTTCCCAAAATGATGAGAAATCCTGTTCCGAAAGCAAAAAATGATATTCCATATCAGAAAAATCGAATAAAAGGAATTGTTATAAACATTTTTTAAGGTCGTCTTTGAGGGGCGCTTCAAAAATATATTCTTTCCCAAAAAGTGTGAATTCGAGCCGATGCGCATGAAGCCACTGGCGATTGAGTCCAAATTTTTCGAGTGCTTCACGATTGGCCTTTTCATTTCCATAAATTTTGTCGCCCAAAATCGGAAAACCGATAGACGCGAGATGTACACGAATCTGATGCGTTCGTCCAGTGAGCAAATCCACTTCCACGAGCGTATATTTTTCGTGGAAAATCCCGCGATTATAAAATTTGGTTTTCGCAAGTTTAGGATTGACTGGATCAATCGTTGACATTCGTTTTCGGTCGCGCGGATCACGCCCAATGAACGATTCAATATATCCTTCTTCATCTTTCAAAATCCCATTCACAAGCGCCAAATAAGTTTTTTTGATGGTTCGTTTTTCGATTTTCAGTTGCAGTGCATGCATGGCTTTATCATTTTTCGCAATGATGATAAGGCCGCTTGTGTCCTTGTCCAAGCGATGCACAATCCCTGGTCGCTCTACGCCATTGATGATGGATTTTTTCTCGATTTCGTCCGTGCGAATCCCAAGATTTTTAAAATGATACAAAAGCGCATTCACAAGCGTTCCCTTGCGTCCCTCCTCGCCCGGTGTTGGGTGTGTATTGATGCCCGCGTCTTTATTGATAATCGCAAAATCGTCATTTTCAAAAATAATATCAATATCGATATTTTCCGCCAAAAGTTCCATTTGCTCAATTTTCCACTCGATACGAATTTCATCACCACGATAAATTTTTTTATTTTTGGTAAAATTTTCGCCATTGCAAAAAATTTTCCCTTCTTCAATCATTTTTTGCAAATAACTGCGAGATTTTTCAGGAAAAAGCGCCGACAAAAAAGTATCCACACGACGCGTCTCGCGCGGATCAGCCAGCACACAAAAAAGTGATGTTGAATAATTATTAGAACTACGCATAATGAGCGAATAATACGATGATAATCGCGAAAATCGCAGGAAATCCTTGTTTGAAAAGAATGCTTTTTGATGAGCGAACAGCGCCAAAAATTGCCGCAATAATTACGCACGCAAGGAAAAATATTTGGACATTGAACGACCATTCTGCGTTAGTGATGAAAAACGACCAAACAAGTCCAGCCGCGAGAAATCCGTTATACAAGCCTTGATTGGCAGCAAGACCGCGCGTTTTTTCAAAAAGTTCGTCTTCGAGCGTGCCACGAAAAATTTTACGACCGAGCGTCGTCCAGGCAAACATTTCGATGTACAAAATATAAAAATGTTCCAGTGCTACCGTGAGCACAAGAAGATTGGCAAAAGTTTTCATAATTTTCAAAAATTTGTGGTAGTATATCGATTTTTTTCAAAATACAAAAATATTTTGTTTTTTCGTTTTTCTAGAATATAATGCCGACTTCTAAAAAATAGTATGCTTTCCAAAATTTTCAAAAACTTCAAAACAAAGGGCATGGTTGGGCAAAGTTCGCGATTTTTGATTCAAAAAATGATTTCAAATATCGATTTTTCGCGCGATTTGACGATTGTGCAATACGGCAGCGGGAAGGCGGTTTTTGTAAAACAAATTTTGCGAAAAATGTCGCCAAATTCCAAATTGTATGTTTTTGAAATTGATGAAAAATACAACAAATATGCGGAAAAAATTCACGATTCACGACTTGTATATATCAACGATTCTGCAGAAAAAATTTTTGATTATGTAACGGAAAAAGAGGTTGACGCGGTCGTTTCGACGCTTCCGTTCGCGAGCCTTCCTAAGAGCTTACTTGAGTTGATTATTACGAATTCACACGCGATTTTGAAAGAAAATGGAATTTTTTTGCAATACCAATATTTTCTCACGAACAAAAATGCGATTGAAAAAATTTTTGGCGAAAAAATCAAACTTTCGTTCGAACCAATCAATTTTCCGCTCGCTTTCATTTATAAAATCCAAAAATAAAATACCCGAATCCGGGTATTTTATTTTATAGCAATTTATCCTCGAATTCACGCATAAAAGAATATTCTGTATCTTCATGAGTATTTGACGAATTGACTGTATAAAATCAAAATCATATGTTTTTGATTTGCTGAAAATTATCAGATGCAATGCTCGCAAGATATTTCTGATATGCCTCATTATCGCTTTCAAATGAGATTTTCCCCTTTTCTTCCAATTCAAGAAGTGTTTTTTCTTTCCAGGCATCAAAACCTCTCAGATGAGCTCATTTAACTTCAAACAAGCACTGGTAAAAAAGTGTTTTTGAATCAAAATCATTGATAAATAGAACAAAATCTGGTGAAAATCTTTCCCCGTTTTCAAATGAATAAATTGAAAAATCAAGTTCATTTCTCACAAGAAAAATTTCTGAATTTTTATATTTTTCTTTTAGACGACCAATTTTTGATGCAATAAATTTTACAAACTTTTTCTCATCTGTCGTTCCATAATTTTCGTTGTGCGAATACCAATTCGCCTCGCTCAAATCAAATGCCAAATCAGGATTTGGATTTTTTATTTGTCCGTTTGCACGCTCATTGCCCTCGCCGACATATATCGTTTTTTGAGCTTCAAAAATACGATTGATACTGTGCGGATAAAACTCTTGACTCCCAATCATTTTTGGAATAACTGTATTGATGGCTTTTTCGATTTCTGGTAAAATTCCATATAGCAAGACATTTACACGCTCTCGCGCCGAACAATCAGAAATTTTTTTATTGGAAAAATAATATTGAATCTCATATTTTTCAAGAAATTCTGCAATAAAATGATCAATGCTCCTTAATTCGCGAATATGTTTTTTGAGATTTTCAAATCGAAAAAATTTGTTTTGATAATAATATAACGCCCATTTTACGAGCCAAATATTAAAGCCGTATTTTGCCGTTAAGCGTAACACATCAGCATTTTTGCTATCAATTTCTCTATTTTTCTGAGCATCAGACAATACGCGAGTAATCATTTGATAATTGCGTATCTCCAAAGGACGATAAAATGCCTCCTGAATTTCATCATCACTTAAATTCTTGCTTCGTTCTTCGCGTCTATTCAAAAGAACAAAACCGCGTTTATATGTTTCTGATTCTTTAAAAATATTTTTTAGTCGAAGTTCGCGAAGGTTTTGCTCAGGCGCAATCACCCCTTCCATCATCAGAGATGTTCGCAGTTTTTCAAAAAAATTTTTCTGCTCGATGAAATGATAATAAAAAGTTTCAAGAATTGCAAGATGGCTCTCAGTATAGCTTGATGAACTGAATTTTCTCTTGAATGGATGATTTTCTTGTATTTTAAAGAGTCACATTTGCATCTCATCTTGTTCATTGGTATTTTCTGGAAGTGTAAACGGAAAATATCGGGCACCTCGTCCCACCAACTGTATATCTGAAGGTTGTACCTTTTTGTCGCCATTGAGATCAAAATGCACCAAATCATACAATGAAAGAACATCCCATCCCTCTTTGAGTGCTTGTACAATGAAAACCGCACGAATTTTAGAATTTTGATCATCCAAATTAGCAAGAGAATTGATGATATTATCTTTTTTATTTTTTGTAGAATTGGAATCAGCACTCGCCTTTTCAGAACTATTATAGATAATCATACATTCTGGTCGAAAAGCGTTTCGAATACGAATAATCAATTCTTGTTTTGATATTTGATAATTTTGAAAAAAGTCAAACATTCCATCAATCACTGTATAGTCAGGATTTTCAACAGTCTTGATGGTCATTTCTTCAAGATAGTTCAAATCATCAACGCTCAGATTTTCAATAATACGAATCACTTCCTCACGATCAATTTTTGATGATTCCTTTTTTGCAGACTTAAACAACACGAGAGGATTTGCCTTTTTGTGCAAAATTTTCTCAAAAACAATTTTTCTGTATTCAGAGAGAACCAATGCATTGATAATCATTCGCCGCTTTTGTGGATCAATGCCATCATGTCGCACTGTATCGTCAACCGACTGCGTAACGGGGCTGTGCAAGAATCCAATTTCCTTACAATAACCATCTTCTCGAAACTGCGCAAAATCGTATCTATAAAGAAGTTTGTCCTGATATTTCTCACGAATGGCTGACTGCTCATATTCTATCGTGGCACTGAACTCAAGCAAAATATTTTTTTCATTTGATTGGAGAATTTTTCAGATGGTTTGCTCCCAAGTTTTTTCATTTTCGATTTCCGTTTTCTTTTTGGTATCAGCGTTTAGATGATGTGCCTCGTCCGCGAGAAGAACAATTTTATTTTTTTCAAAATCCCTGAGTTCAATCGTATTTTCCTGCGGTTCATTAATTTTACTTGAGAGCCCCTGAATCGTATCAAAAAATATTTCTATATTTTTGTTTCCCAGATTGCCAGAAAAACTCGTAACTTTTTTGATAAAAACATTTTGTTCCACACCATTCTCATCAGGCAGAATAATTTTATTTTTGTTAAACAAATATTTTCAAAAATTTTTCGTTGTGAAACCCTTTTTCGCTTGATCCAAAATCTGCACACTCGATACAAAAAAGATAAATTTTTTGTATCATTTGGTATAGAGATGCAAGATACAGCAGGCCATCACAAGCGTCTTTCCCGTTCCTGTCGCCATATTGAACAGAAGTTGGCGACATTGTTCCAGTTCGTTATTTTCAAAAAAGAAAATAAATGTCTTCACGGCTATTTCCTGATACGGACGCAATGTTTTATCTTCTGCAAGATTTTTTGTGATGTATTCTGGAAGTGGTTTTTCCAAAAAATTTTGCAAATCAGGATTTTTCTTCAATTTTTCAGAAAGAAAATTTTGCAAAATCTCCGCAACGCTCGATGTATTATTTTTCGCCATAGAATTTTGCAGTTAAGGATTTATCAAGTTCAGAAATCGTGTGCACCGTCTCATCATAATTGCCAGCGTTCAGATAAATATGATTCATATCCAGTACTCCTTTCAGCTTTTCTTTTTGTTCCACGAGTGTCAGCTGAGCGTACTTTTTCCCATTTTCAGATTCTTCATTTTCAAAATCATCAGGATCAAAGAAAAATTTGAGAAACGCAGAACGCTTCATATCATTGTAGATTTTTTTGAGCGTTTCCTTGCTGGTCGCCTTTTCTATCTCATCTAGAAAATATCCATTAAAAGTCTTGAGTTCGAGATAGACAAAATCTCCTCCACCCTGCCAGTTCACATTTTTCGAAATACCGCCCTGCTCGCCGTCGAGCACCTTTTTGAGGCGTTCTTTGGCAATGGTATCAATATAATCCATCTGCTCCACGCCGATCCAGCGACGCCCCATCTTGTGTGCGACCGCCGCAGTTGTGCCAGAACCGAGGTGATAGTCGAGGACGATGTCTCAGGGGTTGGTGGCGATAGTAATAATAGCATGAATTAAGCTTTCAGGTTTGGGATATGCAAAAGCTTTTTTTCAAAATAGTTCAAATAAATGAATTCCTCATGAATTTGTACGTCCATACACTGCGTCAATTAGTAAAGTTTTAGGAATCACACCATCTTGTTTATAATACTTAGTATAAACTTTTCCATCCTTAAATACTAACTTTGAATATTCCTTTATAACCTTATCACGACCCCATCTCCAACATGATTGCTTTCATTTAATAATTCTTGGAAGATATACGTTTCCATGAGGATCTGTAATTTCAAATACCAGATTATCACTAAAACGTATAGATGATTTATCTAAAGTAACCAATCAGTATGATCATCAATTATCTACAAAAGGATGAGTATTTTCATCTACTGGATATAGTGTATCTAAATTTAGAGAAATATTATCTATATTGATGGCATACGCTAGAACATACTCATGCTCAACAATAACATTTTTAGAATCATTCCCTCCACCTTGTTTTTTCTTCCAGATAAAATTTGCTACGAAATTCTCTCGCCCAAAAATTTCATCCATCAATATTTTTAAGTATGACTGTTCCCTGTCATCAATTGACACGAAAAGCATCCCATCATTTCTGAGGAGTTCTCGTGCGGCTTCCAGTCGATTTTTCATAAATGTCAGCCAGCTTGCGTGGTTGAATCGGTCAAAATAACTGAAACCGTCGTTGCCCGTGTTGTACGGCGGATCGATATATATCAGTTTCACTTTTCCCGCAAGTCGTTTCTCAAGCGAGTGAAGCGCCACGAGGTTGTTGCCTTTTATCAGGAGATTTTGTTTCAGCTCTCCATTTTCATCCCAAAATTCTATGTCATCAGGATTTTCGATATTTTTCTCTAAGACACTATCTTGCCCCCCCCCCGCATTTCCGGAGATATATTTGAAATTTGTTAACGCCTTTGGTGCAAAGAGCGTAGCAATATCCATCTCATCGCGTGTTTGATGCAAGAAATATTCTTTCTCGCGTTTGGCATCTTCTTTTGTCATTCCTGCTTCCAGTACACAATCCTTGTACGGAAAAGACAAGACGACATCGTCAGACTCATTGAGAAAAAGTCCGATTTTATTCGGATAGTCAGTATAATTATTTTTGTATGACATAGAATAAATTTAAAAAGCAAGAAAATTATATATATTTTTACAAAAAAGCAATATGATTAGAAATTACATTCAAAAAACACCCCAAAGGAGTGTCTCATTTTTGATTCGATAAATAATTTTTGCCCTATCTAAAAATATCTCATTTCTCGAAATTACCCAAGAAGTGGACGAGAATAGTCGAAGAGTTCTTCTGATTTGAAGAATCGAGCCAATTCTTTTGCAGCTGTTTCTTCAGAGTCTGAAGAGTGGATGATGTTGTTGTCGATATTTTTCGCGAAATCACCACGAATAGTTCCAGGTCCAGCTTCCGCAGGGTTTGTCGCTCCACAAAGCATACGAACGCCTTTGATAACCTCAGTTCCTTCGAGTGCAAGTGCTACGATAGGAGAAGAAGTCATATAAGATTTGATATTTGGAAAAAATGGCTTATCCATAAGGAAATCGTAGTGTTCATTTACGAGTTCTTCTGACATTTGCATCATTTTGAGACCGATTACTTTGTAACCTTTCTGTTCAAAGCGAGTCAAAATCTGACCAATAAGTGATTTCTGAACAGCGTCTGGCTTGAGAAGAATAAGAGTTTTCTGCATATGAAAAAATTAAAAAGTGCCTTTATTATACGAAAATTTCTGGAAAATCAAGATTTTTTTATTTTTCATGACCTTTCATATATTGATCCACAAATCGCATAATCATTTCCTTTTTTTCCTGATTTTCTCGGCGTTTCCCTACGAATTTTACCAAAATCGCGGCGTATTTGTCTTCATAAAAATAAAAATCCAATTTGTATTTGTGGCCAGTGTAACTGATAAAATTTCCCACATTATTCGTCGTTTTGACAACAAAATTGCTTTTGAGAAAAATTCGCAATTCGTCCAAAAATTCTGAAAAAGTCACGCGAAATTTATCTGGATTGTACGGAATTTCAATCTGATCCTGGAAAATACTTTCTGGGCGTAATTCCTCTTTGGCAACAACATCCGAGAGAAATTTGTGACTCGGAACAATGAAGAGTTCGCCCGTATTTTCGCCGCGATCATTTTTCCCCATAATCCCCACAGAAAGCATTCGAATAAAAATAATTTGCCCCTGAACGCCGCCAACGCGAACCGTAAGCCCAATCGGATAGCTCGGCGTCACGAAAAAAAATGCCAAAATCGAGAGAATATAGTCCTTAAACGCCATCACGAAGGCACCGACCGCAACGGAGAAAAACCCGAGCCCAACCGTTGTATTGATGACAAAAAGCGCAAAAATACAAAGCATCGTACTAATGACACGGACGAAATCGAGAATCTGATTTTTCTGATAATATTGCAGATAAAATTCATCATTTTCTTGATTGTCGGATTCGCCATACTGATCGAGAATAATTTTTTTATTTTTCGTCTTAAAATATCGCGCCGAAAGTTCTATCGCCAAAGCAATTCCCACAATAAAAAGCGAAGTCTGATGACGAACGACAAAATCGAGCGCGTAACTCAAAAAAATTTCAAAAAATTCCATAATTTATTTCCAATGAGTATTATTTTCAAAAATAATTGGCGGTGAGTTTTTCTGATTCCATTCGGTATCGTACTTCGCCATGAGATAATTTTTTATATCATTTTTGTTCGAAAATTTGAGTGCCTGATATGGTTCTTCAAACGACAATTTTTCGATGAACAAATACTCGTCATTCGCGAGGGGCACCGCAATTCCTGTGTGTCCGAGCAGCAATTCGCTTTCTGTCGGACTGAAAACATCGTGGAAAAACACAGAAATAAGTGATGTTTTGAGGCTTTCATTGTTTGCAAATTCAATCCCCTTTTCTTTCCAAAATTCCAAAATTTTTGCCGCGTGCTCATCAGGATTGGAAGAATCCGTTGTTTGAATCACCGAATAAAAAGTTTTAAATTTTTGGATTTCCGCATCAGAAAGCGTTTTTGATGTTTGGTGACTGATCGAATCCAGATCTGTAAAAAGTGCCGAATCATTGGGATTTTCTGTATTTTTCACGCGAATAAAATCTCCGAAAAAATCAAACGCCGTCAATCGACAATTATTCCCTGGAAAAATTGGAAAATTTTTTCGCCAGTTTTCAGAAATTTTGGCACTATCATAGTGAATTTCCGAAATATTTTTCACGCTCTGAAATCCGTTTTTCACGAGCAAATCTGTTCCGACCGCCGCATTGTATTCACGAACTTTTTTCAAAAAAATTTCTATCGATTTCTCAGAAATTCCGGCATCCAGAAGCGCTTTTTTCACGAATTCTTGGCTTTCTGAATCGCTCAAATTGGAATACGAAAAATCTGTAACACTCCATTTTGCTTGTGGATTTTGTTCGGCAATATTTTCAGAATTTTGCGGTTTTTCAGTATTGGTGGTTTGTGAATTTTGGCAACTTGCCAGTAAAATCATAGCAAGCGCGAGAGAGAAAATTTTTTGCATATTTTTTAAAAAATAAATCATACTAAAATAGTTTAATCACAATTTAATTTTTGTAAAATTTTTTTAAAAAAAGAAAGAAACCTCTTGAATAAGAAGCTTCTTTGAAAAATCAATCCTTTCTATCGTCCCAATTGGTTGTATCTATATACTCATCCATGGTTTGTTCACCAATTATATCAGATAAATCGCTAAATTCATGATCCAATTCATCGATACAATTCGCACACATGAGAGATTCACCCAGGGGCAAATAACCAGAAATAGAAGAGCCCGTCAAGTCAAATAACGGATTGTGTTCGCTGGGTTCAAAAAATTCTTCACCACAATGCGAGCAAATTCCGCTCTCAACTTGACTCAAACAACGATTGAAAGCATCAACACGCTCAAAAGCGTTCATATTATTTCCTTTCAGAAAAAGAATTGATAATAATGTAAAATCCCAACAAAAAATTTTGCAGAAAATCACAATCGTTAATATAAATAAAATTATATTTTTATCAAATTCTATTTTTTCAGAATATTTACAAAAGTTTCTGATGGAATCGATACTTTCCCGAATTGTTTCATTTTTTTCTTTCCTTCTTTTTGTTTTTCGAGCAACTTTCGTTTTCGCGTGATATCGCCTCCATAGAGCTTCGCTGTCACATCTTTTCTCAATGCAGAAATATTTTCACGCGCGATAATATCGTTCCCAATGGCCGCCTGAATCGCAATCGCAAATTGCGCCTTTGGAATCGATTCTTTGAGTTTTTCGCAGATTTTCCCGCCAATATGGCGCCCACGAGATCGGTGCACGAGCATGGAAAAAGCGTCCACATTTTCGCCCGCAACCTTGATGTCGAGCTTGACAATATCATCAATTTTGTATGCAAATGGCTCATAATGAAGGCTTGCGTATCCGGAAGAAAGACTCTTGAGATCATCATAAAAATCTCCCACAAGTTCCGACATCGGGATTTCATAATGCAAAATCACGCGATCAGAATCCAGATATGTTTGATTTTTAAAAATTCCGCGACGCTCCTGTGCCAACTGCATTAGATTTCCGATATAAGCATTCGGCGTGATCATCTCAACACGCGCAATCGGCTCCTCAATATGAATATATGTTCCAGGTTTTGGCAATTCTTCTGGATTGGAAATATTAAGATATGTACAGATTTTTCCTTCAAACTCAATCGTTTCTGGATGTAATCGTGGAAATTCTGCACTTTTGTCACCAGGAATGAGTACTTTGTATGTTACTTGCGGGCTCGTAATAATCACATCCATCGCGTGTTCACGCCAAAGTCGTTCTTTCACAATATCCAAATGCAAAAGCCCCAAAAAACCCGCACGAAAGCCGTACCCAAGCGCTGGCGACGCCTCATGTTCCACGACCAATGAGGAATCATTGAGTTGCAATTTTTCAATCGCGTCTTTCATTTTTGGATATTCATCAGTTTCTACTGGATAAATTCCTGCAAAAATATACGGAGTAATCGATTTGAAGCCCTGAATGGCGTGTTTATTCTCTGGATTTCCAGCAAAAATAGTGTCACCCACGCGGGCATCTTGCAATGATTTGAGTCCTGTCACAATGTATCCAATTTCCCCTTCATACAAAACGCCTGTTGGGAAATATTTTGGTTTAAAGCAACCTACTTCAAGCGCTTCAATTTTGGCGCCTGTATTGATAAATTCGAGCTTACTTCCTTTTTTGATTTCTCCAGAAAAGAGCTTTACATAGACTACAACTCCCTTATACATATCGTACTGAGAATCAAAAATTAATGCCTTCACACTTTCTGCGTCATTTTCAGCTGTTTCATGTGGAAGAATTTCAGAATTTTTGGAAAGTTTTCGCGGCTCAGGAATTCGCTCTACGATAGCATCCAAAACTGTTTCGACATTAAGGCCAGTTTTCGCAGAAACCGCGAGAATATCTTCTTTTTTGCAGCCCAGGAGTGAAATAATTTCTTCAGAAACCTTGTCTACATCAGCGCTTGGCAAGTCAATTTTATTCAAAACTGGAATAATTTCGAGCTCGTTTTCAATCGCCAAATATACATTGGAAAGCGTCTGCGCCTCAATTCCCTGTGTCGCATCCACGACGAGCACGGCGCCCTCTACGGACGCAAGCGAACGCGAAACCTCGTACTGAAAATCCACATGCCCGGGAGTATCAATGAGATTGAGTTCCGTCCCCTTCCAATCCATGCGAACCGGTGTCAATTTGATCGTAATCCCGCGTTCGCGTTCCAAGTCCATAGAATCAAGCTTCTGCTCTTCCATTTCGCGTTTTTCCACTGTTCCAGAAATTTCCATCAGACGATCCGCCAAGGTTGATTTTCCGTGATCGATATGCGCAATAATACAAAAATTTCGAATAGATTTTGGTTTCATTTGATGAGAATTTTAAAAAATTTTCCCGATTATATGGGAAAAAATGTTTTTTTCAAGCAAATTTTACTATGACGAAAATAGAATCAAGATAATGATAAAACATGTTAAAAAATTTTGATTTTTAAAAACTTTTCTTATAATTTAATATATTTAGAATTATTTCTTCGTGATGTTCATAAAAATATTAACAGAGCTTTTAAAATTGCTTTTATTGGGTTTTTGAGTGTTTATTGTTTTCTGTATTTTATGGTTCTCTCCCATTTGGTACGATCTTATAAAAGACTGGCACCGCACACATATCTGCGAAGTGGATACTGATTGTTTTGAAACCAATGTCACGCCAAATATGTGCACCAATGAAAGCTGAATAAACTATTATTCCAATACCAAAGGTGATGAAAAAATAATAAAAAATTTTCATTCATGTCAATGTTCAAATTATCTTGTGACCAATATTTGCACCAAAAAATAAAAAATTTTTCAAAAACAAACAAAATATTTTTAAAAAATCGAATTTTTCGCGAATTTTGCAAATTTTTTTCTTAATGCAAAAAATCGCAATAATACAGTGAATGACGATTTTTAATTTATTTTAAAGGAAAATATTATTACAAATATTTGCAATAATGAATTTTTGAAAAAAATTAACAAAAAAACTCCTTATGAAGGAGTTTTTTCAGAATGTGTATTGGAATAGATTGACCAAATCACCGTCGCCACGAGCGTGAACCCAATGAACGCAAGTGAATACATAATATCAAAATGATACCATGGCCCGATAATCATTTTGAGGCCGATAAACGAGAGAATAATCGCGAGGCCATAATGCAATTTGGAGAACAGATTGAGAGAATTGGCGAGCAAGAAATACAATGAACGAAGTCCAAGAACTGCGAAAATATTGGAAGTATAGAGAATGAATGGATCGTGAGGCGCGATCGAGAAAATCGCTGGAATCGAGTCGATTGCAAAAACTACATCCATCAATTCTATGATAATCAACGCCACAAATAGTGGTGTCGCCATTCTGATTCCATTCTGAATCGTGAAAAATTTGTCGCCGTCAAAATCTTTGGAAACTTTGAAAAATTTGTTCACCAAGCGATACCCGAAGCTGTGGGAAATATCAGGCTTTTCCTCTTTTTCCTCACCCCAGGACTTAATACCCGAATATAAAAGGAAAATTCCAAATCCAAGCATAATCGGATTGAGTGGTCCGTGCTGAGCTGGAAGCGAAAAAACATGTTGTGGAATTTGTGTTAATTCGATAATTCCAACACCCGCAAAAATAAAAATCGCGCGGAAAATAATCGCCCCAAGCACACCATAGAACAAAACCTCGTGCTGATATTTTTTTGGAATTTTGAAAAAACCAAAAACCAAAATAAATACAAACAAATTATCGACAGAAAGCGCTTTTTCTACCCAATATGCCGCCTGAAATTTCGCAAAATCTTGCGGCCCATGAATTGCCCAAATAAGCCCAGAAAACGCCATTGCAAGCGAAATCCAAATAATCGAGGTAATGAGCGCTTCGCGATTGGAAATTTCATGTGCTTTTTTATTGAAAACACCCAAATCCATCGCAAGCATAATGAGAATCAGCACTACAAAGCCAATTACAAGCCAAATCGGATATCAAAATAATTCCATAAGAGAAAATCAAAAATTTTTAAGGTCATTGTATTATACGGATTTTTGGCGAGTTGCAAGAAAAAAATAAAAATCAGAATTATTCTGATTTTTGAGAATTTTTATCTTCTTGAGCAATATCGTCCGCAATCATAGCATTCACGGGTTTATTAAAAATCAATAAAATTGCGATCACGATATATCCAATTCCTGAAAAAATAATGAGATTCATTACTCAGCCCACCAGTGCCATCAGATTATTGGCGCACAAGAGTCCGATAATTGAGGGAATACTGGCAAGTCCCATATAGAGCGACAACACGCGCCCAAGCTTTTCTTGTGGGATTTTTTCTTGCATGAGCGCCATTGATGCCGATTGCGTGATAGACATCACCACCCCAATAATTACCATAATAATCGCAAATGGCCAGAAAAAATTCTCTGGAAGTAATCCTGAAATAATAAAAAATGAACCAAAAAAAGCATACGACCACATTTCGATTTTGGCTTTGTGCGTTTTAAAATTTCTGATATATAAAATCATACTTCCTGCAATCATCCCTATGGCAAAGGCAATATTGGAAACAGTAATTTCAAATTCGCCACCATGAAAATGTGTCTTAATCACGAACGAAAGCAAAATAATAACTGGCATGACAAAAAAAGATGACAACACGCCATAGACAAAAAGCCAAAAAATTCCACGATTTTCACGAAGCGCACGCCATCAATCTACCATTTCGATCAGAACTTGCTTCACACCATTTTGCGATTTTTGTTTTTCTTCTTTTGGAAATTTTACAAAAAACAAAAAAGAAATCGCAATCGCCGCACCGAGAACATCCAAAAATAAAATTTGACTGATTGGCAATAAAACGAGCAGTGCACCACCAAGGGCTGGCCCAGCAATACTTGAAACCCCTTGAATCATCTGATTTACACTCGCAATGCGCATGAGTTCGCTCTGTGGCGCCAAAAGTGGCATAGAAGCCTGCATTGATGGTCCATGAAACGCACTCGCCATTGAACGAAGTGCCATCAAAATATAAATAGCCATCAATTGATCTCCTCCTTGCATCAAAAAAATCGCCATGATAATTGTGAAAACTGACACTAGACCATCAGAAATCATCATTGTCCATTTTTTATTCCAACGATCGACATACACGCCCGCAAAAGGCGAGAGAATGGCGCTAGGCAAAAGCCATGCAAGCGCTGATGTCAAAAGCACTTCTGCTGATTGATATTCGAGCGTCAGCCAAGTCGTGAGCGCAAAAGAGACTGCTCAGCTACTAATAATAGAAAAGGCTTGCCCTGTCCAGATGAGATAAAATTTTTTCTTCCAATCCTGAGAAATTGTTTCGGTTGATTGATTCATAATTTTTTATTAAAAAAATTTTTACTTTGTGGATATTTTGAGAAAAATTCCCAGAACGGGAATTTTAGAGATCAAGATTCATTACATTTTTGGCACGAGACTGAATAAAATGCTTTCGTGGAGCCACTTCTTCACCCATCAGCATTTTGAAAATTTCATCAGCGCGCTCAGCATCTTCGATTTTTACTTGGAACATTTTTCGAGTTTCTGGGTCAAGTGTCGTCTCCCAGAGCTGTTCAGCATTCATTTCTCCAAGCCCTTTATAACGTTGAATTCCGTCTGTCACAATTCCATGTTCCGCAATCAAAGCATCTTTCTGAGCGTCATTGTAGGCGTACCAAGTACTTTTTCCACGAGAGAGCTTATAGAGTGGAGGATTCGCAATATAAATATGTCCGCGTTCTACCAATTCTTTGAAATATCGGAAGAAAAAAGTGAGCAAAAGCGTGCGAATATGTGCTCCATCCACATCAGCATCGGTCATAATTACGATACGGTTGTAGCGCAATTTTGAATAGTCAAAACTTTCTCCCACTCCCGTTCCAAGCGCCATAATCAATCCTTTGATTTCAGCATTGGCAAATGCCTTGTCGAGACGAGCCTGTTCGGTATTGAGAATTTTACCACGAAGTGAAAAAATCGCCTGAAATTTTCGGTCACGACCAGTCTTGGCCGTACCACCGGCAGAATCCCCCTCCACAAGGTATAATTCTGTTTTTGTATTATCGCGACTTGAACAATCTGCGAGCTTTCCAGGAAGTCCCGCACCTTCGAGAACGCCTTTTCGGATGATGGTATCACGAGCATTGCGAGCTGCCGCACGAGCACGAGCCGCCAAAAGACATTTTTCAATCATTGCTTTGGCAGTGCGAGGATTTTCTTGTAAAAAATCATAAAAAGCCTCACCCATCACACGATCCGTAATTCCCTTTGCTTCAGGCGTTCCAAGCTTTCCTTTGGTTTGCCCTTCAAACTGCGGTTCTGGAACTTTGACAGAAATAATCGCCGTAAGCCCTTCGATCATATCTTCCGAAGTGAGATTCTGATCTTTTTCTTTGAGAATTTCTTGTTCGCGGGCGTATTTGTTCATCGTGCGCGTAAGTGCTGTTCGGAAGCCAACCACATGCGTTCCGCCCTCTGGCGTGATGACATTATTTACGAAAGAAATCAATTTTTCTGTGTAGTCATCTTTTTTGTATTGAAGTGCGATTTCTACGGCTACATTGTCAATTTGCTTGTCAACGTAAAAAACTTCATCCGTGATAACCTCAGAAGTACGATTGAGATAATGAACATATGATTCAATACCCCCCTCGAAGAAAAATCGATATTTGGTATCTTCAAATTCATTCACCAGAGTGATGGTGATCCCTTTGGTCAAGTAAGCCTGTTGACGAAGACGAACTTTGATAGTGTCGTAATTGAAGGCAACAGTAGTAAACATTGTCGCATCTGGCCAGAACCGAACAATCGTTCCATGTTTATCAGTTGTCTCGCCCGTTGGAGCTACTTGTCCATCAGGCACGCCTGTTTGGTATGATTGTGTGAAAATTTTGCCATCCTTATGCACCCAAACCTGCATTTTGGTTGAAAGTGCATTCACCACAGAGGCACCCACACCATGAAGCCCACCAGAAACCTTATATCCTGATTCATCTCCACCGAATTTTCCACCCGCATGAAGCACTGTCATTACTGTTTCTAGTGCTGATTTTCCAGTTTTTGGATGAATATCGACAGGAATTCCGCGCCCATCATCTTCCACAGAAACAGAACCATCCGCGTGCATCGTCACAATAATATGGCTCGCGTGCCCAGCCATTGCTTCATCAATCGAGTTGTCGACAATTTCCCAAACAAGATGATGCAAACCGCGTTCATCCGTCGAACCAATATACATTCCAGGTCGTTTTCGCACGGGCTCAAGCCCTTCCAAAACCTGAATATTACTTGAATTATACGTCATAAAAAATTTTTATTTCCGCACAATAATATGAAAATTTCTCGAAAAGTAAAGCGATTTTTTCGGATTTCGCGTACCACAATTTTTTGAAATTTTAAAAAATTAGAAAATAAAAACCCTCCCACGGAAGATTTTAAATTTTTGACATATAAATGAGCGCGTCAGAATTCGAAATTTCGACATTTTTTCATTCTGGGAAAAAAGCGAGCAGAAAATTTTTGATGAGATCTGGATCAATCTCGGGGTTGAGCGGAATATCGAGCACAGTCGAAATTCGCTTTTTGGGGATAAATCGCAAGAAAACGGGCGAGCCACCAGCCTCCACCATTTGAAAAGTTACAAAATCATCCCACAAATAATTATTTTCACCAACTTTGAGGCCTTTTTCGGAAATTTCAATTTCTGTAATGGGCGACGAATTATTTTCAATCAACAAAAAAGTTCCCGCAAAAAGAATTACCACCACTGAGAGGACATAAAGTTGCGTGACGATACCAAAAAGAAACAGCGAACCAATCACGATCATCGCGATAATATACCACATTGGTCCGCGATTTTTTTTGTTTGAAAGTACCCAAGAAAACATATTATATAGCAATATTAAGAAGGTCAATAATTCGCGCTACCACGAACCACGCAGAAATAGAAATCACAAAACCAACACCCGAAGCAATCATTCCTTTTTTGGATTTTTCTACACCTGTACTATCGCCAGTAATCCCTGAATTAAGCTGCATTTGTACCGCATAAAAAATCAACATAAAAATCGAAATTGTGCCCGCAACAGCGATGATAACTTCTGTTACCGTCGCAATTACGACAGGAATCGAGTCAATATTGACATTTCCAGCGCGCAAATCGCCATCGTTGATTCCAAGAATAGATTCTTGAGCATTATTGATCGTGGCTGCGGTTTCAGATTGCGCAAAGGCTGATTTGGAGGCGAAAATTGACAAAAATGCCAACGCGCTATAAAAATATTTTTTCATAAGAAAGAATTTGAATTTTTAGTATTATAATTGATTTTCTCAAAAAATACAAACTTTTTGCGGTTTTTCTTTTTCTTTTTTGTTTCCAAAAAATACAGAAAATTTTCAAAAAAATTTGAAAAAATCGTTTTTTTTCTTATTATACAAGGGATTTTTGAAAAATTCTAGCAGAAAATTTTTTCAATTTTGGCAGAATTGGCTTCAAATTTTTATTTTCTAAAAAATTCTCATGAAAACTCCACTTTCTTGGATTTCTGTGTATTCTCCACTAGAATCTATTTTAAAGGAAAAAAGCATTACAGAACTCGCGCATTTGTATTCGATTCACACGGCAGAAATTGATGATATTTTGACGCACGATTTGGATAAAATCGTGATTGGTAAGGTGCTTTCGTGTGAAAAACATCCTGATTCGAAAAAACTTTCGATTGTGAGAGTATTTTTAGGTGAAAAACTCGGAGAAGAGACGATTTTGACAGGCGCAGAAAATATTGTCAATGCCAAATATGTTCCTGTTGCGACGGTTGGCGCAGTTTTGGGCGAAGATTTTGTGATTGGTGAGCGAAAAATGGCGGGAATGATTTCTCGTGGGATGATTTGTGGTGACAACGAAATTGGGCTTGTGAGCGAGGTTGCTGCCGGAATTATGATTCTGGAAGAAATCTGGGATGAAAAATTTTTGGAAACAATGGTCGGAAAGTCAGTTTTTGATCTTTCGATCGATTTTCCTGGAATTAGCGGCAAAATTGTACAAATTCCGCTTCGTGATACGACTTTTGAAATTGATAACAAATTTATTACCAATCGTCCAGATTTGTTTTCTGTGACCGGAAATGCGCGCGAATGGGCGACAATTTTTGATGAAAATTTTACCAATCCACTTCCACTCGAAGCGACGCCAACACAACTTTCAAACAAAATGCTTGATGTCGCAATAGAATCGGACAAATGTCTTGCTTATACGCTTCTTGAAACGGATAATCTCACGGCAGAAAAATCTCCACTCGCGATTCGGATGATGATGGAACGCGCGGGACTTAATCCAAAACTTGACCTCGTGGATATCACGAATATGATTTTGACCGAATATGGTCAGCCGATGCACGCCTTTGATGCTGATAAAATCGTTGGAAAAATTTCTGTTCGTATGGCGAAAAATGGCGAAAAAATCGAAGCACTCAATGATGAAACATACGAATTAACTGATAAAGATTTGATAATTGCTGACGAAAGTGGTCCCATTGCAATCGCTGGAGTGATTGGTGGGAAAAATTCTGCAGTTTCTGAGGCAACTACTCGCGTTTTCTGGGAATCGGCGACTTTTGACGCAACGAGTGTTCGACTCACAGCTCAGCGTCACTCTATTCGTACAGACGCCTCAACTCGTTACGAAAAATCGCTTGATCCAACGCTCGCACTCAAGCCATTTCCTCGCGTACTTGAATATCTTGAATTTCTTGGTAAAAATCCTGAAATCAAAGGACAATTTTCTGGAATCAATACCGATTCTGTGCGAGAAATTGATATTCTCGTGCCTTTTGCGCTTGTAGAACAAAAATCTGGCATCAAAATTCCTCAAGAAAAAATTTTCCATATTTTACAAAAGCTCGGTTTTGTGATTTCGGATATCACAGAAGAAAATTTTTCTGTTCATGTTCCGTCTTGGCGCGCAAGTAAGGATATCAATATTCCTGAAGATATTGTGGAAGAAATTTTGCGCATTTATGGATATGAAAATATTCCAGCCATAGCGCTTTCTGGCGATTTTTCCATTCAGGCCAAAAATTTTGAAATTTCGCTTACCAATCGCATTTTAAATTTTTTCTCAGCGCGCGGTTGGAATGAAGTTTATAATTATTCGTTCACAAATTTGGGGCTTGAAAAAAAGATTTTATCAGAAAATCACGATCAGCTCATTGCGATTCAGAACACATATACTGAGGATTTCACGCATATGCGCACGAGCCTCGCACCGCGACTTTTCATCAATATTGCGGAAAATCTTCGCCATCAAGACAATCTCAAATTTTTTGAAATTGGGAAAATTTATGCCAAAAATCTCGAACGCGATAGCAAAATTGAAAAACTGCTGGCTGGTCAAGAAAATTTACCTTTCCCAGAACGAACAAAAATTGCGGGCTCAACAACTTCCGAAACGATCGCGTCGCTTCGAAATTTGCTTGATGCGCTCTTTATAGAACTTTTTGGATTTATTCCAGCGGTTTCACAAGGTGCTTCTCTCGTTCCATTTTTGCACCCAGGCGTTTGCGGTGAATATTCTCACGATGGAATTTTGCTCGCAAAATTTGGAAAAATTCATCCGCAAGTTGTGGAAAATTTTGAAATTCCTGACTCAACGATTTATTTTGAAATTGATTTTGAAGCTATTTTTCAACTTGAAAAAAATACTGAAAAGCATCTCAAACCAATTTCTGTGTACCAACCGATTACACGCGAACTGAATTTCTTGCTTCCAAAACATACAGAAATTGGCTCTGTAGCGCACAAAATCGAGGCTGTACATCCATGGATTTCTCGCGTGGTAGTGGACGATATTTTTGAAGACGCGGAAAAAATTGGTGAAAATATGCGCAGCGTGAATTTTTCTTTCGTGGTACAAAGCCCAGATTCAACGATTTCTGATGAAGAAGCTAAAAATATTCAAGAATCAATCATCCAGACAATTGCTGACGCGGGTTATAAACTTCGCGGAATGTAAAAATTTCAAATATAAAATCCTACAAATTGTAGGATTTTATTTGAGTGATAAAAGATTCATTTCTGTAATTTCTGGAATATCAAATTTGAGACGCTGCTCCAATCGTTCAAAAATATAATAATCGTCATTTTCCGTTTCGAGCGTGAAAATATCTTTCACAAGGCCGCCACCCATCGGTTCAATTTTAAAGTCCAGCACATTAATATTGAAATTGTAAAAATGTTCGGTAAGGCGCATCAAGATACCTCGCTTGTCCTTGAAAATCACTTCCATCACAATCGTAATTTTATCTTTTTCCAGTGGCTGATTGGCCCATTGCGCCGGGATTCGACGATCCAAAGCGATTTTCTCAACATTGGGACAATCAAGCGCGTGAATCGTCACTGTTCCCTGTCCAATCGCACCAATAATTTTTTTGGTTTCAGGCGTTGGATGACAACATTGTGCGATTTTGTGAGGAATATTTTTCTCTTTTCCAATCAGGATTTCCGTAGAATTTTCTGAAAAATTTTCAGGTTTTTTTTCAGTTTTTTCCTTTTTTTCAGGCATTTCAGAAATTTTTTCACCCAACACTTCCGAAATTATCTGATCGCTGATGACTTTGAGAACGCTCGATGGCTTACGAGAGAGGTTTCCAATTTGCACAAGAATATCTTCTTTTTGCTTGGTGTCGAGCACTGCACCGTCCACATTTTTGAGAATAGAAAGCTCTTTATCAAGACCTTTTCCATAATTTTTTTCCAAATATGCATTGAGAATGTCGCGCCCTTTAGTGATGAAAAACTCGCGTTCCTCACGATTGATATATTGGCGAATATACTCGCGCGCCTTGCTCGTCGCCACGAACGAAAGCCAAATCGGTTTTGGTTTATTATTTTTGTCGCGAACAATACTGATACTTTCGCCATTATGAAGCTGATAATCAAGCGGAACAACTTTTCCGTTCACTTTTGCGACAGCAATCGTATTTCCGATATCTGAGTGAATATGATACGCAAAATCCACTGGCGTCGCACCACGCGGAAGCGTGATAATATCACCTTTTGGCGTAAACACAAAAATCTGATCCGCAAAAACATTCACCGACATATCGCTCATGAATTCGCCACCATCTTTTCCATCATCGAGAATATCTTTAATCGTTTCTACCCAATAACTATCCTTCGACATTCCCGATTTTCCGGTTTCTGAATAGGTAAAGTGCGCCGCCACACCATGTTCCGCATGTTCGTGCATTGCCTCGGTTCGAATCTGAATCTCTGTCGGCTGCGAACGAAGCTCTGGAAAAAGTCCCACCACCGTCGTATGGAGCGACTGATAGCCATTTTCCTTTGGAAGCGCGATATAATCCTTAAAGCGCTTTGGCATCGGAATAAACGCATTATGCAAAATCCCCAAAATCTCGTAACAATGACGAATGTTGTCCGTGATAATTCGCACCGCAAAAAGATCATACAAATCATGAACATCGTTGTATTCGATAGATTTTCGAGAAATTTTTTTAAAAATCGAATACGGCGATTTAACGCGATAACTAATATTTTTTACGCCAACATTGTTTCCCAAAATATTTTGAATCATTTCCTGTGTTTTGGAAAGGAAAAAATCCTGCTCTTTTTCGAGCTTGGCAAGTTCGTTCGTGATATATTTGTATTCTTTTGGATGCAAAATTTTAAAACACTCGGTTTCAAGTTCTTCTTTGAATCGGAAAATACCGAGACGATCGGCAATCGGCGCATAAATGTTGATTGTTTCGAGTGCGATTCGTTCGCGTTTTTCAGGCTTCGGATGAAAATGCAACGTACGCATATTGTGCAAGCGATCCGCCAATTTAACGATAATCACACGCAAATCATTGGTCATCGCAAGCAACATTTTTCGAAGGCTTTCAATACTTCGTTCCTCGCCCTGATATCGAATCGTGGAAAGCTTGGAAACACCCTGACAAATCTTGGCGACATCATCACCAAATTTTTCGCGAATATCATCTTCTGTTCGTTCTGTATCTTCAATTACATCATGCAAAATACACGCCTGAATCGAGATCAAATCAGGCTTCAAAATCGTCAAAATTTTGGACGCCTCAAGCGGATGCGTGATATAGGGCTCGCCACTTTTTCGAATCTGCGTTCCGTGAGCCTCGCGCGCAAAAATATATGTCTCCCAAATAATTTTTTCCACTTCTTCGGGAGTTTGTGTTTTGATATAACTTTGCGCGATTTTGATGAGCTCGTGCGCAAGAATGTCCGCCTGCGTGTAATCCAATTTTTCTATTTCCATAATGCAAAATTTATAGTACAATTTTATCGAAAAATATTCAAAAAATCAAATTTTTTTGTCTTTTTATTCAGAAAATTTGATGACAAATCAGAAATATATTCTACAATTTTATAATTTTACAAATTCATAATACTTCATATAATAAAATAAATTTTAGCTCTCATCCTGCAAAATCGAGCTATGTTTTGCAGGGGAATATTTTATTATGAAAAAATATTTGATTTTATTATTGTTCGCTTTTTTGCTTTCTTGTTCTGCATCAGTTCCAGAGAAAACAGACATATCTGCCTTCAACCGACAATGTGCTAATAAAGCGCCATTTTCCTCATATGTTTCTTCAGAAAAAATTTATTGGTCATTTTTTAATGATACTGACAAGCAGTGTTATTATCTTGGGTTTTTATGAACTAATTTTTTTCTTATTTCTAATGGTGATCCATATTCGGATAATCTTCTGTGGTCGCCTTTTGGTTGATATGATAATTTTATAGAACATTTTCAAAAACAATATATTCATTCTTTCCAAGAAACGCCCGCTTTTCATAATTATTATGATATTTTTGATTTGTACGAAAAAACTTTCACACAATATAATCTTTCGCTTCCAGAGCCAAGCACTGTTCCTGTTTTTCAAAGTGAAAATATTGAAGAAATGTATAAAAATTCAATTTATCCAATTTTGGAAAAAACCAAAAATTCAGAAAAATATTATGAAAATCCTGTTTTTTCACCATCCATTCATTCCGAAGTTGACATAAAAAATTTTTATGACTTTTTATACTGAAAGCAAAAACAATCATAATAAATTATATATTTCACCGCCTCCTGGCGGTTTTTTATTTTTTTCCAAATTTTCACAAACAAAAAATCCTCATTTTCATGAAGATTTGTAAAAGAATTTTAATGGCTCCCCGAACTGGATTCGAACCAGTGACCTACCGGTTAACAGCCGGTTGCTCTACCGCTGAGCTATCGAGGAATATATATAGAGCGGTATCTCTTGTAGAAGACGCCGCTATATTATGAAAAAATTTTGGAAAGTCAAATGAAAATTTGCTTGATTTTGTGAAAAAAGAATTATAATGAAAGAAATAATTTTTATTATGTGGCTTGATTTTTTGCTTTCGCTCGGATTTTTCTTTCAAAAATCACCAGAATTGCCGTCGCATCAGCACGACGCGGTAGAAAAAATTTCTATGCCGACGATTTATTTGGGTGGCGATATTATGCTATCGCGTTCGGTCGGCGCGATGACCAAAAAATACGGAACAAAATATATTACTGACGCCTACAACCCTTTCCATGACGCGAAGAAAAATTCGATTATTTTTCTAAATTTGGAATCGCCGTTTTCTGAAAATGACCGCGATACGCACGAGCGAACTTTTCTTTTTGCATCAAATCCACGAAATATTGAAGTACTTTCGTGGCTTATGGATGAGAAAATTGGGATTATTTCTCTCGCGAACAATCATATCGCGAACGCAGGAATGGAATGATTTCAAACAACGGTTGACACGCTTGATAAAGCCAAAATTTTGCATACGGGCCTTTCCAAATGAGAACGCAGAAAATTTATTTTTGTGCGCGTGTATGACAGAAAATATTGTTTTGGCGCGTATACGTATGATGGGCGAAAATATTTTGACAAAGCAAAAAATGAAACTTGGTACGTTAATTCGCTTGATGATGCGAAAAATGATATTTTCGCGATGAATGATATGCATTGTGATGAAAAAATTTTTTCGCTGCATTGGGGGCGCGAGTACAAAGTTGAGCCGACTGATTCTCAGATCAAATTGGCGCATTTTCTCATAGACAACGGTGCGACGATGATTGTGGGTGGACATTCGCATATTTTCGGGAAAACGGAACAATATCACGGCCGACCGATTTTTTATTCGCTGGGGAATTTTATTTTTGATCAAGAATGGGGGCGCGATGGTTGCGAGGCGGACATGGATTGTATTTTTGATGAAAAATTGCAGAAAAAAACCGTTCCGACATATCGTGGAACGGTAGCCAAAATCCCCTTTCCATACGATCATATAGGTAAAATCTGGCACTGGGATATCAAGATTGGGAAAATGATTTGAGAAAAATAAAAAACTTCCGTGAGGAGGTTTTTTATTTTTTATTTCTAAAAAAATTCTCATATACAAAATTACTCCATTCCTCTACATGTTCAAAGAAAAATATTTCATCCTCAAGAACAAAACAATCATGAACATTGCTATATGAATCCACTTTATTTAATTCCACAGAAAGAACATCTAACAATTTTTTATATTTTTTAAATTTTACATTATTAGTTAAATAAAATAAATATAATTTTTTTTGTTGCTCAGGATAAAATAGTACGGAAGCCTGTTGATGAAAAATTCTGTTCACTAACAAAAGTCGAGCATACGAAAAAAATGTAATTCACTGATGTGTAATATACTCATGGTCTTCTACAGTAAAATCTTTCCCCAATTCTCGCTTTTGATTCAATAAAAACTCAATATAATTTCGTTTCTTCTCCTCATCCATAATTTCTTTTTGTTGTCGCATCATCTCAGCACTATTTTTTAGCTCTTGTCTCGTGAGTGAAAGCTCTTCTTTTTGAGTTTTGTAGGTCAGATATACCAACACGACAGCAATTGTTCAGGTTACAGCTCATAAAATATTGAAAGCATCACCCACTTTGTCAATTTCGATATTTTGTGACAAAAACCACAAACACAAAACACTAAATCAAAAGCTTCATATCACAATCAAGAATACATTCAAAAACACTGAAATTGTTTCATTATTTTTTGGAGAATTTTTATCGGTCATATTTTTGTTTTTAAGCACAACAATTATAAGAATTTTTTCAAAAATCAAAGATAATTTTAAAAAATCCCAAAAAGGGATTTTTAACCGCTACAACTCACGCAAGCTTCTTTACTCACATCACTGGAAAGTGAACGAACATAATACACCGTTTTGATTCCCTGCTTCCAAGATTTCATATAGTATCCATAGAGTTGTGCTGGCGAAACCTTGGACGGGTCAATCATCCATTCAAAACTAATTGACTGATCCACCCATTTATAAATGACAGAAATCATATCGATCACATCATTCATATCCATATTTACATATTCTTTGTAATACCAGAAATTCTCAGCATTGAGTTTTGGCGCGATACGAACCGTCGGAGATGCAAGATTGGTTTCGATGAAATATTTTTTATAAATTGGTAAAAGTGCGGCTGTTGTTCCGACGATTCCCGCCGTTGAAGTATTCGGCGCTGGCGCAGTATGATATGAGAATCGCACGCCATTTTTTGCAATCGCGTCAAATACAACATTCCAGTCAAGACCAGCAACCTTTGATTCTGCAATAAAATCTTCTCGTTTGCGTCCGAGTAAAATGCCTTTGTCGTATTCAGAGCCTTTGTAGAGCGGATATGTTCCGCGTTCTGCCGCAAGCTCTGCTGATGCTTTGTATGTGTGGAAAGTATATTTTTCAAAAAGTTTGTCAGTGATTTCACGTGCCTCTGGGCTGTCATACGAGATTTTTCGTGTTGCCAAAAATTCTGAAAGCCCCAGATATCCGATACCAATCGAACGATAGCGCTCAGCGGTTCTTTCTGCCTCTTTAACAGGAAATCGATTGAGTGTGATGAGATTATCAAGCAATCGTGTCAAAACTGGGAAAATTCGTTCAATATCCTCGTCAGTATTTACTTTTGCGACATTGATAGACGAAAGCACGCAAGTCACCAAATCCCCTGCTTCATACGAAAGCACAACCTTATCGCCATTTTCAATATATTCTTCCACAAATTGCGTTGTACTCGTGTTCTGACAAATTTCAGTACAAAGTTGTGTTGAATATACATTTCCTGCGTGTTTGTTCGGATTGAGGCGATTCACCGTATCACGGAAAAACACATACGGCATCCCTGTTTCCACTGTTGTTTTGAGAAATTGTTTGAACAAATCTTTGGCTTCAATGACTTTTTTGAGAGTCAATCTGTCGTCATTTTCAAGCTCTGTATAGAATTTTTCAAATTCTGTGTCAAAAGTATCTTCAAGGCGCTTTCCGTAGAGTACAAAAATTTCATGCGGATCAAAAAGCGTCCAATTTTCATTATTTTCTACGCGTTTCATGAACAAATCTGGCACCGAAATCGCTGGGAAAATATCGAAACTTTTGGAGCGAATATCACCTGTTTCGGTTTGTAGTTCAAGAAAATCATAAATATCGCGATGAAAAACATCAAGTGTCACCGAAACCGCACCAAGACGCTGTCCGAGCTGATTCACAGCAATGGCCGTATCGTTGATAACCTTGATCCACGGCGCTACACCACCAGCCGCACCCTTAATTCCACGAATCATCGATGCTTGCGAGCGAATATGTCCGAGGTACACGCCCACACCGCCGCCAAATTTGGAAATCTGCGCAATATTTTCAATCGCATGATAAATTCCACGCAAATCATCAGAAACGTTAATCTTAAAACAACTTGCGAGCTGATGCCAGTTTGTTCGAGGATTGTTGAGTGCGGGTGTCGCGAGAGAAATTTTTTGTGAGCTCGTGTAATCATACACTTTGAAAGCAAAGTCGAGGCGATTTTCTTTTTTTTCTGGAATCGCATAAAAAAGTGCCACTGACATATAGAGTTCCTGTGGAAGTTCGCGAACGACTTTATTTGGATTGAGCAAATATCGCTTCGAGAGCGACAAAACCGTTGTGTATCCGTATGCTAAATCCTGATTTTTCCCATTTTTGGCGATATATTCGCCAGCTTGGCGGATTTCGTCTTCGGTATAATATTCCAAGAAATTTTTGTAATACAAGCCTTCTTCGAGGTATGTTTTGAAAAAATCCAAATAACTCTGGCCGGTATAGATTTCATCGAAAGAAATTCCACGATTTTTTCCTGCTTGTTTGTAGAGATCAAAAAGCGCAAATCGCCCAGCAACCTGCTCCCAGTGAGTATTTTCTACACTCACGAGGTCGATACAAGTCTTGATGAGAAGCTTCATAATATCCTTGGTTTTGATATCCTCAACGATATTTTTCTTGAATGCTTCCACCAATTCTTCAAACGCACAAAAATTTTCCAATCCTTGCACCGCAAAATTAAAAATTTTCTCAATTTTTGCGATATCAAAAAGCTCTTTTCGTCCGTCAGTTTTTGTCACTTTGAGTTTATTTTTTTCAAATTCTGCCACGAGTTTGCGAGCGACACTTTCGCGTTCAGACTGACGTTCTTTGCGATACAAAATATAGTGTTTCGCCATATCAAATTTGTTGTGCTTTACGAGGTGTTTTTCGACGATATCCTGAACTTCTTCGACACCGACGAGACAATTTTTTTCGGTAAATTCGCTATCAATCTCGTCCACAATCGCATCCACCATCGTCGACACAAAATCCGTATCGGACTCACACACGCTCGCGGCGGCTTGTAAAATAGCGTTTTCAATGCGCTTGCGGTCAAAAATTTCAAACTCGCCATTGCGCTTCTTAATCTGATACGGAGGCATACTCAAAAATTTAAAAAATAAATTTGAAAAAAGGAAATTTTCCCTATAATGAAGCAAAAATCCCTTATTGCAAAAATTTGAAAAAATCAAATATATTGTGCTGATAACTTTACTCAAAACACTAAATATTGTCAAAAGTTTTTTCAAAAATGTTAGGAAATCTCTTTTTGAAGCGGAGATTTTGGTGGCTTGATTTTGAAACAAAAATGTGTAAAAAATATTTTTAAAAAAATTTTATGTTCGAAAATCGCGAAAAAAATATGCAGAAATGAAAAACGAAAATTTTCAAGACAGGAATGGTTTTTGGAACGTTTGATTTGTTTCACGCAGGGCACGAATTTTATATTTGCGAAGCCAAAAAACACTGCGAAAATCTCGTTGTTGTCGTGGCGCGCGACGCTCGAGTTTTGTCAGGAAAATGATTTTTGCCGAATGAAAATGAGGATTTGCGACGAGAAAAAATCGCGAAATTTTTGGAAAAAAAATTTGGAGAAAATCCAGGAAATCACGCCATTATCGGTGACGAAAAAAATATTTTTGCGCCCATTGAGCAATTTTCGCCGGAAATTTTATTTTTTGGGTATGATCAAAAAGTTCCAGAAAAAATCTTGTCAGAAAAATTTCCAAATATTCAAACAATGCGAATAGGAAGCCATTTTCCAGAAAAATTTAAAAGCTCGATTTTGCGGAAAAATCTCGAAAAAAATCCAGAAAAATAAGTTTTGAAGAAATATTGACATTTTTTATTTTATTGTTATAAATATTTAAATTTATAACAATTTTATGGCAAACTCTCGTTTTTCTCAACTTCGAAATCTCGTTCGAAATCTCGCCACGAATCGCGATCAAATCACTCGTTCAACGAAAGACGCGAATCGCGATGAAATCACTCATTCAACGAAAGAATTGAACGAAGATTTTATGAGCAATATTCCGTCCGAAATCATCGAAGATTTGATTTTGCAATACATTGCGGACGAATATATTTCGATGCGTGATTTAGAACGAATCAATATTTTGGCGTATCGTGGCACCGGCACGATGAATGATCCAAGTGTTGGTATTCTGCAAAATCTTTTTTCAGTTTTGACGGAAAAAATTTTGTTGCCCGATTATATTGATGCAGACGATCTGGTTGATGTAGACAATCTAGAACGACTTTATAATGAAATTGCGGGAATTGTTGATCGCACTAAAACGCGCGCGCTCCAAACTTTTGGAACAAATCATGATAACAATTTTTTCACCGCACATTTACCAAGTGTTGACACAATTCGCACAGAATTTGAAAATTTTGGGCAAATGGAGGATCGCTACATTGATTTGGGTGGTGTTTTTGAGAGGATTAAAATAAGCAATTATCCAACGCTCGGAATGTATATTTATATGCCAGTGAAAATTGCGAGTGCATACGTTCTGCCATCAGGAAATAAGAAAAAAAGTAAAGATCCCGTGATTCCTCAAAAACAATTAAATTATGTTGTCAAATCTGTTATGGACTATTTTGGTGCGAGAACTAAGGATACAAAAAACAAAGCGGAATGCTACCAGATGACTGTCGGGCGCACGCATTTTCAAGTGACAATCAATCCTGAGGGAGTCATGATACAGGGGAATGCTTTTGGGAAACAAGAAGCTCTTTCAGAGATTCTGATAGAAACAGCGGAAGGAATCAGTGATTCTATGTCTGATCAGGATATTCTGGATCGTCTCAACGACGTGATGAAAGTGATTCAAAAAATGGCAAATCGCATCGCAGAAAAATCTGGATTTCCTCATAAGCATCGACATTATGTGATGGGTTGGGATTCTTTGTTACAGGATGAAATTGATTTTTTGATTGAAGATCCAGACGCGATGGAAGAAGATGGTGATGATTATTATGCCAGCGCGCGCGCTTCTCAACAGCAAGATTTTGCACAATTTGAAAATCTTCGCGTCAAAATGGATGAAAAAATTTCTCTCGGTGATGTTGGTGGAAATCCTCAAGCTAAAGAGGAAGCTGAAAAAATTATCAAATCTATCAAATTTTCAGAAATCATGAAATCTTGGGGTGCGAAGCCAACTTCTGGAATCGTGTTCGAATGACCAGCCGGAACGGGAAAAACTTTGCTTGCCAAAGCGGTTGCAAGCGAAGTTGATGCGGAGGTCTATAACGTCAAACTGACAGATATCGCGACAAGTGCGTATATCAACACGGGCTCGAACAATGTTCAGAAACTTTTTGAATTTATCGAGCAAAAAGCTCAAAACAATAAAAAAATTGTCGTGATTTTGGATGAACTGGATGCACTTTTTGGAAAACGCGACGAGATCAATGGATCACGCGAAGATACTAAAATCGTGAATGCTTTTTTGACAAAAATGTCTGGATTTGACACGATGGAAAATGTGATTTTTATTGGAACGACGAATCTTTTAGCAAATATTGATCCGGCAGTAATCCGTTCTGGGCGACTTACAACAAAAATTAAAGTAGATTTGCCAAATGCTGACGGTCTCAAGCAAATTTATCAAATTCATCTTGATAAACTCAAAAAAATTTCTCAAAAATTCTATAATGCGACAAAAAAACTGGATATTGATGCGATTGTTCAGCGATCAGACAAACTCTCTGGCGCGGATGTGGAAGAAGTTGTGCGAATTGTGGCGCAAACCAAGGCTATGGAAGAAATCAACGGAAATTACAACGAAGAAATCACAGAAAAATATTTTTTTGATGCAATTGAAAAAGTGAAAAATTCGAATCAGAAACACAACATGGGGTTTGTATAAAATCTCCTTTTTTGGGGATTTTTATTTTTTGAATTTAATTTTGCAATAAAATAAAAATAAAATTTGTATAGAGAATTTTTTCTAGATATTTTGCGATGATAATAATATTTTCATCACAACATATTGTGTTTTTCTATAAAAAAATTTTACAAACGAAAAAAAATAAATATAGTAACGACACTTTATTTCTTTTTCAAATTTCGAATATGTCAGAAAATCAGGATTTGCAACGAAATCTCATTTTTAATCCAGAAGGAAATGATGATGTCTCGGTTCGTACGATTATTAAGGGCTCAACGACGGGAATTTTTAATCTCAATGATGTGAAATATCCGTGGGCAAAAGCGATGTATCAGGTGATGATTGGAAATTTTTGGGTGCCAGAAAAAGTAAAAGGCCTCAAAGATGATGCGCGAGATTTTCATTCGGTTTTATCGCCAGAAGAACAGCGCGCTTATAAAGGGATTTTGTCGTTTTTGATTTTTTTGGATTCGATTCAGACGGTGAATTTGCCGAATTTTAGCGATTATGTGACATCACCCGAAGTGAATTTGATTTTGTCAATTCAGACCTATCAGGAAGCCATTCATTCACAAAGTTATGCTACGATTTTGGAAACTGTCGTAAACGCAGAAGAACGCGAAGAAATTTATTATTTTTGGCGCGATAATCCGATTTTGCTCGAACGAAACAAATATATTGGGCAAATTTATCAGGATTTTATCGATGATCCAAGTGATGAAAATTTTTTCCGAGGAATTGTCGCGAATTTCCTTTTGGAATCAATTTATTTCTACAATGGGTTTGCATTTTTTGACACGCTCGTGGATCATCAGAAAATGCCAGCAACTGGCCGAATGATTGCGTATATTCGCCGTGATGAGCTCACACATGTGACACTTTTTGCTAATATGATGCGCGAAATCAAAAAGGAATTTCCGTCAATTTATGATGAAAATCTCGTAAAAGAAATGATGAAAAAAGCTGTTGAACAGGAAATTGAATGGTCAAAACATATTCTCGGAAATAAAATTCCTGGAATCAACGAGCAAACGACAGAAGAATATACACATTGGCTTGCTAATGAGCGTCTCGCGATGATTGGGATTGCACCACTCTACCCTGATGCAATGAAAAATCCGTACAAACATTTGGAGCGCCTTCAGGATCCAAACGCGGACAAAGGAAATTTCTTTGAGACGACGGTTATCAACTATACTCAGAGTTCATCAATGGCTGGAAGTTGGGATTTTTAATCAAAATTTTTCAGAAAAACTCTAATTTTTGCAAAATTTTGCATTAAGAAATTTTTTGAGAAGTTTTCCCATTTAGAAAGGAAATATTATTACAAATATTTGCAATAGTGTAATTTTTTAAGATTTTATCAAATATGACTACTCTTGAACGTAATTTTCAGGAAGGAATTCCTCAACAATGAGAACTTTTTGATTTTGACGAAGCGCCTTACGGTACTATGCATGAAGGAATTCCTCAACAATGAGAACTTTCTGATACAGAAAAACGAGATTTTTTTGAAAATCAAAATATCAAAACAAGCGAAACAGTACAAAATATTTTGGAAAATAACGAACAAACTACTCTCAAGTCTATAGATTCCGTACAACAAGACACTCGTCAAAAAGTCAATTCGATTCGTTCTGGCGTGCAAGAATTCCCAATGGAAGAATTCCCAATGACGATTGATGAACGCCACATTACTTATTTGCATCGCGCCGAAAATATTGGCGAAAAAGAGGCTACTATAAATTTTCGTCATGATAATAAAGAATTGTATTTTTCGGTAACTTTTAAACGAAAAAACTATCGTGATCATCAGGACGGAAGTCCATATACGCTCGCAGAAAATATCAAACTCAAACGACCAGCGAATTGTAAAGGGCGGTATTTGGTGCGAAATGCTAAAAGTGGGCGCGGAGAATATTTTGATTTTGAACTTGCCGAACAAATCGCCCAAGAAATTTTGAACTACCGACGATTCATATCATGTTCTCAAAATTTGCAAAAAACCGAAATTTAGGATATAATCAGAAAAACTAATTTTTGATTATGGATTGGCTTGTAGGACTTATTATCGTTGTGACGGGCGTTGCGATGCTTCGCTATCGATATCCGATTTATCATTTTACTGGCGAATGGGGCTGGGCGCAAAAATATCTCGGTTCCAATGGAACAGTTGTGGCTATCGCTTTGATTGGAGCATTTTTGATTTTTGTCGGAGTAGCTTTTCCGCTTGGTGCCTTTAAAAATACTCGAACAAATGTTCAAGTGCCACAGACCCAGAGTACTTCGGAAAATCCTTCCAATCAGAATATTTTTTCTACAAATTCGAACAAATAAAAATCTTCTTTCGAGGATTTTTATTTTACAAAAAAATTTTTCTGCATACAATATCGAAAAAATTATGCTTTCAATTGTTTCCACACCTATTGGCAACCTCGAAGATATCACGCTCCGCGCGCTTCGTATTCTCAAAGAAGCAGATTTTATCGCGTGCGAGGATACTCGCGTTACTGGTCAACTTCTCAAATTCTACGAAATCGAAAATGGTGGCCGCCTCATGTCGTTCCATTCACATTCAGGTTTTTCCAAAATCGACAAAGTAATCGATTTGCTTCATGAAGGGAAACATGTGGCGCTTGTCTCAGATGCTGGAACGCCTGGAATTAGTGATCCTGGTTTTATTCTCATCAAAAAAGCTATCGAAGCCGGGCTTGTTGTTGAACCAATTCCGGGGGCTTCCGCCGTACTTTCTGCGCTTGTGGCGAGCGGGTTTGACACACATCAATACACTTACCTTGGTTTTTTGCCAATCAAAAAAGGCCGCCAAACCATGCTCAAAAAACTGCAAAATCGCGAATACACGACGATTGTATACGAATCTGTTCATCGCATCGAAAAAACACTCGCCGAATTCGAAGAATATTTTGGAAGCGAAACCCCCATTGTGGTGGCGCGCGAAATTACCAAAAAATTTGAGGAATTTACTCGTGGAACAATCAGTGAAGTTCGAAATTTTTTCAAAGAAAATCCTGGAAAAATCAAATGAGAATTTGTCATTATTTTTTAAAAAATTCCCGCCAAAATCCAAAAAATAAAGTTATTGCAAATATTTGCAATAACTTTTTGCTTTATAAAGAGGAAAAATTGTTTTGTAATTTTTATTACAAAAATTTGCAATAATAAAAATTATTTATTTTTTAATGCCATTTTGGTAAAAAAATCATAAAAAATCCCGCCTTGGGATTTTTTTAATCGAACAAAGTTTTGTCTTCATTAATTTCTTTTTTGAGTGTTCGCGCGCGTTCAAGTCCTGTTTCCACCTCACCTGCCTCGATTTGCAAATATTTTTCATCAATTTTATCAGGATATTTGTAAAGGGAAAGAATATACTTGATAGCATTGAGACGAGCCTGTTTTTTATCGTCGCTGTGAACAATAATCCACGGCGCATAACTCGAGTGCGTGCGCGTAAAATTGTGATATTCTGCAAGCGTATATTTGTCCCACAATTGCTGAGAAAACTGATCCACGGGCGACAATTTATATTGTTTGAGTGGATTGGTTCGGCGTTCTTCAAATCGCTTGGCTTGCTCATATTTGCTCACCGAAAAATAAAATTTTACGATTTTTGTATTGGCGCCAACAAGCAATTTTTCAAAAGTAGGAACTTCATTCATAAAATGTTCATAATCTCGTTTTCCCACGAAACCCATCACTGGCTCCACACCAGCGCGATTGTACCATGAGCGATCAAAAAACACGATTTCGCCAGCATTCGGCAAATGTGCAATATAGCGCTGAAAATACCACTGCCCACGCTCAATATCACTCGGCTTCTGAAGCGCCACCACGCGGTGTTGGCGAGGATTAAGCATTTCTGTAAAACGTTTGATTGTACCGCCCTTCCCTGCTGCATCGCGCCCCTCGAAAATAATTAATAATTTTTTTCCAGTTTGCATCAGATATCGCTGTAGTTTTACTAATTCCAGTTGCAAACGCACCAGTTCTTCCTCATACGAAATCGTATCTTTCTTCATCTTGACGAGGACATATTTCCCTTTTTCTTTGTCTGAAAGTTTTTCGGTTGGTTTATATTTGTTATGAACCTCGCGCACCACATCCACCAATTCGATTGGTTCCGCAATTTCCTGCTCCATAATCTCGATATCCTCGTTCATTTTACGAAGCAATTTTCGAAGTTTTGAAACTTTTTTGAGTTCTGTATCGCTGAATTTTCGCGCATTATTATCCAAAATCGTCAGAATTCGGTTACGCAAAACTTTCAGATTATCAAGATCTCTATTAGCTTTGAGTTTTTTAAAATGTTTTTTCAGTGTATCATGAAACGCTTCCAACGTCTCAGGACTCATTGTTACGATATTGTTAAAAATATCGGTAATGTTAAACAGTTTCATAAGGAAAAATAAATATCCGTCCCATTGTAGCAGAAAAATTCGCTATTTGCAAATAAAATCCAAAAATCGCGTTGCGCAACGAAAAATTTGTTTTCTCGTATAGATTGCAAAATAAAAATCCCTCACGGGAAAATTATTTTTATCGAAGATATTTTTGAACATTGGCATTATGCTCGGCATTTGTTTTTGCATAATGAATCACACCATCATTGTCGTGTAAATAATAATAATACGCAGAATTTTCCGGGTTGAGTGCTGCATTCCAAGCGCTCACAGAAATTGCAGAAATCGGTGTTGGCGGATATCCAAGCGTTTTTCGCGTGTTATAAATATTAGAATGATCATTAATAACACTCGCAATAAATGAAGGCGTACATTCTGAAAAAGTTTTCTGAAATCCATAACAAACGGTTGCATCAGCCCCCATCGCAATCCCTTCGCGAACGCGTTTTGCTAGAATTCCTGCCACGATTGGACGATTTTTCGCGTTTCGTTCTTCACGCTCAACAATTGAGGCTAAAATCAGTGTTTGATAGGCTTTTTCTTTATTGAGAGCGAGGTAATCCTCAGAAATTTTTGACTGAAATCCATTGAGCAATTTGCGAATAATTGCGTCCGCCGAAGAATTACGATAAATCCGATATGTGTCCGGCATTAAAAATCCTTCTAGACTCGTTGCGTTCGCCAAAAACTGGTAATCTGATTGATATTTTTTTAAATTTTCTTTCGCAGCCTTTGTAAAATCTCCCGCATTCAAAATTCCTTTTTCCGCAAAATACGCGTCAAAATCCCAAATATTCCAACCCGGCAAAAGCGTAATCGAAATTTCATTATCCTTTACAATTGTTTGTTTGAGGCCATTTTTGAGAAAATTTTCGAGTGTCATCGCCTCAGTCGTGCGATAATCCCCCGCCTTGATGGTCACCTCGGGCGCAAAAAATTTCACATATAATCTGTAACGCCAGTCAGAAATTCCAAATTTTTGCGAATTATTGAGTGTTGCGACCGTTTCACCAGATGCTACCGTAAAATCGCCCGCCGGAATAGAAACATTTCCCGTTCCGCTTACAAAGAGGTAAAAACCTATAAACATCACAAAAATTCCAGCCAAAAGTCCAATAATCGGAAATTTTTTTGATTCGTTCGAAGTATTATTTTGGCGACGAGATTGAATTCGCCGAGAAGTAAAATTATCAGCCATATTAAAAAGGAAAATTAAGAGAGCCATCCGGCGAGGAGATACTAAAAGCCATATTTTTTATATTGCGAATTTTTGCATTAATATCAGAATCCCCATATTTATCAGAAAAATCTGGAAAGAAAAATACTGATAAAATATACAAAACCACGAGAATAATTACTATTGAAAAAATTTGCAATAAGATTTTAAGAATTTTGTTCGCCATTGATCAGGTCATTTACGGTAGTATTTTTGGAAAGAATATTCTCGATATTGAGAATTTCTTCCGATGAAATCGTAGGTTCTGGATTTTTGGCAGATTTTTGCTTGGAGTCCAGAAATTTTTGCAACATTTCGCGTCATTGTGTTGTTTTGAGAAATTCTGGGCGCATTTCACCAAGTTGTGCAGACAAAATAGCCTTTGTCTGACAGGCAGGACAATGATAGGAAAGTTCGAGACTTTTTCCATCAGCTTTTTTAATGAAAATGCGATTCTCATGGGGTTTTTCGCCACAATGTTGGCAACGAAAAGTCGTCACGATGGAAGAAATAATTTCTTTGAGAAGAATATAGTTCATAATTACAAATATTTTTTAACGCGCCCAAGCGTTTCATCTTTTCCGAGAATATACGCAATTTCGAACGCGCCCGGAGAAAATTGTTCGCCAGAAAGCGCTACACGAAGCGGCCATAAAACCTGACCGTTTTTCTTTTCGGCTTCCGCAATTTTTGGTAAAATCGTGTTTTTCATTGCATCCAAATCAACATAATCAAGTGTTTCCAAAATCGGAAAAATAAATTTCAAATTTTCGATAGCCTCAGCTTCGGTGGTGATTTTCATTTTTGGATTTACGAGCAAATCTTTGGCGATTTTTGGCTCAGAATAGAAAAAAGTCGTTAATTCTCGGAATTCATCAAATCGTTTTAAACGAGTTTTGAGTTCGGAAAGAATTTTTTCGTTAAATTCACGTGGAAATTTGGAAAAAGTATTTTCAAAAAATTCAGTTTCATATTTTTGTAAAAATTTTTCTAAGCGCGCATACAAATCATCGAGCGGAAGTTTTTTGATATATTCACCATTCATCCAATCGAGTTTGATAGGATCAAGTACGGCACCAGCCTTGTGAATATCGGTGATTTCAAATTTTTGAATCATTTCGTCCATACTCATGATTTCTTCATCCTGTTTTGGATGCCAACCAAGCAACGATAAAAAATTTAAAAGCGCTTCAGGAAGGTATCCTTTGGCCATATACTGATCCACTGAAACATCACCCGTTCGTTTGGAAAGTTTTTTTCCATCAGAGCCGAGAACATTCGGCAAATGCGCATAAAATGGCAATTCGATGCCAAGCGCACGAGCCGTCAAAACTTGTTTTGGAATGGAAGAAATCCACTCTTCCCCACGCATCACATGCGTAATTCCCATCAAATGATCATCAATCACGATGGCACCATGATAGGTTGGAAATCCGTCAGATTTGAGCAAAACCTGGTCATCTACTTCGGAAGTTTTGAATTCAATGCGCCCACGAATCAAGTCATTAAAAACAATTGTTTCTGCTTTTGGAACTTTGAGACGAATAGTATATTTTTCACCATTTGCAATGCGTTCTTTGGCTTCTTCAAGCGGAATATGACGACAATGCCCATCATATCGTGGAGGCAATTTGAGCTCTTCCTGTTCTTTTTTGAGATCCGCCAGGCGCTCTGGTGTACAAAAACAATAATATGCTGAGCCCTCGTCACACAATTTATGCAAACGCTCCTGATAAATCGGCAATCGTTCAGACTGACGATATGGACCAAAATCACCCCCATGACGCACACTTTCGTCTGGTGTTAGCCCCAAAATATCGTGCAAATCCAACATTGACTCAATCGCTCCTTCCACAAAACGCGTCTGGTCAGTATCTTCGACACGCACGATATATTTTCCGTGATTTTTGTGTGCCCAAAGATAGCAATAGAGCATTGTTCGAAGCCCACCAATATGAATATAACCCGTCGGTGACGGTGCAAAACGCGTTCGTACAGTCATTTGAAAATTTTTCTGATAAAAAATATTGTGCAATAATAACGAAAAATTGATAAAATGCAATAGAAATTCCGGTTTTTCTTTTTTCAAAATCAAAAAACGCTCGTAAAAATTTTCAAAAAATATTGACAATGCGAATTTCTGTATTAATATATCTTTGCGTTCATACGAAGGCTTGTAAAGATTTGTATGTTTTTTAACAATGCTTTCAGACGAAAGCTTTTCGGAAAAGGAAGGAAGGAAGAATTTTGTCAAAACGAAAACTCACAAAAGAAAACATTGAGACAATAATCGCATTGGCACTGGTCATCGCGATTATGGCTGGCGCAATATTCTTGATAAAAAGTCATCAAAAACAAATAAATATAATCAATTCGGAAAACGAAAGAAGGCAACAAATAGAACAAAAACAAAAAGAGAGAAACCTCATTGAAAAAGCTAGGTCAATTGGAACAATCATCTGTTCAAAAGATGGGAAAGTTTTTCTACAGATTAGCAGCGAGGATGATAATCTCAATGCGTCTTTTCGGGTCAGTAAAAACGGGGTTCTGATGATTGATTATTTTGATCACGGAAGTCCTAAACATCTCGAAGAAAAAGGTGCAACGTGTGTTTCTTCTTTTGTCAAGCCACAGACTCCATAATTTTCGATTTTTTTCCAATTCCAAAAAGTATACTCCTCATTTATGGGGAGTTTTTTATTTTTACAAATCATTTCAAAAAATTTATATAACAAAAATAAAATTCAAATCGTAAAAAATTTTGCGTAATTTTATTGACAATTATTATTTTTATCATAAAATATTTTTCGGTTCACACGAAGTTTTGTGTGATTTGATGAACAATGCCTTCATTGTGAAGGCAAAAGGAGTTACTCATGGAAAATGTAATTCACTACAAAAATCCTTACACTCTTAAAAATGTTGTTAAAGTTAAAGTTAAAGTTGAAGCTAAGTTTCAACGGACAAAATTTTTTGGAGAAAGCATCAAATTATGTTGCACTTTCAAAGATGGTGTAACGATAATTCTGAAAATGAGAAGGACAGAGATTTTGACGGCTATTTGGTATAATCCGCCAAGGCAGCATTTTAGCCCCAAAAAAATAATGTGCCTACATTCAGCAGAAGTACGACATGATGACAATATTCATACTATAAAGATAATATGTCGTCTGAGAAATTGTAAGGTCAAAGTCATTACGCTTGATGAGGAGTTTTTTGATGTACTCGTTAAGTATTGTACAGCCATCTTTCCTTTTTTCTGAAACCAAAGCACTTCTCATGAGGGGCTTTTTTTAGAGAATTATTTATTTGACAAATTAAAAATTTATAATATAATTTTTTTAGTGCTATTTTTGTAACAATTTTTGGAAAGGGACAAGCATGAAAGCACAAATAGTCGTAGACGCTTACGACGAAACCCAGAAAGAGAATGCAAGCTCTCAGGCTTGTTATGATGCAGCATGGAGCGCTGCGAAGTACCAGGGTGGCATTGAAACCTGGAACAGCAATAAGAGGCTGACCTCCGGTACTTCGTTTGCCCCGAATCGGATTTTTAAGTTCGATGATAACTCGTATGTCGAAGTGACATACGGAGGGGCTCGCATTCTCACAAAAGAAGATTTGGATGATGAATCCTGAGTCTTCTCATACACAAAAGGAAGCATTTCTGCTTCCTTTTTTTTGTTTTTCAATTTTTATAATTTTTTAAATTTTTGTAAAAATAAAAACCCAAATTGGGAATTTATTTTGCGTCATGAAATGTGATATAGTGAGGAATTTTTCGTTTGTCGGCTTCACCTTTGTGTCCAGTTCCAAAAATAAAATTGTCGTTGTACCAAAGACGGCTTGAACCACTCGAATCAAGTTGTGAAGTTGAAGCCTCTGTACAGCCATTTTTGAGAATTTCTCGTTCAATTTCAGTTTCTGTCATGTCCGTCGCCACAAAAGTCAAAATTTTGGATGAACGATTGTTGGCGTCTGGATTTTTGAGACACATATATGTTCGACCAATTGCGCGATCTGTGTAACTTTTATTATTCATAGTAAAATTTACCATCGCAAAATTTCCAGTCGAGCTATTAAGATTTTCCCAAGAATACGGAACAATTTCCGCAATCTGACCATTCACTCGCAAAATATTTTTGGAAGAAGAACGATTATCAGCGCCCGCCGTTCGAACTGTATCATTTTGTTTGAGTCCAAACGACAATTCTGATGGTTGTGTTTTTGGGTTAAAAAATTGTCCGTTGATGAGACTAAATGGCTTTTCTGAAAGCGAAGAAAGCGTTTCTGTGATGGATTTTTTCTTGAATTGTGGCTCGCCAGTTTCTTCGTTGTACGAAATCACTTCAAGTGACGAATCAAGGCTTGCCCCTTTTGAGAGGTCGATTTCCTGAACCCAAAGCATCGCTTCGTTGGCACGAGAAATGGTAATTGCCTTCCCTTCGTGGATTTTTCGATATGTGATTTCCAGCGGTTTTCCATCTGATGGATTCGGAGAATTATTGAAATTCTGAGAAATGGAACCGGAATTGTTCGTAGAAACATCAGTTTGGTGGGCTTGCCGATAAGCATTCGCCTCATTTTGTTGAATCACATCGAGAAGTGATGGAGGTGCGAGCAATTCTTGCGCATGCAAATTTGGTGTTCCCAAAGCCAAAGTAGCCACTGCCGCGAAGGCAAAAATTTTTTTATTCATTTTTTCAAAAAGTTAAAATAAGAGTCAATCAGTGCGGTTTGGTTGGCTCTACGCGCATAGAGCCGCCGTGCAACGAAGCGATTTTGGAAACGAGCGAAAGTCCAATTCCCATACTCATTTCATCGCTATTTTGTGTTCGCCCAGTGTCTGATTTATAAAATTTTTCTGCGATGAAAGGCAATTCTTCATCGCTCACGCCCATGCCATCATCAGAAAAAGTCAAAACATTGAAAGTTTTTTGTGTTTTGAATGAACATTCGAGCGTCGCATTTTCTCAGGCGTATTTGCAAAAATTCGAAAAGATATTATGCAAAACCTGAACTAATTGCTCGCGATTCGCGAAAATGTAGGCATTTTCTGGAAAATTTTCCAGAATTTTTTGATGATTTTTTTGGCTTGTGGGTTGATATTGCAGAATAATTTCTTGTGCCATCGGTTTCAAAAAAACTTTCTGGCGGACAATTTCATCAGCATTTTGTGAAAGAAAATTTTCACCTTTCATGATATGCTCCGTGATTTCCACGAGGCGACGCATCTCTGATTGAAGCGTTAAAATCGTGCTTTTATCGAGCTCCATCACACCATCGTCAATCGCTTCGAGCAGGACGGAAATCGCAGTCATTGGCGTGCGAATCTCGTGCGACAAATCCGATAAAAATTGATTTCGAATTTTTTCTTGCCGGCCAAGCGAAGTGGAAAGTTCGTTCAGCGTCGTAATCAGTGGCAAAAATTCGTCATTTTTTTTGTAAAAAATTTTGGAAGTTTTCGTGACAGAAAAATTTTTCAGCGTATCAATAATCAGATGAATCGGCCGAAAAATCCGTCGCAACCAAAACATATACACCAAAATAATTATCATCATCCATGCGACATTGAGAATGAGAAAATTTTTGATAATCGCAAGCATAAATTTCCCATCTGGCGCATTGAGATTGATATCGAACGGATGCTGAAAAACTTTAAACAAAGCGTTTCCAGTAGCCTTTTCAACAATATCATTGTATGCATAAATATGAAACGAGTTGGGAGAATTTTGTCCAGAATTTTTCCCTTCAATCACATACAATTCAGGATTTTCAGAAAGACTTTTGAGTGATGATGAGAGGTTTGAGAGTTCTGACAACGCTTTTTGATAGTCAGCTTTCGTCTCGCCATCCAACGAATTTATCGAAAAAAGTGCCTGCAATCACTCAGGATTGAGAGCGGTATTTGGCTGTAACTGATCTCGCGTCTCGGCAATATATGCTGGAAAATGCGTTTCAAAAGAAAATTTGAGTCCAACGACATTGAGCAATAGCGTCAGCATCAGCACTACAACGATATTGAGAGGAATACTGATAGCAAGTTTCACGATTTTCAGTATACGAATTTTGGAAAATTTCCAAAATTTTTATTGTGATTTTTTTGTGAAGAGAAATTTTTTGTGAAGAAAATAAAAAATTCCCTTTCGGGAATTTTGAGAAAAATTATAAGTCTTCCGTGCCATAATATCCGTATTTGAGTGCATCATAGACACGCGATTTATCTTCTGAAAAGCGAAAAACTTGTGAAGCATCACCCTTGGTAGCAGTCGCTGTCACTTGATATTTTGGTAAAGTAAATGGCGAATCGGCTGTCACTTGCACATCTAGCAAATCAGCATTTGAGTTGTTGTATACGATCAAATAAGGAACATCGCGTTTGAGTTTCGTTTTTTGATCTCCACTTCCAAATTCTTCTTTTTGAGGATCTAGAAAATCTTTCACACTTACATTTTCAATGCGATACACATACAAAAGTTCTTCTTTTTGATTTTCGGCAGCGGAATTATAGGCAGTTTTTTTGGGATTAGAAGACTCGGAACAAGGCTCGTCAGAATCAAATTTTTCCACATTATCGCCAACTACATAACTACACAAATACGCTTTGAGTTCGATAGAACCCTTGGAATCGCGCGCGATTGCGCCACTTCCCTGCAACGCTACACTCTGCTGGCCATTCATCGCGGTAATCGTCCATGAGGAATCCGTATTGAGGCCGCTCACAGCAAGCCCAGATGAGAGCTTTGTTTCATCTCATTTGAGCGGTTTGAGGGATTTGTTGGATAAAATTTCATCCGTTCCCACAAAAAGCGGAATTACGAGAAATCCATTTTTTTCAATTTTTGTAGAATATGAGCCTGTCTGCGCCAGAATTTCGTATTTCATCTCCATTCACTCCGAGCGTGGCATCGTCATTTTAAACATTTCCGTGTCCAAATCTTGAACGGAAGAATCTACCGTATCCTCGAATCCATCCGCGTGATTGCGGATTTTGAGCATTCCGTATTCAAACATTCCTTCGGAAGACGCACTCGAAAGTACTTCATCGTACGAAAGTCGCGAAAGTTTAAATTCTCGCATATACATCACGGAAAGTCCTGTCACCACAATCATCAAAATTGCGGTAATCCCGAGCGCCATGATGATGGAAAATCATCGATGTTTTGAAAATTTTCTCATAATTATTGAATTTTATAAGGTCGTTCAGAAAAAGTCGTCTGGACTTCCATTTTGGTAGCACGCACCAATGAAGGCGGCACACCATCGCGACGCATCAATTCAAGCGTCATCTTGAGCGTCACTTTGTGCGTATTATGATCATCACCTGTGACAAAAAATCGTAAATCTGTGATTTTTACGCGCTTGCTTTTTTCATCACTTCGGAATGCGTCCACAAGGTTGTAATATTCGTCATTTTCGCGCAAATATAAGCCACAATGCACATCAATATCATTTTTATCAGCCTCGGTACAAGGCTCAAATCCCCCAGAATCCGTTTTTTTGCCGTACGCGTACCATTTTGCGATTTTATTTTCATCAGTTTTTCCAATTGGCAAAACCTCACTTCCAGAATTCTTATAATCTTCCAAAAATTTTTCTTTCCAAAGTCCCGCGTTATCAAATTTTTCTTCATCATTCAAAAAAATCCCTTCCGCGCGTACATCCTGAGACAATCGCTCCGTGATTTGGCGCGCCGTTTCAGAAATTTCGCGCGACAAAGCAAGCCGTCGAGAATTTTCTGAAACATGAAAATAGATCAAAATCGTCATCGTGCTCATAATCAGAAAAATCGTCATCGCAATGAGCAATTCAACGAGCGTAAAACCCGAACGAGAATGTCTGAAATTATTTTTTTTCATAAAATTTTAAAAATTGACTATCGTTGCCAGTCAGTAATTGCGGTTTTGGCATCGTATTCGCGATACACATTTCCATCGCGAACAATCACTCGCGCATCAAGAATAAATCCCTGTGGATTGTCATTTTCGTCAACAATCGTCGTTGTTCCAGTCGCGCCACTTCCAAAATACATTGGAAAAATATTTGTATACGACGCGAAAATTGTTCCCGATTGGGTGCGATGCGTGTCACCATCACAACGAATGTAGCGATTATAATCATCAAAACAAAGCTGCGATTCTTGGAATTTTTTCTCGATTTCATCACTTGAAAAATTGGCTTTTTTGATTTTGACAGGGCTTTCCAAAATAGAAAAATTGCCCGTCGAATCATTTCCAAATTTTGTCACATTCGTGCTAAAATCATTTTCTATCAAAAATGTTCCGCTGGAAAAATTTGTTTCCGCGCCATCATCGATTCTCGCAACATTCCACGCCGCGCCTTTGGCAAGATTCGCATCACGAACATTGCGAACGAGCTCGAGCTGTTCACGCAAAAGATTGGAAACAATCACTTCATTTCGCGAAATTCGTACACTTTTCATCGTCGATTCAAGAAGCAGGAAAATACTCGTAATCGCGATGGAAAAAATCGTCATTCCAACCAAAAGTTCAATGAGTGTAAAACCCGAACGAGAATGTCTGAAAGCAATTTTTTTCATAAAAATAAAAATTTTTTATTGCAAATATGGTCGAAGCAAAATTTCTTTGGCTCGAGAGATTGCATTTTTGGCGTCAGAATAGCCGATAATAATTTTTTTCATTGGCTCAGAAATTTCGGAAAAATTCTGATCATAAAATTTCCCTGTGGCGTGCGGCGGCTGAATCACATAATAGATTTTTTCGTTCGCGCTTGGCGTAAAATTTCGCGTTGGAGTACCATCCGCACCATCAAGCGACAAAATCTCAACATCTTGCTCAAATGTAATATCTTTATCAAAAGTTGTTACACTCGTATCAGAAATTTTGGAAAAATCTACCGGTTTTGCTTGGCCAATTTTTTCTGGCTCATTGGCATCAGATTCAGAAAAAGTTTCCGTTTTGTACCAATATTTTTTGATAAAATTTTTTCATTTTTCAAATTCGAGAATTACGCTCGCATGATTGGGCTCAGCTTCAGAAAATTCTTTTCCGTTACGAATCTGCTTGTGTGCGAGCACCCATTCTTGCGAAATCGTATCCACAGAATTGGAAAGTCGCGCACGCTGCATATATTCGCCGTACGGCAGAAGCGCCATCCCCATCAGGGTTCCAACAATCACGATAACAATCATCAACTCCACAAGCGTGAACGCTTTTTTTCGGGAATGTCGAAGAAAATTTTTCATAAAAATTAATTAATTCCGGCCGATTGTGTGATTTGCATCACAACCGAGAAAATCGCTAATGCGAACCACATCACGAAAACTCCGGCTCCAAGAAGCGCCACTGGTTCGATCAGTTTTACCATGGTAGCGAGCGCTGCGTCGAGTTCACGACGATATTGTTCAGAAATTTTGAAAGTCACCTGATGAACGGTCGAAGTTTTTTCAGCTGATTCAATGAGCTGAACGATATCTGGCGTAAAAATATACATATCTTTGTCGAGTTCTTGCATCGCTTCAGAAATTTTTCGTCCTGAAGAAACCTCATCAGCAATACGATGATACACTGACGCCATATACACATTTCCCGAACTCGCACCCGTCAATCGAAGCGCCTTTACGATACCAACTCCAGAAGATGAAAGCAAATGAAATGTCGCCATCACCTGTACGATGAGATAATTTTTGTACGCTTTTCCAGAAACAATATTATAAATCTTAAATCGGTCAAACCACATTTTTCCAGAATCGGTCATCACATAACCGCGGAAAATCAACGCCGCAGCAATAAAAACTCCCACGATAAGTGCAAAATTATTTCTGAAAAAATCACTCGTCGCCATCAAAGATTTGGTCGTCCAAGGAATTTCTGTCGCCATCTCAATAATCACGGGCATCAATTGTGGAATCACATATACCATCACGATTACGAGGGCCAAAATCAAGAAAATCACAATTACCATCGGATACGTGAGCGCACCGACAACTTTGGATTTGAGTTCTTCGTTGTTGCGAAGTTCTCTGGCAATCGCATTAAAGGTATCCTTGAGCATACCGGTCTGCTCACCAGATTCGATAATCGCAATTTCTTTCTCAGAATAAAAATCTGGCAATTTTCGCATCGCGGTATTGAGCTGATCACCACTTTCAACGAAGAAAATTGTGTTTTCTACGGAATCGCGCAATTTTCCAGCAGGAAGACGGCTCGCAAACCCCTTAAAGGCCGCAAGAAGCGTCACACCACCATCCAAAAGATTGGCAATGGATTCGTAAAAAAGTACTTTATCTTTTGAGGAAACCCCTCTATTAAAAGAAAACATAAAATTTTTTTAAAAACTATGGGTAATAGTACAGCCCGAGAGTGACATCAACCGTTGTTTCAGTGGCTGCAGTTTGAGGATTTTGTGTATTGACTGGAAGTGAAATATCATTCAGTGTGAACGCAAATTTTGGATGAGAAGTCAAAAAATCCAAATATGCCGCGATAAGTTCTGGGTTTTTTGCTGAAACTTTGAGATTCACCGTTCCGCGATAAATTCCGCTTGGTTCTTTGCTTCCCGCTTGTGCAACAACATCCGTTACAGAAACGCTCGGTGTTGTCTGACCAGAAACCGCACTCGCAACAGTAAATTTGTTATCCAAAAGCAAAACTTCAAAAATTTCGCTTGGCGTAAATTCGCGAGCAATTTTGGCAACATTTTTAGAAAGTTCAGAATTTTCATCCGCCAATTTGGCTGATTCCGCTTCCAATTTGGAAAGCTTGGATTGTTCTTCTGAAAGCGTTGTTTTGGTTGCGAGAAGTTCCATTTTGGCTTCACTATAAGCCGTAAATGCTGGGCGCGCCACAAGCACCGCGACCAAAATCGCAAGTCCCGTAATCATCGGCGCGTACACTCGATTTTTTTGGAGAGTAGAAATAGAATTGAAAGCCATAAAAAATTAGTTAGAAGTATTTTCAGAAGTTGGTTGCGCCGTCTGTGTTGGCACAATTTTGAAAGTTACCGTCGTCGTTCGTGTGGCACGATTTCCTGCAAGACTAAAAATCGGATCGAGAGAAAAATTCCCTTGCTGACCAGAGCGCGCAAACTCTTTCATCATCGCGATGATTTTCTGAGCCGCATCTTTGTCGTCATTCTGGGCAATCAGATTGGTCGTAATTTCATCATTTTTGATGGCAAAATTTTGGAAAGCGACCTGATATTTGCTCGCCACCGCGCGGAAATCCGAAAGCAATTTGGAAAGATTCACGGACGGAGAAAGTTTGTTGCTCGCGATAATCGAGGCAACGATATTTTTCTTGTCGGCTTCGATGACAGAAATTTTGGATTTTATTGATGAAATTTCGTCATTTTTTCCAGAAATTTGCGATTGCGTCAAAGTGGAAAGTGCAAAAAATACGGCTGTAATAACAGCCACCGCAACCAAGGCTACAAGCGAAAAATTGAATGCTTTGGCACTCTCTTTTTGTACGCCTTGTGTCGCCACTTGCGCGGCATTGTCAGAAGTAAAATGTGAATTTTCTTGCATAAGTCAAAAATATTAGTAACATATGTATCGTATCATAATTTTTTTGAAAATGCAAAAAAATGAACAGATTTTTGAAATTTCTGACGAAAAATCACTTGAAAATATTGTCCCAACACTCAAAAAATGAGACAAAATTTTTTTCTACGGAGATTTGGGTGCCGGGAAAACAACTTTTATTCGTGCGATTTTGCGGAAATTTTTTGATGACGAAAAAATCATCGTTCGCTCGCCGACATACACATATTATCAAGAATATAGCGACGCGACGCACGGAAAAGTTTTTCATTTTGATTTGTATCGGCTCGATGATTTGGAAAATTTTTATTTGATTGGTGGCGATGAAATCGTGCAAAATAGCGAAAGTATCGCGCTCATTGAATGGCCAGAAATCCTTGGTGAAAGCGTCCAACCAACGAAAAAAATTTTCATTTCGTACGATGAAAATTCTGGAAAACGAATTTTTCGAATTGAAGAAATATCATAATTTTTTCAAAAAAAATTTGACTTTCCAAAATTTTTTCATAATATAGCGGCGTCTTCTACAAGAGATACCGCTCTATATATATTCCTCGATAGCTCAGCGGTAGAGCAACCGGCTGTTAACCGGTAGGTCACTGGTTCGAATCCAGTTCGGGGAGCCATTAAAATTCTTTTACAAATCTTCATGAAAATGAGGATTTTTTTATTGGAAAATATTTTTTTGAGTAAATTTTTAAAATAAAAGAACCAATAAGGTTCTTTTTAATTTTTTATTCGCGAAGACAATTTTTAATCTTTTTTCGACATTCATCTTTTACATCTACAACACACACCTCTTCTGAGGTATCTTGTAATTTTGTTGTTTTTCCTGTATTTCGAAACCAATAAATAAATGATTCATCAACTTTTTCAACCTCACATTCACTTGTGGTTCTCATCTCATAATCATTACATAGAGTACCTCCTTCTATGTTAGTTCTCATTTTAACAAATTGTTCTTCATTTAGGTATTGCAAAATATGCATTCTAGAATGTTCATCTCATAGTATCTTTCATTTTTCAAGATTTTCTTTCGTCCATTTAATATCTTGCAATTTTTCAGAATTTATACGATTATCAACAATTTTCCCAACTTCAGAAAAACAATTTTCCATCGTCCAAAGCAGGTCATCATAGTTAGATTTTAATTGATTCTTCTCAAGGTGAGCCAAGGAAATATTCATTATAGCTTGTTCATCCTCTTTCACATAGATATCAATCAAATATGTTTCTAACGATTCCTCATCAATTTCGTCAAGTAAAGCACATTCCATTGGTCCTGCCTCCATAATAATATCAAAACCACTTTTCGTGAAAATTTCTTTGCATACACTGGAAGCCCTGTATCAATGGGTGTAATATCATTCATAATAACACTCTTCTTCATGAGTTTCACTTCCAGTCATCAATGCTTCTGTGTTTGAAGCATTCTCCGTTAGTGAATTATTATCTCAAAAGGAGCATGAAGTCAACGCAAGAACTACGCAGAGAAAAATAAACAATCGTTTCATGTAATGAAAAAATAAAAAATAGTGATGTAAGACTTTTAGAAAAAAGTGAGAATTTGTCAAAAAAAAAAAAAAATGAGAAAATAAAGGGCAAATACTATAAAATTCCTTTTCAAAATTTCACCACACAAATAAAAATTCCCTTTCGGGAATTTTTATTATACCATCGATGTGCTGGCTGAAGTAATTTCAAGTGTAAATTCTTCTTCTGCTGGAGCATTTCCGTCATTTTCGTGTTCGAAAAATTCTCCCACATCGCGGTTGTTGTCGTAATATTCGAGCGTTGGAATGAGGCGCCCAATAATCACATTTTCTTTGAGTCCATCAAGATAATCCACCTGACGAGCCGTAGACGCATCCACAAGCACGCGAACCGTTTCTTGGAACGATGCTGCAGAAAGCCAAGAACCCGTGAAAAGTGAGATTTTGGTCAAACCGAGCAAAAGTTCGACCCCAATCGCCTCATTTTGTCCAGCTTTTGCAAGTTCACGATTTTCCTTTCGGAATCGAATAATATCCACCACATCACCAGGGAAGAAAGTAGAATCTCCCGCATTCGTCACACGAATTCGTGAGAACATCTGACGAACAATCAATTCAATATGCTTTGAATTCACCGTCTGACCCTGAGAAGAATAAATATCTTTAATATCTTTCACGATGTATTCTGATGTGCGATATCCTCCAGCAGTATCCATCAAATTCTGAAGATTGATATGACCTTCTGTCAATTTGGCACCAATTTTCACAACATCACCTTGCTGAACAATCACGCGGCGACCAGCTGGGATTTCAAAAGTTGCATGTTCTGGTGTCAAATCTTCGATTACAATCACATCATCAGAAACGCTGATTACGCGACCAGCATGCGTTGCCTGAATACGAGAGCGAGATCCTTTGAATTTCGCAAGAACCTGTTTCGCTTCGACTGTATCGCCCTTGGATACCACCGCCTGCATCATAGGGTCGATAGTATAGTATTCGCGAACAGCTTTTTCTGTTGCTTCGAGAACGATAGTTGTTGTCGAACCTTCCACTTCTGCTGAAAGTACGGTTGCGTTGAACGGAGCAATTTCCGCTGCACCCTTTGGCGCACGTGCTTCGAAGAGTTCTTCCACACGAGTCAAGCCTGCTGTAATATCTCCTCCTGCCTGCGCCACACCACCTGAGTGGAATGTACGCATCGTAAGTTGAGTACCTGGTTCACCAATCGACTGTGCCGCGATGATACCAACTGGTGTACCAATTTTCACGAGCTGAGAAGTTGAGAGATCCATACCGTAACACTTCTGACAAACACCTTCTTCACATTCACAATTCAAAATTGATCGCACCACAACAATATTGGCTGATGATTTTGTGATTTTTTGAAGAATTGTTTTTGTGATGAGAATATCTTTTTCAACAATCACTTTTCCGTCAGCATCCACCACATCCTGTGCTGTCACTTTTCCGAAAATATTGTTATCAAAAGAATCTTTCTTGAACGTTGTTTCATCATTGCGATCGTATGTTTCAAAATGAATCGTTCCACAATCTTCCTCACGAACCAAGACGTTTTGAGCTGCATCCACGAGACGACGAGTCAAGTAACCAGACTGCGCTGTTTTGAGGGCTGTATCAGCCTTACCTTTACGACCACCATGCGTCGCAATAAAGTATTCAAGAGATGAGAATCCCTCCTTCAGATTGGACTTGATCGGAAGTTCGATTGTTTTACCAGTTGGTGACACTACGAGTCCCTTCATACCACAAAGCTGCGTTACGTTACCCCAGTTACCGCGGGCTCCAGAATCCACCAAGTTGAAAATTGGATTTGACGCATCAAAATTTTTCTTCGTTTCTTTTTCAATCTGAGTTTTTACTGCTGACCAAACCTGAATCGACTGCGCGTATCGTTCGTCTTCTGTCAAGAAACCATTCCAGTACGCATTTTGAATCGTTCGGATTTTGGCTTCACCTTGTTCAATCAAACCTTCCATACCATCGTGATCGTATTTTTCTTCTGGAATGTGCATATCGAAAATCGAAACCGTCAAACCAGAAAGTGTTGAATATTTGTAACCGGTTGCTTTAATCGCATTGGCAAGATGCGCCGTCGCCTCTCCACCAAGGATATCAAATGATTGAGAAAGAATTTTTTTCGCAACACCTTTTCCGACTGTTTCATTTACGAAACGAAGTTCTTCTGGAAGAATTTCATTGAAAAGGAAGCGACCATAAGTAGTGTCGAGTGTCTGAAGTTTTCCACCAACATCGACACGGATTTTTACTGGTGTATGAAGTGTAATCACGCCATTTTCATACGCAGCAATCGCGTCTTCTCCGCTCGCAAACGCGAATTTTGACTCACCTTCATCTTTTCGTGTCAAATAGTAACATCCGAGAATCATGTCCTGTGACGGAGTAATTACTGGTTCACCATTTGATGGATTCAAAGTATTTTTTGAAGTCACCATCAGTGTTTCGGCTTCGCGTTGCGCTTCAATCGTGAGTGGCAAATGCACTGCCATCTGATCTCCGTCGAAATCGGCATTGAAGGCCGCACAACAAAGTGGATGCAAACGAATCGCCTTACCTTCGATCAAAACTGGACGGAACGCCTGGATACCAAGTCGGTGAAGTGTCGGAGCACGATTCAAAAGAACATATTTTCCGTCAATCACTTCATCGAGCATATCCCAAACTTCCTTGTTTCCATCTTCAATGATTTTTTCAGCACCTTTCACATTGAACGCATATTCTCGCTCAATCAATTTACCAATAACAAACGGCTTGAAAAGCGTCAACGCCATTTTTTTCGGAAGACCACACTGATTCATTTCGAGTTCTGGACCTACGACGATCACAGAACGACCAGAATAATCCACGCGTTTTCCGAGCAAATTCTGACGGAAACGACCTTGCTTACCCTTGAGAATATCAGAAAGTGATTTGAGTTTTTTCTTGGAAGCAGAAGTATAACCAGGACGATTTGAACGAACATCTCCTGACAAAAGCGTGTCTACCGCTTCTTGGAGCATTCGTTTTTCATTTTTCAAAATCACTTCTGGCGCACCAAGTTCTGCGAGTTTTCGAAGACGATTATTTCGGTTGATAACACGGCGATACAAATCGTTGAGATCTGATGACGCAAAGCGTCCACCATCAAGCTGAATCATCGGACGAAGATCTGGTGGCAAAATCTGAAGCGCGTGCAAAATGAAATTTTCTGGGCGCTGACCAGATCGGTAAAGATTTGTTGCAAGTTTGATTTTTTGAAGAATTTTTTTCTGGCGAGATTTTGGTGCTGTACGAAGATCAGCCGTTTCTCGCGCGATAAATTCTTTGAGATCAATTCGTTTCAAAAGCACTTCGAGATGTTCTGCACCCGTTCCACCCTTGAAAACTTGTGGGAATTTGTCGTACGCAAGGCGGTAATCAAGTTCCCCCATTACTTCACCTTCAGCCACTTGTTTGAGCAATTCTTTGAGTTTTGAATATTCTGCTTCGAGATCATCCAATTTTTTCATGTGGAGTGATTCGAGTTCATGAAATTCCTTCTTGGAAATTTCTTTTGATTCGAGCTTTATCGTCAAATCACTTATCAAAGTCTGACCTTCTTTTTGAAGTGCCACTTTTTGATTTTTGTAGGCATTTTCGAGCTCTTTCATCGTTTCTGCTCGCTTGTCTTCGAACACATCAGTGATGATATATGAGGCAAAATAAATCACCTGTTCGAGTTTTTTCGCAGAAATATCAAGCATAAGCCCGATACGAGAAGGAACGGATTTGAGATACCAAATGTGTGCTACTGGAGCAGCAAGTTCCACATGCCCTGTTCGCTGGCGACGAACCTGAGAAGTAGTCACTTCCACGCCACATCGTTCACAAACTACGCCTTTGTAGCGGATTCGTTTGTATTTTCCACACGCACATTCAAAATTTTTGCGTGGTCCAAAAATCTGCTCACAGAAAAGCCCACCACGTTCTGGGCGCTGCGTACGATAGTTGATTGTTTCGGAAATAAGCACCTCCCCGTACGAAAGTGCACGAACATCTTCATGAGAAGACATTCCAATACTGATTGCAGAAAGGTTATCAAGATTTTTTCCGGCAGCGATATCTTGTTTCCCTGCATGCTTGCTGATCTGCGAATAATCAGTAATTTTATCATTTAGAAAATTTTCTAAATCCTTTGTCATTGGGATCATAAAAGTTTTTTTGGTTAGAATTTATTTTCGCGGAAAATCCAGTGCCAGATTGGAGAGTTCAGTAAAATTTTGAAAAATTTTATTCTCTTGGCGTGCCACACTGGATTTCGCGTCGAGATGTAAATTCTTTTTTCACTCGGCAAAAATGGGAGCGAAAAATGGATTGATATGAAACTATTTTGAAGCCGTTTCAGATTCTTTCCCTCGACCTTTTCTTTGTTCAAGTCTTTGTTGGTAGAGAGCAAACCAAACCGGCAATTGTGATAGGAACAAAATAAGTAAAAAAGTATTGTTTCGATTGCTCGTTAATTCTTCCTCTGTCTCTTTTTTTCTCAATGTTTCTTTTTGTTCGGTTTTTGTGTCCTGTTCAGTGTTGTTATTTTCTGATTCTTGAGCCCAAGTTGTTTGAAATAGAGTTAATGTCATCAAAATGGCTATCAAAAATTTTTTCATATTTTGAAATGTTAGGAAAAATTATTTTTTGATTTCCTCTTCATCGTCGATGATTGCCGTTGTAACTGGCGTTGTATCTTCTTGAACGCCACCTTCTGGCAAATCAATTTCTACATCAAATTGTCCATCAAGTTTTTCAAGTTCTTCATAGCGAGCCTTCATCTTCGCAGTGAGTGCTTCCACTTCTTCCTCAGAAAGCAAGTCGATGTGCAGATTGAGCGCCTGCATTTCACGAAGCAATACGTTGAATGATTCTGGAACATTTGGACGACGAATTCTTTTTCCTTTCACGATCGCTTCATAGAGCTGAGTACGACCGTTGATATCATCAGATTTCACTGTGAGCATTTCTTGAAGAATATTGGCTGCACCGTACCCTTCAAGCGCCCACACTTCCATTTCTCCGAGACGCTGACCACCATTCTGAGCCTTACCTCCGAGTGGTTGCTGAGTAATCATTGAGTATGGACCAACACTACGAGCGTGGATTTTATCTTCCACCAAGTGGTGAAGTTTGAGCATATATTTAATACCCACCATTGTTTTTTCTTTGAATGGTTCACCCGTTCGTCCATCATAGAGTTGAACTTTTCCATCGGCTGGGATTCCAGCCTTTTCCATGAGCTCAGAAATCTGTTCTGTCGTCATACCATTGAGGATTGGTGTTGCCACCTTGATTCCAAGTTTTTTCGCAGCACCACCGAGATGCGTTTCAAGCACCTGACCGATATTCATACGAGAAAGTACGCCAAGCGGATTCAAAAGAATATCCACAGGAGTTCCGTCTTCCATAAATGGCATATCTTCTACTGGCACAATTCGAGAAACGATACCCTTGTTTCCGTGTCGTCCTGCCATCTTGTCACCCACTTCGATTTTACGAGTCTGAGCAACATATACTTTGATTTGTTCAAAGACACCAGTATTGAGATTGTCACCCTCTTCACGACGAAGACGATGCACACCAATTACTTTACCACCAGAACCTGAAGGAAGCACAAGAGACGAATCTTTCACATCTTTTGATTTATCCCCGAAAATTGCACGAAGCAATCGTTCTTCTGGAGAAAGCTCTACTTCACCCTTTGGTGTTACTTTTCCGACCAAAATATCGCCCGCTTCTACATATGCGCCGATTCGCACGATACCATCCACATCAAGATCTTTGAGTTTTGCAGTAGAAACATTTGGAATATCGTTGGTTGTTTGTTCAGGGCCGAGTTTTGTTTCACGAACATCCATCGTATATTCTGCGATATGCACTGATGTATAATAATCATCCTGCATGACTTTTTCAGAAATAATAATAGCATCTTCGTAGTTGTAACCATTCCAAGGCATATATGCCACGCGAAGATTGCGTCCTACCGCAAGTTCACCATTATCGATAGATTGTCCGTCAGCCAAGATTTGTCCTTCTGTAATTTTTTGTCCAGTGAAGACACGAGCCCATTGATGTACGATCATTCCAGTATTGGAAATTTCGAAAGTGCGAAGTGGATATGTCTGTTTTTTTCCGTTGGCATAAATCACAGAAATATGCTTTGCATCGACACCAATCACTTCCCCATCAGCCTCTGCCTTGATCACATATCCAGAACCTTCACCCACCACGCGTTCCATACCAGTACCAACGATTGGCGCTTCCGCACGCACGAGAGGTACTGCCTGGCGCATCATGTTCGTACCCATTTCCGCACGAGTCGCATCATCGTGTTCAAGGAATGGAATGAGCATTGTCGTTTCCGACATGAGTTGCTTTGGAGAAATATCGATATGCGTTACATCTGATACGTACACAATAGTCGCTTCAAATTTTCGGCGAGCAGAAATTCGAGTTTCAGCGAAATTTCCATATTTATCAAGTTTTGTATTCGCTTCCGCAATCACAAGTTGACGTTCTTGATATGCATCATAATAATCGTATTCATCGGTTACGAATCCACGAACCGCGATTTCATCAGCGTTGTATTTATCTTTGAGAATTTTGGCAGTTTTTTCGTCAATCATTGTTTTTTCCGCAATGATGAGATTGCCATCCTTATCAAAAATATCTTCAAGCGTAATGCGATTCTGAGGAGCGAGTCCGTCATTTTTCACTTTGTTGAAAACTTTTCGATACGGAGTCATGATAAATCCGTATTTGTCCACCTTGGCGTATGACGCAAAATGCAATACAAGGCCGATGTTTGGACCTTCTGGCGTCGCAATCGGACAGATGCGACCATACTGCGTTGGATGCACATCACGAACTTCGAAGCCAGCGCGTTCGCGAGTCAAACCACCTACACCGAGCGCTGTAAGACGACGCTTGTTAGCAAGTTCAGAAATCGGATTTGTCTGCTCCATGAATTGTGAAAGCTGAGAAGTACCGAAGAATTCTCGCATTACCGCGATCATCGGACGAGAGTTGATGAATGTTCCTGGTGTTGCTTCATCAAGGTCAGTAATCACTGTCATACGATCTTTCGCGATTTTTTCCATACGTGCGAGACCAACTTTCACTTTGTCGTACACAAGTTCACCCACAGAGCGCACGCGACGATTTTCGAGATGATCAATATCATCTGAGAAAAATCCTGGACGACCTTCAATAAGAGAAAGTAAATATTTGATACCATACAAGAAATCCTGCGCCACCAAAAATTGATTTGCATTTTTAATATCTTCTTCTTCAGTCATTGGAACGGCATTTCTGTGTGCGTCAAACATTTCAGAAAGTTTGCGATTGATCTTGAGACGAGCTACTTCTCCGAGCTCAAATCGTTTTGGATCGTAAAATGTCGTTGTAAAAAGCTGCTCCACGCGTTCATCCGTTCCAAGATCTCCTGGACGAAGCAATTTGTAAATCGCGTAAAGCGCTTCCATTCGCGTTTTTGTCTTGTCTTTTTCGATAGTTGGAGCAATATATTTAGCAATCCACTCATCTTCACCCTTGAATGCATCAATAATCTCTGCATCAGTTTCGTACCCCCAAGCGCGGAGCAAAACCGTCATCGGGATTTTTCGCTTTTTATCAATTTTTACATTGATTACGCCTTTTCGTTCAATTTCCACTTCAAACCAAGAACCACGATGCGGAATAATTTTCATTCCAAACATTCCATACTGGCGAGGATCTGGTGTAAAAAACATACCAGTCGAGCGGATAATCTGATTGATAATCACACGCTCAATACCAGACACAATAAATGTTCCCATATCAGTCATCATCGGGATACCACCGAGATACACATCTTGTTCTTTGATTTCTCCTGTTACTTTGTTGAGCATCTCAAAACGCACTTTCATCGGTGCTTCGTAGTTGAGATTTTTTCGCTTACAATCCATTACAGAAAATTTTGGTTCTTCAAGCTGAAAACCCTTGTAATAAATTGTCAATTTTTCTCCAGAAAAATCATCGATTGGAAAGGCTTCCTGAAATGCCTTATCAAGGCGACGATCGAGAAAATCTCGATAACTATCAAGCTGCACTTCAATGAGTCCTGGAAGTTCTAGAATTGTTCGGTCGTCGTTGAAAAAATATCGACCTTGAACACTATAAATTTCCCCAAGATTTTTTGTGTCTTGAGGCTCAGTCATAGAAACATTCGTTTCTTTTTGTTTTGCCATGAAATCTTAGATGTTAGAAAAATAATTTTTCCTGATTCTCATCAGGAAATTTATCTTTCCGCAATATCGACATTTGTTCGCATCATGACAAGAATACGAAAGAGTTAAATGAAGATTGACGGAAATTCTGCAATAATTATATGAAAATTTTCAAAATGTCAAGAGCTGAAACGGGGATTTTTGGAGGAAAATTCAAGAAGAAATCTACAAAATTTTTCAGAAGTTCGCGAAAAAAATTGAGAAAATAAAAATCCCCGTTTTAGGAGGATTTTTTTGTTTTGAAAAATTTTCTGATTTCATTGAGAATAGCCGGAACGAGCGCAAGAGCCGTCACGAGCAGCCAAGTCGAGGTCGGAATCGCCGTGAGCTTGAAAATCTGTGCCAACACAGGAATACTCACGATGAGGATTTGCAAAATAATTCCAAGAACCACCGCGCCAATGAGATAAAAATTCGAAAAAGTCTCGCGAGAAATCATGCTTTCGTGTTCAGAGCGAATCGAAAGTGCGAAAAATAATTGTGCGAAAACAAGCGTAATGAAGGCCATTGTACGAGCTTCTGCGGTTGCAAAATTGTTGCCACCAATCGGCGCGCCGTGCATTGCAAATCCGAGATAAAATGCTGCGATTGTCGCAAGCCCCATAAGAATTCCAAAAAAAATCGTACGCGCGCCCGCACCATTAGCGAAAAATCCATCTTTCGGGTTTCGTGGTTTTTCATCCATGATATCTTTTTCGCCCTGATCCATTCCGAGGGCTATCGCTGGAAGAGAATCTGTCACGAGATTGATCCAAAGAAGTTGAATCGCAAGAAGTGGCGATTGCCAACCAATCACGAGAACAAAAAACATCGCAATCACTTCGCCGAGATTACACGATAAGAGGAAAATTACAGATTTTTTGATATTCGCATAAATATTTCGTCCCTGCTCAACCGCCTGCACAATGGTTGTAAAATTGTCGTCCAAAAGAATCATGTCCGCAGCGCCTTTGGCCACATCCGTTCCGGTAATTCCCATCGCCACACCAATATCAGCCGCATTGAGTGAAGGTGCATCATTGACACCATCGCCCGTCATCGAGACAATATTTCCATGCGAGCGAAGTGCACGCACAATTCGAACTTTGTGCTCAGGAGAAACTCGCGCAAAAATTTTATATTGAAGGACTTTCTGAGTGAATTCTTCTTGACTCATCGCGTCAATTTCTCGACCTGTAATCACCTCAGAAATATTGTTCGCAATGCTCAAATCTTGTGCAATCGCAAAGGCCGTATTTGGATAATCTCCCGTAATCATCACAGGCGTGATTCCTGCGTTTTTCGCAACTTGAATAGAATTTTTCACTTCTTCGCGAGGCGGATCAATCATCCCGAGAAGCCCTACAAAAATAAGATTTTTCTCCATTTCTGTGGCAGAAATATTTTCTGAAAAATTTTCTGACAAAACTCGATACGCAAGCCCAAGCGTTCGAAGTGCTTTGTCTGACATCGCGCTCATCGTGCGCAAATACATTTTTCGTTTTTCATCGGTCAATTCGCGGATTTCGCCATTTTCTAAAATATGTGTCGAAATGTCCAAAATATTATCCACCGCGCCCTTTGTGTAAATAATTTTTTCAGATTTTTGAGAATTATTTTGAAGCAAAACGGACATCATTTTGCGATCCGAATCAAACGGAGCCTCGCCAATTCGCGTGAAATTTTCCGCTAATTTTTTGCGATTGATGCCAAGTTCGTCAGAAAACACCAAAAGCGCCACTTCCGTCGGATCGCCCGTCGAAATCCCATCATCATACGTCGCATCACTACAAAGCGTCATCCCTTCAGAAAGTCGCATCAATTCTGGATTTTTCGGTATATCAATCGCTACGCGCGTACTGTTTGCATTCACAAAAAATTCCACAACCGTCATTTTATTTTGAGTAAGTGTCCCCGTTTTATCAGAACAAATGATATTGACCGAACCGAGTGTTTCCACTGCAACAAGTCGCTTCACGATCGCATTTTTTTTGGACATTTTTGTGACACCAATCGAAAGCACAACGGCAACAATCGCCGCCAAACCTTCTGGGATTGAAGCCACCGCGAGCGAAACAGACAAAAGAAAAATTTCATTCAAATCACGATTTTGAAAATATCCCACCACAAAAATCACGAGACAAATCGCAATCGCCATTTTTCCAAGGGTTTTCCCGAGTTGTTCGAGATTTTTTTCGAGTGGAGTTTGTACGCTTTCTTCATTTTCAAGAATATTAGCAATGTGCCCCATTTCTGTCGAAAGTCCAATATTTACGACCACACCAACTCCACGACCTGCCGTCACCACTGTCGACATAAATGCCATATTTTTTTGATCGCCAATAGTGGTTTTTGGATCAGAAAAAATTTCATTGGCATTTTTCTTGGTTGGTACAGATTCTCCTGTGAGCGCCGATTCCTCAATTTGCAATTCTTGGCTTTCAATCAAGCGAATATCTGCCGGCACAATTCGCCCAGCATCCAGCAAAATAATATCACCAACCGTCACTTCTTTGGCAGAAATTTCGAGTGTTTTCCCATCACGACGCACAATCGCCTGTGGCGCCGTCATATTTCGCAAAATCTCGACCGCCTTTCCAGCGCGATATTCCTGCGCAACGCCCAACACTGCATTAATGATAATCACAAAAGAAATAATCGCCGCGTCAATATATTCTTGATGCCAAATCGTGAGAATAATCGCCGCAAACAAAATATAAATGAGCCAGTCATTCAACTGCACCAAAAACATCATCACAATCGATTTTCATTTTTTTTGTGGAAGTTCATTTTTTCCGTATTGCTGGTGGCGCTTGGCAACTTCCGCATCAGAAAGGCCCTGTTCGGCTGTTACGCCCAAATCTTCAAGCACATCAGAAATTTTTTGAGAAAAAGTATGCATATTTTTAAAAAAGATACCACCAATATATCAGATTTTTTTTGATTTTACAAAAATTTGATGATTTTTTGGAAATTTGAGAAATGTTTGCGAACCGAAAAATTTTTCATATAATTTTTTTATGCGTGAATTTTTTATTTTTTTGGCGGCGATCAATATTTTTTCCTATGCTATCATGTGGATTGATAAAGTAAAATCCATTTATCAAAAGTGGCGCGTAAGCGAAAAAACGCTTTGGACGCTCGCGATTTTTGGTGGAGTTTTTGGTGTTTGGCTCGGAATGCAAGCACCGATTTATCACAAAGCTGGAAAATCAAATTTTAAGATTTTGATTCCAATTATTGCTTTTGTATGGGTTTTGTGTATTATTTTTGTAATTCATTAAATTTTTATTTGGCTTTTTGTTTAATTATATTGTAATAACTTTACAGTAAATAAATTCTTTATCAACTTTTTATAGGAGATTTGAAATGAAAAAACTGCAAAAAATCGTTATGGTAGTGGCTACACTCACTCTCGTTGCAACTACTCAGGCATCTCCAACCGATGAACTCATTGATAGGTGCTGCCTGAAGCTTCTTTCCAAAGAAGCACAGCAAGTTGACGATCTGAACTTTAATCGCAGAAAGGTCGAAGATCAGGTACAGAAATTAAAAACTCGACCTGGTGCCGATGTAAATGCGAATATCATTGTTGAACTCGAAAATCGGGTTAGAATAATGAAAGATGAAGTCAGGCGGAGACAGCAACAAGGACGAGACGCGTGCCGGACTTTGGCATCAGGTGATATTGCATCATGCCTTAAGAAGTTCCCGAAATAACGAAAATTCTTCTTTGTAGCCCAATTTGTTGTGCTACTTTTTTGTTGTTTTTATTACTCACAAAAAGTTATTTGACTTTTTACGAAAATGAGTTATAATATTCATGTAGATCTTTTCTTTAACATTAACATTTTGATAGGGAGGTTTGAGATGAAGATTTTACACGTTGTGATGTTATTTTTCTTAACAATCAGTGCGCCGGTCATAGCTCAACCAACAAATGATGAGCTTGGTAATGTGATGCAGTATCTGAGCATCAATCATAGCATTAAAAATCTGAGAGCAAGTGCCATAAAATGCACCCAAGAAGCTATACTTATGCAACAACAACTGCATAAGCAAGGCACTTCTCAAAGAGAAGTACAATCCTGGCAGGAACTCGCCAGCACCTGTCAAGAAGTGTTGCATAACACTGATCGAATAGAAAGCGAAGCTTTTGCTTCTTGTGTCAATAACATTGACACAGAAGACGATATTTGTTACGAACATTTGGTTCGTAACTGAAACGAAATCACAACTTTTTGAGACTTAGCAACTCTGCTAAGTCTCTTTTTTATTATAATAATTTACTTGACTTTTTATATAATTATATTATAATATTTTCGTAGTTCTTTTATTAACATTTTGAGGAGGTTTAAAATGAAGAATCTACGAACTTTGGTTGTATTCCTATGCCTTTTCATTGCCAGCGGGTCTGCGTTGGCTGATGCACAACGCGATAAGGAAAGGGAAGATGTAATATCTTACCACTTCCACTATGGAATAGGCGCAGTATCTATTTCAGATATTGAAGCTAGTATGAAACACATAAATGAAGAAACATTAAAAATGGAAGAACACGCTCGGTTTGGGCTCAAAAAAGAGTTCGGAGAGTTCACAAAGGCAGTACATCGCTTTGACGCACAAGTCAAAGCACGCAGAGCAGCTCTGTTAAAAGAATGTTTGAAAAAAACACCCAAACATATCCATAATCTTTGTAAAAGAGATCTCGCAAAATAAGAAGTCTCGGAAGTAATACGCAACCATCTGACCCAGTTATTCTGGGTCTTTTTTTATAAAAAATTCATTATTGCAAATTTTTGTGATAATATTTGGCTTAAAATAAATGATTTTTCTAAAATTTTTCTTATTGCAATTTTTTGCGATAATATATTTTTATACAAATTTTTGCAATATATTTGAGAAAAATGCAAAATTTAGCATTTTTTAAAAAAATAAATCCCAAAGAAAATAAAAAAATTTGCAAAATTTTTCAAAAAATATACATTAAAATATAATTTTAAAATTTAAAACATGAGCAAAAAATATTGTGATTGGGCGCTCAAAAGTGAACTCGAAAAAAAATATCACGACGAAGAATGGGGAAAACCTGTTTTTGATGATAAAAAATTTTTTGAAATGTTGGTGCTGGAATATATGCAGGCAGGACTGAGTTGGCAGACGATTTTACGGAAACGCGAGGCGATGCGGGCAGCTTTTGATAATTTTGACGCGGAAAAAATCGAAAAATATGATGAGAAAAAATGTGCAGAATTACTCGAAAATCCTGATATTATTCGAAATCGCCTCAAAATCCAAGCACTCGCACACAATGCAAAAATTTTTCTTGAAATTCAGCGAGAATTTGGAAGTTTTTCTGAGTACATTTGGGCATTCACGGATCAGAAAATTATTTTTGGAAATCACGAAAAAATCAGCGATATACCACCCAAGACCGAACTTTCTGAGCAAATTGCAAAAGATTTCAAAAAACGTGGTTTCAAATTTTTTGGGCCGACGAGCGTATATGCATTTTTGCAAAGTACGGGAATTGTGAATGATCACCTGAAATATTGCCATTGTTATCAGAAATAATAATTTTCAAAAAAATTAGAAAAAGAAAACTACCAAATGGCGGTTTAAAATTTTTCAGATTACGACGGGTATCAAATATTCCGCTCCGCGAGTCATCACTTGAACTCGTTCATATACTTCGCGAATCGGAACATTGGATTATTCTTCGAATCTGTCCAACAAAAGTTTCATTACATGCGTTGAGTAAAAAGCGAAACTGATTTTTCGTAAAACGAGCTTTTTCAGGATTTCGATGATATGAGCGTATCATAGCTTGTGCTTTTTGATACGCAAAAGATTTTTTCGGATTTATATCAACTCCTTCGTTTCTTGGCTGGGCAACAGGCCTCACATTAAGGGAAAAAATTGTAATACAAAAACTTTTTTGCCAATAAAATTTTTTAAAATTAAAAAAGAGCCGCCAACTGCGCGGTTCCAAGGAAAATCAAGATTTTTTCTTGTGAGTTGCATAAGATACAACGACGCTCCTGGCGACAAATAACACTTTTCGCGAAAATACTGCACTGCGCGCTTTTGTGAATATGCATCAGCAATATCCTCCACAAATTCCACCAATGGCTTCGAAATCGCCGAATAGCGAAATCGCTTCGTTCCATAAAACATTCTTGGAAAGGACAAAAGCCGAGTGTTGAGATCAAGCCGTGATTGTATCGCAATGCGTTGATGAATCTGCATTTCTTGCAACAAGGACAAATTTGGATTGACCTGAAACAGATACCGCAAAGTCCCTTCCATCATATTATAAAAATATGAACACGGACCAATGGACGTATTGTCACAAATTCTGCCAGAAAATTTTGAATAACACGGACCAGAAGTTCGCGAAACTCAAAATATGCGAGCAAAATCGGCTGGATTTCGGAATCCATCACTAGAATCGCGTGCAAAAATTTGACAGAATATTCCGCTGGAACTTGTTGTACAAAATTTTTACAAGTTACCTCGTTCCGATGAAATGCCCTTTCCAAAAATATTGCCAAATCCTCAAAAGAGATATCTTCCAGTGATACATCACAAATTTTTGTATCCCGAGAATACCAAATATTTGTCACCCACAATCTTATAAGTTCAGGCGGCGCTGAACGAATTTTTGCCGCAAGACTCATAACATATCCTCATGCCTGTTTACCGGTTTTCACCTTATTTCAGTCCTCAAATGGAAGCAAACATTGCACAAATTTTAAAATAATTGTTTGTTAAGTTTTTTGAAACATTTTAAATCTTGCTAATGGGAGCAATTTCGAGATTCATTTTTTTGATTCCCATCCCAGAAAATGCGATATCACCAATATTTTCCTTGATAGCGACGATTGTGCCTGTTCCATACTGCGGATGACGAACGCGCATTCCAACAGTAAAATCCGAAGCATTATTTTTCTTGTGAGTTGGAGCCTTGGGCGTAGAAGAAGTGTTCGAAGAAAAAATATTCCCAAAACTTCCAAAACTACTTCCCGACGACCCAGAAAAAATACTTTTGGCAGCATGATCTTTTCGCTCAGCATTTTCCAAAAATTCTTCTGGAATTTCTTTGAGAAATCGAGATTTTGGATTCGCAGAATATGAACCAAAATTATATCGCTCATATGCACGAGAAATGTAGAGCTTTTCCTTTGCACGCGTGATTGCTACATACATCAGGCGGCGTTCTTCTTCGAGAGCGGCCCCATCTACAAGCGACCGAGAATGTGGAAAAATCCCCTCCTCTACCCCAGCGATAAATACGATTGGAAACTCAAGCCCTTTCGCGAGATGCACCGTCATGAGCGATACATGACCAGCGTTATTTTTTTCATCCTGCTCGCGATCCTGATCAGTAATGAGTGCGATATCTTCCAAAAAAGTCGCAATATTTTCTGGATACATAAGACCATCATAGCGCGACGCCATCGACATAAATTCGGCAAGATTTTCCATTTTCCCCTCATATTCGGCGTCATCATACTCAGCCTTGAGATACTCATCATAACGCGTTCGTTTGATGATATCATCCATCAGCTCGGCAATCGTTTTTTCTTTGGAGATTTCACGAAAAATTTTATAACTCGAACAAAACGCACGAATCCCATTGGCGCCGACGCCCGTCATCGCATTCAAAAGCCATTCATTTTCAGAAATTTCTGCAATATTGAGATGCTCGTTTTCCATCAATTTTTCAAAATTTTCCAACGATTTTTCACCAATTTTTCTACCAGGAACATTGATAATTCGACGAAGCGAAAGTAAATCGAGCGGATTGAAAATCACGCGAATATACGCAAGAATATCCTTGATTTCTTTTCGTTCATAGAATTTTACACCACCAAAAACTCGATACGAAATATTTTTTTTGATAAGCGCTTCTTCCAAAAGTCGAGATTGCCCATTTGTTCGGTACAAAATCGCAAATTCACTATAATCCTCAGCTTTCGTATCACGAATGAGTGTCGCGATTTGCTCAGCTTCGTGTTTTTCGTCAAGCCCCTCGATGAGCGTTACTTTTTCACCCTCAGGCTTGTTGGTGAAAAGAGTTTTTTCCATCTGGTTGGCATTATTTTTGATGACAGCATTTGCTGCGTTAATAATATTTTTGGTAGAACGATAATTTTCTTCCAGATTGATAATTTTCGCTTCTGGATAGTCTTTTTTGAAATCAATAATATTTTGAATATCCGCGCCGCGCCAAGAATAAATCCCTTGCCAATCATCACCCACAACACAGAGATTTCGCGTTTTTGAAGCCAAAATTCGAATAATTTCGTATTGCAAATGGTTGGTATCTTGATATTCATCCACCAAAAAATGCGAAAAACGATTATGAAAAAAATCTACCACCTCAGGAATATCAAGCGTTTTTCGAAAAAGTAACAACAAATCATCAAAATCCATCGCATTTTGCTGTTTCATTTTTCCTGCATAAATGCGATAGACATCGAGAATTACGGACGCCGCATACGAATCCACTGTCTGCGAATATTCATCAGGTGAAAGCCCATCGCCCTTGGCACGAGAAATCCCTCCATGAATCGCGCGCGGATTAAATTCTTTGTCATTGATATTTTGTTCTTTCATAATGGATTTAACGAGGCGAAGACAATCATCCGCATCATAAATCACAAAATCCTTGCCGTAGCCAACTCGATCAGCAAACATTCGCAAAAAAAATGCCGACACCGAGTGAAAAGTCCCAACCAAAGGCAACCTCGCATCACGAAATGGGTTAATATTCTCCCCTTCAATTCCCAGTTTTTCCGCAATTCGCTCACGCATTTCTCGTGCCGCTTTATTCGTAAAAGTCACGCAAAAAATCGATTTTGGTAAAATCTCGTGATCACGAATCATTGAAACGACGCGCTCCGTGAGTGTATGAGTTTTTCCAGAACCCGCACCAGCATTGATAAGAAGTGGCCCATTAATCGTATTTACTGCGTCTTGTTGTTGGGGATTAAGCATATTTTGATTTAATTTTTCGTGCGCATTGTAATTATTTTTTTTCAAAAAGCGAACAATTTTTGAGAAATTTTTTAAAAATTTTTTGGAAAAATGAAAAAAATTCCAAAGAAAAAGGAGCCAAATGGCTCCCAAGGGTATTTCAGGGTTTAAGTAAGTACTGGTAAATTCCCTCCAGTAGCTCCGACGCATTGTTGTGCGTCTTAATTTCTTGAAGGTATGCCTGAATGTTAATAATGTACCCCTTTGTCTCAAAGTTGTACCCCTTTTCCCCAAATTTGTGCTGATATTCATCGATATCGTGACTATGCAAGGGAAAGATATACACTTCCCTCTCAGGTTCCGCATCTCGATCAAATATTAGCATTGCATTACTAAAACCCCGATACTGATAACATTCCAGATGTAGAAAGAAGATATTAGTATCATCGGGATTCATCGTGAATGACTCATATTCATGCTCATCAAGTAATTCTTGCCATTCAGGAACAATCAGCGAACCAATCATATGTTTCATAAAGTATCCTTTCGTAAAAATGAAAACACAATACATCAAACGATGAAACAAATACTTTATAAATATTTTTTATTTTTTGTCAATATTAAATTTTTGTAAATACTATTTTTACGCAAAAAATAGAGAAAAAGTCAAACACTTTTGTGAATTTTTTGTGAATTTTTTTCTTGATTTTACTGGGCTTTTTTGTATACTGACGCCATAATTTTCTTTTTTCGTGTGGACTTAACTAAACTTTTTGGCTCGCGATCACGCGTGAAGCTTCTGGAAAAATTTGTCATCGAAGATATTGTTTCCCGCTCTACCAACGGGTTTTTTATCCGTGAATTGTGCCGTGATTTGGACGAACAAATCAATGCTGTTCGCCGTGAACTCATCAATCTGGAATCGCTTGGCCTTCTCAAATCCTACGAAGAAAACAAGAAAAAATATTATATGCTCAACAAAAATTCGGGAATTTATCCAGAAATTTCTGAAATGTTTTTGAAGGCATACGATGTTTTGACACCACTCAAACAATTTTTTAAATGACGAAAAACGCTTGATCTCGTCACGATTTCTGAAGCAATTGTAAATTTTCGTAACGAAAACACGAATAATATCGTCGACATTTTCATCATCGGAGATTTGGATCGCACCGAATTTAATCTTTTTTTGGAAAAAGTTTTTTTCGGGAAAAAAATCAAATATGCAATTATGTCGCTCGAAGATTTTACCAATCGTCTCGAATACAACGACAAACTCGTACTTTCTATCTTGTCACAAAAAGGAAATTTATTTTTACGCGACAAACTCAATATCGAAGAAAGTATGGAAGCTCGACTTCGTGCTATGAAAATATTCAATTAAAAAATCCCTATTGGGATTTTATTTTTTTTCAAAATACTTATACAAATAGTGTTTTGCGCGTTCCAAATTTTGCAAAACAGCGTCATCATTTCCAGCACCAAGAGCTTGCGGATCCACTTGAAGTGAAAAAATTCCAGAAAATTTTACTGCATTCAACTTAATAAGCAGTGATTCGAGCGGCATCAAACCCTTTCCGGGAAATAATTTTTCGTCGCCTTCGCGCTTATCCGAGAGATACACAAACTCCATCGTTGAGCCCAAAAGATAAAATGTTCGCATCAAATCTACACCACTATTTGGATCAATATTTGCGATAGAAAGCGCGGTGTGTTCGGTCATTTTTTTGATAGTTTCTGGACGCGCATCGCCATACGCCGCAATGATAAACATCCAGGTTTTTGGCGGCGCATTGATGACATTGAGCATCAAATTCTGATATTTTTGTTGCAGAACTTTCAAATGCTCACCGAACCAATCTTTTTCTTTTTCAGAACGGTGCGGCGGATGAATATTTACCATTTTTACACCCAAATCGGCCGCCATTTGAAGCACAAATTCTAGTTGATTGGTTGTGAGTTGTTTTTCTGGCATGGTCACGCTCACGATTTTCACACCAAAATCTGCGGAAAGTTTTCGCAAATATTCCGCATTAAAGGTGTCAAATTCTGAAAAATCGATACAAAGGTCGATGCCATCGTATTCTGCTTTTTTGGCAAATTCAAAAATACGATGCAATCCGTATCCTGCAAGCGATGAGGTTGAAAGTAAAAGCATAAAAAATTATTGATGGGAAGCCAAAATTTCGTGGGTTTGTCGGTGGGTTTTTTCTTGTGTAAATGCTGTTTTTGAGAATTTTTCTACAAAATAATCTGCGATTCCTGCAAATTCCTTTACGGAATGACGCAAATCATCAGCCGTGAAGTCTGGATTATCAACATAGGCGCACAAATCTGCATACAAATCCTGCAAGTGTTCAGCATCTGCGTCGAGTGCTGGCATACGGTTTGCCAAATCCATCCATGCTGCTTCATCCCCATTAAGAAGCATTTTTCCCAAATATGTCGCATCAATTTTTCCAAGTGTAAAATCGTGTGACATTGGTGCTGCATCCATTTCACGAATGTTTTTTCCAAATGCAGCTTCAAAACCTGCATGAAAATCAACCGGATACAAAGCGCGCTGTTCGATAATTTCTCGAGAATTCATAATTTTTTAGAAAGAAAATAAGTACACATTCAGTGTAGCGTATTTTTTCTTTTTTTGCAAATTATTCGTCATTTTTTGGAGCGCCGACACGCATTTCCGCAAAACGAACGATTTTTTGGTCGAGAATATTTTTAATCATTTTTTCATTGGCATTGAGGCGCGATTTTCCACTTTTTATTTCCAAAAAAATAATTTCGCGCAAATCGCCATCCGAAAGTCCGTCAAAAATAATATAATCCGTTCATTTTCCCACAAAAACCATATCTTTAGGCGCATATGGAAAATTGGGCATTGATGGCAAAATTTTTTCATAAATTTCACCCGTAATCGCATTTCGAGAGCCGCGAACCGCATCTTGGCGAATTTTTTTCTCAATTCCCATTCGCTGAATTTGTACCCACAAAAACCCTATCACAAAGCCAAAAATAATCCCAATAATGAGCGTCACAATATCCATAAATTTGATTTATTTTGTTTTTCTATATAATATAAAATAATTTTCGTAAATCAAATTTTTATGCTGCTTGCTATCATCATTACTCGTGCTGAACTTCGTGATGCGCTCGTGAGTTTTGTCTCTGGAATCAAACAAACGCACTCGACCGATTCGGTTACTTTTTATCAAAAAAATAATTATATTTTTGTTTTTTCTGAAAATACGCCGCTTCGCGATCTGTACGAAATGACGATTCAGGAATATCAGCCAGAAAAAATTATTTTAACAGATGTGGGGCGAAGTGTTGATGTGGATCACGAAGTTGGGGATATTATTTTGCCGAATATTTTTTTCAGTTTTCAAAAAGAAATTCTTGAAACGGAAATTACGAGCGAAAATCGTGACAATCTCATTGGAAAAGCAAAATTTTTAGAAATTTTTGATGAGCAAAAAGATTATTTCGTGGAAGATTATGGACTTTCGGTTGGTGGAATTATCGTGGAAAATACGCCAAATGATGCGGAAATTTCTGGAAAACTCATGACGGTGTATGAAGCTGATGTGTATAACGAAAATTCGACGGCCGAGATTGTGGAAATTATGACCGAAAATCTTGTGCCAACTATTTTTCTCGTGGGGATTGTGAATGGAAAAATCGGGAAAAAATCCGATGAAAATCCATACAAAATCGTGGCAGAAAATATGCTTACGACGATTCGTCTCTTGAATGATGAGGAAAATTTATAATTTTCCCATTTTTCATTCTTGGAGATTTCTTACAGATTTTTGCTACAATTTCTTTATATTATAAAAATTTATATGAAAAAATCTGCTCAACTCGAACAATTCTGGCAATGGCGCGCGACCAAAGTGATTTGGTTCGCTTTTATGGCGGCACTGTGGATTCTTGGAACCCACAAAATCATACACCATTTTTATGGATATCATAGCCCGCCAATGCACTACGAATTTTCTCGGCAAAATCGTTTTCATGACGTGTATTTGCAAGAAGTTTCGTATTTTCACGAATATACGCCTGAATTGAAAAATGAGAAATTTTCGCTCGCATATAATTGAGAAAATATTCTCAAAAGCCTGTTTGCAATTTTTATTTTGACAGGCGGGCTCGCACTTTGGACGATTATAATGCGAAAAACGCTAGAATATATTATTTTTGGAGCAGAAAATTTGAACGAAAATCAAGAAGAAGATATGGAAGAAGATTCTGAAAATGATGCCAGCGAACCAAAACTATTACCAGAAAAAACGGAAGATTCTCAAAAATAAAATCCCCAAAATGGGGATTTTTTGTGCTTCATGGAGCCACCATCGGGGCTTGAACCCGAGACCTCACCCTTACCATGGGTGCGCTCTACCAGCTGAGCTATGGCGGCATGAGCGCATTATAAAGATTTTTCCAAAAAAGCAAATTTTTCCAAAATAAAATCCCCAAACGGAGAAATTATTTTGCTTCATTTTTGAGAGCACGACCAGCCAAAAAGCTCATCCAAATAACAAAAATAAACACAATGAGCGCCATAAATGGAATAGTCAAAAAATCAAAAACCATTACGCCAGTTGTTTGTACACACGAAGATTCAGGATCCGCAGAACAACTTGCAGGAAGAATTTCTTGCGCTTTCAAGATCCACTTTTGGACGTGTATTGTGTAGTGATATACGGAAAATCACACCCCAATGGTCGCAAGTGCTCCAATCACGCGATGATTTCCTTTGATTCCAAAAATCAATGAAATCGCAACAATAATTTCAAGTGGGAACATAAAAATTCGTTGCCACCAGCAAAATTCACACACATTTAACCCGAAACCGTATTGATATGTCAAAGCTCCAAGAGTCGCTATAAGTGCCGCAAATCCTGCCATTCCAAGATATGTAGAATATTTTGCATGAGTACTGCTTTCACGAATTTTTTTAGAAAAAATGAATGCAATAGCATGAAGAATTGTAAGTCCCAATAAAATGAGACCGAGAGTCGCGAGTACAAACGAAAAATCATCAATATGCACGCCCAAGAAAATATTTGTTTCCATAAATCTTTAAAAAGACATAAAAATTCCCTAAAAAATTTAGGGAATTTGAATTAGATAGCGTAACGATAGAAAGCTACGATTGAATCATTTCCGATAAAATCACCCACTGTTTGATCAGGATTCACTACGAATGGTTGAGTCAAAAGTGCATTTTCTTCACGGAATTTTTTCATTTTTCCTTCAATAATTTTTGAAAGAATATCATCTGATTTTCCAGCATTCTTTGGATCTTCCTTCATGATAGCAAGCTGAATATCTTTTTCTTTTGCCACCACTTCGTCAGAAATATCGCTCGGAGAAACAACCTGCGGATTCATTGCTACCACATGCATTGCCACCTGCTTTAATTTTTCTGCATCAGTTCCAGCTTTCGCTACAACTACCGCAGCATTTTTAAAGTTTGAGTGAACATAAGAAGCGAGTACTTCACCTTCAATTTTTGAAAGTGTTTTAATCACCATATTTTCACCAACTTTCAAAGTATATTCAGAAGCCTTCAATTCTTCTGCCTTCGCGATAGCTTCTTCATCAGAAGATGCCGCCTTACGAAGATCGATAAAGTGAGTAAGCATTCCGTCGAAAGTTTCATTTCGAGCCACAAAGTCAGTTTCACATGTTACTACTGCAACATATGCTGTATTTCCGTCAGTTTCGATTTTAATTTTACCTTCGTTTGTTTCATTTCCAGCGCGTTTTGCTGCCTTCGCAAGACCCTTTTTACGAAGAAGCTCGATCGCTGCTTCCATGTCTCCGTTAGCTTCTACAAGCGCATTTTTACAGTCAGACATTCCAACCCCTGTGCGCTCACGGAGTTCTTTTACCATTTGAGCAGTAACTGCCATAAATCGTCAAAATTAAAAAATAAAAATTAGTTTTTTGGAGTAAAAAGAGGCTTAAGGAAAGATGCTTTTTCAATAAGCTTATCTACATATTGCATAAGTTGAGGAATTTCAAATTTTTCTCCCATATACGCTTTGTATGCACAAAAAAGCATTACCAAAACTACAAGCAATGATGCGAGTGAGAAAATAAAACCAATTACTGGGATAATTGCTAAAATTCCTAAAATAATATCTACGAGAACCAGTCCAAAAGATTGTTTCATGTAGAATGTTACAAATTCTGTTTTTTTCGCCATAAAATGTGGAGCGAAGAAAATGATAGCGCCAACCGCTGCAGACATTTTTTCCTGAGAGTCTGTAATTTTTGGAGTAGTCATAGTTTTTTAAAAAAAGGAATAAAAATTTTAGTAAAATTATGCTGCTTTTTTACGAGGAGCAAAAGCTTTTGTTTTGTTAGAAGGCTTTTTTTCATCAGCTTTGCGAGTTTTAATAGAAGGCTTCAATTCTCCAAGCATGAAAGCAAGAGATTTGATAGAATTCACATTACAAGGCACAAAGTAATCAGCCTTATCAATATCACCAGTTGATCCAAGAAGTGCTACAGAAGGGATCTTAAGAGTCCGAGCTTCCGTCAAGGCAAGATCTTCGTAGTGTCCATCAATCACAAGAATCAAGTCTGGAACACGACGCATTTCTTTCACACCTGCGTATGCAGTTCGAAGTTTTTCAAGTTCTTTCATTTTTACCGCCTTTTCTTTTTTTGTAAGACTATCAAGCATTCCATTTTCAAGATCGCGTTCAAGTTCAGCGTAGTAGCCGATTCGTTTACGAATTGTAGTAAAGTTTGTAAGGAGTCCTGGAACCCATTTTGAATTTACATAAAAGTGTCCTGTTGCAGTTGCAAGTGCTTCTACAAGGTCTTTTGTTTGAATTTTTGTACCAACCAAAAGTACAGATTTTCCACGAGAAGTGTAATCTTCGAGAACTTTTTTCACTTCTTCGAGCTTTTCAGCTGTTTTATAAAGGTCGAAAACATGAACTCCGTTCTGGATTCCAAAAAGATAATCGCGCATTTTTGGCGACCAAAATTCACGCTTGTGCCCGATGTGCACCGCGTTTTCAAGCATACTCTTAACGAGATTTGACATAGAGAAAAAATAAAAAAATAATCCTTGCGAATATTTTTCAAAAAGATTCAGTATTAAAATTATGTCTATTTTAACAGGAAAATCTTCATTTTTAGAAAAATATTCCACCAAATTTCATGATTCCGAAAAATGGCTTATGAGCATTATATAGAATTTTTGCAAAAAGCAAGCGTTTTTTTAAAATCGTGATTTCGTGAGGTTTTGAATGTCGAAAATTTTCTTGCAAATTTTTGGAAATTTTTTAGAATTTGTGTATGAAAAAAATTGCAATTATTGGCGGCGGACCCGCTGGAATGATGGCGGCAGCAAGCTTTTTGGAAAGCACACAAACAATGGATTATGAGGTTCATATTTTTGAAACCAATAAGGTTTTGGGCCGAAAATTGGTGATTTCTGGCGGCGGACGATGTAATGTCACGACTGGAATTTTTGATAAAAAAACACTTGCAACCAAGTATACTCGTGGATTTGATTTTTTGGAGTCATCACTCGGTGAATTTTCTCCGAAAAAATGCAAAAAATGGTTTGAATCACACGATTTGCCACTTAAAATACAAGAAGACAATCGGGTTTTTCCCGTTTCAGATGACGGAAATGATGTGCTCGCGGTTTTTGAAAAAATTTTTAAAAATAATTCCAAAGTATTTTTACACTTTCAGGAAAAAATCCAAAATATCGAAAAAATATCTGAAAAATTTATTATTACCAGTACAAATACCTCTCTGGAAGCGGATTATTGTGTTATTGCAACGGGAGGGAATGCGTATCGGCACACAGGGTCAACGGGTGATGGCTATGCGTTCGCAAAAAATCTCGGTCATCAAATCACCGCACTCGGCCCTTCCCTATCAAGTTTTTTGATTCAGGAAGAATTTCTCAAAAAAATTTCTGGAACAACATTTTCTGATGCGAAAATTATTTTCACTCACGAAAATGAGAAAAAAAATCTCACATGAAGCCTTTTGCTAACGCATTTTGGAATCTCTGGGCCGCTTACTTTTATGCTTTCATCTCACTTGGCATGGTCAGAAATTTTGGAACAAAAAATATTTTTGGCGCCGATTGCAACAATGAATTTTGATGATTGGAATCAGTTTTTGAAGCAAAAATTTCAAGAACATCCGAAGAAAAAAATTTTTGCTATTTTACGAGAAAAATTGCCAGAAAAATTTTGTGATACGATTATTTGCGAATTTTTTGCTAACCTGAAAGAAGTTTTCGCTGGTAGCATTTCAAAAAATGATTGAGAAAAAATCGCAAAATTGCTCGGTGATGGCTTACAAATCACACTTCTGGAGCGTCGACCATGAGACGAATTCGTGACAGCGGGTGGCATTGAAACCACCGAAATTTCACCAAAAACCATGGAATCCAAAATTTGCGAAAATCTGTATTTTGCGGGCGAAATTCTGAATGTAGACGGCTATACTGGAGGATTTTCGCTCCAAATTTGTTGGTCAACTGGATTTGTGGCAGGGCGCACAATCGCGGAAAAAATCTCAAAAAAATAAATCCCTTTTGGGATTTATTTTTTCAAATCTGTGGCATAATGAACGGCAAGGTAATAAGTACCGTTTTTTTCAGCAAAACCAAGTCCCATTTTTTGGAAATTTGGATTTACCATCGTACGATAATGTACGCCATTATATGCTTTTTCTGAAAGGAAAAAATTATAAGTTTTTCGAATGGAATCAATCGCAGCCTGCGTACAATCCCCATGAGAACAGCGGAACGCACCAAAACCAAGATTTTCTGTATGTTTTGAACGATTTAGAACAATCGCATTTACGCCCCGTTCTGTAAACCATTTGTCAATAGCTCCAAAATTATAACAACCATAATTGGTTGCACCAATACATCCATCACCAGGACGTCCGTGCGTCGTATATCCACGATCGCGAGAAAATTCTGCCCATTCTTGAGCGGTTTTTCCAAGCATATGATGCGTTGAATATGGTGCCAAACCTTTTTCGGAGCGAAGGCCATTTACCCAACCAAGCCAAGCCTGCTCAACGCGCGCCATATCCACATTGCCCACTGTACGAGATTCTGGAGAATAATTTACTGAAACCGCAGGATTGCTTGCGGGTACTGAAGCGGTTGGCGTAGAAGTTTGTGCGTTGATAGGATTCCGATACACAACACGAGAAAGTGCTTCATTTCGTGCTTGTTCATCAATCTGTGGTTCTGAAACCACATTAACAACATTGGCAGATGCACTATTAAGCGCACGCATTCGTTCCTGGTTTTTGGCTCGAATAGCTTCAAGACGAGCATCTGCTTCAGCACTACGACGATTTGCTTGCACCTGAATATCAACCTGTGTTTGATAATTCATTTGGCTTTCAAGCGATGGTCTGAGCATTTGCGCAGAAGCCTGGGAAGCCATAAAAATCGACCCCAAAAGGATCATTGGTATGTATTTTTTATTTTTCATAAAGGTAAATTACAAAATACAAAGTTATTTTAGCACAAAATTTTCAATTTGTAAAGTTTTTTCACAATAAAAAAATTTAATGTCAAGTAATCAATTTTATATGGGTCTCATCGAAATTTTCTTGATTCATTGTATGGAAATGATTTTTTTGTCAAATTTTTCTTTTTTCGGAACTCTTGATTTTCACAGGAAAATTTTTATAATATTCGCGTCCCATCTGGTAGTGGACTGTATCTCTTTGAGAGAAGCTGAGCTAGTCTATGATGAGATTTTTAAAAAATCAAAGAAAAAATTGACTTTTAAAATTTTTGCATAATATAGTCAGGACAATACAAATTTTTAGCCCCATAGTTCAATGGTTAGAGCGACGGTCTCCAAAGCCGCAGATCTGGGTTCGATTCCTAGTGGGGCTGCCATTCACAATTATTCAAGTTTCGCAGTCACTCAAAGACTGCGTTTTCTTTTATATAGAGCCGTTTTTCAGTGTCGACAAAAAGTTCGACCGCTATCATTTTTATAATCAATGATTTTGTGTATCTATCCCCTGTTTTCCAGTACTGGAGTAGATTACTTAGGAGTTCGACCGAATTCGAAATGGACTCTAAAATAGAGTCATCTTCTGCGATAATTTTTTCAAGCTGTTCATTAAGTTGGACGGCTTTTTCTGTATATTCTTTTTGTTTTCTGGAAAAATCCTCAGCCGAAAGTTCCCCGTGAATACGGAGATCAATAAGACCATCAATAATATTGCTATTTTTTGTGATTTCTGAAGAAATATGTCGTCGTTCTTTAAGTAAGGTGTCCAATCTCTCTTTGTGAGATTTTCCCACCATTTCCATAAAATCAGGTTTCACTGATTCTGGTACAGAATAATATTTGAGTTGCTGCTCAAAAATTTCAAAAATATCATCTTCACGAATACTTACATTTTCTATATGCTTTTTATTTGCGTGTGTGTGATAAAAAACATACTTCCCCTTTGCAATGCTTGCTGTTAATTCAACGCCATTCTCAGCAGAAAAAATCCATCATTTCAATGGAAAATAATTCTCATGATGGCGTGGAGTATCTCCACGACCAACATTATTTGCTAAATCCCAAAGTTTTTTCGAAATAATTGGCTCATAAATGTGTTTCCAAGTATATCCACCCCATTCACAAATACCGTAGTAGAATTTATTCTTAATCCACTGCTGAAGCGTACTGGTAGCGAATGGTTTTCCGGTTTTTGTCACAAAACCATTTTCAGCCAAAAAACGAGATATTTCAGCAAAAGACTTCCCTTCTGCTCGTAGCTCAAACATTTTTTTAGCAAATCTTGCTTCTTTCTCATCAATAATGATTCTCTCCTCAATTTTGGCAGAAGTTGAGGAATTGTTCTTTGCACCAAAAGGCACCTTAAAAGGTATTCCCCCGTTTTTTATGAGCGTTTCTGTTCCTGCAAGTGATTTATCTGCAATCTCCATAGACTCCTGACTTGCCTGCCCAAAAAGAACTCCCATGAGAAGTCCAGAATCCTTGCGAGTATAAACTCGAGTATTGTCTGCTACATATGGAATAATGCGATCTTGCATTGCTTGCATAACTGCCCCAGCATCAGTTGGATTGCGTGAGAGGCGATCCAGCCTCCACGAGAGTAAAATATCTGCTTCCTGATTGTCAAATTTTTCAAGCATTGCGTCAAAAAGCGGGCGCTCACGAGAAGTTCCAGAAATTTTTTCCACAAAAGTTTCTTTAATTTCTATTGCTTCACCGAAAAAAGCCTCAGCAACTGCTTTGGCTCTTTCAATTTCTCTCTCTTGGGTTTCGAGAGAAAATTTTTGTTTGTCTTTTCGATCGGTTGATTTTCGGAGATAGGCGAAGGCTTTTTTCATAAAAATATTAGCTACAGCAATTCAAATTGCTTTTCTTCTATATATTTTAAAAATTCATTTACTATGGTATTTGTTGATGCTTTATAAGTCGAGTTAAAAGAAAAATCAGTATTTTCTATAGATTCCGTGGTGCTATTAAAATATTTATGGTTAAAATCATTTAATTTTTCAATTTCAATTTTAAAAATCATTTTTTTTGAAAATTCCACAATGCTACTTGATTCAAATCATATTTGAGTACAAGATGCCTTAATATACTGTTTATGTTCTTGAGAATTATTATCATCGGTATTTCGTATATAACCCTGACATTCCTTTACTAAAGATGCTAAGTTCTTTAATTTATTAAATAACATTTCTTTTTGTTTAGTATTTGTATCGATTTTTCTTTGAATAAAATACGGCGCAAAAAAAGCAAGCACAAACATTCAAATAATTGACGAATAAGTCATTGTTGCGGAAAAAAATGAGGCATGAGATTCTGGTGTTGTAAATGAAAATCCAAAGCATGCAAATATCCACCCAACAACAATATGAATTATGAACGGAATAAATATGACTCCCGGGATAATCATATAAATTATCCAATTATTTTTTTTCATATTCGACTCCATAGGCTGGTCAATATTTTTTAATAAAGTCAATTTTATCAGGGAATTCTTCCGAGTGAAATTCCATTTGTTCCCATAAGCTTAAATAGCCCGAATCTTTCAAATACTTATATAATCGTCAAAAAGACTCAGACAAAAATGATGATGTATATGCTTCCACTCAATCTAAAAAAACCTCAATTTTTGAAATATCTTGAAGATTGTTTAGTTTTGATTTAATTGCTTCTTTAAAAAACCATTCACCAGAATCATCTCATAGTGAAATAAATCTTGGTCAAGGCGTTGTTGTGTAATCCTTAACAATAATTTTAAGGATATTTTCTTTTTTTGACATAAAGTTTAAAGTTGTATTTCTGTAAAATAAAAAGTTCAATGGAATTCTCGATTGGATTTTAGACGACTATATTTATCCTCTTTAATATTAGCAAATACATTGTTTGTAATCATAATAGCTTTATTTATATATGGTTTTTGTGAAAATCTATAGAAGGTTGGCATACCATGTCCTCGCTCCTCGCTCTTAGCACTGGATGAAAAAGCAACTTTTCACATAAGCATATCACGTAGATGGTCTTTATTACGACTAAACCACAAGGCATTGTCTTTATATACTCCTGATTGCTGTAATGTCCTAAATATTCCTTCTCCCAAATCCAATAAGCTTAAACCAATTCTATTAGTATCTTCATCATAATGATATACTACCCACCAATAATATTCTTTTTTATTAAATTTTCAAGCATGTTCTTTAGTATTTCACATAAATTCTCACAACACCTCATACATATCTTGTTTAATGGTGTTTGTAAATTTTTCTCAACAAATTTTTTTAAGATTGTTCAATATATCCCTAATAAGATCTGTTTTTACTGGTACTTCAGAAATTAAAACAAGATCACCTGATTTCTTGGTAATAGGAATAAAATTAGATGTTACATGTTTATAAAATCATGAATCACAAAAGATTCGTTTTGCTGTTTTATTGCTTGGGGAAAATCATGAAATACGCAGCCCAGCAGGAGAAATTTCTCGAAAACTTCTATCTTTTAAGTGCGCAATTAGTATGGTAATTCCATCAATTCATAAATTTTCAACTCTTCCCAAATCAAAACATATACTTTTTTTGTTGTGTAAGACTTTTCTTGCTTCCTGAAAATATTGGTGCATATTTTCATAATTTTCAATAAACGAAAAATTACTTGGTGCTACGAGTCGTTGTTGTGGAAATCACTTTAAAAAAGTTTTTCCTTGATTTTTAGTCTCTATGGAGGTACATCATTTTAGTATTACTCAGTGATACCAATTCGGTATATCTCATGATCGTATTCGTTTTTGCAAAATATTTTTTCGTCTCAGTTTTTTTATTCACTTATTTTTAGCCCGACGAATAAGAAAAAACTGAAATCTTTTTCATTTTTTCTTCATTTTTATTTGTTAAATAACATTTTTAAAATAGATATAATAATCAAAAGTATTATAATCCCCAAAATCGGAGAATAACCACTCACCCACTGAATAAGCTCTGCTATTTTATTTGAAATCCATAAAATTATTGATGCGATTATTTCTCACATATTTTCTAAAATAAGCAAATAAAAAAGTTACAACAACAACCAGTATCACTGATAAAAATACATCAGTATTGGTTGCTACTGGTGTTTTTAGGTCTTCTTCTGGGTTAGTTAATTCGATTTTTTTATGTTTTTTCTGAAAATAATCTTTTAAGGAAAAAGATAATTCAGTAATAATAATAACTATTATAAATAATGAAAAAACCTTTAAAAAAATTCACGTTGAGCTCTCAGTAAAATCTATAAAACATTTGTATATATCAGAATCATTTTCTGATTTACAGACATCATATTGAATTTTAAAAAGATCAAAAATATATGTAAATGAGGTTGCACACATAGTAAATACCAGAGCATAAAAATCGAATCAGAATCTTTCTCGTTTTTGCATAAAATAAAATTATAACTTATGTTTTATTAAAAATTTTCTATAGATTCCAAAAAGAATCATAATCATAAATATTCACAAAAAAGACCAAAAAAAGCCCTCTGGTGTTGCTGTTGGTGTTTTTATATCTGTTTCGGGATTTGGGAGCCAAGCGACTATGTCCATAGTTATTCATCAGGATTTATAATGTGTCATTTTTCATCAAATTTAAATCAAAGCTCCATTTGTCATTGTTGTCTTTTTTGTAGTTTTTCAAATTGAGCCCACATATGCTCCATATTATCTGATAATTGAAACAATGTAATAATTTTTTTTATTTGTTCTTCTAAATGAGGATTTCCTACATCTGGAGTTAGACTTTGATGAAAATTAGCAGTTCTATTTCAAGATTTATTAACAGGTGTTTTTGCTTTCAATTCTTCTAATACTCATTGTGGTAATTGCTTATATATAAGTTGATTTGTCCAATGTCCAATTACAGATGGGCGTTTTTTAATACCTTTTACCGTATAATCCCATCAATTTAAACGAAATAATTCTGTATAAAAAATATCTGGAAACCTTTTTTGCCAAGGGAGTAATTCTTCTGAAATGTAAGATCGTAAAATTTTCTGAAGTTCATCTCGTTCTCTGTCATATTGATATCCTGTAGCCTCATCCACTAATGCAATAATACCAATTTTAGCAAAAGAACGCATCAATATTTCACATTGTTCAGCAATGATGGCTTGCCTTGGACTAAGATTTATATGTTTTCTTGCTTCTAAAAAAGCATCACAAATATCCACAAGCACTGTAGCTTCATATCCATTAATTTTCTGTTCTCAATGATAACATTCTAAAGGCTTAAAGTGGTCCACCTCTTTTTCTTTATAAATAAAGGGCTGTAAGCTCTTTTGTCATAAATATCTATTAAGTCGTTGGCCCGATGCTGTCATTCATTCTTTAGGCTCATCTACCATTTTTAAAGCTTCCTGCATTCATCGTCCAGACAACACTCGTGTCCCATCTTCCAATACATAACATGGAATTAAGATATTGTTTCATAAATCCAAAACTCATTCATGTTTAATGGAGTGTTTATTTTTATTATTCATAACAATAAACTAAAAATTATATGGTAAATTGTAAACTTCAGCAATTCGTTTTCTCATAAAATCTTCAGATACTCCAAAATGACTCGCCAAATAGCAAGCATCTGCAATTCACTCATTTTCTTCAATTAGAGAAATGAGATCATCACGATTTATAAGAAAATCTCGACCAGAAATATCTGCAGCCTGTTCATCCCACTTTGATATATGAATATTATCTGTTGTATCCGTGAGAATATGTCCAATCTCATGTGATAACACTTCTCGTTCTTCTCGAAGTGAGAGTCATTTTTTGAGACCAATATAAAAATTCTCACCCATTTTTGAGCAAATTCATGAAATGGTAGAAAAATTATATCGACTGAGAATAATCCCATTCTCGGTGCAGAAATTGTAAGGACAAGGCATAGTGTTACAGCGTTTAAATTTATGTTAAGAGTTCTCTTGTTCTTTTTTTTGAATATCTTTAATGAATTTCATAACATCGCGAATCGCGGACTCAGAAAGTCAGAATTGAGACTTGAGAGCGAAGGAAAATCCTGCTCAATATTCTTGCTCGATAGCCTCGAACATCGAAGTAATAAGCATATCTTTAATTTGTCGTTCTGGCATTCCAAGGGCAATTCCAATTTTTGTGAAGTTTTCTTCGTTTCATTTTCTTCATCTGGCAAGAGTAGCAGATACATTTGATTGTGCTAATCAAGTTCTATCAGCAATTTCTTGAGTAGTCATTCATCGATTTTCTCTTATTTGAGCCATTTTTCGGCTAACAATATGAGACCAGGTTGTGTCTAAGTCTTTCATATATAAAAAATATCATATCTCGATATTAAATATTTTTAACAAATTGTCAACACAAAAAGTGAACAAAATATGAAAATAAATTTGACTTTATATCAAATTTCGATATACTGGAAATACATCGATGAGAGAAAAGAAAAATCCTCTCTGGGCGTCTTAGGCTTCACGCACATCACTCAATGAAGCAACGCAGTATACGCAAAATCGCAAATTTCGCTTATTATGGGAAGACTCGCAAGACTTAGTACCAGAAGACCGATAACCGAACGAAAGTAGTGATACATGTAAGAGGAATAAAACTCAATTTTTTATTACATTAAATAATATCAAATATCGATATTATTTATATAAAACAATAAAGTAATTTATTTTTATGTATCTTTTTAAAATCACAGAGTTGTTTGATAAAACATATTCGTATTTTATGATAGCAGAAAGCTATATAGAATTACTACAAAAACTTAAAAAACTCAAAAAAAATGTTCCGCAACAAATAGAACTTATTGCAGAACAAAGTAAAGAAGATTGAGAATTTGAAATTCTATAAAAGATGAGCCTTAAACTCTTTCTTCTTATGTGGAACATAAGAAATGTGATATGAATTTCCTACAATTTCAGCAAAAATCTCATCTTCTTCATTGTGAAGAAAAAAGACATTTCATTCACGAGAGATTTTGGAAATTTTTTCACCATCAAAAGCACGTCATAATTGATATGAATATTTTTCTCAGTCAAAAAATACCACATATTGGATTTCTTTTTCCATAAACAGAAAAGTTAAAATATAAAATGCCACTATTAGCAAATGCATTATATGTAAACTTTTAAAAAATCAAAAAATCCCCAACTCGCAAAAGTTGGGAAAAATAATTGTCTAACCGAAGACATAAAAATTTTATTCAATTTTTATAAAAAATCAAATTTTTTATGCATGACCCACATGACTATGAATTCTGGGGAGAATACGACCCATACGAAGAAGCTGGAATTGACCAGTACGAAAATGATAAACAAGAGGCGGAATAAAGAAAGAATCCGCCTCTGAATTCGTGAAAAATACACTGGACAGTCTGTCGTCAAGATGGGCGATAGACTGTTTATTATTTCTGATCCAGAAATGAAAAAAATAACAACTGAAAAACTCAAAACCATGCTTCAAGAAAGAAAAAATGATTACTTCATTGATCGAGGAATGCAGTATTTATATCAATTTATGCTTTATGCCCGAAATCACTAACCCTTGTGCTTGGATGTGGATTATTCTTTTCTCTACATTTATTATGTATGTTTTTATTATTTCTCCAATTATAGATTATGCCAAAAAGAAATTATTCCCAAGTCGTAAAACTCGCATACGACATTTTCAAGACTTTTAGAGGCCTTATTTCTCGCGAAGATGCCTTGAGGCAAGCGAGATTATCACAAAAATTTGCGAAAAATCTTATTTACAATCAATAAGTTAATAATTTAATTCTTTTTTTAACTTTTACAACTATGACAACTTTTGACTTTCTCCCTGAAAACTATGAACTTCCTGCATCAACTGGCGGAAATTATATGAAAATTCAAGACGGAAATAATAAATTTCGCATTCTCGCAAAACCAGTAGTTGGTTGGATCTACTGGGAACACCAAAACACTGATGAAAAAGGGAGACCAATACGCTTGCATTACACAGATGAAGCACGTAAGGAAGCGTACGAAAAAGCAAAGCTCAACCCCAAAAAAGAAGACCAAAGCGTGAAACATTTTTGGGCTATGAAAGTGTATAACTATGAAACTGATAGCGTACAAATCCTTGAAATTACACAAAAAAGCCTTATGCAAGATATTGTTAACTATGCTAAGGATGAAAACTGGTGAAGCCCTACCGAATATGATATCAACATTAAAAAAGAATGAAAAGGACTTGATACAAAATATACTTTTATGCCAATTCCGAAAAAACCACTTTCTGACGAAATTCAGGCAAAAGTAATAGAAAAATATGTGAACCTGGAAGCATTATTTTATGGTGCTGATCCGTTTGATAAAGATTGGAATGGAGTTCAGGATGCAGATATTCCATTTTAAAAGTATTTTTTAAATAATGTCAAAAATATACTACTGGAACGGCACAAACTTCCCACAATGAAGCCCACCCTCTTGATTTTATAAGCAACAAGAAAAACCCAGAAACCTGCAACAAAACGCACTCTACTGGGTTTTGCTTTCTTGGGTGGCGGACGAAACAGGAAATGATAAGGATTTTTTACATGAGCTCATGAAAAAGAAATTTCTTGCAAAAAAGAAACTCGTCAAACTCTGAAAATCGCGAAATTTCGCTGTGAAAATTCTCTCGACGACCAAATTGTCGCAAAAAGATTTTGCACGCTATTTTGAGCGGGTCGAATGATTTTTTGCAACATATTGATATGTGCTCCCACCTCACAACTCACAAGAATTTCAGTCTCTTTGTGAGACTTATAAATTTTTATAACTATTTTTCAACAATTATGTCAAATCTTATTACTCTCGGAAAATCACTTGAAGAACAAGTAGAAACTGCTATTGCACAAGGCGATGGTGTAAATGTATTTTTATTTTTCCAATATTTTGAAAAAGTAGCAAAAAAGTACAAAGAACAAACCAAAGAACTTGCTGTGAACTATTGGCAAGAAAATAAAGAATTGCCACACGGATTTTCTGTAAAGGAAAGCAATCGTAAATCATATGATTTTGCACAAGATCCAAAATGGCAAATGCTCAAATCTCACCTTGATGCCAGAGAAAAAGTACTCAAAGAATCTGCGGAAGTGAAGCAGGATTATTTTGATATCGATGGCGAAATCGTGCCAAAGGTGCCAGTGAAAAATTCTGCGATTTATTCTTTTTCTCAAAAATAAAGCTTTAACCTCATAACCCAAAATGGTCAGATTTTGGGCTTTTTATTTTTTAAAAAAAAATTTATGAAAACAAATATCAATCTCGAAGATCTCGAAAGAAAAAATAATATTATTCTCGAAAACATCGAAAGATTTTCAAAATATTTTCCAAATATCGAAAAATGCGCCACTATTCTTGCTGATAAAATCGAAGAAGCAAAATTTGAACAAGAAATGGCACAAATGAATTTTTAAAAAATTTTTATGAAAAACAAGAAACTTCCACCAGCATATAAGATTGTTAGATCACATTGAAGCGGGTCGTTTACTATGCTTGCAGAATATATGAATCGAAGTAAATCGAATATCTGTCAAACACTCAGAAAAAATAGATTGCATTATAATAATCAAGTTAGTTATACTAATGCTATTAACTGATGTTTCAATAAAAATTATGAAATAGAAGATTTATTTCCTACAATTAAATAGCTATGGCAAAACTTCAAAAACAATCTGTCAGATTTACGCAAGTTGCAAATCAGGTTTTATGTGATAAAAATCTCTCTGCAAAGGCAAAGTGAATCTATGCTTATTTGTATTCAAAACCTGATAATTGGCAATTTGCAGCAGAAAGAATTTCAAAAGAATTTTCAGACTGATTACGAGCAATAAAAACTGGATTACAAGAATTGGAAAAATTCGGATATTTAGAGAGAAAACGACAAGGAGACGGCTCTGTTGACTACTTTTTGTACATTGAACCAAAAGTTGAAAATAGCACTTTGGATACAGACCCAAAAGTCGAAAACCGCACAGTGCTAAAACCGCACAGTGCTAAAATCGACCCGATAAATAATATAGATAATAATAATAATACTAATACTGAAATATATAATAATACTAATATTTCTTCTGACGAAGAAATATTGTGCGATGAAAAAAATTCTGAAAATTTTTCTCTTAATTCTTTTTCTGAAAATTCTAAAAATCCCACTGAACTGGAGAATCCAGTTTCTAAAAGTTCCGCCGACCGCGAAAATTTGACAAAGCCAAAAGTTGGGCAAACCGAAACATCGGTCTCAAATTCTCGAAATCTGGAAAACGAAGCACGAGCAAAAATGCTTCAATTCCTCAAACAGTCGGTTGGTTGCGATAAATTCAAAGATTATAACGAATGGACAGAAGTTGGGAGAATCCTCAGAATTGCGGAAAAACTCGGAAAAGAGCAATTTTTGTATCGCCTTGAAAAAATCCTTGAAGATCCATTTAAAGCGAAAAATTCAAATAAACTATCATATCTTCGCAAAGAAATTGAAGCGTTTATTCATTCTCCAATAATTCTTAAAACTGAAAAATTCAGCGTATGACAAGCCTAATTAAACAGCAATTCTTGACGGAAGTTCGCACCTACGATGGAGAAAAATTTTTCACAAAACTTTCAGAAAAAGATTTTGAAAAACTCCTGAAAAATGGCGATGAATTTATAAATTTTTCGCTTCATAATCAAAAAATCAAAAAAACAAGCATCAAATCTTTTTGAAGTGCAAACGATGCTGATTTCGTTAAAATTTTCGTTATCCCGAAACTTCCGTGGGATATAAAAAACCGCCTCACAGATATGCTCAACCGCGCGGAACTCAATGGTTTTTCGCCTTCAAAAGAAGCAATTCTCAGAAAAATCCAAGAACTGCAACAAGAATTCCAAGGCACATAGCCTTTTTTATTTCCCAAAATTTTTTATGACAACAACCCCAAAAATTCGCTGAACAGGCGAACTTCTGCCACGGTTGCGGAGTTTTCTCCTGTACAACTCAATTCCATTCCGCCAACTCAATCTGAGTGGTGCGCATACAGGATTTACGAACGATCGATGTGTCTTCGTGGCAAAATCCAAAGTATGGCGTGACCAAGTCTCCACACAAAAAATTCTCGTTCAAAAATCCATAGAAAAAGCGCGATGGATTATTTTTTACATTCCCAATACCTGATTGCTCGCATTCGACCCTAAGGTTATTTTAGATAACTCTTGGCAAAATAAGCGATGAGATGAGTTTATGCTCAATATTCACACGAAATTCGGCACTTGGATTTCGCCAGATGAACTAAAATCTCTCAAAAATCTCGAATATGACATCGAGGCACAACTGGAACTCGCACAATTCGCCTAAAAACTAACCGCTGACGAAGTTTTAAAATCTTTTCCTATAAACACTCGTCTGAAAAATTAAAACGAAAATTTGAGCAGTTTAAATCATTTTTTACTTTTTTCTATGAAAAATATAAAACAATCTGAGGAAATTCTCACTGAAATCCTCAAGCTCTATCCTTTTCTTGAAAAAACTAACATCACAGAAGCGAGTGAGGACAAGTTACAAAAACTTGCTAATAAACTTCAAGAGCCTCGCTTTCTTTCTTGGAAGATAAACAAGAAATTGGAAGAATTAGAAGCAAAACGGAAACAATCCGAATTTCTCAAAAAGAAATTTTCTTAAAAACTTTATTTCCAAAATCCTACTATGAATACAAAAACAAAAATAACCCTTATTATTTCTGCAATCATCATTGCACTTATCTGAATCATTTATGCATTTAAAACATATTCTAACCCAGAAGCAGTATGGTCTCGCCACAAGGCGGAGCAAGAAGCAAAAATTGCTCAAAATGAACGAGAAATTTCATTACTTCGTGCCGAACGCATTGAATTACAAAGGCGTGATGATATCCTTTCTGGTTCCATCAACGAACTCAAAGAAGAGAACGCAAAGATTAAGAATTGCCTTGATTACGGCGTGCTACAATGCGAAAAAGTGGAAAAATGATTATCTTTCGTTCCGAAAGTATCAGCTGGAACAAATGTATGAACAAGTAATGGAGGGGCTACTATGGTAAATTGAACGGCAGACAGCACGCCAGTAAGTGCTGAACCCTGATACAACAAAATTCAGTGTGCAATAGGAAATGGCTCGCACGATGTTCGTCATCTTGCAAAGAATTATCCATGAGTGGCTGGGTGGAAAAATAATAATCCGAGTGGTATCACTCTCGGATCAAAAGTATTGGAAAAAGCCTTTGATGATGCTGGAATTAAATGGTTCGTCGGCACGGCTCGACCAAAAAATGAAGGCTCGCATTATTACGGATTTCCAGACTTGGAAAACTGAATGAGGGCGAAATTACTCATTATCAGGCGAAGTTATAAAAATCATACGATTTCTTCGTACTTGAGAATCTGGGGAACTGACGAAATTCATACAGAAATCCCAAAATCTCGAACCATTGGAAGTCTTTCAGACTCCGAACTTATCTCACTCATAAAACCGCAAATCCGTAAGGAATCTGGCAAAGATTTTACGGATTTTATTTTTAATAATGTTTTAATTTGTAATTAATTTTTATGACACAAATTTTTATTAATATCTTAACTTTCATTTTTTCTGTAATTGTACTTTTGGAAGTGTATTACAGTAATGAATTTAACCCAAAAAGTTGGAAAAATTATTTTTTATTATCAGCCTTTATTTTTCTTGCTCTCGGGACTTTTTGCGAAATAATCAAAATATTTTTCTAAAATTTTAAAAAAATATGCAAAACTTCTCTGAGCACCAACACGCAGTACTATTCGCTAACTGGCTTCGTAGTGAATGATATTTTTTCCACCATTCGCCTAATGAGACTTTCACAAAATTCCATAATGTCAGGCGAAAAAATACGCTTGAATGAGTAGCAAAATGATTTCCTGATTATTGCATAATCTTGAAGCGATGAAGCTTGCTTTTCATTGAGCTTAAAAAAACACGCGGGAAACAATGAGGCCTCAACGGATCAAAAATCTCACCAGAGCAAGCAATTTGGATTTCTAAGCTCGGAAATATTGATAATGTCGGCGCGTATTTCGCTCATGGATTCGAAGAAGCAAAGAGAATTGTGATGGAATGTGAGAATTTATAATTTTTAACTTAATTTTTAAAACCATGATAATTCTTTCGCTCTTTGATGGGATTTCTTGCTGAAGAGTTGCACTCGAACGAGCAGGAATTCCAATCAAAAAATATTTTGCAATCTTTATTTCATTATTTTTTATATTTATGAAGTTTAATAAAAATACTATTGAAAGGGTGTGAATTTTTCCTGAAACTCAATGTCCACTCTGGGAATTTAGATATATCCCAGAGAAAAAAGGATTGTTTAATTACGTTATCCCAGAACACATTAAAGATGGTATGGATTACCGTAAGTTTTCTTTGGCAGAATTTAAAGAAGAATACTGAAATAAATACTTTCTGAAAAATAAAATTCCTCATAGAAAAGCATCAGTGATTATTTATTTCGTAAGCTGACATTATAAAGAAAAATATTTTGATTCAATGAAAGAAGCGAATGATTATTATTCTACTTTTAATCAAGATTATTTTGTAAATTTATAATGTATGAACCGACAACAAAAAATTGACGCAATCAATGAGATGATTGCAAAAAAGAATTTGAGTTTTGGATGTAAAATTTTTCACAAAGTTGAATCCTGAAAAAGATCATTCAAAGCTCGAATCATCACAGATAAAATAGAAAAAGATTATGGCACTTTTTATTGAGTCAAATTAGACTCTGAAAATTCTGTAACTTGGTTGCAGGAAAAAGAAATGGAAATCATCGGTCATCCTGTTATGATTAGCGATGTGATGGAATACTTCTATGGCAGCGTTCGATTCTCTGAATGGTGAAAGTGTTGGAGAAAGCTTACAAAACCTATCGAAGACCAGTCAGATGGCTGTATCAATTTTATTTATTCTTTAATTTCTTAAAAATGAGAGAAATAAAATTTCGTGCTTTCCAAAAAAGTACACAAAAAATGCTTCCAGTGAATTCTTTAAAAGCAATCTGTATCAATTCTGAAAGACTTACAGAAGAAGAATATGATGATTTGATAATTATGCAGTCCACAGATCTCAAAGACAAAAACTGAAAAGAATTATATGAGGGCGATATTTACGAGTTAAAAACATGAAGTAAAGTCTATTATAGATGATATATTCGGATTTTAGATACTTACTCGGGTTTTCGACATAAAACCATTAAAACTGAGCGAGTGCATCGATATAAATATTGACCAGGATGAAATAAATTCGAAATCATTTGAAACATTTATGAAAATCCAGAATTACTTAATTAATAATTTTTAAATTTATATGTTTGAAAAAATAATGCTTTTTCTTTATGTACTTATTATTTTGGCTTTTACATTGCTTATAATGATTTGATTATTTATAGAAGCAAGTGAAAATACAAAAAAACAAAATTTTTGTAAAGAAAATTTTTTGCATAAGCCAGTAAGTGAAGTACCAATGTGGTGCGTAAAATACTTAAAATAATCCCCTCATCGTGAGGACGGTCGAGCAAAAACAGAAGAGCATAATTCTTAATAAGTATAATATAGGTATAGTATAGGTATAATTATACTTATATTTTTTAAAACCCCTCATCGTGAGGGTGGTGGTGAAAGGAATAGATAACACATATTGGGGATTATCCGTGGCGTCTTTAAGTTCGCCACGACGCAGAATCCAAAAAATGGTTGACCGCAAGCTGAGATGCTTGCCACCACCATTCTCACGATGAGTACTTGCGGGTATAACTCAGTGGTTAGAGCAGTCGGCTTGTAACCGAAAGGTCGAGGGTTCGATTCCCTCTGCCCGCACCAAAAAAAAGATTATATTTTAAACCATGCAGTATGAACAAAAATGAAAAAATATTGTTTTTTTATAAAAAAATATATAATATGCAATATAATACAAAATTTATGGATTTTTTTCGTTGACTCACTATGAACTGGTATCAATTACAAGATTTGCCAGTTAAAACATTCACATGTTGACATTGTTCCAATATAATAGCATCCGAAAAGGGTTATAAAGTTTGAAGTTATAGCGACTGATCTGGAAGTGTAAAGGCTGCTATTTATATATGCCCCCAATGTCACTGACCAAATTTCAATGTTGATAATGGCGATATTTGGATTCCTTGACATCCTATTTGAGAAAAAATAGACTCTTTACCTGATGATATAGAGACACTCTATGAGGAATCAAGATTATGCGCAAAAAATAACTGCTTTACAGCATCGGTTTTATTGAGTCGTAAATTACTTATGAATATTGCTGTTCGAGAATGAGCCGAAGCGGGGCTATCATTTATTAAGTATGTCGAATATCTCTCTAACAAATGATATATTCCACCAAATGGAAAAGAATGGGTGGATCATATACGAAAGAAATGAAATGAGGCAACACATGAAATACAAATGATGAGTAAGGGCGATGCGGAGGACTTAATAAGTTTTTCTTGAATGCTATTGAAATTTATGTACGAATTTCCAGCAAAAATACAAATGAAAGCAATACCATCTACAAATAACTAATATCTAACACCCAATCTCAGGGTGTTTTTTATCGCCCAAATTGGCGTCCATATTTAATAATTTAAGAAAATTATGACAATCAAAAAAACAGAGAACAAACCACAAAAAAACATTACAAAAAAACAAAACGAAAAAGAAAGGATTGTCGGAATGATTATTGAAGTACTCAAAGATGGCGGAAGTATCACGGAGGCCTGTCGCATAGCAGGGATTCACAGAGACACTTTTTACGATTGGAAAAACAAAGACAAGGACTTTTCCGACAAAGTCGAGTATGCCGAGAATTACATGAACGAAATTGCCAAAGGAGTGATTGTTCGTTCCATAAAAGAATGATCGTCGAAAGACGCAAAATGGTGGCTCGAACGCAAAGCTAAAAATGAGTTTTCCACTCGTTCAGAAATCACAGGCAAAGACGGTGAAAATATTACCGCCGTGAATTTCGTTATTACTCCGATAAAAAAGACATAAAATGACAACATTTAATCTTGATTTTCAGGCAAACGATAAACAGATACTTGCCTTTCAATATCTTGAGGATTCCTCAACCAATGAGATCTGATATGGCGGTGGTGCTGGTGGTGGTAAGTCCTATATGTGAGTAGCGTGGCAATGGATTCGTCGCATACAATATCCCTGAACCCGGGGATTTTTTTGACGAAAAGAATTGAAGCGACTCAAGCAAACAACGCTCGCAACTTATTTCAAATTTTGTCAAAATCATAACATCCCTGAAAAACTTCGCTGAAATTACAATGCACAAGATGGCGTCATACGATTTTATAACGGCTCTGAAATCCTTCTTCTCGACCTTGCACCAATGCCGTCTGATCCAATGTACGAACGATTTGGATCTTTGGAATTAACAGACGGATTCATTGATGAAAGCTGAGAAATTTCAGAAAAATGTATTGAAATCATTTTGACTCGTATCGGTCGTCAAGAAAACGAAAAATATTGACTTATTCCAAAACTTCTCGAAAGTTTTAACCCGAACAAGGGTCATATTTATTCTCGCTATTATAAGCCATACAAAGAAGACAAATTGCCCGAATATCGTGCTTTTATTCCTGCTCTTGCTACTGATAATCCCTATTTGCCCTCAAGTTATATTGAGGCACTCAAACGAAGTTCAGAAGTTACAAAACAGCGTCTTCTTTATGGGAATTTTGAATATGACGACCGCCCGCACAAGCTTTTTGATTTTGATAAAATTCAAGATATTTTCACAAATCCGACTTATAGCGGAGAAAAATACATTGTCGGCGATGTTGCCTGAGAATGAAAAGACCGAGGCGTCATTTCTGTGTGGAATGGATTCGAGATTATTGATGCAAAAATTTTTGAAAAATGTTCTGCCATTGAGTATCAAGATGCTGTAAAATTTTTTGCAGAAAAATATAAAATTCCTATGTCGCGCACACTTCTCGATCAAGATGGTATTGGCTGGGGTGTGGTCGGCAATCTCAGATGTAAATGATTTCAGAATAATTCTCGTCCCATTGATAATCGTCCAAAGTCCGAACAACAGCACCAAGGCTGAAAGCCATCATTTCAGAATCTGAAAACTCAATGTTATTTTTTACTGGCTGATAATTTTGAAAAAATAAATATTTCAGTTTTAGAAAGATATCGTGAAGAAATTATTGCCGAACTGGATGTATACGAAGAAATTGATGTTGATAAGGACGGACCGAGAAAAATTACACCAAAAGAGCAAATTAAAGAAATCATCGGTCGCTCACCTGACTTTGCTGATACTCTTGCAATGCGAATGTATTTTGAAATCGCACCGCAAAAAAGGGTTGCAAGAATTTTTTAGAAATTTCTATTTTACCTTATGGAAAAAAAATATACTAAAGATGCACTTATTGATCATCATATTGCCACCGCTCATCGCCGAGCGGTGGTTTTTTATAAACTTTGCAGGCATAAAGTAGCCAATGGCAATCTTCCGTGAACTTATAATGATTATTTGACGGCAATTTCTGCATTTTATCACTCCACCATCGTTCAACTTGAACGAGAAAGAAATCGAAGACATGTAAGAAAAAAGGACGAGCAATGAAGATTTGTAAAAACAGAAGAAAGCGAAGTGCGATGGGAGAAAAGATATTTTTCACGATGTGAATTTGATAAATCTATTCGAGAAATCATCGAAAATGTTTCGGAAAAACTTAAAAAAAATAATCCATAACCCCACATTTCATCGTATACTGAAATAAATAAAACTTCACGATGTTTTCTTTTAAAAATTTTTTTACAAAATCTGATCCACAAAAAAATACCCCTACCCTGAATGCTTTTGCATTCGGGGGCTTTTCTGCGTTGTATGAAATCAATTTTGATGCTTATTTCCGGCTTTATGAGAACAATCCTTATATTGCCAGTGCTATTGATCGAATTCGCTCCGATGTTGGTGCCTTCGGATTTGAGATTTACAATTGAGAAAAAATTTCAGAAAAAGAAATGAAAATTTTTGAAAATCTCGTCGCTCTGACCCTTGACTACACTCCACGACAATTTATCAAGCGACTTATTCGAGATTATGAAATTACAGGTAATGCATTTGTGTATCTCGCAAGAGAAAATAATAAAGTCATTGGCTTGCAGATTCTCGACCCACGATATGTGAAGCCGATTATCAATACAGGCGGACAAATATTGGGTTACTACCAGAATTTAAGCGGTATAAAAATTTTCACAAAAGACGAAATGTTTCATCTCAAATCTGACAATGATTTGAACTTTGAAGCCCTCGGTCGATCCAAAATGCGTTCACTTTTTGTGGATTTGGAGACTGATAACGAGGCTCGTGAATCCAATCTTGCATTTTTCAAAAATAATCAAACTCCATCAAGTCTTGTAGTGCTTGATCCTAACTTTACTCTCCCTGATGGCGATGATGAACTCAAATTCCGAAAACAAATCAAGGATTTGCTCGAAAGTGGAAAGTATACAGGCGGAAAAAATCATCATCGTAGTGCAGTAATCGAATGAGTCAAAGCAGTAATAAAGCTGCAAGATAAAATCACTGACGCAGAATTTTTGAATCTCCGCAAATTCTCACTTGAACTCGTATGTTCAGTGTATGGTGTTAATAAAGATATTCTCGGTTTTACTGATACCTCTAATCGTAGTGTTGGAGAAAATCAGAGTATGAATTATTATACCTTAATTGAAGAAAAGGAAAATTTGCTTGATGAATTTATGACGAAAATCATAAAACAGATTTTTGGAGAAAATTTTTCATACAAATCTATCAAGGATACTATCAGGCTTCTCTCTGCTCGTTCATCAGTTACTACTAATCTCTATAATAACGGCATTATTACACTCAATGAAGCTCGTAAAATCGTAGGTTATGATGAGCGAAGCGATGGAGATTTAACAAAAATTCAAAATTCTTCATCCATAACCCCACAATCTTCTGTATAATCCAACTTATGAATGAAAAATTTTTTATAAATTCGATGTGTGATTCGGTTGGTGGAGATTTCACGATTCCGAATTATGCTCATCGAACTGGGAAAGAAATCCCAAAATGAGACAACATCCTTGTTTTCAGAAGCATTGTCTCACAAAATTATAAAACAGGAGAATCCTCTCGCAATCGTTATAAATATGATCAAAACGGCTGGGATTTCTCCGATTATAATCATAATCCTATTATTGCTTGGCAACACGATTATGATTATGGTGCTATCGGACATGCTATTGCTTTTTGGCACGATGGCGAAAATAATCTTAATTCCCTTTTTTATGTGGATTTGGATACGCTCGAGCCTCGCCACGCTAAACAAATTAAAAATGGTTATACGGCTGGTGTCTCAACAGGGGCAAGCACCGAAGAATATATGTTCGAAGATAATAAAAATGGGGACAGGTACTCACGAGAAGATGCCGAAGAAAAATTCGGCTGGGAGAATGTTATGAATGCGTTTTTCGGCGCTTCAAGTGTTCTAACTCTCGTAATCACAAAGGCAAAACTTCTCGAAAATTCGCTTGTTACTATTGGCAGCAATGCAAAGGCTGTCGCTCTCCAAAATAGCATCAGCGATTATTTCGGTAGGATTGCCGAGGATTACAAAACTTTACATTCTAACAAAAATTTTATGAAAAATCAGGACACAAAAACACCTGAAACAACAACAGAATCACCAGTGACGGAAACACCTGAAACTGATACAAATTCAGTTGAAGTACTTCAAAATGAAGTAAAAAATCTTCAAAATCAAATTGAAGAACTCAAAAAGAATCATCAAGAAGAAATTAACAAAATTCGTGATGAAGAAAAAGCGAAATTTGATTCACTTCTTATTGAGGAAACCAACAAAATCCGCACAGAAGAAAAGGAAAATCTTGCCAAAATTGTTGCTGAACAAAATAACACTACTGGCGAAGTAAATTCCGTTGAGGATTTTCGCAAAAAATATTTACAAAAATAATTTTAACTTCTAAATAACTTTTTATGAAACAAAATGCTTTTTACTCTGCATTAGCACTCAATCATATTGCAAAAAATTCTGAAATGAAGAAAGATTTTGCTAATATTCTCGCAAAAAATGGTGAAACCATGACGGTTGATCAGCTTCTCAATATGTCTGTTGAAGACTTTATTAAAACCAATGCTAATGAAGTTATGACCACTGGACAGACAGGATTTGGAAAGGAATTCGTGGAAGAAGTAGTATTGTCTACAGAACTGATTGAAAGACTCAAAACTTCTGGCAACTTGCTTGCAAAAGCAATTATTCGCCAAATGACAGCACGAAAAATGTCATTTCCAGTTCGTGGTGGAACACTTCGTATGGTTTCTGTATCAGAAAATCCTGATCTTCCAGAAATCAAAAATGCAAAAGGACAAGTTAAAAAAGCAGTTACCGCTTCCATTGAACTTGAAGCCAAAACATTTGCTATTACTCTCTATTTTTCTGATGAACTTCTTGAAGATTCTGTTATCAATATGGCAAACTATATTATGACAGAAATCACAGAAGCATACGCTATTACACTACACCAAATTATTATCAATGGTGATGTAACAACTGGTGCTAATGCAAATATCAATATTATTGATGAAAACACTACAGCACTTATTAATGGTGATAATACTGATATTCTTAAATTCGATGGTGCCCGTAAACTTGCCATCACAAAAAATGCTACTATTGATGCTGGTGCTAATCTCGGAATTGAAAACATTCGATTGGCTCGTGCAAAAATGGGCGTAAAAGGACTTAATCCTGCGGATTTGGTATTGGTGCCTGATATGGACACATATTTTGCACTTATGAACCTTACAGAAGTAGAAACTATTGAAAAATTTGGAGATGCTGCCACCATCAAAAATGGTGTTCTTACGGCACTTGATGGCATTACTATTGAAATGAGGGAAGAAATGGTAAGAGCAAACGCTGAAGGCAAAATCTCAAAAACTTCCAGCAACAATGTTAAGGGACAAATCCTTCTTATTCATACTCCTTCGCTCAATATTGGTATTCGCCGCGGTCTTACTACAGAAACCTCTCGTTATGGTGAACTTATGACCACTGGTGTTACTGGTTCTGCTCGCTTTGCAGTGAAGTTCAATGATGTACAAAACAATGCACAACCAACTTCACCTGTTGCCCTTATTGTTAATATTTAATTTTTTGAAAAATGCTAAAAATTTATGCCATGCAAGCCACAAAAAATGTGGCAGTAGCATTTAATGGGAATCTTCGTGAGAACTTCAAGGAAGGCGACAAGATTATTACTACTCGTGATGAGTATCGCAATCTTCTTCGTCTTGGTTTTGAACTTATCGAAGAAAAAGATATTTGATTTGATGATATTTTTACTTCTAAAGAAAAAGAAACAAAAAAATCATCAAAAAAAGAGAATTCAAAGGATCTTGAAACACAAGAAAAGGATCCTGAAAATCCTGAACCGCCAAAGGATGGCGAGTAATACAAAGTCCACCCAAGCGGTGGACTTATTTTTTAATTTAAAATTTTAAAATGCTTGAAAAACTCAAAATACTACTCGGAATACCTGACTGAGATATGTCTCAGGATGCGAGATTATCGCTCATTTTGGGCAACCTGGAAGAAGAATTTCCGCTTTTTAAAAAAGAAATTCGAAGAGAAAAATTTTTCAGAAAAAAATTTCAAAATTCTTGCATTCCTATTTCTTTTCCCTTTTTGCAAAAAATTTTGAAAATAAATGGCAAAGAAATTTCCGAAAAAGATTATGAAATTCTTGATAATGGCGAAGTTTTTATAAAAAATCTTTCCCTTATTCCAAATGATGATGTTATTATTGTAGAATTTGAAAGTGGATTTGAAAAAATTCCGTCAAAATTTTTGTCAGATATTTTGCTTTTGGCACAAATAGAATTTTCCAAAGAATCAGGAAAAAATATTGCCTCTGAACAACTCTGACCTCGTGCTGTGCGGTATGAAGATTCATCAAGTGGAAATAATGCTTGAAATCTTGCAAAAAATGAAAATTCCGCAAGAAATCGGCTTAAATCCGCCTGTATTCCTGCACATTTGCGAGCTTTTTAATAAAATCTTGCAAAAACCGCCCAAATTCGCACGATACAATCCCTGACGATATTTATATCATAAAAAATATTTTCATTGCAATGTTTTTGGTGGAATTTTTGCAATTATTTTTTATTTTTTAAAATATGACAAGAATTTTTACAAATTATCGAGCCGATATTTTTCGCCGAGTAGAAAAACTCAAAGACGGCTCACTTCTTTCTACTGAAGAACAGATTTTTTCAGAAATTCCCATCGCACTTTGGAAATCTTCAAAAAATTTTTGAAGCACTGAACTCTCAACAGAAACTTCAAAAAATTCTTATGAAATTAATCTCGAAGCAAGATTTTCAGAAATCAAAGTGGGCGATAAGATTTCTGTAAAAAATCTTGGAAATTTCGTCATTGAGCAAGTTATTTTGCATCATAATCATCGTTGATTACTTGACAATGTACAGGCTTTTATTTCCGAAATTATTCCGTAATGAGCTATAAAAAAATTTTACATACTGTATTTGTCAAAACAGCCCGAAAATATGTCATAGAAAAACGAAAAGAAGCATATTTTTTCATCAAGAAAAATAGCCCCGTGAAGTCCAGTCGCTATACCAATGCAACCTACACCACACAAATCGTTGAAACCGACACAATGGTGTATTCAAGCATTGTGAATGCTATGAATTATTCGCTGAAAGTTGAAGAAGGCTGGCGGGCAAAACCCGTGAATTGGCACCTTGCCGATGGAAGTATTTATCGTGCAAAATGAGCACGAGTATTTGAGCGGGCAAAAAAATTTTTATCAAAATAATTTTTAAATTATGAATTTTATTGCAAATATTTGAGCATATTCTGATTTGATCGCTGAATACATTGCTACACTTTGACTCAACTTCCCTGTTTACGCAGGCAAGCCGGTGGTGGAACCAAAATGAAAATACGCCTATTTTCGCCTTGAAAATAACAGCGAAAGTATCGGCGACGATAGCCACGGAACTCTGCATAAAAAGGCAGATTTTGATTTTGTTTTCGTTGGTTGAAGTCGCGACACAAGCGACCGAGAGATCTATGAGATGCTGGATGATTTTTCTCGAAAATTTTTGACCGAAAAAAATGAAGGAATTATTCTCGGAAAAAATTTCAAAATTTTCTCAATTCTCGATGGTGATCAGTCTTGAGTTATGAGAAATGAAAAAGAAAATCCGCTTTTACTTGCGGTATTTTCTCTGCGGTATCAGTATAGATATGGTAAAAATCCTCGTGAATAGTTTTTTTAAAAAACTCCATCCATAACCCTGCATTTCTTCGTATAATATTTTTAGAAAAATTTTTGGAGAGGTTTTTCGAAAGTTTACTTACTTATTAAAATTTTATGGCAGTACTTAATTTCGATGCTAACACCCTTACTGGCGAAAATGGAGTTGGAAAACTCTATATTGCAACCGATTATAAGGGTGATACTTATCCTGATGGAAATGCAGAAAATGAAGCCAATTCCATTAAGGAACTTGAAAAACTTACTTTCTCTGATTTGGGATTTTTTGAAAAATTCGAAATCTCTATCAAAGAGGGAGATGAAAAGAAAATCCAGTCAGATTATTGCGGTCAAACCGATATTATGGTCAAAAATACCGCAACAACAGGATTTAAAGCAGATATTCACGAAATTCTCGAAATGTCAAACCTTGCACAGATTCTTGGAACAAAAATCAAAAAAGAAGACAATGGTGAGGAAATTATTGGTATTAAGACCATTGCCCGCACAAAACCTTATCATTGTTTCAAGTTTGTAACTTGTCCGAAGAATGGTAAAGTAAATGTATTTTATTTTGTGAAGGCGAATCTGACCGGCGATATTTCTATTCCTTTCACCAATCTTGCTCGTGAAGATTTCACTGGTGTAACACTCGAATTCGAAGTAGCACAAAGTGGAAATACATTTATCCAAAAATGAAAAGCAGTTTAAAAAAATCCCCGTTTTGGGGATTTTTATATTGTAAAATTTTTTGAGCGAAGTGAAAGTGCAGTAAAAATTTCAATATCTCTTGGAACGAGCCGAAATGTAAAAACCTCATTTGGAGTTTTTACTTGCATGTATGAATTATTTTTTTGAATTGCACCTCCAGCAATAAGACCAGCCACAGCACCAAACATAAGTCCAGCACCGATTGCAGCACCAACTCAAAAATCCTTTTGATTGCTAATGCTAAAAGTAACTTCATTGAGTGAAAATTTTTTTAATTCTTCAAGTCAAGAAAAATTTTGATATTGCAAACCAATATTCTGGCCATCAGAAGAAAACATAAGATTAAATACTCTATTTTTGAGTGAATTTCCATGTTTATCTACTCACTCCAAAATAATACGAGCTTCTATTATATTTTTCTCATCAAATCCATGTGTTTTCATTATTTCTCGTGCAGCGTTTTTTTTATTAATAGCCCCCTGGAATCCACGAATTGCAAAAATAAAGCACACAATACTAAAAATAACCAGGAGAATAATTTCTATTCCTATTTCCATAAAAAATTATTTATAAGATAAAATTTTTTCTGATGTTTCAATTTCATCAGCGATTTGATCAATATATTTCAATAAAAATGTCTGATAACCAACACCAGATTTTTTTGAAAATTTTTTAATAACATCAAGTGAATGAGAGTTGATTCGAAGAGATACGGATGTTCTTTCTGAATCTTTTCGAATAGATTCAAGCACTGACTTTGCAAGAGAATTTTTTGGAGAAATTTTTATTTCTCCTTTTTTAATAAGGTTCATAAGTTCCATTTCTTCCTCATCCATAGGAAGAAAGTGTGATTCTGGTAGATTTTTTTTCATAGCAATCAATATTTTATTAAAGTAGATTTTTATAATCTCGATTTGGGAATGCAGTTTTTAGGAAAATTTTTTCATCATCTTCCACATATGGCATCAAATATGAGTAACCATTGTAATCATAGATCTTAATTCTTTGCTTTTCCCTACTTGGATGTGGAATATCATCAAGAAATGTGCCATTTTGCAAAATTTCTTCAAATGAAATATTTCGAGTTTTTTTCAAAATTTCATTTTTCTCAGATGACCACTCAATTCGTTTCATTTGTTTATTTAATATGCAAATAGTATATACATTTTAAAAATGAAGTCAAATTTATTTTAAAGTTTTTTCATCCATAACCCAGCATTTTATCATATCATATCAATATGACTACACAAAATTTCCCATCAAAGAAAAAATTTACAAAAAAATTTTTTTCAGAAAATTGAAAATTACTTTTTTCCATTTCCTATGAACAGGCTACCCTCGAAGAATATTTTGAATTTTTTGAGATGAGTGAAAAAGATAGAGAAATATTTTTAATAGAAAAAATATTATCAAATATTCCTTTGAGATTCCATGAGAAAATTATTCAAAAAATTTTCCCAAATTTTCTTCCCAAAAGATTTCTTGTTTTGGATTTTGAAAAAATCGCCACAAAAATGCTTTCAGAGATTTTCACAACACATGAATCTATTTTTGTAAATATAAAAAGTAATGAGAAAAATTCTTCTGGACAGATGCTTTTTTCTGCCAGCATGGCTATTATTTGTGAAAAATATCATATTTCAATCATTGAGGCTATAAAAAACCTTACATTAGAGCAATTTTTATGGCTTCAGGATGGTGCCATGTATCTTATGAATGCACAAACAGAAGAATGACAAAAAATAAATAATTATGCAGTAGGTCGCAATAAAAAATCTTCTCATAACTGGGAAGAGATCAGAAAAAAATTCAACGAAAATAATTTATAATCTTTTTTTAAAAAATGTCAGAAAAAATAGAATTAGAAGTTATTGCCAGTAAAAATGAGCAATCTTTCCAAACCATTGAGCAGGATTTGAAGCAACTTGAAAAACCTCGTGCCGCTGAGATCGCTCTGAATCTTTCTCGAGCAAAAACAGAACTCGCAGAACTCAAAAAACTCCAAAAAGAAGCTTTAAAGGTGGAAAATTTTCATTTGGCAGACAAAATTGGTCAACAAGTAGAAATTGCCAGCAAAAAAGTAACTACAATCAATCGTCAACTGACAAATTTTCAGCGCACAGGCAATGAAAACCTCTCAATGCTTGGACAAATGTTTCAGAATGTAAATCAACAAATCGCCAATACCGAGGCAGTATTGCAAAAAGTTGGTAAAAATACGGAATGACTTGATATTTTACGAAAAAAAGCAGAAGAATTTTCAAAAAATCTTAAATCAGGAAATATCACCATGGAGCAATATCAAAAAGGATTGCAAAAAATATGAGAAGAGGCTGAAAAGCTTGTAAAATCAGTGCAATCAAATAGTAGTGCTATGGAAAAATTTTCTGGAACATTAACAAGGATTGGCGGTGTTTTAGGTGGTTTTTCTGCATTACGGTCGGTCGGTGCTTCGATTCTCAATCTTGGCGATAAACTCGAGCAAGCAAATATTTCGTTTGAAGTAATGCTTGGAAGTGCTGATAAGGCTAAAAAAATGCTTGCAGATTTATCAAAATTTGCTCAAAATACACCATTCGAATTGCAAGGAATACGAGATAGTGCGAAACAACTTATGGCAATGGGAATTCCTGCAGAAAAAATGATACAAACCCTCAAAGTACTTGGAGATATTTCAGCAGGAACGGGTGCACCATTGCAACAAATCGCGTATGCCTATGGGCAAGTAGCAACGGCAGGTGTGGCGACGACGCAAGATATGAACCAACTCGTAAATGCAGGTATTCCAATATGGAAAGAACTCGGAAAAGTAGTTGGAGTGACGGCGTCAGAGGTTAAAAAAATGGTGGAATGACGACAAATCACATTCGAGCAAGTGGAAACAGCACTCACGAATATGACGGAGAAAGGTTGACAATTCGCCGATCTCATGGAAGCACAGTCAAAAACCTTAACAGGTCAATGGAATGCTTTCAAGGATTCACTTGGTGCTATTGGAGAAACCATTGGACTCAAAGTGCTACCATTTTTTAAATGACTTATTGACTGACTTAACAAACTTATAGAGTTTTTTGGAACATTTACTGGAAAGACCGTATTGTTAATTACAGGTTTAACAACAGGATGATTAGCGATTGTTAAATTTATATGATTCTTGGGCTGATTAGCTATAGCATTTGGTGTTGCCACATCTGGTGTAAAAATATTTGGGGTTGCACTTTCTACAGCTATATGGCCTATAACATTAACAATTGGTGCCATTGTTTGACTTATTGGTGCAGTAGAATTTTTTATGTGAAAATCAGCAGAAGCCAAGAAAAAACAAGAAGAACTGCAATATGCTTCCATGACCACTGCTGAAAAAATTGAACACCAAAAACAAAAGCTCGCAGAACTTAATAAAGAATACGAAAAGTGAAAAATTTCAGCTGATGAATACAAGCAAAAACTTTCAGAAATAAATGGAGAGCTTGATACTCAAAAACAAAATCTGGAAAAGGTTGCAAAATTCCAAGAGGATTACAACAAAAGACAAGAAGAAATTGCAAAACTCAAATCCAATCATGATCAAGATGGAATGAAATCAAAATTGGAAGAACTCAAAAAAGAACAAGAATTTTATAATCAAGAATTAGAACAAGAAAAGACAAGGTTTGAACAAAAATTCCAATTACAAAATCAGGCACTTCTAAAAGATAAAGCTTATTGGGAACAGAGAAAAAATAATTCAATTGAAGGTGCTTGGCACTATCAACAAGCAGTGGAAGTTTTGGCTAATATCGAAAAGCAATTAGAGGAATCCAAGCAAAACCTTATTAATACCGAATGACAACATCGTACCAGCATTGAACAAAATATTGCAAAACTCGCCGAACAGCGTGCAGAGGTTGAAAATATGCTCAAAATCGAATGAAAAAAAGATATATCTTTGCAAAATCTTGAAAATAGAATTCGAATTCTAAATGAAGAGCAGGTAAAGTTAACAGAACAATATCGCACTGGTGCTATTTCTGTTGAAGAATACAATCAGAAAATGGCGGAAAACAAGGCAAAATTAGAAGAAGCGGAATTTGCCACAGGAGAGTACAAAAAATGACTTGATATTGTCCAAAATGAACAGCTCTGATATGCTGATAAATTATCAATGATTAACGGACTGAAAGTGTCCACAAATCAATACAATGCCCTTATTCAGAAGCTCATACAAGTTCAAAATGAAACTATTAAGGCTCTGAAATTAAAAGCATTATTATTAGAACAGGCAGTTCCAGTTCTTGATATGGGTTGAAAAGCGGTAGGAAAAATTGAAAATGTAGTATCAAACTCCTCAGTATGAAAACTTACATGAAGTCTATTAAATAAAATCCCTTGAGGCGATAAATTTAAAAATTTTGCAAAAAATGCATATCAAGATACGAAAGATGCAACAAAGCGAGTTGTCGCTGATGCAGTAAGTCCTGAACTCGCTAAAACCTATGCTCTTATTGATGAAGCAGAAAAAGTTAAAAAAGACTTAGAGTGAAAAATCAAAGATACCACTTCAGCCTGATCATCCTGAAGTGGTTGAAAATCTTCAAAAAAATGATGAGGTGGTGGCGGAAAGTCAGGAAAGTCAAAGGAAACCGAGGAAGCAAAAAAAGCACAAAAGGCGGAAGAAGATTTGCAAAAATCTCGAACCAATGCGTATAAGGACGCTCAAAAACTTAGTGAAAAATATCAAAACATTGTTGTTGATACGACAAAAAAAATGGCGGAACAAAAAAAGAAGATGGAGGAAATCCGTCAATCCGCACTTGATACTATCGCAGATATCGATGAGCAACTCGCGGACAAAAAAGACACTTATCAAGAGAAAATCGCAAAACGATATTCAGAAATATTCAAAGAGCTCAAAGAGTTTTTTCGTCAAGATAATTTGCGTTCTGTATTCGCGCACTACAAAGATGACGACTTCAAGAAGATGTTCGAAGAATGGGAAGTGTCAGAAACGGACACTTCTGATTTTGCAAAAAATCTTCGAGAATTTCAATATATTCAAAAAAATCTTGACGCGGAAGAGCTAACACTTGCAGTCAAGAAAGAACAGCGTTCAGAAGCTCAAAAACTCACTGAGGAATACAAAGAACAGAAAGCGTTGCTTGAAAATTCTCTTGCGATGAATGAGGCAGTGCGCGCGGGTCGCTATATAACGAATGCCGATGGTGGACTATCATTCTTCGATGAAAAAGGAAATGCCATCGAAGGAATGGGAAACAAGCAACGAAAAGAGTTCAAAGAAATGGCAAAAAAACTTCAAGATGTTGCGGATGCGGAATTAAAAATTCAAACAGAAAAAGAAGAAAAAATATTCCAAATCTACAAAGAGTTTGATGATGAACGCAAACGCTTGAATGAAGGATACTTCTGAAAGGATAAGGAAATGCGCCTTGAGCAGCATCGAATGATGGAAGAATTTTTTATGCAAGAAATTGCAAAGATGAAAGAGCTTTCTTCGCTTGCTTCAAGCTTTAGCACTTCTCAAAAGTCTGCCAGTGTTTCAGATAATAAAGTCGTGTCTGAGTCTTGACAAAAATCAGAAAGCATTTTTAAAAATGAAGAAAAAATCCTTGACGAACGAGCTGCGAAAAATGCAGAAATTTTGCAAAAATTTCATGATATTGTCGCAAAAATTGAAGGCGGGATCACAAGCACCACAGAGAATGAGATTAACCGCAGAATGTCGCTCTATGAGCAAGAAGAGGCTCGTCTCAATGCACTTATTGCCAAGCGAATTCAGGCGGGTTATGTTATTCCCAGTGTTCCACGAGAATTTCAAAATGTGAATAATACCACCAATAATTCTGCCACTATCAATGTGAATGCGACGAGTGGAGGAAGTATTGATGCGAATCAGCTCGCCAATACCATTATGAGAAAGGTGCAAAATTATCAAAAATGAATTAAATAATTTTCTATGCAATTCAATAATCACAATTTCAACGAACAATTTAACGGGAAAAATTTTTTTGGAAACAAAATCCGCAAGGGCATATCTTTTGCGGGTTTTGACTTTACCAGTTTTCAGTGTGGAACAGCGGAAACTGGTGTTATGATTCAGAAAATCAATTTTTTTGATTTAAATAATATTGAGCTCACTTCCACCACCAGCCTTCACGGCGACGGCGGAAAAGTTCTTGATAAAAGATATGTCCCAAAAACCCTCTCAGTTAGCCTATATATTGAGGGTGGTGATTATGACGGTGTCGTAAAAATTATTGATGAAATCAAGGCTCGGACTCAAAATATTGAGTGAAATCTTGATATTATGATTTCGGGTGAAATTCGTCGCTATACCGCGACACTCTCTTCTTTAATTGTGCCATCTTTTTCCAAACAAGATGATCATGTGGAAGGTGTGGAATTGGAATTTCTCATCACTTCGCCGCACTGGTACTCGCCAGAATATAAGCAAACAGCACTCACAGATATTACTGGCAATATTTCTCGCGTTGTATGAAATCACGGAAATCATAAAACCTTTCCGATTATTCTCATTGTCGGAAAAGAAAATTGCAATATTTCGGCGGTGAATATTTTTCATAAAAAAATCTGAACAATTGGCGATGGTTATAAAATTTCTCTTTCTGAAAATCTCACTGCTGGGCAAGTTTTTGAAATCAATTATAAAGAAAAAATCTGTAAAAAAGACGAAGTGGAAATTCCTTTTTCTGGAATTATGATGCCAATGCTTGACGGACAAAGTGATTTTTCTTTTGTTTTTGATGGCTCGCCGAATGTTAATATTTTTATTCTTCATGAGCCAACATTTTTATAATTTTTTCAAAAATTTTTATGAAATCATATGAAGTAAAAACCTATTCTCGGCTTGGAAAATTCAAAAAATCTATAAATCCACGAGATATTTTGTCAGAAATTTCTTTTTCTGAAGATTTAAATGGCGGTCAGTGAAGTCTCAATCTTGAAATTTCAGGAAATATAGAAAATTTTGAAGTTTCTGATATTGTCGAGATTCGTGAAGTGAGCGAAAATTCAACTAAAATTATTCCAACTTTTACTGGAATAATTGAAGAAATCCAAGTGGAGGAATTCGAAAAATATGACAAAATTTCTCTTGAAATTCTCGGACTTCACACGCTTCTTGGGGATTTTTTATATAGAGAAAATAATCAACGAAAATTTCAAAAAAACGGAAATATTGCAAATATTTTTCGTGAAATTATTGATCATTTTAATACAGAATATTGAGATTTTTCTGCAACTGAAACACAAAATCTTGGTAAAAAAATTTTTCATTATTCCGACGAAAGTATAGAAAATTTTGTAAAAAATATCACTTTGGAAATTGATAATACTACCCACCTTGAAGCAATGAATAAAATTACAGAAATTTCTGATTATGTATTTTTTATTAATGCTACTGGGTTTATCACAGCGAAACCGAAAAATAATTTTTCTGAAAAAATTCTCACACTTGGGCGGGAAGTTGTGTCCTTTTCTCAAAAAATCAAAAAGCGAGATATGTGCAATTCTTATATCATTGATGTGGATAAAGTTGGCTCACGAACATATAATGATCAAAATTCCATACAAAAATACGGGAAAAAAGAAAAGGTAGATTCTTCAAGCGACATAAAAACCGAACCTGCAATGAATGATAAATGAAATGAATTTATTCGAGAAAATGCAAATCCAAAATCAGAAATCTCACTTATTTTAAAGCCACAAAATTCTGATTTTCTTTATCCATGAACTCGTATTACCTTGCAAAATATTCGCAATCCACTTTCTGAAAAGCAAATCACGAAAATTGACAAAAATCGTGATAATTGGACGATTTATATCGGTGATTATGTGAGTTTTGGAAAAATTCTATCAAAAAATTAAATACCCAAATTTTGGGTATTTTTTTATGAAAATTCTTCATCCATAACCCCACAATTTGTCGTATAATTTATTAAAATATTTTAAAAAATATGACTTTTAAGAAATATAATCATACGAACAATGCTTTTTGTGAGCTTCTTACAGATTTACAAAGTTCGGACAATACAATGATGCTCACTGGAAATTTTAACCGACTTCCTACGAGTAATTTTATTGTAAAAATCTCAAAATATCAAGGTACAAAGTGCGTGGCTCGAGAGAATATCTATGTAGCAAATCGCAATAACAATATCTGTACTGGATTGGTACGAGCATATGAAAAAGTCCCAATGGATGATGATGCTACTGAGTGAATCCAGCAGGCTTTGAATTTTTCGGCTGGAGATATGGTGGAATGCGTTGTGAGTTCTGAAATTATTAAAGATTTACAAAATAATCTTCATTCGGTATTGAAATGAAACTCGACAAGAATACTCAATGGTTATGGTATTCAATATTGGATAAAATTTGGAATACTTAAAGGTGAGGCGTCTCGATTGAATATCAAAATTATGGGAGGTGCTTGATTTGGTGCCAATGATAATCAAACAACAGCAACAAATGAAATACAATTGACAATTGGTAATAATAATCACGAACGCAATTGTTCTTGATATTGGAAAAATGATTTTTCTGCCAGTATTATAAACAAGGTTCGGGTGAAAAAAATTTCGGCATATGAATGGGAAATATATGCATATATCAACGCGTGGACGCATAAAAGTATTATTGATATTTCGTATTCTGGTGAATTTATTGAGGATTTTCGTCAGGATATCAGAGTGGAAGATGTGAATGGTAATATGATATATGATATTACTCAGTATCAGGGCAATGGACTTGATATCGGTTCATTGCAAGAAATCACAGAGCCGACGAATATTTATGACTTCTTCCCGATCAAAGAATACAGCGGAGGAAATAAAAAAGTAACGCTTGAAAGTCTTGGGAGATGGATTTTGTCCAATATTCTTAAAAAAGGAACACTCTATCGAATGGAAAATGGGGGGTATTCGTGGACAAGTCAGGCAGTTGCAGTTCCACGAGGTGCACTCGTAACCGTAGGTAGTATATATAATGGTTCATATAGCAGGAGCTACGATATTGTAGTCGAAATTAGCAAAGATGGCAATTCGTGGGAAGCATATTATCCAGCACAATGAAGTATGTCATTCGCAATATCCGTAATGGTTCCGCCAGGATTCGTCCGAGCCAACCATAGTGGTGATTGGGTAACTACCATTTTGACAGTTCAAGCTTTTTAATTTTTTCCTATGTTCGCATATATTTCAAAAAATACAATTTCGTTCATTTCTGCTGAAAAACTCGACACAGATTTCCTTCCCGACGCGGAAAAATATCAGGTTGTCGAATACGACAATGCGATAACCGACCCAGTCTACAACGAAAAAACTCAAAAAATCGAGCAAAAAAAAGCCAAAGAAACACGCGACGAAAAATTTGCGCGTGTATATCAAAAATTGCTTGCCTTGCCAACAATCAACAAAAACACGGACAAAGCAATTCTTGAAGGAGTGATATTCTCAAATAAGCAAATTGGAGACTTCATCGTTGACTATGTCTTTGATGGGAATCCACACGAGCAGATGTCGATTTTTGCAAAAACGATTGCTGGGAATAAAGACCCACAATTCTTGGAATGGGTAAATAGTAAAACAAATAAAACTAATGATGTGCTGACATTTTTTAATATGGCAGGTTTATAATTCAATATGAATTGATTTATCTTTTATTTTGTAATTATGAAATACACAGACGCCTGTAAAAAATGCATCATACAAAAAACCAAGGAAGGCTCATTTGCAAAACAATCAGGCAAAAAAATTTTTGTCACGACCGAAGAATTTTCTTGGTTTTTGGATTATGATGGAAAAACAGGAGAAATTATCGTTCCGAAGGGATTTATTACAGATTTTGGCTCTATTCCACGAGTTTTCTGGTGGTTATTTGACCCGACGGATTGGCTTGCATATATTTTGCACGACTATTTTTATCACAACGGCGGAAATGTGCCTTGTGATGGTGAAATGCAGCAATTCTCGCGTCGTGAAGCAGACCTCATTCTTCATGAAGCACTCATTGCGGAAGGATGTGGAAAAATATCTGCATTCTTCATTTGGCTTGGTGTGAGGATGGGTGGTTCATTTTGTGGTTGGAAAACTTCAAAAAATAATTTTTAAACTTTTTACTTTATGTCAATACCAATTCCTACTTCTATCAACGATGTCAAAGAAATCGCTGAAAATGTCGATAAATTCGGCAAGAATGATAGAACTCTTTTTATTTCTGTTGTAGCAGGCTTTCTTTTTGTTCTCGTTATTATCATTATTTGGCTGACAACAGCCGAAAAAGAGCAACGAGAAAGTTTTTTGCAACACATTCGCGAGCAGAATGTCCGCAACAATCAATCGATGGATAAAATGAGTGATGCATTGGATCGTAATTCACAGACGATGTATGAACTCAATGCGACACTTAAGAAATAATTTTCGTAATTAAATTTTATTATTTTTTAGAATTTTATGCAAAATACTCAAAATTTCACTGTATCACTTGAGATGAGTGAGGCAGAAAAACTTCGTGGCTCACTTTTTAAGCCAGAAACCGCGATTATTGTAGAAAAAATTCAAAAACAAATTCTTGACGCGCTCGAGCGTGAAAAATCCGATGAGGATTATTATGTTGCCAAATACGGGCAACCCGATTTATTCAATAACAATAAATAACAATGGAAAACATTAACAACCTTGAAAATTATTCAGCAGCAATTGACCTCCCTGATTCTCGTGATTATACTTCAGAAGAAGTGTTCGGAGAAGTTGGTGGTAGTGTAGAATTGCCATCATCATTTATGCTTGATAAAGCGCCACTTCTTAATCAAGGACAAATTGGTGCGTGTACTTTGTTCGGCTCGCTTAATGCCTATAATGAAAAAGTAAAGCACGCACATGATGAGCTTTCGGCAATTACAGAAGAGCAGGCCTGGGCTGTTTGGAACGAGTGCAAGCGACGAGGAGCAAGCGACACGAGAGGATGGATTTTTCAATCAGCCTTGCAAGTACTTAAAGATTTGAATTATATTGGTGCTTATGTACATTTGAACACTCGCCAACACGCCAATCTTACAAAAATGAAAGAGGCTATGTTTGTGCGTAAGTCAGGAGTTGCAACAGGGCTTAATTCTGTTAACTGGACAAAAACGCTACAGAATAGAGAATATACACAAGGAAACTATGATGGACAAGGTGCACATATCTTTGATATCGTCGGATGGGACGATAAAAAAATCTTGCCGTCTGGAAAGGTCGGGGCATTCTATGTAGCGAATTCTTGGATTCCTGATGGCCACTTCTGGATTCCATATGCTGATATCGAAGACTTGTATTCTCAATATGAATTCTTACTAACAACAGAACAAGAGAAATTTGTAGAAGCAAAGAAAAAACGCAAAAACGCATACCTACAAAAAGCATTTGAAAAAAAGATTTGGAATGAAGAGCGTCCGTCGGATATGGCGACGGCAAGCGAAATACGAATTATGCTCAACCGCGCTCTTGCAGTCGTAGATAATAAAATCTCATCAGACTGGCGGACTTTCCGAAGTTCTTATGCCTTGCTTTTTGAGGAAAAAATTATTCGAGGAAAATTTAAAATCTACAACGAAGAAAGAAAATATTTCATTGCCTCGGACGAAGAAATTGCACTTATCTTCTCGCGTGCAGTAACTCGAAACGCTGACTTGAATACGCTCATTCTCTCGCGCGAGCAGGTGGCGGAAGTTGTGGGAAGGGATTTTTTGTAGAAAATTTGACATTTATTTTGCAAAAGTTAGAATGAAAATATTCTAACTTTTTATTTTGGGAAATTTATATTTTTTGTAAAGTTTTATTGACTTTTTCGAAAACTTCCCTATTACCTAAACAGGTTTTAATAAATTTTTGTAATGGCGAAGAAGTTCGACTCATCGACGAGAAGGACTGCCAAACAGGTTTTAAAAACCTCCTTATCGGAGGTTTTTTGCTGTGCATTTTTCAAAAAAATCCCTTTCGGGATTTTAAAATTCTTCTACAAAATCTACCGCATCAGCCGTGCGTTCAATTTCGTAGAATTTTTGTTGTGATTTTTCAAATTTCAAATCAACCTGACCAATCGGCCCATTACGATTTTTTCGAATCAAAACATTTGTCACACCAGGCGTTTCAGAAAATTCATTATAATAATCATCACGATACAACATCGCGATAATATCCGCATCTTGTTCAATAGAGCCCGATTCGCGCAAATCCGACATTACCGGGCGCTTATCTGGACGACTTTCAAGCTGACGAGAAAGCTGAGAAAGCGCGATGACCGGTACATCCAATTCGCGCGCAAGCGATTTGAGGCCACGAGAAATTTCAGAAACTTCCTGTACACGATTGAGCGAATTTCCATTCGACATAAGCTGCAAATAATCAATCACGATGAGGTCAAGCCCAGATTCCATTTTGAGGCGACGAGCCTTTGATTTGATAGAAGTGAGGCCCTCTCCTGCTGGCGAATCATCGAGATAAATTTTGGAATGCGAAAGCGTCTCAAGTGCATCACCCATTCTCGCAAATTCATCTTCAGTCAATTTTCCTTTTTGTAATTTCCAGCTGTCAACCGCCATCGCTGCAGCAATCAGACGATCCGTCAATTGTTCTTTGGACATTTCGAGAGAAAAAATCGCAACATGACGATTTTTTTTGGCAACATTTTGTGCAAAATTGAGCGCAATTGCGGTTTTACCCATAGATGGACGCGCCGCAACGATAATCAGATCTCCTCGCTTGAATCCACCCAGCTTTTCATCAAAACTTTTGTAACCTGTGCTAATCATATTTCGCTGAACCAGCTCTGGATCCGCATGAATGGCTGCAAATTCTTCATAACGATTATTGAGAATCTCACGAATTGGCACCAATTTATTCTGAATAAATGTCTGTGTTACGCCAAAAAGCGCCTTTTCAGATTTTTCCAAAAGCTCTGAAGTATCGCTCACTTCGTCATATCAATGCATAATAATCTCATTTCCCGCACGAATCAATTTTCGCAACACAGATTTATTTTTGACGATTTGTGCGTACTGAAAAATATTGGCACTCGAAAAAACGCTCGTCATCAATTCAGCCAAAAATTGGTTTCCACCGATGGATTCCAATTTTTTTTGATCATCAACAATTTCACGAACCGTGATCGAGTCGATCGGGCGGTTACTCGCGTATAATTCTTGCATTGCGCCGTACACAATAGAATGTGCAGGGTCATAAAAATCATCACTTGCAAGCAAGTTGGCGACATGCAACATCGCATCTTTGTCAATAAGAATTGAGCCGAGAACTCATTTCTCGGCTTCAATACTATGTGGTGGGATAGTGAGTGCCACTTTTTAAAAATTATAAATTATTCTTCAATAGTTCAGAAATTTTTTGCCATTTCTTCTTCGGCTCTGAGTTTTTCAATATATTGACTAATTTCTGGCGCATCATATGGTGAAAGATTTTTGAGTTTCGTAAGCGTCTCAATGGCTTCTTTTCGCTTTCCAAGAACAATTTGCGATTCTGAAAGCAATGCTAACATATCTTTATCCATCGGCCATTTTTTGAGATACAATCGTGCGTACTGATACACATCAGACATATCATCGAGCTCGCGCGCAAGATTCGCCAAAATATAAAGTGCATTTTCCTCATCGCCACCCAGCGTCAAGATTTTTTTATAAATCTCGTAAGCGATTTCGGTTTTTTTGGTAATAATGAGGTTGTTGGCCAAATGCTTCAAAATTTCCTCGTCCTCTGTGTGCGCCAAAGCCAAATCTTTATAGACAATTTCCGCTTTGTCAAAATGCTTTTCCGCCTCATAAATTTCACCCAAAAGCAAATTGAGTTCGCGATGATCTTTTTTGAGAGAAAGTCCCTCCACGATAGCGGAGCGCGCCTCAGAAATCATTCCTCGCGCCATCAAAGTTTTTGCATGATTGGTGAGTTCGTACAATTTTTCCACATGTGGGTCTTCCTTTGTTTTCGGCTTTTCTTCAATAATTTCTTTGACAATTTCGTGAGATTTTTGGAGTAATTCATTGGTGCGATCAGAAGTTTTCAGTTCTACCTCCTTCTGAGATTTTTCTGATTCATCAGCTTTTTCTTCAGAATTATTCTCAGTTTTTTCCTCTGTTTGGAAAAATTCGTCTGATTCCTGTTCTATTTCTTCAAAAGTTTTTTCGGCATTTTCTGGATTTTCATGAATTTCTTCTACTGTATTTTCAGATTTTTCTGCTTCTGGCTCAGAAATTTCCTCTATTTCATCAACCACATTTTCAGCCTCTATATTTTCCGAATCCTCGATTTTCTCATTTTCCGCAACAATTTCCTCAATTTTTTCCTCATCATCAACATTATTTTCTTCATAATTTTCCGTATTTTCGACTTCTTTTTCTTCAATGATTTCTTCTTTTTCCTTTTCAGGTTCATTAGAATTTTCATCATCCTCAATTTGTTCCTCTGTCGTTGTCTCGTGAGCAGAATTTTCCGTTTTTTCTTCTGTCGCTTCTTCCGTTTTTTCTTCAATATTTTCAGACTTTTCATCCAATTCTTCTGCAATTATTTCTTTCTGAATATCTTCATCAGTGATTTCTTTAATTTTTTCAATAATTTCTTCGTCGCCACTTATCGTTTCGATTTTTTCTTGAATTTCGATATTTTCTTCCTCTTTTTGCAAATTCTGCTCTGCTTCACGAATTTTTTGAATAATTGGAGAAATTTTTTCTTCTTCAGATTCAGTCGTTTCTTCTATTTTTTCATCCGCATCAACAATTTCTTCCATTTTTTCTTCATTATTTTCTGTTTCATTCTCGATTATTTTTTCAGTTTGCTCTGTTTCGTTATTTGTATCATCAATGTCGTTGGCTTCAATATTTTTTATTTCTTCATTTTCTGTTTCTTTTTCTTTTTCCTCAGATACTACTTCATTTTTTCTCATTTCTTCAATTTCCTCTTGTGTGATTTCCTCTATTTTTTCTTCATCCTCAAGCGTTTCTGTCTCTTCATTATTTTTTTCAATTTCTTCGGTTTTGTCCTCCTCAATTTCTTCGGTTTCTTCAATTTCTTCATGTTTTACTTCTTCTTGTTCCTCCGTTTTTTCCTCAGCCTTTTCTTCAATTTCCTCCAATGTAATCGGTGGTGGAAGCTCTTTTTCCTCTTCGTGCATACTTTCCATCTGTTCTCGTTTTTTCAAAATATCAAAATCACGAGATTGAAGCTTTGCATCACGCTTATTTGGGCCAAAAACTCGAATAATTCGTTCAATATATTGATACAAATATGTCAAAAGAATTATCGCAGCAATCACGACAAAAATCATCACCAAAATGGCTTCAAATCGCGCAAAAACGCTTGTGAAAAAAATTTCCATAATTTTTTAAAAAATGATTTCGAATAATATAGGGAAAAACAAGATTTTTGCAAGTAAATTTGCGCGCTTGCCCACGAAAAAAACTTTTTTAAATAAAAACTTGATTTCTCACGAAAAATATATATACTTCATCGCGTTTTTAATTCGTGTCATTATTTTATGTCAAATACTACGCTTATCAATGCCATTCAGGCAGATGCAAAAAAGAAAACTCAGAAATTCCGTACTGGTCAAGAAGTAGAAGTACACCAGATTATCAAGGATGGTGACAAGGAACGTATCCAGAAATTCCGTGGTCTTATCATCTCAACTCGTGGAGCAACTCCTCTTGATACTATGATTACTGTTCGTGCCGATATGGACGGAATCGGGATCGAAAAGATTTTCCCAGTAAATTCTCCATTCATTCAGAAAATCGACATCCTTCGTCAGTTCAAGGTTCGCCGTGCTCACATTGGTTACATCCGCAATCTTACTGGTAAAGCTGCTCGCTTGAAAGAAATCAAATAATTTTTCCCCATTTTGGGGATTTTTTATTATTTCAAAAATTCTTTCTCAGGACTTTAAAAAAATATTTTCACAAAAATTATAAAATTTTGCAAAATTTGGCAGCAAAATCCTTTCAAATTTTTCTCTCTTTTTCTAAAAATATGTTACAAAATAAATGCATTTTTTGTCAATTTCTCTTGTATCAATTTTGTGTTCTTGCTATAAATTTTGAAGAAAAAATCAAGTAAAAATTTAAAAATTTTTTCCCGATTCGTGCTTTTGCTGATGCCATTGCCAACGCGATATTTTTTGACCAAAAAAAATATACAAATATTCGTGTCAAACTTTTTTTAAACTTTGACTTTCTCTGATTTTTGACTAAAAAGGATGCATAAATTTTTGAAATATTTTTATGTCTTCATTCGACTTTGCTCATCTCGAAAAATCCGTAATTGAAATGTCAAAAATTATTCGAAAACCAGATTTTCTGACTTATTTCAAAAAATTTTCACTCGTTGATGCAACAAATTCGCAAGTAACATTGGGTGTACTCTCCGCATTTCATAAAGATAATCTTTCAAAAAAATTCTATTCTGAAATCAAACAAGCCATCAAAACTGAACTTCCAAGCGTGGAACTCGTAGATTTTGTGGTTGATGATCGCATTGAAATCCGCCCCGAAACCGAAGTGGTAGATTGTCGAATGCTTCTCAAAAAAAGCGAAAAACAAACAAAAAAAGAACAAGTGCAGGGCGTGGAAGTTGTGCAAGGAATCAATTCTCGTATTATTTCTGACCGATATCAGCTTTCCAATTTTATCGTCGGACCATCAACTCAGCTCGCACATGCTGCTTGTGAAGCTGTTGCTCGCAAACCTGGTGCTTCATACAATCCACTGTATTTATATGGAAATGTGGGACTTGGAAAAACACACTTACTCCAAGGAACAGCCAACGCCATTCGCAGTAAATATAAAAATCTTCGCGTTGTTTACACAACGACTGACAAATTCATCACGGATTATGTTTCTTCAGTAAAATCTCATTCTGTGGATAAATTGCAGGATAAATTCCGCCAAGTTGATGTACTTGTATTGGACGATGTGCAATTTTTGGCAGGAAAAAAGCAAACTCAGGAAGCATTGTACAATATTTTCAATATTTTGTACGAAGCTGGAAAGCAAATTATCCTGTCTGGTGATCGCCCACCAAAAGAATTAACAGAACTTGAGGCTCGCCTTCAGAGCAGATTTGAGTGGGGAATCACCGTTGATGTTGGTGCGCCTGATTATGAAACTCGTTTGGCAATCTTACAAGAAAAAGCTCGAGCGCGAGAATTTTTGTTACCGCAAGATGTGGCAGAATTTATCGCAGAAAATGTCACTGAAAATGTTCGTGAAATCGAAGGCGTTCTCAATCAAGTAATCGCTGAATATGACCTTCGTGGAACACCTCCAACCGTGGAAAATATCGCGATGCGTTTATCAAAATTAGCAATTACGCCATTGACCGCCTCAACGACAACTTCTCGAACGCTTCGTCCAACAACGACTTGTAGTTATGAAGATTTGATTCAGACCGTTTCTCTGCATTTTGGTGTAGAAATTCGCACACTTCTCTCTGAAGATCGTCGGAAAGAAAATATGATTCCGCGTCAAGTAGCGATGTATTTACTCAAAAATCGTCTCAATTTTACCTACGAGCGTATCGGAAATATTTTTTCTGGACGCAATCATACAGCGGTGATGTATTCTTGTAAAAAACTCGAACAAATCATGAAGAAAGACCAACAAGTCGTTCATGAGCTTAATATTATTCGTGACAAACTCGGCATTTAAAAATCTCCCAAAAGGAGATTTTATTTTTTAATGAGATAAACAAATAATCCATATGCCGCAGCCGCATATGGTAAAAATAATATATTATTACCGTTGGAAATTGAATAATTGTAGAGCGTATGCACGAGTGTCGCGCCCAAAATCCCGAGCACAAACCACAAAAAATAACGAATCGAGCCAAATTTTTCACCAAGCGATTTCCACCAAACAAGCGTACAAATCAGCGAAGACAAAAGATGTACGGAAAATACAAAAATTGATCGAAAAACAGAAAGCCCCACACTCGTTCCGTGCGCAAAAAAATACAAAATATTTTCAATAAATACAAATCCAAGTACTACACAAAAAGTAAAAAGCGTCAAATCTCTGAGTGAAAACGAAAAACTTTTTCCGAGTAGTCCAAGCACACTAAAATGCTTCGAAATTTCTTCAAAAAATGCCGGAATAAAAATCGTCGCAAGAATCCCGCCAAGAAGAAAATCACCAGTAATCACTTTCGAAAATACGATCAGAAACAGGAAAATTCAGAAAATTCCCAAAAGATGCAACCAGCTCACACGACGCAAAAATTTAGCAGAATAGAGTGAACCAAAATTTGTTAACAACGCGATAATTCCGTAGAAAAATCCCAAAAAAATCGCAAAAAAAATCATGAATGAAATAATTGTTGTTTGCGAAAAATATTTAAAAAATACAAAAACTGCACCTACCGAAACAAGCCCAGAAAAAACTCCCGTCCAAAATTTGAGCCGCACATCGGGAGAATTTTCTCCGAGTAATCTGAGCGCGTACGCCCAAAAGTAGACAGGAAACAATGCGATAACGAGCGTAATGAATATATTCGCCAAGTTCATTATTTTTTTCTGATAAATTCGTAATTACCAATCGTAAAAACCCGATTTTGGTTTTCAGAAGCGTTTTTCTGTATTTGCTGAATACGGAAAGAAAACGCCAAGACATTTATTCCCATTGTAATAAAAAAAATGCCAATAATAATCGCGATAAGTTCTGGAAAAATAATCACAGAAATTCCAAAAACAATGAGAAAAGCACCAATAATAGTCATAATATTTATTGTAAAAGTCTAAAAATATCTATCCCAGCCACATAAATCATAAAGATAAGCAGTAAGATAAATCCAAGAGAATTAATAATTTGTTCGCCTTTGAGAATTTTTTCACGAGAAAAACCGAGCGTTTTTCCAATGCTGTAAAGCGTCGTAAAAAGCATTCGTCCACCATCAAGTGCTGGAAATGGCAAAATATTCATCACTGCGAGATTGATAGAAAGTAGCGCCACAAAGAGTAAAATCACAGATATTGGCAACGCTTGTTCAACCATCATCACGAAGGCATTTCCCATCCCAATCGGCCCAGAAAGATTTTTTTGAGCAGCCGTGCGCTCCGCATCATCTTTTGGGAAAAAGAGTGCGCCGAGCGTTTTTTTTACGAGTTTAAAAGTCAGCATCGATGTATGATAGGTCTCCCCTGCTCCAAGTTGCATCGCATCAATAATTCCTGTTTTTTTAGAAAAATCCTGATTTAATTCGAGCGATTTGTAGAAAATTTTTGTACCGATTTTTCCATTTTCTGGGCGCACCGCAATTTTCTGAATTTCGCCATCACGCAAAATTTCAAAATCAAGATTTTTATTTTTAGCAATAATCTCGACCAAATCATCTGTATCGACAATTTTTTGATCATTTACCGAGATGATTTCGTCGTTTTCACGAAGCCCTGATTTTTGAGCAATAGAATCCTCAAGTGGCTCAATGGCAACATTGGATCGCTTTATAAAGCCACCTTCAAGACTTTCTTCAAACGATGGCAAGAAAAAGGAATGCGTCGGGCCAATATCCATAGGAATAACCGTAAGTGGCTTGGCACCAACCAAAAACATTCCTGTAAAAATCGCCCACGCCAATACAAGGTTCATCACTACGCCCGCCACCAAAACAAGAAGTCGCTTGGGAAGGGATTTTGACATAAAAGCGCCATCCACAAAAGCAGAAGGCTTTGAAAAATCCTCACCATCAATACGAACAAACCCGCCAAAAGGCAACGCATTGAAGGTAAAATCTGTTCATTTTTTATCAGTGAAAATTTTTTTGATTTTAGGTGGAATACCGAATCCAAATTCCAAAACTTTCATGCCTGTCATTCTTGCCGTGATAAAATGCCCAAATTCATGAATCATTACCACTACAAAAAACACGATGATAGTCAGCAAAATTCCAAGAAAAATATTCATATTTTATTTGTCAGAGTTTTTAATTTCGAGTGGAATATGTTTTTTCTTCCAAGCCTCCACTACATGCTTTTCATCACTGGAACGAAGATCAATCGGCGCGCCGTCAGAAAGCGTCGCATCCAATTTTTCAATATAATCTTTCGTGATAAAATTTTTGCCATTTGTATCAAGATGATTGCGCACCACTCAGGAAAGCGTATCCACAAGCACCTCAAACGGCTCGCGATCATCAGGATCCTCAGAAGGTTTTTTTGGTTGTGTAGCATCCTGAAGGTATTGAACTATTTCTTTGGGAAATGCGGCCGAAGTCAGCGTGTGGTGCTCATCTCCCGCCAGATGAATCCGTACATCAGAAATTCCCGCCACAGAGTACAGCCACGATGGTGTGCGAACTTCGATTGACTCTATTTTTTCATAGCCGATATACAAAAGTTGTGGTGTAAACCATTTCCAGCGCATCTCAACAAGCGTTCGATCCGTCGCAATCCACACATCCAGATACCAATCAAAAATTTTGTACAGCAGAATAAAGTATATCAAAAATAAATATGCATGAATATAACTGCGATCCGCGATGATTTTTTGCAAATCAAAAACATTATAATAATACAAAAAAGTCGGGATTATCAACGCAAAAAATACCCAAATCAAAAGATCTTCAATAATCACAAAAAAATGTCGATGAAATACTTTTTCAATTTGTTCGTCGTCGTTGATGTGCTGCTCAAAAAAAAGCGTATCAAAATTTGCCATATGCCCTATTATAAGGAAAAATAGCGCTTGTGCAAAAAAGTTTTTTCTTTTTTTGAAAAAAGATTTGACAAAAAAGAATTTTTATGTTAAATTTCTATAGCTATTTATTTTGATGTAATGACACGGTGTCATTACGCGAATAATAGTAATTTCCGAAAGGAGAAAAAATGAGAGATGAGTACTTCATTGAGAGCCTGAACCCAGAAGCGCGCGTTCAATATTTGATTGAACAAAAAATGCCCCTCAATAAGGGCGACGTGGGTTTTCTTATTGGTGTATCCGAAGAGAACAATCTGCGACAAAGACTCATGAGACAACTCTTGCAGTCTGACCTAGAGATGAGCGGCAATGCTCGAGCCATACTTCTCAAACATACTGGCCAATGGCGACACAAGCCCATTAAACAGCTCCCTCATCCTTATCAGTGCTCAGACTGACCATACTGTCTAGAATATATGCCATGTGGCTGTATTATTCAAGGCATTACAAGCAAACTACCTCATCTATGAGGTAGTTTTTGTTCTCTTTAAAATTTGACAAATATAATTTTTTATTTAAATTAAACACAATGTTTGTTCCCCATACGAGGGCTGCAATAAGGCATATGCTAGCAAACAGACAAGGAGGTATTATGAAAGTCAAATCTCGTATTGATTCAATCGAAACAATGAGTAACGAAGAAGTTCTGCAATATGCGGAAACACTCCTTATGCAAGGAAGTGTGAATCCAATTTTGTACAGCATGACGGACAGAAGAGAGATGGCTCAATTTTTGATTCGTCTCTATATGTACCATCAAGAATCATGCAAAAACTTTCTTCAAAAAAGTGGCACCACAAATACATATGCATTGTTGGTAGCACTAAGAGACTTGTCTCCTACAAAACAGAGACACATCTGTTTGCTCTTCAATGTGGCAACATTTTCACAACCAGCTCTGACGATGTATTGTCAGATAATTGCTTCATGGAATGCAGTTGAAAAAATTGAATTTCTGCAAAAACTGGATGATGAAAATTTGGCAACTTTATTGACTCGCCAAGATCCAAGCATTATTGGCGGCAAGCTCTTGCTGAAAGGCATCAATCAAACCGATACGCTACAAATCCTTGATCGTCTCAATCCCCTGCATCGCACGATTTATTTGATTAAAGAAAAACAGCGGCATCCGAACACTCATTACTCACCCTGTGAATTTGAGTATCTCAAAAAGGCACGCCCATTGCAGCAACAAGCAGCAATCAATGAGTTGTTGCAATATTTTAAAGCTCCAAACATCGTGGAAACACTGAAACGAATCTCTGCTTCATAATATTCCCCGAATTTTATCTGTCTTGCAGATAAAATTTAGACCGTTTTTACGGTCTTTTTTTGAACAAAAAAAATCCTCAAATGAGAATCTTTTATTTCGCATCTGTCCAAGTTTTCCCTTCCCCAATATCCACAATAATTTTTACCTCGCGCATATTTTCGGGAATTTTTCGCAAATTCTGAATAGCAAAAATTCGTTCCATCGAATCACGAATCAATTGTTCAAAAATCTCTTTTTCTACTTCTGGAACATCAAAAACCAATTCATCGTGCACTTGCAAAATCATTTTTCCTTTTAGGTTTTTTTCAGAAATTTTTTGAAAAATATCCACCATCGCAAGCTTGAGAATATCGGCCGCAGTTCCCTGAATCGGCATATTCATCGCCTCGCGTTCCCCTACCGAACGCATAGTTTTGTTGGCATCATTGAGCGCGGGAACAAATCGTTTTCGTCCAAAAAAAGTTTCTACAAAGCCGTTTTTTCGACCATCTTCGAGCAATTTTTCATAAAAATGCTTTACGCCAGGATACTTTTCATAAAATGCGTCCACATATTTTTGCGCTTCCCAAGGCGAACATTCGAGTGTTTTAGCAAGCCCAAAGCCCGTAATTCCATAAATCACACCAAAATTCACACTTTTGGCAATGCGGCGTTCTGTCGGCGAGATTTCACGATCACCAAACAAAAATTTGGCCGTGCGCGTGTGGATATCTTCATCATTAGTAAAAGCATCCAAAAGTCCCGCATCTTGCGATAAAAAAGCCAAAATTCGAAGCTCAATCTGCGAATAATCCGCCACCAACAATGTGTTGCCAGGCGACGCGATAAAGCACGATTTAATTTCGTTAGCATAACCATCGCCCGTCGGGATATTTTGTAAATTCGGATCGCTTGAGCTCATCCGACCAGTCGTCGTACCAAGCGAATCGTATGTCGTATGAATGCGATTATCACGCAAATCCACCACCTTCAAAAGTCCATCAACATAGGTCGACGAAAGTTTGGAAAGTCGGCGATATTCAAGAATCAGGCGCGCCACATCGTGGGTTTTTGCGATTTCTTCAAGCACATCAGTATCCACCGAAAAACCCGTTTTATTTTTTTTGATAGGCTTAATTCCAAGTTTTTGAAAAAATAAAACCTGCAATTGTTTTGGAGAATTAATATTAATGCGTTCCCCAATAATCTCAAAGATTTCTGATTCCAAAGCGGAAATATCAGCACGAATGCGCGTACGAATATCTTCCATTTTTGCCACATCAAAACTCACGCCCGTGCGTTCCATATCGTACAAAACCACAGAAATTTGATTTTCAAGCGACAAAATATTTTCTAAATTTTTTTCAGCAATTTCTTGTTCGAGCGAATTTTTCTGAGCAAGTTTTTCAAGAAAAAAGGATTTTTCGGCATCAGAAAGCACCGAAAAATTTTCTGCAAATTCTTGATCAACGAGCGTTTCGAGATTTTTTTTTCAAAATTTTGGCAGCAAAAGATGCATCGCGCGGAAATCGCGGAATTTTGGGGAGATTTTTTTCATGCAAAAATTATAGAAAAAATGTGGAAAAATTCAAATTTTCTTGATTTTTTTTTCGATTGCATACAATATTCGCATGCCTACAAAAAAAATTTATACCAACACGCTCGCGCAAATCGCCGGAAAAGTGATGACGGGTCTGATTTCGATTTTTCTTATCAAAATCGTGGCCGATTATCTCGATACGAGCGGCTATGGAATGTATTCCAAAATCTATAATTATCTTTCGATTTTTGCAGTTTTGGCGGATTTGGGACTCTATACCATCAGCGTTCGCGAAATGTCGCAAGTACATGATAATCCGGAAAAATTGGAAAAAATTTCAGGAAACATTTTGTCGCTTCGAACAATTTCTGGACTCATGATTATGTGTTTGGCGCTCGGAATCGGTTTTTTCATGGAATGATACAATTCTCCAACCGCACTGCTTTCAATTTTTATTGTCTCAATTTTTACACTTCTTGGGCTGATTCATAGCTCGATTATGAGTTATTTGCAAGCGATTCTCAAGACGGAATTTAGTTTTATCGCGAATACGGCCGGAAAATTAGCGACATTTGGATTGGTAGCATTTTTTGCGTATGGGCTTTTTCCCAAAAATTCTGTATCGTCAGAATTTGGCCTGATAATGGTATTTTTGGCGGGACTTGCTGGAAATCTCGTAATGACAGGACTTATCTTTTGGCACGCGAAAAAATTTCACAAAATTCGTTTTTATTGGGATTCTGAATATATCAAAAAAATCCTCAAAATGTCTATTCCATACGGAATTGCCCTCTTTTTGGGAGTGATTTTTTTCAAGGTTGATACGCTTTTTTTGTCGCTCATGGAAGATGCTTCGGTTTCTGATGCAATTATCGGGATTTATAGCATTCCGATGAAAATCGTGGAAGTTGGAATGATGTACGGAACTATTTTTTTGAATAGTTTTTTGCCCGTTTTGACGGCTTCTATTAGCGAAAATCGCGTTACTGATACCAAAAATCTTTCCCTCAAGTGATTTGAATTACTTTTTGGTTTTGGTGTGGGAATTTCAGTTTTTCTAGCGTTTTTTGCAGAAAAAATCATTCCATTTATTAGTTCAGAAAGTTTTTTGAAACCAATCAATGGCGCAAATTCTGTGGATGTGATGCAAATCGTGGCGTGGATATTTTTATTTTATTTTATCAGTTCGCTTGCCAATTATATTTTGATTGCCAAAAATGAGCAGAAAAAAATTATTTACGTCAATCTTTTTATCGCTCTCGTGAACATTGTCGGAAATCTCGTGATAATCCCCTTTTATTCGTTCATTGGCTCGGCAGTTGTGACACTCGCAAGTCAGGTACTTCTCGTGATGATTTCGTTATTTTTGGTGCGAGATACGCTGTATTTTGGAAAAATACTTTCAAAAAGTGCACTTTTACTCTGTGTCGGAATTTTTTCTGGATGTATTACTTTTATGGCGATGAATTTTTTCTCGATTAAATCGCTTTTTTTCTCACTTGCGCTCACCGGAAGTATTTTTGGAATTCTCTATTTGACATTTTGGTGGCTTATCCGAAAAATTCCATAAAAAAATCTCTCGATTGAGAGATTTTTATTTTCGCGGATCTGTTCCTTTAATAATCATTTCAACCTGTGTTCCTGTTTTTCTATCAGCCTGAACAAAATTAAAAAGTTTCGCAGAATCGGCGTGCGTCAATCGAATGCATCCATGTGAAGGAAATTTAAGAACATTCCCCTTTGCATCAAACACCTTTCCCGCGTGAGCATAAATTCCACGCACCACCTGAACCGCATTTGGCATAGCAGCTGGACGGCCTTGACTGTTTTTGTATGAACCAGAAACTTTGTTTTTTTCAAGGCGACCAACTGGAAATGTTCCTTCTGGCGTGTATACACCGCCATCCCTATGGGGCTTTCCAGTTGCTGTTGGCGCACTCATCATTAGTTGCCCCTGACGGCAATATGTCAATCTATTTTTTCCTGTTTCCCAACCTTCAATCAAGCCAAAAGTTCGATTTCGCGCGTTTTTTACAATCGTATCAGTATTACATACAGTCTGCTTTTCTGATGTAGTCGTCTCTATATTATTTGCATTAGCAGCATCAATAGCACCCACCGAAAGTGCCGATGCAATAACCGCTGTTCCAAGAATCTGTTTCATAAAAAATTTTAAGTGAAGTATTTTATACCTAAAATTTTAGAAAAAGCAAATCATTTTTCCGAGAAAAAATTTTTTTCTTTGTGAAAATCCAAAAAATACGCTATAATGGCCGAAATAATCTGAAATATGTACGATCAATCAACTCGCATTAATGCAGCAATTTGTTATTTTTTGCTTGGGCCGCTCTTTTTGCTCGCGCAAAAATGAACGCCACTCGCGCACCCATTTGTGCGGTCACACGCAAAAAAATCCGCGATTTATATGGGGATTTTTACAATTATTTTGGTGGTTTTTTTCCAACTTCAACAATATCTTTTTGTGCAAATTCTTGGGATTTCGTTGGCAAATATTATTTTCACAGCGTTGATGGTTGCGTTTTTTATCGTAATGTTTACGGCTGGTTATCGCGCATTTCGAGGCGAAAATCACGAAAATCTGATGCTTGCAAATGATTCCAAAAATACACCAATTTTTCAATCAAACAATTTTTCTGATGAACAAAAAATCCAAATTTTGTCGTCATTTTTGCCGATTATTGGGATTTTTACAACACAAAAAAACTCATTTTCTGAAATGCAAATTGGACGAAAAGTAGGAAATTTTTTCTTCTTTTTAATGATTTTTTTCGGAGTTTTATTCGAAAGTTTTATTAACTTTCCGACATTTTTCATACTTTTGGCGTATATTGTACTTTTTGTGACAACAGCGGTTTTTCTCATGACGGAATCCAAATTTTTTCAACCAAAACAATATCGATACATTCCAACTTATCACGATGCAGAAGCCTTTTTGCATGCCAGCCTGAGCGCTTGTGGAGAATTTTTTAAAGTCGCATTTGGTCAGGAAAAAAAGAGCAGTTTTCAGGAAAAATTTCAATTCTATCAACACAAATATTCTGAGAAAGTCGCGATAGAAACGCCTTTTTGGACGCATCCAGTAATTATTGGGATTCCCATTCTCAATCTCATCACGATTCCATCATTTTTTAACAAAAAATTTCATGAATATCAAGGAAATATTGCTGAAGGTTTTTTCTTGACGATTCTTTGTATTTTGATTTTCATTTTTTCGGATTTCTACGCTCTGTATTTACTTATTTTTCCGATTGCAACGCTCATTGCGGAGTGAAAAACGAACGCCAATGTTCGCGCGCCAATCACGAGTATTGCGAGAAATATTTTCATTTTTTTCTACAAAACGAAAAAAAATATTAACGCGCTTCAACAAAATAATGTGGAAGAAAAGATTGTACTTTCCGAAAATAATCATCCACCAAAAAATCCTGAAAATACCCCAAATAATCAATAAAAATCCCCTTTCGGGGATTTTACTTTTTCATCGTTTATAACCATATTTTATCCCTGGTATACAATTCCAGCCATTGAAGTCTGGTCGCGAGTCGGAATACCGAGGTATACTTGGCACCCGTTTCAGGTTGTAAAATATTTGTAGAGAAAAATACAGGCCAGATGCACGTGTGAAAAAGTTGTATTCATTATAGATTTTTCGCGAGAGAAAGCAAATTTTTTTCATCCAAACTTATTTAAAATTTACGTCGCACACCAGCAAACAAAACACCCGACATCAAAATTCCAGCCGAAGAAAGCGGCAATGTATTATTGTTTTTCCCCACTTCAACTTTCTCTTCTGGAAGCGGTTTTTGCTCAGTTTTTTCAGAGGATTTTTTGGATGATTTCTCAGTTTTTTTGGCTGTTGATTTTTTTGAAGATTTTTTTGAAGATTTTTTTGTAGTTTTTTTCGATTTTGCAGATTTCGCAGTCGATTTTTTGGCTTTTGTAAAAGATTTTTTTGAAGATTTTTCAATTTTCACAATATTTACTCCAAGCGAATGTTCCCACAAATTTTCATCAGGATTTTCTGGAGAAACCGCACGAATTTTTAAGTAATGTTGGCCAATTGTGAGCGTTTTCGCACGAGGGTTCGTCGATTCGAAAAATTCTTCATCATCCCACGACCACAAATATGAAAATGATTTTTTCGCACCAGAAAGGGAAAAATTGATGTTACACGAATCAGAATTTGTTTGACAAACATAATTTTCTGGATCGGAAATATCAAATTTCGCTGGATTTTGCAAAACCAATTCTGGTGCTTCAAATTCTTCTTTTTCTCAATTTTTTCATTCAGATTTCTGAGAATTTTTTTGGATATTTTCAATGTTTTCATTAGATTTTTCTGGAACCACGACAGAAATTTGTTTCATAGCGAACATTCCATTTGAATCTGTAACGGTTAAGAAAATATCATACTTTCATGCGGTAAACGTGACACTCGGTGGGTTTTTTCGAGAAAATTCCGCAATTTCTCCAAATTTCCAAGCATATTTGAGTGCCTTATTTTCGCGACTATACGTATCATTGGCATTCAGATTGATCGTACAAGTTGCTGTAAAACACACAATTTCATCATCTGTTTTCCATTCATACATATGCTCAAATTTCCCATCAGAATCAATAGAAATAACTGGTGGCGTGGAATATTGAGCTGTTCGATTGGATCGTGGAGTAATTTTCGGTTTTTCAGTTTTTGTTGGTTTCTGATTTTTATTTTCAGGAGTTTTTGTATCTTCATTCACGGAATCAAAATCTACATGAAATATAGAAAAAATTTCTCATTTCGAATTTTTTCGAGAAATTTTTACCAAAATATCACTTTCACCCGTAATTTCAGTGGCTGGCGGATTACAAGTTTGGAATTTTTTGCCCGCAATATGCACCTCGCAAGAAAAATCTTTTTTCGGAAAATCAGCTGAAAAAATCGGATCAAAATCCAGATTTATTTTGCAGGGTTTTTCATAGCAAGAAATCTGGTTTTCTGATATATTTGCGGTTATTGGCCGTTGTAGTGTTGCAAAAATCGTTGGAAAATTTTCAGAAATATCATCTGAATCGTCATGATGATTTCCAGAATCTGATTCGCTAAATGTAACTTTTGTATATTTTTCAAAAGAATTTTCATTCAATTTTTCCAGTTTTTTTGATCCAATACTTAAAATATTAGAAATATTCTCACTTTTCAAAAAAATACCAGAATTTTCATTCATGGAAAAAATATTTTCTGTCGTAATAATTCCAGTCAAAGTCAAAATAATCGTATCATTGGCTAGTGTTCCAGAAAACACAGAATTTGGAATTGGCGTCAAGTCAGCACCAGAAGCACTCGTCAACGAAAAATCTTCAATATTCAATGATCCAGTCAAACTGTCTGAGTAAACGATTTTCATTGTTTCAAAAAATCCATCCTCATCCAAATCTTCTAAAAATAATTTATCGGCCGAGAGCTTCTCCTCACTCTCAGGAAGATCTTCTTCAGGATTTTTCTGATTTTCGTCATGATTCCCTTCATCCTCTACATCTTTTTCTGAGTTATTTTCCTCATCATCGTTGGTATTTGGTGGGTTCTGCGAATTATTCTCATCATTTTTTCAATCATGTTTTTCAACATCAGAGTCGCACTTATCTGCCTCATGTGAAAAAGTCAAAATATTTCCCTTTTTGGCATTATTTTTGGTATATTGTATTTTGTCAATTATCTCGCCACCCTTGCTAACGAGCGAAATCGTGTCATCGTCATCTTTTAGAACGAAACCGCCATTCGCACGATAAAATTTCCTGGATTCACCGGGCGCCAATGTGCCAGACAAGGGTGTAGGATTTTTCGTTTCTTGCTTTTTGAGAAAATATTCCGATAAATCTACAGACTCGCAACCAAGATTTTGAAGTTCAATAAATTCATTACTTTTGGCATCAGTTTCAGGATTTGGAAAAATCGAAACAATCTTGATATTCGCAAAAACGGGCGCAGATAATAAGAAAAATATCAACAAAAAAGCGAGAAATTTTTTCATAAGTTTGATGTTTTAGGTATGAAAGAATTATACTAACTTTTGAGGTTTTCTGAAATTATTTTTGAAAAAAGTTTGGACAAATTGAGGATATGTAGAATAATTAAAATTTTTTACTGCATTATAAAGTGAAAACGTAAGCCCGATGCGACCCTTATAGCAACCAGGTTCCATAAAATATTCGAAGAAAAATTTATATTTTTCCATCAATAATTATTTGGTTGTTTTTTGTAGAAAAATCAAAAGTATGAAAACTACAAAGATAGAAAGTCACATATAAAATTTTAATGATTATACGCTACGAATTTTTCGGAAAAATCAATCACTCATTCAAAATCACAATGGGTGAAGAATGCGCCAAAATCCTCAACACTCTCGGCAAAAAGAAAATGGGTGCGCTCGAATCATATATCAAAAGTGGTGGTGCAGACTCTATCGGAAAAAGAGTACTGGAAAGTGTCATGGAAAAAGCCAGCAAAACCACTCCTCACCTCAGCACAGAAAGAAGCACAAGCGCGCGTACAACGATATTTCCGCAACGAAGAAATAGGCACAAAATTTGTCAAAAATATCACCACAGAAGACGGCTACAAAGCCCTTGGAATGTACAAAGACAAGCTCATCACCTTTGCGAAAAATCCTTCCAAAAATACCATTAATCAGGAGGCTTTTCATGCATATTTTGATATCGCTCTTGGAAAACAAGAAAAAAATAGTTTCTTGGGGCTGGTGCAAAAACGCCAAAATCTGGCTTCAAAAATTGATGTAGAAGAATGGATGGTAGATACATTCGCTGACTTCGTGGCAGGACGAGAAGCACAAACTGGCATAACTGGAAAAATCAAAACATTGTTCCAAGATCGCGCCTACCGCTTCAAAAATTTCTTTGGAAAAGCGGATAAAGTAGAAGGAGTTTTTCGAGAACTCAAAGCCATTGGACAAGGAAAGAAACCATTAAAACTCACAAAAGTCGAGTACATAACTTGCAGGGGGGAAATTGATAAGAGTTTTCAAAGCTCGCGTTTCGGACGTTAATCCTCAGGCATTTTTAGATTGAGGCCCCAGATACTAAAATACCCCATAAGAGGGGTATTTTAGTTGAGTGTATTGATATTATTATTTAGAATAGTATAATACTTTTTATTTTTTACTTTTTTTGAAAAATATTTTCACATTCTTCAAAGATCTTTTCATTTGCCCTCAAGCAAAGCAAAAATCCCATCAACGGACTTCGTAAAAGTTCGATAGGCGTACCATTACCTGCTCCAAATAGCACATTCAGTAAAGAGAGCCAATAAAAAGACTCTTTTTCTTTTATTTTAAGGGATTTATCAAAATAAAAAACCGAAAATCCGGTTTTTTTAAATTTCACAAAATCCCATAATGATCAAAAGAAAGTGTAAAGTTTATTTTTCTGATCTTATTTAGAGTCGAATTTGGCAATTTTGTACGTATTTTTCGGCGATTCTTTGCATTTGCAAAAGACTTTTTTCAGTGGGAGAAAATCCCTGAAAATTTGGATCCAAGACATTTCCCGTACGATATCGTTGCAAAAAATAACTTTTTGCGCCTGCGATTTGTTCCGACATTTTTTCAAAATCTTCCAAATCATGAATTCCACCAATAATCGTACTACGAAATTCATAATCTGGCGCCATTTTTTTGATAATTTCGACGCTTTCGGCATACGCGCCAATATCAGGAACGCGCCCGACCAGCGACTCGTATTTTTCCCACGAATGCTTGATATCCATCGCCACATAATCCAGCAAATTTTTTTCGAGCAAATTCTGAATTACTTGTGGACGATAGCCATTGGTATCAAGTTTTACCAAAAAACCCATATTTTTGATTTTTCGGACAAAATCTTCCAAATCCTTATGAATCGTTGGTTCCCCGCCACAAATCGAAACTCATTCGAGAATTCCTTGTCGTTTTTCGAGAAATTGAAAAAAATTTTCTGTTTGCTGCAAGCCATTTTTGATTTGACGAATTTTTTCTGGCAAAACAAATTCACTATTATGACAATATCCGCATCGAAGATTGCACCCGAGCGTGAAAACGACACACGCCACACGCCCGGGAAAATCCAAAAGACTAAGCCTCTCGAGTCACGATACCAGCATTTTTGCTTGCGTTACGAGATTCGTCAAAATATGTTCGAGAATAAAATTCTGATTTTTTTCCGCGATTGAACTGCGTTACTGGACGATAATATCCCATCACACGAGTGTAGATTTCGCAGCGAGTTCGATTCACTGTCTTGCCATCTTTATTTACAAATGTTTCCATAATATTAAAATTTAACAAATAATAGTTTTTTCGAGTTCTTCCAATTTTTTGGTATCAGAAGTATGTTGTTTTCGGATTTCGAGATCAAATTCTTGGCCTGTGTAGCCGATTTCTTCGTCACATTTTGGACAAAAATCGTGCTCTCCGATAATATAGCCATGCTTTGGACATACCGAGAAAGTCGGTGTAATCGTGATGTATGGCAATTGATAATTTTGCAAAACTTTGTGGACAAAATTTTTACAAGCATCAGAATTGGTGATTCGCTCCCCCATATACAAGTGTAAAACCGTTCCACCCGTATATTTGCACTGCAATTCATTCTGGTAATCCAGTGCCTCAAACGCGTCATTCGTGAAACTTACTGGAAGCTGCGTTGAATTCGTATAATACGGATTTTCTGGCGTTCCTGCCTGGATAATGTCTGGAAGCTGTTTTTGATCTTCCTTCGCAAAACGATAGGTCGTTCCTTCCGCTGGCGTCGCTTCAAGATTGTACATGTTTCCTGTTTCTTCCTGATATTCTTTGAGAATTTCTCGCATAAAATTGAGAATTTCGAGAGAAAATTTTTCTCCAAATTCGGTGGAAATATTTTCAGCGCCATCAGTGAAATTTTCGATTGCTTCGTTCATTCCATTGAGTCCAATCGTAGAAAAATGATTTCTAAATGATCTCAAGTATCGATATGTGTACGGATATAAGCCTTTTTCGAGCCATTCTGAAAGTACAGCGCGCTTCATCTCAAGAGAAGTTTTCGCAAGATCCATCAATTCGCGAACACGATTTTTAAAAGCTTCTTTGTTTCATTTATTCTGGTAGCCAATGCGAGCCATATTGAGCGTCACTACGCCGATTGAGCCCGTCATTTCAGCTGACCCAAAGAGCCCATTTCCACGCTTTACCAATTCGCGCAAGTCGAGTTGCAATCGACAACACATCGATCGAACTGCACCTGGTTTGTATGCATCAGGATTTTCGACGATTTCAAATGTTCCATCTTCTTTGCGAATTTTTTTGTATTGCGAGCCGAGAAAATTTTGAAAATATGGAAGTCCGTATTTGGCGGTCACCTCAAACAGGGCCTTCGTGTTTTCATCTTCCCAAGGAAAATCTTCCGTGATATTGTACGTTGGAATCGGAAAAGTAAATGCTCGTCCGTGATAATCCCCTTTGGAATATACTTCAAGCAATGCTTTGTTGATGATTCATCGCTCTTTATCGAGTTCGCCATATTTTTTTTCGTACAAACCGCGATCGTACCCACCGAGATGCAATGCCTTTTCTTTCAAATCATCTGGGCACGACCAGTCGAGCGTGATATTGGTAAAAGGTGTTTGCGTCCCCCATCGTGACGGAACATTGAGCCCAAAAACAAAATTTTGCATTTGTTGAAGTACATAATTGTATGTGGCCTCATCCAAATATTTTTCTTTTGCTTCGGGAGTGGGAAAATTTGCTTGAGAATTTTCTAAATTTTCTTCCAATTCCTTTCGATGTTTGTGAACAAAAGGCGACAAATAGGTATCAAATGAAGAAAAAGCCTGTGCTCCAGCCCATTCATTTTGGAGCGTTCCAAGAAAATTAATCATCTGATTGATCGCGGCCTGTAAATTGCGCGGCGGAGCCGATTCAATGCGGTTCGGCATTCCATTAAATCACTCCTCAAGCAATTCACGGAGACTCCAACCCGCACAATATCCACAGAACATATCCAAGTCATGAATGTGGTAATCCGCATTACGATGAGCATCGCCAATTTCTTTTGGGTATACATGCGAAAGCCAGTAATTCGCAGTGATTTTTCCAGAAGTATTGAGGATGAGTCCACCTAGAGAATATCCAGAATTTGCATTCGCATTCACACGCCAATCGCTTTTTTCAAGATATTCGTTCATTGTTTTTCCAACCTCAACAACCACATCGCGATTTTCCCGGCTTTCTGCGCGTTTTTGACGATACAAAATATACGATTTCGCCACCTGATCATGTCATTCTTTGATAAGAATTTCCTCGACAACATCCTGAATATATTCCACCTGTGGAATGGTTCCATCCACTCGTTTGGTAAGAGTTTCAATAATTTTCTCGGTAATTACCGGAACATAAGAAAAATCCTTTCATCAAACTGAGTCGATAGCGAGCCGAATCGCGCGTTCAATTTTCGCTCGATCGAAGGTTGTAATACTTCCATTTCGCTTCTGAACTTTATAAATAGCCATAATTAAAAAACACAATATATAGTAATTCTTTGATATCGCTGAACACAAAAACTATATAAATTTTTATAAAAAAAGCAAATTTTTTCTTCTAAAATCTGCTTTACTTTTTAAAAAATTTTGAGTTTTTGCGATGACGAACAATAAACAATTTGACTAGATTTTTTGTTAAAAATATTTGTAATTGAGAATTTTACTGAACACAATATATTGTATAATTTAAAAATATTAAATAACAATTTTTGAGATATTTTCTCATATAAGTGAGAAAATTGAAAAATTAAAAGAAATAAAATTACTTTAATTTCAAGAAAGCATAAATAAAAAACCAGTGCGGTCGTACCCGCACGGATTTTTTGACAAAATTCAAATAAAATAATAAAATTTCTTTTGTATTTTAAAAATTTTTATGTTATTCGATAATTTGATTGTTACTAACTTGTATTATGCGTTATTTTTGATTTTTATTGCAATCATTATTTTTTAATTACTCGTGAAGTTGCCTTCCACTGATGAGATTCGCTATAAGTAATATAAGAAGGAATTGTATTACTCATACTGGGAATCCATTTTTATTAAGCCATTTAGCAGTAATATTATACAATATTTCATCTCTCGCAGAAAGATATATAATATTATGGCCTAATTCTTTACACATCTTATTGAGATATAGTTGAGATTTTGCAATTGGCTCAATATTAGAGTTTACAAAAATTGATCTCACTATATCATCAATTTTTGATGTATGATACCCACTCTTCCAAAAAGGAATTCAAGAAATTGTTCTAAATCGAAAAATTATCTCAGTATAAGAAAGATTTAATGGGTTTCCATAAATATTATTCATAAAAAAAGATATGGTATACTTCGTTTGAGCAATTGTATCATTTATATCTACATATATAATCCTATTTTTCATGTCTCTAGTGTAATATATTATTAATATTTATATAAAAAAATAACATTTGTCAATTAATTATTTAGTCATCTTTCGGAAGTCACATTTATTAAAAAATTACAAGACAATTCATTGTTGGGATTATTACTCATCAAAATATTATTAAAATTTAAATAATTTATCATTTTGAGATAGTTCTAAAATTTTATATCCATCAATGTTAATATTACTTGAAATCTTACCCCTCAATATTGATGCAACAAGTTGAATATTATGTTTTTCTAATATTTCTACAAGTTTATCTAATTGATTTTCATGCATAAGCTCTTTTTTATCATTCAAAATAAAATTTAAATGAGGTATTCATTCTTCTCTTGCAAAAAGTATATAAGCTATATCAAAACTAATAATTTCTCATTGTTTTTTACCTGAACTTGCATTGAAATTAGAGCTTTCAAATTTATAAAATGGTTGTTTCGTTTTTTTGTGTTCGCTTTTTTCTATGCTTACAGCATATTTTTCATCTTCTCAATAAAGTTTACTTGATATGCTTCAAAAATATTTATTAAATTTTTTTATTTTATCTCTTACCTTCCGCAAGAAATCCTCAGAATAAATATGAAGTCATAATGTGTTTAATTTCTCATTAATATTTTTTATATTCATATCTGTATTATTAATTTGATTGATTTTTGCTTCCAATTCTCATTTTATAAAATATTTTTCATTTAAAGCAGTAATTATTGATTCCAAGTTCTTGTAATTTATATCAGTATCAATTAAATCCTGTAATCATCTCTCTAAAACTAAGTATTCATTTAATTCATTATTTAATAACTTAATTTTTTCTTCAAGAGAAGGAAGCTCATTGGTAATGAATTTTAACTTTTCATCAATCATTCAATTATGATAAACCAATAAGTCATCAAAGGTTTTTGTTAATTGAGGAACAAATATTTTTGCTTGACCATAAAGCAATTTTAATTCATTTATATCAATATTTGCCTTTTCGTTTTGGAGCTTATTTTTCGAATCTTGTATTATTTTTCTTCTGACTTCTAATTTGGTTATATTAGTTTTAACTTCTCATATTTTATACTTTAATGCATTAAATTCATTTAATCTATCTTCAAAATCAATATCTATGTTGATTTTATTCTTTTGATGACTCAAATCTTCAATATCACTTAAAATTACTTCCAAATGAACTTCGTATTGTGCTTTTGTTTTTTCATTTTCTAGCCTTTTTTTAAAATCTATTTCCTTATTTAATTTATCTTGTAAATTTTGCTTTTCAGAACTATCATCAAATGGGCATCAGAATAAATATAAATAAATAGCTTCATATTCAGAATCTTTCGTAGTTGGATGTAATTTAAGCGTATTATTAATTTTATAGTCGTCATATCTAATGTTATGTCAAATTATTTGCCTAAAAGTGGGCTTAATACCTGAAAATCAAAATAGCTTTTCCTTTAAAGACATGTCAATATCACTCGCTTTAACAATATCTCAATTAATTTTGTATTTTGATTTTTTTCAAAATCATCTTTCAATCACAAAAGTTTTATATCATGAATCAATTGTTAATTCGATAATAATTTCATTATCATGTAAAAAATTTTTAACTTCAGGTATATCATTTTTTGTTTCTGAATCTTTGTATATCCTATCAGCACTTGCTCATAAACAAAAGTCAATTAATTTTAAAACCGTCGTTTTTCATACATTATTTCCGGTTTCATTACCTAGATTTTCTGTTAAATCTACAATTAAATTGACTCAAGAATGAAAATCAATATCTCTAATTATCTTATTTTTTGAAGAGATTTTTAATTTTTTAATGTTCATGTAAATAAATATTATTATCTTTTAAAACAATAGCACTTGCTAAATAAAGCCAATCCAAAGCAAATAAATACAAAGAAAAGCTTATATCAATCTTATTATTTAAATCGTAATAAATTTTCATAATATCATTTTCATTTTTTTCTTGAATAATTTTTAATACAAGTCATCCTATATAAAAAACAGAATATTTAGGATTGATATTTTTTAAAATTAACATTATTTTTAATTAGGTTTTTTAAAAATTTTACATTTAATAAACGCATCAACTAAAATTATATTTATAATTAAAGCTAGCTCATCAGTGGGAATTTCAATATAATTAGAACTATTTTTAATATAGCTTTTCATTTCATCACAAATAGCAAAAAATAACAAATCAGCATCCTGTATATTATCAATTTCAAACTCTTTCACTTTTCGTAAATAAATATCTTTTATAGCATTTAAAACACTCAGCGTTTTATTTTTCCCAATTTTATCGTATTCATTATAAATTTCATTAATATGATGCGAATAAATTTTATACTCTTCAATAATCTGCTTAGTGGCTTCACCTAAATTATTAAAGGAAATTTTTTTATCTATGTTAATAAGTTCAAGTTCTTCAATATTATGTTCTACGAATTTTTGTTCTCAAATCTTTGCGATAACTTCAGCTAAATTTGATGGTTGCAATTCTACATCATCTGGCATATTTCATAATTCTTTCTTTATAAAATTATAAATAATCTTATAATCATCTATATTAAAATATGAAATCCTTTCTAAAATATCCTTAATACTAATGATATTATCTTGAGGAGTAAAAGATATTCAATATTTATTTTTTATATTGGCATCTTTTAAATTTCAAATATCGCTAACCAATGGAATAAAATAAAAAGAGTATCATTCTTTTTTATAGCCTTCCATTGATTTTTTAGATAATGTTTTTTCAATTTTTTGTTTCGTTGCAGTTGATGATACTTGTATTATCACCTTACTATTTTTATCAATTAAATCAATAGCTTCAGCATTATGTTTTAATTGATTTATATTCTCTAATTTATATCAAAATAACACATTTAAAAAATCCCTATAAAAATTTTCAGAATGAACATGAAGATTAAGTAAATTTAATGTTCATCTATTTGTAATTTTTAAAGCTAACCACAATAATTTATCTTCTATATAATCATAATATACACTTCTATTCATAGAATTTTATTATATTAGTACTTTTTAAGATTATATATATTTTAAAATAAATGTAAAATGTTTCTTATACTCTCCAAACTCTCATCACAACCCTAATATTCTCTTCATCAATATAAATTTTATCCACAAATTTATGAGCCAAATCCATCCATTCTTTTTCGCTCAGATTTTCCAGTTTATTTTTATAAACTTTTTCCACTTCCAAAATCGCTTCAAATCATTCTTCTTTTTTATTTAAAAATTCTAGTTTTTCCTTTATTTCTTCATGATTTTTTTCAAGAATTTTTACTTCATTTTTCACATCATCAAGGATTTTTTGTAAATCATTTTCTTCTTCAGGATTTTCCAAGATTTTCCTTAAAATTCTTGTTTTTAGTTCTTGAATGCAAGTTATATAAAAGATGAAATATTCTTGAAACACTAAAAAAGAAGCAATTTAAATTGCTTCTTTTTTAGTTTTTATTAACTTTTTATCTCTTTTTATAATTATCTCCAAATAGAAATAATCTTGTTTATAATCAGTATTTTTCTCGTTTTTATAAAAATTTGATTGAGTTGTTTATATGGTGGGTGATGAGGGATTCGAACCCCCGACCCCCTGCTTGTAAGGCAGATGCTCTCGCAACGAAAAAATTTACTTGGATTGAGTATATAAAAATAATAATCTTTGTCAAAAAATATTTACTTGACATTTTATTTTTTTATTTTATATTCTACTTGCTTTTTGGTTACTTTCATTTTTAATATATTTTTTAAATTATGTTTTTATGAAAGAAACTTTTTCTAAATACCAAACTTTTTTGCTTCGTCGTGGGCTTTCTGAAAGAAGTCTTGAATACTATCTTTGGCACTGCAAAAAATTTTTCGAATATACAAAATGCCAAATTAAAGATTTTTGAAATTTAGAACAATTTAGAAAAAAATATGATAAAATTATTGCAAGAAATATTTCAAATGAAGGAAAGAAAAAATACTTAAAATGTATGCGAATTTTTTGAGACTTTTTAATCGAAGAAAACTTGATTTGTGAAAATGTAGCAAGAAAAGTGAAACCGCCGAAAGTCCAGTTGGCTTTACCGATACCTGTAGAGGATACTGAAATTAGAGATATATTTCAGGCGGTATCTCGACGGTGGAGTTGAATGCTTGCTTACAGAAACCGAATGATAATCGAGACCTTCTTAAATACCTGACTTCGACGATCTGAATTGATAAATTTGAAGCGTTGTGATATCAGCAAGAGTCATATTACCGTTCGATGCTGAAAATGATGAAAAGACCGTATTGTATATCTTCCAGTTTCTTTTTTGCCTTCTCTGGAAGAATACTTAATACGTACTGATGGAGTAAGTGAGTACCTCTTTTTTTCTTTGAGGAGCAAAAAAATATCTATCCGCGCCATGAGTAAGATTTTTGAAGAAATAAAAAAGGAGGCACGAATAGATATTTTACATGCTCATAGGATGAGACATACGTATGCAAGTAGAGTGATAGAGAGTGGCATTAGTCTCGCTGTGCTTCGTGAACAGTTATGACATAGTAATATTGCGACTACCAGTAGATATATTGCCGTGCGTAATAAGTATAGAGAAGAGGAAATGCGTAAGTTTCGTATATTGTAGGAATATAAAAATAAGGTTACTTAATTTGTGGGGACGCCCCACACCCCCTATCTCTGCAATTTTCTAAACGCTCCTACAAAGCAGGAGCTAAAAATTTTGAGATGTTGCGACTTCGTCGGTGTATAAAGAGAAAATTGAGTAAAAAATAAAGCGGATTAGTCCGCTTTTTCTTGTGTTTCAAGTTTTTCTTTAAAATGATAACAGTTAGTAAATAGTATTGTATCTGTTTTTTCTATATAAGTATATAAAATGTTGTATCAATCTGCTTTTCCGTTAAGTTTTAAAGTGATTTTTCTGAATTTATTGGAAAAAATAGAGAGAGGAAAAAGATTGGGGAATTTTTCCAATGTTTCTTGCAAATCATGTAAATTCGATTTTATAAAGTTTTTTCGTTCCTCTGAAAGATTTTTAATTTTTTCTACAAATTCAAGTGAGTAAATAAATTTCATTTTTTAAAAATCGTTAAGAGTAAAACCAATATTATCTTTTTCATATTTTTGTAAAATTTTTTCTGCTTGTTCAATATAATATTTTTCTATTACTAATTCTCGTTTTTTTTCTTCAAGAATCTCATCAAAAATATCAATAATAATTTGGCTTACGCTAGTTTTTTTGTTTTTTGCTAAAAATTCAAGTGAATCTTTATGCTGTGTTGGTGCACGAAATGTGATACTTGATGTATGCATATTTTATTTATTAGTAATTATATGTACTTATTATATAAAAATATGTTATTTTGTCAAATATTTTTTGCTTATTTTAAATAAAAAAAATCAAGAAAACTAATTCAAAAATGACTTAATGTAATGAAAAAAAATGCAATTGGAACAAAAATACCAAAAATAAATAATACTTGGAAATTATCTAGAATTGATTTTATTTGTTTATTTTGTTTTTCTTGATTTTCAAGAATTTTTTGAAAAATTTCTATAATTTGTGTTTCTTTTTCTTGCATAAAATAAATTAAAGTACAACTATAATAACATAATTTAATAATTTTAGCAAAAAACGCCACAGCGAATTTGTTCGCTTGGTGGCGTTTTTATTTGTCTATTTTGTGAGCATTTTGTGAATCATGTTCAATTTCTTTTTCATCAAGTCAGAAAAATTTCTTTGCCATTGCAAAGTTTTTCTTCCAATTGTGGAAATCTGGTTGTTCTTCTTTCTCCAAATAATCTTTTAGAGTTAAAATATTTTTAGGATGTTTTACGGCTCTTTCGCCTAGAATTTCTTTTGTGTAATAAAGACCTCAAAAAAATTTAGTTTTTGCTTTTTGAATATTCCAAAAATGAAAATATCTTTTTCTTTCAATAATTGGCGTCTCATGATCCCAACCTTGACCTTCAAGGTTAATATACTTTATGTCATAACTTTCGCCAACTCGAATTAGTCAAAACAATGATTTTCTAAATTCTACAACCTCTTGCGCAAGGCGCACAAAGTTAATATCTATCATCTTTAGGCTTTGACAAATAATCGCAATTGTACAATCATATTTTCTTGGCTGTACAAAAAATTCTATCATTGTAGGATCTGAAAAATTTTCTTTAAAATTCCTCGCATTAAAAAAAATTGAACCTTCATCTATAAGAAAAAAGAATTTTCGTGTTTTTCATTTTCGTTTTTTAATGTTATTAGAAAATAGATATGAATTAGGTGCATATGTAGGAGTAGCTACATTATCATGATAATCTTGAATTTCTTTGATAATTGGTGGCAATCATTTGGATGTATACCAACGAATGTGGGGAAATGCTAACCACATATTACTAATAACAATTTCTCCCCTCTCATATGCCTCATAAGCATCCTTGACCGTGTACATAGTTTTTCAAGCTCAAAATTCTCAAAAAACTAAATTGAGATTTTGATTTAATAATCATTTTCATAACATATTTTAATCTTTTCAAAAAATAAATTGCATTAAAAATAATCCCACAAAACAGAAAAAGAAAATATAAAATGACTGTATTCACATGTAACCAACAACACCTGAATTAGTAATTAAATAAATCACTGTATTGCGCATTACAAAAATTGGCAAAAATACATATTCACAAACAACAGAAAGAATAATTAAAATAAAAATATATTTAAGCAGAAGCCTAATGGCATTGAAAATACTTAATATCATATTTAATTTCTTTTACGAAGTAAAAAATAAAAAGTTGCGACCGAAAAAACAAAAGTAATTAAATAATCTACTGCTCCATTTTTAGCATAATGAATTTCTTTAAGTCCTGAATACGTACAAATTTTAGAATTTTCTGAAGGTGGAAATGGGTTCAATAATGAGAAAAAAGAAATAATAGAATCTAAAAATATTTTTTCTTTTCGTAAATTTTCCATCTCATATTCTTGTAATCAAACTTTATCTCTAAAAGAAAAAGTTCAATCAGGATTACAAATAACTCTGTTTGTGGCTCAAAATAATTTTTGATCATCAATTGTTAAAATTCACATCATCAAATCCCATAATCTTGAAAAAACTTCTTTCACAGCATCAAAAATATTTTTTCCTGATTCAAATAATCATTTTATCCAATTTGTAAAATCAGTTAATCACCCTTTAATCCAGTCAAAAAAGCTGATAACAGGTTTAAAAATTAAATCAAAACCTCAACTAATTCCTTTGCTAATTGAACAAACCCAATCTCATTGCCCACATTTTCCTGAGCCAGGAAAATTATCAGGGTCAGATGAAACTCACTTTCTTTCATCATAAGAAATCGAATCAAATCAAAATACATCTTTCAATGTATAAACAATATTTGAATTATCTTTTCCCCATAAAAAATCATTTAACAAAACCAATTGATCTTGTAATTTAGTATATGCTTTGTGACTAGATAAAACTAAATTCTTGTGAAATCACGAAGAAGTAAACATTGGATATAAAAATGCTCTATCCATCTCTTTATTTTCTACTTTAAAATAAGATGGTGTGACCAGTGGCGCTTCCAAATACCAATACTTCCATATCTTCGTTCATGGAAGATGATAAGAAAAAATAACGTTTCCCTCTTTTAAATCTCCAACTCTTGCTCAGTATCATCAATTGTTAAACGGGTTGTCCTCTCATGGAATTTTTTGTAAAAGAGACTTGAAAATTCAATCCTTATTTCCCTCTTTTTTATCTAAACGAAATCTATACATTCTTGCCTCGTTTTTTGAGTCATTATACAATGTAATATCTGAAAAAGTCCAATAAATTCCACGAGTTGTTGTAGGTGCAACAAAAGTAAAATAATTTGTTAATCACAAAACACATATATTTGTATCTTCCTTTCAACATTTAGAATTTTTACTAAATTCATATAAAATACCAGTTTTTCACGAGGAAAATCGATATTTAACATAAATATTATCCGACGGTAAATCTTTTTCATTTTTATCAGTTAAAAAAAATTTTAATATGCCGTTATAATCTCCACTTTCAATATTTCATGCATTTGTCATTTCTAAATCTTGCTCTGAAGAATAATTTCAATTCAAATCAATTCGAAAAAATAACTGACTTTGCACAATCATTACATTACAATCATCTCAAAAAGCATGAGAAGTGCACAAATGTCAAGCAGCCGAAGAAAATTGTTCTGATAAAATACTATAATCAACAACCGACCATAAAGATTCTCAATTAATATCCCTGTCTAAAAATTTTCATTTCCCTTCTACTCAAGGTATATTAAAATTAGAATCTCACAAAAAAGAAACCGCAAAAGCTTTATAAGGAATAATAATTGAGACAAAGAACAATAGAAATATTAACGCTTTTTTCATAAAAATATTTTTTTAATAGAGTTAAAAAATCAATAAAAAATCATCATTGTAACAGAAACAAAACCAAGCAAAAATACTAAATTTGTAATATTAAAATAAGTTTTTCAATTCTCATCAATATCAAAAATTGAAAGGTAAAAACCATTATCCTTAATTGTAGAAATTGCCCCAGTTTGAGAATTTTGATCATCTGGATCTGTTGGAGGGTTTGAATTTTGTGGGCAATTTTCTACAATGAAATTTCCAGTAATAGCATTGTGGTTTTTTATTGTTTCCATACCTGTTCTTTTTTGTACTTGTGCCGTAATAGCATCTCGTGGTATGGTTATTTCATAGTTTGTACATTTTTCCAATTCAAGCCTTTGATCATTGAATTGCTTCATGGTAATAATAATATCTTTTCACTCTGTAGTATATTCTGTAACTCGGAAGTGTTCCCATGTTTGTACTTTCGAAATGTCTAAAAATGTATTTTCTACATTGGTTTTGATTTTTATTGTCCAAGTCGTTGCTCATATTTGCACAGTTGGAGAATTTTCGAAAAATCCCGTTATTTCGCTTGGTCATTCTGGTGCATACTGACACATATTTTCTACATGTATATTAGCACGTGGGTTATAGTTCGTGGCAGTGGAGTCAGTACATCCTTCTATCTTTTGTACACAAGTCCCGTCATCGTCAGTAGCGTAAGGATCATAATTCGAACTAGAAGGATTTGTACAACCAAAAATAGAGTTTTTATCATTCGGAATTGTCCAAGTAAAATAATCTTGCTCGTTTTCATACTTTATACTTCATTGTGAAAAATCACATCCGAGAAAATTCGTAAAACGCAAAATAAGTTTGTGTCCTCAGGGAATACTCGATTCAGAGAAATTAAAAGTTGCATATAGCAATCCATCTTTGACTTTTTTTCAGTCAAATTGTACATAATTACTAGATGATGAAGAATCATCGAACCAGTTATAATCAGAACCACAAGAAGTATGTAGCAACAAATTAGGATTTAAACGCTCTCAATTATCTTTTTCAAAATAAAATGGAATTTCGAGTATTTTTGAATCCTCATTGTAAATTACTGAATCAGTTTTTATTTTCATTTTATATTCTTCATATTGTGCGAATGTAGAGATTGGGAAGATGAAGGTGAGGAGGAGAAGGATTAGTTTTTTCATAAAAAAAAGAAAATTAAATCAATAGTAAACAAAACTGACAATGAAAGAAAACAAAGACTCCAAAAAATAAGTCCATGTAAAATTAAATATTCAAACATATTATTTTTCAAAATATTCAATTAATTTATTAAATAAAATATCCATCAATCAATAAATCACATAAACAAAAACGAAAATAGAAAAAAGCGTAAATAATCAACCAAAATGTAAAAATATATTTCAATCTTTTATTGAAAACAAAACAAATTTAAATGAATTTGATAAAAAAGTTCATTCCCAAATCATAATAAAAAATTAACGAAGATTTAAAGCCCTGAAAATAATTCAGGCAAGATACATCAACAAAAAGAAAATTACCAAATAGCCCAAATTCTGCATAAAAAATTGAGCAAAAATATTGATAACATTCACAATTGCTTCTGAAATAGTAAAATTATTGATAATCATACCTAAAAATAAAAAAATAAACACGGCTTATAACCGTGCTTAAATTAGCGGAGACGCAATGCACGCGTTACTGTACCCATTACCCAGCGTAGACCAGCACCGCCGAGAAGCAACGCCGCACAAGCCGTAATGGAACCAATAATGAACGTACCAGTTGTCCCCAGTGCAGTAACTGCACCCGAAATCACTGAACCGTCAATAGGATTCATAACTATATAGTTAAAAAATAAATGATGGTGGGACTTTCTCCCATGTAAAGCCTTTCGGCTTATTATGTAAAGTTTATTTATAAGATCAAAAACTTGAGCTTCAAGTTTCGTAAATTTCCACCTGTGAAAATTTATCTTTACCCTCTTCTGTAATACAAATAGCAGTTACATCATCAAGAACTTCAATGAGTGTTTTTCCATGATTTTTTGCGTAACGCTTAAAGTAATTATACGCGGATAATGGGGAATATTCCGATTTAGGTTGTGATCGTTTTTGTATCGCAACTTCAAAATCTCAAAGAATCCTATGTTTCGTATATTTGATTAAATCAAATAAATCGTTTTGTGCAAAATCTCAAGCGTATATCATTTCAATACGCATAACATTTTTAAATTTTTCGCCGTATTCAGGATATAAAAATTTCTTATTTTTCATTTTTAAATCTAAAATTTTATTATAAATACGAATACCAATACCTCGTGACAGACTTGGAATATACGCAAGTGATTGATAACTTCTCTTTTCTCTATCCCAATTGTAATGTCTTACTGCATGTTTGCTGTTTTTGTGAGGAGTGATATATCGCTTAATCCAGCTCATTGAAATATTTTCCTCAAAATCAAGCGCAATATCTACGCGTGTTCGTTTGCATATTGGCTTGGAACTTGAATTCTGAATAGTAAATCTTTCAATTCAATTAGCAAAGCGAATAACTTCTGGTACATCCTCAGCAATAATATGACGAAATGGGAAATATGAACCATAAAATACAATTTTTCCCTGCGTTTTCAGTAATTTCACTTTATCTTCATTGTATATTTCTAACGAAATAATTGGAATTGGTGGAAATCATGGAGAAAGGAAAGTTACTGTATATGCTCGTCACATTTTTGTGCCGACACAATGAAGTGAAAGATTATATCTTTCGTTGTATTCTATATTAGAGTTATCATCATCAATTTCTCAATTGAATCCAAGCATACCGTACATATAACGAAAAGCCTGTTCAATATCGTAGCATGTGTATTGTAGATAATCCACATCTACATTGATAATTTTCTTTGCGAATTTTTTTTGAGTTGAGTAAGGAATTTGCAACCATTCAATGGTTCGACTTTTTATTGAATTTTTATCCTGATTTTTGACTAAATTTTTAATGTTTTTTTCTGTCCAAAAATTAGTGTTAGTTTTGGACAGAGTTGAGGGGTTAATTTTTACCATCAATAAAGGAAAAAATAAGATAAAATTTTGATTAGGTGGCACTGCACTAATTAGCAGTGCGACCTAATTGATTTTTTAAGGGATTTTTTGGAAGATTTTTTTATTGATGAATTTCTACTTTTGTTGAAATTTTTGCTCCGATCAAGTCTTTGCCAACAACAGTGAGACCATCAAAATTTTCGTCATTCTCAAAAATGAAAATTTTTTGAAGATTTTCTGAATTACCGACAGTATGAGAAATGACAATCATTTTTTTTCCTGCCTTAGTTTTACCTTCGGAATAATTAGTAATAATTCCTGCTTTTTCTGATAGAATCATAAAAATAAAAATAAAAAAGTATGCTTTTTGGCTACTTTCTGCGTGTAAATACGCAAAAAAAGACCTCGTAAATAATTACGAAGTCTGAGTTGTTGTCTTATAAGTGGTGGGTGATGAGGGATTCGAACCCCCGACCCCCTGCTTGTAAGGCAGATGCTCTCGCCAACTGAGCTAATCACCCTTATATCTGACAACACGCAAAATATATTTATTTTTTCTCAAAAGTCAAATCAAAATGCAAAATTGACTTTTTTTGTTTTTTTATTAGTATTTGGAAAAAATTGTATGAAAAAAACGCTTCTTATTTTTACAGATACGACTTCTGAGCAAGTCAATGGCGTCACTCGGTCAATTGAAAACCTCAAAAAACACCTTCCCAATCATATCAAGCTCGCAATTGTTTCGGCAGATGATTTTTTCAGTGTGCCGTTTTTTGGATACAAAGAAATTCGACTTTCACTCAGTTTTCCGCGACAAATTTTTAAAAAAATCCACGAAATTCGGCCAGATTTCATTCATATCGAAACGGAAGGGCCGATTGGTTTTTCGGCGGCACTCATTTGTAAAAAATATAAAATTCCTTATACAACGTCGTTTCATACCAAATTCCCCGAATATCTGAGCATGCGAAATCGGCTTCTCAAAGAGGAATATGTGCATCAATATCTGCATTATATTCACGACGGCGCGGACAAAATTTTTATTTCAAATCGTGGAATGATTCCGTACATTGAAAATAATAATTATGGAAATTATGCCGTGATTCCACTTGGAATCGACCATTCGATGTTTTTTCCAGGTGCGAAAAAATTTTTCTTGAATAAAACTCGGCCAATCGTGCTTTTTGTCGGACGCATTGCCATCGAAAAAAATATTGAAAAATTTCTTGAAATCTCTGAAAAATACGAAAAAATCGTCGTGGGCGATGGTCCAGAAAAAGAAAATCTCGCGAAAAAATTCCCAAATGTGACATTTTTAGGAATTAAAAAATGAGGGGAATTGGCAGATATTTATCGAAGCGTCGATGTGTTTGTTTTTCCCTCCAAAACGGATACGCTTGGACTTGTGAATCTGGAAGCAATGGCGTGTGGAAAGCCTATTGTGGCGTATGACATCGAAAATATGCGCGGAATTGTTACGCACGGAAAAAATGGTATTTTAGTCAACGAAAACGGCACGCTAGAATCAGGAATTTCTGATGCACTCAAGCTTTTACCAGAAAACTGTGCTGCCAGCGCACAAGAATTTTGTTGGGAAAATCATGTAAAAAAATTTTTGGAAAATCAGTCTCCTATTTCTCATAATTTATGGATATAGCTCAATTATTCAATATCACGCCAGAACTCATCGAAAAACTCCAAGCGGGCGGCTATCTCGTGATGTTTACGATGATGGTGATCGAATGACCATTCGTGACAATGGCGGCAGCTTTTCTCGCATCAATGGGGATTTTTAATATTTTTGTGGTAGCGATTTTGGGTTGGCTTGGTGACACGGTGGGTGATATTATTTTTTTCTTGGTAGGGCGCTTTGGTTTGTCACTTTTTACAAAAAATCGAAAAATCGACACCGAACAAAAAGCGCATTTTATGGAAAAACTCAATATCTTGCTCGAAAAAAATTTTGTTTTGTCGCTCATTGCTATCAAATTTACGCCATACGCGCCGATGATTGCACTTCCCTATTTGGGTACAAAAAAATCTATTTCAGCATTCAGATTTATTTTTCTCACAGCACTTCTCTCGATTCCCGTACCACTCACGGTCGCACTTGTTGGTTTCCATATTGAAAGTATCCGCCGATTGATTGCCACTATTCCCGAAGATTATCAAATTTTTGCGATTATTGTGGGAGTCTTGCTACTTCTTACAATTGCTGGAATTATATTTTTTATTTTTCGAAAATATTACAAAATTTTTCAAGAAAAAATCGAGCAATATGTTGAAAAACTCGAAAAATCACAAAAAAAATCTTCCTAATGGAGGATTTTTTTATACTTTTCTTCTAGGATCTTTGCCATATTTTCTGTGGAAAACCGCTCTTTGATAGCACGAGATCATTTTTTGAGTTCTTCAAAATATTCGTCATTTTCGAGAATTTTTTGCAATTCTTGTACAAATTTTTCATCATTTTTTGCCATCGCAACAAAACCGCGAAATGTATCATCATATTCTGGAATGTCGCGCAGCAGAATCGGTAACTCCGCGGAAGCCGCTTCCAGAACAGCCATTGGATGATTTTCTTGTGTTGATGGCAGCACAAAAACATCCGCAATGACAAAATATTTTCGCACATCCTCGAGCGAAATCACGCCCGTCACAATCAAATTTTTCGGAAGGTTTTGAAGAATTTTTTCAAATTTTCCCGCATCAGCACCCAGTGATTTGAACGGAATTCCACCGACCCAAATAAATTGTGTGTTCGGCATTTTTTCGGCCATCGTGAGGAAAGTATCAAATTTTTTGCGTGGCTGAATTTGTCCATTTCCCAAAATAATTTTTTGATTTTCAGAAAATCCCAATTCTTTGCGAAGCGCTTTTTTCTCCGTTTCCAAATGCTCATATTTTCGCATATCAATCGCATTGTAGAGAATTTCTACATTTTGCAACCCCATATCATTCGTGAGGCTTTTGGCAACGCCAGCCGAACACGCCAGCACCAAATCAGCCTTTCCATAAAATTTTTTGAGCCACCATTTGGCTATTGGAAGCCAATATTTTGTGCCCTTCAGCGAGCCAATAAAACTTTCTGGAATTACATGTGCAGAAACTACTTTTTTCCCACGCGCAAACAACAATTTCCAAAATGCATACAATCCAACCGTATGAATGTGCACGATGTCGGCAGGATTTTTTCCGTTTTTTTGTACCTCAAAACCCGCGCGCTCAAGACCCGCAAACATCTCACGATACGCCGTGTGTACGCCGTGCCCCTGCACCGTAAATTCACTTTCTGAAATCAAATTGACCTTCATTTTAACGCTTTATTGATAAAGAAAAATTTTCGCGAATTGGCTTCTCGAAGTTCCACATCGCCTCAAAGTCCTCGTCCGTTTCATGATCAAATCAGAGAATGTGCAATACCGAATGGATAAACAAAATTTCAAATTCTTTAAGCGGCGAATGCTCAAATTTTTGAGCTTGTTCCAAAATTTTTGCCTCGGAAAAAATACACTCGCCCGCAATATCCGTCGCTGGATCCAAATCTGAAAAATCATCAAAATAATGAAACGAAAGCACATCCGTTGTTTTATCAATCCCTCGATACTCTCGATTTAAAATCTGAATTTCCTCGTCTGGCAGAAATGCAATATTAAGAATTCCGCGTTGTGTGATGGGCACTTTTTTGGCAATAAAATTTAAAATCTCCGAAATTTTTTCCTCAGGAATCAGGAAATTTTCAGGAAAATTTACAAAAGAAAATCAAAACATAATTATTCAATAATTCTCACTTCGTTGACAAGTTCAAATCCTGTCTCTTCAAAAACAGTTTTTTGCGTCAAACGAATCAATTCAATTAAATCTGAAGGCTTACAAGTTTCTCCATCAGAAAGCAAAAAATTGGCATGCAAATCACTCCAACGAGCACCACCATGACGCTTTCATTTGAAACCAATTTGCTCAATCAACGAGCCAGCCGAAGCATCGCGACCTGGATTTTTAAAAAAACTTCCACAGGAATTACCTTTTGGTTGCTTGTTTTCACGAAAATCGATATTATCCACATCAGAGGCATATTTTTCGCGAATTTCCGACAAATCAAATTCAGCTGAAATCAAAAAATAATTCGGATTTTCCTTTAAAATCGAATGTCGATATCCAAAATGCATTTCGGATTTTTGCAAAATTTTCGTCTCACCAGTCGAAATATCAAGAATTTTCGCGGAAAAAAAATTATTTTCTGTTTCAAGCCCAAAACATCCCGCATTTCCGACAACCGCGCCCGCGATCGTCCCTGGAAGCCCAATAAATCGATGCCAAATTGGTTCACCAAAATTTTTTTCCAGAACTTCTGCAATATCAGAAATTTTTTCACCAGAAAAAATGGACAATTTTTTAGCTTGCTCATCAAAATTCCAACCTTTGAGAGAATTTTTAATCACAATTCCCGGGAAAAAATCTTTCGCAAATAAAATATTAGTCCCGCCAGAAATCCAGAGAATTTCAAGATTTTTTTCACGCGAAAATGCAAAAATTTCACTCAATTTTTCCGTATCTTTTTCGGTTAAAATCTCAAAAAAATATGCCGCCAAAACTCGAGTTTTATAGCCTGCATATTGCCCGACATTGTGATTGGTTTCAATACAATTCATTTTGAAAAATTATTTTCGGCATTATAACAATTTTTCGAGAAAAAGCGAATTTATTTGAAAATTTGACAAAATCAGAAAAATCCCTATAATCCGATTTTGTTCAACATAAAGTATTCTGATCGTAAGATTTGGAATGCTTGTGTTGGTTTTTACAACTTGCAACCCACGGAGAGAAAAGATGCAAGAAAAAGAAAAAGACGCGTTGAAAGACACAAGAATTGAGGTGATTTACTATCGCAAAGATTCAATTGAACCGGCTATTTGCCGTTTTCAAGGCAGTCTCAACCAATTTCTAGAGCTGTCAGAAATTAAGCCTTATGGAGAAATTCTTGCACGTTCGCGCGTTAATGATCACGAAGCAAGCGTTGTAGTAGAAAGAAGAGATAACGGCGGTACGGTCGAACTGATTGCCAAAGAAATCCAAAGAGCAAGAGACTAATACTTGTTCACTGAACTTGCGGCTGCCTATTCGTAGGCAGCCTTTTCTTTTCGAAAATAAAAATTACCTCACAAATACGAGGTTTTTTATTTTGAGGGCTTTTTTGAAATGGGTTCCACCGGATCAAATCATCATTTTGACCACGGGTTGCATCGACAAATTCGCCAAATTCCCTTTCCGAAGCCAATAATCGCTCATTTTTTTTCGACCGCTTCGATCATATATTCGCTGCATGTCGGAAAATATTTACAAAATGGCACACGATTTTTTGCCCAAAATGAATGGTCAGGCGAAAGAATTTTCTGATAAGCCTTCACAGATGCGATCAAAAATTTTTGTGCTGGATTCATATTACCAATCTTTATGTTCTGAAAAATCATCCTCGCGAAGCAAATTTTTGAGATTTTGCAAGTCTCGCTGAAAATTTTTTGTGTTCGCGCGATATGGATTGAGGTATTCTTGGCGCTTTTCCTGATCTTCAGAAATTTGATTTTTTATCTCGTTATTTTCCGTTTTTTGCTCATCAGAATCAGAAAAATCTTCTGATTTTTTTTCATCCAAATTTTGTTCCGAAAGCAAAGCAATTTTTTCACGAATTCTCGAATTTTCCTCTATTTGAAGGGATTTTTCGTATTCCGAAAGAATCGCACCAGAATCGGAATGAAGCGCAAATAAAATATCGCCTCGCAGCTCGAAAAGTCGCTCTGGAAACTGATTCATTGAGTCAGGAATAATTTTTTGTGCAGTCTCAAAATCTCCATTTTTCGCTATTTGAAGGGATTGATTGTAGCGAATTTCTGGAATTTCAGAGTTGAGAAAAAATGCAAACATTATATTCTGATACAAATTTTTCCACGAAAAAATCAGAAAAAATCCGAGAAATATGAGGCAAAATAATCCAATTTTACGAAGCATTTTGAGTTTTTTGTAAAAAATAAGGATTAAGAAAAAAGGCAATTCCAAGGCAAAAAATTCATACAATCCATTGCCAAGAAATGGTCGTTTGGGAATGGGTCGCATTCGCGAGAATTTTTTGTAAAATCGGCTCAAAATCCGATTCTGATGAGATAATGTGCGTCTCAGCCGAAAAAATTTCCGCAAGTGTCGCGAGCGATTGTTTATTGAGTGAAGAAATCGCGTTTTCCCCATGGAATTGGCGATACGAAGGGCTTCCATTCGCGGTATATCACTGTAACATCAATCCACCCTGTTCCGTCCCAATGGCGACAAAAGTAATTTTTATACGATTCGAAAAAGAAAAATTTGTGGGCTTTTCGAAAAATTCCGCATCTGTCAAAACAATAATCTCGGTATTTGAGCGATTTTGATAAATTTCAGCAATGCGCTGTATTGACCCGAAAATGTCACTTCCACCACCATATATAATCGGAGAAATCCCGGAAATGACATTTTTGAGAAAATTTTTATCATCCGAAAATGGCGATTCTATCGTAATTTCTCGAGAAAAAGAGGAAATCGCAATTTCTCCAGAAAATTTTTCTATAAATTGCGTACTGAATTTTTTGGCAGCATCAAGACGCGATAAAATCGTGGAAGAATCACGCTGCGAAATATCCTGAACCACCATTGAAAGTGAGTTATCAATGAGCAAAATCGCAGAACGATCAGGATTGGAAAAAAGTGATTGCCACCAAGCAAAAAGTAAAAAAATCCCACCCAATAATGCAAAAATAAAGCGAAAAAGCGAACGACGCGGCGAGAAGAAAAAAAGAGTTTTCATATTTTATGGCGTCAAAAATTCTCTCAGTCCTGGTTGACGATGAATGGATATCTCTCCATTATAATCAGCACAATTTGGAATTTCTTGTTGATAAGAAATAGTTTTTTGTGACTTTCCGCCGGCAATCGTTTCTAGCATAAATGAAAAAATAGTAGCATTTTCATCTTCCGCGATTTCTGCCCCAGAACCTGATAAAATCGCTCCTTTTGGAACATATAGACGCACAAAACTTTTGTTGGGACCAGCACCCTGAATAAATCGCATTTTATGCTTTTCCTCATCATTTGTGAGACCAAAAGCGCTCATGAGTTTTTCGAGACTTTCCGCATCTTCCTGAGAATACTGATGCTCATGCGTCAGTGTCGCAGTCGTTTCGTATGTACAATTTTCAAGTTTTTTCGTTTTCATTTCAAGCGAGCGTGATATATAACGATCACTTTTATTTCCGCTTACAGACGTGAATACTGGATAAATCCAATTCGGAGCGTCACTTTTCCATGGAAGTGGTTTTTGGATAGATTCCAAAAAAATTTGTGTGTCAGCATTTCGTGATGCAACGAGAATTTCGCCACGATTCCAATTATTTTCAATAATTTTGGCAACTTCCTCGATTTTTCGAGATTCAATAATTTTTTTGCCAAACGCAGTTACAAATTTGAACAAAATATCTTTCGGCGTTTTGTCTTGAGCGAATTTATTTTCTACCAAAATCGACATCAAAACAGAGAAATTTTTATCAGAAAATGGAATTTCCACGCCATCAAGTTTCACTTCACCAATGACCGCCAAAATTTCTTCAATCACTCCCTGATGAATCGCAACCGCAGTCGTCAGCGTCGACTCGCCAGAGCGCTCCACAAAAGAATTTGCCTTTTCGAGCGTTTTTGAAAAATCCGGATAATAATTCACATCACGAAGGCCATAATTGTTGGTCAAAAGTGCAATTCCTGGCGGCGGTGTTTCTTTGTGCGGATACAAATTCCAGTCGTAATAATATACATCATCAGTGCGATAATCCAAGATATTCCCTTTATAAAGCGTAAAAGAAATAATTGAACCCGGGAAACCGCCGTTCGCACGGATTTCATCACGATTTTGATTAAAAATCATATAGCGCTGTGGAACCGTATTCCCGAGCATTGTCAAAATTTCGGATTGTGAATTTTTGTACAAATCCAATACTGGTTGTACACTTGTCAAAATATTCCCAACTTGACGCATTTTATCAGCATACGAAGAATTGCCGTGCGCATTTTTGAAAATATTTCCGGCTCGTTCAAATTCGTCGATTGCCGCATTGATCGCTGGTGAATTTTTTATCAAAAAATCTGTCGGAAGTGGCACGCCAATGCTGTCAAGCGGAAAAATATCCTTCGAATTTCCGCGGTACGCCGAATTTTCATCATTCACTTTTGTCGTCAATGAAAAATTTTTATCAGAATCTGGGAAATTTTCAGCAATACTATCGAGCGCAGTGGCAACAGCGCGTCCGCCTTCAGTTGCTCGACCCACAGTATCCACGATTTCAAGCGGAATCCAAGAAAACGGCACGAACAAAAATTGCGCGCGCTCAAAATCTGAACGAGATGAATGAATAAGATTTTTTACTTCGGAAATATTGTTTGCGGACGAAAGTGCCAAAAGTCGATTGTAGCCATTTTCTACGGAAAATTTGAGTGCAAAAATCATCGGCACCAACACGAGAAAGAGCGTCACAAAAGTGCGCAAAATCAGCGTTTTATTGCGACGCCAGAAAAATTTGGATGCACGAGAAAAACGACGCCAGCGAAGCGATGATGAGAGGTTTCGGCGGAATAAATCTGGATATTTTCCCTTCGATTTGATAGGATCAAGCGTGCGAATATCGAGCGATCAGAATGGCTTTACAATCGGTGGAACTAGCTCAATTTTTTGTTTTCGGCGCATCAATTCAGGATATTTTCGTTGCCAAAAAGATGAGGCAATCAAATCAGAATGCACCAAATCAAGTGTTGGAAACGTTTCAAAATCATCCACTTCCACTTCGTGATGAACGAACAGCGAAATCTCAGGCAATTCTGGCAAAATTTCGTCAACAATCGGTTTAAAAATCCCGTTATCAATGGCGTGTAAGCGAGAAATCTGAAAAAATCCCGAAATATCGAGCTCATGAGCAAAATCCGTCTGAATGTCAAGAGAAAGCGTTTTTTTCACGGCGAAAAAATATTTGTAATAGTGTATTCAAAAACACAAAAATCGCAAAAAATTTTCATAATAAAAACTTCCCACAAAGGAAGTTTAGATTTTTTTGGATTTTTCTGGATTTTTTGGATCTTTTGGACGAATCTCTGTCAAAGCAAGAATTTCAATAATTTTTCGTTTGTGCGATTGTGTCAGGCGTTTAATTGTTTCAAAATGACTTTGTTCTAAAATATGCGAATATTTTTCATTCAAAAATTTGAGAAAATTCTCATGATTGAGCGTTTTATTTTGTGTATTTTTTGCGATAAAAATGACGATATCTTCGAGAAAATACGGCAATTGCATTTTAGGATTTCCAGAAAAATTAAATTTTCCCGACCTGATATCATCGATCGAAATTTTCCCACTATACAACGATTTTATATCGCCCTTATTTTTCAAAAAATCAATCACGCGCGAAAGTCCGTTCCCATACTGCAAATCCTTGCGTTGAACGCCTTTCCCGAACGGAAAATTGCGGCTCGCGCGACGAAACAAACCTTCCAACGAATCCGTTTTTCCTGCGAGGCGCTGCATCAAATCCAGGTTTCGTTTCCATTTTTGCACGGGAAGCAATTCTGCCGAAAGCATTCGTGTTTCAGAAATTCCGCGACTATGCATCTCAATTTCATCAAGTTTTTTTCCAGCCAAAAGCCCTTCTGTAAGCATCGCAAGACCCTCTTCTTTTTCTACATTTTTGGCACCACGAACGCCATGAAGAAAAATTTCAGAATTTTTTTGATTGATATAATGACCAAATTCGTGGCGAATCAATTCCAAAATCCGCGAAAGTGAAAGGTTTTCATAATTCTGATTTTTTGGGATTCCCAAGAGATCCGCACCATCAAAAATCGACGAATATTTCTCGCTCACATCAATACGTTGTGGCAAATCCAAAATTTCTAGTACGAGTTCAAAAATTTTCACATAATTCTCCTGAGAAATTTTAATTTCCGAAAGATTTTGTAAATCATTTCTTGTAGAATCCGCCTTAAAATCACTCAAATCCTTAATTCGTAAATCTGGAAATTTTTGCAAAATTTTTTCACGCATCTCATCATAATGTGCTTGCAACTCTCTTTTTTCTTCATCAGAAAGATTTTTCTGACCAGACGCAAAGCGCTTGCGAATCGAATAAAATACCTGCTCGACAAGTTTTGGCTGATCAGAAACCGCCTCACCAAATTCTTGTGTTTGGAGCGCATTCATCTCATCAATTCGTGTTTTTTGTTCATCATCAGAAATTCTGGGTTGGTAGCCAGCTTTTTCGAGTTCAAATGGCAAGCCCTTGAGCGCAATTGTGAAAATATTTTTATGGCTTTTAAGCACGCCACGAAGCAATGCTTTGATTTTTGCATCGAGATCAGCATTTTTAATTTGAAGCGAAAATTGCGCAATTTTTTCTAAATATTCGCGAATTTTTTGCTCTGAAATTTGAAGAATTTCATCAAAATTTTCTTGCGCACTGGCAAAATCTTTCCCAGATAATGCCTGAAAAATTTGATTGTACGCCAAAATATGTCCATCAGAACTTCGCCTTGGAACGCTATTTTCATCTTTCAGAATTTCGTACGTGTAAGTAGTTTCGAGAATCGCTTCCGCAGCTGGCCACTTCGCGATTTGTGCGATTTCATCAAGAAACATTTGTTCTTGCGAAATTTCATGAGAATTATGAGAAATATTTGAGTGATTCATATGTTATTGTGAAATATTTGTTTGAATTGTTGGAATTGTTTGAATTTTTTGAAGAATTTTTACGATTTTTCGTTGTGTTTCAGAATTTACATTGTGTACAAATCGGCCATCTTTTTTGGTAAAATCTTGGAAAAATATTTTTTCGCCAATCAATTTTCGAAAGAGAATTTTCCCAACCCATTGCGGATACAGCGAATTCTGCTCAGATTCTGGAAATAATTTTCGCAATTCTGGCAAAAATTTCTGATCGTCAAACGACAATTTGGAAAAATAATAATCTTGGAAAAATTTTTTTCGTTCATCATCAGAAAGTGAGGTTAATTTCTTGACAATATCGCGATTTCCACGCGAATATGACACATCCTTTCTGTTGGCGCCTGGCATTTTGTGGCTCACAAAGCGCTTAATTCGCATTGTCCAGTCATGTGCCATTTTATCATATTCTGGCGCATCAGTCAACTGAAAATAGATTTTCAGCATTTGTTCTGTTTCCGTCGAATCAAGATTTTCTGCAATAAAAGAAATCAGGTGGTGATGTGTAATTTTTGGTTCAATAGTCGCCATATCATGAACCAACATATCTTCCGCAGTGGCCGCCATTCCTTCTTCGTGCGGCAAGTACGACATTCAAGCGATTTGCAGCGTAGCAAGCGTATTCGCACCACGAATCGCATGCACGCCAATTTCATGATCCATCACTTCTAGCACACGAAAAAGCGAAGTTGAGGTCATTTTATTTTTCGGCAAAATAATTTTTTTATCGTCATAATGTACAGAGAACATTTTTCGATTCTCATTCACCTCAACTGTCCAATCGCGCATTTCATACAAATCCAATACCATTTTAAGAATTTCTACAATTTCTGATTCTTCCAGAAGAATCTGTTTCAAATTTTCTGATTTTTCTTTTCTCAAAGTCACTTCTGATGATTTTTCCTTTTTTGGATTTTCCTGATTAAATCCTGATTTTTGTAAAAATTTCTCAAAAATAACGCACTCCTCATGAGAGATTTTTTCTTTATTTTTTTGAAAAATTTCTTCCAATTGTTCGCCTACCAAAGCCTTTTCTTCTGGAATTGCAGAAATTTCTGGACCGTAATAATCATTTTGCAAGCTATTCACTTCATCCAAATATTTTTGCCGATCCGCGTCGCTAAGCTCAAGACCGCACTTCTCCGCTTCCAAGAAAATCGCATTCTGAAAACATTTCAAATGTTCGAGCATCATCATGGTAATATTATTCAAAAATTCTTTTTGCCAATCAGTAAAGTCTTCGTTCGAATTGACTCGTTCCATAAAACCTCAAATCCAGTTGGAATGCGCTGAAAATCGCGCAATTCCCGCATCAATTGTCTCGGGCGTTACAATTCCTTCTGGGAAAAATTCCTTCGGATAGTACATTCCATCAGCATTTTTGACATATTCCAACATTCCTGGAACAATGCTATTATCCATTTTGTAACGAAAAATTTCTGTCAATGCTTCTTGAAAACCTTCTCTATTCATAGGCCAAAATAAATATAAGTAAAAATATTATAATATAAATTCATTAAAAGTCAATTTATAAATTTAGAAAGAGAAAAATTTTGTTTTTTTGGGAAAATTTTTATAATGCAAATAATTTAAAAAATTGTATGTCAAACCAAATCACTTGCCCGAATTGTGGCCATCATTTTTCCCTTTCCGAAATTCAAAAACACGAATTGGAAGAAATGCGCGCAAAAATCCAAAAAGAAACGGAAGAAGAAACGAAAAAAAAGGCTTTTGCGTGGGCAAATGCAGAAATCGAAAAACAACGAAAAGAAGCGGAAAATGAAGCGAAAAAAATTCGCGAAGAAATGGAAGAAAAAAATAAAAAACAAATTTTGGAATTAGAAAATTTACGAAAACGCGACGAAGAAGCCCGAAAAAAAGAAGAGCAATTTTTGCGTCAACAAACAGAATTTGAAAATTTGCAAAAAAATCTAGAAATCGAAAAAGAAAAAGCGAAACTCGAAGAGCGAAAGCGCTTGGAAGATGAATTTTCAAAGCAGGCACAGGAAAAATTGGCGCTCGAAATGGAAAAAATGAACCTCGAAAATGAAAAAAGATTGCGCGCAAAAGATGAGCAAATCGAGCAAATGAAGCGATCTATCGAAGATGCAAAGCGAAAATCCGAGCAAGGCTCTATGCAGATTCAGGGCGAATTGCAAGAAAACGCGCTCAAAGAATTGCTTGCGATGAATTTTCCATTTGATACAATTAGTGATGTGGAAAAAGGCATTCGTGGCGCTGATCTCGTGCAAGATGTTCGCAATGAATTTGGTCAAAATGTCGGAAAAATCGCTTGGGAATCAAAAAATACAAAAAATTGGACGGAAGCGTGGGTAGAAAAACTTAAAGAAGATCGACTTCGCGCGGGCGCCGGAATCGCGGTTCTTGTGTCCAATGTGCTTCCTGAGGGCATAAAAAGTTTTGGATTGTATCGCGATATTTGGGTAACAAATTATGAATCACTTTTGCCGCTCGCAAGCATTTTGCGCGTTCAAATGATTGAAATGACAAAGGTTCAAAATTCTCTCAAAGGAAAAGATGAAAAAATGGAAGTGATTTACAATTATCTCATTTCTCCTGAATTTAAAGCCAAAATTGAAAATATTATTGAAGCATTTTCGACGATGCAAGACGAGCTCGACAAAGAAAAGCGCGCAATGGAACGGCTTTGGTCGGCTCGCGAAAAACAGCTTCGTCGCGTTATCGACAACACAGCGCGACTTTATGGCGATATGCAAGGCCTCATCGGAAGCCAATTACCAAAAGTAGACTACCTCGAACTTGGTGACGGCGAAGAAATTTTTTAAAATGCAGTACACACTCATTCGTTCCAATCGCAAAACTCTCGCGATTCAGATCAATAAAAATGCCGAAATTATTGTGCGGGCACCTTTGCGTGCGCCGCTTTTTTTGGTTGAAAAATTTTTGGAAGAAAAATCTGAATGGATTTTGAAAAATCAACAAAAAATGCGTGAAAGAAATCTGAAAAATCCGAAAAAAAATTTGAGCGAAACAGAAATTCTGGAAATGAAAAATAATTTGAAAAAATATATTATTCCGAAAGTCGCAGAATGGCACAAAAAAACCGATTTTCCCGCATACGGAACAATAAAAATCACAAAATCTGAAACGCGTTGGGGCAGTTGTAGCGGGAAAAATAATCTCAATTTTAGTTATCGCTTGGCGGAATTTTTGTGAGGAAATGAAAAATTTATCGATGCGGTAATCGTTCATGAAATTTGCCATCTCAAAGAAAAAAATCACCAAAAACCATTTTGGAATTTGGTGAAAAATCTGATGCCAGAATATAGTGAAACCATAAGTCTAGCCACGAGTGCGGCGATCAGGTAGTGGCTTCCCATTGTACACATACGCGTAACCTGTAAAGCCCGTCAAAGTACGATATTTCGCTGGGTCGCGTTCGGAAGTTCTGGACGAGCCAGCCGCATTTCTCGAACGATAATATGAATAAAACATTCCATCGGAACCCTTGATTTCCACATGTCCATGAGCTTTACGCGCAGCAGAACCAAGTCGAGCCGTTTCCTTAAAGACGACAACACTTCCTTCTGGTGCATCGTCTGGATGATTTACCGGAACTTTGTCAAAAAATGCTGAAGCATAATTTTCAATAATCTTATCCCAATTTTTTCCATCACGGCCAGATTGCGGCAAAACCGATCGAAGCCCAAATGCCTCAAGAAGTTTTCCACAACTTGCGCCACAACTATTTTTTCTCCCAGGGAATGGACCACGACGAACGAGCCAATCTCCCAAAATTTTTCCAGGATTTAACATTTTTTCGCGAGATTCTTCTGGTTGAATAGCATCAATTTGAGCTTGTTCATCGCGAGAATATGGCAAAAATCGAATTGAAAATTTCAGCGTTGTATCCGCACCCACAATCATCATAGTCTCCGAAGTAGCATTCCATACGAATTTATCACCCTGTTGGAGATCAATATTCTGTGCAATCTGTTCTGGTCCTTCCAGAAGCGACGTGATACGACTTTTTACCTCAATAAAATTTTCACGCGTTACCGTAATATTTTGAAAATCTTTTCGCAATTCTTGAATTTCATGCGATGTTTTGTTACGAACATCAGCCGCGCGCTCACTATAACGCCGAAAGATTTTTGCGCTTTCAGTTGCAAGAAGCGGCTTAGAAAGATCCTGCATTTGTTGCTGCAATTGTTCTCTCCAAGAAAGTTTCGGCGTCTCAATCGGCTTGAGCGGAATCTCAGATGGTCGATTATCAAGTTGATTTCCCATAGAAATAAAATTATATAATCTCAAAATAGCACATTTTTTCAAAAAAAGCAAATCTTGAAACCATTCTCAAATCAAAAAAATTTTTACTTGACTTTTTAGAAAAATACTTATAATAATTGAGTCAATGATATAGTATCATTGATACTTCCCTCTCAAATTTTAAGGCATCACTTGATGCCTCTTTTTTATATTTATTTTTGACTTTTTGGAAAAAATTTTTATAATCCCCTTCGTTAATAACTCAAGAGGGAGATTTGTATCGTAAAATAAAGGCATTTATTCTCTTAATCAACATTATTTGAGGCATCGCTTGATGCCTCCTTTTTTGTAGAATTTGCAACAAAAAATTCCCTTTTGGGAATTTTTAATTTTTGGAAACACTTTCTGTAATCGTTTTGACAATATTTTGCACTTTTGCGTCAGAAGTATTGTCTGACGAAACGTAGACTGTCGAGCCATTTTCGAGCGTAATTGCTTGTGAAGACGCAGGTGGATTTGCAGGAGTTTTTTTGTAATAATACACTTTTACATCAGCCGATTCAAAATTTTCTGCACCAGAACCTGATGTTGAGATCGCGAGCGTGTGAGTCGCTCCATCGCGTGGGCCATATCCCTGATATGAAGTATTTTTTGGAAATGCAAAGCTATACCCTACAGACTCATTGGAATACAGATGATATTTTTTTTCATCATAATTTCCGAGTTTTCCTGTTGAAGTTGCCTCTTCATTTTCGCTTGGAAGTATTGTAGTAGTTGATGAAGAAGAATTGGTGTTTTTTGAAGAATTTTGTGTGGATCCTGTATTTGTCGTTGTTTTGGCTTGACAAGCACCAGAATGCTGCACCGTTACCCGAGCATTTTGCGCTCGACAAAGATTTTCGTATGTTTGACCATCAGAACCACAAACTGGACTATAAATATCTGCACATGCGTCAGTTTTTTTCTCAGAAGAATCAGTTGTACCAGTCGCAGTCGTTCCCGTAGCAGTTTTTTCATCAGTTGTAGTTCCTGTCGAAGAATTTTCTGAATTATTCTGCGTTGTACAAGATCCCTTTGTATATTTTGCATGTGCCAAATCTGCCAAACAAGAATTTGCATACTCAATACCATTAGATCCACAAACTGGATCATATTCTCGCGTACATGCCTGCAAATCTGAACCAGAAGTCGTTGTTTGTGTGTCAGAATTTTCAGAATTTTTATTTCCAATCACAAAATGCGCGACCAAAAAAATCGCCACACACGCCAAAACCACGTATGCAATCGCCAGTGCTGGATTTGAATTTTGATTATTTCGTTTGTTCATAAAATTTTTTAATGAGCGCAACTACTATAAGAAAAAAAATTAAAAAAGCAAATAAAAAGACTTTTGAAAAATTTTACATTTTCCGAGAAAAAAATATAATCGCCCCATAATTTTCACAATATGAATCAAAAAATTCGCATCATTCTCTGGGTAATTATCGGAATTTTTTTTGTAGCCACATTGACTTATTCGGCTTTTATTTTCGGTCGACAACAATGAATTGAAGCCGCGTACGAAGAATTTTCGCAGGCAGGAATTTCGCTGGATTATTTTTCAAAAAATCAAAATCCCGAAAAAAATTTATCCAAATAGAAAGACCGTTCTCACGAACGGTCTTTTTTTAACAACCCGAAAAGATACTACTCAGGAGTCTGAAGATCCAAATTCTGGTCTCTGACAGAATTTGAAGACGAGTCCATCTTTGTATTCTACCTGAGGAGGTGCGGATTGAGGCGCTGAAGCCCCAGATGCGGCAGATTCAGTCGGTGCATCAGACTGTACTGCTGTCCACTCACCAGATGCACAGACGTTCCTTGCTTCCAGACGAGCCAAATACTCGTTCAGATCGGCCCTTATGCCATTGGTGCATGAAACCTGTCCTGAATAGGCTCCTTTGGTACAACGCCCAGCATCCTCGCCAGACGTAAATCGCTCCCAAAGGAGTTTATACTCTAACTCTGATTTCAGCTGCCCTAAGTTTTTCTCCAAACCATTGACAAATATCTGGAATTGTAGTTCTGTCATGGCGCGCTCATTTTTGACAGCTTCTTGGATAGCCTTGAGGTCAGTTTGAATCTCAGGAGCACGTGAAATGTTTTTCATGCGCTCTTCAAACTGCCCGTTCGAATAGCCACATTGATAGAGGCCAAACATCACCAGGAAGCCAATCACCCAAGGTACAGCTTTTCTTGCATGGTGCATTGGGGTTGGTGGCATACGCGGATTGGGTTGAGGGTCTTCAGCCCTTTCCTCGGGTTCAGTGGCTTTGGGATCGCCTTCTTGCGGAAGTTGATCGTCTGCTACTTGACCCTCAGGTTTCGATGATTCATCTTCAGGTTTGGACAAGGCTTCATCTTGCTCCAATTTCTGTTTCTGAGGTTCGTCGGGTTGAGTTTCAGGTTTCTCAGTCTCGTTAGACATGATAAAATCTCCTATTGATGAGACAAACAGTCTCGGGTTGATGAAAGGTATCAAAAAAATGGCAAAGCCATCTCTTGACGAACGAGATTATATAATAAAAATTGAAAATGTCAAAATATTTTCCCAAAATGCACAATCAGAATATGTTTGCATACTTCAAAAAATATTGCACACATAAAAAAATCCCGAAAATCGGGAAATTTTTAGAGGTCAGCTCCGGCTTTTTTGAGCATTTCAATCAATTCATCCTTGATAGCAAGGCGTTCTTTTTTCTTCTGATCAAGCGCCAAATCTTCCATCGCTTCACCAGGAACATCATCAGAATCAGCACGACCAATTTCGTGAGAAATATCATAGTAAGACTGAAGAAGTTTTGCAAAGTGAGCATTTTTCGCTTCAAGTTCTTCAATAAGTGGCTGAACAGCTGGGTGATCCGCAAGGAATCGTCGTACATCGAATTGCATATTTTTTCTGTTAAAAATTAAAACATCAATATTGTAGCAGATTTTTTTATTTTTTCAAGGAAGAAAAATTTTTCTGGTGGACTTTTTTAGTTTGTATTTCACAATTGAAAAATTTTGAATCGCTCCAAATAGAGATTTATTGACTTTTTGAGCAAAAAATTTAGAATGAAAAGGCTTATTTGATAACTTTTGCAAATATGTCGAAAAAAATTTGTGTATTCTGCGGCGCGCGCCTCGGAGATAGCGAAAATTATGAAAAAGTAGCAATCGAGCTTGGACGCGAAATCGTACGACGCGGGCATTCGCTCATTTATGGGGGCGGAAGCGTTGGCTTGATGGGCGCAGTGGCGCATGGCGTGGCATCTGCTGGCGGACAGGTTTCGGCGGTTTTTCCAAGATTTTTGGAAGCTACAGAGCAATGTATTCAGGTTGACGGCGTGGATGTTTGCCTCGTGGATTCTATGGATGTTCGAAAAGTAAAAATGTATAGCGATGCGGACGCGATTATCGTCTTGCCTGGCGGTTTTGGAACAATGGATGAATTTTTTGAGGTACTAACACTCAAACAGGTTGGACAATTTGACAAGCCAATTGGGCTGCTCAATGTTAATCATTTTTACGATCCACTCGTAACTTTTATGCATCATATTATCGAAAAAGAATTTGCCAGCATCGAAAATCTTTCCTTTTTCTATGATCGTGACAATATCGGCGATCTTTTGGATGCTATGAATTTGTAAAAAATTTATAAAATCCCACCAATTAGTGGGATTTTTTGATTTCAGAATGAATACGAGACAAGCCTCCATTTTTCTGAATTATCATTTATTCGGACGAATTATTTGTGTGATCCTACGGGATCTTTTTGGACTGCAATCACACAGTATCCTGTGTGACCAACCTGCGCTCCCATGAGAACGCCTACCGTGCCCATCGTGCTGATTATTTCGTGACGAACGTCATCAACATAAATGCATAGCCGAAAACGAGTTTCTATGTGTATACCTCTTTCCTTTCCGAAAATGTATCAAAATTGAGCACGAAAGTATTATAAAATAATATAAATTTTTGTCAAATAAAAAAAGTCCTACCAAGATGGTAGGACTGCTTGACTAATGTAAGATCATGATCTTACATTACTTTGAAACTTGAATTCTGATAATCTGGTGAGTGCCCGGTAACCCCGAGAGTTCTGCTAAAAATTGTCCATTATAGGATCTTTCAATGGACAGAACTTTATACTTCCTGTCAGTGGTATAGTCACCAACTTTCACGTTCCCGGGGTGTGTTGCATCAAAAAGATGACAAATTTCACCAACTTGAATTCCAGCTTTAAAAGTTTTAGCCATAATCTTCTTCCTTTCAAGTGAAGAAATTTCAATGAGTCAGCATTGAAAAATAATTGGATAAGAGCCTGACTGCTCCTGCTATAATTTTTATAGCGAATAAAGTATAAATTATTTTTTATAAAAGTCAATTAATTTTTATATTTTATTTTCAACTGATGCAGAAATATATTTTTCTAGCAATTCAAAATCTTCAAAAATGGCTTCATCAACGCGAAAATATGGCAAGAAAACTTTTTTTCATTTTCAAAAATAAAAAAATTGATTTTCCTGGGATTGATCCAAAAATTTATTTTTTCGGAAAAAAATCTCGCCGTCATGGCAAATGGCAAAAATTTTATCATTTTCAAAAATTCCCCATTCTCCAAATAATTTTTTCACCGAAAATCGTGCTTCATCACGCAAAATATCATAATAAAAATATTCGAGAAATGCAGGAAATTGATTTTTCATACGATTTTGAAATTATTTTTTGGGATAATGTGTCCAAAAATTTTTGTAAAATTCGTCAAATTTTCCCTCCAAAATAGCCTTTCGAGCATTTTTGGCAAGCAACAATAAATATTCGATATTGTGCAACGAAAGCAAAAGTCCGCCCGTCGCCTCGCCAACATTGATGAGATGACGCAAATAGCCAAGCGAATATTTTTGAGAAACCTGCGTTTCAAATCCTGGAAGCATCGGGATTTTTTCGGTCGAAAATTTGAATTTTTCGTTTCCAATTTTGAGATTTCCAAAGCTCGTAAACACCTCTCCATGACGCCCAATTCGCGTTGGAAGGACACAATCCATCATATCAATTCCGCGCGCAATCCCCTCCACTAAATCCTCTGGCGTTCCCACACCCATCAGATAATGTGGTTTATGTTTCGGTAAAAGTGGTTCCAAAACATCCAAAATCCGATACATATCAGCTTTTGATTCGCCCACAGAAAGCCCACCAATCGCCACACCAGGAGTATCCAAATCAGAAATAAATTTTGCCGATTCAGTTCGCAAATCATCATAAATCACGCCCTGTACAATTGCAAAAAGTGCCTGTGAATAGGCATTTTGTTCTTCTCGCAACGCCTCATTGTGAAGCCACTGATTCTTGGAACGAATCGCCCAACGATGTGTGCGTTCCATGGCAGATTTGGCATAAGAATGAGATGAGCCACCTGGCGCACATTCATCAAATGCCATGATAATATCTGCCCCCAATTTGTGTTGCATATCCATCACATTTTCAGCCGAGAAAAAATGTTTCGAACCATCCAAATATGATCGAAAATTCACTCATTCTTCAGTAATTTTTGCCAGCTTTTCACCGCTTGCATTCTGCATTCCAAGTCCCAACGAAAAAACCTGAAATCCACCAGAATCCGTTAAAATCGGAATATCAACATCCATAAATTTATGAAGTCCACCAAAATGTTCAACCACATCACACCCAGGGCGCAAATAGCTATGATAATTGTTTACTAGCATAATCTCAGAGCCAATAGATTTAATCTGGTCAATCGTCGCTCATTTAACAGCACTTCGAGTTCCCACTGGCATAAAAATTGGCGTCTGAATCACACCATGTGGCGTAACAATGGTTCCAGCGCGGGCCGCCCCATCAGTTGCATTCAGTTCAAAAGAAAATTTTTCAAACATATTCGTTATTTTGACAATAAAAAATCCGTGAAATTTCACGGATTATATAGATTTTTTCGAAAAAAGCGAATTTTTCAGAGTGTTTTTTTAAATTATTCAGGCTTTTGTGCTTGTGAATTTTCTGGATTTTCTGAATTCGGAGATTTTGAATTATCTTTTTCGTTAGTTGTTGATTTTTTTTCTTGTACTTGGCGCTCCTGAGCACGAAGAATCGAAGATTCTGTAATTTTTCCTGCATTATCAAGAATTCATTTTTGACGCATTGCAGTTTCCACAGGGCGATAAAAGATTGGATTACTCATTCGTGTCATAATACGACGAACATCACTTTCATCGCGGGGACGCAAATCTTCATTGCCCGTTGCATTAGCCAATTCCTCGAAAAGCACCTGATAAAATTTTTCTGGCTTCGTTCCGATTTTTTCAGTTGGATATTTTTCAGAAAACTTTTTCTCAAAATAATTCAAAGACATTTCTTGGCCACCTCGGAGAATATGCGCAAGCAAAGGATTTGCAGCCATATTATTAAAGACTTTCCAATATTCTGGACCATGGCGACCATCAAGTCGTTGTATAAATTTATGTCCAAAAATATTAAATGTCAAAAATCATGATTTGAAATCCTTCTGAACGATTACCTGGTCCTGATCGGGGCGAAGTTTTGCCATCATAAGCGCATCTCCATTTTCAAGGATTGCAAATGCATCCTTCACAGAGGTAATCGGCGCGGTAGCAACATTTACTTTTTCGCCATTCGCCAAACGATATGCGCGAATGCCAAACACTTCTTGAAAGCTTTTGTTTCCACTTTCCTCACGAAGACGATCAAATCCACTCAAAGCCTTTTCGAAGCTATCCCGTTTGTCTTCTTTAGAAGGATTATCTCTTCAATCCCAATCACGAGCGGTATCAAGCGTCTGTCTAATATACTGTGCTACACTTCCAGTAGAAGAAGTGACTTCGCTCATATTGTCTTGAGCGCTTCCGAGTGCCACAATGATTGGGGCAAAAGCCTTATTTTTGAGGGCCTGATCGGAAAATGAACCAGCTTTTGGAGGAAGATTTTGCATGAATAACTCCTGCATTGATCACTGATCAATATTATTCATTTTTTCGATCGTGGCAAGGACCTGATGAGAATTTTTTGGAGCATAAAATTCTTCATTGGGCACTGGAAGATCTGGATTACTTTGTCGAATAAAGTTTTTGAGAACTTCATTGCCCGCAAGAGTACCAATGGAGCCTTCGTACAAATCACGAATATATGTTCGGAAAATTGCATCTTGTGCCTTGGCAATTATATCAGCAGCTTTACGACTTTCATTCATTGCATCTCTAAAATTTTCGCCAACTTGTCGTGCTTCATTCGAAACTTGCACCTTTTCACCGTTTTCACTCTGTTCATGACTTTGTTCATCTGCTGATTCTCTGATTTTTTCAGTTTGCTCATCGTTTGACTGAGTTTGTTCTGCGTTATTAGATTTTTGAGCTTTATGTTCTTTTACTTGATCTTTAAAAGCCATCAGCTCAACAATAGTTTGCGCATCTCGAGGATTAAGCAATGCAAGGCGCTCTTTGGTGAAAAAGCCTGTTTTTTCCATGGTATCCATCAAATCCTCCATGGTTGCTTTAGTGTGTTCTTGCACTATCTTAGTACTTTCCATCTTCGCTTCTTCTTGGGCTGGTCTTGGTTTATTAACACGTTGATCTCATTCTTTAGAGTTACGGCGTGGTGATGGATTTTTATTTTCTCCATTTTTCTGAACATTGCCCCAAATTTTTCTTACATTCTCAGAATCTACTGAGGATTGTGCACTATTGCCTGATGGCGTTATTTTTTGAACTTCTCAAATCATTGCCTCATCCTCGCCATTTTGCTCTACAGAACTCACGAGAATATCGGTTTCTAAATTTCACGAAACATTTTCGGTCTGAGAAGCCTTTGTACTTCAATCTACTTTTGCCTCTGACGACTGAGCTTGAGGATTTTTCGGAGGACTTTCTTGATGCTCTGTCGTCTGTTCTGGGGTAGGGGCATCTTTTGGTATTCTTGATTCAGTTTTTTCAGTTCATGCAACTTTATGCGCTTCTCACGTATTATCTCATTCCTCAGGTACCGTCGTTTCAACCGGTTTTTCCATTTCAGTAATGGGCCTGGTTTTTGAGCTTACTGAAGTCGATACTCTTTCTCATATTGTTTCATTTTTATTTGTATTCCTTTTATGGGCTTCATTCTCTGTAGAATTATCATCTGAAGGTTCCGTTTCAGCTTTCGATAAATTCAGTGCAGCATTTGCCTTACGCAATTCTTGATTTTCAGCAGCCTTATTTGCAGCTTCTGCTTTTACTTCTTGGGCATTTTTTTGTGTCTGTTCTCTTTCTGCAGCTCTCCATGCACCTTTTCTTGCGAGTTCTGTTCTTCGTTCCTCTGATGTAGAGCTATCGCCAAATTCTTCTTGTTCTTTTGGCGTAAGGTGAGCTACAATTACTTTCTTTGCATTTAGATCGTTCTTATCGTGCGCATTTTCAAGAAGACGAGCAGCCTGTGCTTCGATTTCAGTTTGAGAGTTCTGATTCGTTTGTTCTGTTTTTTTTCATTGTAAAGCTTCAACCTTTTGTTTTACTTCTTGCTGATTTTGTTGAATCTGTTGAACATTGGCATTTTGTTGTTCTTGTATTCTTACATTTTTTTCTCAGCTAAGTTGTGCGCGTTTATGAGAAAAATCCTCCAACATCATACTTTGCTGATTAAAAGTACTTCGAAAGTTTTTCTCCATTTCTTCCAGATGTTGTTTTTCTTCTTGAGATTCAGCTAGTTGCGCTTCACTCTCTTGTCGCAATTTGGTTGCTGATCGCATTGCTTCCAATTTTGCAGCTTGCTGTTTGATTAAATCAGTTAATTTTTTTCGATGAGCATCCAATAAATTTCTATGCGTGACTACCATCGAGTATGCCGCTTTGGTAGCCTCGGGATTATTTTCATTTTTAATTTTAGCATACTGCGCCTGTGCAGATCTAAGAACTGTGATTTGCTGCTTCGTCGCTTGAGTTGTTTGATTTAAATTCGCAGTAACAGTCTGTAATTCATTGATTGATGATTGTTCCGCATTTCGAATACTTGGCAATTCCTCCTCCAAATCACTAATTGTAAATGAAATGCTCTGAAGGTTTTTTTGAGTTTCTGTAAGAGATTTATGCGTTCGTACCTGTTCGGCTTGTGTTTTTTTAATATTTTCCTCCAAAAGTCTTCGCTGCGCTTCTATATTACGAATACTTTCTCTCGTACGATTATTTGATTCTTGACTCGCATTAACATGCCCTTCAGGACGGTTCACAGGGGCTTGAAAAAATTTTTGTACCGAGAATGCAGTATTTGAGAAATTTCGCATATTCTTACTCTATCACATTTTGCAAATTTTTGTCAAAAAACACCACAAAAAAAGACTTGACAATTTTTGTTGCAAAAAATTTTTTTTCTGTATAATTTTTTAAAAAAATGAACGAAGCACTTATTCACATCTCGGAGGCGATGAATTCCCTCAAAAAAAATCTGCAAACCGCAATTCTCGGGCAGGACGATTTGCTCGAAAAACTGATTATCACGGTATTTTCTGGTGGACATGCGCTACTCGAAGGAACGCCTGGACTTGGAAAAACTCGCACGATTCGCGCGCTTGCAAAGTCTTTTTCTCTTGAGAATAAACGCATTTCCTTTACAAGCGATCTTTTGCCGTCAGATCTGATTGGTGCCGAGATTTTTCGACCCAATAATGGCGGATTTGAGATTCGAAAAGGACCAATTTTTACAAATATTTTGCTCGCTGACGAAATCAATCGTACGCCACCCAAGGTTCAATCTGCCCTTCTAGAAGCCATGGAGGAGCGCCAAGTAACTATCGGAAATGAGACACTTGCATTGCCGCGGCCATTTTTTGTGTTCGCAACGCAAAATTCTCTGGAAAATGAGGGAACCTATCCACTTCCTGAAGCGCAATTGGATCGGTTTTTTATGAAAATAATTTTGGATTTTCCTGATTTCGAGAATGAGAAAAAAATCCTCGAAAACAATTTTCAGGATCAAATTTTGGTAGAAAGTATTTTTTCTGGCGAAGAAATTTTGGAAATTCAAGATTTCCTACAAAAAAGCATTCGTGTAGATGAGAAGATTTTTCAATATGTTTTGCGGATTTTGAGTGCATATCGCGATCTGGAAAAATCTGATAAAATGTTTGAAACACAGGAACCAATTTTGACCTACGGGCCATCTACACGTGCTGGACTTGCTCTTATTCGTGGTGCAAAAATTCGCGCTGTAATGCAATGACGCGATTTTGTTTTACCAGAAGACATCAAGGCTCTGGTTCCAAATATTGTCAATCATCGTATCGGACTTTCGTATCATGCACTCAGCGAAGGCATCACGATTGCACAAATTACACAAAAAATTCTCGACACCGTGCATCTTTTGAACGAAAAATAAAATCCCTTTCGGGATTTTTTATTTATCTGTTTGGCTGAGCGATTTTCCGCCCTCCGTATTTCCAACTTGCGCCTGTGCATAAGAATCCGTATCATCAAACGAAATTGGCGGCCACATGTCGCTATCCAATTGTTGCTCAGCACGCTGAACTTCTGCCTGACGCTCTGGATGCTCAGTATTCCGCAAAAATTCTCTCGTTTCAGTACGTTTTTCTTGCTGTTTTTCCTGTTTTTCGCGTTGTTTTTCTTGCTGTTTTTCCTGTTTTTCGCGTTGCTTTTCTTGCGCTTCCAATTTTTCTTTTGGCAAATCAGTCGGATTCGTTTCGCGTTCCGCCTCCTCCATATTGAGATTATAACGCTTTGCACCCTGTTCCTCGAGTTCATTCGCACGATGGCGCTCAAAATTTTCAAATCACATATTTGGATATAAAAAATAAATCTGAAGAAATTGTAGCAGATTTTTTTATATTTTGCAACTTTTTGGAATTTTTTGTAATTTCATATAAAAAGTCGCCCAAACTTCGGGCGACTTTGGTACTACTCAAGGATTTTTTCCTCCTTCACTTGTTGGAAAATAGAGATAGCCAATCCTAGGAAACTCCCAATAATTGGCGTTCCTAACATGAAAAAATACAAAAGTTGTTCCATGGTATTCCTTTGGTAGTTATTATCTTGATCTTGCAACGAAAGCTTTCGCTCCATCACGAGACATATAATACAAGAAATTTTGAAAAAATCAAGAAAAAATTTTATTTCATTGCTTCAGCCACAACATCTGCAACCCCTTTATCAAGCGGATTTGGCAAAATTTCATCCACACTTGGATTTTTAATATATCCAGCAATCGCCTCGGCGGCTTTGATTTTCATATCTTCAGTGATTTGTTTTTTTCCGTATTTCAAAACCCCCTTAAAAATCCCAGGAAATGCGAGCACATTATTCACCTGATTTGGGTAATCTGAGCGCCCTGTTCCGATAATCTGTGCGCCAGCTTCTTTGGCAACTTCTGGCATAATTTCAGGAATTGGATTCGCCATCGCAAAAATAATTGGATTTGGCGCCATTTTTTTCACCATTTCAGCCGTCAAAGCTCCAGCCACAGAAACTCCGATAAATACATCACGACCAACGATAACATCTTCCAATTTTCCAGAAATTTTATCACTATTTGTGATTTTTGCTACCATTTCTTTTTCAGGATTGAGTCCGTCACGCCCTTCATAAATTGCACCTTTCGAGTCCACCATCACAATATCTTTTACGCCATAATTCAAAAGCAACTTCGCAATTGCTGTTCCAGCGGCACCCACACCATTGATTACAACTTTGAGGCTAGAAATCTGACGATTCGTTACTTTACACGCATTAATAATCCCCGCGAGCGTCACAATCGCCGTTCCGTGTTGATCATCATGCATCACTGGAATATCGAGTTCTGCTTTGAGGCGTTCCTCAATTTCAAAACATCGAGGCGATGAAATATCTTCAAGATTGATTCCTCCAAAGGTATCAGCAATATTTTTCACTGTCTGAATAAACTCTTCCACATCCTGTGTTTTTACAATCACTGGAAAAGCATCCACACCAGCAAATTCTTTAAAAAGCACGCATTTCCCTTCCATCACAGGAAGTGAGGCTTTGTGCCCAAGATTTCCAAGTCCGAGAATCGCTGATCCATCAGAAATCACCGCCACCGTACGAGATTTGAGTGTGTAATCGTACATTTTAGATTCATCCGCCGCGATCTCACGACAAGGCTCAGCCACGCCAGGAGAATACGCCCACGATAAATCTTCGCGAGATTCGATTTTTGCATTTGATTCGACACGGAGTTTTCCTTGGAATTTTTTGTGAAGTTCAAGAGATTTTTGATAAATATCTGACATAATTGTATTTTAAAAAAGCCAAATCATTATATTTTTTTATAACAAAAAATCAAATAAAAATGAGACAAGTTCTCATTAAGAAATCAGTAAAAAATAAAATCCTCCAAGAGGAAGATTTTATCGTTGATAGTTCACATTGAAGATTACTTTCACCGCTTCTCCAAGGGAAATATTTCGGAACGGATTATATACGCGTGAACCATTTTCCATTTGACCATGAAGAAGACAATTGTCGTATGCAGACTGAATGTATCCGGCAAGTTGTGTTTTATCAAATGACACATCAGCAAATGCGGTTGCCATTGTTGATTCTCCAAGGCCTGCCGTGTTTACAAAAACTTTTGCTGCTTCCGCGCGAGAAATTGGAGCATCTGGGTAAAAATTATTCCCCTGTGTTGCCGAAATCTGACCAATACGAGCCGCATATGCAATGTATTTGTTCAAAGGATGAGATGCGGGAACATCAGCAAATGGCGCATTCGATTCATTAGAAACATCAATATTTGCGGAATTGATTACGAGTTTCAAAAATTCAGCACGAGTCAATGGGCGATTGATGTTTGAGCGATCAATAACCTTAAGATTATTGTAGTAGAGTGCAAGACGAGAATCTGAAAGATCCTTCACTACTGTATCACATTTTTTTGTAAAATTTTTAAAAACAGTTTCTGTAACTGTTGGTTTCAATACAATATTTTGATTTGTTTGATTTGTTATTGTGTATCCACCACCTACACCACCCGGACCTGCATTATCACTAGATGATGAAGATCCACCACCTGGACCATCAACACAGTCATAACCATAACCATAACCTGCGTGGTAACCATAAGAACCACAAGATTTACCTGGGATAGTAGTTGAAGAGAAAGCACCGAATGCTGCAGAAGCAGTAGCAAGTGCTGCAACAGTAGCAACTGTTCCGAGTGCAAGAACTCGAGAAGACATTTTTACCATAGCAAGGAATTATTTATAAGATAAAAAATCTTGATAGACCGATACGAGATTTCTGTATTTTAGTAAAAACCAAGAAAAAGTCAATAATCCTCACAAAAAATTCACACAATATTCACATAAAAAAATCCCTTTTCGGGGAATTTTTTTATTTCTGGTGAGTAACGTTGTAGAGGACTTTTCCTGTTTCAGCAAGAGTGATATTCAATCCTGGCTTGTAAAGAGTTTTTCCTCCTTCGTTCTGACCGTGAAGAAGACAATTGTCGTATGCAGACTGGATGTATCCAGCAAGAGAGTGAGTAGCAGGAACATCAGCAAAAGTGTTTACTGTTTTAGCCCCACCAATACCCGCAGCGTTTGTGAAAACTTTTGCAGCTTCTGCACGAGTAATTTTGTCATCTGGGCGGAAGTTTCCGTTCTGACCAGCAACCATACCGATACGAGTTGCATATGCGATATACTTGTTCAAAGTGTGAGATGCAGGAACATCTGCGTATTTTGCATCGGCTTCATTTGAAACATCTACATTGGCTGCATTAAGAACGAGCTTCAAGAATTCAGCACGAGTCAATGCACGATTCACATTCGAACGATCAATAACCTTAAGATCATTGTAGTAAGCCGTCAAACGAGAATCATTCAAGTTTGTAAGAGTTTGATCACATTTTTTTGCAAAACCTGGGAAAATAATGTGAGAAACATTTGGAGTCAAAGTACTATCTTTGTTGATTGGGTTGTTTGTAGTGTTATTTGAAGGGTTACCAGTTGAAGTACCTCCACCCGCTCCAGGAGCATCAACACAGTCATAACCATAACCATAACCTGCGTGGTAACCATAAGAACCACAAGATTTACCTGGGATAGTAGTTGAAGAGAAAGCACCGAATGCTGCAGAAGCAGTAGCAAGTGCTGCAACAGTAGCAACTGTTCCGAGTGCAAGAACTCGAGAAGACATTTTTACCATAGCAAGGAATTATTTATAAGATAAAAAATCTTGATAGACCGATACAAGACACGGAAATTATATGAAAATTTCAAAAATGTCAAGTTTGGTTTTCAAAAATTCACACAATATTCACACAATATTTTTATTCTAAAAATAATTTTGAAGAAAAAATTTTGTATAACACGCCACCATAAAGACAAAAAATGATTAACGCAAATAATCCTGAAAATTCTATCAAAGAATGAATCCAGAAAAAACCAAACATCAAAATTATTGGAAGCACCAAAATATTTTTCCAAGAAATTTTTTGTGCGATGAGAAATTTTGCAAAAATCACAAAAAAACCAAGACTCACACTCGAAACTCACAAAAATGCCCAGACAAAATAATCCGCATAGAGGCCAGACTTGATGATATTGAGGGTAAAATTCCCGATATACGACAGAATCGTGCATGATACCAAAAATCCAAGAATCGAGAGCAAAATCAGATTTTTAATATATTTTTTGTGCAAAAATTTTTTTGAAGCATCCATCAAAACTGGCAGCGAAACCGTTTCAAAAATCCCAATGAGCACAAGCGCAAATTTTACCATCACCGCGACCGACATATATACGAGCACATCAGCATCCGCAAAAATCATTTTTGCAAAAATGACATCAATATTTTGGAGCAAAATATATAATCCTGCTAAAATCATATACCAAAAAAAAGTATTTGATTGGGAAAGAATGGTGATTTTTTCGTAAAAATTATTCTTTTCAGAATTCTCGGAAATATATTTTTTTCCAAAAAAATAATACAAAATCGGCGAAATAAAAATCGGCAAAACAAATGCCATCATTCCAAGCCAATTATATGGAAAAGCCATCACACCAATCGCTGGAAAAAATCTCGCGAGTGCTACGGCAATCAAAATCCAACCAATCAAGAAAAAAACTTCTCGCGACTGTAAAAGTGCATAATAATAAGCGCCAAAAATCCCTAGAATCAACGCGACAATCACAAAAAAAGTCATTATCGAAATGGGGAGATCAAGAAAAAATATTCCCAAAAATACCCCAAAAATCGAGAAAATCCCATAGAAAAAAGAATATTTCCAGAGTTCTTTTTGAAAATTTTTGGAAGTGAAAAGTTCGGATTTATCGGAATGAAAAAGTTCGAGCATGAGTGAGCCAAAACCAGACGCGGGAATCGAGAGAATTGCGATAATACTCACATAAACGCCCACCTGCACATAATCCCCTTCCGAGAGATATCGAATCAAAATCGGGTGCGTGATATAATTCAATAATCCTGTCAAAATAGCGATAAATCCGAGAAATGATGCAGTTTTTATTTTTGACATTGATAAAAAGAAAGGACTTCATTATCTATGATTTTTTGGCAGGCAGAAATATTTTCCAAAAAAATATAATTCTGAGAATCGGCACAATTTTTCATGAGCAAAATATGCGAAATATCCGTGCCATTCAAGTGAGAAAAATCATGCAATTTGAGAAATTTTTCGATTTTTTGACTTTCAGAAGAAGTAGAATTGGAATACAAAATCTCACCAACTTCGATATTGTCCGCAACTACCACCGAAAGCGGTGCCATCAGACCACCAATCGGATTTGCAATCGTTGGACGGCCTGTCCAGCTACAACCCATATACGAGTGCCACGGAAACGCCAAAATTTTTCCAGAAAAATTCTGATTCAAAAGTTCTGTTCGAAGATTCTCAAAATCCTGCGGATATATCGTCGTGCGAAGTTGGCCTTGATATGAAAAAAGTGTCCCAGGCGACCAAGTCCAGAGCAATAATCCAACTGAAAAAATAGCAGAAATTTTCACAACAATATCCTGAGACATTTTTGAGAAAATCGCACCAAGACCGATGGTGAAAAAAATTCCCTCCACGAGCATGAGCACACCAATCCATTTTTGTGGTTCGCGATATCATTGCCACATCGGAATATTTTGCGCCATCCAGAGCGTCAAATCTCGAAGTATTGGCGAGGCAATTCCAATACCAAAAATCAACGCCAAAAATCCTAAAATTCCACCTGCAAGAGCAATTTTCTTGGATTTCTGAAATGCCTTATATAAGCCAAAAAGCGAAATCGCCAAAATAACTAATCCTGCAATAAACCAAAAAGCCGACAAAAATCCCACATTTGCGTAATGATTCGCAAACCGTTCGCCCCAAAAACCATACAACAGAAAATTGGTAAGCCAAACATTCATTGGCGCAAGTGCCTGCGTAGCAAAGGCCTCAAAATTGGCTGGATTAAAGGCAGAAACAAGATTCACACTATTCGTAATACCAAAAAATGGTGCCAAAATCCAGTTGAGATTGAGCAACAAAATAACAATTCCTGCAAGAAAAATTCCTATAAAATCTCATTTTTTTCGAGTAAAAAATATGATATACAAGCCAAAAATGAGCACAATCATAAATGATGCATGAAGAAAAAGATTCATCGAAATCCCCGCAAAAATCCCAGCGAAAATATATTTTTTGTACCCATCAAAGCGAAACAACGAGAAAATAACGTATCAGAGCAAAATAATGCCGAGATAAATCGTTGGTTGTACCATCATTCGCTCGTATGCGAAGGGATTTGTGAGAAAAAATATTCCCGCAAAAATTTCAAGAATTTGAGAATTTGAGAAAGAAAATTTTTCAGAAATCAGGCGAGCCAACAAAATTCCAAGAAATGCTGATGCGAAGAGAATGAGTGCGAAGAAAAATTTGGACCCAAATTCAAAACCCAAAAAAGTTACAAAAATCTGCGGGAATATATACCACCCGTTTTGGTACCACATCAGTGGCTGATGTGGTGACGAAAGATAGTCAAGCAGCAAAATTCCTCCTTGACCCCAGAAATTCATCCCCAAAATCACAAAAATCACGGCCGTGAGGACGATTTCTGAGATATGATTTTTATATATTTTTTTCATTATTTCTTTTTAAAAAAATTTTTTAGTTCTTGAAAACTCATCAAAGTAGTTAGAAAAATAAGCGATAAAGTAGTTGATAAAAATCAAATATAAAAATAGAGTTGTGGCTTAAAAAAATACATATAACATCCATGTAATCAATCAATTTTTATACTTGTAAGATATCAAAAAACTATTTTTATTCTGTCTTTCAAATCATTTTCAGAAAATAAGGATAGTTCTGAAATTCCTGATAAAAATCATGAATTAAACGCCTCATTCTCGTGTATAGTTAATCAATCTCAACTATTTACAGTATTTATTTTACATATTTTATCATCAACTTTATATAATTTCCATTTTTTGTGATAAGACTCTTTAAACAATAAATCTCAATTTGCATTGCCTCAAACATTTATTAAATATTGAGAATAGTTAACCGGAAAAACTGACACATTTCAATTTCAATTAAATTCCCAACGAATATTTTTATCAAAAACTTGATACCTTTGAAAATATTTATTATTTTCAATCAATTTAAATCATTTTATTCTAAGTAATGTCTTTATAAGTGAATATTCACTTTTATATCTTGATAAATCTTCTGGTTTTAAAATAGATTCATTTAATAAAATTATCTCTCCAATATTAAATTTTTCTAAAGTTTCCTGTGAAAAACCAAAAAAATTTGCATAAAATAATTTATCCCTAACTGTTTTTCACTCAACAGTTGAGTTTTGAAAAATGCTCCAATTAAAAAGTCTGAAACAATTATTATATCATATATAATAAGAAAGTAATGTATCATTCACGATATGTCAGAATCATCTTACTCAAAACGGATATACTAAAGTTTCAAAGTTATTATAATGGCATTGTTTTGAAATTTTATACTCATTATATTCTTTATTTTGATAAATACTTTGTCATAAAACTAAGGGATAGACTAAAGTCACAAAATATAAAATTAATATAGGATAAATAAATGCTCTTTTATTTCATAGATCTTGTAAGATATAACCAAAAACTAAAGCAAAAATAGGGATAATTGCAAGCTGAAAATAAAAATGAGTTACACTTAATGCTGGAAAATACTTTGCTAAAGCTGAATAGTTATCTATAGATAAGAATTTAAATGAAAGAAGTAAAAAATAAACTACAAGCAGATATCAAAGTATAAAAATATATTTTTTATCTTTTTTTATGATCAAAAAATAAACTAATATTGTAAAGATTAAAAATGGGAAAAATAGTAATAAATTATTATCTCCATAATAGTTTTGGAAGAAATGAGCATAATTTTCTGTTGTATCATTTATATTTATAAATTTTACAAAATCACTATGCTTATATAATCAATTATAAATATTTTGTCTTTCAAATACTTCGTTATGATGTAGATGATGTTCATAACCATCAATTGTTACCTCTCCATCAATTTTATTCAAAATAATTGGAAAAAGCCAAATTCCATTTATAAAAATCAAAACAAAAAACATTTTGATATATTTGAAAGTATTTTGCTTAGAAAAAATCTTCTTTAAGTTTTCAGTATTTTCAAAAAGTAAAATAAAGAAAAATATAAAAATAAATGCAAAAATAAATCTTTGATATGTAAACAAAAATAATGATCCTACTCCAAGTAAAAGCAGGAAAATAATTTTATTGGTTCTCAAATACTTTATAAATCAATACAATGATAAAGTTAATCAAAATAGAGCAATATAAAAAACATAGAGATTTATCCACTGAATACTGAAAGGATTTATAAAAATCAACAATGAAGCACAATAAGAAATAATTTTATTATCAATATATAGATTGATAAATTTATATCCAAAAAATGTTCCTAATGAAAAAACTCATAAATAATATACAAAAAATGATATATTTATATCTCAAAAAATAGAAACTATGGAATTAATAATGAAAAATGTGGTTCCTTGTGAAAAATACGTTGCACGGGAATATCCTCATCATAAAAAATTATTCCATGCATATATATGATCATTAAGCCACATATTCCAAGCTTCCCTACTCCAAGGAATTGAGGTATCCAAAAAAAGGAAATGTCAATTCCCTAAAATAAAATTGAAAATAATAATTCCAATAATAACACTTGTTATAAAATAAATGAAGTTATTATTGAGTAATTTTTTGATAAACATTTGTTTTCTTTAATTTATTAACTAATGGCTCTAAAAGAGTATAAATTCAGGTTTTTTTTAGTATTTTTACTATCAAAAATATTCCTCGTAAAATATATTGTCATTTCAATTTTCATAATTTTTCTATATCAAAACTTATAACTGGATGTTCTGCTTGGCGAAAATTCAGAGAAGTTACTTCAGAATATGGATTAAATTTATTCAGAAATCCATTGGCATTAATATCGCTTGATAGAGCCACATCCTCTGCACAATTCCAATATAAATTTTCATCCCAATGCACTTGTGTCGCAACTTTCTTTTTTAAAATATTAAAATGTCCAACAATCGATGATTGTTCATCCCAATCATTATAATTCAAATAATACTGATCAAACCAAAGACTTTCTTTATAAATTCATTGATCAACATTTTTTCGGATTTTTGAATAAATTTTATTTTTTATAAAGTATAAATCTTTTCCTAAAACCACTTTCCAGTCACTATAACGCTTCCCCTCTGAGTTTTTGGTAACACAAGACAGGCTTTCAAAGTGATTTCAATATTTTTGCATTCAATTATACCAATTATCATCAAGTATAATTTTATCATGCATAATCATCAGGTTTTCATACTTTGCATTTTCCACAACCAAATTTTTCTTTTTTGTAATCCATCAAATTTCATCTTTTTCGGTAAATTCTATGTATTTCAAATTATATTTTTCAATAATACTTGTATCAATCAATTTTCAACAAATAATTATTTCAAAATTTGGTATTTCTTGTTTTAAAATAGACTGAATCACTTCTTCAATCCATTCAACTCTCATTCAATTGGTAATAATTCCAAAAGTCCAATTTTCCATCACGTCATTTTCATTTCTTATTGAAATATCTTTCGTGATTTCAATTCTTATATTCTCATTTCACAAATCAAAATATTTCAAAGAATAATTTTTCTGAAAAAATAAATTAAGAACACTGATCAATTCAGAAAAAGAAAGAATTTTATTTGATTGAAAATCAAGAATTATTTTTCATCATTGTTTCAAATAAAACCACCACTCTTTTAGAACTATTTTATAAAATTTTGTATGATTAAAAGAGTTAGAATACACATAATCCAACTCCTCTTCTTTATAAAATTTTGATAAATTATAAAGTCAATCAATTGGTAAATCTCAAATCGTATTACCAGATCAAGATGTTACTTTCAACATTTTTCATTTGATTTTATTGAGGTCTATCATTGATAATTATCTAAAAAATATTGTAATTCCTCTGGGGTTCACAAAACCCAGTTCTCTTTGATGGGTGATATAATAATGCGTTTTCCATTTTGGATCAATGTATTATATAATGGTCAAACATAAAATTCACCATTATGAAGATCATTATTCAAAATCATTTTTTCAACAGCATCTATAAAGTCATTTCCTCTTCTAAAATAATACAATCCATTAGTGGCATGGGTAGAAATGGCTTTTTTTTCTGCAACCTCTGATACATAGCCATACGCATCTATACGAGCAAAGCTATAGCGTTCATCATTAGATTCAAAACATGGAATAATTCCATCAATATTTTTGGCATGAATTTTAAAAGCTTCAATATCATAAGTAGAATATGTATCTGCATTATAGATAATCAATTTATTGTAGTTATTGATAAAATTCTTCGCTTTATATACAGTTTCCGCTTGTCCACGAGTTATAGAATCAAGTCCAATAATTTCACAATTTGGATATTTTTCTTTTAAAAATTTTTCTAATCCATATTGTTCCAAATGCTCATTTAATACTACAAAAATATAACAAATCTCAAATGATTCTTTCAAAAAGTCAAATGATGACACAGCCCATTCTACCATTGTTTTTCCTTTAACCTCAATCAAAGGCTTCGGAAGGTCAAAACCTGCCTTTACAAAACGACTTCCTGCTCAAGCCATAGGAATCACAATATTTATTTTTTTCTCATCATAATTTTCAATATCCTGAATATCATTCCAACCAGTAAACCTCATAGCATTATCATCCAAATAAATATCACCATTTGGTTTACCGAAAAAAATTTCATCATACGGGATATTATATTTTTCAAGCCAGTCAAGTGTTTTTTTAGCAATTTTTGCATTTACTTTGCCAATATTTCCAGAACATGTCTCCATATGGCGTGCTGTTTGAATGATAATATAATACCCTTGTTCCTTGAGTTTTTGAATTTTTTCTACAGCCTGAAAGTTTGGAACAACATCAACATAATCCTGTCATTCTTTTCTCAAAGAACAAATTGTTCCATCGAGGTCAAGTACTATTTTCATAATTCTATTGTTTCATTAAATAAAATTGTTGCTGTCAAATACATAACTATTTGCCTATTTAAAGAATCTGAATGAAGAGGAATCATAGTTAGGTACAACAAAGCCTCTATATATTTTATAACATTTATATCATATCCAAGTTTTTGTATCTCATTATCAAAAAAATTGATAATACTTTTTATTTCTCAATTAAAATATTCAAATTCAAATTTTTTTGTATCTATGGAATAATGTAAATTAAACAAATCTGAAATAATATTTTCATATTTTCAATGAACACTATGTCTTAATTTGGCAATATCATACTTTATATCTCACCAAATTCACAATTCTCAAAATTTACCTCTCGGATCAATGAGTTTAAAAATACCATTGTAAACATCAAACAAAATATTTGAAAAACATAAGTCTCAGTGAATAATTGTACAATCCTGTGTTTTATAGAGTTTTTCATTTACAATTTTTTGCAGTGATTTTTCTGAAATAATATCTTTGATATTTTTATATTTTTGCCCATTAATTTCCAAAAAATCCAAATCATAAATACTTTTCAAGATAGGATTTTTTAACAAATCAGAAATTCTCGCAAAAGTTTTATCAAAATAAATACCATAAAAATTTTTTATTGAATAATTGTTATCATTATAACTTGATTTCAAATATGAAATATAATTAATAAGTTTTGATAAAATATTTTTCAAATAAGAGTCTGAATATTTTGAATACAGGAAAATATCGGCAAGAGAACTATATCAATAAAATTCTAGACTATATGTTACGTCCTCTCACTCACTATAATCAACAAGTCTTGGAGTAAAATTTTTCAAATCACTTGGTAAATTTTTAAACCAATTTATTTCCCATCAAAGTTTTTCCTTATTCGAACTCTTTTTCGTAATAATTCATCTAAAATCATCATATTCCAGAGAATTAAAACTCCTTACTCTCAAAAAATCTATTTTTGATTTATAATATTCATCTAAATGCCCCAAATCATAATATCAATCATTATGATTTAATAAAACTCAAGAATTATTTTTAAAATATTTTTCTAGAGTATCATAAAAATTTTTTGTTTTTTCAAGTAATTCAAAAAAGATTTGAGCATTTTTCAGAAAATAAATTCCATTCACCAAATAAAAATTTTTTTCATCAAAATTTTCCATCTTATCATAAAATTCAAATTTTTCATTCACAAAAGTCCAATCTTCCGGATTTAATAATTTTTTCTTTGAGACAGAAATAAAATCATGAGAAAAATCAAGTTGTGAATTGAGAATTGTATCTCAAAGTTGAATAATCACAGTTTCATTTTCTCAAATATATTTTTTGGCAAAAAAAATAGTTTCTCAAAGAGATTTAGAATCCACATTTTCAACAATAATTTCTACATTTTCAATTTTTAGAAAATTTATATATTTTCTAGTAGAATTATCGTTTTTATTCAGTAAAATAATGACCTTTTTTATTTGCCATTGAGAAATATTTTCCAAAATGTAATTGATTGTCGGTTTTCAATTGATGGGAATCATCAAATCATACACTCCAGGGAAAAGTGCATTTTGAGGTTCTCAAGCTGATGGGATTATGAGAGTATTTGTCATTATCCTTGTAATTTATTAAATAACCAAAGTACAAATTTGGGTGGCAAAAATTGCATACACCAAGTCCCAAAATAATAAAATCTTGCCTTCAAATTCATCTTATAATCAAGTTTTTTGGCTTTTTTTCGTGCCAAAAGCGTATTTTTTATCATTTGTTTTTGTTTCTTTAAAATAGAATTTTCTCCAAATATTCTGTATTTCACCAAATTTTTTTGAATATTGTAAAATTCATATTTTTGGCCATAACGAATCCAAAGCTCCAAATCTTCTGCGTACAGAAAATTATCATCATATCAACCAAATTCTTCATAACAACTTTTTCGAAAAATAACGGTATTATGAGCAAAAGGATTACGAAGCCAAATAGCATTTTTCGCCTCTTTTTCTGTTTCTGGGAATGTTTTTTCTTTTAAAATTTTCCCATTTGAATCTATGATCCAAAAATTACTCCCACAAACACCAATTTTTTCATTTTGGCTGATTTTTTGGTACACATTTTCAAGCCAGATATCCATTGCTATATCATCACTATCCATTCGAGCAATATATTCTCATTTTGCCAATTCAAGTCCTTTATTGAGAGTTTTGCAAATTTTTAAATTTTCATCATTTCGTAAGGCCACTATTCTTTCATCTTTTTTTGCAAATTCTTGAATAATTTCCCAACTATTATCTGTGCTACAATCATCAATAATGATAAATTCAAAATCTGTAAAAGTCTGATTCAAAATACCTTGTATCGCCTCAGAAATATATTTTCAGGCATTATAATTCGGCATCAAAACCGACACTTTTGGAAATGTTTTCATGAGGATTTTTGTTAATATTTATTTTTTCAGAAATAATAAAAATAGGACGATTTCGCGTTTCATTGTAAATTCGGCCGATATATTCACCCAAAATCCACATAAAAATAAATTGCAATCCCATAAATCCAAACATCCCTATTGTAAGCCATTTGTAGAGTGGGTAATACGTATCTCGGACGAAAAAATCAATCGTCACATACACAAAAAATCCGAACGACAAAAACATCATAATAACTCCAAGAATCAAGCCAATTTTGAGTGGAAAAGTCGAAAAATTGAGAATACCATCAGTCGCAAGTTTCCACATTTTTTTCCATGTATAGCCTGTTTGTCCATGGATTCGCTCTGGTCGATCAAAATCAACAAAAGAATACGAATATCCAAGCCAAGCGAAAATTCCACGAATATAGCGATCCTTTTCTGGGAGTTGTAAAAAAGTTTTTAGTACTTTTTGGCTAATCAATCGGAAATCTCCAACATTTCGTGGAATCTGAGTTTCAGAAATATTCGCAAGCAATCGATAGTACAAAAGGGCGGTATATTTTTTGAGCCAATTATCATTACGATTGGTTCTGCGTGCGTACACAATTTCAAAACCATCTTCCCATTCTTGGAGCATTTTTTCAATCAAAGAAATTGGGTCCTGTCAATCTGCATCCATTGAAATAATCGCGTCACCTGATGCATTCGTATAGCCAGCTGTCAAAGCTGCTTGGTGGCCAAAATTTCTACTCAAATTGATTCCCTTCACATTTTTATCCATTTCACAAATTTTCAAAATTTCCGCCCAGGTTTCATCAGGACTTCCATCATTCACAAAAATCAATTCATAATCATATTTTTTCTCCAAATTTGCAAAAATTTTTTTGAATTCATCATAAAAAAGAGAAATGTTTTTTTCCTCTCGATACGCGGGCACTACAAATGAAATGAGTTTTTTATTCATATTTTTGAAGACAAAAAACAAAATAACCAAGTATTTTCCAGAAAATATACACCAAAAGAAGGCTTCCAAGTATAAGTCATGCTTCTATTGTGGTAAGATTTTTCAAAAAATAAATCAATCACATCGCCAAAGTTGCCAAAAATATGGATAATAATTCTATCATTTTTGAATCTTTTTTTGACTTTATTCCGTAAAATTCAAAAAAAGAGATTTTTGGTGTGGTTGCAAGAAATAAAATCCCAAAAAATACGAATAAAATCGGGAAAAATACCTCGAGCCGCGCTGGAATATTGATCCAATTTTGTAAAATCTGCAACGCAAAAAATACTCATTGAATCAAGAAAATCGCCCACCACGAATACATTGACAATTCTTTTTTATAAGAATCCTCAAAATTTGAGTCGTGTGAGGTATCAATGAGAATTAATGATTTTTCTGAAATAGGAATTTTTTGAATTATTGGCGCTAAAAATTCAACACTCACGCCGATTACCAACAAAATATATACCAATAAACTGAGGCTATCTGCAACGGAATTTTGTCCTGCCAAAATCGAAAAAATCACCATTAGAAGAGCTACCAAGGCAGAGCTATAAAAAATTCTTGAATCAATCGCAAAAAATATCCCCACGAACCAAAGTGTCCACAAAATCGCGATTTCAAAAGAAGCGCGAAATACCGCGAGCACTCCAAAAAAAATCACAAAAGCACAAAAAAATCCAACAAAATTCCGAATCGTAAAAAATGATTTTTCGGAATCTTTCATCGGATTTTGGGATTCTCAATTGAGAATATTATTCAAAGGAATCAAAATCGGAGAGCATGCCACCAACACCAAAAAAACCCAAGTCATTTGACTTAGAGGCGCGATTGCATAAGTAAATGTATTTGCCAAGACAAAGAAAAAAATCGAAGCAATGGCACAGGCCCAAAGAAAAAACATGCCTTAATTATATGATTTTTTCAAAAAAGTCAAGATACGTACAATTTACATTTTTTCAAAAAATTCTTAATTTTGCTTTTTATTTTATTCTCGAATTTTTTTATACAGCCACCACACAAATTTTGATGGCAAAAATTGCATGCACCAAGTCCAAAAATAATAAAATCTTGCCTTCAAATTCATCTTATAACCAAGTTTTTTAGCCTTCTTGCGGGCTAAAAGTGTATTTTTTATCATTTGTTTTTGCTTGATGAGGACCGAATTTTTCCCATGGATTCGATATTGCACCAGAATTTTTTGTAAATTATACATTTTGTACAAAGTCCCGAGGCGCATCCAAAATTCCAAATCTTCCGCCACCTCAAAATTTTCATCATACCGGAGTGCGCCAAGCATGCTCGCACGAATCATCACCGCACTCTGCGCAATCGGGTTTTTTATCAAAAATGAGTTCTGAATTTCCCCATTTGTTTCAGGTAATTGTCGAATTTTTCCAACCTTCCCATCTTGATCAATAAATTGAAAATTGGAGCCACACAAAATATATTCAGGATTTTTTTCAAGAAAATCAAGTTGCTGAGAAAATCGCTCTGGGAGCGCAACATCATCACTATCAAGGCGTGCGATAAATTCACCACGAACCATGTCCAGAGCCCGATTCGCCGTCCGACAAACCGTCAAATTTTTTGCATTTCTGAGCGCAATAATCCGCGAATCTTTTTTTGCAAATTCTTGAATAATTTCCCAACTATTATCCGCACTACAATCATCAATAATGATAAATTCAAAATCTCCAAAAGTTTGATTTAACACGCTTTGTATCGCCTCAGAAATATATTTTCAAGCATTATAGTTGGGCATGATAACAGAAATTTTTGGCATTTTGAAAATTGTTTGAATATTGTAAGCTACCCAACCATGCGCTGTTTGAGCTCAGAGTCACCGCCCTCACGAATCGAATAAATACATCCACAATAATTTTGTCGATAAATATCATGTTCTTTCGTATACTCGGCAGAAAGCGCAAATCCACCGCGTTTTCTGAACGGAATATCCAAAAATTCGATTCCAAATTGCTCAGCATGCTTATGTCCCATAAAAAACATTTTATCCAAATCTTTTTTTGGGCTAGTATTGAGCGAAGTGGTAAAATATTTGATTCCGAGGCGCTTGGCAAGTTTGGCGGCGACATACATTCGCATATCGTAGCAGCGCGTACATTTTTCGCCCGTTTTTTCCGGTGTATACTCAAACCCACGGATTCTATCGAAAAAATTTTTCACATCATACGCTCACTTGATGAATGGAATTTTTTCCAGATCACAAACTTTTTTGAAGGCTTCAAAACGCTTGTCATACTCGGATTTTGGCTGAATATTAGGGTCGTACCAAAAACAAATCAACTCATATTCATCCTTGAGTTGCAAAATCGGCATCACGACATCAGGTCCACAACACACATGCACCAAAACACGTTCCTTGGGCAAATGGTCGCGATACAACCGATTTTCAAGAATATAAAGCGAAATCGTATGGGAAAGGCCTGGAATCAAAAATTTTTTGAGATTATCCGCGTACAATCGCGAAACATGCGTGTATTCTGGAATGTTGGCACGAATTTCTGTAGAAGAAATTTTCGGAAAATGCGATTCAGAAAAAATTTCAAAATTCTTAATTTTCTGCAAAAAATTTTCATCAAGATTTTTTTCAAAATCCTCGCGCGGAATAAAAATTTTAGCAATTTTTTGGCTGGCGTAATTTTCCGCATCCCAATTTGGCATCGATTCTATCGTATCCACACCAAAAATGTGCACCAAATCTGGCACATATTTTTCGCGTGCATATTGATCGACATCACGAGTAATCATCTCACCGTGCCAATTTTTCAGAAAAAAATCATCCAAAATCACACGCTCATCACGCAATTCTTCCACAAATAATTCAAGCATTTTGAGGCGATGTTCGTCGCTCACATGATAGGTTTTATCATCACGCTGAGAAGACGGAATAATGACGATTTTATCGGGTTTTTTATAATGCAATATCGCACGAATAATTGACGCGTGCCCAATATGAGGCGGATCAAATGCTCCTCCAAAAATATAAATCATAGAAAAAAATTTTGAAAAGTATATTGAAGAAAAAATTTTTTGCAAAAAATTTTGGAAAATAAAAATCCCATTTTAGGGATTTTTTTCGAGTTTTATATCTCCATTTTCCTTTTTTATAAAAACCTTCTCATTCACATTAAACGAATAAAGATAATCATTTGAAATTACAAATTCTTCTTTTCAAGAATTATCTTCTATAAAAATTCTAATATCACCATCATTAAAATCATTTGGTACGGTAATTTTTTTCTTTTCATTTTGAGAAATTTCAAACTTTTCAGAATGTAACAAATTTTTATGCTGAAAAAATTCAATTTTTCCCATAAAATTTTCATCAGTTTGATTAAATATTTCAATATTTCAATTCTTAAAAACATAGAATAAACAACCAAGCAAAAGAATAGAGATTAAAAAACAAAAAGAAAAAATAATAAACAAATATTTATAAAATTTATGCATAAAAAAATATTTTTCAAAAATAAAAATCTCTGTTTTTAGGGATTTTTATTGACATCGTCCGATTGAAGATATTGAAAGCTCAGATCTCATTCCTGAATGTTTGCTTGAGAAAATTTATAAGCAGAATAAATAGATAAGGTAATATATCACAAAATTATCACTCCTAAAACAATAAGTATATTTTTTAAAATTTTATTCATATTAGCATCAATTATTCAAACCAACCTTGAACCTTTGTATATTTTCATTGTTCTTGTGCTGATACACTTATACTAGAGGCTGAAAATATAATGAAAAGAATAGAAAAAAATGCGATTAATCTCTTGAGCATAAGATTTAAAATTATGAATGAAATAAACTCGTACCATTTTGAAATTTCCTTCTTAATCTTTGCAAAGATATTATTTTTTCAAGTAACAATTTTATTGTATGAAAATTCTTAAATTTGTCAAAACTTTTTTAAAATTTTACAATAAAAAACCCAATATTTTTGGGTAACCGAAGTATTATATAGAAAATTTTTAAAAGTCAAATTTATTTTCAAAAATCTGAAAATATTTCAAAAAATAATTTTGCAGAAAAAATTTTTCAATAAAAAATCCCCTGACCAAAGGGATTTTAAATTTTTTAAAGCTTTAACACAGAAACTATTTTCGACCGCTATGTACGGAAGAATTTTTCACGAGTTCTTGCATTGCTGCATAGCGAAGGAATTCATATTCAAGTTCCATAGCGCGCTGTGGATCGAGCTCAGTTGGATTTTCAGATTTATATTCTTCAATAAGCCGAGCGGCCTCTTGTTTTTTCTTTTCGATTTCATCCGCATCAGAAAGTTGTTCAGCATTATCAAGTGCATCAATTACGATAGTGACATCATCTGGCGTGATAGTAAGCACTCCTCCACCAGAAACATATTGTGCTGTTTTTTCTGTATCATTTTCACGATACACAAGAGACAAAACTCCTGGACGCACCACTGATAAAAGTGGTTCATGATTTGGTAAAACAGTGATTTGTCCATTCTCAGTCATCAAAGTGATTTTTTCAAAAGAATCATGAGAAAAAACATTTCCAGATGCAGAAGTCAGAGTAATTTTCATATTGTGAAAAGAGAGTTTGAAATGTTGGAAAATTAAATTATTTCTGTTCAGCTTCGTATGCCGCGATTACATCATCAATTCCAGCCTTATAAAGGAAGAATCGTTCAGGAATATGATCCACTTCCCCATTCATAATCATTTTAAATCCGCGAACTGTATCAGAAAGTTTCGCATACACACCAGGATTTCCTGTGAATTGTTCCGCTACGAAGAATGGCTGAGAGAAAAATCTTTCGATTTTACGAGCGCGAGCCACCACTTGCTTGTCTTCTTCAGAAAGTTCATCCATACCAAGAATCGCGATGATATCCTGCAATTCTTTGTAACGCTGAAGAATTTTCTGACAACCGCGAGCTACATTGTAGTGCTCTTCTCCCACAACCTTTGGTGTCAAAACTGTTGAAGTAGAGTCAAGTGGATCCACCGCTGGATAGATACCAAGTTCCGCAATAGATCGGTTCAATACCACTGTCGAATCAAGGTGCGCAAATGTGTTTGCTGGAGCTGGGTCAGTCAGATCATCCGCTGGTACATATACTGCCTGAACGGATGTAATAGAACCATTTTTTGTAGAGGCGATACGTTCCTGAAGGGCACCCATATCAGTCGCGAGAGTTGGCTGGTACCCTACCGCAGAAGGAATACGGCCAAGAAGTGCTGAAATTTCAGAACCCGCCTGTGTGAAACGGAAAATATTATCCACAAAGAGAAGTACATCGCGTTTTTCGACATCACGGAAATATTCCGCCATTGTAAGGCCTGTCAAGGCCACACGAGCACGAGGTCCTGGAGCTTCATTCATCTGACCGAATACCATTGCTGTTTTATCAATCACACCAGAATCCTTCATTTCATGATACAAATCATTTCCTTCACGAGTTCGTTCACCTACACCCGCAACCACAGAATATCCTCCGTGTTCAGAAGCGATATTGTGAATCAATTCTTGCATGATCACCGTTTTTCCCACTCCGGCACCACCAAAAAGTCCTACTTTTCCACCTTTCAACATTGGCGCAATCAAGTCAACCACCTTGATACCAGTTTCAAAAATTTCTGTCTGAGTAGAAAGTTCTTCAAATGAAGGAGATTTTCGATGAATTGGATCTTTGCGTTCAGATTTTGGAACTTCACCATCGTCGATAGGATCACCCAAAACATTAAACATACGACCAAGAACAGCTTCACCCACTGGCACAGAAATTGGAGCGCCAGTTGATACTACAGAGAGTCCGCGCTTTACACCTTCCACAGGATTCATGGCAATAGTACGAACCGTGCCATCACCAAGCTGCTGCTGAACTTCAAGAATGAGTTTTGAAGGCGCGCCCTGCACTTCAAGTGCTTCATAAATTTCTGGAACGTATCCATCATTGAAAGTAACATCAATTACCACACCGATAATTTTTGTGATAACACCTGTATGTTGAGTCATAAGAGAAAAAACTATTAAAACACGAAGATTATATAAAAAATCTCTGAAAAAGCAAAATGTTTTTGAAAGATTTTTTGTAAAGGATTTTTGTGGAAATTTTGGATTTTTGTTTTGGAAATTTTTTTGAAAATTTTTGAAAAATTATTCTTTATTTTTTACTGTTATCATAGAAAAAAATAATAAAACATGAAACAATCTATCACTGATATCTCTGGTTTCAAAAAAATCAAGTCCATGAGCAAAATGATTACGAAGATTCCATCATTCTTCTTTAGTTAATAATGTTTTTAAATAAAATTCCATATCTTCTCATCTCTCTTTGAAGATTTCTTGTAATATTCAACTAGAAAGTAAGGAATCTAAAGATAAATATTCCAATTGTCCATCTTTATAATTAATAATCGTTTTTCACATCCATCTTGCCAATAATCGAAAACTACTTTCAATAAAAGGAATAGCCAAAGCAGAAAAAGATAGATAATCTTTTTCATAATATTTTTTCAAAATTTTTTCCAATAATAACAACTCTTTGTTACTATATATCGATTCTTTTCGGAATTCTTCCATTAAAGAATCTAATGTTGTTGTTTGAATAAATTTTTCTAATACTTGTTCCATAAAAATATTACTTACTGAAATATTTAAAAGTGCTTGTTTATATAAATGCAGATTCTCATTATTTCATGTACTTACCGTGAAACCATTTTTATCAATATATCGAGAAGTGAATAAATATAATATTGGATGATTTTTTATACTTTCTTGAAGTTGTTTTTGTATTTCTTTCTTTTTTGGCAAAAAATACGCGCCAATATTGCTAATAAGTATTTTTATTTCGCTATTCATAAAGAAACAAGCAACATAATCTTCCATTTCTTTATCACTAATAGAGAATGATGTTTTTATTGTCTGCATCTCATCTTTTATTTTTTCGGGTTGATTTTGAAAAAAATTGATAATTTCATCACGAACATTTTTTATGGATTTATAATGTTGATACTTTTTATAAAAATTCATTATTTTATCAAAATCTCAACTTAATAGCAAATTTCGACCATTATTTTTTACATTTTCATAAAATAAATTCTTCATTTTTCATAATACCCGCAAAATATCTTCTTCGCTATTTTTTATATTATAATATTCTGCTAATCTTTCACAAACATTTTCCAATAAATAAAAAGTATCCGCTTGATTTAATGCTTCTTCTAGAAAAGAAATGATTTTTAATTTATTTATATAATCTATATTTTGTCTTGCTTTCTTATTTTTAATTAATAAATCATAAGAAAATCACCATAATCATGGACTATTTAACTCAAAAATTTCTTGTTCATAGTCAATAATTATTCATTCTAATTGCTTTAAATATTCTTTTTGATTCAAAGAGATTACAATATCCACAAGTCGTGTCAGTAATTTTTTTCAATGAATTCCATCAACTTTACGTTCGATAATAATCTTTAATCATGTTTCTATTAATTCTTTCTTTAAAGAAAAATCAATATCTTTTCAGGTGAAGTTTTTAGCACAATCATATATTACATCTAAATAATGAAATTTAATCAATAAGTTTTTTGTATGTAATGCTCGATATTTCCAATATTCTATAACTTCTATTGTGATAGATTCTTTCGATGGATATTCTAACACAAGATCTCCATTTTTATCTGTTTGTCTATATAATGGTCAATATGAAATTCCCCAAGAAGTTTCAGATCATAAATTTTGATATAATGAAAAAATTATGCGTTCAGCTTCTATTTCAAATCGAAATTCATCGTACACATCTTGATTATCTTTAATCAATTGATTTATGTAATCAATAATATTGAAACAATGAAAATCTCCGTGAGAATCAATTATATTATATAAATCTTATAATTCATTTTTCATAAAATTTTTTTTAAAAAATCTATTTCCCCATAATTCTATCTACAATAATTCCCGTCGCGACTCAAGCATTGAGACTTTCCGCTCCACCAAATCGCGGAATGGTGATTTTGTCAGTGATGTATGGCAAAATATTTGACCGAATCCCATGTGCTTCGTTTCCAATAATCAAAAATCCTTCTGGTAAAAATTTTTGCGTGTGAAGATTTTTGCCAGCCAAAAGTGCTCCATAAATTTTTTTTCCTTTTTGTTCAGTCAAAAATTGTTCCAAATCTACATAAATCACACGCACACGCGTAAATGATCCCATCGTCGCCATCAGCGTTTTGGAATTATAAATATCGACCGTATCGGGTGATGCAATAATCTCAGAAATACCATACCAATCAGCAATTCTAATGATAGTACCGAGATTTCCTGGATCATTGATGCCATCCAATACAAGCGAAAACTTGGAACGATTTTCAAAAAAATTATTTTCTGGCATTTCAACAACCACCACGCCATCGCGATTGGAAGTAAGCGAAGTGATTTTTTTCAACTCAATTTCAGAAATTAGCTCACACGGGAAATTTTTCTGCAATGGATTCAAAAAATCATGCACTAAAAATCCCTCTACAATACGAAAATCTGAATTGATTACTTCCAGAATTGCCTTTTTACCTTCCACCAAAAAACGCCCGAGCTCGTGTCGCGTTTTTCTATCAGCAAGGGATTTTAGGTATGCAATTTTATTTTTTGAAATCATATTTTATTTTTCAGTTCATTTATCCATCGCAACATTAGAAAGTCGATCTGCTTCTTTATTTTGTTCGCGCGGAATATGAATATATGTAATTTTCCCATCCCAATCAGCCAAAATATCCTGAATTTCGAGAAAAATTCGCCGCAAATTTTCATTTTTAATCTTAAAATTTCCTGAAAGTTGCTCGATCGCGAGCTTGGAATCGGCGCGCGCTTCTATCTCCGTGGCACCCATTTCAATACACTTTTCAATACCAATTTTGATGGCGGTATATTCTGCAATATTATTAGTGGTTTCGCCCAAAAATCGATATCACTTTTTGAGCGGATTCATATTTTCATCAGCAATAAAAATCCCACAGCCCGCTGGGCCAGGATTTCCGCGTGAACCACCATCTGTAAAAAGCAACAATTTTTGAGTCATATTGAAAAATTTTCTGAATTATAATGATTTTATAAAAAAAGCGAAGTCAATTTTTGGCAATTTTTTGCAAAATTGAGAATTTTTCATTACAATAGAATTATTATTTTTTAAAAAATACACATGCACGAATTTCCGTACGGAATGTTTTTTGGTGGAGTGGGGCTTTTTCTGATTGGAATGATGCTCATGACAGATGGACTCAAAGCTGCGTCAGGCCCAACATTGGTAAAATTTCTAGAAAAAACGACCAACACGCGCCTCAAAGGTTTTTTGTCAGGTTTTATCGCAACTACGATTTTACAGTCATCAGCCGCCACAACCCTCCTGGCAATCGGGTTTATCAATGCGGGAATTCTCACTTTTGCGAACTCACTTTGGCTTCTTTTTGGAGCGAATGTCGGAACAAGTATGACAGGTTGGTTTGTTGCGCTCGTCGGCCTCAAAATTAAAGTCGAAATTTTTGCCATGCCAATGATTGGTGCGGGAGTGTTTTTACAAATGTTTTTTAAGAAAAAATTGGGAGCATTTGGATGAATTCTTGCTGGATTTGGAATTTTGTTTCTATGACTTGGATTCATTCAAGAAGCTTTTTCACAAGCATCAAGCCTGTTCGATTTTACACCACTTTTGAATCTCGGCATGTGGTCAACGCTTGCATTTTTGGGCGTAGGACTTGTCATCACTCTTCTCGCGCAATCTTCGACGGTTTCAACCGCACTCATTCTTTCACTTTCTGCAACAACAGATTTGCCAATTATTTCTGCGGCGGCAGCGATTATCGGTGCGAATATCGGAAGTACGATTACAGCGATTTATGGAGCCATGGGAGCGACTGCAAATGCCAAGCGCGCGGCCTCAGCACATATTTTGTTCAATGTGACTGCCGGAATTGTTTCGTTCGCGCTTTTACCATTTCTCGTACAATTTTTGGATATTTTCATCGAATTTTTCAAGATGGATTCGTCGGATGCTACCAAACTCGCACTTTTTCATACACTTTTTAATGTTTTGGGCGTACTTCTCATGATTCCGCTTGCCAAATATATCGCACAATTTTTGGAAAAATGTTTTACAAAAGACGATATCCTTATTGAAAAACCAAAATATTTGGACGACAATCTGCTTTCGATGCCACCACTTGCCATTGAAGCGCTTTCTAAAGAACTTGATCGTTTTCGTGATTTGCTCATTACCTCGGTTCGTGGCTTTGTTTCGTACTTGCACGAAGAATGAACCATTTTACCAAAAATCAATAAACTCGATGAACTCGGGACGAGCATTACGGATTATATCAATAAAATGGCAAAATCCACGATGGCAGAATCTATCGCCGAGCAACTCACAGAATGCTTGCGTATTCGTGATCAATATTCCAAAAGTGCGGATTATCTCAAAAAACTTGTTTCCGAGCACAAAGAATTGAAAAAGTATGATAAAGCGATGGATAAGCAGATTTACGAATTTTTACATAAAATCGATATTTTGCTGGAATATATTGATACGCCGATCGGTAGCAAGCCAAAAAATCTTTCAAAACGCAAACTAGATGAATTCGATGTAGATTATGGAAATTTCAAACAACTACTTATGAAATCGACGGTTGTAGGGACAACGAGCATAAAAGATATGGAAAGTATCACCAATCTTGCCCGTTCCCTTCGTCGAATGATTTATTCTTTTGCAAAAGCACAAAAAATTACTTATCATAACCTTGAAGAAAATACAAAATAAAATTCCCTACCAGGGGAATTTTTTAAATTATCCAATATGAAACGACAAAAAATATTACGAGGATTTTTTTGATGTAAAACCCTGTTTACTTGAAGCTTCTATCGCGCCAAGAAGAATGGCTTGAATAGAATATTTGCCCGTCAGTAATTGTTCTGTATAATGTTGAGCAATGAAGTTTGAGAAAGAATTCTGATTTCTATCCACTGCCAACTTCGTTCGCGAATAGTGTCGACCCAACATTGGCACCCCCATCGTTCTTTCCCATTCATAGAGAATATCCTGTATTTCATTTATACAACGCTCGTCAGAAGCATGAACCACTAAATTATCATTATGTGCTGCGAATGCTGTAAAACCGCTTGGAATTTTAAAAGTAACACGCGACTCAAATTTTTTTCCTATCTGTTGTAATCTCTGATAGAGCCAATCTATCGTATCAAAATTCAAAGCCTCCAATTTTTGGGCATCAAGTGTTCTATAACATTTGAATGCATGCCCTTCCGGATTCTTAGGAAAATCTGTACACTGCATTTGAAACCACCCTCAATTGTCCAATGTATCATATTTTTTTTCAAGACCAGTAAGCAGTGTATTATAATAATTCCTTTCCTCAGCATGTCATTTATAGAAATTCATGCAAAAATCTTTATCCTGATTATTTCGAATATAGAAATCAGGATTAGTCGTGAGAAGTTCATATATAATATCTCGCACTCAGTCAATCTGTTTTTCTACTTTTACACTATTGCCCTGTGTTTTCGTGATATTTTTTTGATTCCACAAAAGAGCAATTTTCTTTTCTGCATTATTAAAAGCCGCATACTCAGCAACCGATTTGAGCAATGAAGAAGGAGAATTTGAGTCCATAAATTATTAATTATAATAATTTTCTTTAATCCAATATAATTATTTCATAAAATTTTTAAAATGTCAAATGTTATCACGAAAAAATAAAATCCCCTGACCAAGAGGATTTTTTAAAGCCTTTACCACAATTATTCTTTCATAGATTCCACTCCAGAGACAATTTCTGTGATCTCTGTTGTAATAGCTGATTGTCGTGCCTTGTTGTAAATGAGTGTCAAAGCACCAGCCTTTTTGCTTGCTGCATCTTTTGCATTTTTCATCGCAACCATGCGAGCAGCATGTTCTGAAGCGCGAGCTTCAAGAATTGTTTCATATACCATTGCATCCAAAATCATTGGAACCACATAATCCAAAATCGTTTCTGGATTTGGTTCAATAATGAAGTCAATATTTTCATGCGAATCTTTCTGAGTCTCGTCGCCAGAAATACGATTTAAGAAATCTGTAATTTCTTTTTCCTGAAATGGAAAAATGGGTTTTACGACTGGAAGCTGAGAAATGGCTGAAACATAATGATTATACACGATTGAAATTTTGGAATATTTTCCAGAATTCCACGCGTCCAACAAAAATCGCACAACAGATCGCGCTTCTGAAATTGTAGCAGGATCCTTGATTTCATCAGAATAATCAGCAATCATATTCTGATTCATCCGAAGAATAAAATCACGAGCGCGTTTTCCAATAACCACGAAATCATTATCACGAGCATATCCACCACCTTCGCGGCGCAAATATTCCATCACTTTTTTAAAAGTATTCACATTGTACCCGCCACACAATCCTTTTTGCGAAGCAATTACAACAATGAGTTCCTTCTGAGTATTTGGTGCAATAGTATATTTTTTGAAAATATTTTCATCACTGGAAATAGTTTTCAAAATTGAAAGTGCCGCCATCGCAAACGAGCGAAGTTGGAGGACATTTTCTTGAGCTTTTTTCATTTTGACCGTTGAAATAAGCTCCATCGCTTTGGTAATTTTTCCAGTATTTTTTACCGTTTTAATACGGGATTTAATCTCTTTTCCAGCAGCCATAATGAATTAAAAATTATTTTTTAGAACCAAATACTTTTGCAAAATCATCAAGGAATTTCATAAGCGATTCTTTGGTTTCATCAGAGAAATCTTTCGTTTCACGAATTGCATTCAAAATTGTTCCTTCGCGTTCAAGTGCCAAGTATAATTCTTTTTCGTAGTCCAAAATATCATCAACAGCAATCGCATCAAGATAACCATTATTTCCAGCAAAAATGATACAAGTTTGTTTTTCAAAAGCAATTGGAGAATAAATTCCTTGTTTGAGAATTTCTACCATGCGTTTTCCACGTTCCAATTGTTTCTTTGTATCAGCATCCAAATCAGAAGCAAATTGAGAGAAGGCTTCGAGCTCACGGAACTGAGCCAATGTCAATTTGAGACTACCAGCATTCTTTTTCATCGCTTTTGTCTGAGCAGAGCCACCCACACGAGATACAGAGTTTCCGACATTAATCGCGGGCTTGATGCCAGCATTGAAGAGTCCGGATTCTAGGAAAATCTGTCCATCAGTAATAGAAATCACATTCGTAGGGACATATGCAGAGATATCGCCAGCTTGAGTTTCAATGATTGGAAGTGCCGTCAAAGAACCAGCACCCAATTCATCATTCAATTTCGCAGCTCGTTCCAAAAGACGAGAATGAAGGTAGAATACATCACCAGGATAGGCCTCACGCCCAGGTGGACGACGAAGAAGAAGCGACATTTCACGATATGCATTTGCATGTTTTGTCAAATCATCGTACACAATAAGTGCATGCTCTCCATTGAACATAAAATATTCACCCATAGCCGCACCAGCGTATGGAGCCAACCACTGCATCGCAGCAGGAGAAGAAGCACCAGCAGATACCACAATTGTATAATCCATGGCACCAGCTTTACGAAGTTCTTCTGTGATAGCAACTACTTTTGAATCCTTCTGACCAATAGCTACATAAACACACTTCACGCCAGTTCCTTTTTGATTCAAAATCGTATCAATCGCCACCTGAGTTTTACCAGTTTGACGATCACCAATGATCAATTCTCGCTGTCCACGACCAATTGGTACCAAAGCATCAATCGCCTTAAGACCAGTAGCCAATGGTTCATGAACGGATTTACGACTCATCACGCCTGTAGCCACGCGTTCTGATGGATAATATTCAGTAGCCTGAATTTCTCCAAGTCCATCAATCGGATTTCCAAGTGGATCAACTACGCGTCCAAGAAGATTTTTCCCTACAGGAATTTCAAGAATTTTTCCAGACGCTGTTGCCACCATTCCTTCATGAATTGTGGAAAAACCAGAAAGTACCACCACACCAACAAAGTGTTCTTCCAGATTCATTGCCACACCACGAGCACCAGATTCAAATTCTACCACTTCGTTGTATGCAATGTCTGAGAGGCCAACTACTTTAGCAATTCCATCACCAAGATACGAAACAACTCCAGAATTTTTGCGTTCTGGGGCAATTTCTGCGCTATCAAGTCGGGCTTCTATATCACGGATCAGTTCCTCCGCGAGTGCTACAGAATTATGAGACATAAAAAAGCATTAAATATTGAAATAAAGATGGATTAAAGAGTGTGGGCAAAATCCTGAAATGACAAATCCACCATATCATCTCCATAAAATATACGAATTCCTCCGATAATTTTTTCATTCTGAACAAATCTTCGTTCAGTATTTTCTGGCGCGTCTGGGAAAAATTTTTTCACTGCTTCACCAAAAAATTTTTCCAAAAATTCTTGAGAAATCGCTGCCGTGTGTTCCACTCGAAAAAATTTTACTTGCTTGTGTTTTGGATGAGAAAGCTCTGAGCGTTTTCCGATTTGCTTGAGAGAATTTGTATAATCTTTCAAAACAATCAAAACATTTTCCAAATCTTCTCGAGAGTACTGGTTGAGATTTTGAGTAACCATAATTAAAAATTGATATCTTTATGAGAATTTTTGAGAAATTGTTCGTTCGCCTCGTTTTTTCCAAAAAGTTTTTGATTCATCTTGAGAGCAACATCGAGAACTTTTTGTTTCATTGTGTCAGCAAGAACTTTTCGCTCATGTTCCACATCAGCAAATCCTTTTTTTCGAGCAAGTTCTGCCTCAGTAGCAGCCTCAGTTCGAATAGTTTCAGCTTCTTTTCGAGCATTTTCTACGATTTCATTTGCCATCGTTTTTGCGTCAATACGAGCATCATCGCGAATTTTTTCAGCTTCTGTGCGAGCTGTATCAACAATGTGAGCACTCGATGAAATATCCTCTTCAAGCTGTATGCGTTTTTGCGCTTCCACATCAAGAAACGCCAAATACGGCTTGAAAAAGAATTTCCATAGTACAAATACGATAATACCAAGATTAATTGCCTGAATCACAAGCGTTGGTACATGAATCAAGTCTGCCATAGAAAAAGAAAGTCAATTAAATAAGCTGAAAAACGAAAATTACGCCGAATTACGCTGTAAGAAGGAAAAGAGAAAGGAACGCAAGAAGACCAAGAAGTTCCGCAAACGCAAGAGCCATAAGCATAGGAGTAAATACTTCTTTCGCAGCAGATGGATTACGACCAATCGCTTCCATAGCACTTTTACCGATAAGACCAATCGCAAGAGCTGGACCAATAAGAGCAAGAAGAGCAAGACCTTTTGCAAGAGCAACCATAATAAAAAAGAAAAAAAATAAATGAAATCCCTGAAAGTCAGGAGGAAAATATTTTTCTCAAAATATTTTCACGCCAAATTTTCAAAAATTTGAGAATTAGTGACCTTCAATGAGAGTCACAGATTCTTTAATATAAATACAAGAAAGGAGAGAGAAGATGAATGCTTGGATACAAGCCACAAGCAATTCAAAGAACCAAATTGGCAAAACAACGATTCCTCCAAGTCCACCCATTCCAATCATGTTTCCGAGGTATTGCATTACCATAATCAAGGCCACACCCGCAAAAATATTGGCAAAAAGTCGAACAGAGAGTGACAAAATGCGAGAGAATTCTCCCAAAAAGTGAATCCAACCAACTGGAACATTGATTACTTTTTCAATAATAGTGTGTCCAGAAAAATTAAATAGAAAATGTTTCCAGTGGCCCATCAAGCCCTTTCGCATCATACCTGCAATATGAGATATAATAATCACTACGAGAGCGAGCGCAAGTGTTGTTCCCATATCAGAGTTAAATGGTCGCAAATAATGGTGCAATGCCGGACTTACAAGCCCAACCCAGTCAAGAATCAATCCAAAAAAATTCGCGAGCAAAATAAAAGCAAAAAATCCTCAGAGCATTGGGAAATAGAGTCGCGCATATTTTTTATCGCCAACTGTCTCAGTCGTAAAGGTATCAAGTCGATTCACAAGATCAAGCCCCATACTTTTGAGGCGAGGAAAAGCCTTTGTTTTGATAGCAGTATAAAAAATTGCCACCAACACGAAAAGTACTACCATAAAAATCCAAGTCGAAAGAACGGTATTAGTAATAGGAATTCCTGCAATTTCCCAGAGTTGATCCCCAGAAATCCCAGGAATATGAGGACCAGAATGTGCCGCTTGAGTTGCGGTTTCGAGAGAATGAGTAGTTGCTGTCGCCATAAAATAAATACTTTTTCGACGGAAGTATATAAAAATCCAAAAAAAAATCAAATTTTTCTCAACTTTTTTTCAGAAAAAATGGTTTTGTAGATTTTTGAAATATTTTTTACAAATTTTTTATGAAAAATTTTTTCAAAAAGTCCTCAAAAATTATTATTTAAAAATTCTCAAATTACTGCAAAATAACGAGAGAAGTCTTGTCTTGTGAGATATCCTGATTCTTGAGTTTATAATTATTTCCGGAAGCAATTTCTGCACCCAAAACGGCTACTAAATCTGAGCCAGTTGGTGCAAATGTTACGAGCATTTTCGGTTCAATTTGTTCCAAAAATTTTTGTTCTGTCTTAGAAAATGGAGCCACCAAAACATCGAGTTGGCCAAAAAAATCAAAAATTTTCGCGTCAATTTCTGTAGGAATTTCTGGAATATATCCAATCCAAAAACCTTCTACACGAAACATATAATAATGAATTTTTTGATCCTCGCGAACATACATCAAAAATCCCGATTTTTCATATTCGCCTGAACACCCAATCTGAAGGCCATCCAAATCGACATGATTTTTTTCGAGGATAATATTTTTTTTCTCAGATGAAATAGTGATTGTATTATTTTTATAAAGGAATTCCATAATATTACATAAAATGTTTATTTTTTTCAATAAAACCAAAAACATCAGGTTTTATGAAAATATCTTTGAGTCGCTCTGGTTCAAACCATTTGTAACCAATAAAACGCTCTTCACGACGAGGTCGAGGCTCATCGCTACCAGTATATCGAACGAGAAAAAGTGAAACTTCTTTATGAATCATCGGCGATCCTTCCATGTGACCAGCTATGAAAGAATAATTGATCGTATTCATAAATTTGATAACCTCCAAAAATTCTGTATTCAGTCCTGTTTCCTCTGAAATCTCACGCAGGGCGGTTTCTGCGGCAGTTTCATCATTTTCAATATGCCCTTTGGGAAGTACATATTCCGTGTCGCCACGAGCATTTTTCCAAGCCAAAAGAAGAATTTCTAAAGTATTATTTCGCTTTCTATACACGATACCACCAGCACTTTTTTCATGAAGTTCTGTCATATCAAAGTATAAAAAAATTAAAAATCTTCGGCAGTATATTGATTTTTTTCAAAAACGCAAAAAAACTCTTGAGAAAAGTTGATTTTTTTTTGTTTTTCGTTACTCTATAGCGAAAGAATTTTATTTCTCTTGATTTTTATGCGATTTCGAATCAAAACGGATATTTTCCGAAAAGCCATTGATGCAGCCAGTCGAGCTGCGAGCACTTCCAATCTTGCACCAATTCTTGAAAATATCATGATTGATGCAGGATACGAGGAAGTTACTTTTACGGGAAATAATTTAGAAATGTCGATTGAATATAGTGTTAAGGAAGGTGTCGAGGTGGAAAATCCTGGAAGATTTACACTTTCGGCAAAATTTTTGCTTTCCTATGTGTCACTTGTACAAGATCCTGAAATTACACTTGATTATGAAGGTGGTGGGAGTGCTTCTATTATTACCAATGGTGGGCGCACAAAACTTCATGGCATGGATCCAGAAAAATTCCCAAGTATTCCGATGCTTGCGGAAGAAAATCCCATTATTTTAAATGCAGAAGATTTTCGTGGCGCAATCGATAAAACTATTTTTTCCGCTGCTGAAGGAAACGTTCGTCCGATGCTTGCCGGAATTTATATGAATGCAACGGGAGAAAAACTTATTTTTGCATCAACGGATAGTTTTCGTTTGTCAGATTATTCTTTGGTTCCAAAAAATCCAATTTCGCACCAACCAATCATCATCCCAAAGCGAACAGCACTCGAATTATCACATTTGATGAATACAGAAAATATCAAAGAAGTAGAAATTTTCACACAAGAATCACAAATTCTCATTCACATTGGCGCTGTAAAAATGACTTCTCGCCTGCTTTCTGGAAAGTTTCCTGAATATAGTGCTTTTTTTCCAAAAGAATTTCAAACAAAAAGCACGGTTTTGCGTACAGAATTTATCAACGCTCTCAAGCAAGTAGATTTGGTCGCACAAAAAAATAATCACAATATCCGCATTCGTTCGCTTTCCGAAGGAAAAATCGAAATTTTTACGGGCGACACAGATATGGGAACAAGTAATCGTACAATTTCCGGAACAGTAGAATGAAAAGATGATACCGTTGGGATTAACAGCACTTATTTACTTGCTGTGTTGAATGTGATTCGCGACGACTATGTGAGTTTTGAATACAAAAATCCTCTCTCCCCTATCGTGATTCGCGGCGTTGCTACCGAAAATTCTTCCACTCAAGAATATCGCCATCTTATTATGCCTCTCAAAATTTAATTTATGAAAACGGAATTACAAAATCTTGAAAAAAGTGCCCTTGAAGGGCTTGAAAATGTGACTTCTGAAAACGAACTCATTGATTACAAAAATACGATTCTCGGAAAAAACGGCTCACTCACGCATATTTTGAAAGGCCTCAAAAATCTTTCTGGCGAAGAGCGTTCTGAAATTGGAACGCTTGCCAACACGCTTCGCGATCGTCTCAATCTCGCTTTTGATGAAAAAAAAGAACATATCAAGCAAATCAAAATTGCTGAAAAAATTGAGCAAGAATATGAAGATGTGACTGCGCCCGCACCCGTTTTTAATGGAAGTCTCCACCCTATTACTATCATCCAAAAAGAAGTTGAGGATAGTTTTTTGCGAATGGGATTTGATATTTATCAGTCAAGCGATCTCACGACAGAATATCTCAATTTTGATGCCGTAAATGTCCCAAAAACGCATCCAGCACGCGATATGCAGGATACTTTTTGGCTTGAAGGAAACGGAAATGTTTTGGCAACGCAAACTTCTTGTATGCAAAATCTTATTTTTCGAAACAACAAAACTCCCATTCGTGCGATTATTCCAGGTCGAGTGTTTCGTAATGAAGATGTGGATGCAACACATGACAATACATTTTATCAGGTAGAAGGCGTTGTGGTAGACGAAAATATTAGTCTTGGAAATTTGAAATACACAATTACTACGATGCTTTCTGATCTTTTTGGAAAAGAAGTAAAAATCCGTATGCGTCCTGGATATTTTCCTTTTGTAGAACCTGGAATGGAAGTTGATTTTTCTTGCCCATTCTGTGGTGGTCACGACAAAAATTGTCGTGTTTGTAAGGGCTCTGGCTGGATTGAATTCATGGGAGCCGGACTTATTCATCCGCATGTTCTTGAAGAAGGAGGCATTGATCCTAAAAAATATTCTGGTTTTGCCTTTGGTTTCGGACTCAATCGTCTTGTGATGATAAAATATGGAATTCCAGATATGCGATATTTTATGCATGCAGATATCCGATTTTTGAAACAATTTTAAAAAAGGTAAAAATTCGAATAAGGGTGACTATAAAAATGGTAATACTCGCGACAACAGCAAAACTTATACCAAATCTGGACAGTGTCGAGCTGGCGGGCGTGGCAATAATGGTGGTCGAAGATAAGTTAGCTTTTATAATTTAAAAAATTTGTAAAAACTAACAAAACCTCTAAAATAGGATAAATTTGGAATTTATCCTATTTTTTATGGCAATAATAATTGTTTCAACTCCGTCTGATGAAAAAAATTCAGAATATTCCGCTCATATTGTTGAACATACAAAATTATCACTTTTTTATCCCGATAAAAACGCTTTTCTCTGGAAAAATATTCATGGCTACACATACACGACGCATACCGAATATCATCTCCCTACAAATCAAAAAAATTTTCAGAAAAAATTTATCAATCATCTCCTCTCACCGCTTGATAAAAATATTTTTGAAAAAGAAAAAGTTCGCATTCAGGACGAATTATCCGACAAATGATTTTATAAAAAGGCTATCGAATTTTTTGGAAAAAAATATTTTAACACCAAATATTCGTATGGAAATATGGAAAAAATTCCTTTTGGGGAATGCGAAAAATATCATCAAAAATACTATACAAAGGAAAACATCTTAGTTCTTGATGAAAAATCTCCAATTTTTGAAAAAGAACTCAATATTTTTCCTGATTTTTCTGTGAATTCTGAAAAAATTTCATATTACAATTTTATTTCTATCATAGCAACGCCAAGTCCAGAAAATTTTTTAATTTTTGAGATGCTGGACAATTTTCTCAATATCATCGTCTCAAAAGAGCAAACCACATATACTCCGCGCGACGTTGTAAGTGGCTACAATTCGGAAATTCTTTGGTTAATTATCGAGAAAAATATGCTCCCTTGGATCAAAAATATTACCAAAAAAGAAATTTCTTTTTTCATTCAATCTGAAAAAAATTTTCAAAATAATTTTATTGATGCGAATGTCGCAAGCATGTGTTTTTTCCAAAAAATTCTTTCTCATTCACAAAAAACATTCATTCTTCTTCATTTTGAAGAAATTTTTTCCCATATTTTCGAGAAAATTTCAACATAAAATATAAAATTGAATATATTTTTTGTTCAAAAAAAAAAAAAAAAATAAGATATTCCGATAATAAAGCAAAAATAACAAAATCCCTTATTTTAAAGGGATAAAAAGGAAAATCGTCTTTATTCTTTACGAAAAAATTTTAAAAAAGCGCGATAAAAACTCGCAAGAATCCTTTGATATTTGCACATTTTTTATTTTTCTGCTATAATGAGGGAAATAAAATTTTACTATGTTCCCTTCTCAGCAAGAACTTGTGAGTAATTTTGCAATATTTTTGGAAGAAAATCCTGATGCAAATATTGCTCTAAAATGAAATTTTTGAACAAATAACAATTGATTTTTGTACGAAATTGAAAAAATCGATTTTTTGTTAACAAAAAATAATTTAATTCTCGAAACACTTGAAAAGAAAAAAATTCTCGCTACGCTCAAAAAAAACGAAAATCAAACTTTTGATTATATTATTTTTCATTCAGAAATTTTTGATTTTTATGAAATTATCGATCTGCTTGATAAATATGGGATTGTGGGAAAAATTATTTTCACGACACGATATTTTCACGACGAATCGGATATCGCAACATTCGAGATTCCAGAAATTTCCTTTCGCGAATACGCAGAACATTTTGATGAAAAAATCGCGATTGGAGAAATTTTGAAAGGAAATTCCAATCTTGAAATCATCGAATGATTGGCACATCAATATTTAGAAAGCGGAAGTTTCTTACAAAATATTGAAAATTCGGAAAATGTGATTCCCGATTTTTCTGAAAAAATCCAGATGATCAGCGAAGAATTATTTGAAAAAGAACGTGGAGATTTCCAGAATTTTATCGGAAGTATCGCGATGAATGTGAGCACACTTTTTAAAGAAGATTATATCGCGAAGAGCATGAATCTTTCTCGCAGAAAAATTCGAAAATATACAGAATTATTGCTCAAATATGATATTATTCGCATGATTGAGCCGTTTAGCGAGGATCCGGAAAAAGAACTTTCTCGTCATTCAAAAATGTATTTTAGCGATTTATCATACTATCGCGGGGCGATGGGCCAAACTTATGGCCTTGGAAATTCAAAAACTTCAATGATGGAAAATTTTATTTTTCTAGAGCTTTCACGAAAATTGCGTGATACGCATGATATATTTTTTTGGAAGAAAAAATCTGGCACAGAAATTGCTTTTGTCCTCAAAAATCGAGAAAATAATAAACTTACACCAATTGAAGTTGGCTTCTCTAGTCCACGCAATATTTCTCAGACAATGAAGAGTTTTTACGATTCTTATGGGGCGCGCGTGGAATACGGAATGTTCCTCAATGAAGGAAAAATTTTCACAAGTGAGTTTGGCGGAAAAAGTTTTCTCACGCTTCCATTCTATACAATTTAAAAAAATCTCTTTACAAACCCTCAGAAAAGTGTATTCTGAGGGTGTTTTATTTATTTTTTGCAATTATGAATCTTGTTATCATGGCGGCGGGTGAAGGCTCTAGAATGCGGCCTCTTACAGATACAACACCAAAACCACTTCTAAAAATCTGCGGAAAAACCCTTATTGAACACAATATTGAACCAATTATGCATCTTTTTGATGAAATTTTTATCATTGTAAAATATAAAAAAGAACAATTTAGTGAATATTTTGGTGATAATTTTTTGGGTAAAAAAATTCATTATGTGGAGCAAATTGAACAAGCTGGAACGGGTGCAGCGATTTTGTCGCTTGATGGGAAGATTTCTGGGGAATTCGTGGTGCTCTCTGGTGACGATTTGTATGATCCAAAAGATATTGAAAAATTAACGAAACAAAACGGATTTGGGTCACTTTGCAAATCAGTAGAAAATCCGCAGGATTTTGGCGTTTTCCAAACAGATAGCACTGGAAAAGTTATTAAAATCATTGAAAAGCCGACAGAAAATATTTACGGAAATCTCGTAAGTATCGGAATCCACAAGTTTGATGATACTATTTTTGAAGATTTAAAAAAAATTCCACTTTCTCCTCGTGGCGAGCTTGAAATTACAGATTTGATTGATCTTTATATTCAGCAAAAAAAATATCATGCGGTAGAAGCTATGGGGCGATGGACAACAATTGGATATCCGTGGGATATGCTCAAAGGAACGGATGTAATTGTCGGGGATTTCTCAGAAAATATCGATAAGTGAGCAATTATTGAACCTAATGTAGTGGTTCACGGAAATATTTTTCTCGAAAAATGAGCAATTATTAAATCTGGAACTTATATTGAAGGAAATGTATATATTGGAGAGAATACAATTATTGGACCAAATGCATATATTCGCGGCAATTCCACAATCGGAAAAAACTCCAAAATCGGTGCTTTTGTTGAATTAAAAGCGAGTTATGTGGGTGAAAATACAAATATTCCGCATCTATCTTATATTGGCGATAGCGTTATTGGAAATTTTGTAAACTTTGGTGGAGGAACAAAGGTTGCCAATCTTCGTCACGATGAAAAAAATATTCGCGCTATGAATAAAGGAAAACTCGTGGATACTGGAAGAAGAAAATTGGGAGCCATCATTGGCGATGGAACTCACACAGGCATCAACACTCTCATCTACCCAGGGCGTATATTAGAAACAAATTCTACAACTCTTCCAAGCGAAATTATCAAATAAATGTACAGTTATTGAATAACTATTGTACAAATATATAAATAAAATCATATAATGTTTTGAATTCTAAATTTTTTATTGTGCCTTTCACCAATGCATTGTTCTCAAAATTTTTATTCACACACAAGGCACAATCCACAAATCACAACACAACAACCAAGCACACATACAGAATCATCTCAAAAATGCATAAAAAATCCGGTAATCAAGGTCTTTATGTATCATTATGTGCGCGAAGATGATCCACACGATGCGCCGGTGACACATTCACTTTCGGTAACGCCGAAAAATTTTGATTCTCATATGAAAATCGTTTCCGCATTAGCAAAACAGAAAAAAATTAGTCTAATGACCGGTGAGGATTTTGAAAAAGCAATGGAAAATAATTGTTTTCCGAGTGCAAAAATTTGGATTTTTACCGCTGATGATGGCTGGATTGATACTTTCACTGATCTGGCGCCCATTGCAGAAAAATATCAAATTCCCTTTATTTTTGGCATTATTTCATCAAAAACCAATCATAAAGCGTTTGTAAATTCTGAACAAATTAAAAAACTTTCTGATAATCCTCTTTTCACGATTGCAAGCCACACAATGACGCACCAACCATTGAATCGAGTTTCTGAAAAAATTGAAAAATCCGAAATTTGTCAATCAAAAAAAGATTTGGAAAAAATCGTACAAAAACCGGTTAATTTGTTTATTTATCCGATGGGAAAAATTGGAAAAAATAGTGAAAAATTCTTAAAAGAATGTGGATATTCGCTCGCTTGGTCGACAAATTTTGGGAAAAATTTTGATTGGAATCATCCGAATTTTTATAATATGAATCGTGTTCGCGTGGATCATGATACTGGTCCTCGATTTTTTGAAAATCATGCAAAATAAATTTGCTTTTTTCAGAAAAATCATATAATATTGGCGTCCATAAAATTGGGAGTTCTTACGAACGCTTGGACCACTTTATTTTTTATTTTTATTTTCTATGGCAAAAGTTCACGGAAAAAAATTCAATCAGGCAGCAAGTCTTATTGAAAAAGGTCGTCTTTATACACTTTCTGAAGCAGTTGATCTTCTAGAAAGAACAAATACTGTAAAATTTGACCCAACAATCGAAATTCACTTTAATTTGAATATTGATCCTCGTCAGGCTGATCAAATCGTTCGCTCTACAATTTCACTTCCTCACGGAACTGGTAAAACAAAGAAAATTGGTGCCTTCACCGATCTTGGAAACGAAGCAGAATTGAAAGCAGCTGGTGTAACTGTTGCTGGTGCTGAAGATTTGATTGATTCTGTTGCTCAGGGACATATCGACTTTGATATCGCTATCGCGACTCCTGGAATGATGCGAAAAATGGGTAAAATCGCGAAAATTCTTGGACCAAAAGGTATCATGCCAAATCCAAAGGCTGGTACTGTTGGTGAAGATTTGATTGCGATTGCCTCTGAAATTACAAAAGGTCGTTTTGAATTTAAAAACGATAAACAAGGAAATGTTCACTCTATTGTTGGAAAACTTTCTTTCGGAAACGAAAAACTCGCTGAAAATATTGCGTTTTTCGTAAAAACAATGAAAGAATCTCGCCCTTCTGGTGTGAAAGGAAGTTCAAATTTCATTACAACTCTTTTCATTTGTAACGCAATGGGACCAAGTATTCAACTTGACATAAATTCTCTTTAAAAAATCAGCCGAAAGGCTGTTTTTTGTTGGCTTAAAATCTTATCAAAAAATAAAAACCCCGGATGCGAGATTTTTATCCACGTCATTTGAAAGCAGAAAGGAGAGTAATTTCGTCAGCATACTCGATCGAGCCCGCATGTGGAAGTCCTTTAGAAAGTTGCGTAATTTTCACCTCTCGTGGCATTCGTTCCTTAATATATAGCTTCGTAGCCTCTCCTTCAATATTGGGATTCATAGCCAAAATCACCTCAGAAATATTTGTTTCATTGGTAATTCGAGAAAATAAGGAATCAAAATTCAGCTTATCAGGAGTAATCCCAGCAATTGGAGAAATAGCACCACCAAGCACAAAATACAACCCACGATACACACCCGTTCGTTCGATGGAAAGCATATCCAAATAATCTTCTACCACACAAATACTATTTTTATCACGAGAGTCGTCTGCACAAATTTTACAAATATTTAAACCCATATCAGTAAGCCCGTGACATTCGCTACATTCCTGAACGCTCGAGTGTAATTTTCCTAGTGCTTCAGAAAAATTTTTCACATACGAACTATTGGCTTTAAGCAAAAAAAAGGCGAGTTTAGCCGCCGTTTTTTCGCCAATTCCTGGCAAATAGTGTATCATGTCAATAAGTCTTTTGAGTGCTTCTGGCATTAGTGATTCATAGTAAATTGAGTATCTTTGAGTACCAAAAATGATGAGTTGGAAACATTTTCCATCCGATTGATAATACCAGCATTCATTACAGTATCAATGGATCTTCCCTCTGCGATACGAATATCAAGCAAATTTTCTTTGAGCTGAAGAGCACGCATTTCTACTTGCAAAGTTCGAACATTATATCCGCGTGTCGCATTTTGATTTTGCAAAAAAGCGTAATAAATCAATAATCCTCCAATTGCCAAAATTGCCAAAATAAAGGTTTGCGTATAGGAAAATCGAAAATTTTCGCGAGCCACTTTTCTTTCTGAAAAAAATGGAATATGTCCTTTTTTTGCTACTAAAACATTAGCATTCATTGGAGGAAATTTAAGAAATTCGTTCATAAATGCGAAGTTTCGCACTTCGTGCGCGAGGATTATTTTGAATCTCCCCATCATTCGGAACGATTGGTTTTTTGTTTATTTTTTTAAATTTTGGCGGGACAATAGTTTGTCCTGTGATTTCGTCAATCTGTCATTGCAGAAGTGGTGAGAAAAAATTTTTCACCAAACGATCTTCTATCGAATGAAAGGTGATTATTGCAATTTTTCAACCCATTCTCAGCCTTTCTGTTGCTTGTTCAAGCGAAGTAAGAATGTGTTCAAATTCATCATTAACAGCAATTCGTAAGGCCTGAAAAACGCGTAATGGTGATTTTTTATCAAAACTGGCTTTTTGAACCAGTGCCACTAATTTTTCTGTCGTATCGATTTTTTCAGTTTTCCGCGCTTCCACGATAGCGCGAGCGATAAAAATTGCCTTTTTCTCATCAGCATAATCCCAAAAAATCTTTTTGAGTTCATCTTCTGAAAGCGTCATCACCAAATTTTCAGCCGTCTTTCCAGCTGTACGATTGAAGCGCATATCCAGCGGTCCATCAAATCGTACGGAGAATCCGCGTTCAGCATCATCATAGTGTGCGCTCGATACTCCCAAGTCATACAGAATAAAATCAATATGTGGAAATTGATGTTTTCTGAGAATCTGATCAATTTCTGAAAAACTCAAATTCTCAGAAATATGCGAATCAAAATTTTCTAAAAATTGATTGGCAAGAGCAATATTTGACGCATCACGATCAATTCCGATGCAAATTCCGTCTGAATCAAGATTTTCAAGAAGCATTTTCGTATGACCACCCAGTCATTGCGTCGCATCCACAACATATTTTCGAGGAGAAACTTTCAAATACGCATCGCGAACTTCATGAAAAAGAACCGGAATATGAATCACAAAAAAGATAATAAGAAAGCGTAAAATGTGACGAATCACAAGGGTAATGTAATCGTTTTTTTCTATAAGTCAAGCAAAAAAATGAACAAAAATCAAAGAGAAAAATGTGAGAAATAAAACAAATTTTTTCTTGGCTTAAAATCGTTATTTTGAAAATTCTAAATTGGATAATTGTACGAAAAAATGAAATTTGAACAGAAATTGAAGTAGACATTTTTATTATTTAATGAATAAAAATATATAAGAAAAATAAAAATTTTCGAGAAAAAATTTTTAAGTTGCCAAAGTGGAAAAAATTTTTATAATCTGCACATAATTTTAGAATTATGTCTTGATTTAAAACCAAAAAAATCTCGAAAAATCCACATCAAAATCCGATGCAAATTTCGAAGATTCCTTCACAAAAAACGTGATTTTCATCAAAAAATACGCCTGAAAATCAGAAAGAAACATCTGAAAATATTCTCACAAGCGCTGACAAAAATAAGCGTCGTGCTCGTAAGATTTCGGGAATTTTTTTGATTATTTCAGTGCTTGTATTTGGGGCTGTTTTTGCGATTAAAGCAGTCGGAAACATGCAACTCAGCAACAATGACGAATATAAAACTTTCCGCCAAATTACTAATATTTTTGGAGATAATTCAGAAACTCCAAAAACGCCAGAAAAACGTGGAAGCCAGAATATTTTGATTGCAGGAATTGGCGGGCGCGGCCATCCGGGCGGTGAATTGACTGATTCGCTTATGCTCGCGAATATGAATTATGATACAAAAACTGTAACACTTCTCTCGATCCCGCGAGACCTTTATGTGGCATATTCGTCGAATTCTGCTGGAAAAATTAATGCTCTGTATCCGATGGGGCAAAAACAAAATGAAGGCGTAAATCTTCTTGCCAAAAAAGTTTCTGAAATCACGAATCAACCGATTCATCATTATCTAATCATTGATTTCAGCGGATTTAAAAGCATTGTTGATGCACTTGGTGGCGTAGAAGTTAATGTTCCGAAAAAAATTTATGATCGCGAATATCCGAATAACAATTGGGGATATGAAATTTTTTCTCTCAATGCAGGCCTTCAAACGCTAGACGGAAAGACGGCATTAAAATTTGCGCGCTCTCGCCATTCAACGAGCGATTTTGACCGATCATCACGCCAACAATTGCTTCTCAAAGCCATCAAAGACAAAGCACTTTCTCTTGGTATTTTGACAAACCCAGCAAAAATCAGCGAACTCATTGATTCTGTTCGCAATAACCTCAGCACGGATTTGACGGTTGGTGATTTGGTGGACATTGGCTTGGCTTTTAAAGATATGAGCAATACAAATATTCTCATGTATTCATATAATAATGAATGTAATGGAATTTGTATGCCTGGTTCGTATCTTTATACGCCAGTTCGTGATGATTTTGGTGGGGCATGGGTGCTTCTTCCAGAAAATGCTACTCGATCTCGCGTTTCTCGTTACGAAAATATGCGACAATTTTCGAGTCTTGTTTTTGAATTTCCACATTTGCAAAATGCTGAAAAATCGATTCGAATTGTAACAAATTCTAAAAATCTTTCTCAAGCCAAAAATATTCGAAAAAATCTCGAGCAACTCGGCTTTCCGATTGATCATCAAAACGCCATTGTACAAACTAGCGCGACTATTGAGACAACGAGTATTCACAAATATTATGATAGCGCGACTGGAACCGGATTTGATGACAATCATATTCTCGTAGAAGCACTAAAAAAAATTGAACCATCTGTTTCGCAATCCACGGGAACAGGCGCAAAATTCGCGACTGGAACCGGACAATATATCGAAATTATTCTCGGAAATGACGCAAAAAATTATTTTCAATTTAAGGGAATTTCCGCTTCCATGACAGAAAATAATAATTTTTCCGAATCAAACAAAAAATAAAATATTCTAAAAATTTTTTGAGATAATTTTCACTCAATGAAAAAAACAACTTTTTGAAATCACGACGATTTCTCTGAAAATCATTCAGAATCTTCACGAATTTCAACACGAAAAAGACGATCGGTATCATCTTTTGAACGCCATCGTGGAACAAAACCAAATTCGTGGAACAAATTAACTGCCACCAAAAAATTCTGGGAAACCGGATCTTTTTGGCGTAGGCTTATTGGTGGTTTTTTGATTTTTATCGTGCTCGGAATATTCATGATTTGGGGATTATTTCTCAATGATTTACCAAACATTCGCGATATCGAAAATGGAAATTTTGCTGAAAGTACGGTATTTTATGATGCAGAAGGAAATGAATATTTTCGATATGGGGAAAATGGAAAACGCATTTATGTCAGCTATGATCAAATCTCACAATCAATCATTGATGCGTTAATTTCAGCAGAAGATCAAGGATTTTTTGAAAATCCCGGAATTGATTTTTTGGGACTTGCACGTGCGGGCTTTTATTATATCACCGGAAAACGAAGTCAAGTTCAAGGAACTTCCACACTTTCTCAGCAGCTCATTAAAAATACGCTTTTGACAAATGAGCGCTCTATTAAGCGAAAAATTCAGGAAGCGTATCTTGCATACCAACTCAATCAAACATATAGCAAAGAAAAAATTCTCGAAATGTACCTTAATTTGATTGAATTTGGGCACGGAGCAAATGGTGTAGAGCAGGCTTCTTTGACATTTTTTGGAAAAAGCGCCAAGGATGTAGGGCCTCTTGGAGCGACAATTCTCGCTTCCCTTCCAAAAAGTCCAACAGCATTTTCACCATATTCAAAGCGTGAACGATTGATGGGAAAAATCGAGGCATATCCTTCAGATACACCAACTGATCGAGTTTTGCTCAATGATCTGGAGATTGCCAATATAAAATATGGCACACTCTATACTGAATTTAAAAATTATATTCAGAATCTCACTTTCACACAAAAAGGAAATAATTCTGTGGAAGTCTGTGGGATGAAAAAGGAATATGTAGCAAATAGTGCTTACACACCGAATTCTCGCGGTTGTAAAGAAGTAACCTATGAAGATGTTCTCAATTTACTCGGAAATATCACGGTGAAAGGACAGCTCGCTATTGATGATCATGCGCCAGAGGAATATACCATAGAATATAGTGTCGGTCGTAAAGACTATGTAGCAACGCAGATGCTTCGATACAAAAAAATTACGCCTGATGTTTTTGCAAAAATTATTTATGATGGACTTGAATTTCAATTCAATATTCCAGAAAATAATTTGCAATATCCATATTTTATTATGTATGTTCAGGAGCAACTTGAAGCCAAATATGGAAATGATATTAACATTAAAAAAGGCCTCAAGGTCTATACAACTCTACGCCCAAACCTTCAAAAAGAAGCAGAAAAAATTATTGTACAGCAAGTAAAAGACAATAAAAATCAGGGTGCAACGAGTGCATCATTGGTTGCTATGGATAATACTACTGGTGAAATCATTGCAATGGTCGGTGGTCCTGATTACAATGATAATAAAAACAACATGACGACAGCCCTTCGTCAGCCAGGTTCATCATTTAAGCCACTTGTCTATGGACTTGCGATTTCTAAACATCCGATTGGGCCAGAAAGTCCCGTAGCTGATGTGAAAACAAAATTTGGAAGCTACGAACCCAACAACTATGATCGAGGCTTTAAAGGGATTATGAGTGTCGGACAGGCACTCGCCTATTCTCGAAATATCCCAGCCGTAAAAATGTACTTCTTGGCTGGGAATGAAAAAGAAATTATTCCATTTACAAAAAATATTGGAATTACGACTCTGAATGCTGATTTTGGTTATGGTGCGCCACTTTCACTCGGTTCTGGTGAAGTGAAAGCTATTGAAATGATGCAGGCATATTCGGTTTTTGCGAACAATGGTATCAAAAATGAGGCTCACGCAATCAAGCGAATTGAAGATTCTCAGGGTGGCGTTATCGAAGAACGCGTAAACAAACAAGGACAGGAAGTCTTCTCACCTGCTGCGTCTTACATTATTAGTAAAATTCTTTCAGAAAATAATTATCGCCCAGAATCTCCAACTTGGCGAAATAATCTGACGGTTAGCGGAAAAACTGCTGCCGCAAAAACTGGAACTTCCAATATGGAAAATAAAAAAACTGGAAAAATTTTGCCGCGCGATACTTGGACAGTTGGTTATAGTCCTAATATTACGACCGTAGTATGGGCTGGAAATGTGGATGGCTCGCCACTTAAAGGTACGTGTGATGGCATCAACTGTGCCGCGCCAGCATGGAAAAAATTCATGACATATGCACTAAAAGATTTACCAAATACACCTTTTAAAGAACCAGCCGGACTTTTCAAGATAAAAACAGCAAAACTCAGTGGACTTTTGAGCGATAGTGGTATCAGCAATATGACCGCAGTCAAGCTTGATGAAAAAGATACAGGAAACAAAGAGGTAAAACTTGATGGGCTTTGTGGGGGGCCTGTAACCGCCAATACTCCGGAAGATTCTATTGTAATTGGATATACACCAAGTTCAAAGCCTATTGTGGATCGATATGATCCTGAATGGCTCAAAGGATTTTTTGCAGCTGCTAATATTAGCGCAATGGCTAATAATGATGGAAAAACTTCAACAACACCGTGTGATCGCCCAAATTCCAAAGGAACAGTCAATATTTCCACAAAAATTGTTGGCGCGGGACAAAATATTTTGGAAGTGAGTTGGTCTGGTGATCGTCCAATTGCTAAATTCCGAGTAAGTGTTGATGGAAAAGTTTTGAAAGAAACTACATACGAAGATGCTGCTCGAAACGGAACTGATCGCATTAGCACAACATCCTTGAGTGCTTCAAATGCAATTGTAGTTGATCTGATTGACGCGTATGGATATCGCTATTCATACTCAACCAACGGAAGTGGTGAAGGAACTTCTGAAATTACCCCAACTCTTCCAAGCATCAATGAAGATAATACAAACATTGAACCTAGCATTTCTATTACGAACCCATCTCGTGGAAGTATTAGTATTTATACTGGCGACATGTTTAATCTCCGATTTGGGATTACCGTGGGGACAACAAAACGTACCATCAACGTAACGCTTGATGGGAAAAATGTTCAATCAGCAACATCAGGCGATACATTCGTCATTCCGATGCTCACAGCAGATTTGACACCAGGAAACCATCAAGTAAATGTAACCGTCACTGACGGAAATGGAAAAACCGCTTCAAAATCTATAACGCTTACCATTCTAGCACGATAATTATGAAATATTCTAATGTTTCGGTCGCATACGGCGAAAGGACAATTTTGCATGATATTAGCCTCGAGATCCAACCAGGAGAATTTGTTTTTCTGATTGGATCTTCTGGAAGCGGAAAAACGAGCTTTATCCGCACGCTTTTAGGTGCCAAAAAAATTAAATCTGGAAAAATTTTGGATGATGCTGGCAATGATATTAGCACACTTTCTCCAAAAAAATTATTACAATATCGTCGAAATCTTGGGATTATTTTTCAGGATTTTAAATTGTTACCACGAAAAACAGTTCGTGAAAATGTGGCGTTTGCGATGGAAGTTTGTGGCTATTCTCAAAAGGAAATTCATAAACGAATTCCAGAAATTCTTGCGCAGGTTGGCCTTTTAGCAAAAAAAGAAAAATTCGTAGAAACGCTTTCTGGTGGGGAAATTCAGCGAACTTGTATTGCTCGTGCACTTATTCATCATCCACAGATTATTATTGGAGATGAGCCGACGGGAAATCTTGATAAACATAATGCACTGGAAGTGATTCACTTGCTTGAAAAACTCAATGAACAAGGAAAAACAGTCATTGTGGCGACGCACGACGAACATCTCGTTAATACACTTAAAAAACGCGTTATCGCCTTCAAGGATGGGAAAATTTTTTCTGATGAAAAAAACGGCACTTATTGTCTTTAAAATATGATTACCGAGGAAAATCTCGCCAAAAAATTTATTGGAAAAGGCTTTTGGCTCTACCTTTTTACCTTTCTTTCTGCACCACTCGCCTACATCACAAAAATGATTTTGTCGCGCGATGTGAGCGTCGCAGAATTTGGAATTTTTTATGGAATCGTAAGTCTGATAACGCTTTTATCAGCGCTCAATGATTTGGGCGGAACTGAAAGTCTCAATTATTTTTTACCAAAATACATCATTCGAAAAGAATATTGAAAAGTAAAATATCTTCTGTGACTCGTTTTTAGGTTGCAGATTTTTTCGAGTTTGGCGATTATCGGAATTATTTTTTTATTTGGCGATACCATTGCACTCGTGCATTTTAAGGACATTCAAGCATCAGAAATGCTTCGAATTATGTCGATGTTTTTTTTGGTTTCCAATATTTTACATATTTGTACGGCACTTTTTTCCGCGACACAAAATACCAAACTTCAAAAATCTACCGAGTTTGTTCGCTTGGCATCGACACTTGCACTGATGGCGGGAATATTCTTTCTTGATATTGGAAATCTTATCTTGTATGCATGGATTTGGATTTTAGGGGTTTTGATCGCGATTTTGTTTGCGGGATTTTTCGCATACCAAAAATATTATATCATCTATCTCAAAAATATTCCAACAGAAAAAGATGTGATTTTGCGAAAAGATTTTATAAAATACGCGATTCCGACATTTTTGACAGCGAATATTAGCCTCATTTTATCACAAATTGATGCACAGCTTGTGACGGGGATTCTTGGCAACGAAGCACAAGGACTGTATAGTAATTATTTGTCAATTATGACGCTGCCGTTTATCGTAATTGCCCCGATTATGGCGTTTTTATTCCCGGTTTTTACAGAATTACACTCACGCGGAAATACGGAAAAAATTTTATTTTTATACAAAAATTTGATACTCTATTTTGCAATCATTGCGATTTGGGTTTCGTTTTTTCTTTTCCAAACAGGCAAAAATTGGGCAGAAATATTATTTGGGGCATCATATATCGAATCAGGAATTATTTTACAATATTCAGTACCTTTCTTGATTTTTAATATTCTCAATCAGCTCAATTTTCAACTCTTGGCAGGCACTGGACATGCTTGGAGCCGAACCATCAGCTTTGCAATCGTATTGCCAATCAATATCGCGCTCAATATTTTCTTGATTCCAAAATTGGGCGTCGAAGGATCAGCGCTCGCAGTCGGACTTTCGTGGATTCCACTCTATTTACTCACGCTGTACTCATCGCGAAAATATATTTCCCTACCACCGATTTGGCCGATTATTCTCAATATTATTTCGGTGGTCGAGGCATATTTTCTTGGAAAAATCATCACTGAAAATTGAAATTTTTCGTTAGGAAATAGCCTTCTGATAATAATTGGAATATACGGAATTTTCTTCATTTTAATCAATTTTTCTACTTTCAAAAACGCACTGCAAATTTTAAAAACTCATCGTTCATAGTATGCAATTTATTTTTTCTGGCATTATTTTTTTCTGTTGGGCAATTTTTGTGATTTTTTTGTATTATTCACAAAATGCGAGCCACATCAAACTCCTTCAATCCAATAATTTAGGCTTATTAGTAGGATTTTTAGGGATTTTTGGAATTTTATTTGCGCTCTACAAAAAATTCATGTACCAAAAAAATTCAAGCCTCACAACTTGGAATTTTTGGACGATTTTATGAGGATTTTTTGCACAACTTTTTCTTGTGTGCGTGATGTATTCGGTATTTGTGAGCGAAACATTTTCGAGCGGAAACGCATTTGTTTTGTTTTGAAAAATTCTACAAATACTCACTTATCCGTTTTTTCTCGTATTTTTGTGGCGAGCCGTTGGTGCAACGATTTTTTCACAAAGCACGACTTGGAAAAATATTTCCAAAAAATTCACGATTCCAGCGGAAACCACGATTGGGATGTTCGTTTTTGTCATGGGAATGTTTACGCTCGGAATTTTCGGCGCTATTAAATTCGTAGGACTTTTAGGGCTTCTTGGAATTCTGACAATTATAAGTTTTTTGGGTTGGAAAATTATTTTTTCTGATATTAAAAATCTGAAAATCACTTTTTCCAGTTCTCCAATTTCATTCAAAATTATTTCGGCGGAACTTGTTTTTTCGGTGCTTGCATTCGTGATTTCCGTTGCATTTATCAATATTTTGCGACCCATGCCGATTGGTTGGGACGATATCGGGGTATATATGAATTTTCCGCGCCTCATCGCAAAAAGCGGCGAACTTTTGTCAGCGGCAGGAATGACGACTTGGCACTTAGTGACTGCATCCGGATTTTTGATAGGCGACACAACCGCGGTAGCATTTTTTGTGAATCAAATCGGCGGAATTCTCGCGACTATTACGATTATTTCTACACTCTCACTCTTTTTGAAAAAACCAAATAATGAGAAAAAAACGGATTCGCGTTTTTTGATTTTACCAATTATTTTGGGTGTAGTATATTATCTGATGCCAATGACAATTTTTCAACAGGCAAAAGATATGAAACTTGACCCCGCACTGATGTTTGTGAGTGTCACAGCATTTGCGGCGCTCATTCTGGCGACAAAGTCATTTTTTGAAAAAGAAAATTTTAAAAAAACGCTTTTTTTGATTTTCTTGGCTGGAATTTTTGTCGGATTTGCCTTCAGCATCAAGGTTACTTCACTGATGCTCATCCTCGCAAGTCTCGGATTTTTATCATACCAAATCCTTGGGTTTGGCGGATTTATCGGATTTTCTGGAATTTTTTTAGCGATTTTTACGAAACTTGGGCTCTGGTCGCAAATGTTTGTACAAATCCCGAGCGATTCAATTGGAATTTTTATTTGAGGGCTTATAGTTGGGATTTTTGGATACATTTTTGCGTTTTTCAGTCACCAACAAAATATTTTAAAATATACGAAAATTATTGTAATTTTCCTGATTGGTATAGCAATTCCTGTGGTGCCGTGGGTTACGAAAAATTTTATACAGCTTTCTGGGCAGAAAATTTCGGTGTATAGTCTCATCAACGGAAGTCGCGAAGATCGTTCACTTGGGATTTTTTTCGCGGATTTTGGAAAAATTTATTCCACCAAAGAACTAGCGGAGCGCGAAGCGGACACAAGTTATGCGATGATTACGGACGATGGAACGTCGCTCAATGAAGATTTTGCGAGGTATTTTGGACAAGAAACGGGCATCAATAATTATATAAAATTGCCGGCAAATCTCACTTTACAAAAAAACCAAACGGGCGAATTTACTGATATTACGTATATTTTCTTGGCATTTGCCCCAGTTTCACTTTTGTTGTTTCATACAAAATCCGAAAAAAAATATAAAATCTTGTGGCTTGGTGGAATTATTTTTCTGCTGATTTTTGGGTTGATGAGCTTTGGGAGGGCGTTTGGAGAAATTGGAATTTTCGCGACAATGACGAATATTCTTTGAATAATTTCACTTCCAGTCGGCTATGGAATTCTTCTCATTCCAATAATTTTAATGCTTTTACTTGCGCATTTTTGCCTTCCAAAAGAAACTATCACACAAAAAAATATTCTCGGACTGATTTTTTTCCTCGCGTTCTATGGATTTTTGTTTTGGATTTCTGCATTTGGCGTAGTTTGGTACGGAATTCTCATTTATTTTTTAATGCTTGCGCTCATTGGCTTTGGTATCGAAAATATCAATAATTCGGAAAATGATTCATATCGAATAAAACAATTATATGCCCTCGGTTTTTTTGTACTTATTGGGCTATATATTTTTGGAAGCGCCATTCTCCATTCCTACAAAAATCTAACCACTGCCGGTTATAACGAATACAAATTTGGGCAACTTTCGCAAAATTCAGCAATTTTCTTTTATAAAAATGACTATTTTGAGCCACTTCTGGAACTTAATCGAAAAGATTCCGACGATTTGGAAAACGAAATTTCTAAAAAATTTTCTTCACTTCCAAATGTAGATTTTTTGAAAAATTGGTGGCCTGACAACGCTGAAAAAACACCAAAAAACCTCCATGAAGGATTTGTTCGGATGAATGCAGAATTGCAATTTTATGAATATCAAATCTCGGCACTCAAAAATTATGCGGATGAGTCGATTACCAAAATCCGAGAAAATTCACAATTGTCAATACAACAAAAAAGGAGCGAAATACAAAATATTCAAACACAACTGGACGAAAATCTCAAAAAAGTTCGTGCGATTATAGAGCAGTTGCGTGCGGGGATTGCGACCATGAATCCTCTGATGGATACAATGTATGCAAAAATTCTTTCGCCTGAAAAAACTGAGGAAAATGACGCGCCAATCTATCGAATCGGAACTTTTTTCACCTATTTTATTAATAATAATCGCGTTCGTTTCTATGACGACAGCCTTCTCATTTCGTTTCAAAAATATTTTTATGATGAAAATTCGAATATTACGATTGATCGGCTCCAAAAAATGGGATTTAAATATCTTCTCATAGACCTTAATGCCGCAACAATTGATAAAAAAATTTCAAATGAAATGGCTCGAAAAGCTGGAAGAAAATCCCTTACTGATCGCTACGAAAATCTTTTAAAAACGGTAAGAAATCCAAAATTGGAACTCGCGAGCACGGATAATCTTTGTCTGCGATTCGCGATTGATGAATTAAAAAATGGAAACATCACCAATGATGAAGATTTTTTGAAGATTGTTGGCACGAATTATACAAGTTATAAAGCCGATGAAAATGGAAATTTACAGGCCATTGCGCCAACAGAAAAGCGATCTGCTTGTATAAAGGCTGTTTACGAACATATCACTAAAAATGGTACAAAATCATATTCTTATTTTTTACCAACTCTGAAAGCAAAAACGCAGGAAGAATTTAATCAAATTTTTACTCAACTTTTCCCAAATCAAACATGGTTTGCGCTTTTTAAAATCATTGAATAAAAAAACGGGCTTATTGTCCGTTTTTTAAATTTGCAACCGCAAGGCGAAATTGATTCGCTCGATCCAAATAATCTTGAAATAATCCAAATGATGCACAACCTGGCGAAAGCATCAACACATCATCCTTTTCTCAAAAATCAAAAAGCCAATTCGTCGCATCAGAGAGAGAGTCTGTTTCCAGAAATTCAATATTATTTTGTTTCGCTAAATCAGAAAAAAGTTTTTTCGTTGCACCAATACATGCAATTTTTTTGACACGTCGAGCAAAAAGTGAGCCAAGCTCAGAAAAATCATCACCCTTGTCAGAGCCACCAGCAATCAGTAACATATTTTTGGAATTACCATGCGAATGAAGAGCAGCCGCAAGACTTTGCGCGGAAGTTGACTTGGAATCTTCAACGATTTTAATACCATGTATCTCATCAATCAACTCCAAACGATGTGGAAGTCCAGAAATTTCTCACAGAATTGGGGCAATTTTTTCAAAATCAAGATTCATCTCGCGCAGAACAAGCAAAACCGAAAGCAAATTCATTGCGTTATGCCTTCCAGAAAAATGCGTTTCTGAAAGTGAAATTTTCCCAAAATCCTTTACAAAAATTTTCTCACCATCGGTCGAACTTTCTGTTTTTTTCGAGTCAGAAAAAATCTCTGTATTTGGAAAAATCATCGAATTAAGGTTTTTATTTTTTATAAAATCGTACACTTCTTGATTGATAACTGCTCGTTTTGAGGTATTTTTTATCAAATTCATTTTTGCATCACTATATTCTTGCAAATCACGATGCCAATTGAGATGATCGGTTTTGAGGTTTGTAAAAATGGAAAAATCGCTTGTAAATGGCTTTTGTAAAGTCTTTCCAATCCAATGCAACATAAACGACGATGCCTCAAGGACAATAATTCCCTCTTTTTCATTATCTTGAAGAATTTCAACGATAGTTTCAGAAAATGGGATCTCAAAATTTCCTGAGAGATAAATTTTCTTCTTGCCAAAAAAGTACTTTTGTAGTATACTGAAAGCCATCCAGGTCGTTGTAGATTTGCCATCCGTTCCAGTGATTGTCACGATTTGAAAATTTTCTGGCAAAAATTGGTATGCAAAATCGAGCTCGGAAATAACTTTTCCGGTCGAATAAATCCGATGCGTTCCAGGAATTCCAGGCGATGGAATAATGGCTTCAAATGAAGAAAAATCTGAAATATCATCCGCATCATCAGCTATTTGAAAATCCAGGTTTTGTGCACGACAGAGCGCAGCAATCGCATTACCTACGCGACCCTTTCCGTAAATCAGATACATAATTTTTTTTAGAATATGTCTAGTATATACAAAATTTTTGAAGTGCAAAAGTTTTTTGCAGCAAACCCGAGCGCATCACTCGGAAAACACATCGGAACGCATTTTTTTGATAATGCAGACGATGAGCGTTTTCAGGAAGCTCCTGGTGCATCATGGAGTTCTTTCGCGCGCAATAAGAACATTGAAGGGACGTTACATGATTTGTATACCATTCCAAATTTTAAGGAGCCGAATGATATTATTGCCTTTGTTGACAATATGGAGTCAGAGCAGGCCAACAAAAAAATTCAGAAAAATGCTAACCAAAATCAAGAATATAGTGAGCACAAGAAAAATATTGAGCGTGATCTCATTTTGGCATCGAAAAAAACGCTCGAATATTTGGAGGCGGAAAATTATCATATCACGCCAATGCTCAGAAATTTTGAATTTTCGAGTCTTTCGAGTTTTGTGAATAATTATAAAGGACTCTACAAAAAGGCACAAGCCACTATTTCGGTACGCATCAGTCTTTGTACATACCTCAAAGAATTGACTACTTTTTTTAAAATTATTCGATATCCTGGTTTTCAGGTCAATCACGAAACAGGAGAAATTGATCTCAAAAATAATGATTTTATCGAGGAGATTGAAAATTTTTTTAATGATAGAGAAATTTTTGAAGTCAAAAATGGCGAAGCTTTTTCGAAAGATTCTCCGTATATGCTCGGCGAAACGATCTTGGATGGGCAACAAATCCCCTTTCAGGTTTCGTTTGGTGTAAAAAGTGTGGAAAGCCTTGCTGAAAAAATTGATGGACAAGCAAAATATCACCTACTGGATGCAGTGAATGATTTGCATCGAATGCGCGTCGAAGTTACGGACACAAAACATGCAATGAGCATGGGAAGTAAAATTTTTGAAAAATTGGGTGGAAATTTTCAGATTCGAGTGATGGGAAATATGATTTCGCCGGAAGAAGCAAATCTGTATATTGATCAATTTTTACAAGGAAATGAACAAGAAGAAATCCGAACAGCTTTTAAAGAAATAAAATTTGAAACCAGCGGAAAAGCCACAAGTGCTCCACGAAAAGAATTGCGCCTTGTTCGCGATGGGAAAAATCACGCAAATCACGCACTCGAAGTACAAATTGTTTTGAGTGATAATACGAACGAAATTGGCTTTGCACATCATGATATTTATCGCATGAAGCGAAAAATTAGCACAAAAATTCGACTACAAAGCTACATTAGACACGGAGAAATTATTTCTATTATCAATCGAATTTTTAGGGAAAATGAGAAACAATACGGGAAAATAACGATTCCATTTCCTCAAGAGCGCGTCTTGGAGCATATTTTGGAAGATATGACGAAAAAATGAGAATTGGTCGAGATTTATTCCCAAAAAACAAAACACTCAATAAATCGAAGTTATTCAAATGCTCGAATGATTACACTTTTTCAAAAAAATTATAACGCAACGACGAAAAAAAGTAAAATTTACACAATTCAACAAACCAAAAAGGGTGAAGTTCATGAATTGATCAGATATTTCAAACCACAAAAAAAATAACCCAAAAGGGTTATTTTTTATATCCAACGAGAATTTTTGGATTTTTAACAAATTTTGCAGTAAAGGCGATAAGCGCGCGAGAAATCCACATCGCCGTGAAAAGTGAGAGTAAAATCCCGACTCCAAGCATAAATCCAAATCCTTTAATCAATGAAACTCCGACAGCAAAAAGGATAAATGCCGACAAAAATGAAGTAATATGAGAATCCCAAATCGCTGCCCAAGAATGTTTGAAACCTATTGAAATAGCTTTATTAAGTGGCATTTTTTCATGCAGCGCCTCATGAACGCGCTCGAAAATCAAAATATTCGCATCAATCGCGAGTCCAATCGAGAGAATGACTCCAGCAATGGAGGCAAGAGTAAGAGTTACGCCCGTCATTTTCACAATTGCAATCAAAATAACAGCATAAGAAACGAGTGCGATACCCGCAAGCAATCCACCAACTCGATAAATAATCGTCAAGAAAAGCACGATCACAGAAAGCCCCACCACACCTGCAAGCATAATTTGTTCAAGCGCAGCGTCTCCGATTTTCGCATCAATCGTTCGTTCGCTCGTCAAATAAATCGGTGCTGGCACAATCCCTGTGGTAATATCATCGGCCACTGCTTTTGCTTCTGCAAGTGTCGCATAACCACCAGAAATCTCAGCACGACCATTTGAAATCGTATCATTTACACGCGCATTCATCACCATTTCATCTCCCACGAAAATCGCAAGAGGCTGACCAATAAGTCGTTTTGTAATTTCTGCAAAAATTTTCGCACCCTCATCGTTGAATGTGAGTGATACTTTTGGTTGAAAACTCGCAGAATCCAAAAATGCTGAAGCACTAGTCAAATAATTATCATTCAAAATTTTTCCATCCGCCGATTTGGCTGGTGCCCACATTCCTGGCTCACGATTCACGCGAACATAGGAATATTTATAATTATTTTCAGAAATTTTTTGATCCAAACGAAGCGCTACATAGCCCACATTCGTCTGAGCCCCCGCACCGCTTCCAATCACTATTTTTTCTACTACTTCCTCAGCATCAAAAATATGAGGAAAAGTGTCAGCAGAAAATTTTTCTAATGCCGAGATTTTCGCTTCTGGCGGAATTTCTCCTGTTCCCGTTTTTGCAACAATATTATCATTCGGTTTATGATATTTTTGAGAAATAATATTGAAATCGAGGGTTTTGAGATCTTCACTCGCTTCGCTCGCTAATTTTTCACGAGCCGCATATTCTTCATCGCTCGTACTCGTACGAAGTTCACGGAATTCAAGGTCAACCACCTTCCCAATCACTTCTTTCGCATTTTTAATATCCTGTTGTTGACGTTTTTCTCGTTCTTCAGGCGACAAATCGCTATACGATTCTGTAGGAATTTGTACGACAATATGCGTATCAGTTCCATATTTGAGTGTTTGAATATTTGGTTCAGAAAGTCCAAGCGAACTTACACGTGTATCAATAATTTTTTTAAGACCTTCCACAACAACGGATTCATTATTGGCTGTTGCAGAATTTGGATGGTTCGCAGAATCATTATTTTCGTCAGTTTTTAGTGCTGACAAATCCACTTGATAATCCAGCTCTACCCCACCCTGCAAGTCTAATCCAAGCGTATACTGCTTATTCAAAAATTCATTATCAATCGTAATTCCGACATTTTTCCACGGAAAAATATATAATGCTGAAAGCACAATAATCGCTACAGCAAAAATAAAACGCCAAACAACATTCATAAAAAATAATATAAAAACGCTCCGATTATAAAAATTTTTCAAATATTTGCAAGAAAAAAGAAAATATGTTACAATTGGGAAAATTTGTTTTATTCTTATGACGACTTCACTCGTAGCCAAGGCACTTGAATACGTGACACCACTGATTTCTGAAAAATGCAAAAATCATCATTTTCATAATATTCATCACACCTTGAGCGTTTTTGATCGTGCCACATATTTGGCCATGAACGAAGATATTTCGCAAGAAGATACGGAAGATTTGCAGATTGCGGCGCTTTTTCATGATACGGGTTTTATCAAACAATATGCCAAAAATGAATACGTTGGTTCGCAAATCGCGCGAAAGTGGCTTCAAGAAAATCATCATCCCGAAAATCGCATTCAAAAAATCGAGCGAATTATTATGGCAACCGTGCTTTTTAGTAAGCCAAAAAATATTTTGGAAGAAATTATTCAAGATTCAGATTTGGATAATATTGGTACCAAATGAGCGTTTAAAAATTCTGAACTTTTGTATCACGAAATTCGTGAAATCGGAAATGTAGTCGTAACCGATTGTGCTTTTTGGCAATTTACGTATCGCCTGTACACAACTTTTCGATTCAATACAAAAACGGCACGCGCCGAGCGTTCTCATCAAAAAGAACTCAACCAGCAACTCATTGAATCATACCTCAAAATGCTCGAATGTGAGGTTCCACACAATACGGATTTGGTAGAAAAAGTGGTATAATTTTCTCCGAAAAAATATTTATAAATTAGCACTTAAAAAGTCAAGTGCTAATTTTTTGACTTTTTATTTTTTTGAATATAATGTTTTTGTTTATTTTTTATAAAACATTATGAGTCTTACAACTGAAATGATTGAAAAAATTATTCCGCTTTCTGATCGCGTTTTGCTCAAGCCGATTGAAGCGGACAAAATTACAGCTTCTGGAATTATTTTACCAGATAGCGTCAACAAGGAACGACCTTCACTCTACGAAGTAGTGGCGGTTGGTCCAGGAAAAATCGATAAAAATGGAAATTTTGTGGCGATCGAACTTCAAAAAGGTGATCGCGTGATTAGTGGCCAATATTCTGGCGATGATGTCAAAGTCGACGATTTGATTTACAAAATCGTGGCGTACGAATATATTCTCGCCAAAATTTCTCAATAATTTTTAAATTTCAAATATGTCAAAAAATATTCTCTTTGGTGACGAAGCTCGCCTCAAAATGTTTGCCGGAATGGAAAAAGTCGCTAAAACCGTGGTTTCAACAATGGGACCAAAAGGGCGAAACGTAATTTTTTCAAAATCTTTTGGTGCGCCACAAGTGACTAACGATGGTGTAACTATTGCCAAAGAAATTGAACTGGAAGATAAAATCGAAAATATGGGAGCAGAACTCATCAAAGAAGCTGCTTCCAAGACGAATGATTCTGCGGGTGATGGAACCACGACCGCAACACTTTTGACCTATGCAATGGTAAAAGAAGGACTCCGTGAAATTCGCTCTGGAATCAACGCTATAGAACTAAAAAATGGAATGAAAAAAGCGGGAGCACTCGTAGTAGATGAACTTGCGCGCCTTGCAACTCCTCTTAATAGTCAGGAGGAAATCGAACAAGTGGCGACGATTTCTGCTCAGGATGCAACGGTTGGAAAAATTATTGCTTCAGCGATGGAACAAGTTGGAAAAGATGGTGTCATCACTGTGGAAGAAGGCCGAACTTTTGGGCTTGAAATCGAAGTTACTGAGGGAATGAAATTCGATAACGGATATATTTCTCCATATATGGTGACTGATACAGAAAAAATGGAATCTCGTGTAGATGATGCTTTTGTACTCATCACTGACAAAAAAATTTCTTCCCTCAAAGATATTATCGGAGTTTTGGAAAGTTTAGCCGAAAACGGAAAGCGTGAACTCGTAATTATTGCAGAAGATATTGATGGTGATGCACTTACTGGTCTTATTCTCAATCGTCTCAAGGGTTCACTTTCAGTTCTTGGAATTAAGGCACCAGGATTTGGTGATCGCAAAAAAGATATTTTGAAAGATTTGGCGATTTTGACAGGCGCAACGGTAATTACCGAAGAATTGGGTTATAAACTTGAACATGCGGATATTTCTCATCTTGGTCGTGCCAAAGCGATTCTCGCAACTAAAGATCACACAACAATTATTGGTGGCGCTGGCGACAAATCTCTCATTGATGCTCGCGTTCGCGAGATTCGCTCACAGATTGAACAGAGTAATTCTGACTACGATAAAGAAAAAATGGCAGAACGCGTCGCAAAGCTTGCTGGCGGAATCGCTGTTATCAAGGTTGGTGCTGCATCAGAAATTGAAATGAAAGAGAAAAAATTGCGAATCGAAGATGCGCTCAACGCCACCAAAGCTGCGGTTGACGAAGGAATTGTTGCGGGTGGTGGTGTGGCTCTTCTTCGTGCCAGTCAAATTTTGAAAAATAATAATTTGAATGCAGAAGAAAAAATTGGTGCCGAAATCGTAGCGCGCGCACTTGCCTATCCGATTCGCCAAATTGCTGATAATGCTGGGAAGGAAGGCGCTGTCGTTGTAAATACTATTATGCAAAATCCAGAACAAAATTTTGGATATGATGCTGGATCTGACGAATACAAAGATTTGGTTCGTGCTGGAATTATCGATCCAAAGAAAGTTGAGCGTTCTGCTCTTCAGAATGCAATTTCTATCGCAGGAATGTTTCTGACAACTGAGGCACTCATTGTTGATGTTGAAAAAGAAAAACCAGAAATTCCAATGCCAAACCCAGGAATGGGCGGCATGGGAATGTATTAAAAAATCCTCACGAAAGTGAGGTTTTTATTGTGTAAAAAATTTCTCAATAATTGTTGCATCGTGCATTTTCGGTAAATTTTCTCGAGAAAATAATTGCAATTTTTCATGCTTCTCTGGTTCTTGATTTTGCATATTTTCCCAATTTTCCGCATCACAAACAAAATATATACCAAGCCAGTGTGTATCAGCCAAAATAATTTTTTGATGCGCGAAAAATGAAATATTCACAATTTTTAAATTTGTTTCTTCCAAAATTTCTCGAGCAAGCGCATTCTCTAAATCCTCTCAAAATTCTACCGTTCACCCTGGCAACAACCAGTCTCATCATCAAATTTTCTGATCGCTTCTTTTTTTTAGAACCAGAATATCATGATTCTTATTAAGAATAATTGCACGAGTATATATTTTAAAATTCATAAAAAAACTTAGAATTACCAGTATTATATAAAAAAACGCCCCTGTCAACGCTTTTTAACCATAAATAAAAACCCCAAAAGTGGGATTTTTATTTTCCAAAAGTTATTTTTTCCAATTCATATGTATACAGAATTTCATCATTAATAGCATCATCTAAATATTCATCACCAATGGCATCATCTAAATATTCATCAGAATATCGAACTTCTTGCCATTCCCCATCGACATATTTGCGAATCGGCGTATATCCAAAATCGTTGACCAGAAGTGAAATGACGCTTTTTTTATGTGAATATTCCTTTTCGGGAAGCGAAAAATCACGATTTTTGTGAATTTTTCCATACGTTGCAAAAAGCGAATACAGTATTTTTCCATATCACTTTCCGCGAAATGGTGGGTGAATAACGCTTTCAAGATGAGAATCTTTTTCCAGCCCATGGTACGAATAATGTCCTGGTCGTATAAATCCGATTTCATCATGTTTTTCATCTGTGATTCGCAATGATTTTTCTTCAAATTGAATATGAATATTGTGGGAATTTTTGATATCTTCAATGCATTTTTCAAATTTTTCTGGCGAGGAAATATCAAGAATATCGGCCACGATTGATGACTGTTTTTCTCGATATTGATCAATATCCAATAATCCAAGCCCCTGATCTTCCAAAATCTTTTCCCACTCATTAGCAAGTTGATCATTATTTGCGAGCATGAATATTTGGGTTATTTTTCATATTTTCGGTAATGCGACGACGGATTTCGGCCTTGAGCTGTTCTCCGTGTTCTGATTTCATGAGCAGCATCAAAAAATCTTCTTTGAGAAACACTTGCAATTCTGCATCTTCAACTACCTCAATAGTCGCTGTACGAAGGTCATCCGTAATAAGCGCCATTTCACCAAAAAATCCACCCTGTCCAATAGTAGCGCGCTCTTCTCCATCAATTACCACGCGAACTTTTCCAGAATTAATATAATACGCACAACCATTCGAAACATCACCTTGTTTCAAAATAATATCCCCCTTTTTTCGGAATTGTGCCTGTGTCATAAGCAAAAAATACGCCACAATCTCTTTGGAAAAACCATCAAAAATATAAAGATTTTCAATATTTGTAGACATAAGAAAAATTAAGAACACCTGTATTTTATCACGATTTTTCGGAAAATGCAAATTTTGGAATATTTTTCACTATCAAAAAATCCCCAAATGAGGATTTTTTAAAATTTCAAATTATTGCCAATCAAAAATAATTTCATTTTTGAGTGCAGAAATTGAAACAATTTTTTTCTTGGAATTGAGAATCATCGCGTCAGCAATTTTGTCCTCGATTTTGTCCTGAATAAAACGACGAACTGGGCGCGCGCCATATTCTGGAGAAAAAGTTTCTTCCAAAATCAGTGAAATCAGTTTTTTGTCATACGTCGCCGAAATTCCGATTTGTTTAAGTCGTTCAATCAATTCATCAAGTTGTAAAACAATAATTTTTTGTAAAATTTTCTTGTCAAGTGGACGGAAAACAATAGTTTTATCGATACGATTGATAAATTCTGGGGCGAAAAATTCTGGCAATTGTTTCATGACGCGAGCACGAATATTATCAAAATCAGCAATAATTTTTTCTTCATCTTTTTCAGAAGTATTAAAACCAATTTGTGCAGCTTTTTCGTTAAATTCGTCCGAACCAAGATTTGAAGTCATGATGATAATCGTGTTTTTGAAGTTGATTTGTCGACCTTTTCCGTCAGTGACAACGCCATCTTCCAAAATTTGCAAAAAGAGATTGTAAATATCAAAATTTGCCTTTTCAATTTCATCAAACAATACGATAGAATACGGTTTTCTGCGAACTTTTTCTGTCAGCATCCCGCCCTCTTCATACCCCACATAACCAGCCGTCGCACCAATCAATTTGGAGCCACTGTGGCGCTCATTAAATTCGGACATATCAATTTTGATGAGTGCTTTTGGATCGGCATAGAATTCTTCTGCCAAAGCTTTTACGAGTTCAGTTTTTCCGACACCAGTTGGCCCCAAAAAGAGAAAACTTCCAATCGGTCGCTCTGCACGAGAAATTCAAACACTCGAGCGTTTGAGCGAACTCACGATAGCATCAATCGCTTCATCCTGACCAATAATGTGTTTTTTGAGAGATTTATCAAGATTTTTGAGACGAGTCAAATCCTCTTTTTGAAGATTTTTGAGAGGAATTCCTGTAATTTGATGCAAAATTTTCTGAACATCCGTTCCGGTAATTTTTTTGCGATCCTTGCGTGGAATATTGTGTTTTTTCTTTACGCTTTCAAGCTCTTTCAAAAGCTGCTCTTGTTCGCGTTTTTTGGCAAGTCCCTTTGCATACTGTTGAGACATAAGCATATCCACGCTTTCTTTTTCTAATTTTTCAATTTTTTCTTTGATTTCTTGCGCTTCCGAAGAGACAAAATTGTATGTCATACTTTTGGCACTACACGCCTCATCCAAAAGATCAATCGCCTTATCTGGCAAAAATCGATCCGTGATATATCGCGACGAAAGCTCAACTGCATCAGAAATCGCTGAATCTTCAATAATGAGATTATGAAAATCTTCAAAACTTTGACGAAGTCCCAAAATAATTTCTTTGGCAACTGATTGTGTTGGTTCTCCAACATCAACTTTTTGAAAACGACGTTCGAGAGCGCTATCCTTTTCAATATATTTTTGATATTCAGAAAGTGTAGTAGCGCCAATCAATGAAATTTTTCCGCGCGCCATCGCTGGCTTCAAAATATTAGCCGCATCCATAGTTCCCTCAGACGAACCAGCACCAATAATCGTATGAATTTCATCAATGAACAAAATCACTTCATTTTCAAGTGTTGAAGCCTCTTCGATAATCATTTTGATACGATTTTCAAATTCTCCGCGATATTTTGTTCCGGCAAGCATTCCTGGCAAATCAAGCATTACAATGCGTTTGTTTTGCATAGCAAATGGCACATCGGCAGAAGCAATACGACGCGCAAGTCCTTCTACAACGGCCGTTTTCCCAACTCCCGGTTCACCAACAAGACACGGATTGTTTTTTGTTTTTCGATTCAAAATAGAAATCAAGCGATCAATCTCAGTATTTCGGCCAATCACAGGATCAAGTTTGTTGGTTTTTGCTTCCGCCACCAAATCTGTTCCAAAAAAATCCAATGCTGGCGTGCGAGACTCATTTTTTTCTTGCGGTGCATTGTGTGCAAATGGTGTATCCATCGGCTGATTTATATTCGGATTCTGATTTCCAAAATGATCCTCAATCATATCCATAATTTCATCAATTGGACCAAAAATCGGGTCTTGATTGTTCATCGGGAAATTTTTCATTCCCTGCGGCGAAGTCAAATGATTAAAATTCGTTACTTGGCGCTCGAACATATTCACATTCACGCCAACAAAATCCAAAAATTCTACAAACCATTTTTCGTCTGGTGACTGAATCAAGGCAAGCAAAAAATCCTCCACACCCGCTTTTGGTTTATGGAAACTGGCAGCCATACGAAGTGACGCCACAATCAGCTCGCGAAGGCGCTCGGAAATCCCAATATAATCGCCATCACGATTTTCAAGTTCTTTCGTCAAAAATGGCGGACGAGAAAAAATATCCAAAATCAGGCTTTCATTCACGCCGAGCGTCTGCAAGAGCTCCGCAATATTTCCTTTGGTAAGACGAGAAATCTGCAAAAGTACATCTTCTGGCAAAATATTTTTGTGTCCAAATTTTTTCGCCCGATTTTCCGCATCGAGCATAATTTGCTTATATTCGTCTGTAAATTGATTGAGCATAAAAATAAATTAACTCGGACATTATACTCATTTTTTCAAAAAATGGGAATTTTTTTGCTTGCAATAATTTAAAAAAATGGGATAGTATTTGATTTTTTAAATTTTTTGCGTACACTTGGCACATTCCCTGAAAAATTTTATGACAAAAATTCTTCTCATCGAGGACGACGCAGGAATTATTTTACCGCTTTCTGCGTACATCAACAAGGAAAATTACGAACTCAAAACATGCCAAGATGGTGCTGATGCTATCGAAATTTTTGACGATTTTAAGCCAAATTTGGTAATTTTAGATATCAATCTGCCGCATCGCAATGGCATCGAAATTTGCGAAGAAATTCGTAATAAATCGGGCGTTCCAATTATTGTATTGTCTGCGCGAGACAGCGAAGTTGATAAACTCACACTTTTTGATCTTGGTGTGGATGATTATGTTGCAAAACCATTTTCTGCGCGAGAGCTTATGGCGCGAATTTCAGCCATCCTCAAACGCAGTGAGATACAAAAAAAACCGAAAAATAACTCTAAAACGCTTACATTTTGACCACTCGAAATTTGCACCAAAAATCACAGCGTGACATGTAATGGTACAGAAATTATGTTTACCAAAACGGAATTTTCTATTCTGGAATATTGCGTTCGGAATGCGCAAAATGTAATCAAACGAGAAGCGATTATGCATGATGTGATGGGTTACGAAAATTACATTTACGACCGAACAATCGATACACACATCAAAAATATTCGCAAAAAATTGCCAGAGAAAATCTCAATTGAGACAATTCGTGGCATTGGTTACCGATTCGAAATTATTTCTTAAAAAAATCTATGCTTCAAATTCATTGACCCCAAAAAACGAGCGGAATTGTAGAAATTTCTGGCTCAAAAAACGCTGCGCTTCCCCTCATTGCTTGCGGGCTTTTTTTCAAAAATTTTACTTTACATAATGTTCCGAGAATTGGCGATGTATTAACTTTTTTGGAAATTATCGAGTCACTCGGCGTGGATGTTCATTTTGAAAACAATACACTCAAAATGAATACCGAAAATATGTCGCTGACCAATCTCAATCGTCCACTCATCAAAAAAATTCGAGTTGGAATTTTCCTTTTTCCAGCATTATTGAAACGATTTGGTGAACTCGAAATTCCGTATCCTGGTGGCTGTAATATTGGAAAAAGACCAATCACGGAACACCTTCGTGCCTTTGAGATTTTTGGATACAATGGTGAAAATTCTGAAGAGAATATTCGTTTTTCTGGAAAAGAGGGCGAAAACGATGTAATACTTTCTGCTGGATTTGCCGTAACTGCGACGGAAAATGCGATCATGATGGCTGCATTTCAACCACGAAAAACAACGATTCATCTTGCCGCCATTGAACCACATGTGATGAACCTTATTGATGTACTGAAAAATATTGGCGTAAAAATTGCGGTTTCATACGATCATACAATTATTATTGAAGGAATTTCAGAAATTCCTGAAAATACAGAAGCAACCGTTATTTCTGATTATATTGAATCTGGAACTTTTGTAATTCTCGGTGCTTTGAGCGGAAATCCATCGATAACTGTACGAAATGCAAGAATTCAGGACCTTACCCTCTTTCTTGAAAAATGTCAGGAAGCTTGAGTAAAAATGGATATTGATTATGAAAAAGACGAGATTGTTGTGTATAATTCTCTTGAAAACCTAAGAAACATAAACATTCAAACGAATATTTTTCCAGGATTTCCAACTGATTTACAATCCCCTTTTGCCTTACTTCTAACGCAAGCCGAAGGAACCTCCCGTATTCATGAAGTTCTCTTTGAGGGGCGACTCAATTGGCTTATTGAAATTGAAAAAATGAAAGGTCATATTGCTATTCTTAACCCTCACGAGGCTCTCATCTTTGGAAAAACAGCGCTTCGCTGATCGACAGTTTCAAGTTGGGACTTGCGAGCCGGTGTAACAATGATTCTAGCAGGAATTATTGCTCAATGAACGACAAAAATTACAAATGTTGAATATATTGAGCGTGGATACGAAGATATTGTTGGAAAAATTGCAAAACTTGGTGCAACTATTGAAAAAATATAATTTTCATACAATTATCAATTAATAACTGTTCAAAATGTGATACTGAGACTATTTTCCAAGTGGATCTGGGCACTATAAAAAACCACTCACAAAAGAACAACTCAAAAAAATGAGAGAATCCTATGAAAAGGGGGATTTAATTCGTGAACACGTGAAACAACTTGAATCTCAAGAAGATTCAAAAAATCAAAAAAAGCTCGACGAAAAGCTTGATTCCCTTTTTTTATAGGAGATATATATTTTTGAACAATTATAGATTTATAATTGTTCATTTTTATTATTTATAAATGTTTTGCAGATATAAAAAAATTCAGTACAATACTTTCAAATTTTTACAACCATGTCCTTCGAATCTCGTTACAACAATCTCAACCCAAAGCAAAAACTCGCAGTTGATACTATTTTTGGTCCTGTTTTAGTAATTGCTTGACCTGGAAGCGGAAAAACGGAACTTCTTGCTGTGCGCATTGCAAATATTTTACGACAAACGGATGCGAATGCCTCAAATATTTTATGCCTGACCTTTACGGACAATGCTGCCAAAAATATGCGCGAACGTCTTCGTAATATTATTTGACAAGAAGCCTATAAAGTTGCTATTCACACCTTTCATACTTTTGGTATGGAAATTCTCAATCGTTATCAATACAAACTACAAGAAAATAGCGATTTAACGCCCATTGATGACATTTCTGCATCAAAAATTTTCCATAAAATTATTTCAAATCTTGAATGGAATAACTCTTGGAAAAAAACTTCATCACTTCCGAGTCTTCGCGGAGCTATCAACGATTTAAAGACTTCTGGAATTACACCTGACGATTTTTCTGCTATTATTTCACAAAATGAACAGATATTGAATGATATTTGACCAACTATAAAAGATTATTTTGAAAAAATAAGTTCACTCTGACGAAAAAAAGAAGAAATCACTATGAAAATGTGACTTTTTGAGGAAATGATGACTCGCTTAGTAGAAATTCTAGAAAAATATCCACCCACCTATAAATTTCAAGATTCCCTCGCCAAAACAATTCTCCTATCATTACAAGAAGTCATCGAGTCGGGCGATTCCAAGCTACTCACAAAATGGAAAAATTCTTGGCTGGAAAAGAACACAAATAATACTTTTATCCTAAAAGACGTAGAAAAAAATAAAAAATCCTTCGAACTTTTGGAAATTTATCGAGAATATACAAAAGCACTCAATGAAGAAAATTTGATCGATTTTTCTGATATGATTTTGCGCGCTATTCGGCTCGTAGAAAGCGATGAATCTGTACGGGCAAATATTTCTGAACAATATCAGTGGATATTATTGGATGAATATCAGGATACAAATGATGCGCAATTAACCCTCATTACGACAATTGCAAATACCGTTGATGAACCCAATATTTTCGCTGTAGGAGACGATGATCAGTCAATTTTTAAATTTCAGGGCGCAAGCGTTCGCAATCTCAGCATTTTTAAGCAGTTTTATCCAAATACGGAACTCATCATTTTAGAGGAAAATTATCGTTCATATGCTGAAATTGTTGATTTTTCACGCAGTATTCTTTCTAACCAACATAGTATTTCACATATTTTTTCAGAAGCGGAGAAAAAATTTCATGCACATCGCGAAAGTGGTGGTATTATCAAAAAATTTCAATTTGAAACGGAATTACAAGAAATCACATGGATTGCCGATGAAATCGCAACAATTATAGAAAATGAAAAAAATAATCCAAATTTTTCTTTTTCTGATATCGCCGTCATCACGAAAAAAAATGCTACACTTGAAGCGATTGGAAAAGCACTTTTGGAGAAAAATATTCCTATCAAACTTTCTAAGGACGAAAATATTTTTGATAATGAGGTGGTTATTCTTGTGAAAAATATTTTGTTGTATATTCATTCCTTACGAACCCAAAGCGATCGCGATGATATCCTTATTGAGATTTTGTCACATCCAATGTGGAAAATTCATCGTCTCGAAATCTGGGAACTTTCTCGACAAATTGCTCAAGCAAAAAAATGAGAAAATAAGGTTTGGATTGAAGTTCTTCGAAATCATTCGAACAAATATCTATCGAAAATTGCTCATTTTTTTATAGAATTATCCATTCAAGCAAATGTACTGCGCTTGGAAGATTTGATTGATATTATTACAGGGGCAAATACAATTTTTATACCAGATGATTATAATGAAGATGAATCAAATCGCGAACAATTCAGTCTTTTTATTGATGATGAAGAACAAAATTTTACTTCTCCACTCTATGAATATTATTTTTCAGAGGAAAAATTACACAAAAAACCCCTTATCTATGCAAATCATTTAGCCAATATTCAAAAAATTATTGAATCACTTCGTTGATACAAGCAACAAAAGCCACGTTTGCACTTGGATGATTTTGCAGAATATATGAATTTGATCGATGAATACGAAATTCATTTGTCCACATCTGCTCTCATTGGGGCAGAAGAGGCTGTTCAATGTATTACGGCCCATAAATCAAAATGACTTGAATACAAGTATGTCTTTGCGGCTGGATTGACCGAAACAAATTATGTGCGTGGACGAAATTCATGAAATCCATTCACTTCAAACTTCTCTCTCGCACCTGAAAAGGACAATAATGAAGATTTGGAACGACTAATTTATACGATTTTTACACGAGCGAAAGATGCACTGTACGTGACATATTCAACCATGAATCTCTCAGAAAAATCAGAATCCCTCGTATCAGTTTTGGGAAATATCACTGATTTTGAAAAAAATGAGCAAATATCAATAGAAAATTGCACAAAAATATTAGAAAATGAAACAAAAAATATTATTGAACTTCCTTTTACAGGCGATGAATCTGTTTTTTTAAAAAGTATTATTGGGTCAACCCTCAAGCTTTCAGCTACTTCAGTGCAAAATTTTTTGGATGTTACGAGCGGTGGGCCACGATATTTTCTCACGAGAAATCTTTTGCAATTTCCACAAGCCAAAAGTGAAAATGCAACATACGGAAGTGCGATCCACAAAGGATTGGAAGATTTTTTCAAGGATTATAAATTTAAAAAAACATTCAATAAAGAAATATTGTTCAATTCTTTTACAGAATATATAAAACGAGAAGGGTTTTCTGAAAATATTGAGAAAAATCTCATCGCTCGCGGAATTGAAAACTTAGAATCGCTCTATCCTCATCTTGTTCATGATTATGGTGAAATTCATCTTGAACAACGGTTTAATCAAGAAAGTGGCGGGACTTATTTGTCAGACATTCGCCTCACAGGGGCGATTGATCGCATTGAACTCACATCACAAAGCAAAATGATTGTGACTGACTATAAAACCGGCAGTAGTTTTGCAACTCTCGAATGAGGAAGTGGTTATGAGGCCATCAAAAAATGGAAATATAATTTACAACTGATTTTTTACGCGATTTTATTCAATGAAACACCACGTTGGGCACCATGGAAAGAGCGGGAATTTCAATTATTTTTTGTAGAAAAAAGCAAAAAAGAAGATCAATATCACACAATTTCGAAATTTGTGCAACAAGGCGAGATTGAACGACTCGAAAAATTGGTACAAAAAATTGCTGAGCATATCAAAAACCTGGATTTTCCAGATGTTTCACATTATTCACAAGATGTGCATGGAATCCGACAATTCGAGGAAGATCTTCTCAATAATAAAATTTAAAAAAATCTCAGAAAAACCTGAGATTTTTATTTTTGAAAACGACCCGATTTTGAAAGTGAAAACCACCAAATCACGCCCCACACAGCACCAAAAAAATGTCCAACAAAAGAAATTCCCGCAAACAAACCAATAACAATATTGATAACAAGAAGAATCAACGTTTCTTGCGCTTGTGGATGCCGAATTGTGTACAAATCCACACACAAATAAGCGAGCAAAGCACTACAAAATCCTGAAATTCCAATCGTAATTGTTCCGGGAGTTGAAAAAATAAGCAACACCACCACCAAGAAAATCGTTGTCGAAGCGAAAAAATACAAAAATTGATGGCGCGACATTCTCGCCTCAAGCGCTGGGCCTGCCGAATATAAAAAATATGAATTCGCAAACAAATGCAATAAATTTCCATGCAAAAATTGAAATAACACTGATTGCATCAGGAAATCGAAAACCCCATACGAAAGAGCATTCCAGTGAAATGCGTACAAATACTGAAATGGCGCATGCACAAATCCAATTACTGAAACAATAATACAAATCGCAATGAGTGTATGTGATACGTATTTATTGGGAAAAAATAGAATATTCATACCGGGCAATAAAAATACAAAATTTTGATAATTGTATATTTTTTTCGAAAATAGTCAAAAATTTCAAAACTTAAAAAAATCCCCTTTCGGGGGAATTTCAATTATTTTCGAAGACCAAGTTTCTGAATAAGTGCTACATAGCGTGCCTCATCTTTTGATTTCAAATAATCAAGAAGTTTGCGACGTTTTGCAACCATCATTACAAGTCCACGACGAGAGTGATTATCTTGTTTGTGTTCACTAAAGTGTGATTGAAGTTTTTCAATACGAGCAGTAAGAATAGCAACCTGAACTTCTGGAGAACCAGTATCCCCTTTATGAGTTGCAAACTCTTCCATAAGAGCTTTTTTTTCTTTATGATCCATAGGATAAAAGTATTTTAAGAAATAATCAGTCAACCAGAAAATACACCAGTACGACCTTTCACACTATATGAAATTTTTTGCAAAAAGCAAATTTTTTTCAAATTTTAAAGAACTTGACGAAGTGCCGCGATATTAAAAGAATAATCCATCTTGATAGAACCAATAATTCCAAGATATCATTCATATCCATTGAGCATAATTTTTTTAGCAATAATCGTTGAATTTTTGAGATCACCGCCAATATGTTCTTCACCGATAAAAACGGAAACTTTTGGAGAAATTTGCAAATGCTCGAGTGTATCAATGAAAATTTTTTTACTTTCCAAAAATCGCACAATGTGATACACATCACTTCCTTGCCCCTCGCTCATATTTTCAAGCAAATGCGTAATTCCCAAATATAAAAGCACACCTTCTGATGGGATACACGCAAAAGTTACCTCGTGCGTTCGGTGCGTCAATCGCTCAATCAGGCTGTACAAAATATCATCAATCAAACCATCACGCACAAAATTTGGAATATTTTGCTCATCATCGAGCAAAACCGTCGGCAACTCATCCATTAAATAATCCACAAAGACACGAATTCCACGATCCGTTGGCAATCTTCCAGCGCTATTGTATGGCTGAAAAATAAGCCCCATTTTTTCCAAAGCCGCCATATCATTACGAATTGTCGCACTCGAAACTCCGAGATTATATTGATCAAGAAGCGATTTTGATCACAAAACATCGCCCGTCTCAAGATACCGCTCAACAATATACTTTAAAACTTGAATTTTTCTGTTATCAACTTTTTTCATGAGAAAATTTTAATTTTGTACCATTTCAACAATAAAAATTGAACCACGGCGATCCACAATTTCCACCAAATCTTTATCCTCCAAATCATCATCACATACCACCAAATATTCCACGCCATCAAGTTTTATTTTAAAATCCTCATCAACCTGACGAACGCGTCGTCGTTCGCCGATATACATATCAAGTCCCTGTGGTTTTTCTTCTGAAGATTCTACCGATGAAGCGAAAAATTTTGGAAAAAAATAACATGTTACGAGCGCAGTGCCAGCAAAAATCGCACCCTGAATAATATCAACATTCGAGGAGTTCATAATTGCCGCATAAATCGCTACGATAAAAGCCGCAATCGCTAAAGAAAATCCATAAAATGTCGCTGTGATAAGTTCCACAATAAGGAAAACAATTCCAAATCCAATCCAAAAAAGTACCATAATAGATTTTTTAAAAAATTATTTTGCGTTGCCAAAAATTTTGGAAACTCCTGCCAAAATATCGCTGTCCAAAATGTATTTTGTATTCTGACCAAGTGCCCCTTCAATCACTTTCAATTGCTCTTTTGTTACTGCTGCGCCATTGAAAAATTGCACTGCTGCCGTGGCCTCCAATTCAAGAGCCTTCGCTTTAGCTTCAGCAAGAGCAATTTCAGCACGAGCATCACCTTCCGCCTGCAAAATGGCTGCCTGTTTTTGTCCTTCCGCCTGCAAAATAGCAGATTGCTTATCACCCTCTGATCGAGTAATCTGAGACTGACGATAACCTTCGGCTTCAAGAATTTGTGCACGTTTTTCGCGTTCAGCCTTCATTTGTTTACTCATTGCATCCTGAATATCATCTGGTGGATCAAGGCGCTTAATTTCTACACGAAGCACCTTCACTCCCCATTTTCCCGTTTCTTTGTCCAATGAAGTCAAAAGTCGTGCATTAATCGTATCACGATTGGAAAGTGTTTCATCGAGGCTCATTGTTCCAAGTACACTACGAAGGCTTGTTTGTGCAAGAGAAACAACCGCCATAAAAACATTATTAACATCATATGTCGCCTGAAATGGATCCGTAATCTGCACATAAATAATCCCATCAACCGCCATCGACACATTATCCATAGTAATAATTTGCTGTTCTGGAACATTCACAACCTGTTCGCGAATATCAACGCGACGAAGCGTCTGCACTCCTGGAATCAAAAAAGTGAGCCCAGAATTTACTGTTTTTGTATATTTTCCGAGAGTTTCAATCAAACCAACCTGTCACTGCTGCACCTGTTTTACGGACACAAACACCAAAATAAGCGCCAAAATGACGAGAAAAATGAAAATTTCCATAAAAAATTTGATTAAAAAATAAAAACGCTATAATTATATGCACAATTTTTTAAAAAGCAATTATGAAAAAAAATATTGTCGCCATTGGTGGTGGCGCAGGAACATTTAATGTGCTGTATGGACTCAAAAAAAATCACAATTGTAATTTGTCCGCCATTATTTCTGTTGCGGATAACGGCGGGACAACCGGTTCTATTCGCGATAAATACGGAATTTTGCCACCAGGAGATTTGCGACGCGCGATTGCAGCGCTTGCCAAAGATACCGAAATGGTGCGAAAACTTTTTGAGTACAGCTTCAAAGAGGAGGGCGTAATTGGATCAAATAAAATCGGAAATATTTTACTCACGGCGCTTGTGGATATTGAGAATGATTATGAAAAATGACTCGATGAAATGTGCAAAATGTTTGATGTGACGGGTCGTGTAATTCCTGTAACACTGGAAGATGTGCATTTGGCAGTGCGCTTTGAGGATGGAACCGTGATTGAAGGCGAAAAAAATATTGATGTTTCTGACAAAAATCCTGGCGAACGAACACATAATATCGACCAAAATATCGAGGATGCGTGGCTTATTGGCGCAGAATGAAATCTCAATCCTCGGGCGCGTGAAGCGATTATGAATGCAGATTATATCATTATTGGGCCTGGGGATTTGTACACAAGTGTCATACCAAATCTTCTTTCCAAAGGAATGCGCGAGGCACTTGATGCAACGCCAGCCAAACTCATTTATGTTTGTAATGCGATGACGAAGCGCGGTGAAACAACGAATATGGAAGTGAAAGATTTTATTGAGGCTATTGAAAAATTTATTGGACCAGCGGAGCTTGATTACGTGATTGTCAATAATGGAATTATCGATGATGAAATCGTGGCAAAATACAAAATTGAAGAAAATAAAAAGCCGGTGAAAATTAAAAATATTCTCGACTTTGCTGACAAAAAATACAAAATTATTGAGCGAAATGTGGTGAGCGACGAAGATTTTGTGCGTCACGATCCTGAAAAACTCGCGAAAATTTTGCAGGATATCATTGATGGTTGGATCAAATAAAAAATCCCAAATGGGATTTTTTTAAATTTTTTTCACAAATTCTGTTCGCAAAACCAAGCCTTTAACTTCTGGAATGTTTGCAGAAATTTCTTCAATATTGTCGGTCAAGCGAATATTTTTTACTTTTGTGCCTTTTTTGAGTGTTACTTTTGTGCCTTTCACTGGTAATTCTCGCGTGAGTTGCACCGTATCGCCAGACGCCAATTCATTTCCAAACGCATCAACGACTTTTTCTGATTCTGATGAGGAATTTTCATCCAGATAAATCGGATCACCATACATATCATATTCAATTTCTTCGTACGCCATAAAAAATTTCTTAAAAAAATAATGAGGCGAGTATACGAATTTTCAAATTTTTCGCAAATTATTTGCAAAAAAGAAAAAATCTTTATAATACAAATAATATTTTTTAACTTTCAAAATATGTTTGAAAAAATTCTTGGAGTAATTTCCGTAGTTTTGCTCGTTTTTATTATTGGAACAAACCTCATTGGACAAAATAATAAAACTCCACGAACAATTTCTTTGACTACACAAGGGGTCGTTAAAGTAAAGCCAAATAGTGCAAAAATTGCTATGAGTATCGACATTGAAAGCGAAGAAAGTATTGATGTTGCCACACAAAAACTCATCAACAAACGAAATGAGCTTGTGAGTGCTCTAAAAAATCTTGGCCTGAATGATTCTGATATTGTTCTTGAAGAAATGAGAACAAATCAGTGGGACAGATATAATGAAACAGAAAACGAGTCTGAAGGAAAGTCAAAGCGCGTTTACAATGTTATACAATATTTAACGCTTCGTGTTACAAAAGAGAATTTTGGAAATACTGAAAATATTATCACAGCACTCGGAAAAATAAAAGATACTTTTGTTTTATCTATAGATAAAAACCTTGATTCACAAGAAGGCCTTATAGCTGAAGCACGAAAGGATGCTGCTGAGAAGGCCAAAAAACAAGCCGAAGATATAGCCAATAGCTTGGGCGCAAAACTTGGAAAAATTCTCTCAGTAACCACCGATTTTCAGAATTATGGTTCATATATACAACCACTTGCAAACATGGCAAAATCTTCAGAGGAAGTTACCACGGCAGACGCACAATGGTTTGAAGGAGAAGATGAATACACAACGACTCTTTCTTTTACTTTTGAACTTCGATAAAATCTCAAATTGAGATTTTATTTTTTAAAAAATATGGAAACAATTCTTCAAAATCATAGCCTTATCCTCAAAATAAATCATTTCTGAGCAGAAATCAATTCATTATTGTACAAAAATAGAGAAATTATTTATCAAAAGAAGGAGAATTTTTGGCAGCGACAATCCCCTGTTCTTTTTCCGATCGTAGGTGCTCTCAAAGATAATTCATATATTTTTGAAAATCAGGAATATAATCTCTCTCAACACGGATTCGCGCGAGATATGAATTTTTTACTTGCAGAGTCTACCGATTCTTCTGCAACTTTTTTCCTCTGATCGTCAGAAGCAACACAGAAAAAATATCCGTTTGAATTCAAGCTTTATATCAAATATATAATTTCTAAAAATACACTTGAGGCTCAATATGTCATCAAAAATATTGATTCAAATACTTTATATTTTTCCCTTGGAGCACATCCAGCTTTTAAAATTTGAACAGATGTTGAACAATATTCGTTCGTTTTTGAAAAAATTCCAACAGAACAAAAAGTTGATCGCCTTTCTGGTGGCATGATTTCTCCAGGGCTTCAAGAAAATCTTGTTGATTATATCCAAGATAGCACAATTCATTTGCAGGAAAAATATTTCACAAATGACGCGATGATTTTGAGAAATTTTTCAGAAAATTCTCTCGATTTTTATAAAAAAAATGAAAAAATTTTCCACATGTCATGGGAAAATTTTTCGCATCTTGGAATCTGGAAACAACCGAATGCACCATTTATTTGCATTGAGCCATGGGATTGATTTGCTGATGAATTTGAACAAAAATGAGATTTCACAAATAAATGAGGAATCAATAAACTTGCCCCAAATACTGAAAAAAAATACTCTTGGAAATTAGAATTTTAAAAAACTCTCATACGAGAGTTTTATTTTGCTTCTAGCATTGGAAGGAGCTTTCCTTCGGCATGAAGGGCTGCTACATCAGTATATCCACCCAAAAAAGTATCACCTATGAAAATCTGCGGAACGGTGCGCATACGCGTTTTTTGAACAATTTCCATCAAAATATCAGAATTATTCGTCACATCAATCTCAGTAAATTCAACTCCAAGCGATGTAAATAGGTTTTTGGCCTGCACACAATATGGGCAGTAATCTTTTGTATAAATTGTTACCATAAAAATAAGTTATTAAATTTTGTACAAATATTAAACTATAATTGCTCGTTTTTATTTTGGAAAAATAATTCTAATTTCTGTTCATTCGTCAACTTGGCTCTGAATTTTAATATCCCAATCATACAATTTAAGAATTTTGTCAACAAGTGTCATACCAATACCCGATCCAGTGATTGAAGAATTTTGATTAATTCGATAAAAACGATCAAAAATTCGATCAATATCATCTTTCGCCATTCCGATCCCCGTATCACGAATGGTGAAAATATTTTTTTCTGAAGAAATCATTACTCGCCCATTTTCTTTATTGTATTTTATCGCATTTTCCAACAAGTTTCGAATCAAAATCGAAAGATGTTTTTCACTCGCAGAAACATAAAAATCCTTCGTCAAATTATTTTCAATAGTGACATTTTTGATATTTTTGGCGCGAAAAATTTCAGATTCGACAATTGGCACAATATTCGTTTTCTTATTTTTTTCAGGAATTTTGAGGTCTGCAAGCTCTAGCAATCCGCTAATAGACTCATTCATCGCATCAATCGTATCCAAACTACTTTCGACCAGTTCATAATCCATCTTCGGACTATCGCGCAAAATCTGCAAATTTCCAGAAATAATTGCGAGCGGAGTCTTGAGTTCGTGACCAGCATCGTGAACAAAATGTGTCATTGTATCAATATTTTCGCGAACTGGCAAAAGCGTCCGACGAATATGAAAACGCATCAAAAACCACAATGGCAAAATCAGCAACATATCGAGCAACAAAAATCGAATCGCATCACGCTGCATCGTGTGAAGATTAATTCGAGGTCGCGTAAAGAAAAAAGTTGTAACATTATTTTGCTGAACGCGCCGTACAATATAATCATCCGCATACGCCATGTGGTTCAGGCTTTCGTCAATATCTTCCAGCGTATCTTCATCCAAAATATCTGAAATATTTTCAATCGTTAAATTTTTAATCTGAGAACTCAAAATTTGTCCGGAAGAATTGGTCTGAATCGCCTCAATTCCAATTACAAAGGAAATTGATTGCGTCGACAAAAGCGTCGTATGATTGACAATCGAATCGGTTTCTTTGATAAAATTTTCTTCGTGCGTTTGTATTTCGATAAAATAACGAGTAACAAGGAAAACTCCTTCAAAAACCATCAAGAAAATCAGTGCACCAATTACAAAACTCGCGACCAATTTTCTTTCGCTCGATTTGAGATAATCCTTCATAATGGACTAAAAAAGCTCTTTAATTGTATAGCCGTAACCCTTTCGCGTTTCAATAATTCCAGGAATTTTTTTACGAAGGTATCCGATGTACACTTCCACCACTTTTCCTTCTTCAAAATTATCATAAATTCCCCAAACCTTTTCCATAAGTTCAGATTTTGGAATATGATATCCGCGATGTGTGGCAAAATAATGCAAAAGTGCGAATTCTTTTTTAGAAAAATGAATTTCCTGCCCCGCAAAATACACCATTCGGTGCTGTGCGTCGATTTCCAATTTTCCAATTTTAATGGTTTCAGTAGATTTGTTGGACTGACCACGACGACCAAGTGCACGAATGCGAGCTACTAATTCACGGTAATCGCAAGGTTTTGTAAGGTAATCATCCGCACCATAATCAAGTCCGGCCACAATGTCTTCTTGTGTAGCGCGTGAAGTAAGCATAATAATAGGAGTCGTATTACCTTCTGCTCGAAGCTTTCGACACACATCAATTCCGCTCATTTTTGGAAGAGAAATATCCAAAATGATTACATCATAATTTCCTTGAATCGCTTCAATATAACCAGATTCCCCATCAGTACGCAATGTACAAGCAATATCTTCATTCGCCAAATAACGAACAACTGTCTGCGCAAGCGCAACGGTATCTTCAATTAATAGAGTATGCATAATAAAATTTTTAAAAAATAATGAGAATTTTTCGTAACCTTAAATATTATATTTAAAAAAGGTAAATTTTTGATAAGTATTTTTAACTTTTTTCGATAAAATAAAATCCTTTCGAGGATTTTATTTTATTTTAATGACAACGACGCATAGAAAAACATACTTGTCCCGGCAAAAATGTTTCGTTTGGATAATATTTTTCGTACAATTCTGAAACGGTCAAAAATTCATATCATTGCGCTCGTAAGCGGTCAATAAGAGCAGGAATCGTGTCAACCGAAGTTTTATGAATATCGTGAAATAGAATAATCGCACCATCATGAACCTGAGAAAGTGCTGTACGAAGATTTTTTTCAACATTGCGATTTTTCCAATCCAGTGAATCTACTGACCACATCAGAATCGTTTTATCGACGGCTTTTTTTACATTTTCGTCGTACGCACCATATGGTGGTCGAAATAATTTCGGTTTTTGGTGAATTGCATTTTCAAAGGCCAAATCAGTTTTTTGTTGATCCGTGCGCATTTGTTGTTTGGACATTTTATTGTAGGCTTTATGATCCCAGGAATGACTCGCAATTTCATGCCCCTCGCTCTGAGCGCGCTGCGCAACCGTCGGATAGCGTTCCACATTTTGTCCAAGCATAAAAAATGTAGCCTTCACTCATTTGGTCTTGAGTGTATCGAGCAAGTTGAGCGTAAAATCTTTGTGTGGACCATCATCAAATGTGAGGGCAACATATTTTTTCCCATCGCTTGACACGCCAGCTTGCGTCTTTTTTTCTGGGATTTTTTTCTCAACTTTTGGCTCCAAGAAAATATTTTCTTTCAAATTTTCGTACGGAATTTCAATTTCTACCACAACTGGTAAATCACCATTTTTTTCAGCAAAAATCTCGGACGGCAAGAAAAATTGAATATTTTTACCAGAAAAAGCAAATTGTGGTTCAGTCAAATACGAAACCAAATTTTGTTGCAACGCATTCAAATCATGCGTTTTTTGATTTGGATATTTCGTCTGAAAAGCGTGCAAAATTTTGTCGGTCAAATCCGTTGTTTTTTCAGTATTTATAAGCGATGCGCCGGAGAGAAATTTCCCAGAATTCTGCAATAGAAATGTTTCTTTATGGATTTCTTTGGTCGCGCCATCCGTCAAATGTGATTTGATAGAATAAATCACAGATCCGATATTATTCCCATCAGAAAGGGAAAAATCCGCAGTATAGCCAGCAACCGCAAGACTTCAAGATTCTGTTGGAATCGTGGAAAGTGCAACAATTTTTCTACGAATACTTGACAAAATTTCTATATTTGGAATTTCGTTAAAATTTGGATACTCGATATAAAAGCGCGGTGAAAAATATGGTTCTGATTTGAATGTTTTTACGTCTTCAATCGCTGTCGCACCAGTAAAAAAACTTCACGAATAAGTGAGACTTGAATTGAGACCGCCAGAATAGATAAAATCTCCATTTTCTGACCAATACATCACACGTTTTTCTGTTTCTAGCGCTGAAGATGAGTGAAAAATAGGGGAAAAAAACCAAAAAATCCCAATCCCGCAGAGCGCAATGCAGGCTGTCATAAATCAAAAAACTTTGGTGCTCATAAATCAAAAAATATGGTAAGTACAGTATATAAAATCAGTTTAAGGAAACTTTAAAAAAAGCAAATTTTTTTCAAAAAATTTGTAAAAAAATAAAAAATCGCTACACTACAAAAAATCTTTTTTACTTTTATTTATATGGACATTCAACCATTTCTCGAAGCCACTTTTTCACCGTATATTTCCGATCCAAAGTGGTACCCATTCATCCTCATCGGAATCGCGCTTTTGGTACTTTTTTTGTTATTTTTGATTTTTTTATATATTCGAAGTTTTTTGAGTTGGCTTTTTGGTGTTAATGAACTCATTCGGATTGGACGCGAGCAAAATCACCTTCTCAATGAACTTATTGCCATCCAGAGCGAACAACAAGAACTTCTTCAAGCATTATTTGTTGAAAATTCTGTGACAGAAGAAGATAATGATGCGGCCGAATCAGAAAATAACGAAAATCTTGAAGACTCCGAAGAAAAATCCGAAAAAAAATAAGAGACGAATCTCTTATTTTTTATTGTGAATTTTTGAGAGGGTCGCGCCAATCAGCAATCCAGACTCCATCATCCTTTTCATAAAGAGCAAAAGTGTCGCCAACCGCCAAGATTTTTCCATCAATAATCCATTCCAATTTTGCACTTTCGCGATAAAAAAATAAAAGTGAGTTACGAGTTTTGAGGAAAAAATTACGATCTTTTTCATAAATACGGACATTTTCGAGCGCTACATTTTCAGGGATTTTGAGGTATTGTCCGCGTTTTTGTGCGTGAGTATCAACCAAAACCATTTTTTTCGTATCATTTTTTGTTCCAATCACAACAAGTTCTCGTCCAAGCTGTTGCGTAAAATCAATTTTTTCAAAATCCAAATCAAAATCAAGAATTTTTGGATTCATAGAATCAATACTAACAAATGTTGCGCCACTATTCGTGTACCAATCACCCGACATTTCAAAAAAATTCGTTCCTTCAAGGCTCGCGCCGGTAAGAGCAAAGCTCTTCGTATTTCCAGATTTTAAATCACCAACAATAATATTTTTTTCTCATTTGAGAAAATTTTTTCCATGCATCAGAACGCCCGTAAAAATGTTTCCGCCTTCCGTAATAGCGCTCTGATTTTCCTCACAATGAATCAAACCATTTTGATAATTTGGTTTTGAGCAACTATTGAGAAATTTTTTCACAGGCAAATTGGTGTTAGGAAGCCATTTTTCGTCAATTTGACTATATTCAATAAGCGTTCCGCCCGACAAAAATTTTCCGCCGCCAATATGATCATAATTGACCCTGGAAATTAATGTTGGTTTTTCAAAATTTTTTTGATACAAAAGCATTCCACTCGATGAATATCCGATCCACGAATTATCACCAATTGAGACAATTCGCCCGTCCTGAACTTTCGGAAAAAGCGAATATTTTGGCGTTTTCAAAAGTGAAATATCGTCAATATAAAAATTTTTTTCCTCAGTAATACTAAAATTCATTTCTGCAGCAATATAGCCATCGTGGAAAATTTCGAGCAAATAGTCACCATAATCAATTCGCGGTTTGCTGTCATTAGAATATGGCTCGTGATTGAGATAAATCTGCGAATCGCGCGGAAAAACTTTTACATTTACAATTCAAAAAGAATTAAATGTAATCAAATTTTTAGCAAAAGAACCTGTTTGCGTAGCGCCAGAAACAGATTGTTCCGTTTCAGAAATAATATTTCCCGATTGTGACAAAATATTATTCCAATTGAGATTGATCGAAATATATTTTCCCTTGAAGAAAAAATATAAAAGCGTTGCGAATACAAACACCAAAATCCAGAAAAATAATTTCCGACGTTTTCGGCGCTTGATTTCTTGAAAATACGATTCGAGCATAAAAAAATTTAAGATTTTTTGGATTTTCGTTCCATTTTTTGCGTAGTGTCAAAACCATCAATGCGCTTATTAAAAAAGAGGCGAATTTGGCTTTCTAATGCTGGAATTGAAAACATTGTCAGTGTCAAAAACGGAAGCGCAAGCCACTGGAAAAAATTGAAAATATAATTGTACCAACGAAATTCGACATATCGGCGCATGATATGAATCGACAAAAGGCTTGGAATAATTACTGTTGAAACCAAAATCGTAAAAATAATTGAAGTCGCAATCGGCACGGTAAAAGCCGCGAGCGACTGATCAATAGAGTAAATCACGCCTGGAACATACCCAATAAACAGCATCATGAGTGGACCACCCGCCCAAAAAAGATGATTGAGAATGAGATATCCTGTTTTTCGAAATTTTTCACGGAACGGGATTTTTTTATTTTTTATCATTTCTGGAATCACATATTCAACATCCGTACAACCCCACGACCAACGGCGAAGTTGTTTATATTGAGACTTTACAGTACGAGTAACAGAAACTTCATCTACTAAATCCATTTCACAAATCGCGGGCGTCGGAATAATTCGAAACATTCCATTCCATCCAAAATACGCGCGCCAATATTGCAAGCCATCTTCCACAATAGAAGTCCGTGACCAATAATCCGCTTTATGAAGGCATTCAAGCGTTTGTCCGTATACCGCAAAATTTCGATAAAATTCTGGATTTTGGCTTTCCAAAAATTGCCAAAGTGTCGTTCCAATCGCAATAATTCGCGCAAAAAATGTTCCTTCGTGCCAATTATTCGAATAAAGTGGTGTATATTGATAAATTGCCTGACTTCGATAATCCGTTGACAAAAATGTGGCCGTAATAATTGAGAAAAATTTTTTTTCCACTTTTGTGTCTGTGTCAATCGTAGAAACAAAAGTATTTTTTGGATCAAGTTTTGTCATTTTTTCATATTCCTTGATCGCGTAAGTAATGTTGGAACCCTTTACTTTTCCTTCTCCTTCAAGGTTTTCTGGATGCACAATATTGATAATCCGAATTCCAGAATTTTTATATTTTTCCACAATATATTTGGCATGTTCAGTCGCTGTCGGAACGCGCGCCTCAGTCGCCAACAAAACCGTAATATTTTCACGATAACGATATTCCGTTTGTACCAGCGAAATTACATTATCTTCAATCACATTTCGTGGTTCCGTATAAATCGGCACAATCACAATATGTTCAAGATTTTTTGCACCACTTTCTATGAGTTCATTTTTTGAAAAATCCGTTTTTTCAATTTGCAAAAGCCTTCGATACGATTTAAAAATATGATGATAACTTCCAAAAACACGAATCGTCCAATACGCAATATAAAAAGCGATGAAAAATAGCCCCAAATCATAATTGATATTGATCAAAATGAATGGCAAACAAAACACAAAAATAAGCGACAACAAAGGGATTTTCGGGAGCCAGAATTCAAGCGTGAAAAATTTGGATTTTTGCATTATGGTTTTTTGGAAATAAAATTTTCATCAAAATTTTTAAGTTCAAAAATCATGAAGAAAAATATTTTTTGCATAATATATTGAAAAAAGCAAAAAAATCAATATATTCTCGATATGGATCATTTTAATATTTTTCTCAAACATCATTTTGAGCTTTCCAATGCGGAAAAAACGCAATTTGAAAAATTTTTGGAACTTTTTCAGAGTTACAACTCTCATACCAATTTATCCGCAATTCGCGATGCAGAAGGAATTATCGAAAAACATTTTGTAGATTCAATTTATGGCGCGACAATTCTTCATGAATTAGGCCTTACGAATGGAAAAATGCTCGATATCGGCTCTGGTGGCGGTTTTCCTGGGATTCCTCTCAAAATTGTTTGCCCAGAATTGGATGTTACATTACTTGATAGTGTTGGAAAAAAGGTTCGTGCAATGAATTTTTTTATTGAAAAATTAGGGCTGAAAAATATTTCTGCCATTCAAGAGCGAGCAGAGATGCTCGCCAAAAATCCTGATTTTGCTGGAAGCTTTGATATTATCACATCTCGCGCAACTGCGTATATCGACGATATTTTGACTTGGGCAAAGCCCTTTTTGAAAAAATGAGGAAAAATTTTGCTCTACAAAATGCCATCCGATGAGGAAAAAAAATCTCGTGACAAAGTTTTGAAAAAATTGGGGCTCAAAATGGATGCAGAATTTGAATATTTTCTTGGAGAAAAAAATCGCGTCATTTATGTTTTTTCTCATAAATAAAATAACGCATCAGCCAAAATTTTGATACAAAAATCGGTTTTTAAAAAAAGTCGAAAAAAGTTTTGACAATCAAAAAAATTTTTATACAATGCGTGCACTTCCTCAAGAGAAGTTCAAGCAGGCGTAGCTCAATGGCTAGAGTCTCTGCCTTCCAAGCAGACTGTTGTGGGTTCGAGTCCCATCGCCTGCTCCATTATTTTGGAGTATTTCCGAATCTCGGGCGTATAGCTCAGCTGGTTAGAGCGCTACACTGATAATGTAGAGGTCCCTGGTTCAAGTCCAGGTATGCCCACCATTTTTTCGGATATCGGAGACTGGCGCAATTGGCTAGCGCACATGCTTTGGGAGCATGGGGTTGTGAGTTCGAGTCTCGCGTCTCCGACCATTTTTTTATTTATCCCTAGATCGCTGTAATATTATGGCGCTATCGTCTAGTGGTTAGGACAACGGGTTTTCATCCCGTAAACCGGAGTTCGATTCTCCGTAGCGCTACCAAATAAGATCTAGTGAAAAAAAACTGTGATACTTAAAAGGTCAATTCGTTATATTGGCCTTTTAACATTTTTGGGCCAATTACCCTTTGGGATTGTAGTTGGCTGTATCACACTTTCTTTTCTTCCGTGCTTTGAAAAGCCCCCTTTCATAAAAGAAAGAGGGCTTTATTTTTGAGAATTTTTTCAGAAATTCCCTCAAAGCAAAAAAAAGATTCCCAAAGCGAAGGAATCTTTCCAAAATGCAAAATCTCAAAGCGCAAAGCGCGATAAGATAAAGCCAGTGTACTCATTTTTAAGCAAAAAGCAAATTTATTTTTTCGCTTTTTGCAAAAATTTTCATCAAGTCCCATTTTGGGGCTTTTTTATTTTATAAAATTTTGTGGTATGAGTATCAATATTATTTGGATTTTTGTTTTGTTCGGCATTTGGAAAATCACAGAACTCGTGATTGAAATTTTCACAAAAATTGCCGAAGACAGCCGCGAGGCTGACGAAAAAAGCAAAAAATTTTTATTTCGTAACGATATTTAAAAAAGATGCAAATTCTTAAAGCACAAAGAACGCGTGCCAAGGCTCGCGTCGGAATCTCTGGACCATCTGGCTCCGGCAAAACCTATTCCGCTCTCCTATTCGCCTACGGCCTCGTGGGCGACTGGGAAAAAATCTGCGTCATAGACTCAGAAGTTGGCTCGTCCAATAACTACGCCCACCTCGGCGAGTTCAATGTACTAGAACTCTCAGCGCCATTCAGTCCAGACCGATACATTGAAGCCATCAAGGCGGCAGAATCCGCCGGAATGGAAGCTATTGTGATTGATTCTGTCTCGCATGAATGGGACGGCAAAGGCGGGTGCCTCGAAATAAACGACCACCTTGCCCAAACGAAGTACAAAGGGAACACTTGGGCAGCGTGGTCCGAGACCACTCCTCGGCATCAAAAATTCATCGAAGCAATCGTGGGAAGCAAGGCACACATCATCGCCACTTCCCGCTCGAAGACCGAAACAACGCTTGTCGATGGCAAGCCGAAAAAAGTCGGTACGAAAGATATTCAGCGAGACGGATTTGAGTATGAGATGACGCTGATGTTCAATATTGACCGAGATTCGCACTTCGCAATGGCCGTCAAGGACCGAACCAGTTTATTTATCGACCGCGACCCGTTCAAGCTCAGTATTCAGACAGGCGAAGAATTCCGCCAATGGCTCGAAACCGGCATTGACCCACGCAAGGCAGAACTGGAACGAGAACAGGCTGCACAAAAGGCACGCGATGATTTGTACGAATCTTATCTCAAGCGGCTCGACAGCGTCAAAGATTCGGACGCGCTCAAAAGCGTGTATGAAGATTTGAAAAACGACGCAAAAAATCTTGGTCCGGATTATACGAAAGATTTGACTGATCGCATCAAGTCCATCAAGGAAGAAATCGCCAAGGGGCGGAAAGAACCAGCACCTGAACCTGAACAAAAAGAACCCCAAAAAACTGAAGAAAAACCAACAGAAAAACCAACGAAAAAAGACGAAAAACCTCATTTCATTGTAACCAAGGAAGCGACAAAAAAATTCATGGAAACGACACGAGCAATTCGATTGGCTCCCGATCACGACACACTCATGGAACTGATGGACGAATTTTTCGCGAATCTTGCTGACAAGGTTACTCCTGAGATGGTACAGCGTGTCGAAGTAGTCGCCGAAGAACGTTTGCAGGAGTGGGCTCAACTAGTGGAAATACCGACGGCAGAAGCGGTCCAATCGGACGAACCGACGGAATCAGAACAGGAAGCGCCAAAAAAACCAGAAAAAACATACAAAGAGACTATCAAGGCCAATGGCGACATCGTGCGCAAGTGGTCTGATGGGACGATTGAAATACAGAAAAAATAATTTTTAACCCCTTTTAAAAATGCAAAGCAACAAAATGGAGCAAGTCGTGCTTAAAGTTATTAACCGAAACACTCATACGCCAGCGTTTGACCTCGTTATAACAACGGAAGAACCCGACGAAATCATGAAACACGGACAGAAAGAACTCAGCGACGCGACAGCGCTGATGATATCATTCACAAAAATGATATCAAAAATGGATTTGGTGGAACAAATGAAGTTCTTCCGTGTGTTGGTAACCAATCCAACTGAAACTCTAGAAAAGGTCAAAGAAGCCTTTCATAATTGTTCTTATATTGTTTTTGAAAAACTATAATATGCCTATTCTATTTGATACAGAAACCACCTCGGCAGACCCAAGCAAAGCGCGGGTTGTGGAAATTGCCGTATACGACACCATCACAAACGATATACATGAGGAGCGCTGCTTCCCTGCTGCGAGTATTGAGATCGGAGCGATGGCAACGCACCACATCACCATCGAAGCCGTACGAGGACTGCCGCAATTCTGTCAGACGGAAATTTTCAAATATATCAAAGAACGTGTGGCGACAGAAATATTCGTCGCACATAATGCACCATATGATACGGAAGTCCTACACAACGAAGATATCACGCTGACTCGTGTTATTGACACCCTACGTGTCGCCAAGCATCTCTGCTCGGATGACGAGCCGGAAAGTTACAGCCTACAATACTTGCGATACTTCTACAAGCTCGATGAGCTTGCGTACGACGATGAGGCCTTGGTGACTCAGGAAGGCTCACCACATTCTGCGCTATACGATACAGTGGTGCTGCGGTGGTTGTATACCTTCCTATATCGCAAGGTACAGAAGTTGTACCCGGGGAAAAATCCTGATGAAGTGATGATGGAGCTTTCAGGAAAAATCCCGCTCATGCACCGATTCCGCTTCGGGAAGTACCGAGGCGAGAAATTCGCGGATGTAGCGGAAAAAGACCCACAATACATCGAATGGCTACTCGCCAAGCATGATGATCCAGAGGTGGTGATGACCTGCCGTCACTACCTCAATAAATAGCTTTAACCTCACGGGGTCGCCGTGGTCCGGTGGCCCTAAAAACTTTAAAATTATGAAACATAAAAAATTTGCAGAATTTATTTTATCTCAGTGATACGGCGCAAATACGCGCCTTGCAAAAACCATGTGAATTCAGCCAGAGGCTATATTCAATACTCTTCGTCGCGGTATTACTCGCGAGAATACGAAAAAACGCTATATTATTGCCATCAATCGTACATTCGGTACTAATTTTACGGTTGAAGATATTTTTGAAGAACATGAGGAATAATTTTTTATTTCTTAATTTTCAAAAAACATGGCTCGACCAAACAAGAATAGTGCGGAATATTTTTCGCATGATACCTGACTTCGTGATGATCCGAAGATAAAGTACATACGCCAAAAACATGGATTAACAGGCTACGCAGTTTTTACGATGTGCCTTGAATACCTCGCAAGCCAAGATGATTTTGAGGCGGAATACTCGCCGTTATCGCTTGCGCTGATAAGCTGAGATTTTGGGGTTCAATTAGAAGAACTCAAAGAAATTTTGCATGATTTTTTCATTGTTTGACTTCTTATTTTCGACGAAAAAAGTCAAAAATTTTATTCAAATTGATTAAAAAAAAGACTTCAAAAAATGCTCGAAAAAAGAGAAAAAATGAAGGCCAACGCAGAGAAGCGTTGGAATGAAGAAAAGTGCAAAAGAACACAAAAAGAATGCAAAAGCAATGCAATTGCATCACTTTCGAATGCAATTGCATCAAAAAACAATGCATTTGCATCATTCTTTCCAGAAAAAACTATGCAAAGTAAAGTAAAGGAAAGTAAAGGAAAGAATACATGATATAATATTTCTTCACTTCGTTCAGAAATATTATATCTTCCCTCAAATCTCGACGATTTGAGCGGGAAAGAGTCAGATTTTTCGCTTAAAAACGCGGAAACCGAAAAAATAAACGAAAATAACACGGGGTCTGAACAGCCACGCGCGGCACAAAACGATCAGCCAGAGCGCCGAACTGCGGCAGAGCTAGAAACTCAAAGTCGCTACGCCCGTGAACTCGCTTGACACGAGGAAAGTTTCGCTATTTTTTGGGCAAAATATCCGCGCAAAGTCTCAAAACAAGAGGCTTTCAAAGCATGGAAAAATCTGACGAAAAAAGCCCAAAAAGCGGCAACTGACGCCATAGATGCACACCGCGACTACTGGCTAAAAACAGACCGCGAAAAAGACAAAATCCCACACGCAGCTACTTGGTTGCGCGGGAAAAGATGGGAAGACGAAGTGAATTTTACGCCTGTTGCGGTAGATGCTGCACGGGAAAAATTCAAGGAAACCGAGCAAAAAAATGCGGAAACCGAGCGCCAAAAACAGGCAGAAATTGCGGCAGAAAAACAAAAACTTTTGCAATTTTTCCGAAGTTTACCTGACAAACAAAAAGCTGAATTGCGTGCCAAAGCACACGAGCAAACGGCGAAAATTATCAAGCCGGAAACCATGGGATTTGACGCCATGGTAAAAGCGAAATTGCATGTGCTGACGCGCCAACTTTTTGAGTGCGAAAGCCAAAAATAAATATTTTTTAAAAAATTTTTATGAAAAAAGTCTCTCTTCTTGACCTGTTTTTGTCGCTTTCTGTCGAAGAACAGAGCGAACTTATTGAGGCGAGTGTGGCACATGCTCGCACGGTTGCAGATCCGTACACAATGGAATTTTACGCCGCCAAAAAAGAGAAACTCATTGCATTAGTAAAATCCAGATTTTCTCAATTTTTCGCCTAAATTCTAAAATTATTTTTTAAATTTTATCAAAAAATGTCAAATTTTAACAAAGTTATTCTCGTTGGTAACATTACCGCCGACATCGAACTCAAAGAAACGCCAAGCGGCGCAAAAGTGGCCTCATTTTCCATAGCGACCAATCGCTATTGGAAAAACAAAGAAGGAATGAAAGAATCAAACGCAACCTTCCATAATATCGTCGCGTGGAATCGTACGGCCGAAGTGGTGGCCGAATTTACAAAAAAAGGCTCAAAAATTCTCGTGGAGGGCTACTTGGACAACCGCTCATGGGAAGCCGAGGACGGCTCCAAGCGATACAAAACGGAAATCGTGGCAGAAAATATTCAGCTCTTACCGAGTGCACGCAGCGGCGACCCACTTCCAGAAGAACCGAAAACCGAGGAAGTGAAGCGCACAGCGCCAGCATACGACGACGAGCCAGCGCTGGAAGATATCCCATTTTAATTTTTAATTTTTAAAAAATGGAAATTCCAAAGCATAAAATCACATTCGCGAAGATCATGCAACTCTACCCGTTCATTGACGCTGACAAGCTCCGCCAAGGAAAAGAGAAAGATATTATCGCGATGTGAGCACAGACTGGCAGCGAATTGTTCGCCGAATATTGGCGGCAAAAACGCTGGCATGAACATGAGCTCCGAGAGCGCCGGCGAAAATATCTCGCCTCGCGTCGATAATTTTTTTTAAAATCCCCGCTTCCATCGCGAAGAAAATTCGCGGGTTCGCTAAAGCTACAAAGATTTTTTCTTTGTGGTGGAGGTGGGAATTTGTTTTATTTTTTATTTTTGTTTTTATGCAAATTATGCACTGGCTTTTTTATATATTTTATACTATGTTGTTCGGTTATTATCTCGGGCTCGTATCCAAAGAATGGAAAGATTATAATATTGTTTTTCGCATTTCAACAATTATTATTATTGTTTGCTTTATTTATAATATCTTTCGCTATGCTCATTTTATTATTCAGAATTTTTCATCATGGATTTTTTAGAATTTCTTGTGCAAAAAAATTTGGCGAAATCTGGCGGGGGGGGTTACAGATAGCAGAAATGTCACTCAATAGTATGCATTTTCTGCAATTCTTGTTCCTCACTCGCGCCAAGATCGAGTGCGCCGCGAACCGTAGTCGGCGTAAAAATTTTATTCTTATCGTTTCAAAAAATCAGGCAGAATGTCAAAAATTTCTTTCACAATCACGGGCATTATTCCGAGCAAAAAAAACCGCCACAAAATAAAAATGCGCGGCGGTCGGGCATTCATCGGGCCCGATGACACTTATATTGCCTGGGAGCGACAGCACGCCGCAGAATTAGCGGGAATTGAGAATTTTGGAATTTTTAAAAATTCGAAAAATCTCAAAATTTCCTACATTTTCCGGCAACGGCTGACAAATAAGGGATTGCCATCGACGCGTCGATGGGATCTCTCGAATAAAATCGAATCAATCAATGATATGATCGTGGCAAGCGGGATGATCTCGGATGATAATCAGATGATTATTGCTGAGATATCTGCTCGCGTAGAAAATGTCCCCGTCCTGACAGAAAGTGAGGTACAGGTAGACATTGAAGAACTTTAAAATTTTAAAAAATATGAAAAATATCAAATTCTGAAATCCACCTTTTAAGCTATATTTTAGCTATGTGTATAATAGTCAAGACAATGAAGGCGACCAACTTTGTTTCATGTTTGATTTAGATTCTTGAGATTATGAAAAGGATTTAGAAATAAAGGAAGAAGTTATTGAAATTCTTAATGGCAAAATTGATAAGAAAATAACCTCAAAATTAAAAATCGTTGATGGTTATAAAATCTATATGGAAGATAAACCTTTCATTATGATACGCGGTTGGGGACGCCTTACTGGTATGTGTGCATTTCATCTTGACCATGATGTAGCAAGAAAAATCCAAGATGATTTCGCTCTATGGATTGTAAACAAGCTTACTAAATAATTTTTAACTTTATTTTTATGAAAAAATACAAACTTCTAAAAGACCTTCCTCGTGCAAAAGCAGGAGAGGTCGTTATAATTACAAATGCACACTCCAATAATCCTTGAATTCTCAAAATCAATAAATGGAATGAGGATGAAACACAACGACCACGACTTGCATATATCCACACAAGAAATGTGGATGAATGGCTCGAGGAAATCCCAGAAAAGCCAAAGAGTGTTTGGGATTTGAAAGTATGAGATGAATATTATACTATCTATAAATATAATATTTGTAAAATGTATGTTACTGATTCTAAGTATTTCGAAGTTGACTATATAAGTCCATGACATGTTTTCCTAACTCAAAAAGAAGCAGAAGCTGAATTAGAAAAAAGAAAAGCAATTCAAGGAGTTAGAAAATATTGTTATGAAAATAATATTAGAAATAAAGACTTTAAGCCACACGAACATAACTATACAATATTGTATGATGATTTAGATAAAAATTTTTTTATTGAATATTATGAAGTTTCTTATTTCATAAATGATTTATGATATTTTAAAACATATGAAGATTGTAAAAAAATAATTGATAATTGTGAAGCTGATTTGAAAATAATTTTTAATGTTTAATTTATGCCAACAAAACAAGAAAAAATTGATGCAATTTATGAAAAGATTGCAAATAAGGATTTAGATTTTTGATGTATTGTAGAATCTAAATGGGGACAATCTGTTTTTCTTGCAGATAGAACTCGTCGAGAAATCTTCAGAACAAATTACAGAATTGTTGATTTTATTAGCAAAGATGAGCCAATGAAAATCATCGGCCATCCAGTAATGATTGGCGACATGATTGATTTTATTGAAAAAAATACACAAGAAGTAAAACCAGAACAAACAAAGTGAGAAGGAGTTATTAAAATACAATTATGATGTTCAAGAGGTAAAGCAATAGAGATATTTACTGGACACATAATTTTTGTTTGGCAAAATAAAAGGTTTCCAATTGAAGAACAATCTGATGAGTGTATCGATTTTGTTTATTCTTTAATTTCTAAATAATTTTTATGTTACTTTACAAAATTGAATTTTTCGACAATAAAATTGTCTATATAATTGCTGATTCAATTGATTCAGCAATACAAAAAACTAATTCCTATGATTATAGGATTAAGAAAATAGAGGTATTAGCAGAGGAAACAGAAGAAGGATATTTTGTTGAATAAAAATCCCCTCATCGTGACGAAAAAAACACACAAAAATGCGTGTTTTTTTATTTGCCTTTTTCGCAAAAAATAGTATATTGAAAGCGAAAAGAAAGCCCCGCACAGGGTTTTTAGAAGTCCCATTTTGGGGCTTTTTTTGTGTATTTTTATTTTTTATTTGCAAAAAATGGCAATAAAGAGCAATACAGTGAACGAAAACAACGAAAATAAGGGAAAAAATGACAATGAAAAAACTTGACAAAACACAAAAAAGACGAATAGCACCACCAGAAAAACAACACAAAAACCCAAGAAAAAGAAAGCGAGCGAGAGCTTATCCCCTCGCCAGCAAAAAGTTATTGCAAAAATTAGCGAAACACTGGCAGAAAATGGCAGAATATCGAAAGGCCAGATCCTCGCCGAAGCCGGATACTCCGAATCAGTTCAAATCTCCCCTTCCAAAGTTTTCAATGCCGCCTCAATGCGCCAAGCACTCAAAAAGATTGGTCTCGACCTCTCCTCACTTCGTTCGAAGCACCGCCAACTCCTGAACGCTGGACAAATACAGACGCTGATGATTTCGAAGGAAATTCCGCCAGACCAATTCGTAGAGATGTTCCTTGACGCCATGCCCGGCTCTCGCTTCCTCCAATACTTCGACACCATGAGCGCGCGTCACTACATGTTCGTAGTTCCTGATGTCATCATTCAGGCAAAAATGCTTGAAATGCAATACAAGATTCTGGGCGAATTTGCGCCCGAAAAGCACGCCATCACCGATACCAAGGGTAATGATGTCGTTATTTATTTGCCAGACAATAACCGTCAATAATGTCACAGATCCAAATCAAACCACAGCCGTGATATCAAGAGAAGGTCTTATCGAGTTCGGCTGACATTCTCATTTCTGGTGCTTCCGCGGGCGTTGGTAAGACTTTTGGTATGTTATTGGAAGCGACACGACACGCAAGTAATTCACAATTTTCGTCAATGATTTTTCGCCGGACCACCCCCCAGATTCGCAACCCGGGTGGTCTCTGGGATACTTCGAAGGAAATCAATTTGCACCTGCGCGCGCGTCCAAAAGAGTCAGAGTTGGAGTGGATTTTCCCGAGTGGTTCGAGAATGAAGATGAGCCACCTCGAACACGAGAACGACAAGTACAACCACCAAGGGGCGCAGTACCCGCTCATCATGTTCGACGAGTTGACGCACTTCTCCAAGACACAATTTTTGTACCTGTTATCTCGTAACCGCTCAACCTGCTGAGTGCGTCCGTATGTCCGTGCAACCTGCAACCCTGACCCTGACTCGTGGGTGGCGGACCTGGTGGCTCCATGGATCGACCAAAAAACCGGCTTTCCCATTCGCGAAAAAGAATGAAAGCTCCTCTATATGGTCGTGGATCAAGAAAAATTTGTATTCGGCGAGACAAAGGACGAACTCATTAAATCCTGCCCGCACCTTTTCGAACTCATCCCCGAGGGAATGAGCCCTGACGATATCATCAAGTCTATCACCTTCATTTCCGGGAAAATCACGGAAAATAAAAAACTACTTGAAGCAGACCCGTCGTACATCGGAAACCTGTTGTCCCAATCCGAAGACGAACGCAAACGACTCTTGGAGGGAAACTGGAAGGTGCGAACCGACGGCATGGAACTCTTCCCGCACACGAAGGTGCAAGATATGTTCTCACTCACCCTGCACGAAGAGAAGCCCGCACACTACATCACGGCTGATATTGCCCGATTTGGGCGTGACTTGGCGGTTGTGTACTGCTGGCGTGGGTTCACTATCGAACATGTCGAGATATTGACGAAGTCCCGAACGACTGATATTACTGCTACCATTGAGCGACTGCGCGCTGAATACAGCGTGCCAAAATCGGGCGTATTAGTGGATCAAGACGGCGTCGGGGGTTGAGTGGTGGACGAGTGAGAATATCAGGGATTTTCTGGTGGGCTGCCGGCAATGAAGGACCCCAGCACAGAAATCAAAGAAAACTACGACAATCTCAAAACCCAGTGCGCGTATCGAATAGCGGAACGAGTGGACCGTGCAAGTGTTGCTGTAAGCCCTGCTGTGGTGGTCCGTGTGGACGGAATCCTGACGGATGAAGTCACGATCGGCAATGAGACGAAGTCGTGGCGCAAATTGCTTTCAGAAGATCTTAGAAGCTTTAAGCGTCGTGACCCTGACAGCGACGGAAAAAAGAAAATACAACCGAAGGCGCAACAGAAAATCCAACTGAACGGACGCTCGCCCGACTCGGGTGATGCGTTCATTATGCGAGAATTTTTTGAACTCGTGCCAACGAAAAAAAATACCGAAATATTCTTTTTTTAAAAAAACCTTATGCCAAAAATTATTGATACCATCCGTCAATTTACGAATTCATACGGGAAAAAGCGAACCATGCGCATCCTCGATATTGGCGAGTATGCCCTCAATAGTATGCTTCTGTATGAGGATGGCAGTACGATTCATATTGCGACGCTTACCAAGGCGTATGAATATTTCAAATTGGAACATGACGACTTTTTCCATGAGCAGTCCGCGAGGCGGTCCAGCATGAAGAAGCACGACGGGGTTGTTGGGCAAATTTTCCGCGCTCGCCGCATCCGCCTTGGTTTATCAGTCAAAGAAGTCGAACGAAGAGCCAAAATCTCTCGTGAATCCATTGAACGACTGGAACGAGGGGCACAACTTCCCCGCTCTGGGTCGGAGACAGTGCGCCGACTCATGCGCGTGTATGAGTTCAACGAGAACGAACGCGAAGCGATTATTTATCTGATTATGCGGGTATATGAGTGCTTGGACCTTTTCCGCGATGATTTAGAAAAATTATTAAAATCAAGCGAAGAAAGCGACAAACGCCCTCATGATTTTTCAAAAAACACATAAAATTTGTGAAATAATTATTTTTTATGTCAAAGAAAAAAAATACAGAAATCTGCATCATAAAAGCAGATACAACCCCAGTGAGCGTATCGCGTCAGGATTCCGGAGCAACTAGTCTCGGACTCATCGAGCCGCCAGATAACCCTGCTCTACTCGTGGAAGTGGTGGACAATTCGTTCGTTGTGGGTGGTGTGTGTGAGAAGATTGCCACGACCGCCGCGAGTGAGTGGACATTCGCGGAAGATGTCTCGGATGAGACGAAAAAAATTTTTTCTGCGGTGGATTTGGAAGAATTATTTTTGTCGTTTTTTGTTACCGGAAACGCATATTTCGAAAAAATTCGCAACGGATTCGGCAAGGTGGTGGCACTGGAAAGATTCTTGCCACAGCACATCCGCATTCGCTGGAACAAGGACACAAAGGAACGCGAATACATCTACAAGAGCTGTACAGCGAGCCAGCAAGTTATTGCAGCGGCAGATATCGTGCACATCAAGACGCCTTCGCTTCGGTCCAAGCACTACGGCTCGGCGAAAATGAGCAAGTGTGTGAGTCAGGTGGCACTCTTGGCGGAAATCGACAAATACTATGCGAAGGTATTCGATAATTGATTTTTCAACAATAAAATCATGGTCGACAAAAACGGAACAATGACGCCCGAACAAAAAGACGCGTTGCGTTCGTATCTGAACGACCGAGCGCAAGGACTTGCCAATGCGTTCTCTTTGGCAATATTGCCGTTTGATGCTTCGCTCTTAAATCTGGACGACATCTCGAATGTCGAAAAATTCTTGACATATCGCGAAGACCTCATCCAGTCTATCGCTATCGCGCTCAATGTGCCGGTCGATATTCTCCTGCCGCAGAAAGCAAGCCGCGCGACCAAAGAAGTGTCGCTCTCGGAATTGAACACGGATATTATTTGGCCGATGCAGCGCCGAGTATTGGAGGCGTTCAAAAAATCACTTCGTAAAGAAATTCCAGATATTGACGGCGTGGGTATTCTCGCCATCGATACGAAGAATCAGCTTGATGAAATGAAGGTGCTCACAGGCTACCAGTCAGCAGGGGCGATGACCGCAAACGAGGTTCGCGCGAAAATCGGGCTTGACGCCATCGATGGAGGGGACGAACTCGCACCGCAAAAAACAACCGCCGAAGCGTCGGAGGTGGAAAAAGTTGAACAAAGTATCCAAAAAATGTATGATTCAATCTATTCTGTCTAAGGCGTGCGCGTGTCGCATTGCCAAAAATGAAAACGACATCCGCTGAAAAAAATTCCTGAAACTTTTTGCACAAGTGCAACGATTGTTTCGGGCGTTTTTTCGTGAGCAGGCAGAGGCTCTCACGGACGCGGTGGCGGCTCGATATGAGCCGAGATACGAGAGTGTGCCAGTCGAGAAATCAGGATTTTTGGAGGGGATTTTGGATTTGTTCGCAGATGACCCCAAGTTTCGCCTGATTCTCGAAAAACTTCTCGTAGAAATTTTTGACGAATGAGCCGACGATGAATACAGAGAAAAAATTGAGGAAGTGCGCGACAATGTCAAGGGCGGCGAACTCTCCGGAAACCTTGCTCTGCCATCGTATGAGGCGGACAACTACGCAAAGAGCCGAGCGGGTGAACTCATGCGCGCCGTTACGGATACGACAAAAAAAGAAGTCCGAGCCTTGTTCAATGAAGGTTGGACGAATAACTGGACGCAGGAAGAGATGACGCGTGCCATCAAGGATAAATTCTCAAACTTCTCAGAGTATCGAGCAGCACTCATCGCGCAGATGGAAACGGCGAACGCGTATGAAGAAGGAAAATTGCAACAATTTCGCGGATTCGAGCGGCAGCTCGGGCTGACAGGCTACAAGCGCTCACAGACGCAGCATGACTCGGCCGTGCGAGAATCACACCGGGCGAATGAGGCGGAGGGATGGATTCCGTCTGATCAGAAGTTCAAGGCAACCGACACTATGCGAGCACCTCACGGCTTCCGTTGTCGATGTGTGACGAGTTTTGCGCTCTTCCCTCCTGATGAAAAACACGAGAAAGAGCGAGCGATGAGAGACTTCGAACGACGGATTGACTGGATTGCGGATGAGGCGGGCGTATCGATGAAGCGAGTGAAGCAATCCAAGCACCAGCATATCACGCTACTCAATAAACTTTCGCTTCTCAATGCAAGAATGCCGGGAAAACGAAACGGGAAACCGAGCAAAATCAAGCGAGATATTTATGAGACGAAAAACAAAATTATTGAAGATATTATCGAGCGGATTGAGGCGGGGGAAATTCGGGGGAAATACAAAATTTCAATCGATGGAAAAAAGAATATGCCGTCGTGCATATTCTCGTTTGGTTCAATAGATATCGGGTTGCACTTTGATCCAAAACTCTATCGAAAACTAAAAAAACAAAAAAAGCGTAACAAGTAAATTGCTACGCTTTTTATAATATAGGAAGTATAACGAGTACGCTTGCGGGCTTGTCCCGTCTCAACCTTCCTACTCATCCGCAAATGTGGTCCCCAAAGATTGAGTTTATAGACACCTTGGGAAATGTCTTGTACACATATAATACACTTTTTTACGCAAAATGCAAATTTATTTGGCAATTTTTTGCAATTATTTGGTGATTTTTGGTATTTCGGCAGAAAAACCCTCACAAACGCCCTATTGATTTTTTGGAATATGGCTACAATACTTGTGTTTTATTCTTTAAGCTAAAAATTTATGGCACAAACTACGGTGCAGAACGAACGGTCCATCCGTCTCGGTTCTGCAAAATTGCTCGTTGATGGCGTGGACATCGGCGCGCTGCAAAATGCGAAGTTGGAGGTCAAAATGGAAGTATTCCAGTTGAAGCCTGATAACGCGGAACTCACACCACGCAAAAAAATTTCATCGGCTAAAATCTCATGCGACGCATGGGAAATCACGATTGATAACTTGCAGAAATTCTCAGGCGTTGGACAGGTTACTTCGACGACTGCCACCGCACAAAATGTAGCGGACGAAATCCTCGCACACACTGGCGCAACAGTTGCAAAGGGCGAAATCTTCCAATTGAAGAACGCCAACGCTGACGGCAGTGTTGTGACAGCGGTAACGCTCAAAAACGGCGCAAACACTATTCCAGCGGCACAATATACGCTCGGGGTGCGTGATGGTCGCACGTTCATCGTCTATACTGGTGCAGCGCTTACGCTCGCAGATAATCTCGTGATTGATTACACCTACACACCTGCAGCGAAAAAAACCTACACAATGCGCGATGTTATCACACTTATCGAGACGCACCGAATTGAGCTCATCAATACGGACGAAAACGGAAAAAAATTCATTGTCGAATTCCCTCGTGCGTACAATGTGAGTGGTATTGATATGGCATTTCAGGCGGATGACAAGTTGGACGATGTCATGAAAACACCGCTTGAATTTCAAGCGATGGCGACACCGAACAAGGAACTTTGCTACATTCACGACGAGCAGGCCGGCTAATATTGCCCACAAACGCCCTCATAATTTCCCCCAGAGTCAGTATACTCAGAGGGATTTTATTTTTAAAAAATGCTTTGTAAAAATATTCGCATCGATGACACTGAGATTTTGCGGGATGGGATTTTCTGGACCACACGCAACTGGACCGATATTGCCGTAACCGACGAATCCCGCGACATTGCAGGAATGCACGGGCGTATTGTTTCCCCGACTTATGCACGCTACCGCACCGTAACGCTTGAAGGCGTCATTGACCGTCGTATTTCTGATTTGCCCGCTATCGAGCACCTGCAACGAATTTTCCGGCTACAACGCCACATTGAGGCGGTTGACGCCAAGATTTTGACTGTTACGGATGAGTATGATCGTGACTGGGATTTGCGCGTGAAGGTCAAAGAACCGCTCTCATTCGCGGACGCAGATGAGAATTTTTCCGGCGAAGTGTACAAGTGGCGCGTCGTGCTGGAAAGCGTCGGAACGCCTGAATTTAGTTCCCGCCACGCGCTTCGTGTGCCAAGTACTGGCTACGGCGAAGAAGGATTGTACGGAGGGGTAAAATTCGGCACGAAGTTCGGCAGTCGCTGGAATTATAGTGTGCCGTCTATCAGTGTGGCGTCATCAAGCAATACCGACATCCCGATGAAAATCACTATCGAGTGCGTGGATTCTGGCAACCCAGCAGGACGCGGGGCGCAGGGTCCAATTGTCGTGCAGAACGCAACGACAGGGTCAAGATTTATCGTGAATGTGTCGCTCGAAGTCGGAGACAAGCTCGTGATTGACGGGCAAAAACTGCGCGTCTACAAAAATGAAAATGATGTGACGGTGCAGCGTTTGCCTGGATCGGTCTTCCCTTCTGTATTCGGACAAACGGCTTTCATCGTGACGGATCAAGACGGGCGCGCATTCTCGAACGATGTGCGCGTATACGCTGAATTTTTCCCTACTTTTCTATAAAATTATGCTCATTGCCTATATTTACAACAAAGATAAAACCCGACAAATCACGCAAATTTTTGGGATTTTGTCCGCTGAAATCACTGAGAAGCTTTCTGATGTGGGGACGGCGTTTTTTGAGATTTCGACGCGTGACACTAATTCGGAAGTGAACCGCAGTATTACGCTCGAAGCGCTGCAAGAAATGAACATCGTTGAACTCTGGCACTCGGACGGCATCAAAGAAGAAAAATTTTTCACAGGCTACATCGCAGGAATTGAGGCCCGCTGGGAAATAATCAAAATATCACTCAAAACGCTTGTGGGGATTTTTGACCATCGAATTATCAGAACAGGATTCAAATTTCAAAAAACCGGACTTCGTCAAATGATGGTTGAACTCTGGAACCACATGAAAGACCCACCTTTGCGCCTCATCTGTCGCGATAATCGCGCAATGGACAAAACCTATGAAATCGGGCGAACAATGTCAGATATTCTCCGAGATATCACGGAAGGCGGGCTTGAATATCGAATCGAAGACGGCATTTTGGTTGTCGGGGAAAATATTGGGAAAAATCGCTCGGATGTGGTCCAGTATCGCAAAGAGTGGCAGTCGCCGCGAGAATGGAATATCGCTGATATGACCGTGACCTATTCTGCAAGCAATACGCACAACTCCATTACAACAAAAATCAAGGAAAGTCCCGTACACACAGTGGAGGACGCGACAAGTATCGCAAAATACGGCTACAAAGAGAAATATATTACCGTCTCAGGCGATAAAAAGGAAACACCGAGCGGATTTCTGCGCGATCATAAAGAATCGAGCCGAGAAATCAAAATCACACCAACAGAGATGGATTTTACGCACATCGATGTCGGAGATTTTGTCGGCGTACACTTGGACGCCTGAAACGATATTTTGAAATTTTCCGGAGCGCTCAAAATCACCGGGAAACAATATCAGATTTCAGGCGATTTGGCGCAAGTAACACTGACGGTCGCCACAAACTCCAAAAAATCGCAAAGCGTGATGGAAAAAATCAAGCAGATGGACGAGCGCATTGGGACGCTGGAAGTCCGCGAATAATATTTTTTAATTTTCTTTGTATGCACAAAATTTTTAAAAATTCACACAAACAAATTGCCACCTTCGTTGTGCTGGAACCTGATACCGTCGACCGCAACGGCGATAGCATCACAGCCGACGAAATCCTGAAAACGGCGATTGAGTTTTTTATCAATAAAGATAAAAAAAATATCAATACGAACCACGAGCGAGGTACTGACCGATTTGATGTTGTGTATGTCGGTTCATGGATTGCGCCAGTGGATATTCCGACGCCAGCGGGCGAGCCTATCAAAAAGGGTTCTTGGCTCGTGGACATCAAGTTTTTATCCGAGGAAACTTGGGGAAAGGTCCTCGATGGCACAATTACCGGCGTATCGATGGAAGGGTACGCCACATACAATCCATAATTTTATTTTTTATTTTCTTATTATGCGAAATATCTACAATGTTATCGTTGACCGAATCTCTCTCCTCGAAGGGTGCGCGCCTGCGGTCGAGCGCGCAGAAAGCAAATTTGCACTTATAAAATCCCGAAAGCCGAAAATTTCGGAAAAAGAGAAAGAAAAATTGCTCAAATTTGCCAATTCGGGGAAAAATAGGGAGTAAACGCCCTATTGATTTTGTAAAAACGCTGTACAATATCAGCGTTTTATTTTTTAAAAATTTTTCTATGAAAGAAAAAATCCAAAAAGCCCGCGAGTTCCTCACGGATATCGCGAAGGCAGCCGCGAGTGAAAATCTCGACGGATTGGCGGAAATCCTCAAAGCCGCTGATGACACACTGGAAGCACTCCGACAGGACGCGGAAAATGTGGAAGTAACTGCTGAAGCACAAAAAGCAAAAATCGCTGAGCTGGAAAAAGCCGCAGAGGATGCAGAAAATGCGGACGAAGACAATGAGGAGAAAGCACCAGAACCAGTAACAGAAGAAACGCAGAAAGATGCGGTACTTTCTGTATTTAGCGACTCAGTCGAGTCACTCCTCAAAGATCTCGCTGATGGCATCAAGACTCTCTCTGCTCGCGTAGACAATATTGACGAAGCGTTACAAAAGGCGAGCCAGCCGACGCAATCTCGTCAGGACGAAGACGAAGCAGAAGATAAAACTATTACCAAGAGCAACCGACTTTCTGCACTCAATAAGCGCCTTGGTGCATTCTAATATATTTATTTTTATTATTTTTTTATTTTATGAAAAAATACGAACAACTTCAAAAAGCCTTCGACACAAGTGCGAACGGCTCTCCACTCATTCATCTTTCTTCACAAGAAGCCTCTGACTTCGTGGACCTTATCGTGGACAAATCCGTATTGCTCAATAAAGTTCGCGTTGTAAAAATGGACCGCGCGAAACTCAATATCGGGCGTATTCTCTCAGGCGGACGATTCTTGCAGCCAGGCGGGCAAGATGTAGCCGTTGCCGATGATAAAGCATACAAAGCAAAAACTGACACTATCACGCTCATTACTAAGGAATTCATCGGAAAAATCGAAATCCACGATGACGAAATTCGTCACGCAGTGAACGGCGAAGGTATCGATAATACTTTGCTCGGCCACGCCGCAAAGAAAATCCGCAACGAACTCGAAGAATTGCTCCTTTATTCTGATACGACTGGAACTTTCGCCGCAGGGCTTGAATCGTTCAAAGTTGTGGACGGAGTATTTAAACGACTCCAAGGAAAATCCGGAGAGGTTGACTTCTCCGTTGGATTCGCGAACCAGTTCGCCGACAATGAAAAATTCCGCAAAATGCTCAAAACGATGCCGGTTGAATACCGCAACGGGGCGGAATTCTTCTTGAATAACGATGTGATGATCGATTATACAGCGAATTTTGACAACTCTGTGAATCGCGACGCATTCGTTGACAATATTCTTTCTAAGCCAGCAAACGAAGTACCCCTTGCGTCATTCGATAGTAAAGGCGAAACACAGGTACTCTTCACAAACCCTCAGAATATCATCTGGGGCGTACAGATCGAAGACGCATCAATGCAGTTCGAACGCGAACGCGTGGCTTCAAAGCGTAAAACTGTCTTCCACTTCTCAATCGAAATGGACTTCCAGGTGGAAATCCCAGAGGCCGCAGTGGTTGGAAACAAAATGAAAACAAAATAATTCATTTTGTCATAAAAAAATCTCCCTTTCGAGGGAGTTTTTTGATGGAAAAAATTATTTGGCCGAACGCATAAAATTTTTGAGTGCCATGAGTGCCGTTCCGTCCGCGTGCTTGCTCTGTGAGGTTTCGGGCAGTGGTTCTTTCCCAAGAATGACTCATGAATTTTCTGCAATTGTGTAGAAATCAGCAAGCGGAAGTCTCAAAATGTCGCCATATGATAAGCCCAAGTGTTTGACTATCATCGCGATAGAGAGGACAAGGTCGCTCGGGCTGTGTTCGCCCGTTTTGTCCTGTGTCTTATTGCCAAGATTTGCAAAAAGAACCTCTAAAATCTTCGTCATGTATGCGTCATTCTGGACGATTTCCGCTGGTGCCTCGTCGTTACATTCAAGAAAAAAATCTTTGAAAAAATTCTCTGGATCGCGTGCCATTGTCAGGAACCAACCAACGGAAATATCAGGCAAGTAAAATTCAAAACCTGCCGCATAAAACTGATGAACAAAGTGACCTGCTGCGCGGAAATTTCGGATTTTTTTGTCGTTGTAGATTGGCTCACCAAGGAATGTTATGACTCCATTTTTCCGTGATTTATGATAAATCAAAAAATCTAAATCGTGCATATTATTCGCGGGTTACGATAGAGAAATAAAGATGAATTCCGTTCGTCTGGGTCGTATGGTCGAACGAATGCGACATGCGCTTGATAGATACGGCGAGTAATTCCGTGTCTGAGTATCGGTCCAACTTCTCGCGAATAATTCGGGCGTAGTTCATCGCTTCAAGCTTAGTGGCGCACCATACCGCAATATGGTAGGAATGCCGCCACAAGCCCAATTCGTGCGTATGTGGCTCGCTGTACTCATCGATGTGTGTGATCATCGGGAATTTGTCCGAGAGGTTGTCCTGCGTAGGGTCGATGTCCGCCCATACGCGAATATTGGCAGGCAGGTTCGCTGTACTTGTCAGGAGGCGGTGCATGTTTTCTGTGATGAACATATTTTTTAAAATTTGGAAATAATATGATCGAAGGCGAGTTGCGCCTGACGGAGCATTTCCCTACTAACAGCAGGGTCTTGAAGTGTCACGCCGACGAATGGACGTGGTCGCATATGCGGGGTTCCTTCTTCGAGATATGCGGCATAATTGGCGGCGGGTCCGTTCTTAATCGTCCCGACTTCGACGATCAAACCTCGCGGATGAATCCCAATCGATTGTTTGAGGTTGCCGGTGACTCATTCGTACCAGTGCCCGCCATAATTCACTACACCACGGCGGCTTCTGTGTGGCTTTTTTCCGGCCTTGCGGTCGATGTTCTTCGGAAGTCGTGGCGTCGTCAGGTCTCGCGGGGCGATGCGACGCATTTCGTCGGTGGCAACGACTGCGGCGGCTTGTAGAGCCTGCTTCATTCCCTCTTGCATGAGGGCTTCTAAGCGGTCAAAATCCATTATTTTATATGCGTTAAGTAATACTTGTAGTGGTCGATTTTTCCGTTCATGTCGCGTTCCGTTTTTTGGTGGATCACGCGGAATTTTTGGCCGTTGCTCTCGATGGTATCATTGACGGCAATATTGTTGAATTGAGTATACAAGGCGCGTGGTACTTCCGTCAGTGGAAGATCGCCGAAAAGCATACGCTCGCGGGGTGAAGCGTCGAAAATCACGCCCGAAAAAGAGAGCGTCATAGTACGGTCGACAACCGTTTCGCCGAGTTGATTTTGCTCGTACATTTTTTTGTGTACCTTGATCGGGTAGAGTTGCTTTTTGAAAATTTGAAACATTTTTGATTTTTAAAGAGTTGAGAAAAAAGATGTACGCGTATATTTGGCAAGGATTTTTTGAAGTGCTGGCGAATTGAGGACAGCACCCGCCTGCGTGTTGGCCAACTGGTCCGGCGTCAAATAGGTTACGCTCGTGTCGCCGATTCGCTGAGATTGTACGCCGTACGGGATAGTGTCGTTCGCCTCAGACATCTGCACCATGGATTTGAGAAAATACGCGAAATACATGCGGAAATCCTGGGGGACTTGGGCGAAGCCAGCTCGATAGTGAACGACCATATTTTTGAGGCCTTTGGGCGCTGCGTGATCAAGCGCGATCATATGGCCGTCAATAAAGTCGACCGCGTAGGTATGGCGTCCGTCCGTGATTTTTTGGACGCTTTCGGGCTTATCGGCGAGATAGAGAAATTTTGAGTCATTGCCATCGATACGGGCGACGCGGTCCGTAAGTGCCAATGAGCCGCCAATGAGTGCATCAATAGCGGCTGTGGCAATGGCAATATGATTTTTGAGCACCTCAGGATCCATGTCGGGAAAAATTTTTTTCGCGTCGGAAAGAGAAATATATTCCATTGGTTGAGTGGTTAGATTATTTTGTGGCAGCTGGTTCTGCTGGTGGTGGGTTCTGTTCGTCTGCTGGTGGTTCTGCTGGTGGGTTTTGTGGTTCTGTTTCTGTCTGAATTTTTTTCGTTTTTGGTTTTTTGTCTGTTTTTTCTTCGGATTCTGCGATTTGTTCAAATCCGCGTTCCAACAGCACATCGATATAGTTTTGATCGTCTGTTTCGATAGTGCGCCCCGGAAGTGCACCATTAAATCCGATATTTGAGTTATTGATGAAAATAGCCATATTTAAAAAGTTATGAATAAACGCCCATATTGTAGGCGAATTTTACAAAATCAATAGGGCGTTTGTGAGATTTTTTTTGACGAAGCACAAAAAAAGAACCCTTGGGGAGGTTCTTTATTTTCAGGCAGGCGTTTTTCGGTCTGCCAATACAAAGCGAACAGATGATTTGATATAATCGTTTGCGTTAATTATGCGGATTTTTTCAAGTGTTTTTTCAAAATCCTGTTCCGCAAAGGTTCAAATAATTTCATCAATAAATGAATGTGTCGCGTTTTCAATTTCCGCGAAATCTAATTGAATATTGGCTCACATATCGAAATACGGTTGTATTGTATTTTTAATTTTATTGCCCGTATTTCGTCAGGCCATAATGGATCAAACTCAATAATCCTTAATAATAATTTTAAAAGTTTTCATAATACAAAAATTAACATAAGACCAGTCTATCAGAAAATATCCTCAAAGTCAAAAATCTCATCATTTTGCATCAAAGTACGCTTAATATCAGAAAAATCAATATTTATATCTGTATCTGTGTAAATGTTAAAAATAACAAATGTGCCTTTCCAAGATGGTATTGCTTCATATTTTTCCTCTCAGGTTCTTCCATTGTAGGAAAATAAGCAGTCCTTTGTCCCAATAAACAGGTCTCATCAGAGTTGTTTGATAGCTTCAAGTGTCGTAGTAAGCCCCATTCAGGCATTACTGTGTCACGAATTATTCAGGCGAGTTCCTCAGGTAAATTTTGGTTCAAGAGCTTTCTTGATGGCGTCTTCGGTCTTTTGGATTTCTCGAACTTTCCGACGAACCGAGGCTAGTATCCCAATTCATGCATCGGCCACAACTATTTGGATGCATTTTGCATTTTTATAGAATTGTCATGACTGGTAATTCGCTGAAATATAGACCTGTGTCGGGTTGTCCTTATCAGGTTTACCCGAGTGATTATCAATATTGTTGAGCATTTCCGCAATAATTGCTTCGATGTTCTTCATTAAATTATCGTTGGTATTCTGCGTAAATTTTTTCAAAAGCTCTGAAAATAAATTCGTTGTCTTGTCTATTTCTTGTGTTTCTTGTGATGTAATGGTTCGAATTGGAAGAATACAAGGGCTCTTAATTTCATGCTGATCGTCAAAAAAATTGAGTCTTTTTAAAAATTCATAAACATTATTATCAAAAGTATACGAGTTCAGATCTATATTATTCTCTTTTGCATAGGTTTTGAGGAGTACATAGATTGTAGGCGACGCAAAACCTGGGAAATAACACTCATCTTGACTTAATTTTGTCAATAAATACATGATGTCTCTGTTCGTTTCTGTATACATTTTTTGTTCATCTAGAATAAGGTTTTTGATATTCTAAAAGAAAAATATCAATTGTCAAAAATATTTTTGACAAAAAAGTGAGCGACACTGATGTCGCCCACTTTTATTCTACCCAACTCACCTGAACCAACCAACAACCCCGATAATTCTACATAAAATCTCGTCCACACACCTCTGCCACTTGTTCGCGAGTGAGTACCAGTGTATTGAGTTCAGAATTACGAGTTACTGCTCGTGTAAACATAATTGCCAACTCTTCATCGCTTGCTATCTCGTACGGTCGTTCCTCGTTCCAGAGTTTCATTTTGCCACGCAAAATCTTATCTTCGCACATCAAAGCAAAATGCTTGCGGAAAAATTGGTAGTCATCAGGAAGTCCGAGAGCACGATTGAGCATCACACGAATTTCGAACGCGGTTGCCATATCAGTAGAGCGTTCTTCATTCCAAATCTTTTTTTCGAACGCTTTTTGCAAGTAAATGTTTTTTCTGCGTGATTTGAGTTCTTGTAGTCGTGCGTTGTCCGCATCAAGCAGCATAATGTATTGAGAGAAGAGATGATGCGTTTCTGAGTATGGAAACCAGAAGTATCCATCTTTCCCCCAAGAATTACCTACCAAGAACGCTCCTTGTGTGCCGTCCTGACACTGGTAGTCGTCATCGTACCCTGTGATATCGAAAGCGTGCCCTGAAAGTGTTGCTTTGGCAAGGGTAAAATAATGCGTACGCAAAGTTTCTTTCCAGTTGGCAATAGGAACGCCTGTATACACGGCTTTATTTTCGCAAATCATCGCTTTGATTTTTGGCACGACTGCTTCGCCGACTTGTCCAATCTTGATGTATCCACCAATAATTCCCTCGTCTTTGAGGTGGGCGAGTGCTGATGTGAGAAGCCAGCCATTGTTTGGTGATGCGCCTTTTTTAATCGCTCGTTCCCAAACCTTTTCCCAATCTGTGCAAATCAGGTAGCTTGCATTGAATTGTGTGTGCGTTTCGTTGCTCACATTGAGCCCACCTGTTACGGTGCAAGAGTTCGAGCGAAGTTGATTGAGGTTCTCGGCTTTGTCCAAGATTTTTTTGCTTGGCAAATCTTGCATGTTTGGTTCTGCTCCGAGATATTCTTCAAGTGTAAAATCTCGTGAATCGGGCGTATCGCTTGCCCCGTTGTAGGTTTCAAGAATTTCAGAAGTTTCCATAAAAATTATTTTTCGTTGTTAATAAATAAATCTGGTTGCCCATATCGAGCAATATAGTAATCCTCGTCGGATTTTTCACACTCAAGCGCATCGAGAATTTGGTGTTGTACTTTTTCAATTACAACTGCGGAAGAGTGTTTGACGAGTGAGCCGCGCAATTGTTCGGCTTCCTCACGCGTGAGCTCCACGCGAAAGATTTCTTTTTCTGACATATTTGGAAAAATCTAAAAAATAAAATTATTTTCCTTCATGAATCGCTTTGATTGCGAACATAAGCGAAGTTTCAAGATGTGTGATGGCAATGCTTCGCAATCGTCAATCCATAATTTCAGAATTTTTTGCAAAATTATCAAAAATTTCTGCAAAATTTTTTCTGATTTCTTGAATTTCGATTTTTTCGGAATCAAATCGTTCGTTGATTCCAGCAAATTTTTTCGCTTCTTGCGAAATGTGGTCAGTATTTGTCATGATTGTTTAAAATTTTTAAAAATTAAAAATTATTTTTTCTCAGACTGAATAGCTGTCTTCATCTCTTGCAACGCGAGCGTGTTATTAAGAATTACAAGTTGTGTTTCTTTGATCACGGCTACGAGGTCGCTTTGCTGAGTTTTGAGCATTTCTTTCATTTCGTTTTTTACTTCTTGAACGAGTTTGACAACTTCGTTCTGAATTTCTTGAATTCGGTTGTCTTTCGCTTCGTTTCGCTTAGCAAAGTACCACAGCATAAGCCCCATAATCCCGAGTGTCGGGCTGTGTTTGACGATTTCCATAAGTATTGGTTCCATTTTTTGAAAAGTTGAAAAATTAAAGAGTTTTAAGAATTATTTTTTGCATTTTGCACGCCACGCATTCCATCCACCAATGCGAACGCCCAAATATTGGAAAAATGCGGATACAACGCCAATACCTGCCACGCGTAACGCTTGGTACATTATGCGGTCGGCGTGACGGCGTGAGAGTTCGAGTAGCCCGTTTTCTTGCGGGATTTTTCCGCCGTTATGGTATAGCCAATCGTGCAAAATGTACGCGGTCGAACCATTACGCGAGAAAAACACACGGAAAAACGGGGGAATTGAGCCAAGATCTGTTACGAAGCCTGTCGGTACAAGAATTTTGCCCGTTTTTTCTTCATAATCGACGAACCACACGAACGGCTCGCATACAACGAAGTTATCATTGCCGTCGAGTTTCATTAATGTGCCGTTTTTTTCGGCACGGACGGCGTCTGTGTATTTCATAATTACGAATTAGGATTTTTTATTTGCTGGCGTGAGTTTCATCATCTCAATTTCCTCACGAGCTTTTTTCTTCGCCTCTTCGCGTTCAAGAGGTCAAAGTTTGTCCATTCCGAAGAACGCAAGAATTTGATTCGAGAGCATCAATTTTTTTTGAGTATCCTCCAAAAATTCAGGGTCGTTTTTATTGAAAACCATATTTCCGACAATAACAGTAGGTTCATACGGATTTCCGCCATATACTCGGTCTGCCGTGAGTTCGTAGATTTCTTTCGGGGAAAATTCCAGCCCTTCAAGAATTGATGTATCGGTCGTGGCGTTAAGTTCTGGAAGTTCGACCAATTTTTTATACACACGAGCAAATTTTTCGTCGCGTGTTTCCTCATATTTTTTCTGCTCGATTTTTTGAGTTTTTTCGTTGTATACTGGGTCGGTTATCATATTGTCGTATTCGACAATATGATATTTTTCCGCGTCGGGTAGAAAATCTGTATCGAGTTTTTCGGCGGAAAGGAAAGAAATTTTATTTTGTGAAATATATGCGAACATAGGGAAAAATTAAAAAGCTTGAATGGATATCGATGTTGATGCACTGTCAAATCGTGATACCCTAATGAATCAAGGTGGAACGAGGGCTGTTGATACACTAGCTGCTCTATTTCATCCTGATTGTAGATAAATAAAATTTTTATATGTTTTATTGTCTGTTGAGTATTCAACAGATATTGAAGCTCTTCCATCTCCATTGTCGCTTCGGGATACTGTTACTAATCCACCCCTAGGCAATGCAACAGGTGCATCTGTATAACCAGACATATACCCTACATTGTTTGTTACTGTGCTATTTTTGGGTAGCATCCACTTCCTGAGATTTTCAAGCGTTACCTTTTTATTCCCGCCGCCGAATTCTTTGAGCGGGAAAAAATCGTATATATTCGTTGGTTCTTGGATTTCTTGAAGTCCGCCGATGTCCATCGCGTTGCCCTTGTACTCTGTGATATTGTAGATAGTATCGCCTGACGGATTTGGCGTATTGATTTGATTTTGGAAGTTCGGTATGAAGCGCTCTCCCGAGTGCGCAACCTGAACAATTGTCTTATGTGCGAAGGATTCGTGATATACGGCAATGTCCCACGAATTGGCTGAATTGCGGAAAACACGAAGTTCTGTGAAGATATTTGAACCGCCGAAAATTTTCGTGAAAAATCCCGAAAAATTGCGCGTATGATATCCATTCCCAATAGTCAAGATGGCTTCCATCACAACACCGCCTGCGTTGGCGTCGTTCGCACCGAACCCCGCACCACCCAAAAAGCGGAAATTGATACGGCTTCCTTCGTACCCTTCGAATGTTCCGAGTTTTGTCCAAGCGGGCGCGCCTGTTCCTTTGAGTATAAAATTTTGATACTGTTCGACTGTTTCTTTTTGCTCAATTTTATCTCTTCGGTCGATAATCGTGCCGTTCGTGATACTCGCAAGAGCTATAAAATTCTTGGTTGGAAGTGCTGAAACCCGCTTGATTTGCCCGATATTCGAGCCATCTTCGGCGTTCAGTGCTCCATTGTCGAGATTTTCTTGTGCAATTTCTACGATAATGTGCGCCGTGCCAGTCGTATCGATAACGAGTTCGGTCGTATTCTGAAAATGTACCATAATTTGTTCGCCGTTGGAGCGAGTGCAAAGGACGAACGCTTCGCCCGGAAGTACCTTCCCATCCTTGACTTCGAGCCCAGAGATAACCCCTGGCGTGATAGTCGCGCGTGCAAGCGCTGTAAGCTGATGATCTTGATTGATATTCTCTCCATTGAGTAGACTTGTGATTTGTGCCATTTTTTAAAAAATTAAAAATCCCCTCTATTATGTGGGGATTTTAAAAAATTATGAGGGCGTTTGTGACGATTTTTTTGATTTTGTGGAAAATTTCTGAAAAATTTACATTTCCCACCGAATACGGGACAACATCTGACGGAAATCGACATCGTCGCGAATCTGAATCGGCCCATTGATGTTGACGCTCTTGTTGGTTGTCATGTGGGTTGTGGTTGTTTGTTGCCCCATTCGCATTTTTTCGATTGCTGGCAAGACAGTTGGCATAATGCGATTCATCGCGCCGAGAACATGCTGCGGGATGACATATTCGCCCTTGTGAACGATTCCAGCGGGCTCGAATACGCCCCCGTCGCCAGTATATCCACCCGTCGCGAATCCACGCCCACCGCCGCGACTCATTGCCGCCAAAGCTCTTGCCGCCCTGATAGTCTCGTTGATTTTCTCGATGAGGCTGTTGTATTCAGCTTTTTGTGCCGCGATCATCGCCATTTGGTTGTCGTGAAGCGTCTGCTGCAAGCGTCCGACTTCGTTGCCGACATAGGTTTCAGCGGCAATTTTTTCGTCGCGGATCAGGATGATATTTTTTCTCTCCTGAGCGAGTTTATCGACAAGGCTTTTGGCGTCGTCAGTTGTCAGTCACTTTCGGAAAATTTCAAGATGGCTATCGAACAAGGCGCCGCGCATATCTTTTCCAGCCTCGAAAAAGTTCAAAACTTTTTCGCGCTCCATGACTTCCTCGCGTTTTTTCATCATTTCTTGCGAGGCTTTCATCAGCGCCAAAGCGTGCTTTTCTTCCTCAGCGTTGATTTCTTGTAAAAAATCATAATATTCGCGTTCGTCCTTGTCCACCTTGAAGCGATTGTCCACCTCATCAATGGTAGTTTTGTACTCTTTGAATTTTTCAGTGAGTTTGGCGATTTGTTCTTTGACTTTTTTGAGCTTTTTTTCATCCTTGGATTCCTCGTAGCCATCGCCCTTGAATATCTGGTATTCGTCTTCTTTGATGGCTTTTTCGAGCTCTTCTTTTTCATCGAGCAATTTCTTGTACGCGTCGCGGACGGTGTCTTTTTGCTTTTTTTCATGATCCTCGTTCAATTTGGCAATCGTCTTGTCGTACTGCTCTTCGAGTTTTTTGATCGCCGACTGGACTTTCTCATGTTCTTGCTTGACAGTTTCCGCCCACTTGCGCTCTGCTTCGGTCATTTTTTCGCGTTTTTTGCGCTGTTCATCCATCACTTTTGAGATGGCTTTTTCTTGGTTTTCCAGCGCCTTGACAGCGCTTTTGAGTTTTTCTTTGGCTTGTTTTTCGGCTTCGGTTTCTTTTTTGGATTTGCCACCGCCGCCTCAGGATTTTTTGCTCTTTTTATCGCCAGCAAGGTCCGACTGGTATTTTTCTAGATTTTCCTTGGCTTCCTTGGCATTATCTTCGACAGCTTGCATTTGCTCATTTGTCATTTTGAGTTTTTCCTGTGCGTCTTTTAGTTGGTTTTTTGCAAATTCTGTAATATCTTTCTTTTTTTCATTGAGAAATTTTGAGGTCTGTCCACCAGTGATTTTATCTGCCAATGTAAGTGCTGCCTTTCCAACTCCCGCATTAGGAACAAAACTCGTAGCAACACGAGTTCCCACCTCTTGGACCACTGGATTTTTTATTGCTTGATCTAAAAGTTGGGCCTTCAATGCGAGAGCATGAGCAGCAAGCTTTGCAATTGTTTTGAGCCTATCAGCCAACGCATCAAACATCGCCGGGTTGAGTTTGAGATTTTTCATTTTCTCAATTCTCGTAATGTAGTCATCTTGGTGGTTATGTACAATTGCCAACCCTCTCGCAAATTCTTCTGACGCCTTCTCAGCTTCATTTAATTTTTTTTGGGTTTCGCCCATCTTTTTGTTGTACTCATCAAGTGTCAGCTTCCCATTGACAAAATCTTCTGTAAGCTTCACTTTGGCGTCGCTCAGAGCTGAAACTTGATTTTTGAGCCCTTCCGCCATGATATCAGCTTCACTCATAGAAGCTGTGAAACTTTCCGCCTGCTGCGTAAGTGCGCGAATAGCCTCAGCACCTTTTTCAGCTTCTTTACTGAGATTAGAGGTTGCTGCTGCGGCTTTGTCCGCGGAGGTTTCGAGACCTAAAAGACTACGGATTCCATTTTCTGCCCAAGAAACAAAATCACGAAAAGGCTTTGTTGCATCGTCAAATTGTTTCGCGAGTTTATCAAATCCTTGCGCTATTGCACCAAACACTTCGCCGAGCCAGTCAAAAAATTTCTTCGTCGTATCCCAGAGAAGAGACAAAATAGACGAAACGAGTGTTAGGGCTTGTGAAATTCCTGGAATTTTAGCAAGCAAATTTCCGAATTTTCCGACCCACTCTACAATCCCCCCAAGTTTTTCACCAATCCAAAACAATTGTTCTGCTGCCCACTTCGAGAGGTCCGCAATCCAAGAAAAAAACGGCTCCATCCATACGCCAATTTTTGCAATATTGGTCTGTATATTCGCAGCAAGATCGTCAAATTTTCCCCCTGATGTTTCACTAATCTTGTCCATCGCACCGGCGAAATCGTCCCCAAGTTGCTTGATGAGTACCGGCATAACATCTTTGGAGAGGAGTTTGCCACCTTCTGACAACTTGCGCAACTCTTGTTCTGATACGCCGGTTGCTTTCGCTAATAGACCAAATCCATTGATCCCCTGTTCTGCGAGCTGATTCATTTCTTCTGCGGATAGTTTCCCTTTGGACTGGATTTGTCCGAGTGCACGCGCTACGCTCAAAAGTTGTTCGTCAGAGCCTCCCATGGACGCAACTGCATTTCCCACAGCTTGCATGGTCGGCAAAACATTCTTTGCCTCAATACCCATGGCGAGCAAAAGGCGCCCAGCCTGTACGGCACCATCGCCGAACGGCGTTGTATTGGCGAAGTTCACAAGATCCTCATACATCTTGTTGCCCGCCTGAATATCTTGCATCATCGTCTGGAACGATAGACGGGTTCGCATGGCTTGCTTGCCTGCTTCATAAATCCCGGAAATCATCCCACCAAGTGCGGCGGTAAGGCTTGTAACAATACCAAGAATTGCCTGAAATCCTGAGGCAATAATGCCGAGTAAGCCGCCGGTAAAAATATTTTTGAATGTGTTTCCGGCGTTCGCGAGAGAATCAAATCAAAGCCCTGTTTTTTTGGCTTCGTTGGCGATTTCGCGAAGTGGTCCGCTCGCCTGGTCCTCTACCTTGACGGAGAATTTTTTATCCTTCGTCGCGGATTCTGTCTGCTGCTTGATATCAGCAATATTTTTTTTGGCGCTGGAAATGTCCGCTTCCAGCTTGTAAACCACCTTTTTGTTTGACATATAATATAATAAGTTAATTGATAAAAGGTAGCGTTATTATAAATGCTTTAAAAAAAATTATGAGGGCGTTTGTGACGATTTTTTTTGAAAAATATTGCTTTTTTTATAAAAAATTATACAATGAGTGCGGTTAAGTGATAAAAATAAAAGGTAAATAAAATCCCCCATCGAAGGGGGTTTTATTTTATGAAAAATTACTCAAAACTATTGATTTTTGAGTAAAATTGTATATTATACTCATGTATAAATTAACAAATAGCGTATGAAACTTCTTGAAATCATCGGCGCATTTGCTGAGTGGGTTTTGGGAATTACCCCAGAAGAAAGTGCATTGCTCGAAAAAAAGATCAATGAATTTCTAGAATAAAAGCGTCTGGCAATAAGTAAAAAAATAGAAAATAAAGCCCTCATTTCGAGGGTTTTATTTTGTGAAAAATTCATAATAAAAATCTCCCGATTGGGAGGTTTTTATTTTTAAAAATCCATGTCGGCTGTATTAAAATTATAATAACCTTTACTTGTATATGTGAGAGGTAAATCCACAATCATTTTTTTACTTCATCTCAATTCTTGTACTAATTCTTCTATATCATTAAACATATATGCTACGGAAGAGTCATCAGGAGAAGACTGTATGATATCGTAATAAAAAGTATATTCTTTTGCTGGCTTATCATCAATACGAATCTTAACTTTTAAATCTTCATATCAATTATGATAGTGTCAACCACCTTTGAACGAATCATTTGATACGGTAAAGATAGCTGAATTTTCTCCATTTCTCCGAACCAAAGCGAATATCACTCCCACTTCTCAAAATATAGTTGTTTCCTTTAAATTATCCGGAATCAAAAATGCGCTCAATATTTTTTCATCAGTCATTTCATCTACTGAGTGAACATATCCCCATATTTTTCCAGTAACAAAGGATTTATTTTTTAATAATTCTCTCATATCTTTTGCTACGAATGGTGCCTTTTTTTCTTCTTGTTTCTCTGTTTTTTCTTCTTGTTTCTCTGTTTTTTCTTCTTGTTTCTCTGTTTTTTCTTCTGTTTGTTTCACTATTGTTTCAGTTTTTTGTTCAGATTCTTGTGTATTTGTTATTTCGGTATTATTTCCACAAGAGAATAACACTCATAAAAATACAAAAAGTAAAATTTTTTTCATAATAAAAAAGTTAGAAAATAATTTAAATTTTTATATATAAAATTATTGTATCTCAGATTCTACAAGATTGAAAGTTTTTCCGTCCCAGTTAAATCTACAAACAACATGCTGTTTGATTTTAGCGCCGAAACTGTTTGATGCTTCGACCGATCCAGATACCACACCGCGCACATCTCCATTGTCCAATTTTCCAACATAAATTGCAGATAAATTTGAAAAATTGGCGCTTGATGGGGATTTTAATTTATTTTTGATTGAGTCTTTACAGATTCTTTGGGCAACTCCGGAATTTTTTTCAAAATACTCTTGTGGCCCTGAGGTAGTGCTAGTACTACTACTTGATTTTGATGAATTGACAAAATTTTTCCATCATTCAGGGTCTACTTGATTCCATACAAGCCCTACTGTTACATAACAGAGTAACCCAATTCCGAGAAGTTTCAAAAAAAATTTTCACTTTGATTTTGGTTTTGTATCATTATTTTCTGCATTTTCTTTCACTTCTTCGGAAACATTGTTTTGACTTTCAATTTCAGACATTTTCGTAAAAAGTTTTAAAAAATAATTTTAATTTTTATATATAAAATCGCGTAAAAAGCAAGGTTTTATTTTACTTTTTTTACATTTTCTTGACTTTCCGCTTGTTCATCGTCTTCACGAGGCACAAAATCCATATCGAGCGCGTCGAACGCTCGTACAATATCTGACATTTTGATGGATTTTCTGAAAAAATTCGGCTCCCGAAAACGATAATGAACAAATTTTTGAATCTTGTCGAACCGAATAGAATCAGCAATATGTACATATCGAATTGTCATCTTGATATCTTCATGCCCGAGTTGTCGCTGTAATACATGAATATCAATCCCAGCGGCGAGACACTGCGTTGCGTAAGTATGGCGCAGTTTGTGCGGAAAAAGTTTGATTCCCGAGCGTTCAGATAATCGTTTGAATATTGCGGAAACGAGGCGAGTTGTCCCACGAACGGCAGGACTTCCGCCCGTAAAAACGAAATCATTATTGCGAAGATGTTTTGTGAATTGTAGCAATTTGGTGGCAAGAAATTCCGGCACACCAACACGCCGAGCCTTGCCACCCTTCCCGTCGCGTACATGAATAAAATTCGGGTAAATATCGACTTTCTGCAAGTCGAGCAATTCCTTGTGACGAATCCCTGAATACAAAAAAGTCTCAAAAATTAGTACATTGCGTTCATAATTCTGCGAGTGGCCGTACACATCAGCCAGTACCGAGTACAAGCGTTCTATTTCGTCGCGTGTCAATATCTGAATCTCGGGGTACTTGATTTTTGGTGGTTTTCCAAGAATTTTTGGCGCGTTGTTCAAAGTAATATCGTTCGTACGCAACCATTCGCCGAATTGAGAAAGTGTCGCCCAGACCTTGGATTTGGTAGAATCCGCAAGCGGCGATCGAGCAAAACGAAAATACGCCTTTTTGAAGGCAAAAGCGTTGCCGAGTATATCAATATAATTCTCTCAGGAATATCGCACAAAGCATTCGATTTTCTGCTTGTAGTAGGAGATACTTTGTGGGCGAACATTCCGTGTAATAGTGAGCTCATCAGCCCAATCTTGAAATAGATCCATGATGAGAAGGTTTTTCATAATTTTATAATAATATGCTAAAATTTATGAAATCCCCTCAAAGCAAAAATATCGTAACACAATTTAAAACAATTGTCAAGTCTTTTTCTTTTCAGATTTTCCCTTTTCTGAAAGGATTTTTTGAATTTTCTTTTTATTTTGAGAGTTATAAAAATTATAAAAAGTTTGACAAAAATAAATAAAAAAATATAATGCCCCTAAGAAATTTGAAGAAAAAAATTTCTTCCATGTAACGAAAAAAGCAAAGCGGAAATCGTAGGGCTACGGGTTTTCATCCCGTAAACCGGAGTTCGATTCTCCGTAGCGCTACCATCGTTAAGATTTAGTGATATAATTTGTGAAAAGAGCTTGTTTTCCTTGATTATAAGCTCTTTTTTATTGGTTACAAAAAGTTCGAACTGGTATTTTTTGAGAAATTGTGATTTTTGATGTGGATTCCCCTGTTCGTAGCGTTCTGAAAGGGAATTTAGGAGTTCGAATTTTTCATGAATAAGGTGTTCGTAATTTTTAGTTTTTTCAGAATTGAGTTGTTGTTTTTCTGCTTGGAGTATTTGCAATTTTCTTGAAAATTCGGTTTTATATTTTTTATAATCATCAGGGCTGATAATATTTTCAAGGAATCCATTCATCAGATTGGATTCCTTATTTTGTAATTCAAGTATTCTTCTTTGAATATCTTTAACTTGTAATTGCTTAGACTTTAAAACAGATTTACCAATATCTTGTGCAATTTCATAAAATAAGGGCTTGAGCTTATCAGATATACGAAAATGAGACAATCTTTCCATAATAGCACAATGTAATTTCTTTTCGCTAATATTTATAGATGAAGCAGAGCGCAGATTTTGTGAGCGATAATAAATATATTTTCATTTTTTAATCTCTGCACTGAGTGGAATATTGTGTTCATCAAAAACAAGGCCCTTAAAAATAAACTCTACCTGCTCTTCTTTTTCATGAGAATAAAATCAGCGCTGTAAATCCTGTACCTGTTGAAAAAGTTTTACCGAAATGATAGGCTTATGATTTCATGGATAATCCTCTCCATTATAGTGAATAATACCTATATAAACAGGATTTCGAAGCATTTTTTCAATTCACTGAGTCGTAAATCGATGGCGCAAAGTGCTTCCATATTTTTCCTGACAATACCTAGAAATATCTGTAAAAGAGTATTTTTGTTCTCCTCGTAACCGAAAAATAACTTCAACAATCTCAGATTCCTCCAAATCTGGTTCAATAATCTTTTGCAGAATTTTTCAATTGTTTGTTTTAGCAATATTTCTATAACCAAAAGGCGCACGAGATAAATATCGACCTTTTTCAGCACAGGTTTGCATTCGGTTTCGTACATGTCGTGAACGTGTATCATTATCAAGTTTCGCAATTCCAAAATTTAACAACAACATAAACAACTCTGATGATTGTTCACCAAAGAACTTTTGTGTAGTTGTAAAAATAGCCTTAATTTTTCATTCCTCTAATAATCATAAAATTTTTGCAGATTCCACATTATTACGAGACAATCGGCTTGGCTCATCGACGACAATATAGCCTACTTTCCCTTTTTGTAATAAAGCAAGCATTTTTGTAAAAATGGGGCGTTTACCTGATTTTTTAGCGCTTGCTGATTCGATAAAAGTATCAATGATTGTAAAATTATTTTCTTGTACTACACGCATACAAGAAGACATTTGAGATTCAATAGAATTTTGTTGTTTATCATCTCGATCAGTTGATTTTCGACAATATATAACAGCGGTATTCATATAATTTTTACATTAATTTTTTAAATTATACAATCTTTTTCATTTTTTTCAATATCTCGAAAGAGCTTCTCAATGAAATAATGGAAATTATCAATAAATTCAATACGAACAGATATATCCCATTGCTGAGGAAAAATTTTTTCATATTTTCGTGCAAGACTTAAAATATAAACCTCTCTCTTATTCATAGTGAATTCTTTCAATAATTTGTTTCCATTCTGGCTTCTTTATGCGTATGACGCTAAGAATAGATGAACCTTCATCTGTCTTATTCAATGCCTCACGCACTATAGGGTGAATAATGTCTTGAGATAAGAGAGCGTACATTGGGTCGAGACCACGCGCAAGCAATCCACGAGCATGTCATAAAAATATGCGAACACGCAATAATGATTGAGCATTCAGTTGTATTGCCTGATAAGGTACAGGCTTGGGTTTTCTGTAAAGTGAAATTTTAGGAATATCAACCCCTTCAAAAATCATTGTGTGTTGTCAGCAGTAATTTTTAAGTAATCCTAATAAATTTTCATCAACAAACAATTCTTCCAAAGAAAAATTTTTAGCAAGCTCTCTACGCACTTCTAGCTCAATACGTGTAACATCTTGTTCAAGCAAATAATCCTGATATAATTCATTCTTTCCCTTCTTTAAAATATCGATTTTTTTATTATAAACACGAATTAAGTGTCTACGATTTGTTGAATTTTTCTTGTCGCCAATATAATATGTTTCAAGTATTCCTTTTGCACCAAAAAATGTAGCACCACGCTGATTCAAAATATTAAAACCAGATAATATTGTTGAAATCGGGGCAAGAATATCTATACATACATCGAATCGTCGAATTTGTAGTACATTTGGAACGTAGAATAATTGGGTCATAATATTTAAAATAATTTCTTTCCCATACACACGAAAACAAGTACTATAAAAGGCCACATAGTCTTTTGTTGCAATTTTAGATTTTGCTGTACTTCACTTAAAATAAGAAAATAAATGTAAATCATCTTTAGTGAAAATTACTTGGTATTCATAACGTGGGTTTTCTACTTTTATACATTGATAACCTCAAAAAAACAACTGATTTGAATTATCAAAATCGACTCAGCAAAAAAGTTCTTCATGTAAAAAGGTGGCATATATTTCAAGATGATCAATTCATAAGTGATAAATGGAGTTTATAATATTTTTATAAGACATAAATAATAAAAAGCATGATATATATTGCAATATGGAGATAAAAATAATATTCGAATATTGCTGCTCCCACATTATTCTGTGGGAAGCCTATTTTTGAGAGACATGGGCTCACCGGAAATATTCCGAAGCTCGCCACGCCCCAAATAGGGCGAGGACGTGGCTCGTACGGAAATATTTCTACGGTGAGCAACTCAAGCAAACAAAAAAACAGACTAGATATCTGCTTTGAATCATAAGAATAAACTACCAATTATTCCAATTATGCGACAGTACTAAAGGCTATTTTGTCCGATAAAATCAACCTTTTACTGTTTGGAAAAAATCTTTAATTGCAAAGATTTTATATATTTTTTGATTATAGATTGAGATTAAGCTACTACCTCTTCTTGAGGCCTGCTTCTCGGATATTGCATGGTCTCTTCTTTCAAATACATCAATATAATAAACTATTTCATTTATATTAGCCTGAAATGCGGAGTCGATTAAGTCGTATGCTTCACTATGTAATTGGAGTTGCATACTCACTTCTCAACAAACAAGTTTAGCCATCTCTTTTTTCCATAGCAATGGGTACTTAATTTCAACCAAGCTAGTTCCTTCATTAAGTAATAATAGTCTATACAATTCTTCAATTTGAGAAAAATAGTAAGCATAAAAAAATGTATCTCATTGATTTTGTTTTTTGTATAAGTCATATAGGGGTGATTTTTCTAAATCTTTCTGAGCCATTAGTAAAGCTTTTTGTCATTTACTCCTCTCCTCCTCACTAAAGCATGAATCAATTCAATTGATATCAATTTCCTCAAATACATTATTTAGAAGGAGTTGCTTTACCCATGCAATTCGATAAGCCAATATCTCTTCTAGAGTAATATTTGAGAGGTGGCGGATTTTTTCTGAAAAATATTCAAATTCTTTATTGTTCACCCATTCTATAATATTTTTTCACAAATGAGTATTATGGATGGATAGAAATAATTTTTGAACATACGGTAAAGCCTCTCAATAAAACCCTAAACGAGTTCGGTCTTTTAGGGTTTTATTTTGAAAAAAATCACTCTGTCGAAATAGTATGTCCTCTAATATATCCTGTAAAATATACTGTTCTTTAATAGAAGAGGCTTTGTAAATAGATAGGACTGCTTGCATTATGATAAATAAATGGAATCCCTAACATAACTTGCATTGAGCCAAAATCCATGTTTTGTATAGCTCGTACATCAGGTTAATACATCAGCAACTGGCAATAAATCAGTATCTTGTGAATTTTTTGCATGAGGTCTCACATGAGCAACACGGTTTTGTGATTTTCGAGGAAAATTCGTTTTTCGTATCTGTTTTCCATCAGCATGAAACGCTATTTCTTTGATAATCCGTCCTGATTTGATAATGTTTTTTGTATTTCTCCAAACTTTTTCAGCCTCCAGTTTATCCTGATACGGCATAGCCCAAAATTTCACTTTTTTTAAAATCAATTGACTACCATCTATTTCAAAAAATATAAATAAAAATCTTTTTTCAAGCATTTCAAAGAAATTGGAATCCTCCCATTCATCCTGAATTATATCATTAAAGCTGAAGGCTGGAAAAGATATATGTTCCTTAGGTAGATTTGTGTCCTTGTTGATTCTTACGGTTTTTATAATAATATCAGCCTTTTGAAATTCCTCAATTTCTTTATCCTCGTGAACTCATAGTATTTTTTTAGATAATATAGAGTAGAAATTTTTAGCTTGCCTCTGTATGTCTAAATTAAATATATGTACCAATTCATCAACGCTTTTATTATAAAATGCGGAAAATTTTTGAATTACTTTTTCTTCAAAGTCAATATCCTCATCAGCCTGTAAGATACTTTCTGAATCATACCTTCATGCAATTTGATGTAAAATATGCGTTACATAGCCCTGCTTTAAGGAATATGCCCTTTGCTTAGCTGGCTTATGACTAAAAGGCTGTTGACGTGTAGAGCTTGCACTTTCACCTTTTGTACATGCACCCAAATATTTAGTATCACCCTCTGAAAGTTCGTGAGCTTTTCCATTTTTAACTTTTTCCTGAATAGTAAGCCAGTCTTTATAAATAATTTCAATATCCTTTTCTGGGTATTTCCAATCGCCAACATATTTAATGATGGAGGATAATTGAGAAACTCCCTTTTGGTAGAGATAAAATATGAGCAATAAATAGCCATTTTTTCATCACAAAAAATCCTCATAAAAATTCTCGTTCACCAAAGACATATAATCAATAATGCTTAGAACGAGCCTCTCTTTTGCTCGATATTCTCAATTTTTTAACTGACGTATTCCACTTGATTTTAACTCCAAGCCAGCCTCTTTAAAATCAGCAGATGGGTTAGAGTTTGGATTATATCAAAAATATAGTTTCTCTATTGCCTTTCCAAGCCTTCACTTATCTTGAGAGTTTTCCCATTGTGGACCATATTCACTTACAATAGATTTTCCTATAAGTTCGCGTGCAAAAGCTATAATGGATTCTGGGTTGAGTTTATCGTATTTTTTCTTTAGCATATTCTATTTTTTTAATGAGTGAATCTCCAATTTTTTCAACAATACCAATTACTAGAGCATTGCCCATAAGAAATGCTCTTTTTGTGTCTGAAACCCCCTCTACAAAAGTATGATTATCAGGAAACATATTCAACCGCTCTAATTCAACTGGCGATAATCTACGTAGTCAAAAATTAGTCTTCACCACATGTTTAAAGCGTGATGCTGCAGGTCATCCCTCTCACGTAATAATAGTGCGAGATGGCTTATCGGTAGCATCTGGAAACAGCATTCATCATTCAGAATAATTATATTCAAAACCACTAGCATTAACTCGCTTTTCCTTTTTTGCTCCTTTTAAGTACTGCCATTTTTCAAAGTCCACATCCTTAATATAGAACTCATCAGCAATTTTTCATGACTCCAATATATCTCATAAAGTCTTGTTTTCTCATTCAAAGCAAGAATCTAGCTTGAGTGTTGTAACCTTTCCGTTTATCATAATGCCTGCGTTTTGAAACATTTCAGAATTGTTTTCTTTATTAAAATTCTCCGATACATACGCAAGATCAGAAACCAGTGTAATTTCCTTAAGTTTGCTCTTTGTAGAAATTTTAGCTGGAAAAGCTTGAGCAAAAGTTCAATTGCTAAGAATCCATTCGATAGGAATATTCTTTTGAATTAACTCATACAGCTTTGTGCTTTGATGATATGCTAAAATAAATGTTCGCTTTCGACGCTGTGGCATTCCAAAGTCAGCTGCATTAATAACTCTCCATTCTACAATATATCCCAACTCATTCAAGCTTTCTAGGATAATTGCAAAATCTCTCCCCCTCTGTTTCGATGGAGAAATAAGTAATCTATCAACATTCTCAAGAATCAAATATTTAGGTTTGTTATTCTTTTTAGCTAAAATATTATAAATAGACCACCACAAAACGCCTTTTTTTCCAATAATGCCTTTAGAGTTTTTAAGTGTGGTTGCAACAGAATAATCCTGACAAGGAAAGCCACCAACCAAAACATCATGATCAGGAATATTGGATATCTCCACGCTCGCAATATCTTCATTGCTGTGATTTTGCTTTCCAAACTTACATTCATATACCATTGAGGCATGCTGTGTTTTAGTAGAAGGCTCCCATTGATTACTCCAAACAATTTCAAAGTTCGAATTTTTTTCTGCTGTATATCCAGAAATCGCAGATTTATTGTTGTATCCTTCTAATCCTAATCGAAAACCACCAACTCATGCAAACAACTCAATAACTTTTAATTTTTTTTTCATATACAAAGTAATCCGTGAAAATTAATAATATTATATGGTATAGATTATATGAAAAAATGAATTCTTTCAAGTAAAAAAAAGATGAAATATCCTAAATCTGATAACTTATAATAATAACAAAATAGTTCGAATTTTCTCATCCAAAGGTCTACCAAATAAGATCTAAGGTATAAAAACCGTGTGATACTTAAAAGGTCAATATTTCTAATATTGGCCTTTTAACATTTTTGGGCCAATTACCCTTTGGGATTGTAATTCGGCTGTATCACACTTTCTTTTCTTCCGCTTTGTAAAAGCCCCCTTTCGTAAAAGAAAGAGGGCTTTATTTCTTATTTATTTGAAATATTTTCTGAAATTATATTGGAAGTAGTTTCATGTATAAAAATTATTCTTATACTTCCGGATGATAATATTTTCTTGTAAATTCTTCGTTATTTCTACAAGATACATAATTTATTATATCAATAATTGAAATAATACCACCAACTATACCACAAGTAAATACAGATATGATACATAAAATCCATCTATTCGGGCTGTTCAAATAAAATTTGTGTGCAGTAATAAGGCATCCAAAGAAGGCCAAAAGAATAGCAATGATTCGATCTTTTTCATTTTCTGCCACTGAATAACTATTTTTCTGTGGCATTCCCATTTCTGCGCGTAGTTCTTTTGTTAGCTCTTCGCGCATTTTTTCTTCCTCCAATTGTGCACGGATTTCATCACGCATTTTAGTCTTTTTATCGTCTTCCATAGTTAAAAAAGTTAGAAAAATAATTTAAATTCTTATATATAAAATTGTGTAAAAAGCAAGTTTTTATATAACTTTTTTTACTTTTTCTGATTCGCTCGGCCCGTCATCGTCTAGGCGTGGTGTAAAATCAAGATCCAGCGCGTCGAATGCTCGAATCACTTCTGATATTTTCACAGATTTTCTGAAAAAATTCGGCTCGCGGAAACGATAATGAACAAATTTTTGAATCTTTTCGAAGCGAAGCGAATCGAATCAGCAATATGTACATATCGAATTGTCATCTTGATATCCTCATGCCCAAGCTGCCGCTGCAATACATGAATATCAATTCCAGCAGCGAGGCACTGCGTCGCATAAGTGTGGCGCAATTTGTGCGGAAAAAGTTTGACCCCCGATCGTTCAGATAATTGCTGAAAAATCGTGGAAACGAGCCGAGTTGTCCCCCGAACGGCAGAACTGCTACCACTGAAAACAAAATCATCACCTCTAATAAGCCTTCAAAGCACTCCTTTGTAATAGATAGATTTCAAGCACTTCAAAAACAGGCAAAAGAAAATATAAACGAAAATAAAGAATTTCATAAAAATTCTCAACTATTTTTAGCCAGGAGCAACTCTTCTGCTCATTATATTCATAATAATGTTGTTGACAGGCAGACATGTGCGTCGTATACACCATGTTATCATCAATGACAAAGATCATACCCAGAATGAAGGGGAGCAACATGATGTGCGCCCACAGCGGTATCAATAATTCTATGATATTATGATCGCCTTCATCATCCCAATATCTTCTCATTTCGAGCTCCATCAACACTTAATTCCGATATTACTAACATCCAAGCAGAACTATGAAGATTAATGGGAACTTTTCGTGATAATAAATGACAGTGATCTACATATATGAATAGAAATATGGACGGATGGAAATACCTAAATGGAAAATATAGTTATACCTCTGATTATCATTCTTGGTGGAATTTAGTTGATAATATTCAGGATGAAATCAATGCAAAACGACCAGTAATGATTAGTATTGAACGATATATGAACAACGAACGACAATGACATGTCATTGTGGGTCATGGATATAAATGAAATGATATTTATGTAAATTTTGGATGGGGAAATCGAACGGCAAATACCACTCTTTCTACTAATGGAAATGACTTTACATCAAACCTATGGAATGGAAAAATTACACGAGTTGATAAAATTACTATCCATTAAAAAAGAGCCGTATACGGCTCTTTTTTATTTTTACAAAACTTCTTTTCCGCCCAAATATTTTTGCAAAACTTTTGGCACACGAATCGTTGCGTCAGCGTTCTGATAATTTTCCATAATCGCTACCAAAATTCGCCCACAAGCAAAAGCTGTCGCATCATTGGTGTGGACCAATTCGATACTTCCATCATTTCGTCGAACGCGCGTCTGCAAGCGACGAGACTGATAATCAGTCATATAATCAGCCGTGTGTGTTTCACGATATTTATTCTGGCCAGGAAGCCACGCTTCAATATCAGAACCTTTTGCATTCGGTTTTCCAATATCAAATGTACATTTTTGCAATTTTTGATATGGAATCTCGAGTTGTTGCATCATATATTCTTGGAGCGCCGAAAAAAGTAAATGTTCGTCATGCGATTTTTCTGCAAGAGAAAAACTTTCCATTTCGAGTTTGTCGAACTGATGCATACGAATAATTCCTTCCATATCTTTTCCATATGTTCCAGCCTCACCGCGGAAGCTTGTCGCATAACCAAGATAACGAATTGGCATCACTTTTTCATCGAAAATTTCGCCAGCATGCATAGAACCAAGCACATGCTCAGCACTTCCCTGCAACCACAAATCCTCCCCCTCGATTTTATAACGATCTTCCCGTGGCTCGAGGCGATCCATCGCATCGTATGGTTCCGTCTTGATCATCAGTGGAGGCAAAACTGGCGTAAATGGCGTTGGTAAAATATCAAGATTATTTTCAGAAATTACTTTTTTGAGAACTTCCTCATCACCAAGTGTATCCATCACCCATTGCACAAGAGCCATCTGTAAGCGAACAATTCCACCCTTGAGGTACGCAAATCGAGCTCCAGCAATGTTGGCGGCACGTTCCTTATCAATCCAGTCACGCATTTTTCCAATTTCAGCATGATTTTTGATTTCAAAATCAAATTCTGGAATTTTCCCCCACTGCTTCACAACCTGATTTTCGTCTTCTGTAAGCCCAACCGGCGTATCATCTGTTGGAATATTTGGGATTTTTTTATACAAAGTAAAAAATTCTTCCTCAATTTCTGCAAAAATTTTTTCTTCCGTCTGAATTTTTTCTTTCAAAGATTTTGCTTCTTCGAGCATCGTAGGCTCAGGTTTTCCCTTTCCCATTTGTGAAGAAAGCTCATTACGACGGGCACGAAGCGTATCCAAAGATTGCCCTAGTCGTACGCGTTCTTTATCCAAAAAAATCACGCGATCCAAATCCACATTCATTACTTTGTCATGAAGCGCTTTTGCCACGATTTCTGGATTATTTCGAAGAATTTTAATATCAATCATACCAAAAAATTAAGAATAATTTGATTATACAGATTTTTCAAAAAATGCAATATTCTTGGTTGCTATTTTCCGATTTTTCGTATAATATGGGAAATTATTAAAAATTTATGTCGCTTTATACAAAATATCGACCGAAAGATTGGGATTCGGTCGTTGGACAAGATTTTATCGTAAAAATTTTGCGAAGTAGTCTGAAAAATGGGCATACTGGACATGCGTATATTTTGACGGGATCACGTGGAACTGGGAAAACTACGAGTGCACGAATTCTGGCGAAAAGTTTCAATTGCCTCAATTTGCAGGACGGAAATCCATGCAACGCATGCGAAAATTGTCAGGCTTTTGAAAATGGAATGATGATTGATATTATCGAAATTGATGGAGCGAGTAACGCGCTTGTGGACGATATCCGTCAGATGATCGAAGAGGCGAAATTTTTGCCGACTTTTGGAAAATTTAAGGTATATATTATCGATGAAGTGCACATGCTCTGAAAAAGCGCCTTTAATGCGCTTTTGAAGACGCTTGAGGAACCACCAGAACATGTAAAATTTATTTTAGCAACAACGGAAATTGACAAAGTTCCCGAGACGATTCGTTCGCGTGCACAGCGATTTAATTTTCAAAAAATTTCTGAAAAAAATATCATTGATCGCCTCAATTTTGTGATTGATGAAGAAAAAATAACGGCAGATTCGGGCGCGATTGAATTGATTGCGAAGCTTTCACGCGGTGGAATGCGCGACGCTCTGACACTTTTGGAACAATTTTCTGTTGACAAACATCTTTCATTGGAATTTTTACAGAATACTTTTTCGATGATTGATGATGATTTTATAGACGAAATTATCGAGATTTTAGCGAGCAAAAATCATGAAAAATTTGCAGAAATGATCGAAAAAATAAAAACGCAACACATTCGTAGCGAGAATTTTTTCGAGCAAATTATTTTGCGTTTGCGCGATAAAATGGTAGAAAATCTCGGAAATGAAAAATTTGGGATTTATAATTCGATTTTTGAGATTTTTCGAAAATCGTATCCGTCGATTGGATATTTTTCTGACAATTTTTTGGTAATTGAAATGACGCTTATGCAAGCGCTTAATGTGGGCAATTTAGCACAAAATCAAAATCCAACAGTAGTTGAAAAAAATCTCGTTTCTACACAAAAAATTACAATCACAAAAAAATCTCAGCCCGAGAAAATGGAAGAAAAAGAGAAAATAAATCCTATCGAAAAACCTATTCTAGAAAATATTCCGGCGAAAATTGAAAAAAACATTGAGAAAAAAAGTGAAAATATTACGAATATAGAGCCAAAAATCGAGAAAAATCCTGAAATATCAAAGGCGGTGGAATTTTCTTTCAGAAGGCTTTTGACAGAACTCAAAGACGAAGATCCGGCTGTGCTTTCGACTATTAAAAATGCGAGTTTTAAGCAGGATGGCGAAACGCTAGAATTGTCTTTTGGGAACAAGTGGACTGCGAATAAAATGCAAGAAAACCGATACCAATCACCTGTAATCACTGTTCTCAATAAAATTTTCTGAGGAGAGTGGAAATTAAAAATTTCTCATAAACCACAAAATAATATGCATTTTGACGATGTATTTTAATTTTTCCTATGAAACATCTTTTACCACTTATTTTTTCGCAAGCATTTTTTAAAAAAATTTTTGCCATTGTCTGCCTCGTAATACTTTTTTATGTGTTTCGAGGATTTCTCGGACTTTTTCTCATTACATTTATTTTCGTGTATTTATCGCTTGAAGTAGCCGAATTTTTGCGAACCAAAATTATTTTTCAAAAAGAAAAAAACGCCAATACTTTTTGGAAAAGTCTGGAAAAATATCTTTCCATCAATGTTTTGGTGACGATTATTTATATTATTTTTATTTTGATGGTAATTTGGCTTTTTGCAAGTATCTTGCCGCAAATCATTAAAGAAATTGAAATTTTTATCAAAAAAATTCCAGAAATGACACGACAAATGGAGGGGCTGTTGCAAAGCTTTGAAAACACGAGCGGAATCCATTTATGAAGCCAAAACCTCATCAATGATTTGACAAAAAAATTTGATTTTCAGACGACTGGGCAAGAATTACTCAAATATTTACAAAACACTAGCGGCGCGTTGTTACAATTTTTTCTCGGAATTGTCATGAGCTACATTTTTGTACTCGATCGCAATGATGTGTTTGGCTTTTTCGCACGAATGAAACGCGGAAATTTTGCGTTTTTGTATCACGAATTCAAATATTTTGGCGAAAAAATCGTGAATAGTTTTGGGAAAGTTTTTAAAGCGCAAGGAATTATTGCCTTTGTAAACGCGATTTTGACAACGATCGGTCTTCTGATTATTGGATTTTTATTCCCAGCCGGGCATTTTCCATTTATTTTCACACTTTCCCTGATTGTATTTATTTTTGGATTTATTCCCGTTTTTGGAACGTTTTTGTCAGGATTGCCGATTGTGATTATTGGCTACGGAATTGAGGGCGGTGGGATTCAAATTGTGATGGCAATCATCGTGATGATTTGTATTATTCACGCGATTGAGGCATATATTTTGAATCCAAAAATTGTTTCGTCATATATGCATTTTCCAGTTTTTATCACATTTGCAACTCTTATCATAGCTGAACATATGTTTGGAATGATTGGACTTCTCATTGGTGTGCCAATTCTTGCAATTATTATTTCAGTCGGCGCAGATCTCAATACTTATATTTCTCGTCTCAAAAAAGAATATTATGCCTCCAAAAAATCTTGCGAATGTCAGTCAGTTTCTGAAAAATAATGAAAATGGGATTATTGTCATTTATGGGCCAACTGGATCAGGAAAAACTGGTTTTTCACTTGAAGTAGCAAAAATTATACAAAATCTCGATTTTTTTCCGGTGATTATTTCAGCGGACTCTCGTCAGATTTATCAGGAAATGAATATTGGAACTGGAAAAATCCTGCCAAATGAAATGCAAAATATCACGCATCTTGGACTTGATTTGATTGCTCCAACGAAAAAATTTAGCGTTGTAGAATTTAAAAAAAATATAGAAAATTCTGAGTTTTGGCAAAAATTTTTAGAAAAATGAACAATTATAGATGGAAATTTGCACAAAAAAATAGTTCCCATTATTTGCTGAGGAACTGGACTCTACATCGATAGTCTGATCTTTGAGCGAAACTATTTAGGCGAGCCGCCAAATCAAGAGCGACGAAATGAACTCGAAATTTTTCGGCTTCAAAATGGAAATGACGCACTTTGGAAAAAATTGTATGATCTTGACCCGGAGTATGCGCGCGATTTACATCCAAATAATCATACATATATTATTCGGGCCATCGAAATTATTGAGTCAACAGGAATCTCAAAAAGTGAATCTTTCGATAATACGCCAAAACTTCGCTTTCCGACGCTTTTTTTGACGCCATATACTGACACGATTGAAAATCGAAAAAAGTTATACGAAAATATCAATACACGAATTGAAAAAATGTTTACTAATGGACTAGTAGAGGAAGTTGAGTGTATCGCAAAAAAATATGGGCATACTTGTGAAGGTCTAAAAACTATTGGATATGTTGAAATTATAGATTTTTTATCAGGGAAAATTAACAAAACAGAAGCACAAGCGCTCATTGCCCAACACAATCGTAATTATGCGAAACGTCAAATTACTTGGAATCGAAAGAAATATGACCCATTTTTATAAAAACCCCAATTTAGGGTTTTTATTTTATTTATAATTTTTCCGGACAAAAATAAGCTCATTATTTTCCCAAAAAGAAAAAATATTTGACGGTTTCGCATCACAAACCCCACCATCAAAACCATTAATTTCAGGAAAAATATTTCGTGCTTCAGAAAAACTCATCGTCTCAGGTTGTCAAGAAATATTCGCTGATGTTAAAAATAATGGAAAATTCAAATTCTCTAAAATTTCCTTTTTCAGGCATTTTTCTCAAATTCGAACAGATATATACTCATAATTGTCTATTTTTAAAAATTCTGGAAAATTATACTCAGGATTTCTCGGAAGAATCACAGAAAATGGAAATGAATAGTTCTTGAGTATTTGTATCTGTTCAGGAGAAATTTTGACTACTTGTCAAAGCATGAAAAAATCCCTTACAATAATCGCAAGTCGCTTTGTATTCTCACGGCCTTTGAGCGCATAAATCCTCTCAAAATCAGTTTTTTCAAGGTTTCCAGCAAGGCCGTAACATGTATCTGTTGGAATAATTTTCAGCATTTTATTGTTCAGCTTGAGCCCATCGTCGAAAACTTGGGCAATCTTGATCAACATCAATCAATGCAAATCCAGGATGCAAAATCGCTTCCTTAATAATTTCTTTCAGTTCATTGAATTTGCGTGATTGTGCGCGTTTCGCAAAAGTACAGCCAGAATTTTGAGCCAGTAAAATTGGGTCAATCGGCGATAAATGATTTCCGTCGGGCGTGGTTTTTGTTATAATATCAAGCGGCGTAGTTGGGCTTGCTTGCCCAGTTGTAAGGGCATAATTTTCGTTATTAAAAACAATATATGTAATATTAAGGTTTCGACGACAAGCATGAATAAAATGCCCCATTCCAATACCATAACCATCACCATCTCATCCTACAGCAAGCACTGTAAGTTCAGGTTTTGCAATTTTTATGCCAGTAGCAAACGGGAGTGTGCGACCATGAAGAGTTTCTGCAGCATAACCATCGATATATTGGCTTGCCTTTCCACTACAACCGACTCATGATACCACAACGCGCTGATGCGATGCGATTTGAAGGTCCTTAAAAGCATTTTTTATTGCCATAATAATCAATGTATCTCAGCAACCCGGACACCACTGAATATTAGTTAATCATTTTCGCATAAATAGAGTTTAATATTTAATTTTTGTACAAATATAAATAAATAATTGTCCGATTTATAATAAATCTAGAAAATCCTCATAATAAAATGGGAGCAAATTATATTTTCTCTTATGAGTAATTTTTGTATTTGGTAAATATTTAAGTCACAATTTTTCTGATAATAAAGCCTCAAGTTGCCCAGAAAAATTATTTTCTACAAAAACCACTTCGTCACATTTTTCGATTTCTCATCGTAATCTTTCATCAACAGGAGACAAGAATCTAATAATAATCAACCCCCATTCTGGGTTATTTTTTACAAAATATTCTGCTGTATAACGAGTAAAACTCAGTGTAATAATTTTTTTCTTTGCACGAGGATTGATTACTTCAAATCCAGAGATTTTTTCTTTTTCGAACAAATATAATACCTTTTTTGCCCGTTTTTCTGTCATTTTTATTTTCATCTCAGAACTTTCTGACGTCTCTCCATATTCATCATGCTCATAACTCGTCGCTATAAAATCACCATTTTCTACACCCACGCGCACATATGGCGACACTCCATCCTCAGTCAGTTGATACCGAGCATAATCAACCCCCGGATTTTCTGATATTTTTCCACGATCAACGCTCGCGGCTTGCAATTCCCCAATCGTCACTTTTCCCTCAGAAAATTGCTTATCGGTCAAAAAAATAACGGTCGTTTGGTATTTTTGTGCCAAATTCAGTGATTGTCCGGCCATAAAATATGCTTCCTCAAGAGTAGATGGCACCATCACGATATTCTCAATATCACCAAAAGTTGGGCGTGTAGCATATAAAATTTCTCCCTGCTCATGAAAAGTTGGTGCACCAGTACTTGGACCAGCTCGCTGCGACAAAATTGCCACAATAGGTATTTCCGCCTGAGCAGCAAAACTCAAAGCCTCAGTCATAAGAGCAAAACCACCACCGGAAGTCCCAACCATGGATCGTGCGCCCGTAAATGAAGCTCCAAGTGCCGCATTAATCACAGCAATTTCATCTTCTGCCTGTAAATATGGAATCTTTTTTGAATTGATGATTTCCGTTAAAATCGAGCTTGCTGGCGTCATGGGATACGCAGAATAAAATTCCAATTCACTCGCAATTGCACCATATGCAATCATGCGATTTCCATAAGAAATTTTTTTTGGTGAAGCATTTTCATTTAATTCGGGTAATAAATCGACATAAAAATTTCTCCCAAACTCAGCAAAATCATGTAAAATTTTGATATTTTTTTCAACAACCTCAGATCATTTTTTTAAAAAAACCTTTCGAATAATGGGTTCGAAATTTTTGGAATCTATTCATAAAATACCCGAAAGTACCGCGACCAAATAAGTATTTTCGTATTTATCATTGATTTCTGGCGCAATGATTCGGAATTTTTCCTCAATATCTGATTGTATTTTTTTAAGTCCTGCAAGGGTTTTTTGGCTCACAATAACAATCCCACCCCGAGAAAGATCCTCCAAATTTGGAATAATATTTTTAGCATCAAGTCCAATCAAAATATCAATTTTTCGCATTATATAGGGAAAATCGCTGCAAATATTGACATCATAAAAATTCAGTCCACCTTTAATAATCGACTGATATTCACTGTCTGTTATAATGTTATATCCAAGCTCGGAGAAGGCATTTGCCACAATATCCATCACTGAATTCATACCAAGCCCAGCCGGCCCAGCAATTCGTATTCAAAGTCTATCTTTTTTTTGCATTTCTGTATTATAACGAAAAAAACAAGTTAGTAAATAGGTATTTTTATTTATTTTTGACAATTCTTATTTTTCATATACCATTTATTTTTCAATAATTTTTTCTTGAAGAAATAAACCTTCCCGAATAGCCATATGTGTCATTTTAAAAAAATCCTCATATGAGGATTTTTTGTGAGAAAATTATTTTTGTACAGTTATTAAATTATAATTGCTCAAAATTATAAAATATCATGACGAAGGGTATCAATGTCACCAGCTCCTAGCAATACAATAATGGACGAATTCGGGTTTTCAAGATCAAATTGTTTAATTTTTTCCAGAGTATTGAGCAATCATTCCCCATTCTGTACACTAGAAAAATTTTCACGAATCGTATCCACGAGGCGATCCGTCGTCATCCATTCGACATCTTCCTGTTTATCTCGCGAAAAGTAAATATTTGGTATTATAAGTATATCCGCATCCATAAAGGCATTCGAGAATTCCGGAAGTAATTCGCGTGTTCGAGAATATTGATGCGGTTGAAATGCGACAAAAAGTTTTTTGTCTGGAAATTTTGTTTTAATGGCATGAAGTGTTGGGCGAATTTCATTTGGATGATGTCCATAATCCGACATTAAAATATTTCCATTTTTTGTTGTACGAATAATTTCTGAACGGCGCCAAGAACCGCTATATGATGCCAATTTTTCTGTAATATATTCATCCTCCAAGCCAAGCAATTTAGAAACCGCGAACACAAGGCGCGCATCCTGCAAAATATGATTCCCAGGAATTTGCAATGATATTTCTGGGATTTCGAGTGTTTTTGCTTCATAAAAAATCTCGTCTGTTTCGAGTATTTCTACTTTTGCAAAATATGAAATTTTTTCTCCAACAATAATTTTTTTCTCCTTTGGAATATTGAGCTTGAGTGAATTTTCGTCAGATTCTGAAATCACCACAAAACCAGAAGTCTGATCTACAAGCGACTGAAAGGCTGAAATATAATCATCGAGATTTTTGTAATAATCCAAATGATCAAGATCGATATTTGTAATAATCGTGATAAATGGATGATATTGAAGGAATGATCGCTTATATTCACAGGCCTCAATCACGAAATTTTCAGAACTATCAGCATAAAAATTCGTACCGCCAAGCTGAGGGACTTGCGTCCCAACAATAGCAGACCCGCCAACTTCAGATCACGCGAGTACAATAGCCATCATAGCAGTTGTGGTAGATTTTCCGTGAGAACCAGTAATCGCGATTCCTTTTTTTTGATTAAAAACCTCCCCCAGTGCTACTGGATAAGAAAAATGGGGAATTTTCAGCTCGCGAGCTTTCTGTAATTCTGGGTGATTATAAATCTGCTCCTCCGCAGACAAATCTGGTTTCGTAATAATCGCCTCAGAATAAATAATTTTTTCGATATTCTCATTAATCATCTCAGGATGTTCCCCAATCAAAATATTCATCCCCTCTTGCCTCAGTGCCTGAATCAAGGATGAGTCCGTGGAATCTGTCCCAGAAATTTCGTATCCCAAGTAATGATAATAACGAGCCAAGGCAGAAACACCGATACCACCAATTCCAATAATATGAATTTTTTTTGTCATAGAAAAATTTATTTTCGTTCATTATATAGAAATTTTTTAAAAAAGAAAGTGAATTAAAAAAATAATTATTGAACAGATATAGTTTAATAATTGAACGAAAATAAAAAAATGAGCAATTATAGAACTAAAAAATCTCCCATTTCTGAGAGATTTTGAGTGACCTATTAAAGCTTATTATAAATAATTGGGACCAGCAACTATTGACCAGAATAAAAAGTTTTAACCTTTTGTTTTATATTTTCGGAAACATCAGAAATTTTTTCTTTTTGTGTTTCAATAACTTGATTAATCATATACTTAATAATCGGTTCTGAAATTTGAAAAATTTTTTCAAGCACCAAATGTGGAGCAAAAATCATCAAAGCTACGAATCCTCAAATTATAATCCGATATATCCAAGCGAAAATTCTTTTTCGCCGCTCACGAGTTTCCCATTTGACCAAAATAGAGTGAATCTCGTCAATTTTTTCTTGTGGCGTCATATTGATTTTATAAACCGCCTGTCAAAACAAGAACTGATGGAATGATGGCGCTCGCAAGTAGCGTAATCACCACTATCCAAATGAAAATTTTTTGCATATATTATTCCGTTACAACAGTAGTAGTAATTTCATCAACTTCATCTGCCTTCTCCAAATCATAATCCAACATAGGAGTTGGGAGAGTTGCTGCATTATTTACACCGATTGCTGACATAAATTCCTGATAAGAAACAAATTCTTTTGGAAGTTCAATTTTTTTATTTCCAGCACGATCATTAGCCGTAATGAAAAGCTGAGCTTTTTTGATAGGAGAAAGAGCCATTTCTCCAGTATTTTTAATATTTTCAACAATAAATCCAAATTTTGAAGGCTCAACCTGAAGAGCAACATCAGCCGTTACTACCTCATCATCAAGATTAAGAACAGCTTGTCCGTTTGGCATATCAGAATTTTCTTTTTTTACCAATTTGAGTTCAAAAATTTTTTTGTCAGTAGTGCCAGCGTTCGCAAGGGCTACCATATCAACGATAGAGATATTGAGTGTATTCAAAACTTTTTTCTGGATTTCAGCTGACCAGTTGGCCGCTTCTTTTCCTTGAATCATGAGCTTTCCTGCAAAGTTTTCACCAGAGAAAGTATTCTCAAGGTTGAAAATTTCTGTTCCAGCAACTACAGCATTCGCCGTCAATTTTTCGCCCTGAACATATGAAAGTTTTCCTCCTCCCATGCCCAACACAGAAACTGACAAATCAAATGTTTTTACAACATTATCTTCTGTTTTTCCAGAAAGTTTCGCCACTTCGATTTTTTCTTGTCCATCAAGGCTGATGGCTACCTTTCCATTAAAATCAGTATTTTTTCCCTGAGATACAGCCGTCAATTCCGCAACCAAACGCTCTACATCACCAGAAAGTGATGAAATTTTAAATGTGTATGTATCACCTTTTCGAGCATTTTCAATGACGCTACTTTCGTTTGACCCCTGAAGTGTTGCTGTCAATTTTGTATCACTATACAATGCATCTTTCGTATCGAAAGTCATTTTTCCTGTTATAGAAAGTTCTGCAAGTTTTGATAGCAATTCTTGTTTTTGTTCTTCATTTGGTTCAAAATTCGCAAAATCTTTTGAAAGTCGAGCAAACAAATCTACCAAACGAGCTTTATCGAGAGTGACATCAAATGTTCGCTTAGAGCCATCAGTTACAGCAGCGCCAGTTGATGAGAAAATATGATATTCTGTCAAATATTTTTCAAAATCAGCTGTCTGAAGTTTTGCTAGCTTCTGAAGAAGTTCGTAAGTCTGCGCATTATCGAGATTTGGATCGAGTGCCACCCATTTTTCGTTAAATTTTGCTAATTTTTCAACTGTATCTTTTACTTCAGTTTCAAGAGCTTTTTTCATTTCTTCATTGCTCGCCGTAGCTGACATTTTGAGATTATTATATTTCATGAAATTTGACATTCCTGAAATAAAATCAATCGCATCAGCAGACCCTTCAAAAGCAGAAGATTCTGTACCTGATCCAGCAGAATCAGAAGCGGTTGTTTCTACTTTTACTTTTGGAGACTCAAAAGTCACCTGAGACATCTGAGAACCACCAGCAAGCGCTGTGAAGTTTGATGAAAATTCGAGCGTATTTGAAGTGAGAACATCTTGCATAAATACTGAACCCGAAAGCTGACCATTTGCTTCTTTTTGCGTTCCGTAAATAGCTTTAAATGTTTCATCCAGCTTTACCATTTCCGCCTTTACATTGGCATTGTACAAATCTGCAAAATTATCAGGAGTTGTTTGTGTACCACATGACGCAAGACCAAGCATCAAAGCTGATACGACAAAAATCTTTTTCATAAAAAGAATGTTAAAGAATAAACACTGGGATTATACGAAAAATACAAAAAAAGCCAAGTGATTCCGATTACTTTTTCCTAGACTTTTTGATGAAAATATTTATAAAAACATTATTTCAAATGAAAATTTTTGGAAAATCGCGGAAAAAATTTTGCTTTTTTGAAAAAAAATTTATAATGAAAGCGTTTTATTTTTTAAGAAATTTTATGGCAAATATTGACCACGCACCGAGCAAATATATGCTCAACTTGCTTCATGTACTTCCAGCGTTCGCGGATGAAAGCGAAAACCGCATCAATGCACTCATTGAGCTCAACTCAATGACTATCAACAAATACGAAATTATCACAGAATCTGGTCAGCTCAAATTGGATCGCGTTGGATATTCTTCACTTGCATACCCATTTGCATACGGAGCCATCCCTTGTACTTGGGACGAAGACGGAGACCCGCTTGATGTCGAAGTTGTAGGCGTGACAGAGCCACTTATTCCTGGATCTCTTGCCGAAGTACGAATTATTGGAATTATGAAATTTAACGACGGCGGCGAAGTGGACGACAAAGTGATTGGTGTTTTGGCTGATGATAAACGAATGGATCACATCAAAACTTTTGAAGATCTCGGCGAACATTGGAAAAAAGAAACAACATATTACTGGGAACACTACAAGGATTTAAAAAAACCTGGAACATGTACAGTAGAAGGATTTTTTGGAATTGATGAAGCCAAAAAAATTATCAAAGAATGTGAAGATCGCTACAAGACTGACTATCTTCCAAAATTTGAAAAATAAAAATTCCCAATTTGGGAATTTTTTTATGATCTATTCTTCAGAAAATGTCAAAAATCTCGAATAATGTTTTCCATTGGATTTCCACTTTTTTGCTTATTGACAGCAAACCTTGTCCGAGAAAAATCCTTCATCGCGGGCAGCAAATCTTCAAATAATTCAGCCACTGTTTCGCGTGGTGTATTTTGTTGGGATAAAACCGAAATCCAAACTTGGCGTCATTGCGAGTCATCATCAATTTTTTTGCCATATTGTGCCAAAATCTGACTCCAAGAAAGTGATTCACCAAAAAGAATGAGGTCTTTTTCAAAAATTTCCCCGCTAACATAGTACAAAAATGGGCGAAAAATTTGCATCACAAACGAGCCATCGCCGTAGCTTTCTGTCTTGAGAATAGTACTTGAAATGCGATAAGAAAAGAAGCTCAACGCCTGATCGATCCAAGAAATCATCTCGCGATTTTTTGAAAATGCTTGTTGCACAAGGATTGATTTGGCCGGAGGAATTGAGAGGCTCTTTGAATTTTTTTCAAGAAAAACCTTTGAATGAGAAGGTTTTTCTCGTTCCACTTCACGAATATTTTTTCGTACACTTTCAATAAAATCAAACACGGCAGACGCTGCTTCATGATTCTCATCAACATGGCCTCACTCAAGCAATTTTTGGAGATTTTTTTCCATATCATCTACCTCTTTTTTTGTTTTGTTCGTAAAATTTTTCTTTTTCAAAATATTCATCAAACGATACTGAAATTGTTGCATTTTCCGTTCAATACGCGAAAATTCATCGATATCGGCCTGAGAAATATCTTTTTCGTTACGATTTTCTTTTTGCTCAGCACGCATTTTTGCTTGTGTAGCATCTTCTTCACGCTTCAAGCGTTTTTGTTCTTGTGTTATTTTTTTCTGTTCGTTCTTTTCTTTTTGTTGAAAAAAAGTATCAAGCCGACCTTCAATCACTTGGAGTTCACTAGCGATTCGTTTTTCAGTATTTTTATTTTTTTTGACTGCAACGCGTTGTGGCGCGTTTTCTTGGCGAGACATTACCGTTCAAATTGTCTCATGAAAAAATTCATTCAAAATACGATTGGTCGCAAAATCTTGTAAACTTTTTTGAAGAGAGTCAATTTGATTTTTATCATCCAAGACGTTTTCACCTTGTTTTTCGAGTCCCTCAATTCGAGTTTCTAATCTAAAAAGTTTGACAAAAAACGAAAAAATCACTTTATCTTCCGGTCGTTTTCCTTCCTGTAATTCAAATGTTGGTGCATCAATATGTACAGATTCACGCGCAAAATCCTCTATTTTTCGTACTTTGAGTGACATACATTTTTTGATTGCCTCGTCGATATCAGTCCCCTTTTTGGGGGTAAGAATCTGATTAATATGCTCATCAAGAATTTCTTTCTCAACATACGGCTCCAACATTGAATTCATGACCTCAAGAAACGGAACGCCGCGCATGCGTTCCGTAAATTCTTTTTTTCGCACTTCGGAAATGTCATCAATATTTTCAATAATATTTGACAATGAATTCATAAGAAAAATTTATTCGTGTTATTATAAAATAAATATATTATTTGTCAATATTTATTTCTTAAAAATTTATGTTTTCAAAAAATAAATCCCCTTTTCGGAGATTTATTTTACGCGTCTTTCACAACGATAGAAAGCATTTTATTCGGAATGAAAATTTCTTTCACGAGAATTTTTCCTTCGAGCCATTTGGCGATATTTGGTTCTGCATGAACGAGCGCAGACACCTCTTCCTGAGCGACACCATTAAAACAAGTGAGCGTTCCACGAAGTTTTCCATTCACCTGAACCGCGATTGTCACTTCATCATCTACCAACATGAATTCATCATATTCTGGCCAAGTCGCTTCAAAAATTGAAGTCGTTTTTCCAAGTATTTGCCAAAGTTCTTCCGCCAAATGTGGGGCAAATGGATGAAGCATAATCGCAAATTTTTCCTTCCATTCAGTCACAAATTCTGGATCAGTCGGAAGTCCTTCATTCACCAAAATCATCATCGAAGAAATCGCAGTATTAAATTTGTAATCACGAATATCTTCTTCGACTTTTTTGATAGTTTTGTGCAAAAGTTTCATTGCCTTCATTTCATCTTTTGCCACATTTTTTCCATTTTCGTAAAGCGCATACACTTTATCCAAAAATCGTCGCACGCCAATAATTGCATCCGGATTCCAAGGTGCAGAATCACGGAAATCACCAATCGCCATTTCATACAAACGAAGGGTATCGGCGCCATATTCTTCAGAAATATCAAGCGGATTGGCTGTATTTTTGAGGGATTTTGACATTTTTGCCACAATTCGATTCACTTCTTCTCCTGTTTCAATGATGAAAAATTTTCCATCACGCTCTTCAACGAGATCAATCGCCACAAGTCCACCATCTTTTCGTTCGTATGCATATGCCAAAACCATTCCTTGATTCACGAGTTTTTGAAATGGTTCTTTCGTCGAAACAACACCAATATCGTACAAAACTTTGTGCCAGAATCGTGCATACAAAAGGTGTAAAACCGCATGTTCAGCGCCACCAACATACTCATCAACATTCTGCCAATAATCCAAAATTTCTTTGGAAGCAATCGCATTCGGATTTTTTGGATCCAAATATCGCAAATAATACCAGCAAGAACCGCCCCACTGCGGCATTGTGTTCGTTTCGCGTTTTCCAGAAAGATTGTCCGCCAAGCGAATATTCACAAAATCATCAACCTTCGCAAGCGGAGAATTCCCATCACCAGCTGGCAAGAAATCATCCATTTCTGGTAACTTGAGTGGCAAATTTTCGTCAATAACAATCTTCGTAGAAAGTCCGTTATAAATTTTTCCAAAAATTTTCCCGCCGATTACGAGTTCGCGCAATTTTCCTTTTGAACAAAGGCAAAGCGGATTTTCATCACCTTTTGGTTCGGATTTCAAAACATATGCAAGATTTGGATCAGTTGCCTCTTCCAAAGAATAAATTCGAGGTAAATTACCAACTACTTCGCTATCCAAATGAATGAGCGGAATCGGCTCGCCCCAATATCGCTGACGAGAAAAAAGCCAGTCGCGCAATTTATAATTTATTTTTTTGTGACCAAAACCACCTTTTTCAGCCAACTCTATAAATTTTTCGCGAGCTTCTTCTGACGAAAGCCCAAAAAATTCACGATTATATTCTTGAAAAATTTCTACCTTTTCTGATTGTGTTTCCAAAATTTCTACGCCATTTTCAAAAATCTCTGTCGTAGTCATTTCAGCAATTGTTCCGATTGTTATAGGCAATTCTCCAATAAATCCATCTGGCGTGTATGCAAGGTTTTTTTCAAAATTTTTACGATCTTCTTCGCATTTTTGTAAAAATATATTCAGATCATCATCAGAAAGTGAATTTTGGAATTCCTCATCCATTTGTTTGCGAAAATCTTCAATCATTTCTTGCGGGAAAACCACCGGAACGATTGGCAAATCATATTTTTTGGCAAATTCAAAATCGCGCTCGTCATGTGCTGGAACCGCCATTACAGCGCCTGTTCCATAATGCCCCAAAACATAATCTCCGATATACAACGGAACTTCCTCATGATTGAAAGGATTGATAACGTATGAACCTGTGAAAACTCCTGTTTTTTCCTTGTCGGCCTGCGTACGATCCTGATCAGATTTACTTTTTGCTTCGGTAATATATTTTTCACAATTCGCTCGCTCAGCATCAGCAATAAAGTCTTCCACATGTGGATGATCTGGCGCCATCACGGCATATGTCATACCAAAAACAGTATCCACACGAGTCGTATAGACAGCAATTTTTTTGGTTTCATCATCAGATTTTTTGAGTTCAAACTCGCAACCTACACTTTTCCCAATCCAATTTCGCTGCATTTCTTTCACACTTTCAGCCCAATCAAGCTCATCAAGATCATCAATCAATCGTTCAGCATAATCAGTAATTTTGAGCACCCACTGACGAAGCGCACGGCGCTCAACGAGCGTTCCACATCGCTCGCACGTATTATCAGAAAGAACTTCCTCATTGGCAAGCCCTGTTTTGCAAGATGGACAATAATTGATAGGCAAATTTTGTTCATATGCCAGTCCTTTTTTAAAAAGTTCCAAAAAAATCCACTGCGTCCATTTGTAGTATTCTGGATCAGTCGTATCCACCATTCGTTCCCAATCATAGCTGAACCCAAGCGCCTTAAGTTGCTTGATAAATGTATCAATATTTTTGGCAGTTGTTACTGCTGGATGTGTTCCTGTTTTGATAGCAAAATTTTCTGCTGGAAGCCCAAATGCATCAAATCCGATTGGGTGCAAAACATTGAAGCCCTTCGCATGATAATAACGCGAAACAATATCTGTCGCGGTATAACCCTTTGGGTGACCCACATGAAGGCCTGCACCAGATGGATACGGAAACATGTCCAAAATATATTTTTTTGGCTTGTCAGAGAGGCTTGGTGTTGTAAAAGTTTTATTTTCTTCCCAGAATTTTTGCCACTTGGCGTCAAGTTCTTTGTGATTAAAAGGCATAGAAAAATAGTTAATTTTGGCTATTATAATAGGAAAAGAAAATTTGTAAAATATTTTTTGCAAACAAAAAATTCCCCTGAGAGAGAATTTAAAAAGAAAAATCCCCTTTCGGGGAAAATATTATGCATTTGGAGTAAGAATTCTTGAAAGTACAAACTGAACAATAGAGTTTGCCAAGAAGATTACCACAAGACCAAGCGCTACCTGAATAAGGATTTTACGACCAGTTGATACTTTATCTTCATCACCACCGGCTGTAAGCATAAGGAAACCTCCATACAAACCATAACACACTGCGAGAATCGCAAGAAAAATCATAGCATTCTGAATGAGATTCTGAATAGTTACATCAGCAGTATTTTTTGAACCCTGCAAACCAGACTGAACTTTATCACCACCAAAGCTGATTTGTGCCATTGTCTGAGGAATTACAGCAGTAGCTGCCAATGCGGCATAAGCAAATTTTTTCATCGTCTTCATATAGGAAAAATTAAAGAAATAATGAATGACAGGGTCATATTATCAGAAGTTGGAGAATTTGTCAAAAATTTTACAAATTTTTCTCTTTTTTCGCACTTAGTACGATTTGAGTGCCACCCATTCAAGGGTTGCTTCCCTTTTCGAAAAGCAGAAATTCTAGGATTTTTCGAATTGCAAGACTATCAAAAATGTTACAGATTTTTCTCTTTTGCATTTTTTTATGATAGAATTCAAAAAAAAATCATAAAAATTTTACAATAAAAAAATCCCAAAATTGGGAAATTTTTATTCAGCAGATTGTGTTGCTGAAGCATTGTCGTATGACGCGTGAGTATTGTGACGAGGATCAACTACGTATGGAAGAAGAGCCATATAACGCGCGCGCTTTACTGCGGTTGCAATTTTTTTCTGATTTTTAAGAGTTGTACCAGAATACTGACGAGGAATAATTCGGTTGAATTTTGTCAAGAAACGCTTAAGGAAAGCAGTATCTTTATAATCAATGTGCGTTACACCCGCAGCTTCTACTGGACAAACTTGCTTTTTAGAAGTTGCCATATAAAAATTTTTTTAAAAAATAATATTAAAATTTGTCTTCTTCAAGATCTGAGAAGTCATCATAATCAATTTCTTCAATATTTTCAAGTTCAAAATCTTCTTTTTTGGAAAGGAAAATCAACTGAGAAATCACTACTTCTGTCTTGTGAAGTTTTGTACCATCTTCTTTATCGAAAACACGAGTTTTGAGTCGTCCTTCAATATATACGAGTTTCCCTTTTACAAGAGATTTTTCAGCTCGTTCTGCCAAAGGGCCCCACGCTACACAATTTGTGTATTCTGCTTCAGAAACTGATTCTCCAGCAGTATTTTTGTAATAGCGGTTTGTCGCCACTGTGAAAGTCGCAACTTTTTTATCACCACCTGTTGTGCGAACAAATGGATCTTTCGTAACATTTCCGATAAGAATAACTTTATTGATCGTACGCATAAAGAAAAATTAAAAACTATGCATCTGTGCGAACAAACATAAATCGCCAGATAGACGGTTTGATGTTGAATGTTTTTACAGCTTCAAGAAAATCTCCTGATTCTTTTTCAAGAGTGTAAAGCAAATAATATCCCTGAAGAGATCCGCGGATTTTGTACGCGAGTTCGCGTTCACCTGGATGATTTGTTTCAACGATTTTTGCCCCAACATTTGAAAGTTCTGTTTCGATTTCAGAAACGAGCGCGTCTCTGTCTTCTGTTGAAAGGCTTGGATCGACAATCATCATAAGTTCGTATTGTCTCATAAATTCCTATGGGTTAAACATCTTTTCTGACCAGGAAAAGAAGGAAATAAAAATTTGCATAAAAATGCTTGGTCATTATAAGATTTTTCCTGAAAAAGCAAATTTTTTTTCGAGAATTTTATAAAAAATTTTTTTATTGACTTTTTTTGATATTATTTATAATGCGAGAAAATATAATTTTGTCAAAATGTTACTTCGTAAAAATCTTGAGGTAGAATATATTCCACAATTTTCTCATTTTTCTGCATCTTCTGAGGCTCATCGCGAAGAAATCGTACAAAGTTTCTGTCATGTTGTAAAAAATGAAGTGAATTTTTTGATCAATGGCCGAGATTTTACGAATAAAATTTTTGACGCAGGTGAAGAATTACCTTCTGGAAGCGATATTCGCGATATTGATGGGAAAAAATATATTTTATTGCCCGCGGGATTTGATGGCGTAATTATGGATTACAAAAATACCGACGCCTCAATTGTGCTTCCAACTGCGGATTGTGCGGGTGTAAGTTTTGCTCATCCTGATCAGGAAAAATGCGGAATTTTGCATGCAGGATATAAAGGAACTGCTGCTGGAATTATTGACAATCTTTTTGAAAAACTCGATTCTAATGCAGAATCTCTCGCCAAAATGTTTTTTCGAATTTCACCGATGGCGGGCGGAGATTTTCAGTTGGACACACAATACTACAAAAATCTTTTTGAAAAATACCTCGAAAAGCACGATATTGATGCATTTTCGCCAAAATTTTTCCAAGAAATCGAGAATGGAAAATGCAAATTTTCACTCCAAAAAATTATTGTAAAAATCTTGCGTGCGCACGGCATCAAGTTGCATCAAATCTATGCATCAAGCATTGAAACGACCAATTCTGATAATAATTTTTATTCATTTCGATTATTCAGTAATTATCAAGCTATGCGCGAAATCGTGCAAAAGGATGTCGAAAATTTTGAACTTTTGCCTTCTGGAAAAGAATATGTACCCCCAAAATTTGAAGTGAATTATTTTGATAAATTAGTGGAAAAACCAAATCATCGAACCAATTCTCAAAACGGCCGAATGGCAAGTATTCTTAAAACCACAAAAAAATAATGCCCTTTTCTAAGGGATTTTTTTGAGAGAAAAATATATTATTATATAAAATATAAAAAGCGCAAGGAAAAGATTTTGCAAAAAGAAAAATTTTACGCTAAAATATTTAAAAGTTATTTATTCCTCAACTTACAAAATGCCTCGAACAAAAAAAGAATCCGAAGTGCTCAAAAAAATTTTTGGAAATTGTGATGATGTTCAAATTAGTAAAAAATTGGTACAAAAACTTGTCCAATACAATATGAAATACGAAGAAATCACAAAAGTTATTTTGACGCACTCGGAACGAGCTTTTCTCGATGCGCGACTCATCACGCTCGAAGAATACTATGCAGAACTGCAAAAAACCAAAAAATCCGAAGTCGAAAGTTTTCTCGCCTCCCTTCCCGAAATGAAAAAATCTGGTCCATCAAAAAAACTCACAAAAAAATAATTTTGGAGTTTTTATTTGGAAATTTAAAAAAATCCCGAAAATCGGGAATTTTTATTTTGCATCAACAAATGTGTATTCTACGTGTTTGCGAAGCTGTTTTGAATATTTACGAAGTTTCAAACGTTCTCCTGCTGGGAGATTTTTCTTGTTTACTGCATAAATATAGTCGCGGCGAGTTGCTCCTGGTTCAGAAGATTTTCCCACCTGAAATGTATTTTTTCCTTTTGCCATAATAGTTTTTTAAAAAATAATTGAGCGAAGATGAGCCTATTATATAAATTTTTCAGATATTGCAAGTTTTTTTGCATTTTTCTTTTTTTTCTGTATAATCAGCAAAATTTTTTATAATTATGTTTATTGATGAAGTAAAACTCACCTTCCGAGCTGGAAAAGGTGGGGATGGAATTGTCTCTTGGCGACGCGAAAAATATATCCCAAAAGGTGGACCATATGGCGGTGATGGTGGCGATGGCGGCGATATTATCCTAAAAGCGACAACGCACGAAACAACTTTAACCAAATTTCGACATTTGCGAAAAATCGAAGCAAAAAATGGCGAACGCGGTGGAACTTGGGAAAAACACGGCGCGAGCGCTGAAAATCTCGTCGTTGAAGTACCAGTTGGAACGATTGTAACCGACGTAGAAGATGGCGAAATTATCTGTGATTTAGAATTTCCAAATCAGGAATTTTTGTTGTGTAAAGGTGGGCGTGGAGGTTTTGGAAATGCGCACTTTACATCCAGTACACGCCAATCTCCGCATTTTGCCGAACTCTGAGATGTTGGTGAAGAAAAATTTGTAAAAATGGAACTCAAACTCGTGGCTGATGTTGGGCTTGTTGGACTACCAAACGCTGGAAAATCAACACTCATTCAGTCACTTACGAATGTTCGTCCAAAAATCGCCAATTATGCCTTTACCACACTTACACCCAACCTTGGCGTGATGGAGCACAAAGGCCGTTCTATGGTTATTGAGGATGTTCCTGGGCTTATTGAAGGCGCAAGCGAAGGAAAAGGACTTGGTTTTCAATTTTTGAAACACATCGATCGATGTCGTGCTATCATTCACTTGCTTGATGTGTCGGCTGGCGAGGATGAAGTAATTGCAAATTATCAAACCATTCGTCGCGAACTCGAGAATTGGAGCTCAGAAATGGCTTCAAAGGACGAATTTATTATTTTTTCGAAGGCGGATATTATTGATGCTGAGCACTTGGATGAAATTGTAAAAATTTTTGAAGAAAAAACTGGGAAAAAAGTATTTTTGACTATTTCTGCTGGGGCCTTTATCAGAATTGACGAACTCAAAGATGCCCTTATTGAACGAATTCCAGAAAGAATTTTTGAAGCACCAATAGAAGAAAAAATCGCTGAAACCACAAAATACGACCTTAAAAAACGCACCGATCCAAAACGCTGCGAAATTACTCGCCTCGAGAATGGCGATTTCCGTGTAACGGGCGAACGAATCGAAGAAATCGCTCGAATGACAGATACTCGCTATCCTGATGGAGTTGGGCGCGTGTATGATGTGCTAGAGCGCCTTGGTGTCATGCGCCGCGTGAAGCAAATTTTGCACGATGAAATACTCACAGAAAATACTGGATTTTTCGAAGGTGAAGACGATATTCCAACACCAAGCATTTGGATTGGCGAGAAAAAATTTTCACTCGAAGGGCTGATTTTTATGCGAGAAGGCCGATAATTCTGATTTTTGAGAAAAAAATTCCCCAAATGGGGATTTTTTATTGCCTTTCACGAAAAATTTTATATAATCACAATACTTAAATTTTTGTTATGAATCAAGAAATCATCTATCTCGAGGAAGGAAATATTTCTATCCGACAAAATTTTTGGAAAGAAATTGAGCGTTCAAAAAAACAATACGCGCACATTGTGATGATCGCGACAAAGCCTGATATCATCAAGCAAGCACCACTCTATCAAGAACTTCAAAAACGCGGAGAATTGTTGATTTTAGTGCATACTGGTCAGCATTATGACTATAATCTTTCAGAGGGCGTACTCGGAGAATTTGGCATGAGAGTTGATGTAAAACTTGGAATCAGCGGAAAATTACACGAAAAATTTTCACAAGTAATCGAGCGATTGGGAAATTTTTTGGACAAATTGGCAAATGAATATGGAAAAATCCCCGTTCCATACGTTCATGGAGACACCATGACGGCCACAACAGCAGACAAAGCAGCATTTTTGAACAAATTTGCTGTGGTGCATGTGGAAGCTGGAATTCGAACTTTTACCCCAAATGAACATTTTTTCAATCGCGTTTTCACAGAATTTCAGCACGGAAAATTTGATTGGGAGCAATATTATTCATTTTTGCAAGATCAACGAATTTATGAATTGGGGTCAATTGAGCCATATCCTGAACAATTTGACACGCGCGGAATCGAGGCTTCGACAGGATTTTTTGCACTTCCGCACGAAATCTACAAACGAACTCTCATGAATGAAGGGTTTTTGGAAGATCGGATGGCAGTGGTTGGAAACACAGTTGCCGACGCTGTAAAAATTTCATCGGCCAAAATTCCAGAATCCAATGCTTTCGCGATGTATCCAAATATGAAATATAAAAAACTAATTTTTATCACGGTGCATCGTCGCGAAAATTGTGAAACTGAAGAACGATTTAAGGCAATTTATTTTGCCATCAAAAAACTCGTGCAAGATGGATTTCCTGTATGTTTTCTGGGATTAAATGCTTCAGAGTCAGCAATTGATCGTTATGGTTTGCGTTCTGATATTGAACAACTTGTGGAGGACTATCGCGATAATTTTGCATACGGACCCGCCCTCGCGCATCATCACGAAGTTATGGATATGCTCAGCAAGGCGGGCTGCGTCATGACAGATTCTGGAAGTATGCAAGAAGAAGCCAACATTATCGGAACGCCTTGTGTAACGCTTCGTTTTGGTTCTGATCGCACGGAAACAATTCTCGCTGGAGCGAATGTGATTGCGCCGCCGGTGAATTCTCGATTGATTGTGGAAATCGTGAAAGGCGCTTATGACAATAATAATATGCGAAAACCAAATATTTATGGCGAAAATGTGAGCGAAAAAATCGTTGATGGCGTTCTGAGAATTTTGGGGAAAAATGGCAAACTTTTCCGTCTCGATCATGAACGATTGGATTTAGAAAAATTTTTTGATTTTGAAATTTAATTTTTTATAACGCGCCAAACACCAGAAAAAATCATGATTTGATGATGGATGTAAGAAATGTACGCTGAGCCATTTAATTCATTTTTCACGAAAAATAATATAGAATTAAAATTCCCAGGCATGGCTTGTTGGCGTGGTTATTATGGAACTTGGGAGATTCGCGACAAAAAATTATTTCTCACAAACATCGAGGCTTATCTTGATTATAATAACATCGTTGGGGTTGAATATTTTTTCTCATGAAAAAAGTTCGTTTTGGCTGATTGGTTCACAGGAACACTCAATATTAAAATACGAAAAATCCCCTACCCCTTTTCGGTGATGGAGTCGATGAAATTTTTACGAGAATTGCATGTTGATATAGAAAATGGAATTATCGTTGGAGAGGAAATCATTACGGATTAAAAAATCCCCTATTTTGAGGGATTTTTTAATTTACCAAATTTGATTCTGAGAATTTTTTTATGCGTCTCGCAGTATTTTTTCTTTTTCCAATCGCGAAACCACGAAATCAAGCGTTTGTGGAAAATCTGCCGCAAAATTGGAAATGGCAAAATTTGGATCGTTGAGATGATAGAAAATTTTGACAAAATCATTATAAAATTTTTTTGTATCATCAAAAAATTTGAAAAGCAAAGCATGATTCCAATCTGAAATTTTTCCAATCAAAACGAGCGTGCATAGAAAATTTTTATCCATGATTTTTCCAGACAAAAACTCGGATAATTCATTTTTGGAAGGAGCATTTTCAAGTTTTGTATGAAAAAGTGCATAAAATTCTGCTGCAAAAAGTTCTTTTTTGATATTTTCTGTCATAAAAAATTATTAGTATACTACGATGATATCAAGCTTTCCAAATAAAAACAAAAAACTGAAATTATTGTGAAAAAATCTCTTGACAAAATAAAAATGTATACTATAATACACCTTGTATAATCGGTAACAGTCCCACCGTAGTACAGCGTACGCTTTCGAGAGTATGCTTTTTCTAAGGAACCTTCAAGGAGAGCTAACATGGCTAAAATCCTCACCCAATGCGTCACTAACGGCGCAAAACAACTTCTTATTAACCTCTTGAAAACCGACGACTGGAAAAGTGATCAGTTACCATCTATCAAGGCCGATTATTTGGAAGAGGTTCCAGTCAAACTGACTGGATTAGTTGCGGGGGCCAAAGAAATTGGGTGGGATTCCTACGGGAATCCCTTCGTCCGTAAAGACGATAAAACTCGGGTTTCTCTCGCAGCCGTGATACGTTGTGAAGAAAAGATTTTTGTTTTCAATCGACGGGAGAAATACCTAAAGAACTTAAACGAAAAAGTCGACATTGTCGGCTCGGTAGGTTTTGGCTTGCCATCATTCTTCCACAAGGTGCCGCAAGACCTGTGGGCATATCCCGTAACGTCTGTGGCCTTAACGGACTACATGGCGCAGGAAACCACGGACGGCGAGGGCGACCTCCCGAACATCCTTATGCCTATCGTGATCATTAACTTGCTGTCCATTAGCGGGTGCGAAAAATATTTCGTGCCCTTCCACCAGGTTGATCCTACTGGTGGAACAGCCAAGTTGCAAGCTGCTATTATGGCATTAAAATCCTAGATCGATGCTCCACGCAATGGTGGCAACGATCCTTCCAAAAAAACCGCTTCCTTCACGGGAGGCGGTTCTCCGTATATGATACTTTCAAAAATCCCCTATTTTGAGGGATTTTTTATTTCTTTTTTCACAAGGCGAGGAAAATCGATTAGTGCGGTTTTGATTCGTTTGGCGCGGATTTTTGGCTGCATAATCAAACGATAGAGCCATTCAAGTCCCAAGTTTTGAAAAAATTTTGGAGCGCGTTTTTGAAGTCACAATAAAAAATCAATGGACGCACCCACACCAAATCCAACCACTGGAAAATCTGTTGGCAAATATTCAAAAATTTCACAAAGTCGTTGTTCTTGAATTTTCATTCCGATACACGAAAACACAAAATCAATTTTTTCTTGCTGGATGATTTCGGCAATTTGCTCAGGATTTTGTTCGCCATCAAATAATACAAAAATTTTGTTATTCGGATATTTTTGCACCAAAATTTCTCCCAGATTTTTCTGAATTTCCGCCTTTTTTCGTTCAAAATCATTTTTCGGTTCACTATTTTTCCTGTCAATGATAAGGATTTTTTTTGGCTTTTCCCATTCCAAAATATCACGCGTCAAATCTGAACCCTTGATGAGCTCGCCATATTTTTGATAAACAGAATTTTTTTTGAAAAAAACTTTGAGACACGCGCCAAAAAAACTTTTCCCTTCCTGCATCATCTCGGCCACATACAAGCCATTCGCATCAGGAACATTAAAAGTTGCCGTTTGCAAAATCTCAAAAAATTCCTGATCAAAATGCGCGCGATATAAAATTTCAGGATTTGGTGTGAAAACCAGCGATTTTTGAGTTGGATTTTTAATAATTTCCAAAAAATCCTGATATTTCCCATTCCAAAGCGGAATATTAAAAATTTTCATAAATATTTCGAAAGTTATATTTTATTTTTCAAGAAATTTTTTCAGATTGGCGATAAAATTTTCCAGTGAAAATTTTTCTGCACGCTGAACGCAATTCTCACGAAGTGCCAGCGCGGTTTTTTCATCAATTTTTTGCACGCCCGCAATAATATCAGAAACTTGAATTTTCGCAGGAAGCAAAACTCCAGTTTTCCCATTAATAACAGTTTCTTTGAGCCCTCACTCGTTCACACCAATCACGGGAACGCCACACGCCATCGACTCAACCGGCGACATCCCAAAATCCTCATCGATCGGAATATAAATATTGGCAATCGCATTTTGCACAAGCCGAATAAAATCGTCATCATTCGGCGCAGGAATTGGGAAAATACTTTTCGCATGTTGGCATTTTTCCAAAATTTCTTCTTTGAGCGGATCGTTTTTTCCATACGTGAAAACGAGATTTTTGTCTGGCATTTGCAAAAATGCGTCAACTACGAGCCCAACGCGCTTTGGTGGAGAAAGTCGAGAAAATGACAAATAATAATTTTCTGGCAAATTCGGAAGTGGATTTTTGGCATCAGCTGGCGAAAATCGCGTCGTATCAGTCGGTGGATAGAGAATCTCAGAATTTTTCCCACAAAAATACAACAATCGGTCATGCGTATTCTGAGAATTCGTAAAAATTTGATCAATTTTATCAAGGAATTCTATATATTTTTTGGCTTGTTTATCAAAAAAATACGAAATCATCGGACGAAAAATTTTTGGAAATTTTTGTAAATACATTTTCCGAAAATCGAACAAATATCGCGGTGGCGTGTGACAATAATAAAAAATTTTTTGATTCGGTTTTTTTGAAAAATTTCTCAAAACATCGAGGCAATTGCCCGACAAAATAATCGTTTCGTAATCTTTGAGCAACTTGGTGGCCTTGTGAAAGCGATTTTTCAAGATGAGATGACGAATTCATTTTTTAAAAACTGGCTTGCCAAGCGCAATTTTTTGTCCAGAAAATCCAAGTTCTTCCGGCACAAAACTTCATTCTGAAAAAAATCCAGAAATCAAATCCGCGTCTAATGCCTTTGCCATCAGGGTTACAAGGCGCTCACCGCCGCCGCGATACAAAAATGCGTCGTGCAAAACAGCAATTTTTTTGGTTGTCATAAAATCTGTTAATTATGAGCATTGTACGATTTTCTGAGATTTTTCAAATTTTTTCATAATAAATTTTTACAAAAACAAAAAAACTCGTATTATAAGGGAAATTTTTGAAAATTATGAATCATTTGCACGACAAAAAAATCGCGATTGTAGCGGATTGGCTCATTGATTTTGGAGGCGCGGAACTCGTGATTGAAGAGCTTCTTGCGATGTTTCCGCAGGCAGAAATTTTTACAAGCGTGTGTTTTATGAAGCACAAAATGCTTGAATGACGTAAAATTCACACGAGTTTTTTGCAAAAAATACCTTTTTTTGGTCGCAAGCACAAATTAGCTGGGATTTTTCGGCCGTACGCTTTTAGAAAATTTGATTTTTCAGATTTTGATATCGTGATTTGTTCGAGTAGCGCCGAATCCAAAAATGTCGCGCTCGCGAAAAAGTGAAAAAATACGAAAGTTTTTGTGTATTGTCATACGCCGATTCGCTATTATTGGTCACATTATGACGAATATTTAAAAATGATGGAATTTGGAAAAATTCTCAATCCAATCGCAAAATTTGTGCTTCCAAAAGTGGTGAATTGGATGCGAAAACTGGATTTGGAAGCAGCGGCAGCAGTTGATGTTTTTTGGGCAAATTCTCGGACAACGGCGGATCGAATAGAAAAATTTTATCATCGCGACTCAGAAGTCATCTATCCAGGGATTAAAACTGAGGAATTCTCACCAACAAGCGAAAAATGAGATTTTTATCTCGGAATTGGGCGATGTATTCCGTACAAAAAATTCGATCTTTTGGTTGACGCCTTCAATCAAAACGGAAAAAAACTCATTCTCTGTACCAACACGGATAATCTTTTGTATCATGAATTACAAGAAAAATCAAAGTCCAATATTTCGTGGATTTTTACTCCTACAAAAGAAAAGCGTAACGAATTATATGCACAAGCGAAAGCTTTTTTGTTTCCACCTGAAGAGGATTTTGGGCTTGTACCCGTTGAGGCAATGGCGTCTGGAACTCCCGTGATTGCATATGGCGTTGGGGGTGCCACTGAAACCGTAGTTGACGAGAAAACTGGATTTTTTTTCACACCACAAACGCCGGACGCTCTCAATCAAATTATTGAAAAATTCGAAAATTCTTCACTTAATCAGCACGAGATTATCGCGCGTGGACGAGAATTTTCTACCAGCAATTTCCGGAAAAAAATTTTAGAAAGTCTTCAGAAGTATGCATAATTCACAAAAAATTATTCAAATTTTGCCTTTTACATTCGAACACATTGGTTGAGTGGAAAAATATGCCGAGATTTTAAATGAAATTTTTCCGAACGAAATCACAACGATTGAAGGTTGAAAAGATTTTGAAATTTTTGAGCCCGTACAAAATTGTTCGGTGCCAAAATTTTGGCAAAGGAATTTTTGGAAAATCTGGAAAAAGATTTCTCGCAAAAATACCAAAATCATCATTTCACATATTCGCTTTTCTCCGACAACTTGGTTTGTCTTCTTGATTGCAAAAGCAAAAAAAATTCCATATCTTCACATCGAACACGGAACAGGATTTTTGATTCATCGAAATTTTTGGATACGAAATATTGCGAAAATATTTGATCTGACGATTGGGAAAATTATTTTACAGCGAGCAGACTGGGTGGTTTGTGTGAGTGAAGCTGGGAAAAATTGGGTTCAGAATTTTTCAAATCGTGCGGAAAAAATCTCAGTCATCTATCGCGGTTTTTCGGTTTTGCAACCAGAAAAAATTCAAAATCCAATTCCAAAAATCGGATTTGTTGGCCGGCTTGTTTCGCTTAAAAATCTCACAATTTTATTTCAAGCACTCAAAAATCTTGAAAAATATCCTTGGGAACTTGAAATCGTCGGAGAGTGAGAAATGCGATGAGAATGGGAAAAGTTTGTAAAAAATCTATGAATTCATCATCGCGTGAAATTTTTTGGCAAAAAAAATCACAAATGGCTTTTGCAAAATTTTTATCCAAAAATTGATATTTTCGTGAATCCGAGTTTGCAAGAATGACTGCCCACGACTGTGATTGAGGCGATGCTTTCGGGCGTAACGGTGCTTGCGAGCGATGTTGGTGGGACGCGCGAAATTCCAAATATTTCCCTTTTTGAGCCGAACGAAGCTTCCTTGACAGAAAATCTCAAAAATATTTTTGAATGAAAAAATCTGATAAAAACTAAAAATTCTCACAATTTTTCGCTCGAAAATATGAAAAAAGACTTTGAAAAAATTTTTAAAAATTTCTAAATTATGAAAAAAATCCTTCACAAAGCCATCAGTGCATGTATTCGTCCATTTTATGGAAGTGGGCTCGGCAATTATTTTCCATTCAAACAGCTCAATCATTTTCATCAAAAACTCGGAAAAAAACTCTATTTTTGAGAAAAAAATGAAATAAAAATGCGTACAAATGAAGGATTTTGGATGTATTTGCACGAAGGAAAAACGATTGATGACACAATTATAAATCTTGGTTTTTGGGAGCCGGATATTTCCAAATTGATTCGGGAAAATCTGAAAAAATGAGATACTTTCGTTGATATTGGTGCAAATATTGGCTATTTTTCATTGCTTGCATCGGAGATTGTGGGCGAAAACGGAAAAATCCTTGCATTCGAGCCGAGTTCCAAAAATTTTGCGGAATTAACCAAAAATATCGCGCTCAACAATTTTTCCAACATTTCTGCGATTCAGTATGCTGCAAGCAACGTGGCGACGACAAAAAATTTGTTTTATAATCCAACGAATCCGGGCGGTTCAAGTTTGGTGGAAAATCTGCATTCTGGCAACGAAAGCGAAAGTATTGAAACGATTGTACTGGACAATTTTTTGGGCGAGAAAAAAATTGATTTAATCAAAATGGACATTGAATGATACGAATATTTCGCGATTCTTGGGATGAAAAATTTGCTTGCCAAAAACCATCTCAAAATGATTTTTGAATATTCGCCAACTTTTTATGAAAAGCTGTATCCGGCCGATTTTGCGCAAAAATCCGTAGAAATTTTGGATATTTTAACAGAAATTGGGTTTTTGTTATATTTCATCGATTATCGCGGAAAGCTGGAACCAATCAGTAATAATCAAAAAATTTTTGAAAATTTGTACGCGAAACGCGAGCAAGTTGACATTTTTTGTAGCAAGGAAAAAATATGTTAAAAATCTTTTTCGTATCGGGAAAACAGGGTGGCGGGCCGTGAGAATTATTCAAAAACCTCAGCAAAAAATTGTCTCAAAAATTCAATTTTTCATGCGAGTATCATTTTTCTCTCAAAAAATGGTTTTTGCTACATTTTCAAAATCACAAAAACGATATCATCGTGAGCAGTGTACCGTTTTTGTGGCGTCCAAAATGCAAAAAATTCATCCTCAATATTCATGGAAATTTTTGCAAAGAACAAGGATTTTCGAGTCCTAGAAAAATCCTGGCTCACTGGTATCCAAAAAATATGCAATTTTCGGATGAAATTATTTTTCCATCAAAATGGCTTTCCAATGAAATTTCTTCATCAAAAAATGTTGTCATTTATAATCTCATTGATGAGATAATTTCTCAAAAAAATATTTCAAAAAATTCTCAAAAAAACAAATTTTTCACGATTACCAGTTTTCATTTTTGGGAAAAATGACGCGGAATTTTAGAAATTATTGAAAATCTTGAAAAAATGCAAAAATCGTATATTTTCCATATTTTTGGTGATGGAAAATTTCGTGAAAAAGTCAAAAAAAATCTTCCAAAAATGCATTTTGGAACGATATTTTGGCACGGGTTTTTGCCGAAAAAAAAGATTTTTGAGCTGATGGCGCAAAATTCAATTTTTGTATATGCGTCAAATCTGGATGTGATTCCGATGGCGATTCTTGAAGCAATGCAGCAACATGTTCCCGTTTGTATCAAAAAAATTCCACAATTTCAAGAATTTTTTGAAAATGAAATATTGTTTCAAAATGACGAAGATTTTGTAAAAATAATAAACGAAATCCAAAAAAACCCCGAAAACAATAAAAAAATTTCTCAAACAATTTTGAAAAATTTTGATGAAGAAAAAATTTTAAATGCGTGGAAAAATCTTTTTTAGGAAAATTTTTTAAGAATTTTTCGAATAATTTTGAGAGAAAATTTGGAAATTGGGTGAACAATTGGCAAAAAATAAATATACAAAAGCATCAATTTGGTGGGGAAAATCTCAGGAAAATTGGTGCGAATCATTCGCCACATTCGCTGCATCATTTTTCGCCGAAATGGCAAATCAATTTTTGAGGCAAAAGCTTGTTGTGTCAGGCCACCTACGAGATAACCGCTTGTAATCGTACTTTTATGATACAAAAAATAAAAATAGGTTTTCGTGGCAAGCTCGAGAAAAAAACCCCATTCTTCCCCATTTTTCACATCTCGAAAAAATCGTGTTTCACCAAGAATTTCGGTCGAAATCCAGTGCGTCGCGTCACCAGAAAAATGATGTCAGAGCAAAAAATCCTTCACATAATTATATTTTCCTTCTCCATTTTTTGCCTTTGTAATCGAATTTCCGTTTTTATACACGCGTTCTGTCACTATCCACTTTTGTGGATTTTTTTCAATGTTTTGAGCCATTTCCGCCAGCGTGTTTTCTGACAAAAAATCATCATCATCCAAAAAAATAATATAATTCTCAAAGTCTTGATTTTGATTTTTCATCACCCAATCAATCGCACGATTTCGAGAAAAATTCACTCATTGATTCGTGTCGTTTTTGAAAAATTTTTGGCACGAATTTTCGCCAATTGATTGCAAAAAATCCCAAGAATTCGTTGTTTTGGAATCATCAATCACAAGATGTAAAAAATGCGGATACGATTGTGACACGACGGAGTTGAGATTTTGAGCAAGCAGTTCTCGGCGCTCAAAAGTCGGCGTGATGATATAGAAAAAAATCATTTAATATATTTTTAAAAATCGTAAAAAGCGTTTGATTCGAGGTACCAAAAAATACAAAATTTTCAAATATCAAGGCGCCCATGAACCCTCGTGATGATGAATTGTAACAGTTTTTTCGGTGCAATATATTTTTCCAAAATCATCAATCGGCGAAAAAAATTCTTGCGGATAAATGGCAAAATTTTCATTCAAAATCTGAAACGAATTATCAGCGCGAAACTCAGGAAAATGTGTCGTCAAAAAATCTGAAATTCGCGCAACATTGGTCGTATAATCATTTTTAGAATTTTTTTGGAACGAAATGTGGTCGTATAATTGCAAAAAATCTCAAATCATCGGATTTTGAGGCTCAGCCCCAATTACACAAGTCGCTAAAAATTTTCCGTATTCAAAACCCATAAAAGCCCCGTGATGCAAAAAATTTTCAAAATTTTGGATGACTTCAATATCGGTATCGAGATAAATTCCTCCTTCATCAAAAAGGATTTTCAGGCGTGCAAAATCACTTACAAATGCGTATTTCTGAGTCTCATATGCTTCACGCGCATATCGATTTTGATAAATATCAAAATTTTCTTCATTCCACTCCATGATTGTATAATCCGGCAAAAATTGGCGCCACGATGCTATACAATCCAACACTTTTTGCGGTTTTGGCTTTCCACCGAACCAACAATAATGAATTTTTTTAGAAATCATGATGTATTTTTTGGATAAAATTCCAGCCACTCACAATTGCGTCTTCTACCGAATTTTTAGCTTTCCAACCAAGTTTGTCAGTAATTTTTTGTGCGGATGCAAACACAATTGCCAAATCACCAGAACGGCGCGACATCACTTCGTATGGGATTTTTTGGTCAGAAATTTTCTCCACCAGCGCAATCATCTCAAAAACACTCGTTCCTTTTCCAGTGCCAACATTAAAAATTTCGTACCCATTTTGTAAATGTTCGTACGCAAGCAAATGTGCATCCACCAAATCGTTAATATCGATATAATCGCGCACACCCGACCTGTCTTGTGTCGGATAATCATCACCAAAAACGCGAACTTTTTCTCGCTTTCCACACGCTACATCAAAAATATACGGCAATAAATTATTTGGCACACCGCGCGGAATTTCCCCAATAAATCCAGATGGATGAGCACCAATGGGATTAAAATATCGAAGCGAGGTTGCCTGCCAATTTTTGTGCGCCACATAATCTTCGATCAATTTTTCAATTACGAACTTACTCGTTCCGTAAGGATTCGTTGTTCCTGTCGGCATATTTTCAGTAAATGGCGGCAAATTCTTTTGATTGTAAACCGTCGCGGATGACGAAAAAATAATTTTTTTCACGCCAAATTTTTCCATCACATCAAACAAAACGATGCTCCCAAAAATATTTTTTTCATGATATTTTCCGATTTTTTCACAACTTTCGCCTACCGCTTTGAGTCCAGCAAAATGCAAAACACCATCAAAATTATATTTTTCAAAAATCGATTCCAAAGCCCCACGATTCGTGATATCGCACTCAAAAAAATCCACCTCGTGACCAAGAATTTTTGCAATTCCATCGAGATTCTCGCGACCAGAATTTGCAAAATTATCCAAAATTACTACCTTGTAACCCGCTTGAGCAAATGCGACCGCCGCATGCGAGCCAATATATCCAGCACCACCCGTAACCAAAAGAGTTTTTTGCATACTAGAAAAATTTTTTAAAAATTATATTAAATGCGATTTTGACGCTATTTGATGACTTCTGCCCTTTGTGAAGGGAATAATCAGAATACAAAATTTTCACACCACATTCCCGAAATGGGATTTTTTCGCGTGCAATGATATCCAAAATTTCGGAAGCGTGGCTCATGCCATCGAGCGAAATCCGAATTTTTGGCAAAATATTTTTCCGAAAAACACGATAGCCATTGTGTGTGTCAGTCAAATGAATTCCGCTCACCAAATTAGTAAAAATAATTCCTGTTTTGAGTAAAATTTTCCGAAAAAACGGCATATTGTAGGACTTTTGTTCTAAAAATCGACTTCCCAAAACCACTGAAATTTCTGGATTTTTTTTAAAAATTTCGAGCATTTTTGGTAAATCTTCGATATCCATCTGCCCATCTGCATCAAAAGTGACAATATATTCTGATTCAATATTTCCCTGTCGAATATATTCAAAACCCGTTTCCAGAGCGGCTCACTGGCCAAGATTTTGCGAGTGATGCAATATTCGAAGATTAGAAAATTTGGCGGACAATTTTTGTAAAATCACGAGAGAATTATCCTGCGAACCATCATCAATCACAACAATCGCCAAATTTTTATCAAATGAAAAAATTTTTTCTATCGTGTCAACAATCACACTTTCCTCATTATAACACGCCATCACGAGAGCAGTTTTGGTTGAAATAATAGGAAAATCGGCAACCGATTGAAGCGCCATTGTGCGAATCACGCGCGTAATTTTCGTGGAAAGAATTGCATTTTTTTGCAATAGAAATACGACCGAATAGAGCAAAATCGCCACTGACGCATATACGAGCAAATCTGCGCCGCGTTCCAACCCAAATAAAAGTCCTAATTTTCGTAAAATCGACGGAAATGCTGTGAACAAAATCAGTGATACTCCCGTAAAAAAAATACAAAAACGGAAAAAGAGCGAAATTTTTTTCTGTGTATAAAAAATCGCTCCAAAAACAAGAATTGCCCCGAAAAATGTTAATATAAAGCCAAAAGGCGACATATTATGCGTTATCATTCATGAATTGCCAAGCATCCTTTTTCTCGCCAGCCACTTCACAATAAAGCATTTCAAAGCCATCTTCACGCTTTTCTACCGAAGTTTTTCCACCCTTTGATTCACAAAATTTCGCCGCTGGAGAATCCACAACGGTTGATGGATATGTTGCTTGTGTTGCGGTATTTTGTTCCGCATTTTCTGATTGTGTTGCTGTTGGTGTGTCATTTTGCTGAGTGCACGATGCGAGCATCACTGCAAAAACGAGAAAAAGAATTTTTTTCATATTTTTTGAAAAATAAATTTTACTTTTTGTAATTGCGATTATAATCAGAACCATATGAATGTCAAAAAACAAAATTTTTTTACAAAATCTGGAACGAAAATCCTTATCCAAAGTGAGTGGAATGGTGACGCAGAAAATATTTTTTTGAAAAATAGAAATTTAGAAGACGTTGATCAAGAAAAATTTTTTGAACCAAAAATTTCGGATTTACATGATCCATTTTTGATGCCCGATATGAGACCGGCCGTGAAGCGAATTCTCGAAGCCATTGACCGAAATGAACGAATTGTGGTTTTTGGTGATTATGACGTGGATGGTGTTTCTGCGACTGCGCTCGTGGTGCGATTTTTGGCAAACGAATTGAATGCACAAATTTCATATCGCTTGCCTCATCGTGCCAAAGACGGCTACGGTCTCAAGGAATATTTTTTCGATGAATTGGCTGAAAAAAATGTCAAACTCGTCATCACGGTGGATTGCGGAACACGCGATATCAAGCCAATTCGCCATGCTAAAAAACTCGGAATTGATGTGATAGTGACTGATCATCATGCCGTTCCAAACGAAATCCCGACAGAAGTTATTGGAATTCTCAATCCAAAACGCACTGACAAGAATTACCCTTTCCCCAACCTTGCGGGCGCAGGCGTTGCATTCAAACTCATCCACGCGATTTTGTTGAGTGAGTCAAAATTTGAAGGAAAAATTGAGAAAATTCTCACCAAATATATTGACTTTGCGTCGCTCGGTACGGTTTCTGATTGTATGCCTCTTGTGGATGAAAATCGCGTTATCACGACACTTGGCCTCAAACAAATGAAAAATTCTGAATCTGCTGGCCTTAGAAAATATCTGGAATGACACGAGAATATTGAATGAAATGCTGATATTATCGGCTTTCAGATTGGGCCACGCATCAATGCCTCTGGGCGAATGGATACACCCATCACTGCTCTTCGATGGCTTTTGGCGAGCGAAAATCGTTGCGATGAATTTCTTGAAGAAATCGAAAAGCTCAATGCTGATCGTCGTGAAGTTGTCGAAAATTTTACCAAAACGGCGCTCGAAAATGTTAATCTCCAAAAGCCAATTTTATTTTTCTTGAATAAAGATCTCGAACATGGACTCATTGGGCTCGTAGCTGGAAAACTGACTGAATCGTACAATCGTGTGAGTATCGTGCTTTGCGAGCATCACGAAGCTGACGGCAGTCTATCATATGTGGCGAGTTGTCGTGCGCCCGAATGGTGTAATATTATGGAAATTCTCGATGATTCGAAAGATTTTCTTATTCGCTATGGTGGCCACAAACAGGCGGCTGGCTTCAGCGTTTCGCCAGAAAATTTTGAAATTATTCAGTCACGGATGATTGCCAAATTTTATGAAATTTATGGAACAGGCGAGCTTCCAGTGCCAACTATTCGCGTAGAAAGTATTTTGCCACCAAACGAGGCGACGCTCAAACTTTTGGAATCAATTGAAAAATTTCGTCCCTTTGGAATCGGCAATCCAAAGCCATTTTGGCTATTTGATGAAGTGGAAATTACCGAAGTTCAGACGCTTGGAAGCGAAAAAAAACATATCAAAATTTTTACAAAACAGCATCCGAGTTTGCCGATCATTATGTGGAATGGCGCTGAAAATGAGGAATTTCAGATTGGAAAAACCATTTCGCTCATCATTTGGCTCGATAAAAATATTTGGAATGAAAAAATTTCTCTCCAAGCTTTTATCAAAGAAATTTGTTACAAACAATAAACGCGCAGTTATCTAGCAATAATTGCCCAAATTTAAAAAATTTTCATGCAAAAAAATATTAAAATTCTCAGAAAAATCCCACAAGAAAAAAAACTTCCCTATTCAGCGATAAATCGGGAAAGTTTTCAGTTTTTCATCACTTGTCAGGCGGGCGTGGAAGCGCTCGTAAAACGCGAAGCAGAAAAAATTGGGCTCAAAAATTTTGATGTGCAAGACCGCATCGTGCGCGGCGAATGAACCGAAAAAAATTTGTACGAATTACTGGTACAAAGTCGCTTTTCTAATCGCGTGTATATTGAGCTCGCGAGTGCAATTACGAACGATTTTGACTCACTTTTTGAATTGGTAAAAAATATTTCGTGGAAAAATTTTCTGCGCGCGGGAATTGCGATTGTCACAGAAGCAACCGCGATCAAATCAACCCTTTCGCACACACCAAGCATTCAGTCGATTGCCAAAAAAGCCATTGTAAGTCATTTGACGGACGGAACTGGGACGCATCATTTGTATGAAAATCGTGATGGCGACGAGGCACATATTCAGATTTTTATAATTGAAAATCGGGCACATATTTTGATTGATATCACCGGAAATCCGCTTCACAAACGCGGTTATCGTACCGAAAGTGGCGACGCACCCATCAAAGAAAATCTCGCAGCGGCGATTCTTGCGATTTCTGGTTGGCGTTTTCGTGAAAAATTTTTGGATCCGTTTTGTGGAAGTGGAACTTTTGCGATTGAGGCAGCAATGCTCGCGCGAAATATTGCTCCAGGCCTTGGGCGACATTTTGCGGTCGAAAATTTTCCATTTTTTGAAAAAGAAATTTTTTATGCTGTGCGTCGTGAAGCTCGCGAAAAAATCTATCCAAGCGGAAATTATCAGATTTTTGCGAGCGACATTGATCCAAAAATGATAGAAATCGCGAAAAATAATGCGCGCCGAGCAGGTGTAGAAGACGATATTATTTTTGTGGAACAAAATTTTTTCGATTATGCTTTTTGAGAAAAAACGACGATTGTGACGAATCCTCCATACGGCGAGCGTATTGAAGCGAATGAAGAAATCTCTAATTTTTACGAAAAATTTGTGAAATTTTTTGAAAATCAAAATATTTCTGGCGGTTTTATTACATCGTACTCTGAGGCAGAAAAATGGTTGCCGCGCGCAAAATGGAAAAATCGAAAACTCTACAATGGTGGACTCCCAGCGCGATGGTATCAAAAAATAAAATAATTTTACGACTTGACAATGAGATTATTTTTTCTATAATTCACAAGTCAGCAAGGCTAGTCACTTTTATCAAAAAAATAGCTCTTGTCTGACTAGAGGCATGAGCTGGGAGCAAAAAATGACAAATGATCATTTTTTCTATCAAGAGGATAAAGATCGCGTTACATATGTTTTGCATAAGGAGAATGCGACAAATAGTCATCAATATGAAATCTCCACCCAGGGGCAGCTTGAATTACATAGCCCTGTGATGCTTATTGAAAGCATAGATCTTGATAGCGATAAGCCGATTTTTATCACTGAGACAACCACCGTAAAAAATATTTTTATTTCAAACGGAAGAGCTTTTCTGGTGCTACACTCTCGTCCTGAGGTTTTTGTCTTTCAAAAAGCCTAATCAAAAAGCACCCATTGGGTGCTTTTCTTTTTCGAAAAAAATTATTTCAATGCGGCAGGAATTTCTGTATTTTGAGCCATTTTCTGAACGATGGAAAATTTGAGGGCAACTCGCATTTCATCATTATCAATTCCGAGATCACGAAGCTGGTCATCAATCAATTTGAGCATATCATTCGCTACGGCTGTTGTTTTCTCCATGATAATTTTCATAGATTCTTCATTGGAAGGTGTTGTATTCATAATTTTATTTTTAAAATTGGTAGCGATACGGAGAATCGAACTCCGGTTTACGGGATGAGAACCCGTTGTCCTGACCACTAGACGATATCGCCAAATGCCCACGCATTGTACAAAAAACTCCCAAAAAGTCAAATTCTATTTTTGTTTTTCAGGAAATTCGAGAGAAAATTTTCATTATTTTTTCTTTTTCAAAAAATTTTCCAAAATTGTCAGCAAAAAACTCCCAGACGGGAGTTTTTATTATTTATTCAAATCAGTAGTGATACCAATAGAACGCGCAGAACCAGCAATAATTTTCATTGCCTGTTCAATAGAATTTGCGTTCAAATCTGGCATTTTTTGTTCAGCAATTGTCTTGAGCTGATCCATAGTCAAATGACCAACTTTTGTTTTGTGAGATTCTTTTGAACCAGATTTTAGTTTCAAAGCATCTTTAATAAACCAAGTTGCTGGTGGCTGTTTTGTGAAAAAATCAAATGTACGATCTTCATAAATATTGATCACTACTGGAAGAACCTTCCCCATCTGATCTTTTGTTTTATCATTGAATTGCTTACAAAATTCAGCAATCTGGATACCCGTAGGCCCAAGAAGAGTACCTACTGGAGGTGCTGGATTCGCTTGACCAGCATTGATTTGTAGTTTTACAACGCGAGTTGGTTTTTTAGCCATAATAAAAATTTGAAAAGAATTGTTCTGAGTCGGGAAAATCAGAAAAATTCTGAATGATATAAACGTTTAGAAGCGAGATTATTATAACAATTTTTGAAAAAAATCAAGAGAATTTTTGAGAAAAATTGAAACAAAAAAATTTTTAGCATAGAATCCAGCAAAAGTCAAGGAAATATTTTTTAGAAAATTTGGGATTATTTGCAAAAATCTGAAAAAATATATAATTGGCGTATGGATTTTTTCAAAGACATTATTATTTGGCTGATTACAATCGCATATTCGGCACTTTTGATTTATACAACAATTCGAATTTTACTCGAAAATGAGACACAAACGAGCCGAACAGCGATTTATTTGTACGCGATTTGGATTTTGCCAGTTGTGGGTTTTCTCGTATATTATGCGACCGGAACGAATCGACGCAAGCAAAAAATCTACGGCGCAAAGCGAATTCTGGACGAAAAACAGCATAAAGAATCGATTAAAATTTTTCAAAATTCACAAAAAATTATTGCCGATTTTGAGAAAAAATTTCCAAAATTTTCTGGCTTGATTCGACTTTTTTCGCATGAAATGATCAGCTCGAACAATAATCGCGTGGAGCTTCTTATTAACGGCGACGAAAAATTCGAAAAACTCAAAAAAGACCTTCTAGAAGCCAAAAATCATATTCATTTGGAATATTATATTTTTGAACCGAGTCAAATTGGTGATGAAATTATTGAAATTCTGATTCAAAAATCACGCAAACGAGTGCGTGTGCGTTTTCTTTATGACGCGCTTGGAAGTCGTTATTTGAGCGAAAAAAAGATTGAGCAAATGCAAAATGCGGGCGTGGAAATTTTCCCATTTTTTGAACTCAAACCATGGAATTTTCTCAATCGAATCAACTATCGAAATCATCGAAAAATTGTCGTGATTGACGGAAAAATTGGCTATGTTGGTGGAATTAATGTTTCGGATTTGTATGTGAACTCAATTCCAACGCACCGATACGGACGCGATACACATCTGAAAATCGAGGGAAAATCGGTTTGGGATTTGCAGCGAATTTTTTTGTATGACTGGAATTTTTCGAGTGAGCAAAATCTCGGTTTTGATGATGAACTTTTTCCTGATGATAGCGAAAAAAAATACGGAAATACGCTTGTGGACATCACAGCGAGCGGCCCTGATTCATCGTATCCAAATATTCTGTATGCACTTTTGACAGGGATTACGCTTTCGCAAAAAGAAATTCTCATAACGACGCCGTATTTTGTGCCAAATATTTCTTTTTTGGATTCTCTCAAAATCGCGGCTTTGAGCGGGAAAAAAATCAAATTGCTCGTCCCAAAAACGTATGATTCCAAAATTATTGAACTGACGACGCAGTCATTTTTTGGCGCACTTTTGGATGCTGACGTAGAAATTTTTCAGTATCAAAAAGGCTTTATACATGCTAAAACCATCGTGTATGATCGCGAGGTTTCTGTGATTGGAACAGCTAACCTCGACAATCGGAGCTTTGATCTCAATTTTGAAGTCAATGCAACCGTGTACGATACAGACTTTTCACAAAAACTCGCTCAAGAATTTGAAAAAGATTTGCAAGATTCTGAAAAAATCGACCCAAAAACCTGGAAAAATCGGCCATTTCATCGAAAATTACTCGGGAAAATTCTTAATCTTTTCGCGCCTCTGATGTAAACTCGGAGGTTTTTATTTCCAAAAAATCCAATTTCCTCGTCGCTCCAATTCCAAATTTTTAATTTTTCGCATACCGAACGAATTTTTTCCTTCTTTCAAAAAACGTAGAATTTCGCTAATTATAGCATCAGAAAGCCCAATCGTGCCATAATTTGCTATTTCAAAAATATAGGCGATAATATTTTTTTGGAAAAATTCTGACTGATTCAGAAAATCTTTCAGTGAAAAAATGGAAAATTCACGAGGATTTTCAGGAAATTTTTTTTGAAGAATTTCTTTAAAACGAGAATTTTGAGCTTCAAGCCACCATGATATTTCCTCATCCTGAACGGATTTGTGTTCCGAAACATATTCCAAAAAATTTGTAATCGCGCGCCGATATTCTGGGTTGATTTGTTCGAATTTTGGCAAGATTTCGTGTCGCAAAAAATTGCGCTGAAATTCAGTGTCATCATTCGTCGCATCTTCTCGAAAAGGAATATTTTTTTCCCTTGCAAAAGCCAAAATTTCAGATTTCGAAAACAACAACAGTGGTCGAAAAATATGTATTTTTTGTTCCTCAATTTTCCAAAAATCTTGATTCTTCAGCGCTATAAGTCCACCAAATTTGGTTCCACGAATGAGGTTAAACATCGCGCCTTCAATCCTATCATCACAATGATGCGCAGTGCAAAGCGCATTAGCATCGTATTTTTGATATATTTTTGCAAAAAATTGGTAGCGATACTTTCGAGCAGCAGCCTCGATGCTCATTTTTTCATTGCGCGCCATTTCAGCAATATTTTTCGTTTCAGCTTCAAAGATGAGCGAATTTTCGTGGCAAAATTTTTCTACAAAAATCCGATCTCCATCAGAATCCGCGCCACGCAGCCCATGATCAAAATGTGCGACAATAATAGTATTTCTCGGAAGTTGCTGCATCGCCAGATAGAGCAAAACCATAGAATCTACTCCGCCAGAAACACCGATTACAACAGGAATTTCCAGATTTTGAACAATATTTTTTGTTTCCATATTTTCTAAAAATTTTGCTGATTCAATTTTCGCACCAACCCCAAAAAATCATCATCAGGAGCGACTTTATTGAGAATTTTTTTGCCACATTTTTCGCATTGATGCACAAGCATATCGCCCTTATTTTTCCGATAATCCGTACCAATCGGGCGCATAATTCCACCACAATCAGATGCGCGGTCACCAGGAAATTCCGCATCCAAATGCAAAGAACAAAGGCAAAACGGGCAATGATTGCGCGCAGAGCCCGTCGGATGTTTTGCAACACTTTTTCAACAATTTTGACACACAAAATCTTCGTTGCGCATGATAAAGGCCATATTTTCAAAAAAATTTTTGACATTATAAAAATTTTATAATATTTGTCGAATTTTTTAAAAAATTGCACGATTTTTTGCAAAAAAGAATGTTTTGTGGTACAATCAGCGTATGACTGAAAATTCTGGAAAATATGACTTGCCAGCCGTTCTTGAAACGCCTGAAAACACTTTAAATATCAAAAATGATGAGGATCTGCAAGTCAAAATCAACGAGGTTCAAACCAAAAAAGACGCTCATAGACAAAAGGAGCGATTTTTGGAATTGGAAAGAACTATTCACGATTTTCTCAAAAAACAAGACAGCGACAATGCGCTCACTATCATTACAAAAGGTGCACTCGCACTTGGCTCGTCAGATATTCACTACGATCAAAGCGAGCACGACACAAAAGTTCGTCTCAGAATCGATGGAGCCCTAGAAACCGTGGCCACACTTTCTCGAGCTGAATATAAGCTTTTATTGGAGCGCCTCAAATACAAGTCTGACCTCAAACTGAATATTCATCACATTCCGCAAGACGGAAAATATCGCATTTCTGATGATGCAGAAAAAATTGATGTCCGCGTTTCAACGCTTCCTGTTCAGTATGGCGAAAATATGGTTTGTCGTATTTTGGATTCAAGCCGGGCGATTCCAAATGTTGATGAGCTTGGATTTATGTGGACCGCGAAGCGTCAAGTTGAAAAATCTCTGAAAAAGAAAAATGGAACCATTCTCGTGACGGGGCCAACTGGTTCGGGTAAAACAACAACGCTTTATTCAATGCTTTCAACACTTAATACCACTGATCGAAAAATTATCACCCTCGAGGACCCAATCGAATACGAACTTCCTGGTGTGGTACAAAGTGAGGTGGACGATAAATCGGGTTATACTTATGGGAGTGGACTCAAAGCACTCATGCGCCAAGATCCAGATATTATTATGATTGGTGAAATCCGTGATTTGGATTCAGCAACCATCGCGATGCAGGCGGCAATGACGGGTCATCTCGTACTTTCAACACTCCATACAAAATCTGCTGGGGAAACCATCGAACGACTTATGAATATGGGCGTGCCAAATTATATTTTGGCATCGGGGCTCGATGTAATCATTGCTCAGAGGCTTATTCGAAGGATTTGTCCGCATTGTCGTGAGGCATATGAAGCTGACCCAAGCGAAGTAGATATTATTAAATATATGATGCGAGATATTGGAATTCCTGGACTCGCTAATCGCAAGAATAATTATACACTCTATCGCGCGAAATGATGTGAACATTGCGGAATGACTGGTTATCAAGGACGAATCGGTGTGTATGAAGTGATGAATTTTACTGACGAAATCCGCACAAGTATCCGAAATGGTTCTAGTCCAAAAGAAATTATTGAAATCGCTCGAAAATGAGATTTGATGTTGATGCGCGAAGATGGTATTTTGAAGGCTATGCAAGGAAAAACTAGTCTTGAAGAATTATTTAAGATTATTGAATAAAAAAATCCCGATTAGGATTTTTTTATTTTGTACTATTTTCAGGATTTTCAATATTTTGTACAGACAAAATATCTCATGGCTCACAATCTAGCGCATCACAAATCGCTTCCAGCGTAGAAAATCTGATTGCCTTCGCTTTTCCTTGCTTGAAAATCGACAGATTCGCTTGTGTAATCCCAATTTTTTCTGCCAAATCCATCAATTTCATTTTTCGCTTTGCAAGCATCACATCAAGATTGATGATAATTTTTTTCATAAAAAATTTTAGAAAAATAAAAACCTAGGATAGTGCGATTATATTATTTTTTATTTTTTTCAAATAATTTTTATCGTTTATCAATAATTTTTTATTGTTTTATAAATTTTAAATTTTTCAAAAAAATCCCCAGAGTGGGGATTTTTAATGAGTTGCTGGAGTTGAAACGACACCACCAACGCCATTGTCTTGAGTTGAAACATTTTCATCAGAAGTTACGATGGGTTCTGACTGACCAGAAGTTCGTGCCGCGTATGTTTCAAGGAATTCGCGAAGATTTTTCTGGAAAGTAGCCGTGCTATTATCTGCAGGAGTGAATGCACCAAGCGAAAGCGCTTGTCCGTCAAGCAAATATGTTGGCGTTCCAGAGATTCCCAAAGAATTTCCGAGAGCCATATCAGCATCTACTTTGGATTTATTTTCTTGATTGTTTACACAAGAAGAAAATTTTTCCATATCGATATTAAGTCCCTGTGCCGCTGCGATACGATCCGCATCAGAAACCGTCGCTCCTTTCTTAGAAATTTCAAGCGCGTAGAGTGCCTGATGATATGGACGATACGCATTCTGATCGGCCGCACAAAGCGCTGCATTCGCGTCTGCGTAGGCATTTTTGTGAATTTGTGTCAATGGGAACTGACGATATTCGATAGTAATTTTTCCAGCTTCAGCCAATTCATCCAACACTGGAGCAACTGTCTGATTTGAACTCTGACAAGCTGGACATTGAAAATCAGAGAACACTTGAACACGAGCCGCCCCTTCTCCATAAGTCACAGCCCCATCATTTGTGCGGCCCACTGTTGCCTTATCTTCAATAGCTGTTGCACCCGTTTGTACTGGAGTTTGTGCTGTGGAATTTCCACAAGATGCGAGCAAAAGTCCTGCCGCAATCGCGAGAACAATTTTTTTCATAATCAATTTTAAAAATAAAGTGAAATTATTATACGAGTTTTTGGATTTTCGCAAGAAAAATTTTGAGAAAAAATTGCTTTTTGGAGCAAAATAGAGTAAAATATCGCTATGAATTGGAAACTATCCCCAGTCACATTTTTGCTTGCTTTTTTTGCTATTTTCAGCATACCTAATTCTCTCTCGGCGCAAGGCCTGGATTTTTATTCGAGAATTGATGATGCGGGCGATGCGATGGCGCAAAGTCTCACAAAACGACACTTGGAGGATTTTTCAAGTTTTCGAGAATTTGGAAAATCCTGTCGTGGTGAGGCAGCGTGGCTTGACACCAAAAATATTGATCAGGATTTATTGGAAGAAATTTCTCGTGGAGAATTTAAAAAATTACAAGAACTCTATCACGAATCAACACAAAAATCGATTTCAGCCGATGAACTTGCGAAAGTTGCAAATTGTCTTTCGGATACATACGCGAACCTCAAAAATCGCGCTACCAACGAGCAAAACACACTGGAAGTAGCATCAGCAATTGGGATTTTTATGGACGGAAATACCAAAAATTCAGATTTTGATATTGTGGCGGATATTGAAAAAATCAATGAAATTATTTTTACGAGCCATTCAAAATATGATGGTACAAAAAATAATGCTTCCAAACTGATTGACAATTTTTTGAAATGACACAAGCCAAATGAATTGCGTGCAGATTCGGAAGTTCGTTCTGGAAGTGGAAACTCTCAAAATATCACTCAAACTGGATCACAAAATAATAATACTTCAAGCGGAAGTGTCAGAGCGCAAACTGATACAAAAATCCCTCTTCCGTGGCAAGAAACATGTACGCCAAGCGGATATCAGTCCATTGCGGTCAAAAATCTTGTAACCGAAGATTTTTTGCGAGACCTAAATTCAACTCTTCGTGGAAATAAAAATTCACAAAATAGCGGGCAAGATTATTCAGAAAATATCGCGCGCACCCAAAGCCATTCTGGCGCACAAAACGGCCAAAATAATGAAAATCAAAGCAACGAAAAGTCAGATTTCTTCAACAAATTGCCTTGTAATGGGATTTTCTGTATCACCATTGGAACAAATATTCAATCGAAAAATTTGCTCGTCGGTGGTAGCAACAACGCGATTGAAACCATTCTTGATCAGCATATCAAAAAAACAGAAAAAATTTCTTGGTCGGATTTGTCTGCACAGAAAATGACAAATAATAGTTTTCAGTTGCCATTTTTGAATATAAAATTTAAAAATAAAGTTGCTGGTGGTGGCGTTTTTGTGCACAACGCACCACAAATTACCAAAAAATTGGAAGAAGAAAATACACCCGCAAAACAAGAAGCAGAATTTGAAAAACTCTATCGTTGTGCTCTTCTGAGTGCTGGACTTGGAAGCGAAGAATTTAAAAATTCTGGGGTAACAGGCGGTGGATTTTTGCCACGAAATGGCGCTACCACAGAAAATCTTGAAAAAGCGACAATTTCTTTGAATGCACAAGATGAAGCGCAACTCAATCCAAACATTGATTGTCAGAGCGCGATTCCAGCGCAAATGCGCAATCGTCATTATACGGGATTTTCAACACACATCAACGAAATTTCGGCTTTTACCAATGCGATGCTCGATATTATCAATCAAATTCTCGACACGGAAACAAAACTTGACAATGTTCCGGTTCGTTAAAAAAATCAAAATTATATGAAAAAAAATCTTTCCAAAATTCTCATTTTTCCCATTTTGCTGATAATTTTCGGAAATTTGAGCATGGAAAAAACTTTTGCGCAATCGTGTGCCATCGCTGGCGGACCAATCACAGAAATGACGGATTATGCGAAAAATTTGCAAAGCGAGCTTTCTGAAATTCTCAAAGATGCTCAATCCAAAAATCTGACTTGTGAGGGAAAAAGTCCGCAAGATGTGTCCAAAGTTTTTGGTGCGGCGCAGGCTGAAATTTGGGCACATGAGCAGATTAAAACGGATTTTTTGTACAGCACACAGGTGGGATTTAAAAGTGATACTAAACGGAGCGTTCGTCGTGATGAAAAATTTTTCCTCAATCTAGAAAAAAATGTGGAGGAAGTCGCGAAGCAATTGGCTGATATGTGTGCGCTCGACTCAACGCGAAGCAAGCATTTGCAAGATATTATTATCGAAATTGAAACGCTCCACATGGGGTTTCAAAAAGCGGCACTTGGAGCGCCAATGACGGATTTTGAGGGAATTCGTGAAAATAATACAAAAGTCATAGAGGCAGTTTCTAAAGCCTATCATCCCAGCCAAACAAATAGTTGTGAAAATAATACCGAAAAAGAAAAAAGTTTTTTTGATAGTCTCAAAGGCATTCTCAATCTTGGTGCTAAAAAAGACGACGCGCTCTCAACTTGGCGAAAAGCTATTGCCCTCCTGCGCGGTGGCGGAAACTGACTTTCCCCTTCCGAATACGCACAACGCCAGCGACAGCTTTTGCAGGCCGAACTTTCACGCCAAGGACTTTCGAGTAATGCTCAAAAAGTCATGTTGCAAAATTTTGATTGTTACAAGGCTAAAACCGCACTTGATAATAATCCAGAAAACATTGCCAAAGCACGCGCTGAGTGTCTTCAAATTCCTATAACTGGACTTGATAAATTATTTAATTTTTGGAATGGTTTTACTTGGAGAACTGGTTCGAGCGACACTTTTGCGGAACGGCAAGCCGAGCAAATCAAGCGAAAAACTCGCAGTGTCAATATTGAGACGATGTACAGCCAACTCAATGTACTCACTTCCGCTGAGCAAGATACGAATGATTCGACGACAAAAGGTCTTATTGACTTGCATGTCGATTTGCAAAATACGAATAATCTGCTCGAAAATCGCATTGCGCCGATGCAACGAAATTGTATGAAATGACAGCCAGATATTACCGGTGGCTGTAAATAAACCCGAAAGGGTTTTTATTTTTTGAAAAATATACGAAAAATCACGGAAAATTTCGACAAAATCAAAAAAATATTTATAATGTGCGGACTATGAAATTTTTCCCAGAAAACTATCCAGAAGAATATATCCACGGCGAAGTGGAATTTTTTGGGAAAAAATTTTTCGTAAATGAACATGTACTAATTCCTCGATTGGAAACAGAATCGCTCGTGCGTCGCGCGAGAAAAATTCTTGTCAACGAATCATTTGTTAGTGTTGCAGATATCGGCTCTGGAAGTGGAATTATTGGAATTTCCGTGGCGGATTTGGTGAAAGAAATTTTTTTCATTGATATTTCAAAAAATGCGCTCGAAGTGGCACGAAAAAATTTTGAAAAAAATCGTGAAAAATATTTTCCTGATTGTGATGGGAATTTTTGGAATCAGGATTTGCTCGAAAAAATCCCAAAACATTGGGAAAATGGGAAAATTTTATTGCTCACGAATCTGCCATATATCAAAAATGATGATTGGGAAAATATGAGCGAAGATACCAGATTTGAGCCAAAAACTGCGCTTTTTGGAGGAGAAAAAACAGGTTTTGAGCTCTACGAAAAACTTTTTACTGAAATTTTTGAAAAAAATTTGCACGGCGTAATCTTGATAGAATTTTGATTTGATCAACGCGAAATTGCAGAAAAATTCTTAGAAAAATATAACGATTGGCAAGTACAATTTTTCGCGGATTATAGCGGAATTGAGCGATTTGCAGAAATCAGATTTTAGCTTGTCAAAAAGCCAAAAATCCATACTATATAGCCACTCAACTATGAAAAAAATTTTGATTTACATTTCGAAGTTCATCATGATACTTTTTGTGATAGTATCGTTGGCGCTTCTTTTTATTGCGATTTTCAAGCCGGACTGGATTAAGTTCGTGATCGAATGGATGGGGAGCCTCATCACAACACTCGGGCCCTGGAATTATCTTATCGCGTTTACTTCTGCACTTGCAGAAAGTCTTCCCGTCATTGGTTCGCTCGTCCCTGGGATGAATATTATGATTCTGGTGGGCGGCTTTTGGGGAAAAATACATATTGTCGAGACGATTATTTTTGCATCAGTAGGTGCAATGCTTGGGAATTATTTTGGATATTTTCTGGGCCAAAAATACGGCACCAAAATTATTGCAAATTATGGCGATTATGTCGGAATTGGCATTACAGAGCAAAAAATTATGGAACGACAAATCGAAAAAAATGGTTTTTGGTATATCGTACTGGGAAAATTCCATGGAACATTGCGCGCGTTTATTCCGTTTATTGCGGGTGCGAGCGGGATGCACGCCAAAAATTTTTGGATGTACAATGCGATTGGCTCGATTATTTGGGCTACCAGCATCAATCTGATCGGTTATTTTTTCATTGACAATTATGAACAAATCGTCGATAATATAGGAAAAATTATCACGATTATTACGATTTTGGTGCTTGTTTATTTGGTAATTTTTCAGCGCGAAAGTCTCAAAAAATATTGGGATGATAAAACTCGCGAAATGGAAGAAAAATATCCTTCCAAAAAATAATTTCAAAAATAATTTATGAATTTTTATTTTCTTGCGTTTCTTTTTGTAGCGGCCACAATTGTTGGGTTTGGACTTTTGAAAATTATTATTTTTCTCTGGAAAAAATGATGATTACTGGATCGACCGCATCTCTACAAAAGCGAGCAGTGACGCGCGCCGGCGCCATACAGTGCTGGAGTTTTAATTTTTCTGACGCTTGCAATTCTCTCGCCGATTATTTATATTTTTGGAGATTTTAGCGAGCTATTGTTGCATCGACTTACGATAGTGCTCATCATTGGGGCGTTTCTCACGGCTATTTCCTTTATTGATGATATGGATACGATTGGGAAAAGTCCTATCAAGATTCCACCGATTTTTCGCTTGTTGATGCAGATTGCGGTTGGGGCGATTATTGGAATTACGAGCATCAAAATTTCATATATTTCCAATATTTTTGGCGGAATTCTATCGCTTGATGATCCAGTTTGGCAATTCACACTACTCGGACAAGAAATTTATATTTTGCCGGTAATTATCACGATTGTTTGGTATGTGTTGATTTTTAATTCGGTGAATTTTTCTGATGGTGTTCCTGGGATGACGAGCGGTTTTGCACTGATTTCGTTTATTATTCTCGGGATTCTCGCATTCAAATTATTTCTCACAGATATTTCGTTAGCAAGTCAAGAAAATAGTCGATTTATTCTCACGATTCTCGCGGTACTTGTGCCGGCAACTTTTTTCCTGATGCGCGCGGATATTAGTCGAGAAGTAATTATGGGCGACACAGGGACGATTACGCTTGCATTTTTTATCGCGACGCTCGCTATCATCGCTGGCGGAAAAATCGCGACGACGATTGCGGTGCTCGGCGTGTACATTATCGATGCGATGTATGTGATTCTTATTCGTCTCAAACGCGGACAAAATCCAATGAAGGGCGACCAAACGAGTCATCTACATTTTCGTCTCATGGAAATCGGACTTTCCAAAAGCCAGGTTCGTGCGGTGGTATATTTTCTCACAGCTGTATTCGGGCTTTCGGCGATTTTCTTGTCAACAGAGGGAAAAATCATGCTTTTTGTAGTCATCACGGGCGTAACGATATTTTTGACAGAGATTTTGTCCGCCATCCAAGTCAAGCACAAAAAAGACCATTAATCGGTCTTTTTTTAGTTTTTCAAAAAACAAAATGATTTGACAAAAATATAAATTATTGTAATATACTTAAAATAATTTTTACTATGCAAGAAAATCCTTTTGAAAAGCTTGATTCTTCTCACGAACATATTCCTCCATCGTCGGAAAATACGGAACAACCACCGCACACAAAACACATTATGCAACATACACAACAGCGATTTGTCAAAACTATCTGTTCTGCTGATTCTGATGAAATGGTAGAATATGAAAAAGGCTTGTTGCAAAATAGTCTCAACAAGAAAATGCTCCGAGAAGATGAGAAAGATCAATATCGCAATGTGCTGTTGCAAAATATGGACAAACTCATTGATGTTGGGCTTTTGTTCAATGAAGACGATGGAAAATATTATTTTCATAATTTACAATCTCACACAAAATGGCCAAAGATTGGAA